>Ga0190284_1000011_pt1:25000-191209 | contig 191209 bp, 175 predicted proteins | sample 48691812_MG_FD_161668 | JGI IMG/M metagenome (GOLD analysis project Ga0190284, IMG submission 161668) | Hydrothermal vent microbial mat bacterial communities from Southern Trench, Guaymas Basin, Mexico - 4869-18-1-2_MG | ecosystem: Environmental > Aquatic > Marine > Hydrothermal... | reverse complement strand
TCAGGGCCAATCTGATGGACAGAGTCAACCTGCTCATGATCTTGTATCAAGAAAGGCCCCGAACACACTATGACAAAGTGCAACATCAGTTGACGATAACTTTTGGAGACTAAATAGGTGAAATATCGGACATTCGCCAAATGCTTGCGCACACAATAGGAAATAGGCAGCCCTAACCGCTTGGGATCATTGCCAAGTAAACCGGACGCCTGTGAAATGCGGTTGCGTATTCCACTCAGTGTTGTTGTCTCAACGGGCCTGCTCACAATACGGCCCCCCTATCCGTCATTCCGGCGGAAGCCGGAATCCAGTCTCTTTCAAACCTTTCTGGACCCCGGCTTTCGCCGGGGTGACGGACTGGGTGATTTGGCGCTATCCTTGACTCACTATCTTTGCCAGTCATATGGCGCCGTATTTGTGCAATCGAGCACTAAGACTCCACATAACCTAGGTCCGAACTGATGCTCGCCGCAGCCGCGCGGACACGGTCAATCACCCGCTTGACGGACTTTTCATCGTGTTGGGCTGCGAGTATCCCCACACCCAGCGCGGCCACCACTTTGCGGCTATAGTCAATTATCGGGGCCGCCACTCCAATGACGCCATCAATCGCCTCCCCGCATTCAGCGACATACCCGTCTGTGGCAACTTGAGCCAATCTTTGCCTAAATATTACAGGGTCGGTAACCGTAGCCTTCGTAGTCGCTTCGAGTGGATACTCATTCAGCAGCGTTTCCACAACTGCTTCCGGCAGAGATGAAATCAGGACCATACCCAACATTCCAAAATGAGGCGGGCGGCGCCAACCGATTTCCAAACCGATTTCAACCGTGCAATCATCCCCCTCTCGCTTATCCACGTACACCAGCTGTTGGTCAATGAGCACGCCGACAAGCGTCGTAGCCGATGTCTCTTGCTGAAGTCGCGTAATGTGCCTGTAAGACGCAGCTCGCAGCGAAAACGACGCGAAGACCACTGAACCAAGATCAAAGAGCCGCATACCAAGTGAATAGAGGCCCGTTGAGCTATCCAAGTTGAGGAATTTACGATAGAGAAGGTTCGAACTTAGGCGCAGAGCTGTCGACTTGTTCAAGCCGGTTCGCCGACAGATTTCGGTCAGGGATAGTTTCCGGTTTTGGAAATCGAAGCAGTCAAGGATATCCAAGGCTCTTTCAACCGCCTGAACCCGATATACTTTTTTGTCCGACCGAGGTCTTCTGTTCATTCCTGTACCGCCGCCGTCTCAGGGAGACACCTATTCAAGCGCTGTCGGCCAAACGCTGATCGGCTATTTGCACGGACGTTCTCCAGATTCGGTCTCATACTTTGACAGCGTCTCAAAGACCTTCTTGCTCCGTGATCCCTAACGTTACATATGGAAAAGCCCGGCGAAAACAAGGGATAACAGGACCGCCTCCTCGTTGCTTTTGAACCGCTGGGAAAAGATATCACCGATTTGATTCAGTTAAGTTGCACGATGTGGCACAGGGTTGCATCTGGCGCAACTTAACATTGGCTGCCCCCCTGTCAAGAAGAATCGCGACACAAACGGTAATTATTCAGTCTTGCGCGACCAGACATGGGTGTACAGGGGTTTTGTTGACAAGACCCCGCCATGTATTGTTTTTGTGCATTGAGGTGAGGTTGATCAAGGTGGGTTGGTTTGAGGGCTTCAACGCTCTGAGAATTGACCCACCGGGAGTCCCGAAGGGACGACAGATAGCGAGTGCGTAATGGTTTTGTCGTCCCCTCGGGACTCAGGTGTTCTGCAATGCCCCTTACCCGGCGATGAATCCCCGGGCCACTTTCTGACGCCCCTTCAGGGCTACGGTCTTTCGAGAAAGAAGCGACAAAGAAGGGGCACGCCAATGAGTCAATCCGTGATTATTTTTGAGAACCGCGATATATGGGGTTGCCGGATGTTGAATATTCCGGTTTGAAAGCGAATTCGTGTTAGAAGCGGTTTCTTGGACTTGACCGTTTTGAATGACTGGACTAACCTGGAAATAAGAAGTGGAACCTTTGAAGGGAGGTCTCGCCATGAACAGATCCGAAGTTCTTCGAGCTGTGGAGTGGGTCGATCAGGCCGCAAGGGAAGGCGACCCGGAATTGATGGCAAAGGCCAAGCAAGCTCTGGAATCAGAGCTGGCGTCCAAGAAGAACACCGCTTCACCTGAAAACGCCTATGAGACAGCGCTGGAGAGCTTTTTCAGAAAGCACGGCCGCGAACCTATGGAGGAGCTGCCGGACGAAGAGCAGACCTGATACTATTTCGCCAATATTATTGTAATCCGGCTTTACCGTGAGCCGGCTCGGTGTCAACAAGCGGTCCGTGGCTGCGCCTCAGACTTACGCATTAAGAACGCGCTTGCTGCGCATGGATTTGAAGGGGGAGACCATCTCCCCCTTCGAGCATCCCCCATCGTAGACCGCGAGATATTACTTGTTAAATGGCGAATCAGTATGAGCGTGCGCGTCCACGCGGATTCTTTCTACCGGCCCCCCTTGCCGCCAAAGGGATCATAATCAACGTCCAGGTCTTTCAGCATTGCATTGCGGGTCTTTTCCATGAGTTCCGGAATATCATCCTCGGTGAGGCCCTGGACGTCGATGGGATCGCCGATCGTCACTGTGATGTGTCCGGGCCGCAATTTCATGGTATCTCGAGGGAGCACCTTGAACGCGCCGTTGGTCGTTATGGGTAAAATGGGAACACCCAGGTGAACAGCCATTACGAACGCGCCCCTTTTGAACGACTGCAGGTGTCCGTCTGAAGTTCTGGTCCCTTCAGGGTAGACCAGCACGCTCCACCCGTCCTCGAGCTTGTGTCTCTGCTGACGGAGTTTTTTCATTGCCTCGCGGCCCCTGGACCGGTCAAGCGCTATGGCGCCCGTGCCCGCAAGGGCCCAGCCAAAGATGGGAATTCTCAGAAGCTCTTTCTTGATCACCCATCGGAACCGTACCGGAAGCGTATTTAGCAGAGCCAGGATATCAGTGTGCCCCTGGTGATTGGGCGCGAGAATGTAAGAGACCCCAGGGACCACTTTGTCCACGCCCTTAAGGGAAAAGGTCAACCCCACTGATTTCGCCAAGATGCGCGCCCAGAATACCATGATCCGGTAAACTGAATAGGAGCCACCGGGAAACAGGCCGATGACAATGCACGGTACCGCGAGCACGCACGTTACCGCTCCGCTCACCACACAAATCCAGATGATCCAGGGTAACATTCCTGCGGAAAGTGCCAAGTTGCGTTCCTTGTTGAGACTATGAATATGTGGTCCAACCGCGGACAGTCCGTCCATATCACGGTAACAGACCGGAAGATAGGCTCTCGCCCCACCGGGTGAAGTTCTACGGCAAATTCACTTATCCGCGCCCGCTCTGATTCACACGATTGATGTCCGCGTCTTTGTCCGGAAACCAACGAGGGGGTCGGTTTGCGAGAACAAGATCTCCAGCCGGGACGCGTGCCTCGAATTCCCGCTACCGGGTCCCCTTGCCATCGAAGGGATCATAATCCATATCCAGATGCTTCAATATGGCATTTCGAGTTTTTTCCATGAGTTCCGGAATATCATCCTCGGTGAGGCCTTGGACGTCGATGGGATCGCCGATCGTCACTGTGATGTGTCCGGGCCTCAATTCTATGGTATTTCGTGGGAGCACCTTGAACGCGCCGTTGGTCGTTATGGGTAAAATGGGAACACCCAGGTGAACGGCCATTGCGAACGCGCCTCTTTTGAAGGACTGCAGGTGTCCGTCTGAAGTTCTGGTCCCCTCAGGGTAGACCAGCACGCTCCACCCGCCCTCGAGCTTGTGTCTCTGTTCACGGAGTTTTTGCATGGCCTCAGGGCCCTTGGACCGGTCAAGCGATATGGCGCCGGTAGCCGCAAGGCTCCAACCGAAGAACGGTATCATCAAGAGTTCCTTCTTCACCACCCATCGGAACGGCGTCGGGAGCGTATTTACAAGAGCCACGATATCCGTGTGCCCCTGGTGATTGGGGGCGAGAACGTAAGAGACCCCGGGGACCACTTTGTCCACACCCTTGATGGAAAAAGTCAATCCCATGAGTTTGCCGATGATCCAATTGTACAACACCATCATCCTGTACACTAAACGGGAGGAACCGGGAAACAGGCTCAAGAGCATTAGGGGAATGGCAAGCACCACTGTCACGACCGCAGCGGCGACCAATACCCAGGCGACTCTGGGGACCATTCTTGCGGTAATTGCCAACTTGAACTCCTTGATCAGATCTCATGAACTTATTCCGGACCGCCACTAGTTTACCCAAAATACGGAATATGGCCAATAGAAAAAACTGACTGTTGCCATCGATCATGCCCCGGTTCTGAGGCACATGAACAGCTGTCAACAGTAACCGTTCACCGGGAGGTGTCCAACCCGCTGGAATCACGATGGGGGACTAATACTGTCAACAAGCACGGCCGACAAAAGGATCATAGTCGACGTCCAGATTTCGCTCTAACGCGGCACGGGTCTTTTCCATGAGTTCCGGGACGTCTTCCTCGGTCATGCCCGACGTTTCTATGGGATCGTCGATTGTTACCGTGATGTGCCCGGGCCGAAAGGTTAGCGTATTCCTTGGGAGCACCTTGAAGGACCCATTCACCGTTACGGGGAGGATTGAGACGCCGGAATTTGCAGCCATCACGAACGCGCCCCGTTTTAAAGGTTGAAGGCCGCCGTCCCGGCTCCTCGTCCCTTCAACGTAAACGAGGACGCTCCATCCCTGTGTCAGCTTCCCGCCTCCCTCGCGCATCCGGCTCATTGCCTGGCTGCCCTTGGATCTATCCAGGGCTATGCCCCCGGTGCGACTGAGCGCCCAACCGAACATGGGAATTCTCAGTAGAGCTCTCTTCATGGTCCATCGGAAACGCACAGGCAGCATGATGGTCAGGGCCAAGCTGTCGGCAACCCCCTGGTGATTGGATGTGATAATGTAGGACGTTCCCGGGACCACCTTCTCCGTGCCCTCAATCGAAAAGGTCAGTCCCATGGATCTTGAGACCATCCTGGCCCACAGCTCCATCAGACTGAATACCGCGTCCGAAGAATGAGGCAGAAGGCTGATCGCCAGTATGGGCGGGGTCACGATAATTGTAGCGATCACGAGCATCACTGCCGTCAACGCCAGTCTGGGCAACATTCTCATACTCACAGCCAATTTCGCCTCCTGATCAAGACCCGAACCATCCCCCGGGCCAAAGTTTCCGCTAACAAGCCTGATAATGGTGAAAAAGCCTACCCTTTTCCGCCCCAAAAGTCGAGCGCGTTTCCGAGGATCTCGTAAGGCTTCTATTTCACGGGGCAGATTTTCTCATGGGGCATGTCATTGCGAGGAGTGAACAGACGAAGCAATCCCCATATTGAGCGCGCACGAGATTGCTTCGCTACGCTCGCAATGACATCTTCGGCGCGAAGTTCGATGCGGAAGACTATAGAACCGTGAGTGAAGCGGAAGCCGTTTCAAAAGGCACCGGCTGTAGAAAGTCGTGCCACGGCCGTTGGTGGGTGGCCCGGACGTTACTACGTCCGGGTCGGGCAGCGACAAGAGGCGGGCGCAGATAACCCGGGCTACAACCGGTCATTTGGAATGGTGGATGCTGTCCAAAAGAACCTCTTGTTCCTTCGGAACCCAGACGCGGTAGCGTCTGGGCGACCCGGCATCCTACCATTCATGTGGCGCCGGAGATTGTGAGACAGCTTGCGCAGAGCCCTTGCCGGGCGCTGTTTGGTCAGGGATTCCCATTGACGGGCCCCAATAAACGAAATGCTTCCACGGTGTCCAGCGAGAAAGATATGGGACATGCTCAGGCGCCCGGCCGGGCATGTTGGTTTACCTGAAAGTCCCGTAAGAGAACCACCCCCATCCGGGTCAGCGTATGGGGTGGTTTGGAGGGTCGCGCAGTACGCGTGGGGCGATTGAGCGTGCCCCGGACAGCTTACGTGAAATGACAACTGTCGGTAGCATGACGTTGAAATGCTTGCCCGGCTAGGGCTTCCCCTCCAAGTCCATGCGCAGCGTGCGCGCTCTTGGAGTACCCTGTCCGAGGCGAAGCCCCGGACCAGTGAACAACGGAAAGGACTTTCATACTTCGCTGTCCTCTATTTGGGGTGATGGTTGGTACAGAGATCTTTTCACTCACCTATGGTGTTCCTAATCGTTTCCAGCAGATCATCCCTGTTGATAGGCTTGTCGAAGACAGCAATCGGTTCCTTTATTGCCAGGTGCCGACCAGGAAGCCCACTTACGACGATTACGGGTAGATCTTTGAATTCTTTGGACTTGGTTAAATTCCGATAGAAGCGCGTGCCCGTGTCTCCGGGCATCTGGAGGTCGAGTGTTACCAGGTCCGGTTTCTCCTTCTTCAGCGCGTCCATGCCTTGTTCTCCATTTGAGGCGGAGCATGTTTCGTACCCATTGTCTTCCAGAAAGGAAGTCAGGTATTTCACAACATGGGACTCATCGTCTATGACGAGGACTTTCTTGGCCATTTCTACCTCCAATGTTCGGGCATCATACCAATGTGCGATCAAAAGAGGAACCTTGGAACCTCCCTCACCCTAACCCTCTCCCCCAAGGGGGAAACGGGATTCTCACTTCTCCCTCTCCCTCTGGGAGAGGGTCGGAGTGAGGGTCTTAAACTCACTTCTTTGAAAGCGCTTTGGCATCAAAGGTACCCTCACACGATCAGCGGATGCTGTCGGTGTTGTGTGGCGCTCCGGGCCGCTGGTTCGCCCCGACGCCACAACGGTCAATGTTCCACCCGTTCAAAATCCGGATGTTCGTAGAGTATCGGCATTCGATTCATTATCCATCGGAACGTCAGCACACCTATGGTGACCACTGTGATGGTCAGGACGACTTCCATCCACGAGGGGACATACCTGTCTTTCCACGGCAAGTGCCAACCAAAACATATTACGGATTGATTGAGCCGGTTTATGATTATACCGAAAGCCGTGACAACAGCCCAAAATCTGACCTGGGACGGGGCACTGTTCTGAACCGCGTACATGAACCCGAATGCAGGGACGAAAACGAATCCCAGCACTTCCACAAGATACCAATATCCGTAACCGGTGCCGAGGTAGCTCCAGGTATCATCGTGCGCGAGGCCAATCATTTTCATGAAGAAATACGCGAAGAGCGTTACCGACGCGGCCTTGCCTAACCCGAGGGTTACCCGGTCCAGGTGACCGGGATCGTGATCCTTGATCTGTTTGACGAAGATCTTGTGGGAGGCCACGCTCTCTATTATTACCATGCTAATGCCGCCGGCGATCGCGGACATGAAGAACCAGAGAGGTATAAACTCGGAATACCAGAGGGGGTGCAGCTTTGAGGGCATCAGGAGGAAAATCGATCCCAGCGCGGACTGATGCAGCATGGAAAGGCAGACGCCGAAAATCGTGGCGCCGAGGGTCGCACCGATAAAGATCTTTCTCAGCTTCTTCAGGTTGAGCCATTCGAATATGGCCGGGCACCACTCCACAAACTGGCACCCCAGGTAGAGGGCCACGTGCCACGCCACCAAAAAGAGCACCGAGTTTACGCCCCAGGAAACCACCATAGGATACGGGAGTCGATAGTAGCGGCCCAGATCAAAGGTGAGTGCAATAATTGCAAACAGATAGCCCAGAAAGCCCGTCAGAACCGCGGGTCGAAACAGGAAACCATAGTCTTTCATTCCCATAAGGTGAACAGCCGTTCCGATGACGAAACCTCCCGCGGCCAGGGCTACGCCACAGAGCATGTCGAACCCGATCCATATGCCCCATGGATTGTTGTCCGAGAGATTGGTGGACGGCCCAAGCCCGTAGAAGATCCGATAGAAGATCACCGGGATTCCTACAATCAGGATGAGCGTCACAGCCGCGTTGAAAAGGGTAAGATTGCTCTTCAAATAGTCCTCAAACGTCATCCCGAGAAAGAGCTTTTCCTGAACCCATGTGGGTTTAAATTCAGTGGCTTCAAGCGTCGCATCCATTATTTACCCTCCTTTTCTTCAAGGGCCTTCCTGATTGCTTCCTCTTCGTCGCGGTCCCTGCGCTTCTTGAATGCGTACATCCCCATAGCCAAGGCCGGAATCGTGATGAACACCGGTGAAACGAGAGACAAGAACGGCTTGCTCAACGTCGGAATAGGCACGGTTCCCAGGTCGTTTCTGAAGCCGATCATGTTGAAAGGAACGGCTGACAGGTACATCCAGGCCGTACCACCCACTTCGTGCGCGCCGTAAACATGGTTGTAGTACCTGGCGGGATTGTCCCTGATCTTCTTGTGAGCAAGGTCCAGCAGATCAGCCCTCCTGCCGAAAGTCATCACCTCCAGGGGGCAGATCTCTACACAAGCCGGAAGGCCGCCCTCTTTGGAAATCCTGTCGAAGCAGAAGGTGCACTTCTTAACTTCCGGAGTCCACGGGTCGTCATACTGATACGCGGGCATCATGAACGGGCAAGCCGCCATGCAATAGCGACAACCCACGCATAGTTCCGGATGATGGATTACCGCGCCCGTGGGCGTCTTGGTGAATGCCTGTACAAAACAGGATGACGCGCACCCGGGCTCAAAACAGTGCATGCACTGTTTTTTCACGTAGATGGGCTTTGACGGATCTCTCGGGTTCGGGTAACGATTCAGGACCGTGTAGGTGTCCGCGCTTGGCCTTCTGATCTCGTTGAAAACAGCCCTATCTTTATCGTACTCTTTGAGAGATTTTTGGTTGGGCAGCTTATTCGTTTCCTTGCACGCCCACTCACATCTCCTACAGCCGATGCACTGTGTTGTGTCCACGAGTACGCCGTATTGATCCGGGTATCCCGGGAGGGCGGCTGTTCCCATTCCCGCTCGCGCAATCCCCGGGGCGCTCAGGGTAAGGGCCGCGGCGCCTCCTCCGACAAGACTCTTGAGGAAAGCTCTTCTATTTTCGTCCATGATCAAGTCTCTCCCGTTTTCGTTGCAGTGGACGTTTCAGGTGTCCTGGTGGCCATCGGTCACTTCTTCTCTCTATAGGTGAGGAATCTCCAGAAGGAGATGAAGACAAACAGATATATGATGACGACCAGATACTCCATGCCTTTGGTGTAGGTGAAGAATTCATGCAGTATATTGACCATTTTCGATCTCCTTTCCCTGGGGGGGGGCGGTCCGTTTGTTACCGGTTATTTCGCGGTGCCTGAGGTTTTTCCCGGGGTGTTCTTCTCCGGCTCCTTGGCCGCGTGGCACTTGACACACTCAAGGGATTTGGGTTTCTGACCCATGGCCTCATGACATCCCATGCACTGACGGTGATAGCTCGCCAGAATACCCGGTTTGCCCAGTTCCTTCGGGTTGAAGCGTATGCCGTGGCAACTGCTGCACTTGGGAACCTTTTTGACCGAGCCCGGGTCGGTTCTGTGATGACAACCCTCGCAAAGGGCCTGTTCTCCTTTCTGGCTATGGAAAAACAGGGCCAGCGAGCTCTTGTTCGAGATCGTAGTGAGCTTTGCAACTATCTTCTGATGGGGAAGTTCCGCGGGTTTGTACTCGTTTTCAAGATCCTTGATCAAAACCTTTTCAGGGACCTTTTCCTTGTCGAAAACCAGCGGAAGAGGCGCGGGCGCCTTAATGGGTTTTCCCTCAGAGGGCCCCCTATGGCAGACCGGACATGAGGCCTTCGGCATGGACGTCAGCAGCCATTGATGGCATCCCGCGCAGTTTCTGCTCTTTTTGGCGGTTTCGTGACAGCCGGCGCACGATTGAACAGCGCCGGACTTGTGAAAAGCACGTTCAAAGGAAACACCTCCGCCCTTCTGCAAGTGCGGTTTTGTCTTCAAATCCGGTTTCTCGGTATGGCAATTGGAGCACTTTTCCAGAGAATGGTGATGGCAGGTGTTGCAGAATTGAGCCCTCGGCTCATGGGCCTTGTGATTGAAGGCAACCAGCTTCATGCGGGCCTTTTTCACATCTTTGACAGCCACGTCCATAACGTCCTTCTGGCCTCGGACCAGGCGTGGTATTTTGATGATTTCTTCAGGGGACAGGATCTTGTGTTCACCGTGGCAGCCCTTGCACTCAAAGGGACCTACTTCTTTCCCGGTCTTGGGCGCCTGTCCTCTTTTGAGTAGAGCCTCCGCGGTCTTCAAGTGGCACCCGATGCACCGGGCATGGGCCACCTTCCTCATTGCACGAGCGTTTTTCTCGTCTTTGGCTTTGTGACAGGCCCTACACGAGTTCTCGGTATCTTTCTTGTATGTGAGCTTTTTCTGCTTTTCGTCGAAGATGTGGTGGCACTCGGCGCAGGTCTTGTCCCTAGCGATGCCGGTCTTTTCCAGCACATTGAGGTGCCTGTTGTGCCGGTCGTAGTTGAATATGGGCTGCCACCCCCAAGTAACTTTCCGCACGAGCGGCTTCCTCACGTGACACTTGCCGCAAAGGCCTATGTCAGGGCCGGTCTTTTTCCCCTCCGCTGTCATCTTACTGTGGCAGTTCCCGCATCCGGCATGGTATGCGTCTCTTATGGATTTTCTGTCTTTTGCGTTGTAGGGGAACTTGGGGAACCCGAAGATTTGGACCTTTTTCTCCACCAGCCGATCATCTTTCTCCTCAACTATATGGCAGACTTTGCAGTCCGCTTTCTTGGCGTGTTTGAGGGCCTTTGTGTGTCTATCGTGGTCAAACGCTACTTCCGGTCGCTCCAGGGCCTCCGAGATCCCCATGTGACCGATCAACAGCGGGAGCCGGACACCATCCCCGGGGCTTTGCTCGGCAGGCTCCCCGGAGTAGACGAATCCTGTCACTCCGAAGAGCAGGACCAGGCAGAACCCGAGGAATATGAAGAGAACTCTCTTTTTGCTCCAACTCATGATCCACTCCTTGTACGCAGCTCGCCGACTCGAAGTTATTCGGCCTTTAGTTCTTCCGGGATTTCCATGACATCCACGAGTATTTCGCTGAAGAATTTCACGTGCATGCCGAGGTTGTAGCCCCCGACTATGTCCTCGATACCGCTGTGACAGTTGTGGCAAGGGGTTATGATTACGTGGGCGCCGGTGGCTTCAAATTGCTCGGCCTTTACCCTGTTGCCTTTTACACGGGAAGGCTTCCAGGGAGGCCCGCAGTTGATGGTACCCCCGCCTGCGCCACAGCAGTAGTTATGCTCGAATCCCGGGTCGGGCTCACGGACATCCGAGCAGGTCATCCGAACAATTTCACGGAGTTTGCCGCCCAGACCCCGTCCTCTGACGATGTTACAAGGATCCTGAATGGTGACGGGCTCTTCAAACTTGTGGTCGATCTTGATTTTTCCCGAGGTCAGCAGATCATGATAGAACTCGACCGCGTGAATCACGGGGACCGGCGGTGTCCTCCAGCCAAGCCACTTGGGTCCGTCGTAAACCGCGCCTCGGAAGGCATGGCCACATTCTCCCATGACAATCCTTTTGACTTTGAGGTTCAAGGCTGCTTCATGGTGCATTCGTTCCACCCGGCCCATGACCTCGAAGTCGCCGGAGTACATGGCCATGTTGCTGTTATCCCAGCCGTCCACGGAAGGCATGGTCCAGTCGATCCCGGCCACAGTCATGATCTGGGCGATGTTGCCCAGCAGCTGCGCCAGGATTTTCGGCTCCGGAGCGATTACCGAATAGAAGATATCTGCGCCTTGTTTGTCGAGAGGTATTCGGGCGGTCTTCACCTCATCCCTGGCGTCCTCCTCCTGCCATTGGAGAGTGTCGATCCACTCGTCCTGCTTGACCCACATCTGGTTCATGGTCACCGCGTGGCTGTTCACCGTGTCCTGGAGGAACTGGGGAACTATTCCCAGTTCACTGCACATTCTCCTTACCAGGAGCAGGAGATAGGCTATGTCGATACCGAAGGGGCAGTACATGCTGCACTTTCGGCACACATTGCACTCGGTGTGGGCTATGCGGGAGCATTCTTTGAGAAAATCCCCGTCCACCTTCCCTTTTCTCCTGAGGATCTCCCAAAGGGTCTGTTTGACCTTGCCCACCGGGGAAAACCTCGGGTCGCGGTCGTTGGAAAGGAACCAGTGGCATGCATCCGAACAGAGTCCGCAATGTACGCACGTGTTCATGTAGACTTTAAGCCTGGCCGCGGTCTCCTTGTCCAGTATCCTGTTGATCACTTCCTCAATGCGTTCCGCAGTCAGGTTCTTTGCGGATTCATCCAGCCCTGGATCGGATACGACGGGAAGTTCCGGTAAACCCATGACAAATCCTCCGTGATCTCTGAGATGATCACCAATCTTTTGCGTGGCGCACAGCGCCGAATTCTGATCCCATGTACGCTCTTGTGAACGGGAAGAAGAGAGCGTGGCTCAACCTGGTGAAGGGAATGGCCATGAGCATCAAGCAGCCCGAAATCATGTGAATGATCAGCATTGTGTCGTAATGGAACCACTGCATCCTTGCCATGAAGCCGGTGACAAAGGGTGCCGCCACAATGGCGAGCAGCACATAGTCGGAAGCAACCGTGACGAACCGCACCTCGGGCATCATCCAACGTCTCACGAGGAAGAAGACGCAAGCCAGAATGACGACAATGGTCAAGCTGTCCGCGACCCCTTCCGAGAAGGTAGGCCAGCTGGGTCCCCAGGCCGCGGAAAACACCACCACATGAGCGGTCAGAAAGATGGGCAAAAGGACCAAGCACAGGTGAAATGCAAATGCGACGATTGTCATCTCATAGCGCATCCGCATGTTCTTTGCCGCGAAAGGTATGATCCAGTGGAACAGGGAGCGGAGGCCGTGTTTGAGACTCATGTAAGGATAGACCACCTTATCCTTCCGGGCGGCCACCGCCATCCTCAGAAATTGGAAGATCATCCCTCCTACGAAGACTATGAATGCTATCCAGACCAACGGGCCGCTAACAAAATCGTACATCCCGCGCCTCCTTGAATCAGCCGATGATTTCAGTAACCGGGACCACCCTCCGGTAATACTTGCCGTCCTCCACGGCCCTGATGAGGATCTTTGTTCCATCGGGGCTGAAAACGGGTTCCCACAGGGCATCATAGGCCTTTTGGGACACCTTTCGGTTCAAGACAATGTAGTACTTGCCGCCCCTCTCCGCCTTTGCCGCAACTGTTTCCCCATCCGGGCTGAACACCGGATCCCAGATCATATCGAACTGTTCAGACCACGGTTTGCCGTCCACCGCGATAGTCCAGGTCTCCTCGTCTTTGACTATTGCTGCGACTCTGCGGCTGTCCGGGCTAAACACCGGCGGCAAGACTGCATGACCGAACGTTGCACGCCACAGGTCGCCGTCAACGACTATGGTCCATCTGCCAAAGCTGGGACAGGCCACAGCAGCCACTCTTTTTGCGTCGGGGCTGAAGGTCTGATGCCAGACCTGGACGAATGATCTCTTCCAAATAGGTTCTCCGTTGACCAGAAGTCTCCAGCCGGCCGGCGTCAAAGCCGGGGCCATCACATCCTTTGTTCCGGGCACAAATGTGGGCTGCCATACGGCCTTGTACACATCCTTCCAGGGGTTTCCATCTACGGCGATGGTCTGGCCCGTCATGATCGGCCTGACTTCCGCGGCCGCGTTGGCCCCGTCTTCACTGAATGCACAACCCCAAACGTTGAGAAAGCGCGCATCCCATGCCTTTCCATTGACCGCCAGGGTCCACATTCCTTTCTGAAAACCGAAAATGTCCGCCTCGGCCAGAGGTTCCAACTGTACGGCGCCGGCAGTATTGACTCCATCCGCGCTTACTTCGCAGCTCCTGGCTTCAACGTACTTGTTGTCCCAGGGTTTTCCGTTGAGAATGATGCCGTACCCGTCGGGGGTCCTGAAGTTGGCCGCGATGTTTCCGGCGTCACGACCAAATTTCATATTCCATACGTAATCAAAGGTCTGTTCCCAGGGTTGGTCCTCAACGGCCACGGTCCACTGGTCATCATTCATGGCAATGCAGACCAGCCGACCGTCCGGGGCGAATATGAGGGACCAGGCCTTCTCGAAGGTGTTTTGCCATACAGACCCGTTGACGCATGGAGCAACGGTTTCTTCATCCGTCATCACGACCGCGGCGATCTTTTCGCCGTCCGGGCTGGTCACAAGTTCGTGGATTTCGGAGAAGTTATCTCTCCATTCGCTGAGATCCGTGATGAGCTTGTCCCTGGTTTCCCAGTCCCAGTCTTGAAGTTGCGTCATTTGCAGCCTCCCTCCAAAGGGGCTCTGAGCTCACGTGTTCAGTGAGTCACTGTCCGGTTCTTCATCCCCGACGATCTTGAGCTGTTCGTCTTTGTCCATCTGTCGTCGGGGAAGGTTGATGGTGAAAGTGGTCCCGACACCGGGTGCGCTTTCAAAGGAAATCGCTCCCTCGTGTTCCTGGACTATCTTGCTGGTTACGAGCAAACCCAGGCCCGTGCCCTTGCTGCCTTTGGTGGAGAAGAAAACGGAAAAAACCTTGTTTTGCGCGTCTTCGTCCATTCCCGTGCCGTTGTCGGAGACTTCGAAAACAACTCCACGGTCGGGGCCTCGCCTGGTTCTGACTACAATGAGATGGTCGTGGGTCCGGGAGTCGGCTTCACATGCGTCTATGGCATTGGACACCAGATTGGTGAGCGCGGTGTGCATACCTCTTTGGTCAACAACAATGGTCGCGGGATCAGGATCGAAATCTCGATCTATTTGAATTGAGTGCTCTTTCGCCCTTAGATCGAACAGAGCGCAGACTTCTTCGGCCAAAGCGTTTGGGTTCACATCCTCATATTCGGGCGCCCGCTCTTTGGAGTAGCTCAACAGGTCCTTCACCAGGGCAGATATGCGAAGAATGTTGTTCTGAACCATCTGCCAACCTCTGTCGAGCAATGCATCGTCATGATCCTCCATAGCTGTCTCCACCACGTACAGTCCACCTTCCAGGCCTTGAAGCACGTTCTTTATCCCGTGGGCCAGGCCCGCGACCGTTTGACCCACTGTGGCCAGCCGATCGGCATCGGCCTTTTCTCGCTCAAGTCTTTTGAATGTCCTCAGATCCTGGTAGAAGCCGACGCTCCCGACCACTCGACTGTCGTCATAGAGGACTACCCCGGTGAAACGGACAGGGATCCGCTCACCGGTACTGGAGGGGACGACGGCTTCCTGAGCAACCAGGCCGGCGGGCTCAATTTTGGCGCCGGCAAGCGATGATCTGATCATTCTAACGAATTGCGGAGGAAAGTACTTTTCGACGCTGCTGTCACCGATAACTTCGGCTGCAGGGTAACTGAACAGGTTCTCAGCTGCGTGATTGAAGACATTCAGCCGTCCGTTTTCATCGGTGGCCACGATGCCGTGAATGGAGCTTTCGATCAAATTGGTCTGGAAATCGATGGAGACCTGTAGTTCCTTTTCAAGCTTTATGCGATCTCCGATGTCTATGGAGATAGCCATCGCGTAGGTCACTTCGCCCTTGCGATTGAGAACCGGCAATGTATAGCTCAGATAGTGCGCTTCTTCTCCCGAGGGGGTGATGCCGCATTCTTGTCTCCGGTACGCCATGCCGTCCTGGAAGGTTCGCTCCACAACACATTCTTCGCATTTGTGCGGCTGCCTCTTGTAGACCTCATAGCAGTGCATGCCGACACTGCCCTTGAAGTACTCTCTCATTTTCGCGTTTTGACGGAGAATCTTGAAATTCCTATCTATAACGGAAATGAGACAAGGCACCTGCTCGAACAGAGTCCGGTATTCTTCGCGGTTTTTCTCAAGTTCGAGGGTCCTGCGCTGAATCCGGGCATTCATCATGTTGAACGCACTCGCCAACGCGCCCAACTCATCATTCGAAGTTACCGGCATCTCACCGGTGGGCTCTCCTAGAGCCAATCCTTTGATCCAACCAATGAGTCGGGTCACCGGTCTGTTCACCTTCACTGTGATGTACCCGACAGTTGTCACAATGACCAAGAGCGCCGTCAGAGCGCCGATCAAGGCTGTCTTGGTAATCGTAGATCGCACGTGGGAATCGAACCCCTGCAATGGAATTGCCACGTCGATGACACCGAGAACCTTTTGGTCGGGGGAGTGTACGTGGCAGTCCGCGCTCGAGCACTTGGGAGAATTGTATATAGGAGTGATCATTCCCAGCACTCTGTTTCCTTCCGGCGAATAGTGAACGCGGGTCCTCTGCTCGTCCGTCACTTTGGCAAGAGGCCGGTCTTTGGCATGGCAGCCGAAACAGGGCTGGGCCTCCTTGTTGACTTTTGTTCCAATGTCCGACGCGGAGTCGGAGAATTTGACGACCCCGCTCTGATTGTAGATTCGAATATGCGAGATGTTTTCCCGCATACTCAAATCTCTCACAATGTTTGCCGTAGCCAGCGAGTCATCCTTGAGCATGCTGTGATTTGTGGCATGCAGAACCGCGGTGCTGAATGTTCGGGCTTCTCGAAGCATCTGCGCGAAAAAGAATTCCTTCTGTAATCCCATGATCAGATACAGGGAGATCGAATAGGAAATGACCGTTATCAGCCCCACAGCCAGGGCGATCCGGAATCCGAGACTACGGTGCAGGACGGTCCATCTTTTCTTGTACCGACCCACTTTGGAACCTCAACTCTCCACAAAGATGGCGAAGATGCCAAGTCAAACCGTCTCACACCAGTCCACTTCCAAAGGAGTGACAATGAGTCCCGCGGGCCGCGGGACTCGGCAAGCCGGCAGTGGCGTTCATGGATAGGAACCTTACTGTCCTTGACAGCGAAGCGGTGTCATGCTTCAGGACCGATGATTTCCCTGACGGCTTCGAGAAATTTCTCTTTGTCAATGGGCTTCTCGATATAGCCTTCAGGCCCCGGTATCGACCTTTCCTGAATGAACTTCTTGAAGCTCGACCCGGGCAGAGGCGACCATTGGAATCCAGTGACCATGATCACCGGAATAGCCTTCAGGTTGTCGTCCTTTCTCATCTCTCGATACATCTTGATGCCGGTCTTCTCGGGCATGAGGAGGTCGAGACAAACCAGGTCGGGCTCTTCGTCGATTACCTTTTTCAGGCCTTCCACTCCGTCGGCTGCTTCCACGACATCGTAGCCGTTCTTCCTCAGCAAAGTGCCTATGAATGTCAGGACATCAGGCTCGTCATCTATGATCAGAATCTTCTGCGCCATGGTACGTCCCTCCTTTCTTCCTTATCCCGGACGGTCTTTGCCCAAATCTCTGCGGAGAAGCATTTCTCCGTGTCTCGGGAACAACGCCATCATGACCGTCACGTTCTGTGACTCTATAGAGCAATGGCCGTGCCATCCTGCTCGACTAAAGAAAGAATAATTGAGGGAATGTGATAAGGCTTTGATTGTGTTAGACAATCAGGATGTGTTTGGCAGGGCGCGGGGGTGTGGGAAGAAACCTCATACGCCTCGGAGGTGGGATACTCAACACAAACGTTTCACAGATGCAACAGCATGGTTGCTGCCCGGGATAATACGGCACGGCCAATCGGTATTTCGCGACGTACCATGTTTGCAACGTTGTTTCAGATCGTCGCGCAGTCCTCTATTGGGGTTGCCAAGGCTTGTTTCCGATTGGCGAGGGTGATATGTGGTCATTCCCGCTAACCCGTGATCGGAGTCCTGGGCCGGTACCGGCTCCAAGTAGGGGAGGCGGAGCCTCCCGGTATGCATTCCCAGGCAGAGCCTGGGAACGAGAGGAAAGGACTTTCATGGTTCGTTGTCGCTTTCTTGCGATGATAGTTGGTATAGGGGGGTTGCGCCAACAACATTGATCTCAAGCGGAAGACCACAAGATATTGTACGTGGAGGAGTGATCCGGACACCCCTATTTTCCAATTCCGTATTTCTCCATTTTGCGCCACAGCGTGGACCGACTCATTCCCAAGTTCTTCGCGGCAATGCTTCGCTTCCAATTGGATTCCCGGAGTTCTTTTACTATTAGTTCCCTCTCGATCGTGTTTAGGGTATGACCCCGGGCCGTCTTTCTGTTTGATAGAGTCTCCGGGGCCATGGCTATGTGTTGCGGCAAGTCGGACGGGTGGATGAGGACACCTTTGGTGTGAACAAACGCGTGCTCAATCGCATTGGCCAGTTCGCGTATGTTTCCGGGCCAATAGTATGCCTCAAATGTTTCCAGCACTCCATCGGCGATCCCCTGGATCTTCTTGCCCATGTGAGTGTTGAATTGCCCGATGAAGTGATGGACCAGCAGCGGGATATCTTCCAGGCGCTCCCTCAATGGGGGCAGGTTCACGGGAAATACGCTCAAACGATAGTAGAGATCTTCTCTGAAAACCCCTTCGGTAACCACCTCCCTCAGATTCTTGTTGGTGGCCGTGACGAGTCTTATGTCTATCCTTATGTTTGTATTCTCGCCGAGTCTCTGAAAGACTCGTTCCTCCAGGACCCTTAGCAACTTGACCTGAACGGCCGGGCTCAATTCCGCAATCTCGTCCAGAAAAAGGGTTCCACCGTTGGCCAGTTGGAACTTCCCCATGTGGGATTTGACGGCCCCAGTGAACGCTCCTTTGGCGTGGCCGAAGAGTTCGCTTTCGAGCATGCCTTCAGGAATTGCAGAACAGTTGACGGCTACGAAAGCCTTCTTCTTGCGGGGTCCATAGAAATGGAGAGCTCGTGCAATCAACTCCTTTCCCGTGCCGGATTCTCCTTGGATGAGCACAGTGGTGTCTGTATTCATCAACGACTCCAATACGCCGAAGACCTGCTGCATGGCGTCACTGATTCCCACCATATTCTCGTACCCGTACTGTTGTTGAAGTTCCTCTTGCATCCAGTGACGCCGCGAAATGTCGCGGAAGGTTTCCAACCCCCCGATTATACGGCCGGATGCGTCGTACAGTGGGGCAGCATTGACTACCAGCCGGATCACTTGATCCTTCTTGTTGCGCACTGAAACTTCCACGTCCTGACAAGGATGGCCGCAGGTCAGGGCTCTTTCCACCGGACAGTTCTCTTGACAGAAGGACAGGCCGAAAATTTTGGCGCACTCTTTTCCCAACACCTCTCCCTCGCGGAATCCGGTTATTTCTTCCGCGGCCTTGTTCCAGGATAGGATCCTCCAATTCCTGTCGAGTGTCATCACCCCCTCTGATATGCTGTCGAGTACCGACTTGTACAGGTGGTCATTTGTCACAGCACGCCTCCTTGCCTTGCGAGTATGCCCATGTGCATGCAAGGGAGTTGGGGACTACAGTGGTTTTCAAGAGTGACTTCCGGTTTACCTGAAAACAGATGACCCGGGATGACCCTGACGCTTCGCCTTGCACCGACTATTTCGGCGACGCATGCGTAGCCCCTACGGCCGGGAACCACGACTTAGCGGGCATTTTCATGCTTCGTTGTGCCTGTGATGTCAGGCATGTAGGTTCCTATGAGCCTCGTTGAAACGAAGCATTTTTGTCTCGAAGGAGATTGCTTCGTTGCGAGCGTAGCGAAGCAATCTCAGTTTCCGTGACAACTCTCGATAACTACTATAGCATGTCTATGCTGCTGTGTTGGCTTCCATGTGAGGACTCAAACCAATGCGCGTTCAAACAAGTGATAAAGAGCACTGCTGGGCAAGCCGGCAGTGGCACCCAAGAACCCGATCTCACTCTCTTGATTGCGCATTCGCATGAAAGTCCCGTGGACAAAGCCACCCCTTTACGGGTCAACGTATGGGGTGGTTTGGAGGGGAGCCACTGCGCGTGGGGCGATTGAGCGGGCCCCGGACAGCTTACGTGACATGACAGATGTCGGTAGCATGACGTTGAATGCCTGCCCGGCTAGGGCCTCCCCTCCAAGTCCATGCGCAGCGTGCGCGCTCTTGGAGTACCCTGTCCGAGGCGAAGCCCCGGACCAGTAAACAACGGGAAAGACTTTCATATTTCGTTGTCGCTTTCTTGCGATGATAGTTGGTATCAAACCAATAGACGCGGTATCAGTCGGAGTTGCGACCACGGGATCAGCCGAAGACGACCGTGTCCCCGTTCCCTACGTACAAGTCGCTCTGGGAACCCTTGCGTCCGGTCCCTTTCACCACGGGATAACCCAGCTCCAGCATTTTCCTTACCGCGGGCAGGCCCGTGCAGTGGTTGGAAGCAATCTTCTTGAAGCCGAACTTGCCCATGTTGTTGACCCAGCCCTCTTGCTTTTCTCCAAGCTTTCCGAAGGGAGCTATGTGTAGGCCCCCGTACAAGCCGTACAACTTCCCCTTGGCCCCAAGGTTGTTGATCGCGTAGTCAGAGAAGGTAATCACGTTCTGATGGCAGCAGCCGGTGCAGAGGACCAATCCCTTGTCCTTCACGTTGAAATAGAGTGATTGCTCGCCCTGTATTTTCAATATGATAGGAAGGTCAAAACCCGCTGAGACAATTCCCGGATTGAGTTGGGTCATCTCACCCACCTTGAGCTCGACCAGTTTGCCCTTGTGCTGGATCGACCTCTTTATGCCTGACTTGGAGTACTCCGCGGAACTGATGAATTTCACACCTGGAGGATGAAATGTGCTGGGGATAAGGATCTTGATCTCGGGGTTGTACTTGAGGGTAGTCTCGAGGCCCCACAGGTGATCCAGGTGCTCGTGGGTGACATAGAGAAAATCTATTTCACCATTCTTCAGCATCTTGTCCACACCCTCATCCTTGAAACGTTTGTCCATGTATTCCGGATTCCATCCCGTATCAACCAGGAACCTGGTCTTGGAACCATCCAGGGCCTCCACCTCAACCAGGGAACACGATCCCGCACCGTTCTTAGAGTTCCACTCAGTGCTCCATTGCTCGCACTTCTTTGGTCCACCTCCCTTCATCATGTCGGCCATAAGGACCTTGGTGTCCCACCAGCCTACTTCTGAAATGCTCTTGATCGTGACCTTCTTGCACTCACCAACAGCCTTCAGATCCCGAGGCGCCGCGGAAAGATGCCGAGCCGTGACCGCGGCATCCAGCGTTAGAGCCGCTCCGCCGATAATTGCGGCCTTTACGAAATCTCTTCTGTCCATCGTCTTCATCTTCCGTCTCCTTTCTTGGTCCGGATTGGAGTTCAGGCAAAGATGCCCTCCGGCAGGTACGGGTGCGCGCCTTCGATGACTTCTATGCCTGCTTTGGCCCTTATCTTGTTGACTATGGTTTCTCCGTAAGGACAGTGAAGTGTCAGGCAGGGTCCCACGTGGTGTTCGGGGCGGCCTGATTCCTTATGCCCTTATGAATGTCCAGAAGTTTCCGTAGCCCCACCATATCTCGGAAATCAATGATTCGCCCCAGGATGCCCAGTCCTTCGGCCTTTTCGTGGACCGTCTCCTCGTCCTGGTCTGTGACGAGAATCGTCGCGGTGGTCCAGGAAATCTTTAACAGCTCGGTGATGAACTCAACGCCTGACATGGCGCGCAAGTCCCATTGGACAACAGCCAAGTCGGGTGGCTCGCAGCGACAGGCTTCCAGAGCAGACCGTGGATCACTTTGCGTGTACGTTTCAATCCCGTTATCAGCGCAACACGTTTCCATCATTGTTGCGTCGGACGGATTCTGTACCACGAGCATTGCTCTGGGCCTCTGGTTATCGGAAGCGTCGGGCATAGCGTTCAATCTCCTCTTAACTCCAGGGGGTGGGGATTTGTGGCTCAGCACACTCCTTCCACCGGGACGTTCCACTTTCTGACATAAGGCTTAAAGAGGCGTGTGCCCCCTCCTTCACTCACCACCCGGAGTATGCCTGCCCGGTCCTCCACCGTCATTCCGGACAGGCAGGTGACAGGGGTGTCCCTGAAGACTTCGGGCACGAGAGGGGTCGACGGCCCGAGGAGTATCGTGTCTCTGCACCGTGAGGCGGCCTCCAGGAGTCCTTCGATGGTGTTGTTGATTATCGTGGTGGAGGAAATGAGAGCGACGTCGTATTCAGAGAGTCTCTGGAGAGCCTCGGCAGCAGGCGCGACACCCGCAACGTCCGAATTTTCATCGAACACGTCCAACCTTTGCACCCTCTTTGCCAGAACAGGAATAAGCGGTCCAAACGCGCCTATCATTGCAACCGTGTCCGTAGGATGAAACTTCACCGCTTCCAGCGCATCGCCTGACAGACCTTGCTGAGGCGCAACGTTTACGAGTGCATTAGCTGCGGCCAATCCCAGCGCGGATTCTATCTTATGGTTCGATTCCACCATCGCTGACAGATCGGCAACGAGTTTGCCGGTCAGAGGTCGGATGCCGGAGAAAACCGAACAAGCGCTGAAGGACTGGTTCTTGAAAGTGTACGCGACTCCTGTGTTCCCGTTGTCGAGTCCGACCGCGGTGTAGCAAAGCCCTACTCGCACATCCTCGATCCGACGGGGCCCGGCTCTCTTCTCAATGATTTCTCGGATTCGGCCTCTCACCGTCATGACCTACTCCCGGCCTTTTTGAGGGCCTCATGAAGAGTGTTCATCGCGAGGTCCGCACAATGAGTGTTCTCCACGGGCAATCCACCAAGATAGTCGATAAGGACCTTGCCGGTCAGCCCCATAGCTTCTTCGATTGCAAGGCCGGTCACAATGCAAGTAACCGCGCTTCCACACGCGATCGTGGGACCGCAACCATTTGTCACAAAGGAAGCCCTTCCTATCCTGTCTTTGTCCATTCCGACGTAGATGCCGATTGTGTCACCGCACATCCCGCCCAGCATGGCAAACCCGTCCGGGGAGTCCATAGGACCGAGGTTCCTCGGGTGCAGGAAATGATCCAATACGGCTGGGGAGAAGATCTTTCGCGCGTCTTCAAGGACCAACCCTTGCAGTTCATCAAACAGTTCGTTTTCATCGTGGTTCATGCTTCGTTGTACCCCTTATTCAGGCATGGCCGTTCCCATAGATGTCCTCTTTGTTCGCGGAGGGGCCGGCCCCAAGTAGGGGAGGCGGAGTCTCCCGGTGTGCATTCCCAGGCAGAGCCAGGGAACGAGAGGAATGGATGGACTGGGAAACCTTCCGAGATCCGTCTTGGACCCACCATCCAAGTGGGCGTAGCATGCTGCGCCCCTACGGCCGAGACCCGGCGCCTTGCCGGCACTTTCATGTTTCGTTGTGCCTGTGATGTCAGTCATGTAGGTCCCTACGATTCGGACCCGCAGCAACTTCCGGGCACACAGCCTTGCACGCCGGGATTGGAACCGCAGCACGTAGAGCCCGCAGGCTGCGACTCGAATACGCTGTTTCGTGGCGCGGCCGGCACGGACATCAGTTTTTCCAATCGAGTTCCATTGCAGGATCGGCAAGTCGGGAGGTCCGAGTTCTTTCCAATTCCCACAAGAAACTCTCCTACCATTCCGCAGTCTGAGCACTTGTACTCGTAAATGGGCATATCATCCTCTCATGCGATTACTTTCTCCGGATTCAGGAGACCCTCAAGATGTTCGGCTTTGTGGAAGTTCTCCACTTTGATATTGACTGACTTCACATTCTCTATTCCCTGGACTTTCTTTTTGATGGAGTCGGCCAGAGAGTAGGCCATCGGACAAACAGGGGAAGAGGGCCGAAAGATTAAGCTCACTTCACCCTGCTCATTTGCACTCAGTCCGTGAATAAGATCCATGCGCATTATGCTGAGGCCGGTCTCCGGGTCGACCACTTCGTAGAGGACATCCCTGACCGCGCTGGTTATGGCTTCCGCGTTCATATTGCAAACTCCTCAGGAAAGTACGGACCGCTCCAAATTGTGCCAGATTTCACGGATCGAACGGCCCGCCGGGCTTTCTCCGTTTTCAGTTACGCAACGTTTTTGCACCAGGGCCTCAACAACCGCGCGATCGAACGGAATCTTGCCGGCCGCCGCGGCGCCGACCTTTACGACGAAACTCTCGATCTGTCCGGTTACTTCCGGATTTATGTCGTACTTGTTGATAATGACTGATATGGGCACGTGGAATCCCTTCACCAACTCAATTGCCCGCTCCATGTCGTGCAGTCCGGACAGAGTAGGCTCTGTCACCACCAGGACGTGGTCCGCTCCCGTGACCGAGGAGATCACCGGGCAACCAACCCCGGGCGCGCCGTCCACGATTACAAGATTCTTGTCTTTCTTGCGGGCCAGCACTTTAGCCTGATTGCGCACAAGGGCCACCAGCTTTCCCGAATTCTCGGCCCCTGGAAGTAGGGCCGCGTGAACCATAGGACCAAGGCGCGTGTCTGAAATGAACCACCGGCCATTGATAGGCTCTTCCAGGACTACGGCGTCGGCCGGGCACACGTGAAAACAAACCGCGCATCCCTCACATGCGATAGGATCCACCGAGAATTCCTCGCTGATCGCTTCGAATCTGCATGCGTCACGACAGGCGCCACAGTCGGTACACTTCTCCGGGTCTATGCGAGCGACCACTCCACCTGCAAAGTCTTCTTCATGCGTTGTCCTGGGATCGGCCAGTATGTGAAGATCCGCGGCATCCACGTCGCAGTCGGCCATGACGTTGTCTTCTGCAAGGAACCCGAAGCCGGCGGCAATGGAAGTCTTTCCTGTTCCGCCTTTGCCGCTGATGATCACGAGCTCTCTCATAGTACCGCCTCCTTGTGTTGATACGTCTGAGCCGCGGCGATCTTCTCAATTCTTCGGAACATCTCGAGTACGGATTCGCGGTACTGCGGCGCTGATTCGGTGAGCAGCTTTCCCTTCGCGTACCCTTCGGCCACGGTACGGTCATGAGGGATTTCCATGAGCACAGGTATGCCCTGACTTTCGCAAAACTCTTGTACCTTGCCGTCTCCGATGTCAGAGCGGTTCAACACAACCCCGAGACTGATCCCCAGAGGGGATACCGCTTCCACGGCTATGCGCAGGTCGTGAAGACCGAAAGGGGTAGGCTCGGTCACCAACAGAACAAAGTCGCTCCCGCGAACAGTGGTTATGACCGGACAAGAGGCCCCGGGCGGAGCGTCCAGGATTGCAATCTTCTCCGGGTTGATCTTCTCCTTCACCGCCCTGATCAAAGGAGGCGACATGGCCTCGCCAACTCGGATGATCCCGTGAACAAACTCAACCGGGCCGCACCATCCTGTTTCCACGATCCCCAGTGTCCGGAAATCCTCTCGAATGGCCTCTTCCGGACATAGCAGAGAGCATCCCCCGCAGCCGTGGCACATCTCAGGAAAAGTCAGGACCTGTTCACCGATTACCACTATCGCGCTGAATTGGCACACCTCCCCGCACTTGCCACAAAGGTTGCACTTTGTCATGTCTACCACGGGCACCGGGAGGTTGATCTCTTCCGTCTCCGTGATGAAGGGCTTGAGAAGAATATGGCAATTGGGTTCCTCCACATCACAGTCCAGCAACTGGGCCCTGGATCCCAAGGCCTCGGCCAGAGCCGTAGCGACTGTGGTCTTCCCGGTCCCGCCTTTACCACTTGCTATACTTACAATCATCTTGCACCGGTTATTTCTTTCTGAAGCCGCGGCATGGAATCCCTCTCTGTTTGATATTCGTCACCTCGTTGAGACCTACCGTCGGGATTCTGTTCATTACCGACCAAATAGGTTTTCAGAGCCTCCTGCAGAGTGGCTGCCGCCAAGGTGGCGCAGTGCGCGTCTTCCTCGGCAAGGCATCCCACCTCCCTCTCTATGGCCCCATGATCCACGTCGGCTATTTCCTCGGGCGTCCTGTTGACAGCTAGTTTGGCCGCTGCCGCTCCACACGCGCTGCTCATTCTGCATCCATCCGTCCAATACTTTGCTTCCACTACTCGGTCCCCGGAAAAGTTGAGCGAAATCTTCATACTGTCCCCGCAGCTACCCTTGAGAAAGGCGCTTGCATCCGGTGAATCTATGGTCCCTCTTTCAGGATCAAATCTACATTGTATCCAGGCCCACGCAGCGATCATTGCGAAGATCACTCCCGCTGCCGCTATAAAACCAGCCAATGACATGCGATTTTCCTCGGCAAAATGTCGGATCCACAGGGCGATCCCGCGCGTCGCGGGACGTCGCCTTCCCGGCATTTTCATGGTTCCTTGTGCCTGTAATTTCAGGCATGTGAGTTTACCTGAAAATAGATGACCCAGGATGACCCTGACGCTCGGCCTTGCACCAACTATCCAAGAGGGCGACGCATGCCTAGCCCCTACGTGCGGGACCCGGGGAAATGCTGCCGCATTCCGCATTCCGAATTCTGCGCGGGACCCACGACTTTGCGGACATTTTCATGCTTCGTTGTGCCTTCTTGAGGTATGGCCGTCGGCATCACCGTCTGTATGCTGAATTCAGCTACCAGTGAGCTTCCACATTCGGTTGTTCGGCAAATTCCACTTCATTGCGTTTGAATCGTTCCACGGCCTCCCGCACAGTGCCGGATTGATCCACGATCACTCGCGTCCCGCCGGCCTCAAGGGTCTTGAACGCGTTCGGCCCACAATGACCGGTGATCAGAACGGCTACTTTTTTGTCGGCGAGGATCTTTCCAGCCTGTATCCCTGCGCCCTTCAAGGCATTAGCGTTGACGGAATTATCAACTGTCTCCAGCAATTCGCCGTCCCGGTCCAGAATTAGTATGTACCGGGCCCGTCCGAAGCGAGGATCCAGCTTAGAGTCAACATCCTTTCCCGTTGCACTGACAGCAATCTTCATAACTACCTCCATTTATCCTGAGAGACCGCCACCACCACAGACCTGATCATCTGCTATCAATTGGAGATTTCCCAACAGCAGATGGTCGACCACCATTCCGACAGTCTCCCCTTGAGGCCCGTAGTAGACATCAATGCCTACCTGCTTGAACCCCATGAGCGGTCGCATGCCTATACCACCGACGATAATCGCGTCCGCGCCGCTTTTTTGGAGAAGGTTCACCGGAGCTTGGCATCCTCCCTGCACGTGAGGTGGATTGTGAACAAGAGTCACATCTTGAACCTGGCCGTCTTCTACATGAACCAACGTAAACACGTCGCAGTGTCCAAAATGTCCTGAACGCATAGCCTCCAGGCCTCCCGGATCCGCGGAAGGCACTGCTACAGTTTTCTTCTGCATGTTACTCTATCTCCTCTTTTGATGTTTTGTCGTAAATTGGTGCTTTGAGCCATCACTGGACCGTTCAGTTCTAACCCGCCGCGTCCGCGGATGCGGAAACTGAACCTTTCTGCACCAATTGATCAATCTTTCGACTCATGGACCGAAACGCTTGAGCTGTGGCCGAATCGGAATCCTTGGCCGCCACCGGTGTCCCTGAGTCACCTCCCACTACAACTTCCGGGTCTATGGGAATCGCCCCAAGAAACGGAACCCCGAGGTCCAGGGCGGATTTCCGTCCTCCCCCTGTCTTGAAAAGCTCTATTCTCTCTCCGCAATGGGGGCATTGAAGGCCGCTCATATTTTCCACTATTCCCAATAGGTTCATCTCCAGATTTCGGCCGAAAACGACTGATTTACGTGAATCCAGAAGCGCTACGTCCTGGGGGGTCGTCACAGTCACTGCCCATAAGGGCTTACCGAGAAGCTGGGCGATGCTGAGAGGCTCGTCTCCGGTTCCCGGTGGGAGATCTACAATCAGGTAGTCCAGTGGTCCCCAGTCCACTTCCGCAAGGAACTGCTTGAAAAGAGAGTGTTTCACCGGACCGCGCCAGACCACCGGAGTATCCTCATCAGGAAGCATGAACGCCATAGACATGACTTTGATATTCTCACGTGATGTTATGGGGATCAGGCCGTTCTCACCCATCACGGGGCTTCGGCCGTTGAGCCCTAACATTTTCGGAATGTTGGGCCCATGAACGTCGGCGTCGAGTATCCCCACCGCTTTTCCGTCAGAGGCCAGAGTCACAGCCAAATTGACTGCGACCGTGGTTTTGCCTACGCCGCCTTTGCCGCTCATTACCACTACGCGATTTCGCATAGCGGTGAGCCTTGTGGTCAAGAGTTCTTCCATGTGCAGATCTCGAGTCTGTGAATCACAGTTGGAAGCTGAAGAGCAAGTTCCACACGATTTGTCTGTCGAACAAGTTTCGTCCTTTTTCATTGTTCCCTCGATGGTAGTCTGCGTGCGTGCGATCACCAAGACACCCTTTATTTCCTCATGCTCCACGCGGTTTGACTGGAGCCGGTCCATCGGTCGACTATCTTGGCGTCGCACGCTCGCGAGAACACCCTGTGCTTTGGGCTACTCCTTCTTCTCAAGCTCCGACAGGCGGGCCTCCATAGTTGCGACCTCTTGTTTGGCCGCGGACAAATCAGCCCTGAGCGCTTCACCTTCCTCGGAAGGGGAGAGAGGAGCGGTACGCCCAAACGCGCCCCACCAACCTCCTCGGTCCCCGAAGCGCCTGCCTCGGCCGCCACCCCTTGGGGCTCCACCGCGACCGAGCCCTCGAAGGAATCCTCCGAAGGAACTTCCCTCTTGGCCTACCTGTTGTCTACACAAGCCTCGGCCCCATCCGGTCCGGGCTCCCTCTCCAAGGGGTCCCTTTCTATCATAACCAGGCATTGTCATTCTCCCTTCTGTACATTCAGCAGCATTCCCATGCCGCGGCCGCTTTCCCGGCCTCTTCTCAGCCGACGCCTGCAAAATCCTCTTCCAGGCATCAAGTATAGTGGGTGATCGATTCTGCCTTCTCTGAGAGCAGCCAAGACATCAGCGACTTCGCCCGCGCGCCAGGGAACCAGCTTGATGCCCTGTGCGACTATCAGATCTTCCATGCGACAACTGATTCCACCGCACAGAAGCGCGTTCACACGTAAATCCTTAAGTCGCGCGGGGCGGATGTGGCGGTCGACTCCCGACCAATCTTCCCTGGAGACCAGTTCATCTCCATGCGCGGTCTGCAGAAACATGAGGAGGCATCTGCATGTATCAAAGACCGGTGCTATCCGGCCCTGATGTTCGGGTACGGCTACTTTCATTCATTTCACCCGCGTTTGTTCATAGCAAGTTTCTTGCCAAAAGTGCCGTGGCGACGTAACGGGTTGTAATTTCAGCAGAGTAGGGTTGGCCTCATTTTTGTGTGGCCTCGTCAAGCATGCACTTTGCACCCTCTCTGAGACCATTGGGGTTGCAAGTTGCACCCGGCAGCCGTATACTGGATGATAGGGAAGGACAAAATTATGCGCCTGCCAAAAGCCGTCACCCGAGATGAAATGTCGATGATCCTGGACTCTATCGCGGACGGGGTGTTCACGGTGGACGAAGATTTCGTGATTACCTCTTTCAACAGGGCTGCACAGGAGATCACCGGAGTGCCTGTGGAAGAGGCGCTGGAGCGCCCTTGCTGTGAGGTGTTCCGGGCCGAAATCTGTGAAGGTGATTGCGCTCTCAAGCAGACTGTGAGCACGGGCAAGCCGGTGGTGAATCGGCCGGTTTACATTCTTCGGGCAGACGGCGTTCGTGTTCCAATCAGTGTCAGCACCTCAATATTCAAGGATACAGGGGGCAATCTTTTGGGCGGAGTGGAGACGTTTCGGGATCTCACACTTGTGGAGGCTCTTCGCAAAGAAGTGAACAGGTCGTTCACTTTTGAGGACATGCTCTCTCGAAATCAAAAGATGAAGGAGATCTTCAACATACTTCCTGATGTAGCCATGAGCGAGACTACCATCCTCATCGAAGGAGAGAGCGGCAGCGGTAAGGAGTTGCTGGCAAAAGCCATACACAATCTCTCGGATCGCTCCGACGAGCCCCTGGTGACGGTCAATTGTGGCGCAATCCCGGACACGCTTCTGGAATCGGAGCTGTTCGGATACAAGGCGGGCGCGTTCACCGACGCTCGTCAAGATAAACCCGGTCGGTTCTCTCTGGCACGTGGTGGAACTATCTTTCTGGACGAAATCGGGGATGTAACGCCCGCGCTTCAGGTGCGACTTCTCCGCGTATTGCAGGAGCGGACGATCGAGCCTCTCGGGGCCACCGGGCCGGAGCATGTGGATGTAAGGGTTGTGGCCGCGACCAACAGGGATTTGAAGGGCCTGGTGGAAAAGGGAGAATTCAGAGAAGACCTCTATTACAGGATTCAGGTGTTCAAATTGTGGCTGCCTCCTCTCAGGGAACGAAAGGAAGACATCCCAATCCTGGCCGAACATTTTGTTGACCGTTTCAACAAGCTGAAGGGGAAAGACCTTCCGGGCTTGTCAAGAGACGCGCTCACTGCGTTCATGGAATACGATTGGCCGGGCAACATCCGGGAAATGGAGAACGCGGTTGAACACGCATTTATCCTCTGCCGTGGTGGTCTCATCGAGCCACGACACCTGCCCGAACCCCTGAGGCGGGTCTTGTCTGCGGGGGACGTGTTTCCCTCAAGCGGAACACTCGCGGAAATGGAGGCGCGCGCGATCGGGGAAGCCCTTGCCCGAAACAAGGGAAAGAAACTTGCGACAGCGCAGGAACTGGGCATCGACAAGACGACCCTCTGGAGAAAAATGAAACGTCTGGGGCTCGGGTAGCTTCGCATGCTCATCGCTGGAGGTGGAAGATGCTCAACATAGATGGAAAACCCATATTCAGAACCGGATGTTGCACGGTAATTTCTGTTCTGATCTGGATTTTCAGCGTGAGCTTCCATGCGGGAGCGGAGCCGGCAGTTGATGAATCCCATGTTACGATGAAAAAGATCGACCTATGGAAAGGTGAAACACAGCTTCGCGGAGTCAATATCTGTCTATATGAAATCTACCCGGAACTGGACGGGGATTCGTTTGGGATAGGAGCAGTCGGACCGATTTTCACACAGAGGGATTTTGATGAGCTGAGAGAGCTCGGCGCGAACCTTGTCAATATTTCCTATCCTGGTCTTTTCACATCTGCTGCCCCATACAAGCTGGATAAAGCCAGGCCGGCGTATCTGGACAAGCTGATCAATATGATAGCCGGAGCTGATATGTTTGCCGTTATTACTTTCCGATCCGGACCGGGACGAAGCAGAATGACCATGAGCCGGGGAGAAGACAATGTGACCGACCCTCGGCACGGATGGTTTCCACCGAAATACTACAATGAAACCTTGTGGGAGGATAATCGCGAAGGTGATAAGGCGAGAAAGGCCTATATAGCCATGTGCAGACACATGGCGGAACATTACCGGGGAAATCCGATTCTTGTCGGTTATGATCCGTTGATTGAACCGAATTCAAATGAGACGAAAGCGGAGATTAGTGAAGCAGAAGAATTCTATCAGAAATATGCGGGATCAAGCTATGATTGGAATGACTTTTACCCTGAAATTGTGGGCGAAATTCGCAAAGTAGATAAGAAGACACCGATAATGATCGAGTCGATGAATTACGGTGATGTTGACTGGCTTCCCTTCCTCAAAACCATAACTGACGCCCGAACAGTCTATTGTATTCATCCGTACGAGCCCAGAGTCTACACGCATCAGAAGGCGCCCTCAACAAAATATCCGGGATATTTTGATGCTGATGGAGACGGCCGGAGAGAAAAGGTAGATAGAAATTTTCTGGAAAAATATCTGAGCCCGGCAGTCGGATTTGCGAAAAGGAATAAAGTTCCACTTGCCGTGACTGAATTCGGAGCAGTGCGACACTGCCCGGGTGTACATACATTTCTTGATGATATTATAGATATTCTGGAAAGCAACGGGTGGAATTATGCGAACTGGAGTTATGTATCGGATTGGGTGGTACAGAGCCGGGGCATGGCCGAGACCGCTTGCGATCTTCGCTACGGACCCGACCCGGGCAGCAGAGGTAAAACTCCCAATAAGATGCAGGATACCTTGGTGAAATACTGGAAGCGGAATACCAGACGACCATCAAACACAGCATTTGAATGATACTGCTTTGCCATTTATAATGTGCTGCGCGAATTTGTTCTGCACCGTTTATCCGGAAATCCCTCACCCCAGCCCTCTCCCAGAGGGAGAGGGAGCAAAAGGAGTCCCCTCTCCCCCATTTTGGGGGAGAGGGTTAGGGGGTTCCATCTGGAAAACCCATTTTCAATGCGTCGCACTATACATTGCGGAGACCCCCCCCGCTAACGCGGAGTATTCGTCGGAAGCATTTCGGGCCTGACCCGTCTCACAAACTCTATCACGAGGATCGTCAACACGCCCTCGATCAGCATCACAGGTACGTGCGCGATCACTATGGGAACAGCGATCACTTGGAAGGCCATGCCCGTTGCCATCAACGACACTGCAACCAGAAGGCCTGAAAGAGCAATCGCCCCTGCTCCACATGTGAATTCGCCCAACGCTCGGATGAATTTGCTGTCACTGAAAAGAGTTCCACGGCACAAGTAACCGAAAACAACCGCTGGAAACGCCATGTTGAACGTGTTCAATCCGAGGGTGGTCAGCCCCCCGAACTGGAACAGGATCGCTTGCAGTGACAAACCGATCAATATAGCAGGAAAGGCCCGCCATCCGAGCAACAACCCACAAATGCCGTTCAGCACAAGATGGGCCGAGGCCACCCCTATCGGGATATGAATGAGAGACGCTACGAAGAAGGCTGAGCCCAGCAGGGCGACCTGAGGAAGCGTTTCATAGTCGATCTTTCTGAGTCCGATCGCTACCCCCACCGCGGCAGACGCCGCGGCGCCCACCAGTACCGGGGCGTTGAGTACACCTTCGGAGATGTGCATAGGCCTAACCTTGCCTCAAATTCTCTTGCCTTCGACGGTTTTGCCTGGAATCGGGGTCATGTCCCGGAATTCTCCTGGAGCACGGTTTCAGATTCGCGGCAAACCGACAAAGGATGACCACTCATTTCATGGGGTATGCGTGAACCCAAATAACTGCGCCGATTTCCACGTCCTTTGGCTTTCCGTCCTTCTCTATCTTCTTAGGACCTTCCATGAGCGCTGCGAATCCCCACCAGCCCGCGTTTGGCATGGCAAAAGAGAATACCCCGTTTTTGTCCGCTTTGACAACCTGTGTTATGTGTGATTCGCTCGGGGCCTTGGTCTTGCCTTTGCCCCACCATTCCACTTCCACTTCGGCCGCGGGCACGGGCTTGCCGTTCGCGAACACCTGTCCGGTAAAGACATTCCCTTCATAAAGGCTGTACGGTCGTGAAAGAGGGACAATTTCAGCCGGGAGTCCGGCCGCAGCCGCTATGGGAGCATCCCAGCCTTCTTCCGCCCCCAGTGCGTCGACTATCACCTTTGTCGCATGAACGATGAACTTGTCTTCAGCAGGTTCCCAGTAGGGTTTCGGGAGAACAAAAAACGCGTAATCAGCGGGTTTTCTGATCTTGTACCCGGTTCGCCACGTGCTCTTGCCGTCGACCTTCTTTTCCTTCAAGGTCCCTAGCAGGTCTGAGGCTTTGCTTTCGACCACTACCCCAAACTTCTCCGGCTTGTCCATTTGCATTATCGGACCGCCTTCAAAAGGATGAGTGAACATCACGTCCAGCGAGATTTCCTTGTTGTCCCGGGCTCCCACATTGTCCGTAGAAGGAATGATCATGGCAAAATGGGCTGCCGCGGTGGCCGTGAAAACGACGGTTGTGAGAATCGCCGCAACCAGAGCAACCAGTTGTTTTTTCATTGAGATTGGCTCCTTTCCAAATGGATTGTAAACAAATACAAGGCGTTTGCCAGATGCCACTATATGACCAATCGTGCCACGGTGCAAGATGTTTTGCGAAAAACGTGCCACCGTCGGTCGGCTCCCGGTGTTGGCGCCTTGTCCGAACCAGGAACAATGCCCTGCTTGACCTTTTCTCCAAAACATCCATTATGTCCGTGTCGGTATCCTGAATTAAGGAATCCGCAGGGAGCCCGGAAATGAAGGAATGGGTCAATGGGTAGGACGGCCGGAGCAATTGCCGCGGCGCTGATTTTTTCCGTGACGCTGAATGTGAGCTCTTGCGCGTCCCTGAAGAGGGCTACGGGATGGGGATTCAGATCATCCGAATCAGCCGGTGACTCGCGACAGGAAAGAAAGATCCCTTTGCCACCCATGGTTGAGGACTTTGAATCGCAAGCGCCGGGGGACCCGGAAAGAGCCCGCTGATTGTGATTCCGGACGCTTGCGCGCTTGAAGCGCCCAACCGGGCTGCTGCAATTGACACGTCCTAACAGTTGGTTTATACTACAATTGTTCGCTGGAAGGCTTCGGCCTTCCGAGGACACGGCTTGTGGCGCCCCGTGTTCAGGTGGTAACCATTCATTTACGGGGGGGCAATGGCAGGATGTCATTGCGAGCGCAGCGAAGCAATCTCCTGCGCGCCGGGTATGGGGATTGCTTCGTCGTTTCACTCCCCGCAATGACACACGCAATGAGAGGATCTGCCCCGCGAAACTGAAGGGTTACGTTCAGGTGTGCCTTTTTCCTTGTAATTTTTTTGCGTGAAGATAGGATACACGTTTTGTTGGCTGGTTTGCTGTAGACCCTGCGAATGACTCTGAAGATCCTTAGTGAGTAACTGGATTCGCGCATTTGTCTGTGTGGCTCATGGGACGGATTCAGGTTTGGGATGTCAATGTCCGCTGAAGAGGAATTTCTACAAGAGACCGTTAAGGTAGGAAATGAATACGGGCTGCACGCGCGCGTTGCCACGAGCATTGCCAAAGCCCTTATGAACTATTCGTGCGACGTGGTTGTTTCCAAAGATGGCGTGCGAGCCGATGGGAGAAGTGTGCTGGACTTGCTTCTCCTTGCCGCCACTCCCGGCAGTGAAATTGTCGTGCGAGCCGGCGGGCCCGATTCTGAAGAGGCTATCAAGGAGATAAGCCGATTGGTGCAGAATGAACAGTGAAAGAACAGACCTGAAATCCGGCGACTCCGGCGCGGCAAGGACCAACAACAACGAGACGAGCACTTTGGTGAAAGGAATCGGAGTCTCGGCCGGCGTCGCCATTGGACAAGTGATAGTGCTGGAGCGCCTCACCACCGCGATGTATCCTAAGAAGATAATCGGGCCTGACGAGGTTCCAGGAGAAATCGACCGCTTCGAGTCCGCGGTGAGACAGGCCGCGGATCAGCTGATGGAGATCAAGAGCCGGATAGACGGTGGTCACCCGCTTAGGGATCACCTGTACATCCTGGACACCCACCTCATGCTCCTTGAGGAGCGCATGTTTTTCGCGGGCACAAAGAACGCGATCGCGTCCGAAAAACAGAATGCCGAGTGGGCGTTATCCGAAATCATAAGGCAAATCAATGCAGCGTTCGAGACCATAGAGGATGAATATCTCAAGGAAAGGGCCCGTGACATCAACTTTGTGGGGGAAAGAGTTCTCAGGATCCTCATGGGCCGTTCTCAGGACAAAGCGATCCACCGGCTCCCACCCGATTCGGTAATTGTTGCTCACGAGATGTCCCCTGCCGAGACCGCCCAGATCGCGAGGGACACGGTAATTGGGTTGGCCACCGACATGGGGGGCCGAACTTCCCACACCGCGATCATGGCGCGCTCAATGAAGATTCCAGCGGTGACAGGGCTCGAAAAAATAAGCCGACAGGTCCGGACAGGTGACACGATAATTGTGGACGGCATGACCGGGGTGGTGATAGTCAATCCTGACCCGGATCAGATCTTCAGGTATCGTGAGCGGCAGGAGAGTTACCGCAGTTACCAAATACAATTGCTCGGGTTTGGTCAGCTTCCCGCGGTAACTACCGACGGGGCCTGCACGGTACGAATCACTGCCAACCTGGAGCTTCCCGATGAAAGCGAAATCGCTCTGCAGCACGGCGCGGAGGGTGTGGGATTGTTCCGCACTGAATACTTGTTCCTGGGCAGACCCGACCTTCCCTCGGAGGAGGAACAGTACGAAGTCTATTGCAACGTGTTAAAGGAAAATACGCCTAACCCCGTGACCATACGTACCTTGGACGCGGGTGGAGACAAGTTTGCCACCCATTTGAACGTTTCCAATGAAACAAATCCCGCGCTGGGACTCAGGGCTATTCGTCTCTGTTTGCAGCGCCGTGAACTCTTCGAGACCCAACTCAGGGCGATTCTGAGAGCGTCGGTCAATGGAAACTGCAAACTGCTGATTCCTATGGTCTCATGTCTAACAGAACTCCACACCACCAAAGAGGTCCTGGAAAAGGTGAGGAATGACCTGGAGGATTCGGGACAGGAATTTGATCGGGAATTGAAGCTGGGCCTGCTGCTGGAGGTGCCTTCCGCGGTGGCCATTGCCGATCTGCTCGCCCGGGAAGTCGATTTCTTCAGCATCGGAACCAATGACCTGATTCAGTACGCGCTGGCCATAGACAGGGTGAACGAGCATGTGAACTATCTCTACGACACGCTGCACCCCGGGGTGCTGAGATTGATACGCCAGGTTTCGACCGTTGGTCGCACAATGGGCATTCCAGTGTCCATGTGCGGAGAAATGGCCGGTGATCCGCTGAACATCCCTATTCTTCTCGGTCTGCAGTTTGAGGAGCTGTCCATGAATCCGCTCTCAATCCCGATGGTCAAGAAATTGATCCGCTCCGTGAGCATGGATGAGTGCAACGAACTGACCAGAAAGGCTTTTGAACTACAAACCTCCCATGACATACGGATCCTGCTTGAAGCATGGATCAGAGAACGTTTTCCTGAAGACTATTTTATCGAGCGGTCCTAAGATCAACCCATGACAGACACCGACGGAATCAAGATAATCTGCAAGAACAGGAAGGCCCGTTTCAACTTCCACGTTGAAGACACATTTGAAGCAGGGATCGTGCTGCTGGGTTCCGAAGTGAAATCGTTGAGGGGCGGCAAGGTCGACTTGTCCGACTCTCACGGCAAGATCAGGGGAGGCGAGATATTCCTGGTATCCGCCAACATTGCGACTTACGAGCATGCCAACACACAGAATCATGAACCGGTCCGAGACCGAAAGCTTCTCCTTCACAAAAGACAGATAAAAAAGCTGGTGGGCAAAGTCACGGAACGTGGCTTTTCGCTCATTCCATTGAAACTCTACTTCCGGAATGGTAAGGTGAAAGTTGAACTCGCGTTGGCCAAAGGCAAAAGGGCCTTTGACAAGCGTGAATCAATAAAGAGAAAGGACCAGCGCCGAGAACTCGAACGCCTGGTCAAGTATCGACATAGGTAAGCGCTGTCAGGGCGGATCATTGCCTGTTGGTAGGCCGAGCGTCGAGGCCCTCGCGGCAAACTGCGAGAACCTTTTGCAGCGTATGAATGTCCTGTAGTTTAGGACAGTGTGTTGATGAATCCACGAAAGGGGGCGAACAGGTTTCGACGAGGATAGTTGAGGTTGAGGTTGCATGCCGAGCACTCCGGTGACTCGTTAATCCGCCGGAAAACATATACTCGCAGATAATACCGAGTACGCTCTAGCCGCGTAAGGCTAGCGTCTCTCCGCTTTTTCCTGCGAAGGCGGAAGAGGCGAGGTCAGCAGGATAGCCGAATCTCCGTGCCTGTTGGAGAGGACGCGAAATATCAAGCGGGCTGGTCCGGTGAGTACCCGTTCCGAGGGGGCCCCACCGGATAAGATCAAAACTCGGAATAAGCTTGTAGACGCCTCTGCCGAAGATTCTCGGACGCGGGTTCGATTCCCGCCGCCTCCACCAATAACCTATTGATATTACTAAGACCGACCCCCAGGAAAACCGGATGCAAATCGGATGCAATTGGGGGCTTTCGATTCTGAGCGAGATTTCCGTACGCGTCCGTCCGGTCGTTTCTCCTGAAGAGAAACGGACCATGATCTTATTCTCTGTAGCGCCGGCGGACACAAACTACCCCAGTTCTGACAAAAAAAGATTGACATTGTCGGCATGTGGTGTCATAAACAAACGTTGGCAAAAATGGTCGCACCCGAAGATTTCGGAGTGGCCTAAGAAGAAAACCCGTCCATTCATCTCACCGACTCACGTTATCTCACCTAGAGTCTTAGCTACTCGTAGAGAGCTTGTGAGTCCTCCGTGATATGAGAGGACCTCAACCAATGGGTACCCCGGTGCCCAAGATGGTGAGGTTCGCCCATGTGCGAAGGACCAGCTTGCTCTAGATCCATAGCGTTCAACGAATCAAGAACAAGCAATTCTCGACGGCCGCACACGGGAAGTTCTATTGGTCAGGATTGAACAATGGAACTTCCCGTGTTGGTTCTTCTGGGCATTATCTATTGCCTGAAGAAAACAAGAAGTCTGCGGGATTTCTTGCCGTGGGGAATGGAAGCCAAGTCCACATACGCGGTTTCCATGACAATCCTCGGAAAGGATTGATTCCGAGGCAGCAGCAGCCCGGGCACCAATTTCACAGGCAAGGCGTCCACGTCAAGGTAAAAGGCCGCAGGAGGAACAAGTCTATGAAATCAGGAGATGACTTAACTCAGCGAGTAAGAGATCTCGATCGGCGGGAGGTCCGATTGCGCTCTCGCGAAGCAGAACTTTTAGCCACGGCTGGAGAATTTGCAATCTATGCACGGATGTTTCTGGCAGCGTGGGATGGGATAGTTAAAGGCAGTGCCTCGGCCGACGAAATCGTACAGGAGATGGCTCGGGTCCAAGAAGTTCTCAGAGAGACCGCCGAAAGACTGAATGCCAAGGAGAGGGATTTGGACGAAGCCGCAGGTGAACTGGCCGAAGAAGTGTCGCAGATCAGGCGCTGGAAAGGCCAATTGGAGGAGCGAGAACTCAGAATCCTGGAAAAAGATCTGCTGGAGGCCATGCTGAGCGGAAGATCTACAAATTGCAGAGATTCTTGAGCAGGCAGATTCACGCTCGCCGGCATGACACCAATCATCCAAATTAACTGGAGAAGTAGTATGAGAAAAACACTTACACCCTTCTATGAGGCAAAGTTGATGAGAATTATTGAACACTGCCTTCCTAAACCAACAAAGATAACCAAAGGAAGAGCACGGGTAGCCGCTGAAGTGTTTCGCCAGGTGGGACAACGATTCGATCCCGAGGATTTTATTCGACTTCAAGAACGTCTGCTCAGCGGGCCTTTGGGCGATCATATGGCCAAGGCTAGGGCCTACTGGGAAGAAGATGTAGCGATAAGAACAGATCCCCCCTCACCACTCCGAGTTCCTGGTGGAAAAGGACCAGGAAGGAAATACATCCTTCCAGTAATCCCAGATCACTGGGGCGAGATTCTGAGTCCATTCTTTGGTGGAGGCAACCTCGAAATCGATCTGGCCTTGAACAGAGGCGTCCGGATATTCGGATATGACCTCTATGCTCCACTGGTGGATTTCTGGCAGATCCAGCTGTCTCAAAGAGAGGCATTGGCCGACAGGATTGCCGATTTATTCTTGATGAAAGCGCTCCTATATCACACAGATAAGACGTTCTTCAAACGATGCCAGGAAGCCTTGCACCTATTCGAGCGCAGGTTGGATACGGCGGCTTGTTTTTTCTGGTTGAACCGGGGTTCCTTCTCAGGCTCCACTTGTAGTGGCGGTAAACCACGGGAGCATCATGCGCGATTCACTTTGTCGTCCATCGAAAAAGTCAGACGTTTTGAATGTCCCCTTGTTAGCGTGAATAAATCAGACTTTCGAGACTCCCTGAGCAGGCATCCCACCTTACCGGCATACCTGGATCCCCCTTATCTCGTTGATAGCAAACTCTACGGGAAAAACGGTGACTTGCACGTCGCTTTCCCCCACAACGAACTGGCTACGATCCTTGGCAACAGATCGCAATGGGTGCTGTCCTATAACGATTGTCAACGTATTCGAGATTTGTACGCTGGATACCGAATCCTGCAGCCTGAATGGACGTATTGCATGCCCAAGCATAAGAAATCATCTGAGCTTCTTATACTGTCTCACGACATCAAAATGATCTAGCAGGCCATTGCGATTAAGACATTCAACGAATTCATCCAGGCTCCCTCTCCCGTGCATATGAGTGAACCTGGATGAACACAAACAGACGTGCTGAAGAGCCGAGACATCTCGAAAGATGGACACATGGGTTCCGGTGAATGAAACGGACTATTCTGGCCACTGGAAAGGGGAAAAGATATGCCTGACGTAGATGGCGTTGATCTAATCAGTCAATTGTACCGGGTCCTTTCTTCGAGTTTGGTAGCCCTTGAGAAAACGCCGATATACTTTGAAACTGTCATCAACAGAGATCTGTGGCAGAGGCAAGTGCTGCCGAACGGAATGGTGGTGGAGTTCGACTGCTTCAGGGATTTCATCGAAACTCAGCCACCAAGGGGCTTCGGCATTCCTCTCGGTAAACTCCAGGAAATATTCAGGCTTCATCCAGACATACTGGCCAGGATAAACGATTTGACAAGTGACGACTCAAACTGTCCAGAGGACGAACAAGTAATCCTTCACAACCGGAGACGGCTCCGAAGGCGCATCACAGACTTGTTGAAGGACTTCTCTAGAAACGAAGTGCTGCAGGAAATGAGAAGTATGGGACTTATGACCGGTCCTCGGTGACGACGGGGTGGTCCGAACATCGGGAAAAACCCTCGCGGGTTCAAAGTCATGAAGTACCGATCAATGCCGCTAATACAAGGGTGGCTTGTGGAAGATGACTTCGCAATGATCGAGTTGCTGCCTTTTGACACTTATACTAATTTGCGGCCGGGGGTATTCATAACTAAGAAACGTAATCGGGAGGTGTTTGAATTAATGGAGCGGCAGTGGAAAGCGCTCTGGGAGACATCGACGCCGCCAACCGATGAAGAGCTTGCGAAGGCCCTCTTCTCTATAACGACCTAAAATGACTGAACCCAAATGTGCGTATAATGCGTTAGCGATATTTTCTGTAGGAATGTGGTGTGTACCCCATGTTCCGGGAGATGGGAATGGATTATTGGCTGGCCAGGACGCAGACGGTTTTGGCGAGGTTTTCACAGAGCCCGCCGCCGCGCTATTGATCTCATAGCAATCCAGGCGGCGTGCGTCCTGGTTGTTGCCGTCAGCCATACGGCATTTCATTTGTCGTGTTCCAGCACTTGGGGATCCTCAATTCTGCTGGACGGTGTTGCCAAATCCCGCAATCCCGGATTTCCGTTTTCACGATAATGGTAATTTCCTCGAAAGACCACCTCGAAACAAACCGGCGCTGTCCGGGTAATGAACTGGCTCGATCATGTCATTCGGAAGACCGAGGACGAAGGGAGCCTCTCTCGCCCGATTTCCGTCGGCTTGCCGGGTAATAAGTCCGTGGTAGATCGGTCTGAGCGATGTTTTTTGTCGGGTGACGGGGGAGGGAGGAGATTCTTCTTTGAGTCTCAAGGAAAAACGGGAGGAGGGGTCCCTATGTTTACGGAAATGAGCATTTCTAAAAACTAAGCGGTCGCGCTCACGAAATCCGCGATCTTCGACTGAACCCCATCTTTGTTGTCCGCGTAAACCGCTACGGTCTCAATTTTCTTATGACGGGAGAACTTCTGAACGTCCGTGAGGGGAAACTGGTCAACACACGCGGTGATGGCGCTGTGTCTCAGACCATGAGGTCTTGTCGTGACCCCGATCTCTTTGCCGAGTTTACGGATGATGTAGTACACGGCGGTCCCGGTGAGGCGATGCCCTTTCTTCGCTCTGTCGAAATTGGTGAAAAGAGGTCCGTCGGTCTCTCCTCGGACCTCAATCCATTCAGCCAGGGCATCGGCAGTCGGTTCCGGGAGAGCGAGAATCTCCTTCTCCGCTTTTCCTTTCCCCTTTACCTTGATCTTCCGACCTTCAAGATCAATGTCTTCCAAATCGAGTGAGACGACTTCCCCTCTTCGGAGCGCTAAATCATAAAGAAGCCTGAGGATCGCGATGTCTCGGATCGCCTTGGGGTTCGTTCGTGCTTCTTTGGCTCTCTTGGTTCTTCTCTTCTTCCGACCCTCGACAAGACCAAGCATCTTCCGAACGTTCCGGATCCCCGGGCCTTCAGTATCCCGATACGCTCGACTCTTGATTCCTTTGATCTTGAGTTCCCATGAGACGAGTCCGAGGGTTCCAGCCTGTTCTACCAAGGCTCGGAGTGCCGAAAGACGACGATTGATGGTAGCGGGAGAAAGTTCTCTCTCTTCCAGATGAGTCCGGTACTCGGCTGCTATGGAGTTGGCTGGTCCTCGACCATTGGCGAGAAAGAGCTTTGCGACGGTATCCGGATCGCCGTCAACAACCCCGAGGAACCGCGCAAAGTCTCTCAGGTCCTTTCGATATGCAGCAATCGTTTGAGGAGATTTGTTGGAGAGGAAGATGTCGATGAGTCTTTGGGTGTCTACTCTACGTTGGAGGATCGATTTCTCGCAATGGACTACCGAAAGTCCCGCCCTTTCATCATGTATCGGTCGGCGATCACTCATCGTCAACCTTCCTCCCTCTCTGTATCTCCATAAGAAAGACGCTTCGTGAAGTCGAAATCTTCCTTTAGACTTCTTCAGGCTCGTGAAGCAGGCCCTGCGCGACTGCGGAATCGATAGTTTCAATGAGACCGTCTGCGACTCGGTTTTTTATCAGATTCAAGACCTCATTCTCCTTCGACTTGAGTTCCAGGATTTGGCTTCGAGTTCTCCGGTCTTCTTTGAGCAGCTCATCCCAACCCGAGTAGTGAGAAGAGCGCTGTTCGGAGATCGTCCCTACGGGATTCCCACCCCGCACAGCCAGTACCGTGTTGACTCTTGCCAGGGCATTTCCGTATGGATTCTTTTCGTGGGACACCTCAGCCGGGAGGACCTCGACCTGGGGGGTCATCACAGTCTTTTTATCCTGGGTCTTCTTTTTCTTGGTAGTCTTTTTCGCGGGCATGATCTCCTCCCTCTTATAGAGTATGTCTTTCTGGTGTTCCTAAATGACATACTCTTTCACGGTTGTCAAGACAATGCCGCGTCTTTATTGTTCCATGCCCTTCCATTCGGGCGTTACCTAGTATGTTCTCTTTTCGACTCCATAGCGCGTAAGTACAGTTGACATGCTGCCGTTAGGTGGCCGGAGAAGGTCCCGGCAAGCTCTTTCATACTCTTATAGGTCTCTTCGTCCATCGTTGCGCTGAATCGAGAAGTCTTCTTCCCCTTATGACCTCTCCCCGGACCTGGGGGGCGCTTATGATTGACGTCAATTCCTTCCATTAGAGACGCCAAATCATCTGAACCCTGCTCTTCTATCACCTTAGCGACCAACACCTTCAAGTCTCGCTCGAAACTTCCTCCAGGAGAGACCATCGTTTTCATTTCCTGATCCACCTGGTCCTGAACGAGTTCGGTCAATTCCTCCTTCAGCCTCTTGAGGAGCTTCTCTTCCAAGCGCGCTTCTATTGAGACGATTCTGTCTTCGGTCCCGCGGGAGTGTGATTCATTTTTGATTTTGTCAGCCAGCATTTGATCTCGCCTCTCCAGACTCCCTTTGAACAATTTCAATAGTTCTTCCACGGGAACGGTCGCGTTGGTTGTATCTATCGTTTTATCCGGAGACTCTGGATGCGCGCGCTCCGTCTTAGAGGGTTCTGGTACTGCAACGACTTCCTTCTTCTTTCGAGGTTGCCGCTGAGGCTCCGTCATTGGTTCCCCCGGTTGCTGTTTCCACTTCTTGTACCGTTTTCGGATCGTATCGACCGTGAGAGGATTTCCATCTTCTCTCGTGAGCCCCTGCTCAGTCAGGACGGCTACCAGCTTGGTCCATCTTGTCCCATACTCTTTTACAAGGCTGTCGGTTCGCTCCATCAGGTCTTCGGGCATCGTTTGCCTCCCTGGAAAGACGCTTGTCACGAAAGAGTATGTCTCTATTCAGAGAGAGCGTCAAGTCAGATTCTCTCTGAATGGAATATTTCTACAGATTTCCTTCTTGAGATTCGCAAGAGAGTTCTCATATTTGGTACTCACTGTTTTTGATTCAGAAGTCTGGTGGATTGGTGGGAAGTGTCGGAGACTCTCAAGGAGGATCAAACGGCAACATCAAACGCGTTTGTACTCCGAGGTGACAATTACTCCTCTGAGATTGGAGGGGGGCTGCTTACCGTCCGGCTTACGATCACCAGACTCAACGCGGTCCTATTCGATCCGTTCGACCAAGGGAAAGACACATGGCTAGAGCATACTCTTTTTGAAAAACGAGACAACTCTCGTCATCGTGACGAAAGTCAAAAAGTTCGCGCCCGGACTCAGGTCTTCCTCGGTTTGCTACCGGTCGGTCGGAGTCTCTTGTTGGCATCCTCAACGTCGAACTTCTCCGTGTCAAAATCCCCCGGTAGCCAGGCAAACATGTGATCATGTTCCGAGTGTGATGGATCACTGAGGATTTTCAAGAGCTTTTCGTATCCAGGGCCGCCTCCGCAATTCTCAGGAGGACATGCCCTCTCCCCCTTCAGGCAGACCGGATAGCTAACGCCCTTCTCAACCGGCAGAATCTTTTCAACTAGGATCTCATGCTCCCAACAGTCTCCGAGATCATACATGTAATGGAAATGCTCGTTCTGATCCGCTACCAAACGACGTAGGAGGGCGCTCTTTTCATCCAGCAGGTCTCCCTCGTTAATTTCAGCATCTCCATAAAATTCCCCTTTCACCTCGAACTCATGGAGATGCTCGTCGTGCCAGCCCATGACTGTTTGGATAATCCGATGCAACTTGAAAAGGCTGGCGTCTCCGGTGACCTGGACTCTCCTCCAGATTGGCGGTCTGACGTCTCTGAGGGTCACCTTGAGTTGATAGACTCGCTTCCCTGATTTCTTCTGGGCGGGCATTTCTTACTCCGCAGCACCGGGCTCCCCGTCAACTCGATCCTTGAGTTCCTTACCGGGCTTGAAGAATGGGAGTCTCTTGGGCTTTACCACGATCTTGTCACCGGTTTTGGGATTGCGGCCCGTGTACCCACCGTACTCTTTCACGACGAAAGACCCGAACCCCCGTATCTCGATCCTCTCATCCCAGACAAGTGTCTTCGTCATGGTCTCGAAGAACTTGTCAACGATCTCCTCGGACTTTCGGAGGGGAAGGTCAAACTCTTTTGCCAAGGCTTTGATGAGGCCCGACTTGTTCATGTCACGGGATCTCCGTCTATTTGGCTTTCTTCACAGCCACTTTGAGAGCCTTGGAAGCCCGAAAAGTCGGTGCTAGGGTAGCGGGAATCTTGATCTTCTTTCTGGTCCGAGGATTGACGCCAGCCCGAGCCTTCCTCTGGACGACCCTGAAAGTTCCCAGGTCAGAGATTCGGATTTCTCCGTCCTGCCTGATAGCATCGTGAACCGTTTGAACGAGGGCGTCAATTACGAGTGCCGCAGCTTTCTTGGTGATTTGGGACTGCTCGGCAATATGAGAAACGAGTTCGGCTTTGGTCATGGAATACCTCCGACAAAAACTGAAAAGAGAATAGGCAACAGCGTCAAGGTTGCGGTCTCCGTGCTATATCTCCATGTTCCGGCAGAGTCAAGAATATTGAGAGCCTAAGCCTTAGCGCGCCTCCTCATATTGATGAACCGAAGATTTCCCTGATCGGAGACGAGGATGAATTTGGAAGACAGGTTGACCTTCGGTTGTCCGAATAGGCATATTGAAGACGGTCCGTTGGAAGCAGATGGAGTGAACCATGAGAACCATTCGGATAGAGTATCCAGAGTCCATACCCGCAACGCTCAATCTCAGCCCTGAATCCTTTGAAGAGGAAGCCCATACCGCTCTGGCAATGAAGCTTTACGATCTGGGGCGTCTGACGTCAGGGCAAGTTGCTTCTTTGGCCGGAATCTCTCGTGTTGCTTTTCTCCTGAGCTGCCGACGTTATGGATCTTTCAGTGTTCAGTGGGATTCTGAGGAACTCGAAGCGGAATTCCAGAGGACAGAGCCGTGAAGGGGGGTCCCCGTTACCTTCATCCACTTACAAGGAGCAATTTCCAACCTCAAGAAGCCCCAATTTTCATCTTAACAGATGGGTCCATTTCGGACTCCTGACAAACGATCCCAGACATCCGAGCCTGTAGACTCATGAGTTCAAATCTCTTGCCAATCCGCACGACCCCCGGGGCATACAGGGTGCCTTGGTGCTATGGTCCGCAGATGGAACTGATTACGATTATTGCCATAACTCCTCATCCATGATACGCCGTCGAGACATGTACTGGTTCAGATCATGATCTCGTGCTTCACTCGCCCATTCCTTCACCTTCGGACAGGGAACGAGCAGCTTGTCGCAAACCAGACGACCTCCACTTGCCACGAGACACCTCCAGACCATAGTTGGGCATCAGGTGTTGTTTTCGGCATCCCGTCGAATCATCCGGGTCTCCCATCGGGGTGAGTTACTATATCCCCTCTGATGCCTGTGATCACACAAGGTCATCAATGCTGGAATAATCTGACTTCCAGTCATGTGAGCATTTCATGCATATGATCGTCAGCGGATCATCGGTCGGACACCACTCTTCATCAAACTCGCCAGGATCAATTCCTTCCTCATCCTGCAAGTACGCTCGACGCAGGTCCAAACTTTCGTAAATCATGACTTTCAGGTTCCCGCAATTCGGGCATGCAATCAATTCCATCGCTATCTCCTCAATTCCCAGGTAATGTTCTGGGCCCATTTCACACCGTACAGACTTATCCGGGCCTTTGCCCTATTTGAAAGACGTTCTGCTCAGGCGAATTCGATCTCATCCCACGGTAGCTCCACGTCCTCACCAGTGCGGACGTCCCTGACAAGGGAGGTTTGAGAATCGACGTGATGGGACACCGTCAGGTACAATTGTCGTCGTTCCTTCGGAGTGCCGGTGATTCTCCTGACAAAAACTCCTGTCATGAGAAGATCGGCTACCTCCTGGCCCGTCAGCGTCTTGGAAAGGACCTTTTTCATAAGTCACCATCGACCCACGGATCATACTTCACCCTTTTAAGCTCACTGCGGCCGTCCGGGTAAACGAACCTGAATGCCTCGCTCCTCCCGGTAAAATGATTAATGAATTCATAAATCTTGCCGTTCTTAGTGTCGGAGATCAATTTCACGTACACGCCACCATCTGGACATACTGATCTGAGCAATAGCTCCCGTGCTCTGGACATTGTTTTTCCCTCCATGTAGTTCAGTGGAACGACTACTTTTCCTTTTGCTTCCCTTCCGAGAAGGTCTCTGTAGGTTTCCGTACATCAGTCCTCCGTATCTTCAGCGACTCCTCCCAGCAAACCATCTCGGATGAGAGAATGCCCCTGTTCCAGGAGTCGCTCAGGCGGTAGGTCGCTCTGTACAGTCTCTTCAAACTGCTTCAAATGCGCAGGATACCCCTGAAGGCCGATCCATCCGAATAGGCACCAGACGGGCAAGAACTGAAAGTCCCCTGAGTCCAGTTGCCGGCGACCTTCTTTCCACGCGTACCGGAGAATCTTCCGATAATCCTTCTCATCTAAAGGATCACGATCCTCCGCAGGCTCCCGCCGGTCCGCAAGAGGCGTCTGCTCGGGGAGATTCTCTTGAGCCTCTCGGAGTAAAACCAGACCTTCCGTAACTGCGATCCTGGCGGCAGAGTCCCAAATTTGCATGATGCGCTCCAGCAAATTGTCGTCGAAGTGCAATGCGGCAGCTGCAAAGCTCCACCAGGGGGATTGCTCCTTTGGAGGGGTCTCCGAAAGGGATTGCTCCCCTCGCTTGATCAGAAATCTCAATAACAAGTCTTCTTCGATTCCCGGTCCTGTAGTCTCGTCAAAATTCACATTGATTCCCATCTGCTTTCTCCTTATCAATTAGTCACTCGGTTACTCAGCAATTGTCGTCGCTGACGATGTGATAGTGTAATTTATTCCGGCCGGTGCCAGCTCCTGCGGCTCAGGACCAATCCTCGAACCTCGGATCTTTCTTCACTTGAACGATAGCCAATTCGTCAGCCTCCTTCACCGTCATCCCCGCTCCAAGGTTGCAGATAGAGAAGTTGCAGAACCACTCCTGCAACCTGTCATTCCAAAGTCGCACTTCGTGTGGAAGCGGCGGAAGATTCCTGAGGACGTCAATACTGCCCATGAGATCACCTCCTTTACCAAGACCTGAGTACGTTAATCATTCCGGACTATGGCCCCCGTGCTCTCCCCGGACTTGGCGGGTGATGCCATGATTCAGCTCGTCCGGCGGTATTCGACAAACAAGGGCCTAAACGAGCCTCCCTTTCAATGGTATCCGGAGCGGACCTTACAGGCCGGGCTGGATGCGATGCCATTGTGGGAACAACTCCCATGAGCCCATGTGTTAGTCCGGGTAGGCCCAAATTTCTCTCACTTTTGCTCCAGTAAGGGCGCCTGTAGTTGTCCGGGGATTCCGAGGTGCATTGAGGCAGGCCGAGACTTCCCGCAGTACGCTCATGGAAGACAAGCTCAGAAGCCGTGCGGGGAGTCCTTCGATGACGATACCCCAATGAATCCGGCTTCTCGAAGCTATTCCCATCGAAACCACTGAAATAGGCGTCTGCTCCGTCCAGTGGAGTCTCTAGTGATTTCTTTGGTCGGCCTGACTCAGATTTGGAGGCTGTCCAATCTGGGAGATTCTCCTGGCCGGCTCGCTCGCTCTCATCCGAACAAGCATCTGCCCCATGAGTTGCCTTTGGTTCCTCTCCTTGACGAGCTTCCGAAGCGTCTCCAGATGCCTCTTTCGGGATGAGTTGCTCGATCAGTTCCAAAGCCTCTTCTGACACCGCACAGTATGATCTCAACGCTTCAACGGACGACCCCAGACCCCCGAATCGGTGACTTTCCACGAATTCCTGGAACGACCTGAATTTACACCTCGTACCGCTTGTCGGATCGATGAAATCCTTCCAGGTTTCGGTCTCGATGACATACGCCACCCAGCGATGGAACTTGTATTTCCTCCAGCCGTACCATTGAAGGGCCTTGCGTAATTGGCAGATGAGGAGACGGCGCTCAAAGAGTTCACCCTTGGTCGCCCCGGCCGGGAGTTCTGAACACTCGCTACATTTGTCGATCAAGGATAGTACCTCCGGCGTGGAGTGACATATTTCTCTCAGGCTTTGTACGGAGGACTTCAGGTACTCCTCAGTGAATTGCTGGAAACTGTCGAACCGGATTACGTTCCCTTCAGTATCTCGGAAAGACCGCCAAATGTGGTTCTGAATGATTTCATTGACTACGGCCGGTACGGTTGAAATCAGGTTCTCCGAGTCAGTGAGTCCCTCTCTGACCCTTTGGACGATGAGACCTCCCAGGCACCTCCTCTCATTTTGCGACTGAGAGCTTGCAGTTTCAGGTCGGGATCTTCCTTCTGTTCTTTCCTGATGACTGGAATCTGTGAATGAGGACTGACTCTCTTCCTGGCTTGAAATCTGTTTCGACATCTTCAACTCCTTTAGCCTATTCTCTTCCATGTACTTAAACCCCTGTACCCCCCACTGTACAGACGACACCCCTATGTCACCCCTGTGGCAAAATACAACACTTGATGGGTCCTTAACGTGATACCGACTGGCTTTGCCCAGGTTTCCTTGAACTTCCAGAAATTTGAAAAACTCCAGCTGACGAATACACCTTTTGGTGTGTCTGGGAGAGATCCTTACCTGTGTTGAAATCTCTCCAATCGTACCTTGCCACGCACCGGACTCTCCGGCTCTCTCCGCGATGAACTGATGAACCTTCTTGGAACCCGGTGACAGTCCGACCTTCCTGCATTTCCTCTTCGGTTGTCTGAAAGCAGAAGCTACGATGTCGTAGACTTCCGCCTTTGGCAGAGGCGGGTCACATCGCTGGGAATTTAGTAGTAGGCACCACTCGGTTACCAAGTTCTTGTGTAGCCAGCGATCTTTGAGGAAACAGGCGTATCGCCGAAACAGGGTATCGTTCCGAACTCCCTCCTCGATGAGTTGATCGAAGCATTCCAGTTCCTCCGAACGGCTTCGTTCTTTGCACTTCTTCTGCTTTTGTGGCGCACAAATTAGTTCCAGGAGAAAAGCTGGGCTGGCAGCGATTGACACATTGAGTGGACTGGCTTCCCAAACGTACAGTCCGCCATTTTTGTGCTCCGACCCTGGGCCGACTACGTACCCGCCTTCTCCACGAACGTCCAGCCCCGGTCCGAGCTTGCCGGAGCTGTTTCTAATCGTCTCACCATCTGGATACAGAAAATAGTAGTGCTTCCCGCCACTGCCGGTACGAACCATCCACGTGAGTGGTAGCTTTCCGTACCTTTCTTCCAACTTCCTCAAGGACTCCAGACCGCCCTTGTCGATATCCACGTCGAGAACAAATACACCGAATCGCCTGCCGGTTGGTACAGCAATATTCGCGAAAGGATGGTCCCTCCAGAGCTTTCTTATCTCAACTTCATCTGTGGTTGCGGCCGCACTTGGATAGCGGACTAGAGGATGCTTTCCGGGACGGCAGTTCTTGATTCGACCACCGCAAGTGCATTGGCCGTCTTTCATTCCGTGAATGGGAAAGATTGCTATTCCAAGCTTGCCCAATTCCAACGCTTTGGAGACAGTCGTGGAGGGAGAAGAATCGTTGCCGGACGAATTATCGAACGCTTCTCGTAGCTGTTTGTTGTCTTTCATTTCAGAAACTCCCTGAGTCCTGGAAGAGTCTCGTCTTGGGCTACCCAGGAAAGGATGCCTTAAGATCCTCTAATTCGATTAGCCGCCGATTCTGTCCTGAGTCCGGCGGCTATCGTTTTTCTGCCTTACCGGGCTGGTATCTGGGGCTCACCAATCCCTCTGAGCTTCAAGCCTTCGTAAACTAGTTCCCGGAGAAACTCTCCGAGGCCCTTCCGCTCTGTCCACGCTTGATCCCGAATCTGTTGATTCAGACTGGGTGAAACCTGGAACGTGATTATTTCGGTCAGAATTCGCGGTCTGCCCTTTGGCATGAGTTGCCCCCCTTGTTTCTTGGACTCTAGAGAAAGACGATTTGCTTCCTTGAGTAATTGGGTGGCGATCCAGACCTGCAGGTGTGCTTTGTCTATGATATTACAACGGAAAAGCCCCATTTTACGAACATAAGGCGAAAGTCTCTTTTTTTTGACTTTCTTATGATCCGGGAGTCTGAGATTGTGGAAAGGCATCTTCGTGCGGATCACATCGACATGTGTGTGATGGCCCTCCCCAATAGGATTTCTCAAACGTGATCGGATTCATCAAAGGAAAGAGCGCAACCTCCATAGCTGGGAATTCCGCAGGCAAACACAGGATCTTCAAGGACGAGAATTTCCGGCACGTGGATACTGTGTATCGACGGTAGGGTTGGAAGTGGACGGCCGTGAGGAAGTACATTCAAGGGCAGGAGGAAGAAGATGGGCGCCTGGAACATCTCAACCTCTATCATGAAAGAAAGCCCCCTTCAGCCGCCTCATGAGCAGGCCATTGAAGAGGGCTAACAGAACTATGCCCGGCTCTGTCGGGGGTCACTTAACTATGTTCGATCCCCACGTCTCCTTGAGCCGCCGTTGAGCCGCATTCAACTGGCCGGCTCAACACGACCATGCCGGCACGATTACCTTCATCCCACGTCAGGGGACACCGTACCGTCTCCAGCGAATCCCAGCCGATGCTAGTCAACAGATGACCAGCGGCAATTGTCAGGCTGCCGTTCTGGCGGTTCGTGACAATCCGGACGCTCCCCGGTGAATCTTGCTCGCATGGTCGCATCCAGAAAATGCCTGGCTTCTTGAGGCCGGTGCAGAACTGGATGTATGAGAAATGCCCACCGCTGTTGAGCTTCATCAACCCATAAGCCTCCTTGAACAGAAGAAGGCGTTGGAACTTACCGGATATACTAACGAAACTACCGTATCTAAAACTGGCCGCATTCTCCCGAATTATCACTTGAAGCATGATCAGACCTCCTCAACATCATTGTTCTGGGGAAGTGTCAAGTGTGTTGGGAATTTGTGAAGGAATTCCTGTCGATAGAAGGCGGCCAGACAGCGCTCCAGGAACCTCTTGTCACGTTGTTCCGAATAGGCCCAGGCATGAAGACGATGGGTCTCCAGGTGTTCCGGCCAACGTCCATGCACTTTGAGAAACCTGCGAGACACAAAACTCTCGAACTTGCCACCGAAATTCATCGCCGAGTAGTAGTATGTCGGATAATACGTTCTCACCCAGCTTATCGCGGTGATGTGGGGGCCACGCGTTCGACGTGTTTGTCCCTGGTTTGAAAGGTTCGTAGTGTTAACTGATCGAAGCGTCACGATCAAATCACAAACTTGCTCCACAGCTTCATTGGCGGCTGTGCCGATGCTTTTCAGTCCGGGTTCGACTAGGGATCGCAGGCCCTGCAGGTCGTACCCCGGATCGGTCATGATGGAATACAGAACCTCTTCAGCCCAGTCACGGAACCGAGCGGCACGCGGAGAGTCACTTCTCATCAAAATCCGGATTATTCCTCGATAGGTGAGTAACGTGGTTGTCTGGACTCCTCCGCAGGTTTGAAAGGGTATGCACCTGAAGTGCACCCCTTCTTTCAGTTCCCCTTTTTCCTTCAATTTCTGTACGAGCTTCTTCAAGGACCGAATCTTTGATCCGAGACCCAAGGCCAGCTCCCTGATAGTCATCAGTCTCTCGTCATCGTGAGAGACGAGCTTCAAGTTCCTATTCTCGAAGGTTACCAATAGCGGTGCTGCTGTCGTCATCGTGTACCTCCCGTATTTCAATATTGGCGCTACTACGCCTTCTGGTAGAAAGACGACAAACGACTACGAGATATTGGAACTCGAATACGGACGCCAAAAAATGGGGCTGTACCATGGTTCGGCCTTCAGGAGTGTAGAGGCAGCCCAAACCCAGTCCTCTTCTGCCGGATCGCTTAATCACTAGGTTTTTTGGGCCAATGGGGTCCGGTTCAGGCTATTCTTGGAAGTTCTCATCATCGTCTGCCGGTGTCTGCCGATCAACGGATTTCAAAGAGTAGCCGCTCCCGGCTCCACTGGCGTGGAGGTCCGGCGTTCAAGGCCCTGTTGCCCTTTTCAATAATCAGCTCAAGATGTTATCCGAATGATAGGTCAACCCGAAGCGCCGGTGCATAGCCGAGTTGCGAGGGAAGCAAATACCGCTGAGCGTTTCCAGGAGCGCAATAGATCGTGTTGACCGATTTAATTCTTGACAGTCTGTCAATTATTTGATATAATAACAAGTTATGCCGACTGAGTCGGTGTGTAATAGATGTGGCGGAACGGATAGGAACATGTGAACGATCCAAGCCCTACACGCTGCTGATCCCTGACGGGCTTTCCGGTTTCAGCCCGATAAAGGAGTAAGACATAGGGAGATTCACAAGACTCACGGCAATCAACAGAACCAGCGCCGATTTGTTTGCGGCTTGCGGGCGCTTACCAAATACAGCTAAAGAGCGAGGAAACCCCGTCCGGCTCTGCCGCGGCGGGTTTTTTGATGGGAGATGGAAACAGTGAGATCAAGCAGAAATCAGCGAACGGTTCGTTTAATGGAATGCAATTGTGGCATTCATATAGTTAAGAATGCGGAGAGTAGTAACCGGGGAAAACAAAGGACGGCCAATGAACTACAGAAGACGAAGAGCATGGGCGCAGACGGTTTCCGGCGGCAAGGCCGCCATGGACTCATCCGAGGTTTTCCTCAAGAAACGAGTGGTGATCTATCTTCACCGCTACCTGGACAGCTTTCCTCGACTTGAACAGTACGTGTTGGCGGCGGTTCACTGGGCGGTCGGCGAAGAGATGATGGAGGAATGGGTCGAATACTTCGTACCGATGGAGGATCATGGAGAGAGGAAGAGGCTCGAAAGAAGACTCCGGGAGACCATAAACGATTCTTGGGAATTCGGGTCCGTAGTAGAAGATCTCGTTCGAGGCGCGGATTCGGCCCTGCAACGCGAAGTGAGAACCTTCCTTAGGGAGCTTCTGGACATGGCTGTCGCAGATCTTCCGGACGGAGACAACAGCGACATTTGTAATAACCTGGAGCTATTCAAAACTATGTTCGGACTCACAGACGTCGAGATACAGACTTGCCTTTACCTCTTCATCTGTGAAGTCTGGGATCCGGTGAAAGATCTGTTGAATGATCATCTTTCCTGCAATGAGTTCAAGGGTCGCCGGAACCTGGCAAACATACTGGATTGTTCCGTTTCCGAAATTACAGAGGCGATCAACGGTAACCTGGCCCTGGCAGGCATTGTTGACCCGGATCGCGCGGATTCGTTTTATATCGAATCAACATTTGTTCGTCTTCTACAGACCACCTCAGGTTCGGAGCTAAGGACCGAATTCTTCAAGAAGATTGATCCCAACCCAATCTCACTGAATGCCCACGTGATACCCTTGGAAGTCACAGAACGAATCCTGGCTCTTCTATCATCCAAGCCGGAAAAGGGGACACACATATTGCTGTTCGGTTGTCCCGGAACCGGTAAAACCAGCTTCGCACATGGGTTGGGCAAAAAGCTCGGACTAACGATTTATCAGGTTGAGCATGGAGGCCAAGAGAAGACATGGAGAAGACAGGCTGCGTTCAGCGCATCCGTGAATCTGGCGAGTAAAAGTGAGGACATCCTAGTCATAGCTGACGACGCGGACAGCATTCTGGCTACTCGCCCGTCGTGGTTTATGTCGGAGAAACCCAGTGATCGAACCTGGCTCCATGAGATACTGGAGACACCCGGCGTGCGTATGATCTGGACGGTAAACTCCATCGCACGCATGGAGGAGTCCGTGGCGCGTCGTCTGGCCCTTTCGGTCCGTTTCAAACCCTTCACCCGTAAACAAAGGATCGGCGTGTGGGAATCAATTCTTGAAAAGCATAGTCTTGACGAAACACTGGAATCTTCCGATATCAAGGTTCTGGCCTCTGATTTCGAATGCAGTCCGGGAGTTATTGAGCAGGCAGTGAGTATGGCGCTGGAAAGCGGGGCTGAAAGCAGAGCAGCATTGCGTGACGCAGTCTCCATGTTCCTGGAATCCCATGAAACTCTTGTTAACGGTGGGTACAGACCGATTCCTGCAAAGACGATAGATCCAAACTTCACCTTGGACGGGTTGAATATGATCGGTGTAATACCGACTTCTCTCATTATGGAGCTTGAGGAATACGACAAGTGCTTGAGGGCATCAAGACCTGAGGATATCCCAAGCATGGGACTTCTCTTCCACGGGCCTCCCGGTACGGGAAAGTCCCACCTGGCTACCTATATAGCTCAACGCCTTGACCGCGAGATCGTCCGCAAGCGGGGAAGTGACTTGCTGTCCCCATACTTGGGCGAGTCGGAGCAGCTCATTAGGCAGGCATTTGAGGAAGCCGCCGCAAAGGATGCGGTCCTGATCTTTGATGAGGCTGATTCACTCCTTTTCAGCCGAGACCGTGCGGTTCGCTCGTGGGAGATCAGCCTGACAAACGAGTTCCTGACCTGGATGGAGGAATTCAAGGGAATCCAGATCTTCACCACCAACCGGCTGACCGACCTGGACAACGCAACTATTCGCCGCCTGAATCACAAAATAGAGTTCGACTATCTCAAACCCGAAGGGAATCTTGTTTTCTTCCGTAAGTTCCTCCTGCCGCTGGTAGGTGGAGTCATCGGAGGTCGAGTTGAGAAAGAATTGGCATATCTATCCACACTCACCCCAGGAGACTTCAAGACCGTCCGCGACAAATTTCGATTCAAAACCACTGAGGACATCACTCAGGAGGCTTTGGTCAATGCGTTGAGGGAAGAAGCCAGGATCAAGGCCGAGCAAGCCGGGGACAAACCGATTGGTTTCATGGCGAGCGCATAAGGAGCAGTGAAGCTTCGAGGCAGATCGACAGGACACTTGGTCTGTTGGGAGCCTTGCCGAACTGAGGGGAAAGCCGCCCCGATCAGACAGATTTTACGCCAATCATCAGAATCTGATGGTGATGCGCTCATCCCTTGCAATGTGAGGAGGACTTAATGAACAAACACCTCAGAAGTCTGTTTCGGAAGGAAAGGCTACGTCAAGGAATTCGACTGAGCGAACTTGCGGCCCAAGTCGGATATAAGAATGTCAACAGAGGCTGCAACAGGATCCTTCGCTTTGAGAGAGAAGGCGTCATCACCGAGGACCTATTCCAGAAACTGGTCAACGCCCTTGACATCCAGCCCGACCAGATAGAGGAGGCAGTTGAACGAGATCTTGAAGAATGGCGGAAATGGATCGAGCAGCCGGTAGCCCCTGAGCTAATACTCAAACCAATTCCTGGCGTATACCTCACAGAACCCATACCAGAGTCTCTTCAGACTGAAGAAGAATTCATCGCCTACGCCAGGAAAGTAACCAAAGAGATAGGCGTAGAAGCATGCCTGGCACTCTCTCGGAAAGAGTCACTCTGGTTCGGTCGAGACGGCGAGCTTCGGTTCAAATCGAATGCAAGGCCCGGCGTGCCCAACATTCCGTACATGACGGTGGGAGGAAGCAGGAGATTCCTATTCAGGTCAGATCAATAGGGCTTCCGCCTTACGGTGATGTCAGAATGACGTGAAGTGTCATCTAATGTGCCGGGGACAGACCGCCCTTGTCAAAGCGACCTGAATCATACCTCGAAAGGATCTGAGATGAGAAATTGGCTTGCCGTGTTTGTCAGTCTGCTGTTCCTTATCCCGACATGGACTTTTGCGGAACAGACCGTCGTTGTGGTTCGTGACCGCTCTGGACGCGTGATTGAGAAACACTACATCACTCAAACGAAAAACGGCAGAAGGACTGTCGTGAGAAATCCGACCGGCAAGAGGATTCGCGTCGAGATCCTCCGGGGCAAGAAAAAGGAAATCAGGGACCCGATGGGCCGACTCTTACGAACCGAGACAGTCAAATAGGTTTGATCGGTGCGAACCCACTTGTCATCCGTCTTGTGAGGATGGCTCAATGAAGTTTGCCCGAAAGATCATACGAACGGCCGCCTTTTTCATCTCGCCGGAAGGCCACGTCCTTGAAGTGAAGGGCAGTAGCCATATCGGAATGGTCATCAGCAATCCCACAAGGTTCGGATTGACCAAGCGGGAAATCGAAGACGCATACGCTGAGCACGGAGAGCCGGTGATCGTGCCGGGGTCAATGGGCGCTCCGAGGTATCTGCTCCGAGGGTCAGGAAATAGAGACTACCTCTCCAGCGCGTGTCACGGAGCTGGACGACAGCTCTCACGTGGGGCTGCCATGCACCTAAGCGACAAGGAACTGGATGATTTCCTGGATTCGTTCCGGGTAGTGACTCCTGTGGATTTCAAGAGCCATGACATGCGGAAGCGTCCAGATATACTGGAGAAGATACGAGCGGAAATCAAGCAGGAAGCGCCGTTCGCGTACAAGGAGATTACTCCGGTGATCGAAACGTTGCGTGAGCCGGACGTAGCTCATTCGGTGGCGGAGTTCCACCCGTTGATGACCGTGAAAGGGTGATTGGCCTAACTGCGCTGCTCCTTATATTCAGGCGGCACCATCGGGGAATCTTTCTTTTTCGTGATCATTCGTATTCGGCAATTCTGGCCGCAATTTTCTTGTGTAGGCTTGCGATATCAACCACCGTAAGAGAACACGTCCCCACGGCCGGTGGCAGTTCCGAGGAAATATCGCTTCTGTGGAAAATGACTTCCACCTGACCGTCGAAACCCCTCGATATCGTCACCGATCCATTAAATCCTCGTTTCAACCATCTGGAAATCTTACGGCCAGGATCCTCTCTGTCGAAGTCATCGCATTCATGATCAGAAAAGGCGTCCGGTTTCGTGATCACCGCCCGGATTTCTTCTGTACTCAAGCCGGTCTCGAACAAATGGAATACGATGGCGACCGCTACCAAATCTTCTACCGAATGTCGGTTGCCCCTGCGGGAGGGGCGCCGAGGCCGATCAGCTGGTTCAATGAGACCGCACTTGATCCAGTTCTGATGTCTCCCAGACAGATGGGGCATCACTTTCTCCAGTTCGCGTGTCGTATGAAGCTGACTCATAGACTTCTCCTTTTTTGATTTTGTGAATCTGGAACCGTAAAGAAAGACATGTGCGCGCCAGAGAATCTTGAAATCGGATGTGGGCGCCTTCACCGACCGTTTGCAGAAAGCATCATTTCATCATGGTCATGTGGGGTGCGGCCGTAGAGCGGTGCGTGGATATTCGCTTGTACAGTCGCGTCGATACTCCAACCTCATCGGCAATGTCGTTGCTGAGAATCAGCAGCTCATTCGACTGCTTGTTTCTATTCATGCCATAGGCCCATTCGATTGAGTCCAGAATGCAGAAGTCCCCGTACATTCGGCGTATCTGATTGCAATCATTGTATGAAAGAACCCAGTTCTCCCTGGAATGAAGCATCTCGGCAAGCAAGGCGTGATCGATATGGTGTAGATCGCCTCGATTCCCGTAGAGTTTGCTATCAATCATGTACGGCGGATCCAAGTAAAGGCGACTGGCAGGGCTTCCAAGAACTGAATCCTCGAAAGCGGCCAGTTCAACAGTGAGCAAGTTGTCTGGAACGGAAAAATTTCCGAGTGCTTCGACATTGCTTGGCTTGAATCGACCGTTTTTGCCGTTTTCAAGAGGCGAAAATCCTGCGCAAAGGGTTGCGCCTGAGAAAGACGTCCTATTAAGCACATAGTAAATGCTGGCTATGTCCCACGGGTCTTTCAGTTGCAACAACGTTCCCCTCAATCTATAGAAATCTTCTTTGGTGACCACAGGAAGAAATTTACCTACCTGTCGAGCAAGTCTTGCCCTATCTTCTAGAAGGCATGACCAGAAGATAACGAGCGGCTCGAATAAATCGTAGGCTTTGGTTTTTACCCCTTGAGAGATTAGGTATAGTTCCATGGATAGCCCGCCGGCAAATGGCGAACAGACGACCGAAGCACCACTGAGGTACTTCTTGAGAAACTTGACGGCCCGTGTCTTGCCGCCCGGATAACGTAGAAGAGATTTGAGTTTCGCTTTACCCACTGCTAATTCCTTTCGGCGCAAAAATGCGCTAAGAAACGACCCCTGTGGATAATCCCACCGCCCCCCTACGCAGTCGTTCCAGGTTTGTGATTCTTGGTTCTTGTCCCGCTGATTTGAATGCTCAGGCGGCCTTTCTCAACGTCGTTGCCTTCTCTCGCCAGTAGCCTCGAACCTTGATAGTCGTTTCGCGTCCTCTATAGCGAAGACGACGCGTATGGCCTGCAATCCATTCGTATTCTGGTCCGGGATTGGCATACGGATCTTTTCGCCAGTTTTCTGTGACATTTCTGCGCGGTGCATGCCTCCAATGACCACGAACCACATACTCCGTGCCAGCTGAAGAATAGCGGACATGGGATTTCACCCAGGTCCAGTCCTTGCCTGGATCGGTCTTGACATCGTATTTCCAGAGTCTGGCTTCTCCCGCTTTTGCTGTGGCTTCCGCCTCTTCTCGCTTTGACTTTTCTCTCCAAAGCCGTTGGGCCTTCCGTTCAAGCTTTTCAAACCGCCGGATTACAAAATTGAATGAATTGGGATAACGAAGGGCGTGTGCGAGCAAGCCGCCGTACGAGATTCCATTACGGCTCATCTTCGCGTGCAGTATCTCAGCTGCGGATACCCCGTCGCCGTGGTCACTACTGACCTGTCCTAGGATCAAAAGGCACTGTCGTAACTCCTTTTCCGTTTGCATAAGACTGTCTCCGACTAAGTTTCAGTTTCCGGTTTCAAGAACCTCGAAACGAAAGACAGAAAGAAGGAAACACTTCGATCGGAGGCTGTTTTGTAACGTATTGAAATTGCTAGGTGCGCGATTTCTGCGCACAAAAAAATTTCAAAAAGATGACCTCGGTCATAACGAGGTCCCTAGTGGGCATGATTTGGTCGATAGAACGCGTTCAAAGGTAGGCCCGCGGAGTGTGTCTCGGGAGGGATGCTGGGGATTGATGGGGGAAAACGGCAGGTGGTGGAAAACGTGGCTTCAAATAATAGGGGCACAAGGGGGGGATCAGTCGAGGTTAAGCCGGTGGGACAAAGACTCTCACAATTCTGCGGGATGTGATGCGGTGGGCGGCGACACCGGCACACCCCTCCCCGCGGTAGCAGTGATAGCGATTCTGTACGGCATCCAAGAGCGGAAATGGCGGCATGTCAGCCGCGATTGCTCCGAGTTGCATGAGTGAAGCCATACCAGTCCATGGGCCCGCCCAATTCGGACCAGCATGTCCTTTTCTGCGAGCCATCAGAACGTCGGCAAAGGTGGGCGGATGGGCATGGTTACTCGTCTCTCTGTAGAGCCGGAAGCCAGATTCTCCTCGTGGATTTGTGAAATCACGAATCAGTGGGAAACAGTCGGTAAGGGCGGCTGGGATTGGGAAAATAGTGCGGATGGACTCTGCGTCCCCGGCCGTCGTGGTGGCCGCCACGGGCGCCAGAAAACCATCCTGGCAACTCCTTATGATCACACGTCTTAGGAAGCGCGCCTCTCTCGTGGTCCCAATACCGGGATAGCAAGTTGCGGAGATGCTCCGATGAATAAAGATGTTGTATCAGTTCGGTGGAGTCCGCAGCACTGTCAACTTCTTTGCAGCAAATGGCTCTCTCAAAGCGATTTGAAACGAAGGTAAGTCCGAAAGAACCCCCGAATGGACCAAAATGCCCCCGACGACCAACCTTGTGTAAGAAGGTTACGCCTCCCTCGCGGACAGGATCACTCCCAAGCTCCTCAAGAGGTTGGTCAGATACGCTCTTCTCGTCATCGATGAACTGGGTTACCCCACCCTGAACTCCGGGAAGGTCAATGCTTTCTTCAAGCTCATGGATGAGCGCTACAGCCGAAAATCAACCATAATCACATCCAACCTCGACTATCCCCAATGGTACGACCTCTTCCAACGCAAACCGCTCGCAGATGCCCTTCTGGACCGACTCAACCACCATTGCATCACCATTCGAATATCCGGTCCCTCACTCAGAGTCCCCACCCACACCGAATCTCAAGAAACAACCCCCCAAATCAAAACAAAAATAGCTGCGCACTAACAACGGGTCAATTCCTGAGAGCGCCCAGGGCTCCAACTAAAGCACCCATTCTGTAACTGGCTGCCCTTCGCCATTTGCGGTTTTCACAATGGTTCTGCCCAGCTCGTCCTTAAGATGGATTTCCCAGAAATCAGGGAATGTTTTCTCGACCTGACGCCATGTGTTTTCCCAAGTGTCTGGTTTGAGTGGTATTTCTTCATTCACGAATTCCTTGACAGGCTGCTCAGAACTGAGTTTTCCGCTGTTTTCCGAATAGTAGATGTAGACATACGCGGCGATTCCGTTGGACTGAGTGCGGGGAAGTTTTCCGCGTAGCTCATTTTCATCCGAAGAAGGAATCCCGTTTCCTGTATTACTGCTGGTTTCCGAGTTTTCATTGCTGCTTGAAGTGTCCACCGCAGTGGACACTTCACCATCCTGAGCACCCGGTCTCGAATCCAACCAATCTAAGAATCTCGACCAGTCATCTTCGTCGAACCCCTCTGCGCTGACATGGCTCTTGCTCTTTGTGAACTTGGCTGTGAATTTTCCTTTTACAGCGACGTGGACACCGCGAGGCTTTTGGGGTTTCCAGGTCGGATCAACGATGCGCTTGACATCTTGCAGAGTCTTGGCCGCCACTATCTTTTCCCTGTTTTCGTCAATAAACTTCATTGGGTCAGGCTTTTTACAGCATTCAACAAGCTTATTCTCGGCAATCCCGGCGTAGTCCGTTAGATTGTCACCAAAACCCTGGTAGAGTTTCATCCATTTGTACGCGCTGCTTTTGCCCCACTTAACACTCGTACAGAAGGCCCTGAATATCCGCAATTTTTTCGTTTTGAGAACACGGTCAATCTCGTAGACTAGCCGCCCCTTGAACAATACGGCTTCAAGCGTGTTGTGAGACGACCATCTTTCCATAATCAACGCCTGCTTGGCGAACGGCAAAACGACACCCTTCAATTCATCGGTGAAAGCAATTGGGCCGGACTTGCCCTCAGATTCTAGTTCATGCGCGGCGCGGAGCTTCTCGATGTCCTGTTCGATCTCACCCTTTTGCTCAGGGCTCAGATTGACTTTCGAGATGACCTCTTGTTCCAATTCGGTCAGGATTGAAGCAATTTGATCTCGTTCGTGTGTCTCAAAAAAAACCTTGATTAGCTCGTTGTTACCTTTTCCAGACAATTGCCACCTTCCATAGCTGAAATTGCACAGATGTTTAAGCATACCTCAAGGTCGGTGACATGTCAACTAAGACAGCTAATAAGACTGCCGGTGGCGTTGATGTAGTTGACCAAGGTACATTGGAGGGGATGGGCAATCAACATAACGCCCTGTTATTTCATTGTTTGATACGAAGAGGCGCCTGAGCTTGATCTTTGCGTCTGGCAGAAATGCCCGGATGCACGTTTGGAGAAGAGCTGAAGGATTAGCAATAAGAACGTATCCGTTCAGGGGGGGGGACTGTCAAGCACGCCGAGAAAGTCCTTCGTGAAGCGCGCTCATTTGCTTGGAGAGAAGTGCCGGCCCCCCCCGGTTTGGCACAAGATGACCCGAGCGCGCTCAGAAACGATGCGCGTAGGCGCGCTAAATTTCGGGGGGCATTTTCTCCCGCGATATTAACTCATTATGCTATGCGCTCGTTCCATGAATCGGGACGGTGCGAGAAAGCTCTATCGATCCGGTGAGGCCCCTACAGTGATGGTCCTGCTGGATTTGAGTCGGCGAAATGGCCAGCTTAAAGAAGCGGTTGCGAGAAAATCGACAAACTTATCGAATTCCTCCAAGCCAGCATCCTCCAACGGATTTGTGAAGCCTTCCGAGGACCGGAAGATCTGTCAAGGCAACAAAACCGAGCGAGGGCCAGAGTGACGGACCGGCTCCTCACCGAAATACAAACCTGCCACAGGCAGGGCAGAGATCCCATTGAGTTCCTGACTGAGGCAATCACAGCGTACCGCAGAGGACTGCCGCCGCCCTGGTTACTGCCCACAAAAGAGAATCAGATCAAGAATGCTGCTTGCACCCGTGAACGGATACACAAGAACTATTCTGATTCGGAGGGTGGTAAGGCGAGCGGTTTTCTCGTATCTACCTTCCAGGCTTTATTTTTCGCGTCCAGGGTAACGTCGAAGGCCGAAGTCGCTTCGCGGTCCCATTCCATTTCCCGGAGTACCGGAGTGATAGAACAGATCCTATTGTTTCCACTCTTTCGGATCGGAGTGGCACCGAAATCGGCAGGTTTGCACGGCCGCAGCCACAATAAACCCCTTTTGTTGTCTTCCAAAAGGAAGTGCAAGTGGTCAAAGTCCCCACCATGCCAATCTCTGATGACCTCATACGCCTTACGATAGATCAGCAGTCGGTTGTATTGACCCGATATTGAGATAGAAGCCTTCTGCCGTCTAGATTTCTTCCCCACAATCCGTAGACTCATCATACGTCCTCTCCACAGTGTTCTACGCAATATTATCCACAGTTCATTCCACTGTCAAGTCACATCATTGGTGGATGTACTATTGGCATGATCTCTGTCAAATGATATTCAACAGGAACAATACCATCGTTCTACAGGTGAGGACCTTGAACATTAAGAAAACTATTTACTTGCCGGACGGTAGCTGGATTTGGATCTATGAGGCTCCAAAGACAGCCACGGTCTATGAGGCCGATGGAACGATCAGGGAAATTCAGGGTTCAAAGCCGGCCAAAAGAAAGATTGGGGCTGGTGGACTGAGCTTCTCAGCCAGTGCAGGTCGCTACATACGTCTCAAGAACGCGCCAGCCTACCTCGGCACGAACATCAATCGTTTCAATAGCGAAACTAGGCCATATCTTACTGCAATATCTATAGGAAAGCCAGAGAGAAAATGATCCAGCGCTACGGACAAGAATTCGAACACGTCCAAATAATGTTCAGCAAAGACGAGAACGACGCTTTCTGGTTGTCTCGTTGTGACCCCGATGAAGAGGGCGCTCGTAGGCTCAATGCGACGAGCGACACCACACGGACCCTCTTATGCTCTCCTTTGCTGAAGACGCTTGAGTGAGAAGGGAACAAGACAGAGCAATTTCCCGCCAAATGGGACTCCGAGAATGACGCATGGAGAGTAGATTTCTCCCGGTGAGGGAAAGGAAAGGAGGCGAAGGAGTAGCTCCCAGGCAGCCAAGACAAAGCTAAGGGCATGGATAAAGGTTGCTGCTCAAAGCAGTCAACCGGATCCTCTACGGACACATCGGCAACTCATTGTTGCGGACCTTTTGGTCCAGGCGATCCTTTCGTCCCGGCTGCTCCCAAGGAACCAACGATCCTTTCGCTCCAGCGGTCCTGAGAAGCCCGTATGCCCTTTCTTTCCCCAGTAACTCCGGTGGCTTAGGCTCACTTTTTCCTTGACACGGGAGACACTTCATGCTACCGTTTGGAAAACATGGGGATTCACCACAGTTAGGACCTCTTAAGGAGGGAGGTTCCACGAAACGGGAAAAGACGTTGTTCGCCTCATCCGAGAAAGCCGGAACTGTTTGTTTAGCGGCTCAGGTGATTGGTGAATCAGGATATATACGAAAAAACCCGCCTACATAGCTTTGCGCGCAGTGAAAGCGGGTCTTCTCGTCAATCGCCAACCCCGGAGTATCAGGGCAGGTTATGGTTTGTGATTTCAGCATAAGCCAAATCGCTCATGAAATCAAGGCAATTCTTGGTTTCCATGACCAGCGGCTCTCCATACTCCCATACCGGATGGAACTGGCTGAAGAAGCGGAGGGCAAGGGTTCTTTTGTCCGTGCTCTACAGAATAGGGTCAAGTCCGGGGAATTCCCAGGCGTGTCGTGCCGGAGTGACGCCTATCATGCTTAGGTACGCCGACCCTTACTGGAGACCTCTTGCTTTCTCCCTTGAGTCAGCAAAGTGCAATGGTGAGGCAGACCGTAACGGTATTCACACCGCATTCCGGCAAACTGCCTTGCATACCAACGACATATGTTTCTAATCCGTTGCGGAACGCGGGGATCTCTCAACAAGAGGTCTCTTTACGTTTGAAAAAGGAGGAAGAGGTTATGCCGCCAAAGAAAAAGACCGCTCAGGTCTCAGAACAAGCACAGGTTGCCGTCACCTTTGAGAAAGGTGAGGTAGAAGTCGCACAAGACGACCTCACGTTACATCTATCGGGGTCCAAGATGACCCTGACAAAGGGTTCGCCATTCAGCCTGGATTTCGATGAAGGATCCGTCGATTACATCGACGACAACCTGAAGGTCCATGCCGAAGGTGAAGGCGTAAAGATCCACCTCGGGAACCAGGAATAACATCATAGGAGGAAGCGCTCTGACATCAGAGCGCTTCCTCCATCAAACCGAGACACCCACACAAAGTTTGTGTAAGTGGGGTAAAGGTCGCCGAGTCCGACCTAGGGAGTTGCCGATGTTTCCGCCCGAGTCTCAGAACCTACGACCGCGGGTCTGGGACTCGGACGGGAACAATACCCTACTCGGCAAAGGATCGCCATTAAAGAATCACAGGAGGCGTAAGAAATGAGCAACCGCATGGAGCTGTTGGAAAACTTCGCAGAAGAAACAGACAATCGTGGACTCGGCTGGCGTATCTACTTCCTGAAATATCTCGGATCAGACCAGGAGAACAACGGAATCGTGAATCCTTTCGATCTTCTGAATGATTTTGACGAGGACGAGATTATCGAGGTGGAGTTTTTCGATGACCACGCCGACATCGTGATTAACGGAGGAGACGAGATAACTGTTTATCCCGAGGAGTACTCGGTGGATAAGTTCGGGCAGCGCGCAGCCAATCAAGAGAGTCCGGATTGCTACTGGTACGTGTACGACTCGGGTTTCTCACTGGTACCCGACGAGCTGACTACATCTCCACAATTAGACGAGAACAAGCTTTCAGACTGGCTTCAAGAGCACTATCCCGGCGAATTCAGCGACGTGAGTATCGAATACACCGGGGACAGTGAGACATACCACACTTACAAACCCGGTCTTTCGCAAGAGCACTTGGAAAGCCGCTTCTTCGAGGCGGCACGCGCCCTCGGCTGGACCTGGGAGGAAGATTAGGACTGATAAGAGGGCATCCTTGCAGAAACATGACCGGCAAAAAAAACCTCACGGGAGCGAGCCATGAACAATGCGACTATTCCTGAACCGAAACAACTCCTTCAAAAATTGGAATCTGATGTCCGATCCGGCACATGGAAGATCATCCGGTATTTCAGGCAGAACAATCGGGATCGTATCCCTGACTGGTGCTACCTCCCTCAAGATGATTTGATACAGTTGGTACTGTCCAACCAGTTGCTGCCGCCTCACCTTCTCATAAAAGCCATATCCCCGATGTCCATTCTATCCGGATGGCGAGCGACTCAAGGGATTTACCGACTGAACCCTGATCTGCTGGAGAAGTTGACCAAGACTCCATACACGGGAGAGATTCCCGTCGAGGCGTTGCAGTTGCTCCCTGAGTGGTGCGTGTACGTCGAACTCCCCGAGCCGGTTACCTTTACCGGGAAGACTTTTTACGGCTTCTTTGGAACATGCACCATCTTAAATGGTGATCCTCAACTTAGTCTCGGCTGGGTAGGGGAAGGAAAAACAGGTTTTGAAATCGACGGGCTTCCATTGAAAGATACTCTGGAGTCCAGCATCCAACATGTGATGAACACCGTTGTCGCCAAGCGAGCCAAGACAGCCCGCGGAACTCCCTTCTCCCGACTAAACGAGAAAGATCGCAGAGATTTGAAGGAGCGATTCAGGTTTGCTCTTCCCATCCTAATCTATTTGGGAGCAGAGAAACCCGATATAGGCTCCCACCAAGGCGACAAATCGCTACCACAAAAGAAGGATCGATCAGCGATTGTGAGGAAGAAGCAGAAGGTTCCATCTCCTAGGATCTGGGATGTGGGATGGAGGCGAGGACCAGCATTCCGAAAAGACAAAGAGGAAGTCCAGGACGAGGCTAATCCGATCACCGCCGGTTCAGAGCAATCACATCGCCCGCATATTCGGAGGGCGCACTTTCACTATTATTGGGTCGGATCGAAGAGCGAGCCTTCCGGCCGAAGGCTCATATTGAAATGGTTGGAGCCGATAGAGGTGAATGTGCATGATTCCAGTGATCTGGTTCCCACAGTCAGAGAAGTCAAAGACATCCACCGCTGATTAGGAAAGGAGAAGAAATAATGCTGCCCCCGGAACATACGATTGTCGCTATCAATAGGAAGTTTTCGAGCCTATGGCAGGATATTGATGCCTATCGCGCCGAGCATTCAAGGTCCTGGCCTGGGTGGTGTTTCATTCCGAGGGACGAACTGGTCCGCATTATGTCATCTTACTTCAACACTCCCATAGACGATGACGACAAGTGGGAACAGTCCGTATGGTTAAAGATTGTAAGCATTTTAGCTCCTTGGCGGGTCTCGAAGAGCGTATACAAATTTGATCCGGACATTTACCGCGTCTTGATCAAAACTCCCCTGCGGGGAGAGCTGCCGGTCGAACTATTCTTCAAACTGCCGGAATGGACCGTTTACATTGAAACTCCTGATTTGGATACATACTTCGGCGGCAAGTCTGAAGGCTTCGTGGCATCGTTGAACTATTCCGCAAAAGATGATGGCGAGGTCAGACTGTCGCTGCTCTCCTTTGGTAACGAGGAACCTTTCTTGGAATGGTTGTACTTGAAGAAGGGAATCACGATAGAGGAATCGCTCGCTGAGACTCAAGAACGTTACCACAGTTTTATGTCCAAAATGCAGCTATCCCATCAGCGAGAAAGATACGCACTGAAAGATGTGCTTTCACACGGATCAAAACTCGTAAACCTTTTGCTCTACATTTGTCAGGTGAACTCTGAACATCTAGATGTCAGAAGCGCTGACGGAAACGACAAGGTTCCCGGCAACCCGCTGCCGAGGAAGACAAAGAGAGGGTTGCGTTACTTTCCTCCGAAAAAGCCAAATGTCTGGGAGTGCGGAATGCGTCAAGGTGCGGATTTGAGACGAGCCATTTCCGAGATGTCCGAATCGGGATACGGTACCCATAGGAGTCCTATTCCACATACACGGGCTGCTCATTGGCAAACTTACATCGTTGGTAAGGGATCACGAAAAGACCCTACGAAGGGTAAACGAGTTCTGAAATGGATCCATACCATTCTGGTCAATTCCAGCAAGGGTGACGTCGAGGTTCCTGTGATACGCAGAGTCGATTAGCGGGACCTGAAGTAGGCGCGTCGGAAGCTCAGCCTGGATTCGCAGGAAAGGAGATCGACTATCAATCAACCTGAACATGAGAATGTCACCACCCTTGCCGGTGATTGTAGTCAGACTCTCAAATCCGTAGATTCAGAGTCGATCCAACTCATCGTCACCTCTCCGCCCTACAACCTGGGGAAACAATACGGGAAGACGCGAGAACCTTCACAAACACTTGAGGAATATCTGACCGGCATGGAACCAACCTTTAAGGAACTTCACCGGGTGCTGGGGCCTGGAGGCAGTCTATGCTTACAGGTGGGAAATCACGTTCACCGTGGGGAAATCTTCCCTCTCGATGCCTTTTACTTTCGTTTCCTGAGATCACTTAGCTTCCTGTTACGGGAGCGGATTATCTGGCATTTTGAACATGGGCTTCATGCCAAGAATCGTTTTTCCGGGCGATATGAGTCTGTCTTGTGGTTCACGAAGAGCGACAACTACACCTTCAACCTGGACAACTTCCACATCCCATCAAGTTTTCAAGGACCTAGGTATTACCACAAGACATCCGGCAGACCTGCTGGCATGCCGCCGGTGAAAAACCCCGGCGACTACTGGAGCGTGGAAGAGTTGGTGAGGCAAGATTGGGAGAGCCTCATGTGGAACATTCCAAACGTAAAGGCAAACCACCCTGAGAAGACCAGTCACCCATGCCAATTTCCGGTGGAGTTGGTCCAACGATGCGTCCTCGTACTCTCCAACGAGGGTGATACTGTCCTCGATCCATTTGCAGGCACCGGCTCGACCGCCATTGCAGCGATCAGCCTCAATCGGAAGGCTGTCCTCTGCGAGCAGGAGCCGGAGTACATTGAAACAGCAAGGAGAAGGATTGAGGATTACCGGGGTGGAACTTTGAAGACCAGACCACTCTGCAAACCGATTCACCAACCTTCTGGGCGTGAACAGCAAGCCCGGATGCCGGAGGAGTGGCAGACAGGAAATCATGATTCTCAAATACAAGAGGAAAAGACGATCGGAACGGTCCTTCAAGAGGCAGCACAAACATAGCTGCGATTTGGCGCAATGGCTTCCCCTCTTTGTCGAGAAACTGGCACTGTTATCAGGAGAGCGGTAGGGACAACCCACTAAGATCACAGCCCAAGCCTAAGCCAGTACCGGATTTGACTGGATTCTCTGACTCCGACGTTGTGTGGCGTTGGAACCTGAGACCCTATCACGGCAAGGTCTTCAAGCGGGCTGTCCTGACGAACTGCCCAAATGGGCGGAAGCAGAACTTCTCACGATAAGCGCCACGAATTCAAGCCATTTTGAAGATGGCAGGTTGACCGACAACCAGCGATAATGCCAGTGCAAAAGCACAAACGGAACCTGTTGCGTGAAATCGCAGCTATGTTTCCGATGCCCCTACCTGTCCCACGGGGGTACCTGTAGGCCCCGAAACTGTCGGAACTGGAAATCACCTGGAACCAGAGTTCCCAATGGCAGAAGACCAGCGAGATTCCAAAAGAGCCTGGAAATAAGGAGGATTGAGGAAATGATCGAGTTTTATGACGTTGGACCCGACGAGTACGGCGATCCGTATTTCTATCAGCGGTGCGATTATGCGACAGCAGTGGGAGTATTCCAAATCGACCTTGCACTTGATATTAAGGATCGTTCACCACTGTTCTGTAGTGTTGATACAGATTTGGGGTTCATAGATGAAGACCCATTTCTCGCAAATACATTTGATGATGTCGAATCAGCCTTGCGAGCAATCGAGGATTGTGTCCGCGGGATCGAATCGGGACAATTTCCACTGAGACTTTATCAAACATCTGAAGAGGCGTACCAGTCCGCCAGGACCGCGGGATTCGTTCCGGCAACCGATATCGAGGGGGTGCCTGATCTGCTGATTCGGAGGTTTTGTAAGCCTCATGATGAGTTTCTAGAGGGATTTTTCAACTGCTATGGCGTTTATGAACCGGAGGAGGTCCTCGCAACGTTTGGACTCGTTGAGAGCAATAAGTACGAGGCTGACCCCGCAGCGATTGCAGCACTGGAAAAATCGAGACGAGATGCTGAGGTAATGAGAAAACTGCCAATGGATATCAAACTGCAATACCAACTCAGCAACGGGAGGTGGACTGATTGTGGTGAGAGGAGTGAGGAATTTTTGCTGCGTTGTGAGAGATACACCGGTGTTGATGAGAATGGAAAACGAGTTCCCCGACAGGTTGCTGTTCGTGACCTGACCAGGGAAGAGGTCATCGAGACTCTATTAGCAGGGGAAACGCTCCGCAATGATGCCAGTGACTGGTACTCCAACTGTCGCTCTGGTACTGAATATGAGCAAAAAATGGCGGCACGGCGGGAAGAACAGGAGCAGGTCGAAATGGTTAAATGTGACTGTGGGCATACTGTTCCCAGATCTGTCGCAATGAGTGCGAGTCTGGGAATTACCTGTCCTGACTGTTATGACGATTGGAGTTAGATATGAGGGATCACGAAAAGACCCGACAAAACGGAACTGAAGACATCTCTGGATTCCTCCAGTGCTCGTCAATGTCAAAGACGCTGAGAACGACCTAGTGCCCAATATTAGGCACGTGGAACCCGTCAATTCCGAGATCAAAGAACCATAGACAGACGAAAGATCATAGAGACTGGTGACCTCTCTCAAACTTGCCTCTGACGGAGTTTAGGTAGCTGATGAACTCCGACAAACAGATCTACCCGGAGTAGGAGTCACCGCCAGAAAAAAGAATCTTTCCGTTCAGTCCGGGGACTGTCTGTGGCATGATGTCCGACACCCCAAAGATTCAATCGAGACGGAATAATGAACAAGTCGGACCTCATCAAAACCGTCTCCAGAGGGATGGACCTCCAACAGCGGAAAGCCGAAGAGATCGTTGATATGGTTTTCGGCACGATGTCCAAGGCGCTTATCGCCGGAGACCGTATTGAAATCAGAGGTTTCGGGTCCTTAGTGGTAAAGACTTACGACGGGTACACCGGTAGGAGTCCGAAGACCGGAGAGAAGATCAAGCCGGAAAAGACCTAGCGGGTCGAATCAACCGGTGAGAAGTGAAAAGCCGTCTTCGGAGGGTGAGGAGACTTCATGAAGTGGAAACTACCGATCTTGGTTACGACAACCCTGCTCCTGATTCTTCCAGCCTGGCCGATGAGTGCAGAGACTGTAGTGGTCCGGGACCGATCCGGAAAGATCATTAAGAAGAGAATCACTCGGGGAGACCGGACAGAGGTTCGGTCTGCGACCGGAAAGCTGATCAGGATTGAGATAATCAGAGGTGATCGGAAAGACATTAGAACACCGACCGGAAAACCCTTGCGGACGGAGAAGATCAAGTAGGAACCCACCCCCCTCCGTAGTACGATCTGCATACGATTTTCAGCGGTTCTCTAAATAGTGCTGCCACTTCCCCCCAGCGCCATGCCGATCCGGCCAAGCCCATCCACGTACGACGTGGAATCGTAGCACGATCCACTCCCCCCAGACCCATTTTCATCACCCTACCATCCCACTGCCACCGCGCTACCATTTTTTCGTTGTTCAGATTCATCCGTAGTGATAGCCTCTGTCTGCGAGGAGACCTGGAGCGACTCTATCTCCGGGTTCTCGACCAACTGTCCGCGAACCAGTCCACAATGCGGCAAAATCGGAGGCTACAGACATGTTCGGTAAAAAAGAAGAACTCAACCAAGAAATCCTCCAAGTGGCTCAAGAAGTGGGGTTCGACGGAAAGGACTGGATGGGATTAAGCGAAGAATTGAACCAGAGAGGAGTACGTACGGTGAGTGGACGCCCCTTCACTCCCAATAATCTCCAACATTACTGTCAGCGACAGAAGGTTCCATTCCAAATCGATCTCTCTATCCTCAAGGGGTCTTACGAGAAAAAACCAGAGGACTCCCCCCTTTCCCCCGAAGAGAACACGGAACTCCGAGAGATGCTTTCTTGGTGGAAATCCAAAGGAATTGGTCTAGATGCAATTGAGCGGCGACCAATCTTCAAAGGACAGACTCGGAACACCGGGATCAAGATCAACGAGGAACTCCTCGAACGGGCTGTGATAAAAGCCAAGAAAGAGAGACTGCGGACCGGCGGTAGTCTATCGGGATTAATCGAATGGCTCCTGTGGAAATATCTGGACGAGCCAGCCGATCTAGTTGAATCTCGCTAAATCCTCACATCTTCCCTTGCCCCTTGACTCTAGCGTCCCTTTTCTGGTATTTAGGTCTTAAAGTAGTGGTAGTCCCGTGACAGCCAAGGGGGCTTCTTATGTCAACCCATCCGGATATTGGACGGGAAGCAACCTCCGAAACAACCGCGGTCCCGTTTCAATCCCATGAAATCGAGGTCTTGAAGGAGATCATCGAAACTTATCGGGCAAACAAACTCGATTTGTCCCTGGGACGTCCTCGCTTCAAGAAGCCCCGAACCAACTCCGGCATCCTACTCAGCGAGGAAATCAGAAAAAGAGCTTTACAAAAGGCGAAGGCTGATCCCGACACTACAGGGGGCAGCCTCAGTGGACTTATCGAGCTTTTGCTCTGGAAGTATATCGGGTCCCCCTCCGACGTGGTGGAAGGCTCGGATTCCGAAAAGTAGCTAAGGAGAGTCGTTATGGAAGGGTTTGATGCCATATACGGACTGATCGTCATAGCTACCATCTGCGTTGTTTTGAAAGCAGACATGGGCATCATTGCAGGAGGAACCATCGTACTTTGCGTCATCGCCGGTCTTGGAGGAATCCAAAGCTATCTCGAAGAGAGAAACACCATAACGCCATCCTCAGTGCTAGCCACTTCCGAGAAGTGGGAGAGGTTCTATCCCCGGTGCAATAGGGTACTGGCTCTCTGGACTCAACAGGCAGAAGCTCCTTCTTGGCAGCTATTCGGAGACAAGAAGACCAAGGGTGATCTAGAACAGGACGTCAATAAGCTCCTCGATGAAGCCCTCCTCATACTCGGCAGCTCCGAACTCGTTAAAACTTTTCATGAAATTAGAGGGTACCAGACCAAGATCGTCGAGTCCAACCAGAAAATCAGCGACTTGAAGACCCGAAGAATCCTTGCTGATAAGAGAGGAGTAAGGAAATGCGATTCGGAGATCGAGGACCATCAGGATCGAATAGAGAGAGTCCAAGAAGAAATCAATCATCTCAAGAAGAAACTGTCCCGGCAGTTCCATGAGATGGGGATCACTCTCAACGATGATCAGCTCGATATGCTGATAACCGGAGTGACTGGGGACGACGACGCAAAGATGTTTGCCGTCTTCCATACAGTCAAGCACTTCATCGTCCAGTTGAAACAACTTACGGCAGACACCGGTGAGAATATCGAGGTTGCAAGGAAATACTACGGTGTACACACGGTCTTGCTGAAAGTTCTCTTGAGGCTTCAGGACATCTACGTTGAGAGAATCCAGAATGATTACATGCCAAAGCTGGATAAGATCGTAGAGGATACCGAAGAACTCCTGTCTCAGACGAACCGGCTTCTGAAAGATAGTGACGATGCCCATGCCCAAGTCTATAAGGCAAATACGGAAGCCCAGCAATTAACTCTCCGAGCTGCTGCTCTCTATTCCAAGTATCTGAAACAGAACGAAAAGCGGGTCCTGAAAGCCAAGGAGAAGGTCTACAAGGAGTATCAGGCAGCTCTCAATACCTACGAAACAGTAACAAACGCCCACATACTGATCAGTCTGATCAGAAAGGCTGACTCCTTCTACAAGTCATTATCGCGACTCCAAGTACCTGATCTCGTGGTGTTCTCAAATACGGAAATGAAGAAGGAATTTGAAAAACTTACCATCAAGATGAGGGAGTGAGCTGATGGATGTGCTGGATGGATGGAACCGGGTTGGTTCCCTGAGAGATATACCGGAGTGTGAAAATGCCCAAACCCAGGATCAGCGCCAAAGCGGTTGTTGGTGATCTTAAGAGAGGTTTGTCGGACTCTGATCTCATGGCGAGATATGGGGTTTCCGAACGAGGACTCCAAAGCCTCTTCCAGAAGCTCCTAAATGCCGGACTGGTGGATAAGCCTACTCTCGAAAGCCGGAATTCTCCCCCCGGTGGTACTCCTCAACCTCCGTCACCCAGGAAGATTTCCCCCAAGGAACTCTCTGATGACGTGAAGGCTGGTCTTGCCGATGACCAACTAATGGAAGAGTACGGGCTGACTCAACAGCAACTTCCCAGATTATTTACCAAATTAATAGAGAAGGGATTCATAAGCCAATCCGATCTCGACAACAGATACTCAGCCCCCGGTGAACCTGATGAGATTCGGCAACCTCCCCCTTCTTCCGAACAGAAACCGGACAGGACGTTTATTGGAAAACTCAAAGATGGAACTTGGAAAGAAGATAAGAAGCTACTTATCCTCTTCCTCATATTCCTGTCTCCGGTAGGGCTTTATGGTTTGGTGAGGACCTCTCGGTTCAAACGTATCACGAAAATCCTTGTAGGTGTTTTCACGGCTCTTCTGGTGATACTTCTTCTCTCGACAGGGATTGCTTTTGTTGTCTGGATTGCCTCTGGATTCGTCATTGGATTGTGTGCTTTCCAGAGTTATCTGCGCCGGAGGAAACGGATTGACGCTACAGCACCTGCTTTGGAAAAGGCTAGGACTGATCGTCCTGCCAAGGGATCAGCAGATCAGAAGTCACTGAGAGAACAAGAATCGGGCCGACTACGGAACTTACTGGGATTATTCATCAACGACTGGCAACGAGCAATCGGAATACCAGCTTGTCTCATTCTGGGCGCGGGAGTATTAGCTCCCTTCTTTCGTAACTCGGCTCCGGGGTGGGGATATGAGCAAACTCTCATGGAGTTCTCTCCCTTGTCCGGTTGGGGCATCGTGGTTTGTGTCATAGTCTCCTGTATTATTCTTTTCTTCCGAAAATATCTGTGGTTGTGGCTCACAGGACCTTCATCCGCTGCTCTCACTGCATTTTCTGTTTGGTTGTTTTTTGATGTGAAGGCTTCAAAAGGGGCGAGTGTCGCATGGTTTACTGGTAAGGCGGGATGGCTCGCAGGTTGGGGACTAGTCGCATTGTCAAGGAAGAAAGAGGGGCTTGACGTTGGCAGGCGATTTGGTGAGGCGGGTGGGAAGTGGCTCGGCGGACTTGCATCTGAGCAACTAATCACCCTTCAGTGGGGCTGGAAGTTGCTTGCTGTCGGGGCAGCGTTGCTTATACTCATTGCGCTCGTTTCAACCGTTATTGCCGTTCTCAAGAAACGCAAAGCGTGACCCATCCATTATTATGGATAGCTCTCAAGGGAGTGTGTACCAGTAGTTGAGAAAAAGAAGCTGTCCGGTAAAGCGGTTGTGGCTGATATTAGGGCTGGGCTTTCCGATCCCGATCTTGTCCATAAGTATGGCATCCCGGAAAAGAGTCTTCAGAGTCTATTCAAGAAGCTTCTCGACGCCGGACTAGTGACTAATGAAGAGATGAAGAGTCGAATGGATGATGTTGAACTTGACTTGGATATAGAACCAGCTCCGGCTAGACCCACACCCTCTTTCCAGACTGCGGCTTCAGTATCGTCCTCCGTTCAAGAATCGCACGAAATCCCTTCCACTACTGCGGGAGAGAAACGGCCCTGGTATGACAGGACTCTTCTAGTGGTGATTCTCCTGATGTTTCTACCACCTTTTGTTTTCTAGCCATCTACAAGAACACGAGATTGAGTAGTATATCCAAGATCCTATTGGCACTGTTTTCCGTGGGCACGTGCGTTGTGATGATCTATGAAGGAATGGTCTTATCATGGGGACCCGCCGGTATAATTGTAGGTCTTTGTATTGCTTACCCACGGTTTCAAGCCAGTCGGCCGGTCAAGGTGGTGGTACTCGGGGTTATCGGGTTAATATGCTTCCTCATCTGGGATGCGATTTCTCCAGACCTATTCCCGCTTCTCAAAGACATCTTGAGGGATATTGGGCAAACCGTCACTCCGTAGACAGACTACTCGGACCATGAGGAAACGTGGGTGGTGCAAAGAATACTCCTCCACCGACTCCTTCCCTTCCACGGGAACGAACTGGACCTCCACCTCCCAATGAAGAGCATTCGCTATTCTTGAAGCCATCGCCAGGAAGTCTCCTTCGTAATCTGCTTCCTCGATGTTCTCAATGACCGACTCTTCTAATCGCACCAGGTCCGCGGCTGCTCCCTTGAGAGATCTGCCTGATTGCGATAGTTGTAGACTGCTTGGGCGATGTCGGCTTTCATCCACAGCGATTCAATGCAAGTCTCTATCTCAAGGCTCCTGCATCGCCATCTGACTGCTATTCTATCAGTCCCTTCTCTCTGAGCGCCCGGAGTTTTTCTCTGACCTTAGTCGCCAAGGTCTCGCCACCCGGAAGCAGGTCTTCCCTGACTATTTCTCCGGTGTCCTCTCGGTAAAGTTCGTATTCTCCAAGTTGATGTCTACTCGGAGGTCCCCAGACCTCTATCTTGACTATAGAACCAGCACTGTCTTGATGCAACTTGGTCCAACCCCGGACTTCCCATCGCTTCCGCGCTTCCTTAATATCCATTGATCATCTCCTCTCATATAGCGAAATCAAAAGACAAATCACCTATATTTCCCACAGCCTTCCATCGCTGACAAGGATTTGAAGCATCTATGCCTGATCCTCTTTCCGGGATATCAGCCCTCTTATGATATCCTAGGTCATGGAAAAAGTCTCACGATTACTTCTGTGACCTGGTTTTGCGAGCAACTTCTGATAGTAATTCATCAAGTCCCTCAGATCGATTTTCCCTCCATTATGACCCGCCAACCAGACGGAACTCGGGCGAGAAGATCCTCACCAGTCGCAATGCCATTGAGGGGGAAAGGAAACTGGTCACCGTCCTCTTTGCAGACGTGGCTGGCTTCACCTCCATGATCTGGTGGACTTCTTCCGGGTCCTTGCGAAGCTCCTCACTCCAGTTCAGGTAGATTGTCACGCAGTCGGGACATAGCGTGTGGGTGAACCACAGATTGTACCGGCGTCTCAGATAATCCTTAAGAGATACAATGCCCAGTTTAAGGCGCGAGTGGCACTTGAGGCCCATTCGGGGGGAGCGCACGATGGCGGAGATAACCAATGCTTATGACGTGCATCCGAACCAGATAATCACATGGAAGCGTAAGTTGCTGGAGGAGGCCTCTCGTCGATCACACCTTTTCCCCGACGTTATTGAAAAGCTACTCCGTGCCTATCTATTTCGTTGATTCTGCTGGCTACGAGACTCCACATCTAGAAGCGTTTTTCAGTGAAGAATTCATCGCCGGAGGCTTCCATGTCTGATCAGTCCATAAATCCGGCCAAACCTGGTAACCGCGCCATACGACTCATAGACGCATTCTCGGGTTGCGGTGGGATGACGCTGGGTTTCGTCGGTCTGTCCAAGGGTCGTTTCACGCCGGTGTGGGCCAACGACATCAACCAGTACGCCGCAGACTCCTACAACGCAAATTTCGGACACCACTGTCACGTCGGGAACATAGTAGACTTGCTGGATGAGCCGACCATCAAGGTTCCCCCGGCCGAGATCGTAATAGGCGGGCCACCCTGCCAAGGTTTCAGTCTCTTGAACAAGGATAGGGTCGGAGATCCGCGCAAGGAACTCTGGCGTCCCTTTCTGGAAATCGTCCAAAGATCCGGATCTTCCTGCTTCGTCATGGAGAACGTGCCTCAATTGCTTAGCTCGCCTGAGTTCACGGCAATCGTAGCCAAAGCCCAGGGCATGGGGTTCAAAGTCGCTTCGGCGAAGTTGTGCGCGGCAGACTACGGTGTCCCCCAGACCCGACGCCGTGCATTCGTCGTCGGTTGTCGCTTTGCAGATCCAGCTCCTTGTTTTCCGCCCCGGAAGAGTCATTGTAACCCGAACAAAGGGGTGGATTCGCTGACCCGATGCGAGGAGTACACCGAAGACGCAGGCCCGTGGACGAACACACGAGACGCCATCGCCGATCTGCCCAAACCTGTCGGTACCGAAATTCGCAGCGAGCCGGGGCTGTTGGATCTTCACTTCGGCCGTAATCCCACTGCTAAGAGTATGGCAAGGTATAGAGCGATTCCCGAAGAGGGAATGAATCGATTCGACCTCCATGAGAGAGCGCCAGAGCTTACTCCTCAATGCTGGATCAAGAAAAAAACAGGCGGCACAGATCTCTTTGGTCGTCTATGGTGGGATCGTCCCGCATTTACCATAAGGACTGAATTCTTCAAGCCGGAGAAGGGCCGATACCTTCATCCCGAACAGCATCGCCCATAACCCACAGAGAAGCCGCCAGATTCCAATCATTCCCGGATGATTTCGTGTTCAAGGGCACGAAGATCGAGATAGCCAAGCAGATCGGCAACGCAGTTCCCCCATTGTTGGCGGCAAGTATTGCCGATGTCATTTACGAGATGTTCATGGATAGGAGCTGACGATGGCCGACGTATTCATGCCGGAGGAGTGCAATTGTTTCTTGTCAGAGATCAGGCGGCCCTTCCAACCCAGGCCCCTGTGGGCCGTTACTCGTCTTCTCAGGTTGCTCAACCGGTAGCCTTGGCGGGAACGGGACATACCGCCCATCCACCTCCCGGTCTGGGGTCGGTAGACAATCCGGGACCTGATCGTGCTCACCGAAGCCTGGAACCTGCTGAAATGCCCATCCGGTCGGATCCTCAGCACACACCCGCACGCAGGACAACGAAATCGGCGCAGGAACGCCTGCTCGGAAATTCCGTCAAATATCGCTCCCACATATCCATGGCCCCATAGATGAGCACCGTTGCACCGCGGACATTTATCAGGTCCGCAATGGAAAATCACGACCTTGCTCCACAATCTCCTTGAGGGAAACATGGACAGCGACTATCATCGTATCCTCCTTTGTCGGGTCCATTGAGACCCGTACATGATTAGGGCGGTGGCTCCATCAGGCCGACCGCCCTCTTTCCCTACACCGTCCCTCTCAATCCCTCAAGAGTCCACTTATCCCGAGAATTCTTCCATCAAGTCCAATCTATTCTGAAAAAACAGCCCATTTCTGACCGTACAATGTGAAAGCCTACAACACACACGCGACCCACAGCAAATCTGGAGCTCAGCCGCTTTGCCACGGACAGAAGTGTCGTCACATCAGCAGTGTTCCCCGGCCACATCTCGCAGCAGATGGGACGCCCATCACCATCGATGACAGCGCCTACAACCATCTGCTTCAGATGAGGACGGTGATCCTTGTTGTGCCCACGTTTCCCGATGCTCTGGCCGCCTTGGCCCTCGAAATAGATCGAAGTGGTGTCGAAAAAGACCTGCAGGAGGCCGAAGAGTGGTTCAAGAAGGCTGACGTGTTGGGTCAAGAGGCAGCCAGAGAGCGACTCCCGTATTTCGTGGACGCCAGACGGTCGTTTGAGGAAATGGCAAGGCGCATGGAAGAATCCTCCGGTCCCAGCCGAGAAATCTCGGTGGAGGGAGGACCAGGAGACACTATAGGGACGGCATTCGTAATCAAAGGGGTCCGGGACAACCTGGAAGGTATTACGATAGAACGCGCCATTCTGGAGCACATGCTTGGAGAGCGAGGCGCTGACTGGGACGTGGCCTACAGGAAACTTGTGGCTCATGACGGGCGGCTTTTTGATCTTTTTCAGATTAGAATCCCCGAAGCAAACGAGCATGCTGTCTTTTTCGATGTCACCGACTTCGTTGGCACGAGTTCCGGCAAAGTGAGTCGATGGCGTCTCCAAGCCAAAGCAACATCATTGTCGTCAATGCACAAATGTAGTTGACACCAGGCAATCCGAGTGAGCTGCGAATCGAAACAAGAGAAATTCCTCGACACGCCCACTTGTCATATGATAAGTCAGGTAACATGTCGCAGAAGCACCGATTTCAGCCTGAAGCCATTAGAAAATTCCGTGAGGAAAAGGGGCTGTCGCAACAGCAGCTCGCCTCAATGCTCAACGTTGGGGTGTCGTCGCTTTCTCGGTGGGAGAATGGGACGAAGGAACCCACCGGTACCGCGGCTGCCGTACTCGCCGCGCTCATAGGAGGAGCAACGGCGACGAACCCGGCTGAGGTCGGGCTCATGGGTAGTGGCTATGCCATCTATCGTCTGCTGAAGGACCGTTTTGAGGGCGACCAGGAAGTTGATTCTACTAAGGAAATACATTTCACGCATGGCGAAAACGCCTAACAATCAAAAACGGACGTACACTACTCGTCTCCAGAAAGGGGGCGCTGTAATAGAAGACATGCGGGTCTTCGTTCGGGGCCGGTGTGATGAGGGAGATGATGGGGCCTCGGATAACGAACACATGCTCCAGAATGTCCTCGGAAAGACTACTCGGGTACGGGCAAAGGATGTCTATTGTAGGGCTTTCGTGCCCCGTTTCGTCAACGGTGATCCCCGGGATGCCTGGAAGCTGACTCGACCACTTGAGGACCGGGAGGTCGCGTCCGAAGTGCTCACGCCTCTCTACTATTGGGTGACGGCTCGTGCAGAGCCCATTCTTTATGACTTTGTGGCGGATTTCGTGTTGGATAGGAGTAAGAGCCATGATCCAGGCGTCCGGGTTGACGAGACAACCCAATGGATCACCGGAAAACTCAAAGAAAGAAAGCAGGCTTGGTCTGAGACCGTCAGGATCAAGATGGCCCGTGGCATGTTGGCGGCATTGCGAGATTTCGGGATTCTCGAAGGGAAGATCAAAAAGAGGGTCGCTCCCGTATATCTGCCGGTCGAATCATTTGCTTACTTGGCCTTCCTCCTTCACACCCTGGGAAGCGATGGAGCCAGCCTCGTAAACCACCCGGACTGGAGGCTCCACCTGCTGTCTCCCCAGGCGGTAGAAAGGATGTTCCTCGACGCGGATCAAAATCATCTTCTGAAGTTCGAGGCTGCCGGCAGGGTCTATCGGATCGAATTTCCCGCTGAAACGCCGGAGGAAATGGCGGATGTCATCTCTTAAAGAAGAATTCCAAGTGCTTGAAAGGGATTTGACGAGTGATCCCATGCGGATCAGCGTCTATCATGATCTGCCTTTCGCCATGTTCCGGTACGATCCTTGGCTGGAATTTGATCTGCGCAATCGGGTCCGGTTGCTTGCGCACTCTCTTGAGGGAAACCACCACAAAAGAGTCACCTTCATCTCCCTTGCGGAGATCCTGTGGCACGTCATCGAGGAGACCGAGGGACTTGACGCCATCATAGCTGAGGAAACCCAATTCGGGTTTGAACGTGCTCAGGAAACAATCCACAGTCTCCTATCGGACGACGAATTCATGCCTTTGCCGGACGTCTTGGAGCATAGGATGAAGGATCTAGACCCCAACATAGACATGGTGTTTCTCGTCCGCACTGCGGCCTTAGCGCCAGCGATTTTCAGATGTTCAGCTCTTTTGGATCATTTGCATGGGCGGACAATGGTTCCGGTTATTCTCTTTTATCCTGGAACCGCAGAGGGCAAGACGGATTTACGGTTCATGGGAATTCAGGATCGAGCCCAAATGGGCACCTATAGCTATCGTGTCAAGATTTACGGAGGCGAATGATGGAGACGATCAGGTCGTTATTTCAGCACAAAGTTGATCGCACTATCGAAGAGGTCATCAAGGTCGATCAGCACGATCAACAGACCGTGCTGACTGAGTTGAACGAGTATATTGTTACCGATTCCATCTGTGATCATTTCCGTACCGTGTATGACGAGATTGTCCAGGTCAAGAACAATCCGAGGGAAGGAATTGGGGTCTGGGTCTCAGGTTTCTTCGGATCGGGAAAATCCTCTTTTGCGAAGATTCTTGGCTATACGGTAGCTGCCAGACCGGTGCTCGGCAAGTCTGCCAGTGAGATATTCAAGCAGACGGTGCAGGACGCCAAGATTTCGGGTCTCTTGGACATCATCAATCAGACTATCCCGTCCGAAGCCGTGATCTTCGATGTATCTATGGACCGGGGGGTGCGAACCGCCAACGAACGAATCAGCGAGATCATGTACAAGGCTCTTCTCAGGGAGCTTGATTATGCACAGGATTTCGATCTTGCCGAACTCGAATATACGCTGGAAGGTGATGGCAAGCTGGAGGATTTCGTAGAGCGCTTTCAAAGGATGCACGACCAGCCCTGGAGTAAAAGGCGCAAGCTGGGGCTGGCCATAAACGAAGCCAGTGCAGTGCTCAACGAAATCGAGCCCAAGACCTATCCTCAGCCCGACTCATACGCCAGATCAATTGGGTCCGGTCGCGCTGACATAAGTCCAAATAAACTTGCAGATAGGGCCTTTGAACTCGCAGAACGCCGGCGATCCGGCAAGGCGCTTATCTTTGTCATTGACGAGGTGGGCCGGTACGTCGCGCGCAGCCAGGACAAGATGGTGGACCTGCAGGGTGTTCTTCAGGCTTTCGGCGCCCAAGGCAAGAATCGAGTGGTTCAGAAAAAGGCTGTCGCCCCATTCTGGATTGTGGTCACCTCCCAGGAGAAGCTCAACGAGATCGTGGATGCCCTTGATTCCAAGAGAGTCGATCTGGCCACCCTCCAGGACCGTTTCAGGGTAACCATAGACCTCAAGCAATCAGATATTGCTGAAATTACGGGGGAACGTGTACTCAAGAAACGTGATGATAAGACTGAGGCCCTGGAGTCATTGTTCCAGGCCAATGAAGGCCGGATGAAGGCTTTTTGCACTCTGAAGCGAACTCCCCCGGACGTTTCGATCAGTTCAGCGGAATTCGTTCGACTTTACCCCTATTTGCCATACCAAATCGATGTCTGCATTGATATCGTCTCCGGGCTTCGACTGAAAAGGGGCACTCAGCGACACATTGGAGGCAGCAACCGAACGATAATAAAGCAGGCCCAGGAGATGCTTATCAACCCGAGGACCATGCTTGCCGACCAACCAATAGGAGCACTGGTCACGCTGGACAAGGTCTACGAACTCCTATATCTCGGAAATCTTCTCCCATCCGAAACAACACGGGAGGTCGATGAGGTTCCCAAAACACTTCCAGGCAACGACATGGCTGCGAAGGTGGCAAAAGCCATTGCCCTCTTGGAAGCCGTAAAGAACCTTCCCCGTACAGTCCACAACATCTCGGTGGTTCTCCATCCCTCTGTTGAGTCGGACTCCATCAAAAAGGACGTGGAGGAGGCCATCCGGGTCCTAGCGGATGGCCAGGTAATTCGGGACTCCGAGGAAGGGTACAAGCTCCTGACCGTACAGGAGAAGAGTTGGGATACGACGCGGCGTGGACTAGACCCGAAGCCTGCCGATCGCAACCGTATAATAAGAGACACGTTTCGTGGCATCTTTTCCGAGCCGAAGCTGCGCACATATCGCTACAAGAACCTGAAATCGTTCAAGGTAAGTCTGTCCGTCCAGGGTGAGAGCGTTGAACCGGACGGGGAAATACCTCTGAACATGCTCATAGCTGAAGAGCCGGAGGACTGGGGCGAACGCTCCAAAGAGGCCCGAGAAAACAGCACTGCCGGTCAGAACGAAGTGTTTTGGGCATTTACCCTCAACGAAGAAATCCATCGCAGACTGCTTGAACTCTACCGGTCGCAGGAGATGGTAGGCACCCATGAACGGCTGGCCGCCAAGGGATCGATGTCCTCCGAACTGCATTCATGCCTTTCAGAGGAGAAAGTCCGGCGTGACCGTTATCAGAGAGAATTGAGGAACAAGATGGTGGAGGCTCTTCATTCAGGGGCCGGCTTTTTTCGGGGAGTCCAAAAGGACGGTTCCGCTCTTGGAAGTTCGTTTTCGGAGGCCCTCCATAAACTACTGGACGACGTGATCCCAGCAGTCTATCCCAAGTTGGAAATGGGTATCAGCCGCCTGAAGGAGAAGGAGGCTGAAGCTTTCCTCAAGGCTGCAAATCTGAATGGTCTGCCACAAGTATTCTACGACGGTGAGAACGGACTCTCACTGGTGACCAAACAGGGCGACAAGTTTGTGCCAAATGTCTCAGCGGATATCTGCAAAGAAATCCTTGCCCATCTGGTTCGGGAGCACAAATATGGCAACAAAATCATGGGTAAAATGATTGAGTCTCACTTCCGGGGGATCGGATACGGATGGGACCTCGATGTCATCCAACTGGTGCTGGCGGTTTTGCTGCGCGGCGGGGCCGTCGAACTGACCCATCAGGGCCGCAAGTATCGGGCACATGACGATCCGGCAGTACGCGATTCATTCACGAAGATACCGGCATTCAGGGCAGCCTCATTTGCGCCACGAGAGCCGATCGATTTGCGGACCCTGACCAGGGCGGCCCGCCGTTTCGAAGAGATCACGGGACAGGAGATTGGTATTGAGGAAGGAACTATTGCCATGGCTCTCAAGGAGCTTGCCGCTGCGGACCGTGAGGACCTTTTGCCTGTTCTAGCCCGCATGAACGCATTCAAGCTCCCAGGTGTGGAATACCTGGAAAACCACCGAAAAGCATTGGAGAGCATTGTAGGGTCTCCCCCTGATGACTGCGTGAGGACGTTGGCTGGCGAAGGGAATACATACAAGGAGGCTCGCATCAGGATATCTGAGTTGCTCGAAGCGACTTCAGACACGAACCTCCAGACTATTGAGAATGCCCGTAACTCTCTGAGGGTCTTGTGGCCGGTCATGGACAGACACGGCGCCGGCGAAGAAGTAGAGGCTGCTGCGAAGGACCTCGCGGCGTTGGTCGAGTCCGAAAGCTTCTACAACTCCATCGAAGCTCTGCGACAGGCTTCTGAGCGCATAACAGACGCATATTGGGACCTTTACACTCAAATTCACGAGGAAAGGACATCTCGGTTTACCGAGGCTTTGGAGTTCGTGAAAGGAATGGACGAATACGTGACCGTATGTGAGAATCCTGCTGTCACTGAGACGGATCGAGAGGTCATCCTCCAACCTCTCGTCCAAAGAGCGTGTCACACGCTCGACCTTCCTGCTGGAGAAGTAAGCTGTCGGAATTGCGGGGCTACAGTCGATCAGATGGAAACGGACACCAGTGTCGCAGATGCGATACGGGATGGTGTCACCAGAAAGGTCCAGGAACTCGCTGCTCCGGAAGATAAGGACAAGATTGAGCGCGTGCGCGTGTCAAACCTGTTGGCCGGCAAGTTGGAAACACAGGAAGATGTTGAAGAGGCTGTTCGAAAGCTCAAGGAGTATCTGCTCAAGCTCGTTGCCGGCGGCAAGAAGGTGCTCTTGGAATAGGGGTTGGGTCGCTCTGTTTGCAGTTTGATGGGGACAACGGTTGCGACCGGCGCCAATCGAGAAATCAATTCCAATATCAGACGGTTTGGACATGGCATGAAACCCGAGACAATTTCAGCGATTCATGATTTCGCACTCAATGCTCGTGAGCTTCTTCAGCGAGAAGTGGAAGAGCAGCTTGAAGGCATCTACGCTTGGCTTCCTGATGGGAAGTTTCAGCTGGCAGAGAAGTACCCGGCGGTCAATGAGTTGGATGAGGCCAAGGAAACGAGATTGGCTTTGGAGCAATTCGTGGAGGACGAGCAGGCCGCCGGCGTCAAACCGAAAGATGCCCGAGAAAAACTCGTAAAGGAAGCTGCCTTCACGTGGCTGAACAGGCTCGTGGCTTTCAAGATGATGGAGAGCCGCGATCTCATCAAAGGGACCGTGAGCAAAGGGTCCGACTCAAACGCCTTCAAGCTTTGGCTTGTGGAAGACGGTAACGAGGCCGAATACGAGAAGTACGAGCTGGGAGACCTTCCGCAAAATGCCCTCGGCGAAGGTCCACGCCAGAAAGCATACCGGCATTTCATCCTCTGGCAATGCGGTAAGCTCGCCGAAGAAATCAAGGTGCTTTTCGATCCGGGCATTCTTGCAAGTCGTCTCTTCCCCCGCCCCGCCGTGCTTGGTGATCTCATCGAACTCGTGACGGCTCCCGAGCTTGAGGAAGCCTGGGCACCCGGCAATGAAGAGACAATCGGGTGGATTTATCAGTATTTCAACGAGAAAGAGAAGAAAAAGGTTTTTGACCGTCTCTATAAACAGAAGAAGAAAATCAAAAAGGAAGACATCCCCGCCGCCACTCAGCTCTTCACACCAAGGTGGATAGTCAAGTTCCTGGTACAGAATAGTCTTGGACGCATGTGGGTCCAGATGCATCCCGACTCCAAGCTCAAGGCGCAATTGGACTATCTGGTCCCGTTGGCCGGAGAAATACCGCCGGTTCCCCTAAAGAAAATAAAACATATTCGGATGCTTGATCCCGCTTGCGGTACCATGCATTTTGGCCTGGTCGCCTTTGACATCTTCGTGGAAATGTATCGGGAAGAGATTGAGAAGGCAGGCTCCCCAGGTTGGCCCGATGAACCCTCCCTTTCAGCCGAGGAAGAAATCCCGGCCGCGGTTATCGCAAACAATCTTTACGGCATCGAGATCGATCTAAGGGCAGTCCAACTGTCCGCCTTAACCCTCTATGTGAAAGCCAAATCGATCAACAAGAATGCAGTGATTACGGAATCCAACCTGGCTTGCTGTGACGTCCTCCAGTTCGACGATCAGAAGCTTGAGGAATTTTTGAAAGAAAGCGGATTGAGCAACCCTATCTATAAAAGAATCCTGACAGCACTTTGGGAGCAACTTAAGGATTTGGGGCAGATGGGGAGTTTGGTTCGTCTTGAGGACCACATGATCAAACTGATTGACGACGAGAGAGAGAAGTTCCAGGAGGACCGAAAACAGCCAACCTTGCCGGGATTCGCACCTGACCAATTTGAAAGTGAAGCTGGAGTGGAGGAATTCTGGGATGTTCTTGAAACCCAGATTATTCAGGCGCTGAACCATTACGCCAAGATTCAAGCTGACCAGGGGAGAAGTGAGTTATTCTTCACTCGTGAAGCCATGAAGGGATTTGGTGCGCTCCAATTGATGTTGCAGCGTTACGACATCGTTGCAACCAATCCGCCCTATATGTCTCGACCAAGCCTCAACCAAATGGTAACAAAGCCTCTTAGTTCCGACTATCCGAGTGGCAAAGGAGATCTCTACGCAGCCTTCATTCTCCGTTGTTCAGAAATGGTACGAGATGGTGGCCGAGTCGCAATGATAACCCAGCAATCCTTCAAATTCATTTCCACGTATGAAAAACTCAGAGAGGACTTGCGAGAACGAACAGCAATAGAGACAGTCTGCCATCTCGGTCCCCGTGCTTTTGATGAAATCTCTGGCGAAAAGGTTAACACCACATCCTTCATTTTTAGATCAGAAGCCACTCCAGATGCCTGCGACAACTCTGTTGGCTTGTACTTCCGTTTGGTCAAGGAGGCCGACGGTAATCAAAAAAGAGACCGGTTAGAGCTTGCGATTAAGAATCTCAACGAAAGGGAAAAGGACCCGCTGGTTTTCCGATACCGGCAGGGCGACTTCGACGCCATTCCCGGCAGCCCTTGGGTGTATTGGGCGTCCTACAATGTTCGTGAGCTGTTCACGCGGCTGATGCCTTTAGGGAGGCTGTACCCTGCTAAAGAGGGCATAAATACGGGTCACAATGATCGCTTTCTCAGGTTCTGGTGGGAAGTAGGATTTGGAGGTGATTCCCAAAGCAAGATCTGGTGTCGGATAGCAAAAGGCAATGAGACTTGGCGATTCATAAATCCAAGCAAATATGTTGTCACCCGTGATATTGCCCAAATGGAATTGCTGCCGGGAAGCGCCATACGAAACCCAGGTTGCTTTTTCAGGCCGGGCATTACGTTTCTCTCGAACTCATCATCCCGTTTTTGCGCTTGGATTACCAGCCCCGATCATCTCTTCTGTAGTACTGGTGGCCGATCTCTTTTTCCGCCGCCTGATCAGGCACTTTCATTGCTCGGTTGCCTAAACTCTAAGGTTGCTGATCGACTGCTATCTCTGATCAATCCAACAATCACAGTGAAGGTAGGAGACCTGAATCGGCTACCGGTTCCTCAGAATTTGAGTCATAAGCTCAAGATTCTGGCAGAACGCGCAATCTCTTTAGCAGAAGCTCACACCCTGGAAGACGAGACACATTACGAATTCAGGTCGCCGCCCCTCTTCTGGGATTCTGGAACCGATTATGTGGCGATGAGACAGGCCGAGCTGGCCGATGTTGAAAAGGCTATCGACGAAGAGGTGTGTCGCGTTTACGGCCTTTCAGAGGAAGACGAGACCGCTATCGTGGCAGACTTTGCTGATCCAGAAGCAACTGAAGACATACTAGATGAGAGTGAAAACCCTTGCTCTGATGGAGAGAACTCCGCAGATAATGCTGAGCCCCCCCAGTTGAAGAATGATCTGGCTCGGATGTGGATTAGCTATGCCTTTGGCATTGTGATGGGCCGGTTTCAACCAGGGGTTGAGAGGTCTTTGGGTATAGGTAACTTCCCCGACGAGATTTCATCTGAACTTCGCAAGCTAACTGAACCCGATGGCGCGTTGGTTATCGACAAGGATAACCCTGATGACATCAGTGCTAAAGTGCTTCAGGCAATCATAGTGATGCTAGGTGAGGAGGTGGCTGCTGCAGTTGTTTTGAATGGCACAGGTCGAAACGGCAATTACGAAGAGAGCCTGCGGCTTTACCTTGAGCGCAACTTCTTCGGAGAGCACGTCCAGAAGTACCGCAAACGCCCTGTCTACTGGTTTCTCCAGTCTCCAAGAAAGAAATACGGTGTCTGGATATTCCACGAACGACTAACAAAGGACAGTCTATTCCGCATACGGTCCGACTACGTCGAACCTAATATCAGGCTCTTGGAAGGACAGATAGCTGATATTCAGAAAAGGGCTAATGCTGCCAAAGGAAAAGAAAAGCGCAAACTGGAAAAGGAGATTGCTCCTTTGCAGGACGTTCTCGACGATGTCCGTGAGTTTAACCGGCTCATCAAGCACATCAGCGAAGTGAGAGGCTACATCCCTCATATCGATGACGGGGTGCTCCTGAATATGGCTCCTCTGTGGGAGCTTGTCCCCTCGTGGCAAAAGGAACCGAAGAAAGCTTGGGAAGAACTAGAAGCCGGCAAGTACGACTGGTCCTATCAGGCAATGGACCACTGGCCTGATAGAGTTCGAGAAAAGTGCAAGACCAACAAATCGTACGCCATCGCCCATGGACTCCTTGATCTGTACGAGGAGCATAACCAAGGCAAGAAGAAATGACCGAGGCCGAAAAGAAGAATTTGGCGCGGTTCAGAGCATCTCTTGCCCTGCTGGAAAGAATCGGACGTTTGCCGTCCAAGGGCACGTGAGAGGAAGTCTATATGGGCAATGTGACGGAACACCTTGTTTCCCAGATTCAGACCCAGGTTGAGAAAAAGGGGATCGTGGTCTGGTATGACCCGGACAATGCGTACGCCAAGATGATTCAGGACTTCGAACTGGGCGAGATTCCCATTCTCAAATTTGAAGACAGCTATCTCAGGCTCCGTAGAAATGCCGACCAGTACCTGGAATTTGTGAAACCTGATGGAAAACCGCGACATGATTGCTCTGTACCTCCGAAATTGCTTGTCTACGTTCCGAAGGATCGAAGGGAAACGAACCACGCTCTCGTGGAATTGGAAACGGCCGGTGTGATCATGGAACCGGGTGGGCGTTCGCTTCCACTTAATACCCGCCTGCGTGTTGTTGCAGATCAAGTCTTCAAGAAAATAGCCCCGGACAGCGTCCATGACATTGCCCGGCAGGTAGAATCCGGCCTCCTGAATCTGGAAGACCTGGACAGAATGGCCGAAGAAGCGGGTTCGCTCTCGACCGCTCTGATAAAGCTCATCTTCAAAACGACGTCTGCGACGGATGTTGCCCTGGAATTCGGCGCGACTGATACCCATGACGAGGAGATCCAAAACAAGAAGGCCATGTCGGAGTTGGCAGGACTCTTCCGATCCGAACTGGGGATCGAGTTGGACCCTGATTCGGCTCCTCATTCAGCTCGTCAGGACCTTCGGAGAATATTGCTCGTGACGGATCTCGTTGGGCATCTGAAATCAGACGACACGCCGGCCCAAATCTCCTCCGTGCCGATTCCCAATAACGAAGTTCACATTGAGAAGGTGCAGAACGTCTGTCGCGTGTGGCGCGATCGGGGTGAGTACAGGGAGGCATACGAAGAAGCCGCCATTGATGTCGAAGAAGAGACTGGGCTTGCCGGCCTCGACTTTGAGACGGGAAATCTTGTTGAGTTGAAGACCTTTCCGTTCATTGAACGTTTTCTGCTCGTTCATGCGGAACAGCGCATTCTGGATGGACAATCCAGTGAGGCTCTGGAGTTGGCAAGGAAAAGGAAGAACTCATTCTGGTCTCTTCAGGATCAAACCAATCAACTACGATGGACACTCCTTGAAGATGTCGCACGCATTCTTGAACTCTCTGCTCAAATTATTTCCGACCTCAAGACAATCGAGAAGTCCCCGGCCGTTATGGTCCAATCCTACTCCAACGAACCCTCTCCCTGGTGCCTTCTGGACACCCATTACAGGCACCTGGAGACGAAATACTCCACCTTCGATCTGGAACTGGGCCGGGAACACCGGAAGTTGGAACAAGTCATTGCCTTTGTGCGTCAGAATTACACCAAGACGGTGGAGCGCTGCATAGAGGTGTTCGCCGCCGCTATGGAGGAAGCCGGCTTCCAGATAGAGGAGCATTTTTCCCAAGACGAGATTTATCAGGAGCGAGTGCATTCAAGGCTATCCGATGGTGACAAGATCGCATATGTCCTTGTGGATGCGCTGCGTTACGAGATGGGACGAGAATTGGTTGATGGACTGACCGAGGAGTTTAAAACCAAGCTTGATGCGGGTGTTGCTCTGTTACCATCCATAACGTCCATTGGTATGGCCGCTCTGATGCCCGGTGCGGACAAAGGGATGGAATTGGCTGAGACGACAGGAGGCAAGATAGCCTTAACGTTGGGTTCGTCAACGCTCAAGGACAGGGCTTCTCGTGTGAAGTACATCAACCAAACTTTGGCTGATGAAGTCACTGTCTTGAAGCTCAACGGGCTGATGAAGCCCTCCGAAAAGACAAAGAAAGAGATCAAAGCAGCGAAAATAATTCTCGTGACCTCGCAGGAAATCGACCGTTGGGGGGAAGAAGGAGAAGAGGAAGAGGCCCGGATTTTCATGGATGAGGTGCTCGACAAGCTTCGCAAAGGTATCCGCCGCCTAGGCTCGCTCGGCGTTGTTCGTCTGATCGTGACCTCGGACCACGGCCATCTATTCGGGGAAACCATTTCAAGCGGGATGAAAATGGACCCACCCGGAGGCAAGACCGTCGAGCTTCACCGCCGAGTCTGGATAGGGCGGGGTGGAAAGAAAGGCGATGGCTACTTGCGAGTCTCAGCCAGTCAGCTTGGACTTGGGGGCGACCTGGATCTGGCCTTCCCAAGGAGTCTCTCGTGCTTCAAATCCGGCGGGTCCGCGTCGTACTTTCACGGTGGGATATCGCTCCAGGAGATGGTTATCCCCATCATAGAATTAAAGACTAAGAAGATTCATAAGAAGCCTGATTCGACCATAAGGATTGATCTGAAAATAGGAAAGCCTAAAATTTCCAACCGTTTCTTTTCGGTAACCGCCTTGCTTACGTGGGACGGCATGTTTGGACCCCAGAAGGTACGGGTCAGATTAGAAGTCAAAGCCGGCCGTAAAGTGGCAGGGGTTGCCGCAATGGCGGCCTATGGATTTGAAGAGGGGACCAAGGAGATCGTCCTGGAAAAAGACAAGGAAAACCCGATCACGCTCATGCTTTCCGAGACCGACGTCGAAAGCGTCTCGATTCGGTTGTTGGATGCTGGGTCTCAGGTGGAGGTCGCTCGACTGGACAATATTCCTGTGAGTATTTCCATCTGAGCGAAGGAGGATGAATGGCTGAACTCGACCGAAAAGTGAGCGACGTCTTTGCCGGCAAGGTGGTCCGAAAGGACTTGGTGCGAAAGCTCAAGGTGGGGACCAATGTTCCAGTCTATGTCCTGGAATACTTGTTGGGGAAATACTGCGCCACGGACGATCCCTTGGCAATCGAAGCCGGCATGCAAGTCGTCAATTCTACGTTGGCAGAGAATTTTGTTCGCCCGGATGAGGCAAATAAGGCCCAATCCTTTGTTCGTGAAAAGGGAAAACATACACTCATTGACAAGGTGAAAGTCCGGTATCTGTCTGACGACGATAAATACTGGGCTGAGTTCGTGAATTTCGGTCATAAGTACGTCCATGTACCGGAGAACTACGTAACCAAATACGACAGACTCTTGATGGGCGGCATATGGACTCAGGTCAATATCCGGCATACCTACGATGAAGAGGCGCGAGGCAAGCGTAGTCCTTTCTGGATAGACAGCATGACTCCCATCCAGGTGGCGACCTTTGATCTCGACGATTATCGAGAAAACCGCCGACAATTCTCGACTGATGAATGGATCGATCTCCTCGTAAGAAGCATGGGATTGGAGCCTTCCCACTTCGAATCCCGCCAGAAGCTGCTCTTCTTGGTCCGATTGATTCCGCTCTGTGAGCAGAATTTCAACCTCGTGGAATTGGGACCCCGAGGAACCGGCAAATCCTACGCTTTTCAGGAATTATCACCCTTCGTAATCCTCCTTACAGGCCCCACCACAGTCGCCAATCTCTTTTACAATATCGCCTCCGGCAAGATGGGTCTTGTCGGACTTTGGGATTCCGTTGCGTTTGACGAAGTGGCGGACCTCCAGAAAATGCCCAAAGAAGTCGTGACCACACTCAAGACCTACTGCGAGTCCGGGACTTTCGCTCGCGGCAAAGAAGCGCTGTCAGGCGCGGCATCCATCGCTATGTTCGGCAACACCAACCAACCCGTGGAAGTGATGGTGCGCTCTTCTCATCTGTTCGTCCCGATGCCGGATGTCATCCGTGAAGACATGGCTTTCCTGGATCGGATTCACTTCTACCTCCCTGGTTGGGAAATCCCCAAGATGCGGATGGAGTACTTCACTGACCATTATGGCTTCGTAGTGAATTACCTGGCTGAAGCCTTGAGGGAACTGCGCCGGCACAATTTCACGGAGATCATTGACCGGCACTTCTCCATGGGAACCCACTTGAACGCCAGAGACGTGAAAGCGGTTCGGAAGACGGTTTCCGGCTTGGTCAAACTGATTCACCCGCATGGAGAAGTCACTAAAGACGAGTTGAGCGATCTGGTAGAATTGGCGCTAGAAGGCCGGCGCAGGGTCAAAGAGCAACTGAAGAAGATGGGGTCGTTTGAATACTACCAGACTTCCTTCTCGTATATCGACTCCGAGACACGGGAAGAGAGATTCGTGGGTGTACCGGAAGAAGGAGGGCGAGACCTCATTTCCACTGACCCACTGGCTCCGGGTTCGGTCTATACGGCTTCCGTAGACGATCAAGGTAAGGCCGGCCTGTACCGACTCGAAATCGGATGCTCTTCCGGGACGGGCAAGCTAAAGATTGCCGGCGGGTTGAATTCCGTTATGAAGGAATCCATCCAGCGGGCCTACGCTTACGTCCAAGGGCATAAGGTCAACATGGGGATTGCTCACGCCATTGACACCACGGACTTCCATGTTGAGGCCATCGACCTCCTGACCAACCGAGTATCAGCCGAAGCCGGCGTCGCCTTCGTTGTGTCGCTGTTCTCAGCAATAAAGAAACAGCCCGTAGTTCCGGGACTGTTGATTCTAGGAGACCTCACGATCCAGGGCAACCTCAAGCCAGTGCGCTCGCTGTCGGAACCGCTCCAAATGGCTATGGACAACGGCGCTCGACGTGCCCTTATCCCAATCGAGAACAAGAGAAATTTCCTTGATGTTCCCTCAGACATCATCGAACAGGTCGATCCGATCTTCTTCAGCGATCCCGATACGGCTGCAATGAAGGCGTTGGGGATTAAGTAGGAGGTTGCGAGAATCAAGAAACCTGCTATGAATGCCTGCCGAACCCAACGGACGACGAATCCTGAATGGTTTACAAAGGCCACCCGAATAGCGGTCCAGGTGTTCGATGGCCTGGACTCATTGTGGAGCCCTTGCCATGAATGTCGAAATCGACTTCAATAAAATCCGACCACTTAACAACTCCCGTAATGAAGGTTTTGAGGAGCTATGTTGCCAACTGGCACGTTTGGAACTCCAGGATTTGTACTCTGACGCCTTTGATTCTACAAAGTTCCACCGCAAGGGTGGCAAAGCCGGTGATGCCGGCGTCGAATGCTACTATTCTTTTCCTGACGGGTCAGAATGGGGTTGGCAAGCGAAGTACTTCATTGATGAGCTTGCGAAATCCCAATGGCCCCAGATGGATCGCTCGGTTAAGAGGGCACTGGAGAAACACCCTAGATTGGTTAAGTATATCATATGCTTGCCGGTCAATCTCTCTGACGCGAGAACATCGGGCCGACTATCCCAGAAAGATCGATGGAACGAGCGCGTCGAAAAATGGACGAAGTGGGCCGACGAGCTTGGGCGTCAGGTAGAATTCGAGAAGTGGGAAGAATCAGCGCTTCGACAGCGATTGGTTGGGCGAGCCGATGAAAGGGCGGGATATATCCTTTACTGGTTTGACGAGAAGATCTTCACTCAAGAATGGTTCAAGAAGAGGCTGGACGAAGCAGTTAAGGATGCCGGCCCCAGGTATTCAGCCGAATTGCACGTTGATCTGCCAATAGCCGGAGTCTTTGACGCTTTTGGTAGGACCGATGCGTTCCTGAATCGGTTCCGTGCATTATACTCGGAATTATACAAGAAATGGAATCGAACCAAGCCCGGGGAGCTCCCGAAAGAAAAGGCCCCAGAATTGGCTTCATCCATCGACGATTTGGCTGAGATGGTTGAGGGTCTCGGCGCAGAACTGAAAAAATGCGCTGCCGAATCGTTTGAACCGATTTGTCTGGAAACGCTCCGGTGTCTATCGAGTGATCTGTCTGAACGGTTGAATTCATGTATTGAGGAGACCAAGAAGGAAGAGTACCAGCAAGTTGCAGAGTCCCAACAGCGAACTGCCGGCCAGTATATCCCAACCTCCAGGGAATTGGCGTCCGCTGCACAGGACGACTTACGGAACCTTGATCTCTGCGTCAGCGAGATAGTCAATTTCACTTACGAGGAAGTTGCTCGAACAGCCAATCACTCGGTATTGCTTGTCGCCGGGGAGGCCGGAACCGGCAAGACCCACCTTTTCTGCGATGTGGCCAAACACAGGATTGAAGTCGGGCTTCCGACGGTACTGCTTCTCGGTGAGAAATTCGCTGCAGACAAAGGGCCGTGGGGCCAGATCGCCGACCAACTTTTGTTGAACCACTTGGGTCCCGAGGAATTCCTAGGGGCACTCGATGCTGTGGCGCAGGTCGCAGGGCGTCGAGCCTTCATCTTGATAGATGCCTTGAACGAGGGACAAGGATTTGATCTTTGGAACAAGTACTTCAGAGGCATGACCGAGACCATCCAGCAATATCCCCATGTTGTATTGGCAGTAAGCTGCCGGGACACCTACGAGGAGGACTTCATACCTCGCGCAATGATCGAGAATGAAGAGCTTCATCGGGTTTGCCATCTGGGTTTTGAGGGACACGAGTATGACGCAACCCAGAAGTTTTTCGAGCATTTCTGTATCGAAGCGCCGACTGCGCCCATCCTGGTTCCCGAATTCTCAAACCCTCTCTTTCTAAAGCTGCTTTGCTCAGGATTGTCCAACGAGGGCATTCGGCGTATCCCACAAGGATTCCGAGGAATCACAAAGGTCTTCGACTTTTTCATTGAGTCAACGAATCTAAAGTTGTCGCGAGACCTTGCTTACGATCTGGATGACGAACTGGTTCAGCGTGCAGTGGGCCTTCTCAGTCATGCCACGGCTGAGAAGGCTCAAGGATGGCTGGAAAAGTCGCAGGCCAAGCGCATCATAAATCAGATTCGTTCAGAGCCGGATCAGTATGAAAAGACCCTCTACAGGAACTTACTCCACGAGGGCGTCCTGAAAGAAGACAGGCGATTAATCATTCACGATCCCAAGATGGGTAACAGACGCGAAACCACTGTCAGCTTTGCGTACGAGCGATTGGCCAACCACCTCATCGTGAAGTACTGGCTTGACAAAGGGTTCGACGCTAAAAGGCCGGTGGAATCTCTCATTTCCATGGATCCGTTGCGACTTCTTGTCTCGGACGAATCGTATGCTCGCCGGTACGCAGGATGGGTGTGGGCCTTGAGTATACAACTCCCTGAAAGATCGGGAAAAGAAGCATTGGAATTTTTTCCAGGAGTTAAGTCCTGGGAAATCTTCCAACGGGGGTTTCTCAGGAGTCTTATTTGGAGAAGCCCTGAGAAGACCACTCCAGCCACGAAAGAACTCTTTAATCAGCTTCGGGAAATGGGTCCATTCGCAGAGTGGATTTATGAAGTGTCTCTGATGGTCTCGTGCGAACCAGCGCATATCCTAAATGCCTTTGCTCTCCATCAAGACTTATCTCGCCTTAGCATGGCGGAACGTGACGCGAATTGGTCAATCTACCTCCATGATCAATACGCTCCTGACGAACATGACACCGTGGACCGTTTGATTGAATGGGCTTGGAACACAGACAAGTCCAAAACGGAAGATGAGGTGATTGAACTATGCGCCATCACCCTGTCGTGGTTCCTGGCCTCATCAAACCGTTTTCTCCGGGACAGGGCAACCAAAGCACTCGTGTCCATGCTCCGCGCAAGACCTAGGGTTCTCTTAAAGATACTGAAGCGTTTCCAGGACGTAGAAGACCAGTACGTGATTGAGCGCATTTGCGCTGTTGCCTATGGAGTGGCGATGCTCTCCGAAGACACCGACGCGGTCCGGGATATCGCCAAGGTTGTCTACCGCTCTGTCTTCGCACAAGGACGAGCGCCTGCGCACCTCCTGTTGAGGGATTACGCGAGAGGAGTAGTTGAGCTTGCAGCCCACAGGAACGCTCTTCCAGAGGATATCGCATTTCACAAGATCATTCCCCCATACGAGAGCGCTTGGCCTCTTGAGCCCGTTGATCCGGATGAGTTGGAGCAATATGGTGAGAGTCCCGACGATGATCACGATCCCGCTTGGACGAGAGTATGGTTATATCACTCCATCGTGGGCGACAGTAACTTCACCAGATACGCCATTGATCAAGGATGTCGCGACTTCTCCCGGCGCTTATTGGGCGATATTTGCAGTTCCGCTCCTGAGAGCGAAAGCAGTGATGCCGCCTTACAGCGCTACACTGAGAGATTTGACTGTGAACTGGCCCAGAGATGGATCGTTCGCCGAGTGTTTTCGCTCGGCTGGACCGCGGAGAGATTCGGACATTTTGACAAGCGTATAGGCCGCCATCAATCACATTGGGAGACCCACAAGCCTGAACGGATCGGAAAGAAGTACACGTGGATAGCACTGCATGAATTCCTCGCGCGTCTCGCTGACAATGTTGAATACTGCGAAGACACCTGGGGACTCGAACCCGACGAGTATTGTGGGCCGTGGCAATTGCTCAGGCGCGACATAGATCCATCCTTTCTAATGAGACAAACTCAGGAAACTGGATGGGGTAAGGAATCGAAAACCTGGTGGCAACCTGTAGATTATGCTTTTGGAGAAAGGGACGAAGAGCGATTTGAGGATTGGACAAAGGATGTTGGGGATCTGTTTGCCCCTGCGAACATGATTGAGGTGGTGGACCCCCAAGGAAACCGATGGTTGGTCCTAGAGAGCGTTTTTCACAGAATCGAGCAACTCCCGGTTGAGGAGGATGAGTACAGCGGGAGAAAGCGAAGTGTGGGACTTCGGATCCGTGGGTATTTGGTTCAATCCGATCACGTAGAAGTCCTTTTGGAATGGCTCAAGGACCAGAAGCTTTCGACGTTGCCAGCGCCAACGACCGTGAGCCAGGTCTTCCTCGGTGAGTATCCGTGGGCTCCCGCCTTCAAGCAGTACGATATCCAGGACCCTTGGACCTATGGCAATTACATTGATCAGCCTCATCCCATTATCGTCACTGCTGCCCGGTATTCCTGGGAACGAGAATACGATTGCTCCATAGACGATTCCATTAATGGATTCGTGCCGTCGGCCTGGGTTGTAAGGAGTATGGGATTGCGATGGTCAGGGCAAGGCTTTGAGTTCCGAGATCACACCGATTCCACGGTGACTGTTGATCCATCAGCCGAGGAAGCCGGTCCTGGTGCTCTTCTGGTTTCCAAGGACTTTGTAGAAGGCTTCCTTGAAAAGAACAACCTTAAATTAATTTGGTCTGTGGTGGGCGACCGGACTGTTTTCGGTCAATCCGGTTATAGCTGGAAAACCATTCTGCAAGGAGTCTATTGCTTCGAGGCTGGAAAGGTTATCGGAGGACCTCCACGCGTCACCACTCCCGATTGACCAGTGTAGCTCGGTGTCAAACCGACAAGGTGCCGGAACAATGGGAACAAGTCCCAAGAGAACCTTGTCATGAGGTAGAGTGCCATGCTGGCTGTTACGTGAGTCTCGGGCTCAAACGGTCTGTGATTGACTTGGCAACCAAGCATGAGAATACGACGCAAACTCTTGAGGAGTTGCCAATGCAGGAGTCCAGTTCTAATGAGGAAGAGAATATTCTTTTCCGCAATCCAGGACAGCAACGCATCTTCGAGCGACTCGGTCTAATTGGGCTGGCGCTTGCGCTCCTTCTGACAGGAATGCTCCGAATAGTACTTTTGGGCCTTTACCCTCGGATTAGGATCAAAAAACCGACCACAGGCACGGCAACGACGCTTGTCCACGACCATCTCCCAGGTACAATAAAGTCCCTGAGCATCGCTCAATCGAAAGTCTCAGTCAAAAACCAGGCACTGTGTTTTGAATATCAGGTGGGTCAAATACGTGAGCACACTCGAAGGCGGGTCACTAATCTGAGCATACCGGTGGGTCAATTCTCAGGGCGTTGAAGTGAACGATCCGGACCATGCTGCTCTCCGACGGCTCAATCACAAAATCGAATTCAAATATCTCGAACCTAAAGGAAATCTCATCTTTTATGATTCTGATGGGATATGAAGATATGGTGAGAGGGACTCACCCCGGGACTTCAGATCGAATCGCAGCCATGTTTCCGATCCGGTAACAACAAGGGCCGGAATCTCAAAGACCCCGGCCCTCTCAGAACATTGTAGATGCATTCCCACCGCCGCCTTATTGAGGCGCCCTTCGGGCGCCAACGCTTTTTCTTCGACCGGCTCCGCCGCTACCAAGGCCTCCTCTTACACTTTATTCTTGGTGGCCTGCACCTCTTGGTGAACCGGGACCCGAATTGACAGCACCTACCATTCTTCAATCTCCAACTCACACCGGGGCAGGTCTTCCTGCATCTCTTCTTCCATGCACCAGTAAGACCGGAGGCAACCATCACGCCAAGAGAGCGTTGACTTTTTGTCAGACTTGGGATTGGTCTTTCGCTCGAGAACAGACCAGTGACTATTTCCGGTGACACATTGGTTCCAGCGCAAGGATTCACCGCAGCGCCGGCCATACCGCACACCAGGAGAGTGCTGAGCACAACTGTCACATACGCGATACACTTCATGATTTCGCTCCTAGAATTGTCTCTCGCAGCCGGAAATCCGGCCTTCTGTTCAATAATTCGGAACCCCACCCGGCGACGTTACAAAAAAAATGGGGCCCTGGCGACATCGGTTGGTACGTGTGCAACTTACGAAAGACGCTCAATTCAGAAGGGAAGCAAGTCGCGCACAGGGTGATTCGTGAACTTAGTAACGGTGGATCGCCAACCAAGGGGGAGACCCTTGAACACTCGAAAGACCGTTTGTTTCTCCCTCACCCTTCAGCAGCCAAATTATGGACACTCAAGTGCGGTACGATATTGGCCGATTTTGACAAGCGTCCGGCCTTTCTCGATACGGGCGTGAACACGATGATGGCCCCCGAGGGCAATGCCAAAACGGTGGCTGAGCATGCTCAACGACTTGACTTCCTACAAAGACCCGGAGGCCATCCTTGCCCGGCGCCTCTTCTCCGGCCTAGGTAGCGGCGGAACATGACCCGTTCTGTCCTCCAGAACTGATCTTCGTGGGAATTCGGGCCCACAACTTTAGATAGTTTATGATCGGTTTCACACGGAAATCGCGTGCCCCGTAAAGGTGTTTGCTGCAGGTTACGCCAAAATCTCAACGGTTGTTCAATGCTATCTGCGGCCTGATTTACCCTGCACGCAGCTTCTCATTATACAAATGCGCAGCGATTGCAGCCCAGATCATGCATACGGGCCACATCAATAACAGCCCGAATCCCAGCGTCAATATTGCCACGAAGAAACTCACTACTGACATGATGATTCCACCCCAAACCGTGGCGTAGAACAGGCCCAGAGGCCCAAACAACCCAGCGACTATTATTGCTATCCCCACGCTCTTGGGGGAAGTCACCACGATGGGTCGGTGCTGCTCTCCACTCGCAGGCCTTTTGGGTGCTCTCTGTCGAGGTTTGTGGCTGTGTTGAGGGGCTTTCGGAGGGCCTGACTGGTCAGGCCACTTGACTCTTTGTCTGATTCGGCTCTTGACGGCATTTGCACCTGGCGGCTGATTGTTCGGCATGGTAATCCTCCCGTTTTACTCGTGTGTAGGGTTGGAGTCAGGTCCAAGCTATCAGTCATCTAATCCGGCATTACCTACAGCCGGAATCAGAAAGAACACATTCCCTTAAGCTTTTCATTTTTTTCGTGCGAGCCGACTTCCCGAGACTGGCGTTCAGGTAAAGGAGTGTAAGATACGAGCTTGCCTCAGTCCACACCTTAGGGTCGAGCTTCTTGGTGTACTCCACTTTTAAGTCGTGTAACCGACTACTAGGATCTGTAACACTGGAATTTTCGATTATCCTCTCTCCTTTTTCGATGAACTCTTCCAAGTCCTTGCATCTGTCAAATAGCGAACCACACCCTCCCGTACCGCCGGCAACAAATACTGATATCAAGATGGCCGTAAGCCACAGGCACCTTGTCGCAAGAGTCATTGCTTGATCCCTTCTTTCCTTTCAGCCGCAATCATCCGACGGTCTTGCCGTTTCCATAATAATACTTGCATCATCTTATCACGGAGAGCAGCCATCCGGTAAGCCTGTTGCGGTGTCCTTCCTTTCCACGAGAAACCAGGCGGTTCCCGCTCCAGGTCCTCAGCCCATTCCAGTATAGGTTGACACATGGCATCGGTGAGTTCATCACGATGCCTCGCCCCGTTGACCTCTTTTCGGGCGACGCTATCTGCTCGCTAGAGGTTTTACGGTAAAGGCAATGGTGCCGCGGCTGTACACAACCTGCAGTGAGAGTTGTACCGACTGCCCGGACAGAGTGGCGTTCACCAACCCTGTATAGACCTTGCCTCCCTGGTGAACCAAGCTCACGTTCTCGATAGACGCGTCCCGCAACGCCGGCTTCTTTTGCCATTTCTGTAGGATCAGCGGCTTGACTTGGGCCGCCAGATCGTTGGCTTTCGGGGTGTACGTGCCGACCGCGGCGAAAAAGATGACAGCCACATACACGCCCACGGCAGCGAAACCCACTAGCAGTGGCCTCCCCCACCGCTTCTTGACGTAGTCGTTCCCCAATGTCGTCTTGACAAACCTGACCTGGGACCGTACCTGCGTGACCAACCAGCCGAGAATCAGTCCACAACTTGTCAACGTCATGACGGTCCCAACAGCCTCGGAGACGGGCACGAACACCCTTCCGACGTTGATCGCCAGGAACACAATAATTACCCACACCCACACCATGTTCGCGGTTGCCCGTTCCGGCTTGCCTAGGGTCCGCCAGTTGGCCGCGCACAGGTAGGCCCCAAACGCCGGTGACAGTAGCAGGCTCCAGGCCGCCGCAGCGGTGGGGTTCCACAGGTGCGGCCGAAGGGGTTCGGTCGTTTGCTGGAAATCGCTGTCAACCATGAGTGTGTCCTTTCTGCGCCCCTAAGAGAGATTAGCGGGAATTATTCCGCGATCTCCTCCATGGGGTTGTTTTGAACCATAGACCTTCAGAAAATCCCGCGACCTGCTTGATCGAATACCAGAGCGCCTCAAATCCCAGAAATCATCAGCCGGACCTCAAAATCCTTCACCGAGAAAGCAAGAGGCTTGAGCCTCGCAACTTGTGTTTCTCCGTGACACGGAGGGAAGGGCAACACATTGGGTCTCCTGGAGCGTGTTTTGCCCGCTGGACCACTATGTTGCCCCCTCTAATGGATAGATTTCCAACGTTGACCCTGTCTCCCAACGATCGGACAGCAACCTGTCTGGGGTTTCCATTTTGGTTGATCACTGCTATCAATTCAGAGAACGTGCCGCTGCCTCCCCCCGAAGATACGAGGACAACAGCCGCATCCTCGATGCCGTCGCCGTTTAGATCACCCAAAGCAATCTTCTCACTCAACCACATGGAGACATGCTCCTTACTGTTTTCGTACTTCCCATCTCTCAATTTGATCTTACCGATGGTCCACATATCAGATCTGTACTCAGCGTTCCTGAGCTTTCCCATTGTCAAAGGATCCGGGGTGGAAACGCATTTGCCGTTGACACACGGCCGTCCTTCTTGGTAGCACCATCGGCATTTACTGCCGACGAGCACTTGACATTCTCCGCATTGCTCAGCTGCTGATGAGGCTCGCTGCCAGTGAGTACCCGATAGCAGGATGACGATGATAAGAGTTACCCACGTAGTCGGTTTCATGACGGCCTCCAAACGGATCAACGAGACTATTTGCCGAGTGTGGAGAGAATCGCAAGCGCCCACACCCTTGGTTTCGTGCATTGGTTGTCTATCGCGGAGGCATCCAGCATCCAGACGAAGTGTAACAGGAATGCTTGTTACCAGTGCGGGCTGTTGGACAATATCTACATCCTTTGTAATTCGGACAACACCATTCGGAACCGTCCGTGGGCTCAGTGCACCTAGACTGACATCCGTGACTCCTGCGCTGTTCGTAGAAGTTGTAAGGATCCACTCTGCGCTCTCCCTGTGGACGATCCTGGTTCCTCGGCCATGGATCTACAATGGGTTTCCGTTTCTCTTTTTCGGACGCTCTCTTAAGAATATCAAACCAATAGGCGACCGTGTCCTTCACGCTGTGATTGGCAATTCTCTTCAGGATTCGCCCAGGAATCCGCTGGTTTTGACAGCAGGTCTGAAGATCAGTTGCTTGCAGACACTTGTTTGGACTCACCTTGTCCAAATAGGCTAGCGATTGTCGCCCTATGTCAGCGGCGCTCCGTTTAGCATGCATTGCTGACGTCGACCTAATATATCCGGACATATTATGTTTGGCCAAATCTTCAAAATGAGGGTGGCACTGCAGATCCTTTTTGGAATACCTACTGGGAAATAGCTCGGCAGCATGAAACGGTTGATTGAGATCCTGAATATGGTGAGCAAGTTGTCCCATAAGAAGCGAAATCCGCTCCCACTGTTTATTGGCTGACGAAAGCTCGTTTTCCAATTCGCGGGAAATTCGTCCGATTTGGTCAGGATTGCCATGCATGCTGCCTGAGATTGTCTGCGATGACCGAATCTTCCTGTAGCCATCAGGGGCGTTTGGATCGTAAACTGTACCGTCCGGCTCATTTGCTCCATATAGCACACGGTCTTCATTGAGATGCTTTTTCATCTCATGAGGCAGCGAATCCAAGGCGGCACGGGTCATCTCATGATGGGTTTTGGCATACCAGGCGTGAGAAGCGGAACTCGGGGCCAAGACCAACAGGCACGCCACTACTTGTATCACTGTCAATACTCTGAAGAACTGCAAACATGAATTCGTGCTTTCAGACCGTTTCATTGTATGCTACCTCTCTTTCTTGATATTCGCTGGCCACCGAATTGACGCATCTGACCACGCTTTCAAAACGATCTTGTCGTCCCTCAAACCAGTTCAGGATGCGACGCCCTCAACTTTCACCGAAGGCATGGGTTCCAAGAAAACAACACAGAATCAAACTAACTCCCAATAATTTGACGCCTCTCATGATTTTCCTCCTCATGGCTTGCCTCTTCAAATATACTTGACCTGGACAAAAAGCCTGAACTAAGCGGCGCATTCTATTCCTATCTCATCGCTGCTCAGCGTGATTTCCTTTTGACGGGAGTCTGCCCCACGTCGAAAGCGCCAAATCTGGCCAACTTGCCACGTGGCACAACAATTGGACGGAAACCGCCCTTTGGAAATGAGACTTCCCCAGTTTTTCAAGCATACGTCATTGCATCCTCTCAATCAATTACAATCTCGGGGACTAGGTCAACCGAACCGGGCCCCTTGATGATGCGCTTGATGGGAACTGAATCCACATGAACATGCCACCTCCGTTCTAGATAGAATACCCCAGAGCCGATCTTCGCCAGTCTCGTTTTCAACCGGTCGTCCGACCACCCGATTTACCGGCCCGCTGTGCCGAATTGCCCGAGCAAATGCAACTCGGTTGCTCAATGCTGGGAAGTCTGCGCCATTCGTTTCTGCAAACCATCTTTTATGCTCCTACGGGATTATTCCGGCGCCGTTGTTCTAATGCTTCGGAGATGAGATGAAGAGCGTTACAGACTGGGCGAAAAAATGTGTCGAGGCCTGGAATCTTCGCGTATCCTTGCACGCTCTCCAGCTTGTGCAATTCGAACCACCTATTTCTTACAGATCCCAAAACCATGAACCGTATGAAGACTTCGCTGAGACCAATCCCTGTTTTCCATCAGTTACACAAGAGGGACCCCCAGCGCGATCCTTGACTTGTAACGTTTCTTGTCCCCCTTCCGAATAGTTTCGACAAGGGCATAAACAACGCGGGCACTCCTGACGGAAGCCCAGCTTAGCGGCTTAAGAGAATGTCCCTGAGCGTGTTCGGATTGTGCTGCGTCACGGGCGGGCCAGAGTCGCGACACATGGGCTGGTTCCTCAATTCTTCGGTCAGACTACGGCGCCCATCCTCAGTGAGTTAGGCAAGAGTTGGAAATCATGTCAAGAGATCCACAAAAAGGAGACATACAAATGAAAATCATGGCTCAAGTAATGATGGTGGCATTGGCGATATCGACCTTTTTCCTCTGTGCTACCCCTGACGTCCATGCCGGTCGGGCACCCTTAACCGACTTGCACACCCTCCCGAACGTCGTCACTCTCAGCACGCTCCTTGAAGACCCTAGCGACTTTGTTTTCATTTTGGCCGGCATCATATCTTTGATCGTCGTATGTACGGCACTCCTTTTGTTCTTGTTCGGGAAACTTCTGCACGACCTATGTGAAAGGCGGTTTCCAAGAGTAGGGGTGTCGGCAATAAGAGGCGCTATCTCAGCCGCGCTGATAATCCTTGGACTCGTGCTGGTTCCAATCATGAGCAATATGAGTGGCGGCTACATCTCCTTCATGCTCTCAATTGTAAGCAAGGTTTTGATCGTATGCGGCATCATTGGGACCATCGGCGCAGCAATATTATTTTATTGGGAACGTTCCATCACTTCCCGGCTCGGGTCACACGAAGAATAGGTGCTCCAAGTAAGGAAAAAGACCGTTTGAAACACGTTTCGGGATGTTTCGGTTGGCTCTACCGGCAAGCTTTCGAGACCTATGCAATGCGTATGGCCAAGGAGGAATAAAGTGATCTTTTTCGGTATCGAGTTCAGCAAAAGAGAGTATGTCAACATCGGAGATGTGACTGTGTTGTCCATTACCCCTCATATTCCAAAAGTGAAGGCCATTCCTGAATTCACCAAACAAATGGCCGAATGTTACATGGAGATTTTCAACGCCAGGGGATCTCAGGAATGGGAAGAGAGTTGGACACTCGACTCAGCCACCAAACAGGTCCAGGGCTACATGGAAAGGGACGACTTCTGTTGTGCCGTTGTCCTTGATCGGAAAAGAACTATCAAAGGACTCTGCTGTGGCGTATGCGGTCCGTCGGAAAGGCTTTCCGTGAGCGACATGCCACCGAGAGTGAAGTCGATAGAAGAGAAAAAAATGGCTCTTGAAAAACTCAGGGAAATAGGAGGTCAACAGGACGTACTTTTCGTTGTTGAGATGGGAGTCGCCCCGGACGCAAGACGAGGGCTTCTTGTTGTCAGAGAACTCATCGACCAGGTGTTAAAGGATGCTCTCAAGGCCGGCTGCAAAAGGTTCTTCTTCTGGACTTCCAAGAGGTCAAAGCTCTACAAGATCGTCCACGGAATCAGGATCAAGGATCTATTTGCTTTCTCCGATGATCTCAAACACGTGTTGATGACGGACAGTGTTCGTGGACTACACCTGAAGATGAAACTGTTACTTTTCCTGTACTACCCCAGGAGACTTCTGGTCGTGGAGAGACCGCCAGGAATAGAGGTTCGCATGGAAAGGGAGAGGCGGAAATGATCGATTACAAGGCGACCAACAAGAGAAAAAACGTGCGGCGAATCCTAGAAAACGCCGTGAGTCCCTATGACGTCTATTGTGACGGATACGGGAATCATGAATCCAGGGGATGCTATATTACGGCGCCCGTTATTGGGACCGGCAAGACCCAACTCGATGCCTTCCATACCTGCTCATCAGTGCTTGAGAAGATATGCGCATACGACAATGCTGAGAGTCAGGGGGCTTATGTCGGTCAGACAAACATGGTGAAGGTCTCCTCTTTTTGCGGGCTGAACGGTCTTGTCTGGGGGCTCGATATTATGAAGTCGCAAAGTGAGTCGCCGGCCCTCGTTTCGGACGTTGTCAGCAATTTTACAGGAGTGGCAATTCATGACCTTGAAGGCGTTCTCACCTCATCTGCAAGGCTGTTCGGGACCGTCGAAAAGAAGAGGTTTCCAATCATTCCAGGCGCAATAGTCCCGTGCGCATATAAGATGATCAGTGAGAAAGGGCCGGCCATCCTCTACGCTGGCCTTGCCATAGGGATACCGAACGACGAAACCGAGGCAGCGAGCTTGTTCATGGAGGACGTCGGGGCCATGCGATCTGAAGACTTGGCTTCGTTCGAGGACAAACGGCAGGACATACTGGCAAAATTGATCTGTTCTGTTGTGGAGGTCGGCGCAAACAATCGCATAGACTTCGCCAGGGTCTACGTCGGAATCAAATCCCTGAAGGTGGAGGCGGATGAAACCGGATGTGTGTTGGTGGCGGTCCCTTACATCACCCTGGCCGGAAATGCGCTCACCAAGGTCCTGCTGGACAATATCACGGACGTAACCATAGACGACTGGGAGAAGGAGGTTTCCTCCATGTTTTACTGCGCTCGGGACCGGACTTAACTGGCTGACACGACAGTAGATCACCCTGCTCCAACGGATAGGGGCCCAGGCCGGATTGATCTGTACGCTTGTCCATACGCTTGGTTCAGCCTGAGAACGAGATGAGTCCAGAGGTCGGGCCGAAGCGGTGTAAGGTGATATGACCGTGCGTCTCCCGAAACGGGCAGTCGAGAGCACGATGCGGGAAAGTATTTGAGAGTGTCGTTCTAGTCGCACTCATAAGTGTCTGTAGCATTTCTCTACTGATTTATTCTTTTCTCACTTTCTTGTCACACCTTTCCGGGTACCGCGAATCATATGGCAAGGCAAGAGCGAGGCTCCTGCCCGGAAAGAAAGCGTAAGCCAATTCGGGAAGGAATTCACAAGAACAAGGAGGTATCGGACGATGAAAACGTTAGTGAGAATCTTGATGGTTGGTCTGGTAATAGCCGCTGTTTCGGGAATCTTCTCTTCTTCTGCTCAAGCTGGTGTGTGGTTGGCTGACGTGGCAGTGACTCCGGCGCCATGTGTTACAGCAGTAAGAGTACCGGTCATGTGCGCCCCGGTGGTAGTGGCTGTCCCAGTCGCCTATACTAACGCGGTTGTGGCTGTTCGCCTAGACCCTGTTTTCCGAACAGGATCAGCTACTGGACCGGTCCTGCCCGTGCGGGTGGAGAACCCACTTACAACGAGTACATTCCTTCCACAGGGCAAACCAACCGGATCGTGGACATCGGCCTGAACGCCAGCGGACGACCTGCGCATCGCTTCGTAAACTCGACGGGCGGATGGAGCATAGTGAAGAGTGAAATTCGCTGACCATCTACGTCCGCACAATTCGGAAATCAAAAGAGGATCGGCAGTACGAACTGCCGGTCCTCTCTTTTCTGTAGTCGTCGGCCAAAGTTCCGACCGGATGGCAGGCTGGCAAGCCTGCCCCACAAGAAGAAGTTTCCGCGAAATCCGAAATTATATTCGAGAACCACTTGTATCGGTATTCAAGGATTGTCACCCGGTCAAGCCCCCCCAAGACGCGTACGGTACCTATTTCAAGGCCTAGTCATACATTTCTGCCAACTCCTTTCTCGATTCAGCGGCCTTGCGAAACCATTTCTCAGCCTCTTTCTTGTTCTTCGGCACCCCTTCGCCATCCCGATACATAGACGCTAGCTCTTGCTGAGCAAAAAAAATACCCTGTTCAGCTGCTTTGCGGCACCATTTCACCGCCTTCTTCTTGTCCTTCGGTACCCCTTGGCCTGTACTATACTGCCGCCCTAGCATGAATTGACCAGGTGAAAACCCCTGTTCAGCTGCTTTGCGCAACAATCTTACCCCCTCTTTTAAGTTCACCGGTCCCACTTTGCCCTCCATATACATGATCGCCAGCAAGTATTGACCGAGTGGATTGCCCTGTTTAGCTGCTCTGCGGGACCATTTCTCCGCTTCTTTGATATCCCTCGAACCCCCAAACCCGATGCCAAAACGATAAATTAACCCCAGATGGGACTGGGCAAGTGAGTCCCCCCTCTCTGCGGCATTGCGGATCTTATTCCTGCCTATTTTATCAAGATACACGCTCTTCAGATCTCCAAATAATTGCGGCCCGGCCATTACAAGAAACTTTTCCTGACGCTTGTACAGCTTTCTGAGTTGCTCCATGAAATCTGAAGATGCGTTCGGACTAGCGATGGGCCTCGGCGCAACAATCTTGAAAGAAACCTCCGCTTCAGCCCAGGTTTTGCCCTGACGTTTGGCCAGTTCAGCCCCGATGTCCTTCAGAAGTTGTTTGGGTTTCTTGATCTCGAAGGCACCGCCTTTAGCCGCCATTTCCGCTTTTGCGACGCTCTTGAGCGGTATGGTAGCAGCTATTGCCTTCACGTACTCGGTTCCCTGCGGCCCTCTGATTGTGAAGCGGTAGCTACCTTTCTTTGGTGGGATGGTGTAGGTCTTTCCCTTCTTGACCTTCTTGGTCTTATGCCACTTGTTGGGGAAGATCCGGTAGACTTTTCCGGTGGCTCCCACATCTATGAGATTCACATGGCAGTCCCGATCACTCTCCAAGATGAAGCTGACAGGTTCGCCGACAGCGAACGTTTTCTTGTTCCCCGCCACCGTCAGTTTGATGTTGAACGCGTTCTTCTTATTCTTGATCTTCCGCGCCTCAGCCACTATGTCCTTGGCCAGCTTCAATCCCGCCCTGAACTGCGCTTCTCCATCTCCTGCTTCATCTCTTTGCTTCAAGTTTTCCAGTTCACTCGGTTCTTCCGTGACAGGTGTCGGCACGGCGGGCGGCTTTGGTTCCGCAATCCGCGTAGGCTTCGCCCTGGTCAGCGACATGGGAATCGCCTGTCGTTTAGGCACAGAAACGACCGGGGAAGGTACGGATTTCTTTGAAACTTTTGTATCCTTCCCCCGTTGAAGTACGCCGGTCAAAAAGAGCGCCACAACAACCGCAGCAACCACGGCAATGCCTGAAGCTATAGCCAAAACCTTGATCGGATGCGACAATCTCGTCTCTTTTGGCGAGGCTGCAATTGGGCTGGCTGTAAGTGTATCCCTACGGCCTGGAGGCTTTACTTCACGCTCAAAACCTGACGGGGTAGCGGCCGTTGGCGCCGGTGGAGGAGGAGCGAAAGATATTCTCACGGCTTCATCACGAGGAACGTCTTGAGTGAAGTGAATATCATCCTTCCTGATTCCTTCAGTACGCCCCCTGACGATGACGTCCTCCAACTCTGGATTAGCCCCCGGCGCAGCGTAGATGGCAATTGTGTTGGGTCCTTCCGTAGACTCGATCATCAAGTTCCGAAGCTTGACGCCAGGGGATGTTATCCGGATGGTGGGGGACGTCCTTGAGCCAATCCACGTGCCTTTGCCTTGCCCAACTACGGTGATACGTCGATCTATTACGATCTGGCCGAAAAACTCCCCGGGAGGTAGCTCCAGTCTGCCATCTGATGGTTGAGAGTTGATCATGGATTGAAGATCCATCTGAACCTCCTTCAACGGCTTAGGTCTCGACAGCCGGCGCGATCTCGTCACCAATCGCAATCAAGCCCAGCCCAATTTTGAGATACAACGTAACCGAATCGTGAACAGATGATTGAGAGCCTGTGACCGAAACACCTCCTACTACCTAAGGATTGCCTTTGGATGGGCCGGGGGTTTTGTTCCCCGGCGCGGCTGGTAGCGCTATCCCTTTCAGGACTTCCTTGGCTACTTCCTTACCGTCTTTTTGCACCCATTCGCGAACCATTTTCAGCCAGCTTCTAAAAGAGAACTTACCCGTCCCGCTTGGACTAGAGGTCGGAAGGTTGGTAAGAGTCGTGGGTGGCTGCGAACTGCTCCCGCCTATTAACGAAGGAGGATTTCCGATGCTGCCTGAAACACCGCTCATCCTGGAACGTCGATATGCGTCCCATTCCTGTCTTGCGGCATTGTCTATTTTCTGAAGCTCGTTACGCTTCCAAGCGTTCATCTTCTGTGATGTCTTGCTGTCATGTGAAAGGTTGGGGTTACGATACCATTTGTCCCATTTGTCCTCCACAGCCGATCTGGCGCTTTGATGTCTTCGGACATGATCAGCTAACCAGGGATCTGATCCTGAAGAGGTACGTGGAAGTTCGTTGCTTTTTTGCAGATATTCTTGCAGCTCATTTTGTTGTTGAAGATTCCTGTTTTTGGCTGCGATTTTTTGCTCGCGCGTTAGATTAGGGTTACGTGATATCGCGCCATACTCACGAATCAGTTCTTGTTGTCGATCAACCAATTTGTGTAGCGTCTCATCACTGAGTCCTCTCTCTTGTTGTGATAAGTCGGACGCTGTCGGCTTGTCAGTTGGAGGAACACGATCATCATCGGCCAAGTCAGATGGTCTGCTACCGCCATGAGCAGATTGGAAACAAAACAGGACCAAAAGTGTGATCAGCATAAGAGAGATTTCCTTCATTACGAGCCTCCTTCCGGGACACTTTGCACGAGATCAATGATGTCGGCCATTTCCCAGGTTTTCTCAAACCAAGCCGGCAATACAACCTCTACCTGAATACGTTCCAAACTCCCCCATGGCCTTTGTCATAGAAATGATAGGATTCCATGACGTCAACGTCTACTACCTTCTTACCCTTCCACTGCCAGGCCCACCTACTCCTGCCTGCGTCAATACCGAACCTGGCGTCGCTTGCTATGTCGGTTTGCCTTACATAAATGGGTCTCAGTCGGGCAAATGCCGAGCGAAAATATGTCGGATCAAAAGGAACCCAACCTAGACCCGAGATGAAGACCTCCGCCCATTGATGGGTCGGATCATTGTTGAAATATACTGTCAAACCCTTGACAACTTTGGCGGGTAGTCCCTTTGCCCTGCAAAGAGTTACGAAAACGTTGCTAAAATCGCTGCACTTGCCTTTTCCAACAGACATCGCGCGCGCAGCGTCCCTCAAGCTGTCGTTATGCTCTTTGTACTGGAGATTCTTCTTTATCCAGTCCAGAATTCCTTGAATAGTATCTAGTTCAGCTTGCCGTTGGCCCCCCGATCCTCGAATCGAGGAGGCGCCTGTCCGCTCACTGGGACTTTTTATCGTCGCGGCAACATTCCGGACAAGGGGATCATGCACGACCAGGAACGGTTCTGCACGCAAATACATGGATCTCTCACTACCCGAGAGTTTCGTCTTTCCGCTTAACCGGGCTCCTGCCAAGCCGGCAATGGCAGTCTCAATATCATACCGGTAAAGCTCGATTTCCCCGGTAATGTGCACGTCAAGACCGCGTCTGGGATTTCCGAACGAGAAAACCGCATATCTCGTTTCATGATCGTCATAAATCGCTATGGGTTCAGGAGAAAAGCGCAGGTCAATAACTCTCTGCCTTCCTTTGATTGTTTTGGGAATGGTGGGGATGTACCGCAATCGTACGGCGGCGCCGGTCAGGTCGAATCTGTGGTGCATGTCAAAGGCCACCACCAACGAATTCCCTTCGGGCTTCTTTGGGATTTTCGTGCTCTTTCCGTGTCTTAACAAAGCCCACGCGGTGTCGCTGTACGAGACGGTGAGAGAAAATATCAGGCAGAATATTGTCGCGGCAACCGCCTTCCTACAGGTAATCCTACTTACTCCCAACTTAGAGCAATAGCATGCCAATTTCATTTTGCTCGATACTTGAATTGCTTTCATACCGCCCTCCCGGCGCCGACTGGAGTTCCACCTAACTTCTGTTCCTGTTTTCGGGACTCACACCCCTGCAAAGTTTCCGCCTGTTCTCCGGGGACTATTCCGCGCCAACCAGTCCAAACAGGGGAAGCATCATCTCCTATTCTGCCGCATTCAACGCTTGAAAGCAGCTTGGGCATCTTTAGCGTCCTGCGCTGCAGCTTTTCGATACTATTCGACGGCTTGGTCATTGTCTTTGCGTGCTCCAAGTCCTTTGTCATAGATCCAGCCAAGATGTAGTTGAACCAACGCATTACCCATTTGAGCATTACGCTCCACCACTTCAGAGTATCCTCATCAAGGTAGAAAGCCTTCAACTCCTTTCGTGCAGTAACAGAGTTCATTTCAAATGACTCCATCAATCCTTTCAACATCTCAGCCAATTGGTCAGCGGTTTCAGGCATGCCTGTTCCGGGCGTGTCTGAGCCTTGATGCGTATCAACTTATTGACCATATTCCTGCTCGGCTTTCTTAATGTCTACCGCATACAGGTCGCCGTCAAATGTCCCAAAGTATATGATACCGTCCTTAACTAAGGGATGTCTGGACATATAGCAATTTACCTTGACGCTCCACATTCTTTTTCCGGTCTTTATGTCGAACGCGTGTAGCCCGTCTTTACACGGGGCAAAAACCACTCCGTCAGCAGCGGCCAATCCATAGAAATACGGTTCTTTTTCCAGTGGTGTTTTCCACGCTGTTCGTCCAGTTTCCGCCTGGACTCCGTATAGAACCCAACCGGGATCTGAAGGTCTCCCACCTCCGAAACACACTATTCCATCACTTGCAACAGGAGGTGTGCCGGCGATACCTTTGAGCCGCCATTTTCTTCGTCCGGTGCGTGTGTCAAATGCAGCGACAGAATTTGTCTGGTCCATAGCGCACAAGGTGCTTCCGTCTGCATAGGGATGATAAAAATACCCTGGCTGTTTCCACTTCCGTCTTCCTGTGTTTAGGTCAACGGCATGGAGATTGGGAGGGTCTCCAAAAAATACCATATCGTTCGCTATAGTCGGCTGCGACACTCCGTACTCAGCTTTTAGTTTCCACCTTATTCGACCGTTTTGCGCGTCAAGGGCTATTAGGTCACCGTAGCCATCCGGAAAACATATGATACCACCGCCGTAGGTAGGATGCTCCGCGTTCGATAAGTCTGGGAAACACCACTTTTGACGTCGAGTCTTGATCTCTGTACCGCAGAATTGCGCTCCTTCATGCCCGTCTATGTGATGGAAAACCATCCCGTCACCCGCTACTATAGCGCTCGACCATGCATCCTCTCTTGACCACACGACACGACCGGTCGCCAAGTCAATCGCGTTCAGTGGATGAGAGCCATTAACTTGGCTGATGGTGAAAATCAGTCCTCCATCGGTTACTATATGTGATTCGGTAAAATATACTCTTTTGGCAACCCACCTGAGTCCGGGAATTCGGCTTGACTTCTTTTGCTCATGTTCCTCTTTGTTCAGATGAATTTCATCAGCACGATAGACTCTTCCTGCGTGAGACTTAGGAATCCGGATCGAAACCTTTTTCGGATCGAATCCGGTTTTCTCAAACTTGAAATCATGATCGGTGGCGACCTTTACTTTGTCTACGATCAGCAATCCGTCCTTTCCGGACTCACCGGCATACGTGGGGCCTAAATGGACTTTCACTCCATCCGGAATGGTTCTTATCAGAACTGACGCAGTGGTAAGCGCGGGCTTTGTAGGTGGGGTAACTGCGGAAGCAACCGGCGCTGGTTTGACTTTCGCGGGAGCATCTGCTTTCTTCTCCTGTTCAAGCTTGCCGTTCATGAAAAGAACTAAAAGGCAGATGACAATCAGAGCCATGCCGGAGGCTAGTGCCAAAATCTTCGCTGGCGTAGACGACTTCAGTTTCCTGCGGAGAGTTGTGGTGGGACCGGCTACAGACGCAGGTCTCTGCCCCGATGTCTGCTCGGAACTCACGGCAAGTGGCTCGGTCATGGCCTTAGGCGCCGGTGGAGGAGGAGCAAAAGATATTCTCACGGCGTCATCACGAGGCGCCCCTTGTGTGAAGTGAATATCATCGTTCCTGACCCCTTCAGTGCGCCCCCTGACGATGACGTCTTCCAAGACCGGATTTGTGCCTGGCGCAGCCTGGATCGCGATCCTGTCGGTGCCGGCTGTAGTTTCGACCATCAAATTCTGAAACTTCACTCCAGGCGAGGTAATCTTGATCGTCGGAGATGTGCGGGCTCCGATCCAAGTAGACTTGCCTTTACCCACTATTGTAATCGGACAGTCAATGGTCACTTGGCCGAAAAACTCTCCCGGAGGCAGATCCAATCGACCATTATCGGGCTGCAAATTGATCATGTCTTGCAAGCTCATGAGCCCACCTCTGTTCGTTCATACCACCATTCAGGGGGTCGCGGCCTAGTGGAAGTGCGTTTTGCATCGATGGTGGCGATTGCTAATTGGTTGAACGGAGACCCTGCTGTCAGGGCCCCTAGTCAAACAACTCTATCGTACACTGTTCGGATTTCCAATGAGTCTGTCACATCCTATCCTTTGGGCCTTGTGCTTTCGGCGGTTGCTGTGAACTCGCCAAGACCTGCCGAATCCCGCTGCCGAGTGTCCGAAACCCTGTAGGTGATAATGGCTGTCAGGCTTGAGAAGGCGCCCATGCACACCAATCCTTCCCCATCGGAGGTGTAGTGACCAATGAAGCGCACGCATTCCAGATCACAGTGGTACGATCGTCGTGGCAAAAGGCCGCTACTGCTCAAGCTGCCTCAATCTGTATCTAGCGGCAGGATGACCTTGCCGTGCTGCTTTGCGATACCATTTCTTGGCCTGGTACAGGTTTTTTCCAACGCCGTCGCCGTCCTCGTACATCAATCCCAGACTGAATGGCCCCCGAGCGTCCCCTTGGTCGGCCAATCTGCGATACCACTTGACCGCTTCCACATCGTCCTCGGGAACTCCTATTCCATAACGGAAAATGCCTCCAAGCTTATACTGTGCCTCTGCATCACCTTGCTCGGCACGCCTGAGAAGTTCCATAATCTCATTTGAAAAAGTTCTTTTCTTGTCACTAACAGATGGAAGAGACGCTGTCTGTCGCTTCTCGACGGAGGTCTCTAGACTTCTCTCCAAGACATTCATTCCGCTCCTAGCAGCAAAAACAACCAAAACAGCGCCGATGACGACCGCAACGACGACAAAGAATTTCTTGGATTGCCGCATCAGCGATACAACTCTATCTTTGGCGGTGAGTGTAGTTGTCTCCCAGATCGACGGAGCGCCTGGTTTGCCGCTCGGAACAGCCACGCCCGGCGGTTTGGTTTGAGAGGTTGTTCTCAGTATCTTGGAGTTTCGCCGAGCCAGCTTCAGCAGCCTCTTCACGTCAGCGCGCCTCGGGGCCAGGATCAATATGTCTTCGTAGGCCTTGGCCGCGGTCGGCCAATCCCCTGAGTTCTCAGCCTGATCCGCCTTTTCAAACAAGGAGTCCAGTCTTTGATCTATGGGTGACCCGCTAGGGGACACCGACCTCGTCGCTGAGGTAGGAACCTGAGTCTGCTGCCCTGAGAAACCTCCGCTCATGGGTGGAGGGGGTAGGAACGATATGTCGGCGCCTTTTTTCTCGGACGGTGTCTCAGTGCTATGAATATTCTCCGCTGCGATCCCGACGGTATCTCCCCGGAGAGTCACATCTTGAAGCACTGAATCGGTCCCCGGAGCGGCCTCTATGGCAATGGCTTCGGTGTCTGATATGATCTCAACCATAAGGTTCTCAAGCTTCACCCCGGGTGTGGTTATCTTGATCGTCGGAGAGGTGCGGGCTCCGATCCAAGTTCCTTTGCCGGAACCCACAATTGTAATAGGACGGTAGATGGTCACCTGGCCAAAGAATTCGCCAGGTAGTAGCTCCAGCCGACTTTTTGGAGGTTGAGAGTTAATCAAAGATTGGAGAGACATGGCGACCGCCTTTGCGCCTTGGCTGACAGGACCGGAAGTGTTCTAAGAGCCAAACACGTATCTCGATAAGCTTGTGTTCCACCTGAGTGTCAGAGATGCCGAGATTCATCGAAGCTCAGCGCAGCCACTGAACGTAGGCCATCCTCCCCTTGTGAATGGGACCGAGCATGAGCGCCAAACCCTCTGTCAACTCGACCTTGTGGCCCACGGGAATCGGCTTGCCAAGTGTTCCGCCTTCAATGAGGCGAGCGTAGTTCAGGCTGAGGTTGACCAGGAACCATTTTCCCTGTTCAAGAACTATTCTTGCCACCGGCTCAGCATCCACGTCGGGGCCCGGTTCCACGCCGGTTTCCGCGTGCCAGACGTGCAGCGTTTTCCCAGGATATCCAGCGATCCAGTAATCGTTTTCGATCTGAAATTGCCCGGATCTGTCTCCAATGTAGAGTCTGAGGACCGGCAGGCCTTCACGAACCAGGAACGGGCTTTCGCACCAGGGACACGAGAGGCGTCTCCCGTCGGCGGCAGGAAAATACTTTTCCTCACATCTCGGGTTTGCGCACCCCACAATCCGGTCTGATACGCGCGCCAAGCCCATCTGCCACTCGCTGGCTGTGGGGCGACGGCTCGGATCCTTAGTTCCCAGCACAAACGCCCTCTCAAACAGATCCTCAATAAGGTTGCCAAGGATTACGGTGGGCCAAAACTTTTTCTTGGGTCGATTACTCTTGTTGTGAGGATGGTCAATGAACACTCCGTCTTCGCCCAGAGCCATTTTCTCATCTTCCTCACTATCATGGGAGTAGACCTTAGGCCCACGAAAAGGATGCCTGAAGAGCAAGAGTTGGTACAGAATAACCGCCAGCGCGTGTCGGTCAGTCGAGACGGACGGCCAAGCCTTTGCAGCAAGGACCTCGGGAGCGATGTATTCAGGAGTCCCCAGAACTTGCGGCGGCAGGAAGCCCGGCACGACCAGGCCGTCCAGATCAATCAGGTTCACGCCACCGTTGCTCGGATCCACCATTATGTTGTTGGGTGACAAATCCGAGTGTGCAACGCCGGACCGGTGCATGCGAGCAACTGCCGCGGCCAGCCGTATTGCGATTACCAGGCGTTTATCCCACAATTTCTTGGTAACGGGTAACCGATTGTACAATTTGGGATAAATTATCCATGTCATTTTGTCCATACCTTGAGGGGCACACGGCATACAGACACCTAGAGATGGTTTTGTGACAAGCCCGTCGGGCCATGACATGAACTGCCGCCAGTACGGATCTTCGCCTACACAATTGTAGGTTCCAAGGACCTCAACCAGTGCCCGTTGCATGTCAGGAGAAGGATTCTTGAAGATCTTGATCACATGTTCGCGGTCCTGGGAATAAAAGGTTGTCCCAGACGCTCCTCCGCCCATAGGCTGGTCTTCGCAATGCAACCGTCGTCCGTCGTGTAGTTCGGCTATCATCAATGGTCCTCTGAAGAGGTCTTGACCTCTTCCTGGGCTTTCCGACGACTTGATTTAGCCGTCTTCTTCAACATCCTTGTCAGGCTCCACGAAGGATCTGTCCGAGCGCAGAGCGCAGACAAGAGTCCTGTCATCAAAGGATCCTCGTTTTTCATAGGCCAATACCTCCACCAGATCTCTGCCCGGATCATCAACATCCCGAATGCCAATTAGCTCTCTGACAATAATGGGTCCGTTAGTCTCGTACGGAACCAGGTCGTCTGCCACGCCGTCAGACATAACCAGAAAGCCGGCCGGAGATTCCAGGAAGACAAGGTGCTCGAATCTGGAGTCCCAGGTTTCCTTCACATAATCACTATTCAGAAAGTGGGTCGCTCCGGCAAATGCCTCGCTGTCCGGCGACCCCATAGGTTCCATAAAGCCGCCACTGTCAACACAAGCTATCAGGCCGTCACCTGCCTGGAAAGCGGACGAAAATCCACCGTTGAAATTTCGGTCCCATGAGAAGAGAAGAACCAGCAGCGTGCAGGACAAATCCTTGAGATCACATTCCCGACGGTCTGATTCTTCGCGCAGAGTCGTAAGTGCCTCAGATACCGCAACATTCAGCCGTTCAAGCCACGCAGTCCCGGTGCGATCCGCTTGCAACAGGGATTCACAAACGGTACCCACCGCAAGGTTCGCCCCTACGCGTGAAAGAGGGCAGGAGCCCGCGCCATCGGCCACTGTAAGAGCCCACCATGACTGGTTTTTCCGGTGTTTACCTATCGCCATGCTGAAAGCGTCTTCCCGATAGGTTCCTGCATGAGCATGACTCTTTCCTCTGCGACTGGCGCCGAACAAATGCCAGCCTTCCGCGATCCTTGAATCATGAGCAATAGGCTCCACAGGATCGGACGTGTCCTCGGGCTCCCGTACTCTCCACTTCGACACGGGAGCTGCCTCATCCTCCCCTGGCTGTTCCTGCTCAGTTACGTCCGTCCGGTTTGCCGCCTCTTGATCACTCATGCATCTCCCCTGTAGGCCTTACAACGCGATTTGAATCCCAGCGGGAGGAGGGGGCAGTTCGGCGCCTCCGCTTTCTTCGCCGGATTCCGCCTGAAGACCAGCAGACTTGCTGGCGACTTTGGCGGACTGACTGATCCATTCAAAAAGCGCCTTGATCTTCTCCGGGCTCATATCCTGCATCATCAGGACCGTGTCACAGAGAGTCTTAAGAGTATTTGTATTGACATGGGGACCGCATCCGACTGTGATCAGATTGGCTTTCCTCTGCGAGGCACGCGCCCTGAATTCTTCCGCCGGCCCTTCCCACGCGTCCGTGGGCTCTCCATCGGTCATCAGAAATATCAGGGGTTTCCAGTCCCCAGGGTGATCCGCGCTCTTTGGCTGCACATCACTGTCGAGGCATTGTCCCAGAAGAGTTAACGCCTTACCCAGGGAGGTCCCTCCCTGGGCATCCAGGATCGGCGCCCTGAACTGAGCAGCTTCCGTCAACGGCAATATCTGCTCCGAATCGCTCTCAAACGCTATGATGCTGACATGAGCTGATTCCAAGGCGTGTGGATCGCTTTTGAGAGCTGCCTCAAAATCTTTGAGCCCGTTGTTGACAGCTTCAATAGGAGCTCCGCTCATGGAGCCTGATATGTCCAACACGAGATAGATAGGTAAGCGACGACTCGTTCCCTCTAATTGCATTTGGTGAACCTCCTTTGGCCTTCTTTTCCTCCTGACAGGCTTTCTGTCAGCGATTTCCTTCTTTGCTCGTTGGGCTTTGGCACCTTTTCAGACGTGCGTTAACCCGGTTTCGCCGAGGCCATCGATGGACAAAAGGCCCTCCACGTCATCTGCATATCCATTGGATACATGGACAAATCGATGTCACGGCATAGAACAAATACCCCAGTGGTTCCCCTACGTGCATGCCGGACCACAAATCGCGGTGGGGAACGCCCAAAAAGTACTGAATCTATTCAATAAATAACCCTTTGCCGCGGGATATGTCAAGATCTATCTCTCTTCATGCTCCTGCCAAGGCCTGTGGCCCTCGTACTCTATTACTTCGGAGAAAAGACAGAGAGCGTTACAGCCCCGGCAAAGGAACCCACAAAACAATCTTTATTTTCTGGGAGTTACCTATCATGGCAGACCCGCACAATCCATATCTTGTAACGGTTCACCTCCTTTTCCGAAGAGTTTAGACAGAGGCATGAATACCCCAACGGCGCCGGCAGAAGTCCGGCTTCGCTGCCGAAGAGGACGTCCCCGATGGGATTCAGAGATTTTGTTCCGAGACAGTCCGTTCTATGCTATGATTTGCCACACTGTCTTGACTGAATCCACCCCTCGGGGGACCTCATGCCGAGCCGAAGCAAAACCAGGGATCATCTGCTGGTAAAGGAGTGTTTGTCCGGGTCTCAAGAGGCTTGGAACGAGTTTTATCGACGCTTCACCGGGCTCATAAGAAGCGTCGTCAACAGATACCTGGGATCTACAGGTGAAGATCTGGAGGGCGTGTCGCAGGATGCGTTCATCTCCCTTATGTCTGCGTTGAACACCTACGATCCCGCGCATCCATTGCCGAAGTTCATCTGTATGATCACAGAGCGGGTCTGCATTGACCGGTATCGGTTTTGCAGGGCGGTTAAAAGGCACGCCGAGACACAGCCTGTAGATCATCACGACGGCGACGAGAATGGCGCCACGACCCTGAACTCGAACATTGAGCCACAAGATGAACAAGTTGCAAGAGCGGAGCTCGCCTATCGTCTCAGACTCACTCTTGGGAACCTGGCGGCTAAGTGCCGTGAACTTCTCAAACTTCGATACTACGATGATCTGTCGTACAAAGAAATTGGTGAGATTCTTGGACAGTCCGCCAATACTCTTCGGGTTCAAGCCTGGCGATGTCTCGACGAACTCAGGGCCAGGTATGAGGAAGCCGAGAGGAAAGGAGCAATGCCGTCATGAAGCCGGAAGATCCCAAGTCCTCAGAACACCCCGAGAGCCTTCTGTTGTCGTACCTGGAGGATTCGCTCGCCCCGGAGGACAGAGCAGCGGTGCAGAGTCACATTGAGACTTGCGCGGATTGTTCCGCGAAATTGGACGGCGTCAGTCGGATGATTGCCAATCTGAAAACCAACCAAGAAGCATTCTGTCCAGCGCCGTGGGTGCTTTACGATTTCATTTGCAGCGGAGAGGACCCCACTGGTGAAGTTGTTAAGCATATTGAGAAATGCCCTTCATGTAGAGAAGAGGCGGAAGCGTGCAAGCCTCTCCCCCCAAATGAAACAGTGCCGGCGGAGCTTTGGGCAAAAGGGAAGGACCTCATTCCGAAGAAATCAATGTATCGGAAGCCGGTGGAACCGAGCGAGCAACTTTCCGGTCTGCTGAGCCGCCTGACTTCTATGTTCAACATCCCTGTGATGGCTGTAGCAACCGCAACGGCAGTGTTCCTGATCGTAGTCTTCTATCCTCATGGGACAACCGGGCCGGTCATGGGTCTGAGTTCAGTGTCATGGGACAGAACAGGCGATGACAACAAGCTGATGTCACCCGTCAAGCGAACTTTTAGGATTGGCCCCGGCGATAGAGCTTCCGAAAGGCCTCGTGTAGCGACGATCATTTTTTTCGATGACCCCAACCCCCCGTTCAAACAGGAGCAGATAGACCTGTTCTACAGAGTGCTCAAACCCACATCGGCCCTCAGCGCGCGATTTGATTTTCTGACTCCCAAGCGGGTGAAGGATGTGATCAGCAAAGGCGCGATCAAGACCGATAGCAGAAATGACATTATCAAGGGGCTTCACGAGAAGCTTGGCGTCTCCAGGGCCATTTTTCTCACTATCGCATCAAAGGGTGACAGGTTCGATGTTGAGAGCGAACTGATCGAGACGGCCACAGGGAACACGGTACGGAAAAAGACCAGGAAAGGTGTGTCAACCGCGCTGATCCCGTCCAGAATTCACGAGGCCTCATCATTGTTGAGGTGATCCGGGATTCGGTTCTGAAGCGTAGATGGCTTCTTCGGTGCAGATTCGAGCACTCTGTGATTCGGCCAATTGATGTCGCCGGGCAGGATTGTGGCACAGGTTGTGTGCCTGGCAGACGGGCATGACCTGGTTTCATTGGAGTCAATGACTAAGAAATGCCTACCGACGACTCTGTTGTGGTCTCTATCCCCCTCTTTCATGACTGGGAAGCCCAGGCCATTGTTTTGCCGGGAACCAGATGGATCAAGCCGTTGCGCAAGTGGAAAAATGCCGGGTTAGGGCTACCGGAAGAGCTTGGCGCCGGCTGCGAGTCGGAAAACGCAATAGAAGTGGATCTGTAATCGTGAAGAGAAAATCCGCTGCAATCTTGGTTTTTTTGTTGGTGTTGGCGTACGCTCCTTCCATTGGATCGGCTGAGTCAAAGACCGAAGGCTCGGATGTCTTGAGGGAGGCGCGGAAACTGCACAGAAGGGCCCGGTCGAAGGCCGATTTGAACAGGCTGGTCGAGAAGTACAAGATTGCCCTCAAGCGCCATGAGACTGAGCGAGCCGACGACAAGGCAGGTTCGGTGAGTCGGGAACTGGGTTATGTCTGTACTAAGTTGGGCAGGTACGAAGACGCTGTCGAATACTACGAAAAGGCGCTAACAATCTACCGGCGATTGGAAGACCCGAAGAATGAGGCGTTGATCCTCGAAATGCTGGGTGGTGTCTATCGCAAGTGGGGCAAGAACAACCGGGCCGAGGATTTCTACGAAAAGGCCCTGACAATCAGGAGAAGCCTCAGCGATCAGAGCAGTGAAGCTCGCTTACTCAATCGCCTCGGTGATATGTGTGCCGGCCGGGGCGAGCACGACAAGGCTGTGGAATTGTACCGGCAGGGCCTGGCTATTGAAAGAACACGAAAGGCCCTATTGGGCCAATATTTTGCGCTTCGTGACCTTGGGAAGGTCTACGAGAAGTGGGGCAAGTTAGACAAGGCGGTGGAGTTTCACCAGAAGGCCCTAGCTGTAAGGAAAGACCGGAAAAAAGGGAGACACTTAGCTTATGAACTTAACGACCTCGGTGATCTCTACAGGAAATGGGGCAAGTACGATGAGGCTGCGGAGTGCTACAAGAAGGCGCTGGCTTTCAATTATCTGAGGGGCAAAGCCCTAGCGCTCAAGAAACTTGTTCACCTCCATGAGAAGTGGAGCAAGCACGACAAGGCTGCGGAGTTCCGCCGAAGGGCCCTGGCTGTCAAGCGCGACCTGGCTCGCCGGGACGACGTCCGCAAATTCAACAAACAGGGTAATCGCTATCGCAGACAGGGCAAGTATGACATGGCCTTGGATTCTTATGAGAAGGCCCGGGCTACCGCAAGAGATCTGAAAGATCGGAGGACGGAAGCCCAAACGCTCAACAAATTGGGCGATGTGTACGAAAAATGTGGCAAGTATGGCAAGGCCGTGGCAGTCTACCGGAAGGCTCTAGCTATTAACAAGGACCTGAAAGATCAAAAGGGGGAAGCTCGGACACTCAAGAAACTGGGTCGCGCGTATACGATCTGGGGTACGCAAGACGGGAAGTGGGGCAAGGCCCTGGCTCTTATAAGCAACAAGAAGTGGGAGGAAGTCCGATCTCTCTTGAGAGACAAGAAGTGGAAGGACCCTCAAGGGACTGGAGGAGATACCAAAGACCGCCGTAACCAAGAAGACACACGCAGCAGCGCGATTAAGTTATATGGGGAGAGCGCCAAATTTGACAAGGCTGTGGAATTCCTCCAGAAGTCTCTAGCTCTTGAGGGACAGATCAAAGGTCGTCGGCCCGGAAGTAGGACACTCGGCAGCCTAGCTCTTATTCACATTTTGACGGGCAACCTTGGTGAGTCGGCGAAGAACTTTGACAAGGCCAGGGCTATCTTCGGACCACTCGGATATCAAAAAGAAGAAACAGGATTGCTGTCGAGCATGCGTAGCGTGTACGAAAAGTGGGGTGAGTATGACAGGGCAGTTGAGTCCTTGCAGAGCCTACTGAGCAAACAGAGAGAAAAGAAAGATAGAATAGGAGAAGCCCGGACCTTGGGCATACTAGCGGCGGCTTGTGTAGGCATGGGCCGGTACGACAATGCATTAGTTCATGGGAAGAGGAGCCTGGCTATCTACAGGGACTTGAAGTCACCAGACGGGCTCGTGACGGCTCATTTGGCGTTGGGTGGGTTGCATCACTGCCGCGGTCATTACATGAAGGCAACGACTCACTACAAGAAGTCTCTGGCTTTGGCTAAACGGACAGGAAACCGACTGGCAGAATCCTCAACTCTAGTGTTCCTGGGCAACATAGAAATCAATTGCGGCCGGTATGACAAGGCGTTACCCAACTACAAGCAGTCTCTGACCATAGCTAGAGACATAGGAGACAAGAAGAGGGAGCAGTCAACGCTGAAAACCCTGGGGGATTATTACAGACATACCGGTCAATATGACAAGGCGCTGGATCATTACGAGAAGTCCCTGGCCATAGCGAAAAGTTTGAGAGACTGGAGTGGAAAAGCGGGGGCCCTACGCGGGCAGGCAGTGATCTACGCCCACCGAATGGAGATTCGTGAATTCGTGCAACGATGCAGGGCCTGCCTAAGAGTTCTGGGGAATGCCGGATATCCATACGATGAAGTTCTTGACATTTTTGGGTACCTTTTACTGCGTACCGGCAGCACCGGATGGGCCGAGTATCTTTTCAGGGCAGGTGGTCATAGACCTTCTCTGCCCAGGGTTTGGCTTGCCCAATCCAGGTACAAAGAAGCAAAGGATTGGTACAGGAAATTTCTGGCATCCGAAAAACAAACGGGCCGGGTTGACAGGATGTTCGCCGCCCACACAGGACTGGGCATGGCTTACGAGGGCTTAGATGATCACGTCGCGTCAACCGAACATTTCCGGAAGGCTGTCGAGCTGACTGAGAAATTGAGATCCAGGCTTGCTGTGGAAGAGAGGGAGGGATTCTTGGATGTTAGGCTTCATGGGTTCTCCCGTACAGCTCCGTATGAAGGGCTTGTGAGGGTACTTCTGAAGATGCGCAAGCCCAACGAGGCTTTGAAGACTTCGGAATACACCAAGGCCAGGCAGTTCGCAGAGAATCTGTTTCGGATGGCCCCGGGTGACCGGTTCGGAGTTCCGGCAGACATCCTTGAGAAGGATCTGGAAATCAATCAGCAACTCACAGCCCTGGTCAAGCGACGACAGGAGGCCTGGGAATGTGGGAACATAATGGCAGTGGAGTCCCTCCAGCAACTGGTACGGGAATGGGAGGCCAGGCGCCGGGCCCATATCAGAATACTCCGCGAGAAGTATCCTCTCTTTGCAGCTACCAAGTATCCCCAACCGCTGGATCTCCGTCAAACAGCGATCAAGGACTCCGAGTGGGTCCTTGAGTATGAAGTCACGGAGACGGGGGTCGGTGTCTTCCTCGTTCATGGAAAAGAGATAGTGAAAGCCGTTTTCAAACCTATTAAAACGAGGAACCTTGATCGTCTGGTCCGAAAGTTCCGAGAACCTCTGGAGGTCGAGGAGGACAAGGACAATCTTGTGGCCAAGCTGGCGTCTTTCGATCTTTCCGCTGGTAAGAAGCTTGCCGATCTGCTGTTGGGCGACATTCTCTCCGATTTGCCACAGGGTGCGGCGGTAATCATTGTTCCCGATGACTCGGTTGGATCGATTCCGTTCGAAGCCTTGGTCCTCAACTCCAGCGGTGAGGTGAAATGGGACAAGAAGTATCCTTATGTTTCCGGGGCCGAGTTCTTCGGTGATCGAAACCCGATATCGTATTCTCATTCCCTCACCGCATTGACATTGGAGCGAACGCTCAGGTCGCGTGAGCGGCCCGGACCAAGGCGCCTTGTGATGGCCGATCCGGTCTTCGACGCCGACGACACCCGCTTAACCCAAAATCGTTTGGAGACAAAACCGAGGGTCTCGGCGCCTGTTCGGGACAAGCTCATGTCCATCAAGAATGAGACCGGTTTGAAGTTCCCCAGACTCAAACTGGGAAGCGAACTGGGAGAATTTCTGGTGAACCTTGAGCCGGGACGGACCGACCTGTTCATAGGCAAGAAGGCCAGCAAGCCCGTATTGCTGGATTTGGATCTCACCAAATATGGTTCGCTGGTATTCGTCACCCACGGATATTTCGGTAAGGACCTGCCGGGGTTACTGGAACCGGTGCTGGCGTTGACCATGGTGGATCAACCTGAAGGCGAGGATGGATTTATGCGGATGAGTGAGGTGATGGAGTTGAAGTTGAACGCTGACATGGCGGCTCTGATCGCTTGCCAGACCGGCCTGGGTCGGCGAATATCAGGCGAGGGGACTATGGGAATGGGACGAGCCTTCCGGCATGCCGGCGCCAGGTCTGTTCTGATGAGTCTGTGGGCTGTGTACGAACAATCATCGGTCAAACTGGTGCAAAGCTTCTTCAAGAACATCAAGGCCGGCAAGAAAAAGCTTCAGGCCCTGAGGCTGGCAAGAAAGCAAATACGTGCAGAGGGCTACGACCATCCTTTCTTTTGGGCTGCGTTCATACTGGTTGGGGAGGTGGATTGAGAGCAGACCAAAGAGGAGTTCAAATCCCCCGAGGCTAACCGATGAGGCATTCAGCCTCTTGCAAAAGGATCTCCGGAAGCTTATGGCGCGTGCTGAGTGGAGTCTTTTCAGGGAGTTGATCGTGGCGCCTCTCTCTTTCTGGAGTGGTGGGAATAAACGAGACTCCAGCTTCTCAGCTCCTTGATGTGGTGCGAACATCCAGGTGCCAGCCTCAAACACAAAATTGGCGCCGAGTTCGATCACAAAGGGGAGCATTAGGCGCAATTATCCCTGGCGGACAGCAACTCACCGTCGGTGTTACTGTTGGGCATATTCTTTTTCCACCCTTTTGATACCAACAGCGTAGATCCAGTCATCGTCGCGGAACACGATCACCCCATTCGAGACGACCGGCCTAGTCTTAGAGCGCTTTCCCTCTTCCCGGATGGCGTCGGAATGGGTCTTAGCTTAAGGGTTATGGCCTTCTGCTGCGGCGGAGAGGAAAATACCAAAGTTACCGTTTCAAAGCCCGTCTTTTCTATGGTGACTCTGTCGCCCTGTTTGCAGAGTAGCTTCAAACCGGAAGATTTGGTCAATCCCAGAGGCTTCCCATTGATTTCCACGCTTGCTTCAATCGGAACCGTAAAGAGCCTCAACAGCAGTGGTTGGACGTCCATTTTGGGGACTCCCGGTGTCTACTCAGATATCCTCTTTCAACTTCAACAGGGCCATGAGAGTGTCAAAGTCCTTCCGCGGGGGTGACGACACTGCCGGAGGTGAGAGGTTTGTTTTGTGACAAAGCCCTAAGTCTTGTCAATTACGCCTAAGATTTTCAGATCCTTTCTCAGTCCAGAGAGATAATCCCTACCTTGGCTTTGATCGCTACTCGATCAAAAGACGTTGCGATCTTGACCATCAAGTTGGTGAGCATCAGGGCAAGGCCTCTCCCATCTCTCGTAAGCGCTTCTTGGCCTCTTCGTATCCTTGAGAGGCCGCCTTGCGCAACCACTTGATGGCCTCCTGACGATGCTTGGGAACACCTTGCCCGCGATAGTACGCCATTCCAAGACAATGTTGAGCAGTTGCATTCCCTTGTTCAGCAGCTTTCTGGTACCACTTCACGGATTCAGAGTCGTCCCTGGGGACGCCAAGACCATTAAAATACATCCTTCCAAGCATAGTCTGGGCTATCGCATTCCCTTGTTCAGCAGCTTTCTTGAACCACTTCAATGCTTCAGAGTCGTCCATGGGAACGCCTGAACCGTCAAAATACATGAATCCAAGATTAGTCTGGGCTTCCGCATTCCCTTGTTCAGCAGCTTTTTTGTACCACTTCACTGCTTCAGAGTAGTCCTTGGGAACGCCTTGACCCTTAGTATACCTCTCTGCAAGGCGGAATTGATCATGTGCATCCCCTTGTTCAGCAGCTTTTCTGTACCACTTCGCGGCTTCAGACAAGTCCCTGGGAACGCCTAGACCCTCACCATACATATCTCCAAGGGCTTCTTGAGCAAATGAACGCCCTTGTTCAGCAGCTTTCTTGTACCACTTCATGGCTTCAGAGTAGTCCCTGGGAACGCCTAGACCCTTATGATACACCAGTCCAAGGAGGCTTTGAGCATATGCATAGCCTTGTTCAGCAGCTTTCTTGTACCACTTCACTGCTTCAGAGCCGTCCCTGGGAACGCCTTGACCCTCAGCATACATGCTTCCAATACGAACTTGGGCCGCCGCACTCCCTTGTTCAACAGCTTTCTTGTACCACTTCATGGCTTCAGAGTAGTCCCTGGGAACGCCGTGACCAGACTGATACATCGATCCAAGACTAGTCTGGCCTCCCGCATAGCCTTGTTCAACAGCTTTCTTGTACCACTTCACTGCTTCAGACAAGTCCCTGGGAACGCCTTGACCCATAGCATACCTCACTCCAAGACTAGTCTGGGCTCGCGCATTCCCTTGTTCAGCAGCTTTCTTGTACCACTTCACGGCTTCAGAGTAGTCCCTGGGAACGCCTTGACCCTCAGAATACATCACCCCAAGATTATTCTGGGCTCGCGTATTCCCTTGTTCAGCAGCTTTCTTGAACCACTTCATGGCTTCAGAGTAGTCCCTGGGAACGCCTTGACCCTTAGAATACATCACCCCAAGATCATTCTGGGCTCGCGCATTCCCTTGTTCAGCAGCTCTCTTGAACCACTTCATGGCTTCAAAGTAGTCCCTGGGAACGCCTCGACCCAAATGATACATCTCTCCAAGCCTAGTCTGGGCTCGCGCAGCCCCTTGTTCAGCAGCTTTCTTGAACCACTTCACTGCTTCCACGTAATCCTTCGGGACTCCCTTGCCGCCGGCGTACCTGAGACCCATGTCATACTGAGCTGCAGCGTGACCCTTGATAGCCAGCCTGAGTGATTTCTTTACTTCCTCGGGATAATTCCAGGCAAAAGCAGGGAGCTCCTTTTCCCTTCTCTCTCGCTCTTCTGCAGCCGCCTTCAGCCTTTCAATCTCCCGTTGCTTTTCCTGTTTCTCTTTCTCAATTTTCTGCTTTTCAAGGGTTCTGAGCCTTGCCGCCTCCTGCAATTGGGCAATCTCTCTCGACCTTTGCTGATAGAAATAACCGGCCACCGCAAGACCAACAACGAGCACTGCCGCCCCAACCGCCAGGAACTTCAGCCAAGGCAATTTGGAACGGAAACCCGGAGCGACTGATCCCGGGTGCGTCGTCACTTGAGCAGGCGTTGAGGGAGGCGAAGCGCCTGTTTGTTGTTGCAAGGCTCCGGCACTTATGGGTGGAGGCGGCAGAAAGGTTATCTGGGTCTTATCGGCTCCGTTACGGGTTGCATCAGCGATGACATTTTCGGACGGGACACCGACTACTCGGCCTCTGACTTGCACGTCTTCCAATACCGGATTCACGTCTGGTAGGGCCTCAATAGCCACATCGTCACTACCCGTAGTAATTTCCACCATCAAATGTTGGAGTCTCACCCCGGGAACGGTTATCTTGATCGTCGGCGAGGTTCGAGATCCGACCCAAGTGGACCGGCCGCTACCTGTTACTGTTAGAGGCCGATCAATGGTCACCTGCCCGAAGAATTCCCCTGGTGGCAGTTTCAACGCGCCGTTGTCCGGTTGAGAATCTATCAATGGTTGAAGCTTCATGAGGGTCCTCACTTGTTTTCAGCGCAGCCGATTCTTTCTGTTAACCCTAGCACCCGGGTTGGTTCTTGCGATCCTTTCTGCCTGCCCCGTGTTTCTTCCGATGCCCGGCCTGGTCAAGGGAGGCTGCTGCGGGGCAGAGAAAAATACCAAAGTTACCGTTTCAAAGCCCGCCTTTTCTATGGTGACGCTGTCACCCTGTTTGCAGAGCAGTTTCAAACCGGAAGATTTGGTCAATCCCAGAAGCTTCCCATTGATTTTCACGCTTGCTTCAATCGGAACTGTAAAGAGCCTCAACAGTAGTGGTTGGACGTCCATTTTGGGGACTCCCGGTGTCTACTCAAGTATTCTGTGTCAACTTTAACAGGGCCATGAGAGTGTCAAAGTCCTTCCGCGGGTTTCCGTTACCTGCAACCAGGGGCTCCATTTGATTCTTGTCATAACGCGAAGTCCTGTCTATTGGCCCTAAGATTTTCAGATCCTTTCTCAGTCCGGAGAGATAATCCCTACCTTGGCTTCGATCGCTACTCGATCAAAAGACGTTGCGATCTTGAACATCAAGTTGGTGAGCATCAGGGCACAGCCTCTCCCATCTTTCGTAAGAGCTTCTTGGCCCTGTCGAGTCCTTGAGAAGCCGCCTTGCGCAACCACCTAATAGCCTCCTGACGATCCTTGGGAACGTCATAACCCCTTGCATACATCACTCCAAGGCTGGCTTGGCCATTTGCATGCCCTTGTTCAGCAGCTTTCTTGAACCACTTCACAGCCTCGGAGTAGTCCCTGGGAACGCCTCGACCCTTAACATACATCACGCCAAGGTTGGATTGAGCAGGTGCATTCCCTTGCTCAGCAGCTTTCTTGTACCACTTGACGGCTTCCGAGGAGTCCTGAGCCATGCCGTAACCCTTTTCGTACATAAACCCCAGGGCATTTTGACCCCAGGAGTTGCCTTGGTCAGCGGCTTTTCGACTCCACTTTACGGCCTCAGTGAAGTCTTGGTTGACGCCATGACCTTTGACGTACGCAAGTCCAAGGTTGGCTTGAGCACTTGCATTCCCTTGTTCAGCAGCTTTCTTGTACCACTTGACGGCTTCAGAGTAGGCCCTGGGAACGCCTCGACCCAAAGCATACATCACTCCAAGACGAGCCTGGGCTCGCGCAATCCCTTGTTCAGCAGCTTTCTTGAACCACTTCACTGCTTCAGAGTGGTCCTTGGGAACGCCTTTCCCGGTATCGTATGCTATTCCAAGGTTGAACTGGGCCCACACGTGGTCTTGTCGAGCAGCTGTGATCCACCACTTCACTGCTTCCACGTAATCCTTCGGGACTCCCTTGCCCTTGTAGTACCTGACACCCATGTTATACTGAGCTGCGGCGCGACCCTTGATAGCCAGCCTGAGCGCTTTCTTTACTTCCTCGGGATAATTCCAGGCAAAAGCAGGGAGCTCCTTTTCCCTTCTCTCTCGCTCTTCTGCAGCCGCCTTCAGCCTTTCAATCTCCCGTTGTTGTTCGCGTTTCTCCTTCTCAAGTCGCTCCCGCTCTAGTTCGAGGGCCTTAAGCCTCTCAATCTCACGCTGCTTTTCCTGTTTCTCTTTCTCCATTCGCTGCTTTTCAAGGGTTCTGAGCCTTGCCGCCTCCTGCAATTGGGCAATTTCTCTCGACCTCTGCTGAAAGAAATAACCACCCACCGCAAGGCCAACAACAAGGACTGCCGTCCCAACCGCCATGAACTTCAGCCAGGGCAATTTGGAACGGAAACCCGGAGCAACTGATCCCGGGTGCGTCGTCACTTGAACAGGCGTTGAGGGCGGCGAAACGCCTGCTTCTTGGCTCAAGGCTCCGGCACTTATGGGTGGAGGCGGCAGAAAGGTTATCTGGGTCTTATCGGCTCCGTCACGGTTTGCATCAGTGATGACACTTTCGGACGGGACACCGACTACTCGCCCTCTGACTTGCACGTTCTCCAATATCGGATTGACTTCTGTCGCGGCCTCAATCGCCACATCGTCAGGACCCGTGGTGATCTCCACCATCAAATTCTGAAGCTTGACGCCAAGGGATGTTATCCGGATTGTGGGGGAGGTCTGAGAGCCGATCCACGTTCCTTTGCTTTGGGCTACGATTGTCATTGGCCGGTCAATGGTCACTTGGCCGAAGTACTCGCCCGGTGGGAGCTGGAGCGTGCCGTTTGAAGGCTGCGAATTTATCAAAGATTGAAGTCCCAATCGAACTTTCCTCCTCCGCTTGTCTTCTCGACAACCAGCGAGATCTTCACAGTCCCGCCGAATCAGTCCTGTTTCTGCATTTCCTTTACCCGGCACACAAGCTTTGTCACACCAACGGGCATGCCTCAGGACATCTCGGATGTACCCGTCGAACCGGTCAACATTCTTACTTATTCAGGCCCGACGCGTTTTCTCGACCGAGATTGTTGTGTTGTGTGCCTAACGATTCATACGCTCCATCTCTTTGCGCCATGCGGCTTCTTCCTCTGGAGGGATGTCGCCCGGCATTGTACATCTTTTGTACTTCTCATCATAATAGTATTGGGGCGGACATCGTTCATCCATTTTTTCATATCCCTGTCGCTCTGCCTCTTTCGGAGATAAGCACACATTTTCCGTCTGAGAGATTTGATAGAAATACTTGCCTGGCGGACATCTGTTGTCCCGCCATTGTATCTGTCCCTGTGCCTGCTGTTTTTTTCGCTCTCGTTCAAGAGCTCTGAGCCTTTCAATCTCCCGCTGCTTTTCCCGTTTTTCCCTCTGAATCCTCTGCTTTTCAAGGGCGGTGAGCCTTGCCGCCTCCTGCAATTGGGCAATTTCTCTCGACCTCTGCTGAAAGAAATACCCGCCCACAGCAAGACCAACAACAAGGACAGCGGCCCCTACCGCCAGCAACTTCAGCCACGGCAATTTAGAACGGAAACCCGGAGCGACTGATCCCGGCTGTGTCGTCAAATGAGCAGGCGTGGTGGAAGTCGGTGGGCATGGTTGTTGCTGAACCGCGCCTCCGCTCATGGGTGGGGGAGGCAGAAACGCTATCTGTGTCGTACCGGGATCCTTACGTGATGTATCTTTCTTGATGTTCCCGGCCGAAACACCGACTACTCGCCCCCGAACTTGCACGTCTTCCAATGACGGATTGACTCCTGGTAGGGCCTCAATTGCCACATCGTCAGGACCCGTGGTAATCTCCACCAACAAATTCTGAAGCTTGACTCCGGACGATCTTATCCGAATTGTGGGGGAGGTCCGAGAACCGATCCAGGTGCCCTTGCCGCGGCCCACGATTGTCATTGGGCGATCAATGGTCACCTGCCCGAAAAACTCGCCTGGCGGAAGTTGGAGCGTGCCATTGTCCGCTTGAGAATTTATCAATGGTTGCAGCTTCATGAGAGTCCTCTCTTGTATTCAGCGCGTTTGATTCTTTCTGCAAACCCTAGTGCCCGGGTTGGTTTTTGCGATCCGTTTTGCCTGTCCCGTGTTTTCTCCGACGCTCGACCTGGTTAGGGGAAGCGGCGGCCGACGGCTGTTGAAGGCGTCGGGCCTCGGTCGGGGATAACCGCTTCCGTGGGCCGTCTACTCCCTCAAAGAAGTCCACTATACCGGCGTGGACAGAGTTCACAATTTTGACAACATGGGATCTCTTCTTCAGGAGCCTTTCTTCCTCGGGATTCGCAATGCAGCCGCACTCGATTATGACCGTCGGAACACGCGACGCCCTCAGAATGAACAGCTTGCCTCTCTCGTATATGGCCCTGGTACCCTTGATGAGCCTCATGCGTTCCCCAGGGATGTTTTCGGTATGGTATTCGCTCCATTTCAGCTTTGCGGCAATCATTCTCCGCTCTATGGCCTTTGCGAGCTTTATGGACTGTGACTTCGGATACACCAGTAGCGAAAAGCCTCTGTAGTAGTCCAGCATGGGATTGCCGGGCCGCGCCTTGACCAGTCTTTTGTAGATGTGACGTTGAACCGAATCGTGATGGATTTCAATTATTGCCGACGCGTCGAGTTTGGCCGCCAGAGCGGGCCTGCTCTGGAAGGGGATGTTAAGAGATGCGGGGATAGGCTTGTACACTATTCCCTGATTACTCTTCTTGTCGAACAGACTTACCACCTGGTCGTTGAACTGAAATTCGCGAGTTCCGGACGCGCTCTTCGCGCCCTGGTGGTTGCTATAGCAACGCAAAGACTGCGTATGACCGGAAAAGACCACCACCACATTGGGACCTTCGGCCTCAGTGTCATTACGGGGCTCGGCCCGAACTACTTCTGTCGCCAAAATGATTGCTGTGGCGGCAAGAAGCCACGCGGACAGTCGATTACTCATAGCGATCCACCGTTTCATATGTGCTCTTGATTTTCCATGTACCGCCCGTATTCCGCCAGAGGAGATCCGTAGTCGATCTGCCGCGCTTGCGCCGGCCTGATCTCGTGGTGAAATCATAGTCGTAAACCACGCGCATGCGAACGCTCCCTGACGACCGATCACCATGCACGTGCGAGACGGATCTTAAGGACGCGCTTCTGCGCCTCCATCTGCCGAAGTATCGTCTCAAGTCGTCCACCACAAATGAGCGGCTCGCGTACGACTTGTTGAAATAGTCCTGCATCGGGAAATCGTACAATGAGAGAAGTTTGTACTGGTCCGCGTTGATCATGGCATTATAGTATTCGGTTGTCATTTGTTTCAGCATGGTCAAGAAACGTTCATTCGCTTCCTTCTCCTGTCGTTGTCTCTCCTGTTCCAATAATCGGAGTCTCTCTTGTTCCCTTTGCCGTCGTTTTCTTTCCTCTTCGAGAGCTTTCAGCCTCGCGAGTTCTTGTTTCCTTTCTCGAAGCTCCTTGGCTAAATCTCGTTTCTTCTCCAGGCGAATTCGATCATGTTTGTAAACCGTTCCTTTGTAAGAGCGCGGAATCGTAAACGAGACGGTCTTTTCTTCAAATCCGTCTTTTTCGAACTTGAGGTGGTGAGTTACGCCTACCTCAACATCGTTCTCTAGCAGCAGATTGTCATCCCCGGACTCTCCCAGGTAGCGAGATCCCATGTGAACCTTGACCCGGGGCGGCACAGTCTTTAGCACGAGAGACGCGACCAAAGGCTGTCGGGGCGCGTCCGTCGCGTCAGGTCCTTTCTTTTCAGTTAGAATCGGCCACATGGCCACCGCTGCAATGACAGCAACTGCAACCGCAATGATGCCTATGACCGCCACAATAAGTCTGTTTGATCCAGGAGAAACACGGACCGCTTTGTGCGCGGGTCCGGCAGTCGCGGAAGAAGTATGAGAGGATTCATCTGCCGGCCCCACACTTTCGAGTTCCGGAGGGCCGCCTATGGCCGGCGGGGGATCATAGACTATCTTGAGGGACTCCTTGCCGGGGACTTCAGGCTGACGGATATTCTGTCTTGGAATCCCTGAAGTGCGCCCTCTCACGAGGACGTTATCCAGGACCGGATTCGTTCCAGGCGCTGCTTCTATGGCGATTGCCTCGGGATCAATGGTAATCTCGACCAGCAGGTCACGCAATTCAACTCCAGGAGCGCTTATCCTGATGGTCGGCCCGGTTCTGGACCCTATCCAGGTAGACATGCCCTTGCCGATTATGGTGATGGGGCGGTCTATGGTCACCTGTCCGAAATACTCTCCGGGCAGCAATTCCAGGCGGCCATTCGGAGGTTCGGAGTCTATGAGTGACTGAAGCGTCATGGCTGCGCCCTTTCTATCGAGACGCCCTGATACCGACGAACGATGAGCATAGCTTACGGATTGAGTGCCTTGGGTGCGACTTCATAGCACCCAGTGTGCAGTGACGTCGTAACGCTACAAATGATCTGGCAGTCCCTGCGCCTCGATATGATATAGCATCCATAGGCTGTTTTGCGTAAGTGTTATTGCCTTTCCCCGAGTACGGACAATTTGGCTTTGGCTCTTTCGTTACCCAGTTCGGCGGCTTTGCGATACCACTTCACTGCTTCCGCAAGGTCCTTTCGAACGCCGTCTCCCTCCTGGTACATTTGGCCAAGGCTGCATTTACCGCAACCGCAATTGTCATTCGGGTTGTTGGCGGACTCTCGGTACCATTTCAGTGCTTCCACAACATTGGTCGGTACCCCTTGGCCGTATTGATACATCGACCCAATGTTGTTCTGAGCACAACTGTGGCCCAGCTTGGCTGCTTTGCGGTACCAACTAAGTGCCCTGCTGTAGTCCTCTGGGACGCCCTGCCCAATTTTATGCAACCAACCGAGGTGTTTCTTACCGCAACCGCATGTATCGCTCTCATTCCAGGCAGACTTGCGAATCAATTCCACTCCTCTGTCGATATCCGTTGTAACGCCTTGGCCGTTGAGATACATCGATCCCAGGTTATTCTGACAGCAACTAAGGCCTCGCTCAGCACAATTACGAAACCATTTGAGCGCCTCGTCATAGTCCTGAGTAACTCCCCTTCCCACCTTAAGCATCCCACCGATATTTCTTTGCCCCTTAACATAGCCTTGCTCAGCCGCCCTGCCAAACCATTTCGCAGCTTCTGCATAGTCTTTGGCAAAAATCTTTCCAACGTAGTACACCTCGCCTATTTGATATTGAATTCTCCCGGTAAAGATCATTATGGATAGCGCTATGAAGACTATGGCAACGCATGCCCCGATCAGCACCAGTCTTCTTGAAGATGTTGGGGACGCGCCAAGGCTCTCTTGCGCCTGGGACTGCGTGAACTCCCGCGTTTCAGCAGATCGTGCGTTATCCGGCTCTCTGGGACGAAATCGATTCAATTTATCGGGGACAGAATCCGATTTCAATCGAGGAGGCTCGTAAGAAATCCTCACACCGGGTGCAGTTCTTTTCGTCCGCGTGTCAAGAACATTCTGCCTTGGAACCTGGCTAGTGCCGCCTCTCACAATCACGTTTTCCAAGACCGGCTCGGTTCCCGGTGCAGCATCTATGGCGATTGCCTGACGACTCGTTGTGACCTCAACCATCAGATTGCTGAGCCTGACACCGGGGGATGTTATCCTAATCGTCGGACTCGTTTTCGATCCGATCCAAGTTCCCTTGCCCGAACCCACTATTGTTATGGGACGGTCTATCATCACCTGCCCGAAGAATTCCCCGGGGGGTAGATCGAGCCTAGTATTCGGGGCTTGCGAATTGATCATGGATTGAAGGTTCATGATGACCACGTTCTTGGTTTATGCCACGAATCAGGTCGCTGCCGAGGCAGGGATCATTAAGTCATCCTCTGGAAGGCCGCGGATAACTTGCCAACATCTGCCGAATCGCGGTGACGCACTCTGGAAGCTTGGCAGCGAGCAAGTTTCCATCTTGGGGGCGTATCCCCAGTTTGCGAGCCTCTGATCCGGGGCAAAGGCCGGTTAGGTTCGACCATTGCTGAGCACGCTGGTCGAAACGTTTTGGCGCGATCTGACTCTCACCATCCAAGCCTCTTCAACCTGATCCTTGCGGGGTGATAGTCTCGCCGAGCTGCTTTACCATACCACTTCTTGGCCTCGTGCAGGTCCTTCGGAACGCCCCTGCCTTTTTCATGTAAGAGCCCCAAATTGTATTGTCCCGCAGCATTTCCTTGTTTAGCCGATCTCTCGTACCATCTTGCAGCTTCAGCCACGTCCTCTGGGACCCCTATTCCCCAATAGTAAATGTTGCCCAGTCTATTCTGAATCTCAGCATCACCTTGCTCGGCACGCTTGACAAGTCCCATCAAGTGGTCTAGTCGATGGGCTGAAAGACTAGTTGAGTCTTGACTAGACGCCTCAAACCTCTCTAGTTTTTTCTCCAAAACATTTATGCCGGTTCTGGCTGCAAAGAGTCCTGCCACAACCAGGATGAGGGCTGCGAATATGACGAGGGCTCTTTTCGAACGCCGTAAGACCTGAACAACTCTATCTTTGGCAGCGGACAGTGGCACGCTTGCGACCGCGGCCGCAACTGAACTCCCTGCCTTTGTGACGGTCCCCCACGATGTGGGCTCAGAAGTCGATTCCAGGCTTCGCATCTTCCTGCGCGCTCTTTTGAGCAGCCGTTTGACGTCATCACGATCGGGAGCAAGAATCCGTAGGTCTTCGTAAGCGTCAACTGAGGTGGCCCAATCCCCTCTGTTCCGGGCCTCCTCCGCGTCTTGAAACAAATCGGCCATTTGCTGATCGATGGGCGACACTCCAATCGGCCCCGGGCTTGGCGCTGACGTAGGAACCTGGTGATACTGCCCTGAAAGGTTGCTGTTCATGGGTGGAGGGGGCAGGAACGATATGTCCGCGCTATTTTCCTCCGACGGTGTCTCGGTACTATGAATATGCCCCGCCGCGATCCCGACGGTGTCTCCCCGGAGAGTCACATCCTGAAGCACTGGATCGGTCTCCGGTATCGCCTCAACGGCAATAGCTTCGGTGTCTGATATGATCTCAACCATAAGGTTCTGTAGCCTGACCCCGGGAACGGTTATCTTGATCGTCGGAGAAGTGCGAGATCCGATCCAGGTTCCCTTGCCCGAACCCACTATTGTAATGGGACGGTCTATAGTCACCTGCCCGAAAAATTCCCCTGGCTGCAAATCCAACCTACCATTCGGAGCTTGTGAATTGATCATGGATTGAAGCGTCATGGCAGATCCCCTTCACAACAAACGGATCCAAGAAAGATTGCCGACTGACCTCAGGACATCTGATCTAGATTAGCCTGGATCGGATGTACGCGACTGCCCGGTCGGCCTCCATAATACAATAACGTCCAAATTCCTGTCACCGACAAACTCAGTCCGAGGGCTGGCACAGCCCCGGAAACCGGCAGCACATGCTGCTTTGCCGGCAGATTCTCTCGCCACCCAAAACGCGGGGACTTAAGGGTATTTTTCTTACAGGCCCGACATTGGCTAGGCAGAGAGCACTTTGGACAGTGCCAGGTGTCACAGTGTGTGCATCGCTTGGCCTTTGTCCATGACGGGTCGAACATCTCACCACAAATGCCGCACTTGGTTCTCTTGTCAGCCATCGTATGCTTCCTCCATTTGACATCGTGGTCCGGCTCCGCGGACCCTTGTTTGAAATAGGTTGTGGATAGCAACCGAATATTCACTCAGGTCTCGTGGGCGATCAGTCCACCAACTTTATGGCCAGAGACTGTCCGTCCCTATAGTTGCGGACCGCCGTGTTGTATTCGTGTATCCTCTTGGGACCCCACGCGCCCCCACCCTCTGCTTCCGCGTGCAGATAGAAATCGTTGGAAACAAACAGGTTGCGGCCTTCAACACCCAGGTTACTTGCGTGCCTCCGATTCCAAGTCCACTGCCACAGTGCATTGCTCTTTTCTCGGTCCGTTTCCCACGGATGGTACAGATAGATCGTTATACGATCTGGACCGGCGTTGCGGACGTGTATGTTATAGAGTCGTGCGCAGCCCCCGCCACGTTTCCGACACCCGGCCTCTGCAAGTGTGACTGCTTTCCGTCCATTTCGGTTGCTGACCCAGCTCCAATGGCCTTGCTTCACGTTACCGTAGACAATCCCGTAGCGCGCTCTCATTCGATGCTTGTCGCGGGTTATACACTTGCTGATGTATTTCAGTCGGCCCCGAATATTCTCTCGCACTTTTTCCTCAGCCTCTTTACGTTCCTTCTCATAGTCCCGAGGAGGGGTGGGCCGGCTGGGAGTTTGTTGTTTCTGCGCGGGTGGAGTCGTGGTTTTGGTGGGTGTCTTCTGCTTCTGCGCGGGCACAGTGGTGGTTTTGGTAACTGTTTGCTGCACCTGCTTTTGAACATCGTGTTTTTTCTTGCTCGGTGTTTGCACATAGAGCATCACCACGACCAGGGTGAAGACGGATATCCCAAGGACCCCTGCCAAGACAATCAACTTGGCTGATCTATCAATGGATGGGGCCGATTTCCCGCCAACAGCAGTTTTGTGTGTTACGGGCCTCAAAGGGGCCGCGCCGGGGCTTGATGAGGGAGAGCGGGCGCGTTTCGCTGCGGTCGGCCGCCTAATGGATGACAGGCGAGCTTTGGCTGAACTCACTACCTTCGGTAGCTTTTTGGCCGACTGAGCAGGAGGTTTCTTTTCCTGGCCGCGGCGTGTTTTAGGTTTTGCACGGAGGATGTCCTCTGGCCGAACACCGGTTACACGGCCCCTCACGATCACATCTTCCAAAACAGGATTCGTCCCCGACATGGCCTCTATGGCTATAAGTTGGCGGTCCGTAGTGATTTCGACCATCATGTTCACGAGCTTGACGCCGACCGAGGTTATCTTGATCGTGGGCGGGGTCCGCGATCCGATCCAGGTTCCCTTACCCGCGCCCATGATTGTCATGGGACGGTCTATCACCACCTGCTCGAAGAATTCGCCTGGCAGCAGCTTCAGCCTCCCGCTTGGAGGTTGGGAGTTGATCATGTCTTGCAGGTTCATGAAGGCCACCTTGTGTGTTCATGCCGCGACTCAGTTCGCTGCCCCTTGGAAGAGCGCTGCGAATGGAAATAAGCAATTCTTGATTCGTTGAGCGCAAATGGCGTTTCTTTGGCGTTAATCGGGACCTCTATCTTACACACTTCGTATCCGCGACGAGGTTGTTACATCGTAGCGTTTGGGGTCCGTCCACCGTCCAATTGGGTCGCATTAGCTAGTGCTTTCGAAAGCAACGGATAGCTTGCTAAGATCAGACGAACCGTGGTGGAGGTCTCCGAAACCTAGTTGCCGAGAAGGCTTTCATACCTGTGAATCTGTCCCTGCTTCGAGCTCTTTCCTCATCCGTGGTTTAGTTGCCAGTGACCTATTAGCTTAGCTGAACACGTTCCTTCTAGCTCTTCGGTGAGACCAGACTACTGCCTCCGCAATGCCATCTTTGCGGCGAAATGACCTTGCCGCGCGGCCTTGCGGTACCATTTCTTGGCCTCGTCCAGGTCCTTCGGAACGCCCTTACCTTCCTCGTACATGAACCCCAACCAAAATTGGCCTTCAGCGTCCCCTTGCTCGGCCGCTAGTCGAAAAAAAAGGATGGCTTGCGTATAGATTACTGCCATTCCTATGCCGAAATAACGCATCTTTCCCCATTTAATCTGCGCTTTCGCATCGCCGTCCGCGGCACGCTCGAAGAGGTCCTCAATCTCATTTGAAGACTTTCCCTTTTTGTCACTGACAGTCGGAAGAGACGCTGTCTGTTTCTTTTCGACGAAGGTCTCCAATTTTCTTTCCAAAACATTTATTCCGGTTCTGGCTGCAAAAAGTGCCAGAACAACGAGGATGACGACCGCAACCACGATAAAGAATTTCTTTGATTGCTGCATGAACGATACAACTCTATCTTTGGCGGCGAGTATTGTGGTCCCTCTGACCGGCCACCCGCCTGGTCTGCTTACCGGGGGGGAAACGCGAGATGGTGGGAATTGAACGTTGGCCTGCATCATCTTGGCCCTTTTTCGCGCTCGCTTGAGCAGCCTCTTCACATCTGAGCGCCTCGGATCCAAGATAAGTATGTCTTCGTACACGTCAACTGCCGTCGGCCAATCCCGTCTGTTCTCAGCCCGCTCCGCCTCTTCAAGCAAGGCGGGTATTTTCTGATCTATAGGTGACACTCCAACCTGCGCCTGGCTTGGCGCTGACGTAGGAACCTGGTGATACTGCCCTGAAAGGTTGCTGTTCATGGGTGGAGGGGGCAGGAACGATATGTCGGCGCTGCTTTCCTCCGACCGCGTCTCGGTACTATGAATATTCCCCACCGCGATCCCGATGGTATCTCCCCGGAGGGTCACATCCTGAAGCACTGGGTCGGTCCCCGGCGCTGCATCTATGGCAATGGCTTCAGTGTCCGATATGATCTCAACCATAAGGTTCTGTAGCGTGACCCCGGGAACCGTTATCTTGATCGTCGGAGAGGTGCGAGATCCGACCCAGGTAGACTTGCCTTTGCCCACTATTGTAATGGGACGGTCTATCGTCACCTGCCCGAAAAGCTCCCCTGGCTGCAAATCCAACCTCGCATTTGGAGGTTGTGAGTCAATCATGGCTTGCAGGTTCATGATGACCACCTTCTTGGCTCATTCCACGATTCAGGCCGCTGCGGAAACAGGCATGATTGGCTCATCCTCTCGAAGGCCGCGGACAACTCCGCTATCACTTGTCGTCCTCCGAAGGGGCATCGATGTCCACTTGGCTTCCGTCGTGACTGGATTCGCCCTCCGTTGCCGGCTTCCCCATCTCCTTTTCCACAAACGCGGTGTCCGAGCGCAAAGCGCAAATAAGAGTCCTGTCGTCGAAGGATCCTCGCTTTTCATAAGCTAGTACGTCTGCCAAGGCCGGCCCGGGATCATGGGCATCACGACTGTCGAAAAGCTCTCTGACAATAATGGGTCCGTTAGTCTCGTACGGAACCAGGTCGTCTGCCACCCCGTCTGACATGACAAGGAAACCGGCCGGCGATTTCTCACAGTGCAGGTACTTAAATCTGGAGTCCCAGGTTTCCTGCACATAATCACTATTCAGGAAGTGGGTCGCTCCCGCGAAAGCTTCGTATTCCTGCACTCCTATGATCTGCATCAGGCCACCATCGTCCACATGCGCTATCAGCCCGTCACCTGCCTGGAATGTGCATGCAATTCCTCCGCGGCCACGTTTCTCAAATACATAGAGAAGCGCCAGCAGAGTGCAGGACAAATCCTTGAGATCGCATTCCCGACGATCCGATTCTTCATGCAGAGCCGTGAGGGCAGCAGCCACAGCCACGTTCAAGCGGTCGGGCCACGCAGTCTTGGCACGTTCCGCGGCCAGAAGTGACTCACAGACCGTCCTTACGGCGAGGTTTGCTCCCACGCGTGAAAGGGAGCAGGACCCGGCTCCGTCCGCCACAATCAGAGCCCACCAGGGAGGACCTCTTCGACGTCGCTTAACCGCTAGGCTGAAAGCGTCTTCCCTATATGTTCCCACGTGTGCATGGCTCTTTCCTCTGCGACTGGCCCCGAACAATTTCCAGCCCTTTATGACCCTTGAATCGTGAGCAATGGGCTCCACAGGATCGGACGCGTCCTCCGGTTCCTGCTCCTTCCACTCTGAAGCCGGTTCTTCAGAATCATCTTCCTGATCCACGAGATCCATGCGGTCTTCCCAGTCGGAAGTTTTGTCGTCGGTCATATCCAACCTCGACGGGTCCTACGGTGCAATTTGAATGCAGCCAGGAATCGGAGGCAATTGCGCTCCACCACTTTCTTCCCCGGTTTCCGCCTGAAGGAGGGCGGATTTGGCGGCGACCTTGGCTGATTGGCTAATCCAACTAAATAGGGCCTTGATATTCTCCGGGCTCATATCCTGCATAATCAGGACAGTCGGTGTAACCTTCCTGAGGGTCGAAGTGCTGACATTGGGTCCGCACCCAATCGTGATCAGATTGGCGCGCCTCCGGGCAGCATGCTCCTTAAATTCTTCCGCAGGCCTTTCCCAGGAGTCCGTGGGCTCTCCACCGATCATCAGGAAGATCAAAGGCTTCCAGTCGCCGGGATGATCTCCTCTCTTGGGCTGAACATCACTGTCAAGGCATTCTCCGAGGAGAGTCAATGCCTTGCCCAACGAAGTGCCGCCCGTGGCATCCAAGACAGATGCTCTGAAGTGGCCGGCTTCTGTCAGCGGTGTAATCCGGGCAGCTTTGGTCTCAAACGTTATAATGCTGACATAAGCTGAATCCAGGGCGTGCGGGTCGCTTCTGAGGGCAGCCGCAAAATCCTTTAATCCATTGTTTACGGCTTCAATAGGGGCCCCACTCATGGAACTGGACGCGTCCAACACCAGATAAATGGGCAACCGACGGCCAGCGCCCTTTCGTTGCATTTGCCGAACCTTCTTTGCCCTTATTTTCCTGCCGAGCCGCTTTCCAACAGGCATCTTGTCGGCGACTGGTTCTCTTACCTTTTTCTCCTTGGGTTTCTCCTGAGCGGCATCTTCTCGTCTATTGAGATAGACAAATGCGGTTCCGCCCACAGTAAACTTGTCTTGATGAGAAAGGATTGCTCTTTGTTTGTTGACTCCGTTTACCAACAGATTCTCCTGACCCAAGGTTGATATCTGGTAGTCTCTTCCGGCCTTTTCGAACAGGACATTCTTCAGATCAATTTCCGGATCTCCGAAAATCGGGATGTCGATCAACTCGTGCCTCCCGAGGATCATCGGGGATCGGTCCAGTATGATGAGGCGCCCCTCACCCAGACCTCGGATAATTCTTATCCAGGCCGTCTTGGCCGCAGATTCCACGAATGGCACGCAGAATCCAATACATCCTCCAAGGATCACGAATCCGACAAAGCGAGTGAACACGCTGGACCCAATACCGAAGGAGACTACAGCATACTGAAATGCTTCAAAGAATATAGCCCCAAGGCTGCCTCCAACCAGTCCCCCGACGATTCCCATCGTGATCGCTCTTCCCGATTTTCTGGGTAGAGCACAGCAAAGACCGATCACCAGTCCGATCACGGTCCAGCCTGCGATCCTCAAATGGAACGCGAGTTTGCTTGCAGAAGTTCCATGGGCCTGCGCCAGTCCTTCTCGGGCCAATTGCTCGAATACCGGGATCAGGCTTGCCACATCGTTTGCAGCAACGAAACTGCCGCTGGTCTCGGCCGATATCTTTTCCAACAGCGCCCGATCATACTCGCCTCCAGCCCCTACGGTATTGATGGGAACACTCTTGGACGCAAAGAAAGGCAAAGCATTCATCACGTCCTTAGCATCGTTAGGCTTGCCGTCTGAAACGAGTATGATTTCAAATCCTGACCCTGGTTCTCCTTTGACCGTATCCTTGGCCAGATTGAGACCGGCAGCCATGTCCGTTCCGCCCGCACTCTGCATCTTTTCTACTCGCTGGACAAACGTGCTGTAATCGTTTGTCGGCGCCTCTACCAGGCGGGCGGTGCTTTCGAACTCAACACACGCCAGTCTGATATTCACACTTTGGCTGCTTTTCTCCAGGATTTCGACATAAGCCTTTACTGCCTTCTTCAACGTTTCGAGAGGATCGCCTGACATGCTTCCAGACACATCCAAAACAAAAACCTTGAGCGAACCTCGTTGGGTCCATTCCATAACTCCGGGGAGTCCCCAGCTTCCACCAAGCCCCGAGACAACTAGTTTGACAGCCAAAACGGAAGCCGCAATCAAAAGTGGGCCATAGAAGGCCTTTCTCAGGCCGGTCAAGATGGCTTTCACGCTTCCTTCGAAGAGGTTATCAAGCGATACCACAAATGCCCATATCAGGCAGCCTACAGCGGCCAAGATTAGGAAGTCACGCCAAAAAGAAAAATCCTCAGTATAGGGTTCGGTGACGAGCCACCCAATGACAGCGCCTACAATCCCGAGAATGAACCCCAAGATGGTCTTGTGATTGATAAGCTGATCCGGTCCAGCCGGCAGGCCCAGCTTGCTCAACCCGGCCTCAATACTTGTCAGGACACCGTTGATAGTTATTTTCACTCCGACCTCCTTTGAATGGGCCCTGTTGAGGGTATTTGCTGAAGAGGGAGCCACCTGTGGTTCAGGAAGACTCGTAGAGGGTGCCCCTCCCACTATTCCTACGGCTCTTGATTACCTGAACAAGAAAGGAATCCATTCACCTGAGACCCCATTGTGACTCTACAGAACCCGCTCAAACGATGTCAAGCGAAAGCAGCCCTGGATATCCCATCTTATGCCCATATCCTAATATCCCGCCGGGCCGTTGACGTGGCAAGCAGCACGAACATGACGGTCTCGCTTTCGCTTCACTGCTTCCGGTTCTTTCCGCGGACGGACGTCCGGCCTGTACCTTAATAATTCGGAAACCTGAGGAGACTCGTACAAAGTTTCTGAACAAAGCCTCGCTCATCCCGTGATTGCCCCGTGTGTCGCGGAGGAGCTTGAGTCCCTTTATTGCCAGGGCATAGCCTTATGCTGCCGGCTGGCTTTCACTGTCAGGCTCTGCTCAGACGAGGCACAAGCTAAGAGATTGCAGTTGACTGAACGGTCCATGATCAGTTACGCTCAGAGATCTGCTTGTACGCCCCCTTGCGAACCCATGTGGTTTGGGCTAGCGGGTTAGGGCACTTATCGGAGATGAAGCGCCTTTCTCTTGGATCGAGGCAGACCATGAACCGACCAGTCGGCGGTCCCAAGATGCCTGCAAGAGCATGAACAAGGGATAAAATCCGCGGGTGGCGTCTCGTTATGCAAACGAAATAGCCCTCCTTGTTCCGTTGATCAAACCTTAGGATATCTGAGTAAACACCGGGAGTCCCCAAAATGGATGTCCGACCACGGCTGTTGAGGCTCTTTACGGTTCCGATTGAGGCAAGCGTGAAACTCAACGGGAAGCCTCAGGGATTGACCAAATCTTCCGGTTTGAAGCTGCTGTGCAAACAGGGCGACAGAGTCACCATAGAAAAGGTGGGCTTTGAAAGAGTAACTTTGTTATTATCCTCTCCACCACAGCAGAAGGCCATAACCCTTACGCTAAGACCCATTCCGACGCCATCCGGCAAGGATAACTCAGCCAAGCGCGCACGACAGCTTGGGGGACGAGTTGCGCCGGTGGACCGCCCAGCATCCAAGCCCTCGACAAGACCCACGCCAAGAACTTTTGCCCGATCTTTGTTGTCGTTAAGGTGGTTCGTCCCCTTGATCGCAGCTCCTTTCTTTGCCGGCATTGTGGCCGCCCTCATATTTCATACGTCGGCGCATCGAACCCCATCCAGGCCGCCTCAGCCGCCATCAGGCACTCCGGCCCCGCCAACCACACCCGCGCCTCCTGTGCCTGTCCCGGCTCGGGCAATTCCCTTACCTACGAAGCCGCCCCGAGTCTGTAACCTCGTGCTATCCAGAAATCGGAAAATGGACAAGGTCATTGAAATGGTTGAACATGTCCTGAAGTTCACCAACGACGAGCGAGCGCGATCGGGACTAACGCCGTTCCAATCCAGCGCTGCTCTGGCCTTCATCGCCCAGAATCATTCTGAGAACATGTGTGAAACCCGGGCACTGGAGCATGACACGGGAGTGTTTCCGAAGGGCTGGAAAAGCCTGGACAAACGCTTGGAATTGGTGGGGCTGGATTCGGGCACGGAGAATATCGCAAGCGAGAGACGACGGAAACCGAAAACATGGGCAAAGCACGTCGTAAAGGGGTGGATGCTCGGCACACACTCCAGGTCAAGGATGCTTGACCCCACATGGCGGTACATGGGCATAGGGGTCTGCCCCTGTTCAGGCAACACGGTTTACGCAACCCAGGTATTCTCGGATAGCCCCGGGAGCATCCGCTGAAATTTGTACCAAAGCATGTGGTGAGTACGGATCTCGCCAGTCCGAAATGCTCTTTCGGAGCGCGTTCCAGCCCGTGCCTATGCCTTAGAAAAGATTGAAAGGCACTGATCCGCCGACCGGTTCACTATTCTCAGCCTTCACTTGTGTCTGCCCTTTCTTTCCCCCAAGACCCCCTCTCCAAGATTCCCAAACCAATCGAACACTCCTTCAATCAACTGCTGAATGCGCAGGACTGTTTCGGTAGCTTTTGGGGAACCAAGGAAATCAAAGCGAATCGCTTTCGACCCACCGGAGGGTGTGCTTGCTATTCCTTGGAGGCGGCTGGAAAGATACGGGTGGAGGAGAAACGTGTTGCCTGGCCGAGGCTGTAGGAGGTGTGGTTCCGCCTCGCACACCGCTCGATTTGGAACCTCGGTATTGTTCCCATTCGTGTTTGAACGTGCCATCAATCTTTTGAAGCTGATTGCGACGCCAATCTGCCATTGCTTGTGCTGTTTTGAGGCCGTGAGGAAGGGCCGGGTTTCTATACCATTCCTCCCATTTGTCGTACACCGCCGATCTGGCGCTCTGATGTCTTCGGACATGATCAGCTAACCAGGGATCTGATCCTGAAGAGGTACGGGGAAGTTGGCTGCGATTTTTTGCTCGCTCGTTAGATTCGGGTTACGTGATATCGAGCTGTGCTCACGCACCAGGTCTTGTTGTCGATTAACTAATTTGTGTAGAGTCTCATCACTGAGTCCCCTCTCTTGTTGTGAAAAGTCGGACCCTGCCGGCTTATCAGTTGAAGGACGATCATCGGCAGCTAAATCCTTCGGTCTACTGCCTCCATGAGCGGGCTGAAAACAAACGAGAATTAGTATCGCCATCAACTTGTAAGAAACTCTTCGCATAACGGGCCCCCTTTCACTGTGATTTCTCCTGAGATTACCGGAGATCGTTATCTCTTGACCGCGTTCCATCCTGCCCAGGCGCCATTAAACTCAGCGCCATCTGTGAATCTCGTCGCGAAGCCACGAACAATAGGATCACCAAGTTCACTCTAGCTCCCTCCCGGTCCCCGATCATAAAAGTGGTACGAATGCGTTGTGTCTACTTCTGCTTTGCCGGTCTTCCACCACCATCGGGACGTGCCGGAGCCTGTGTCGAGGTGGAGCCGGCCGTCGGTGCTCATATAGGTTTGATTGATGTATATAGGTCTCAGTCTCGCATAGGCAGAACTCATCCATGTGGGATCAAATGGAACCCACCCCAAACCGGATATGAAAACCTCTGCCCACTGATGAGTAGGATCATTCTCGAAATACGTATTCAAACCCTTGACTACCTTGGCCGGCAGACCCTTTGCCCGGCAAAGAGTCACAAACACGTTGCTGAAATCGCTGCACTTTCCTTTGCCAAGGGTAATTGCACGTCCGGCGCCCCTCAATCTGTCTGTGTGCTCTTCGTATTGCAGGCGCTGCCTCATCCAATCCAGAATCTCCTGTATGGCATCTACTTCCGCTTTCTGCAGAGCATCCGCGCCATGGCTCTGGGGATTGGTTTGCAGATGTTTACGGGGACCTCTCAGACCATCGGCCGCTTTCCTGACCGCGGGATCATCTACTTCCAAGAATCGTTCCCCTCTGAGGAAGCGGGATCTTTCTTCGTCCGAGAGTGTAATCGGTCGGGCTGCCTTGGCTCTTGTCCGAACCGATATGGCAGTCTCAAGATCATATCGGTAGAGTTCAATTTCACCGGTGATGTTTACGTCAAGATTACCTCTGGGACTTCGGAAGGAAAAGACTGCGTATCTCGTGTCATCATCATCATAAATGGCAATCGGCTCAGGCGAGAAGCGTATGTCGATAACTCCCTGCCTGTCCTGTATTGTTTTGGGAATACAACTGATATACCAGAGCTTTGTGACATTTCCCTTTATTTGAAATCTGGAGTGAATGTCGAATGATACGACATGAGTACTCCCCTCAGGTTTTTTTGGGATCTTGGTGCTGTGCCCTTTTTTTAATGATGTCCACGCAGCCTCGTGGGCCGTGACGGCAAGAAGCAATGTCAGGCAGAATAATGCCGCGGCAGCCACTTTTTGATAGCGCACTGCTTGTGACTTTAGCTTCTTGGAAGGGGCGGCCCCTGTGGCCTTGTTCGATAGTTGAATCCCGTTCATCTCAACCCACCTATTGCTGATTGGACCTTGAAAGGTCTTCATTTTCCAGTATCGTGACTCCCGCATTATAGCAATTTGGCCTATTTCTGCGGGAATTGTTTTGCAGCCACGCGGTTTTTCGACCTTCAGGCCGCTGGGCCGTCACTCCAATAATCAGGCTCCCGAGCCTCTTTCGTGGCCTACAGCAAATTACGGCAATGCCAAGAGGGTTGTTTCCAGTCTCGGAGATTGCGGCTAAAACAGGGACCTTAATGGGTCTGCCGTCGGGCAAACCGATAAACGGGCAAAGATTTTCCTTGACACCTGCCTGATCCGTCAGGTAGAGTGTCTTGATTAGGAGAAGGACTATGGAACCGATTTATCTGTCCGTGAAGGAGGCGGCGGCCGTCTGGGGCATCAATATTAAAACAATTCAGACTTGGATAAACAGGCGAATTCTCGTGCCGGAGATTACCGCGCCGCCGAGAAACCCTCGGGGTCATAGGCTTTCAATCGCAGATGTAGTCGTTCTGGGTCTCCTGCACTCTTTGTTCAACATCGGCGTCAAATTTAATGACGTTCCGAGACTACCAGCAGGCAGCTTTTCCTTTGACACTAGGGATTTTACAGAGTCAATGGAGGCTGCAATGCACAGGGAAGCGCAGAGGGGCCGAATGATTCAGGTCTATTTGGAGGGTGTTGACTCGCAATTCCAATGTTTTATGCATCGGGTTTCTCAGCATTCCGTAATCAAAGGAGTCGCCACAATCCATAGTCACGTTCGTTTTTTCAGATCAAGAGATCTTCCAAAGGTGGTGGACGACCTCTCGGGATCGACGGGGCTGATGGGTCATTTCTTGGTCAACGTGTCTGCTTTCCATCTCTACGTGATGCGGAGAATAGGAGAAGTCCAGTAAATTTTTTTGGCCCCAACTACCTGACGCGCCAGGAAGTGGGGCGCCGTAATTGTTAAGGAACGAGCTTGCATAACAAGGCCAAATCATTATACAATCCAGCTCCTGGTAGAGAGTCGGCCGGAGAGTGGACGGTGGCGCGCAAGCTCGGCAGAATCAGAAAAGAGCGTGGAGACCGCTGGTACATTGAATTGCCAGGGTCTGTCAGACTATATTGCGACAAGGCGCACAGGACATTTTACAGTCGGCAACACTGTGAATGGACTCTATCCCAAATCCAAGGTGAGATCGAGTCCGGCATCTTCGATGCTGACTTCTATTCCAAAACGCGTAAGAGCGTGCACTCGTTCCAAGTCTACGCTGAAGGGTGGCTTGAAGACTGTGAACTCCGTCTGAAGCGTGGAGAGCTATCCCCAACGTATCTCAAGGAGCTGCGGCGGTTCGTCCATAAGCTCTTCATCCCGCACTTTAGGGGGCTCAACATCATAGATATTCGAGCCAAGCACGTAAAAAAATTCTATCTGAGCCTTCACGGAAAGGCTCCGAAGACGTTGTTCAACATCATGGGAGCCCTTCACAAGCTCTTCCAGGATGCTGTCGAGGACGAAGTCATTCAAGCGGTACCCAAATTCCCATTGGAATTCAATGCCACCAACCTTCCTGACCCGGATTGGAAATGGGCGAGTGAAGAACAACAAGACGAAGCGTTCAAGCATTTGGCCCCGAACGATTTCTTTTTTATATACTTCATGGCAACCCATGGAGTTCGCACTGGAGAAGCGAGAGCCTTGCAGCATCAAGACATCGACCTCCATAACGACGTCGTTACCATCAGGCGTGCCTTCGCCGGTACGGTTCTCCGGCCAATCACTAAGAGCAAGCGAATAAGACGGATACCGCTTGATTACACCTGGAAGGAACTGTACCTCTCGCTCCCTCGGCAAATCAATCCGCAAGCGTTCGTGTTTACCAAGAATGGACAACCGTTTTCCGAGAGTTGGGCAAGGAAGAAGTGGAACGAAGCGGTGAAAAAAGCCAGCTTGGCGCCAATAACGCTCTACGAGGGAACACGCCACTCCCTCGCTTCACAGGCCGCGAACCGAGGGGTGAGTCTTTACGCCATATCAAAATTTCTTGGCCATTCGAATGTCAAACAGACCGAACGCTATTCGCATTTAGAAACCAACACCTTACGACAGGTCCATCGCCAAGGCACCGTAATCAGGTTGGATTCTGGAGACTGGATTGGAACGAAAACCGATCGTGTAACCAATTAATATCACCGAGAATGGTGTTCGCGGCACTGGTCACGATTATCGTCGTCTCCACAGCAACCATTGAATATTATAAGAGTTTGTTAAAAAAAGAAGGGGTGCAGGCGAATACTGACCCTGACGTCACACCCTCGTCATTCCTATTCTTGCCATTCTTCTCCATGCGTTGGACATGCTGCGGTCAGCCCTCAACGAAGAACGCGGGAACACATATCGAATCTTGTTCCCATATCCGGGAATTACGGAAGTCCGGTGGAGGGCAGTGCCACGAGCAAATGGATGGACCATCTTGTTTTGGCGCGGGTGTCCGCGAGATCGAGGTTCGAGCCCCCACGAATCTAGGCCCGAAATCTTGCGTCTCGCAGCTCACACTAGACTTTCTGAATTTCATCAAGCAATTCAGATGGCAAACAGGGACGTATATCGAAGAAGTCAGGGCGCTGTGCCAAAACCCAGTCCAGCATTTTCTTGTTATTCTTTAGAGACCCATGAATACTTGATATGCGATTTATGAACTTGACATCCGCTGTCACAATGCGCTTGATTCTCCTGCTTTCACAAAAGGCCGCAAAGCACAGGACTGGAATATCGTCTTGCTTCTCGTCCTTCTGCTTAAGCGCGTCTATGAATTTGTCCAATTCCCTTACAAAGTGCCCGACGATTACACAATCTGATTTCTTGAAGTCCAGGAAATCATCTCCGACAAACTCGACGTAGTCTCTGTGAGCCCTAAACAGTCCTGGTGCAGGATGTCTGAACCTTATGAGCGGGCTTGTCAGTTTGCCCAAGGTTGCCAGGGCCGTTCGTTCCTTAACTAGATCGTATCTCCGGGCTTCGGGAAGGTCCGACCTTGAAAGCAAAGAAAGCATGTTGAGGTCCAATGCCACGACCAGGTCTTGCGACTCTGTGCTCATCTCCATCTCCTATAGCCAGGAACCATGAGGCTGTTTTGCTGGTTCAGAGGTCGTTTAGGGGATGACCGGCGAAGCGGTGCCGGATTGACCACCCTGAAGCAGGCTATCATTCCCACTAGGGCTAGGTAGCTGCAGACCATCTGATAGTAAAATGAGGGAGCGTTGCTCGGTGTCGGCATGGAGGGTACTTTCAACGTGGCCTTTTGTCAACTTTCGACTTGAAGTGAGTTTCCCTTGGAAGAAAAACAGGAAACTGATCGGTGGTGCCCTTTAAAGAACGCGCTCCGATGCTTCGATGTGCACCGAGTTGACGGCTCTCCGCGTTTCCGACCTTCGACGGTAAGAAACGGCACGCTCAAGAATCGGAGTTGCTTGAAACGGCTCTGAGCAGCTGTTATCATGATGTACGACTGGATGGAGAGAGACTCTATGCCTCTGTGGGAGGCAGAACTCATCAAAAGGATAGTCAAGAATTCCGTTCGGATGCAAATCGGATGCAAGGGGCAGCCAGGCAAATGGATGTACCCGATATTACACTACTTTATCAACTGTTAATCGGGTTCGATTCCCGCCGCCTCCACCACTTAACTATGTGATATTAAGAAGACCGCCCCGCCAAAACGGGATCTCAACCTGATTCACCCGGGATGTGTGTTTTGGAGGGCTAATGAACCGGATTCCGTGTGAAGGTTCTTTAAGTCGCTCAGAATTGAATCCAGGAAACTTGACGGCATCTCTGTAAGCAACCGAATTCTAGAAACGGGGCATCAGTGATGCGCGTCCCCCAAAGGAATCTGAGCGTAACCATTCAGTCATTCGGGGGGCCACGGGAACGACCACGTTCCTGCCTTTAACGGATGGGAGAAGGCACACACACAGGTGTGCCCCTACACCTTTCCCTACGACGGGTCCGGGCCCAGAGGTAGGGGCAGACCCCTGTTCAAGCCAGGAATTCTGGGTACACCATACTCAATTCTCTTTGGGCCTGTTTTGGGGCCCCGGTTTCCGCCTACGCAATAGTCTGGGACGCTCTCTTTCCAGCGGAGTCATGAAATCATCATTCCCAGAACGAGGAATCGCCAAAAACGCATCCCAAAAACTAATGATCGGTCGTCAAGAAACAAGTATAGTGTACCCGGAATCCATACCTGGAATCCAAGAGAAACAAAATGGTAGAGACGATCAATCTCAATTCGGAAGGGTTAGGGTTGATGGCTGGAAAACCTAAGAGCGACGATGCCTTAGCAGGTTTGTTGTCCGCTGCCTCACCGGAAACACTGGTGGACTTGCTTCTTCAACTATCGAACGCAAGGCCCGATGTCCGCAGTGAATGCCTTACTTACTTGAATCAGCATGTCGAGCTTTCCAAGGAACAGCGGCAAACAGCAGAGGGAGAAAAGGTGCTGGCCCTCTGGTGGGAACTAGAGCCCGATCTGGACGAACTGGATGAGTACGGCGGCGGAGACCACGCGGTTCAGGATAATGTAGCCTCTCTGCTCTATGAGATTAAGATGAATCTTTCCGACAAGCAGGTTGAACCCGATCATCGGGCCGAACTGCTTGATCTGGCACTCCCGTATATCGAAAGCGGCAACGCCGGGCTGGATGATGAGTTGTACGCGGTCGCCTATGCCGCTTGTTATGACGGGAACGATCTTCGCCGGTTGGCGGAAGCCTTCGAGTCGATGGGTGGGGACTGGCAGCAAGAGCACGCTCGCCGCATCTACCGTGACATTGGGGATCGAAAAAAGTATCTCGAACTGCGCGTCCGGAAGATGGTTTATGGCGGAGATTATTATGATCTGGCGACCTTCTACTGGGATGCTGGTGAAAAAGAAAAGGCCGTGCAAGTGGCAGAAGAGGGCCTGAGGAAGGGACAGGGGCGCATGGATGAATTGCGCGGGTTTCTCGCCCAACGGGCCGAGGATTCAGGCAATCGAGAAGCCTATCTGGATCTGCAATTTGCCCAGGCCATAGACCGCCCTACCCTAGAAAAGTATAAAATGTTCAAGAAGATCTGCACGGACGCCGAATGGGTACTTTTCGAGGGAAGAGTTGTTGAATCTCTGAAGAAGGCTTGGGAGACGGAGCAACTGAAAATCCGCATGCACCGTGGGGAACATGAAGAAGCCTTGGCTGTTCTGACCCGGCAGCGATATCCGCTCAGAGGCTGGGAGAGCGACTATGAAATCCGGGCCGCGAAAGAGCTCGAGAGCCGCTTTCCAGAAGCGATTCTCAAGTACTACTTGTCCGGGCTGGGCAACCTGAATACTAATGCCGTACGCAAGGAATATGCACGCAAAGCGAAATTGATGGCCAAAGTCCGGCGAATACTCGTCGAGATCCTGCATGATGAGAAACGCTGGGAGCTTCTTGTCGGGCAGGTCAAGCGCGACAACCTCAGGCGTCCGGCTTTTCAGGAGGAATTTGCCCTAGCAGTACCCGGGTGGCGGGAGTTGAACTGAGAGAAAAGCGCCGTGGGACATTCGATTAGGGGAGTGAGATGGCCGCAAAGCTGAGTCGCATTCCACTCACTTAACTATGTGATATTAAGAAGACCGCCCCGCCAAAACAGGATCTCAACCTGATTCACCCGGGATGTGTGTTTTGGAGGGCTAATGAACCGGATTCCGTGTGAAGGTTCTTTATAGCATTTGACAAAAGAACATTCCGATTTCCTACATTTTTGTAGCTTGTACAATTGGTTGAATTGTAATTACCTCAGGGGGTGTCCTGCCACCCCACCATGCCGAACTGGGAGAACTGCTCCCTGGAAGAACTTGAAATCGCAGCCCAGGCTGCGGTATCTCGACAGAGCCATGATCGGTTGATGGCCATCAAGTCTCTTTTTTTGCGGCGTATGTCACGATCAAGTGGCCGGCATTTTCAGAGTGACGCGACGAGCTTTGAATGGGTGGATCAGACGTTTCAATGAACAAGGCATCGACGGTCTTATCGATCGTCCAAAGAGTGGCAGGCCCAGAGATATCAACGAAGAGCAGACCGTGGAATATCGGTAGCTGGTTGAGAATCCCGACAAAGCAAACCAAACTCATTGGACCGCAAAAAAGTTTCATGGCTATCTCAAAAAAGAGCTTGCCCATGATGTTGGATACCGCACGGTCGTCAGATGGTTTCATCAGCAAGGATTTAGCCTCAAGGTTCCGAGGTCCTGGCCAAATGGGCAGGACGAAGAGAAGAGAGAAGCTTTCCGCCAAGAGCTTTGCGTCTATTTGGATGATCCTGATGTTGACTCGTGGTTTCTCGATGAAAGCGGCATTGAGGGGGACCCTCGGCCAAGACGCCGGTGGGCCCAAAAAGGAAAGAAGATACGCGTACCCTATGAAGGCACACACATACGAATGAATGTCACCGGGATGATATGCCCTCGAACAGGTGAATTCTATTCTCTCATCTTTTCCCATTCGGACACCGAGATATTCCAGATATTCCTTGATCATGCAAATCGAGAAATCCAGTTTGAGCGTAAGCGCAACATTCTCATCATGGACAACGCCTCTTGGCAACAGAGTAAATCCCTGGACTGGGGACGCTTTGAGCCGGTATTTCTTCCCCCATATTCACCGGACCTAAACCCAATAGAACGTCTCTGGCTTCTCATGAAAGCAGAGTGGTTCTCGGATTTCATTGCAAAATCAAGAGAAGAGTTGATCGACCGACTTTCTCAAGCACTCAATTGGATTGTTGACAGAAAAGTCAAAAACAAAAAAACCTGCGCTATTCGGAAAAAACTCTAGTCAACTGCTATAACTCCGTTCAGCATTCAAGAAAAGCTGCCACACGAATCCCAATATAGCTGAACCGAAGCAAAACAGTTGTCATATTGTGAAAAGACTCCTCCTTCCAAGTCTGGAGCGTAACTTTGGAGGCGGCCGCGTGTCGAACACAATCTTCGAGGAGGTCTCCCACCTAATCATCGGCACTGGAGGCAGTGATGAGCCTATTCTGTTAATTTCCTTTTTGTGTAATCAAGAACCGAATCCACTAAAGCTCTCCAATCCTTTCGAACGTCGAGATGTTCCTCAAGTTTTTTCAGAGCGGCGGCCTCCCGATCTTTGCCCGTTGCATTCTTCTGTAGTACATCGTCGTCAAGCGGATTACAAACCCTTGTGACCCTTTTTGCCGCTCCTTCCATCCGCTGGATCATGATGAGCAGCTCACTGTCGTCCAGCAGGCCAAACGCCTCCGAAACTTCCGCAGCCCACTTTCCGATGACTTCATGATCCAATTGCAGCAGGAAGGCCACACGCTCCTCTGTCGAATCGCCACACCCGGAGACCATGTGCATCATGACATGGAAATCGCTGAATATCCTATCCAACGTGAGAGTCGCGGTCTGAATCTTCTTGTAGGCATCAAATTCATTTTGAAGTCGTATTTTTTGTGTTTCCGCCAGCCGTGCTTTCTCGACAATCGTTTTCAGATCGGCCCGGTTTCTTGCCAATTGGCTGACGTAAGGAACCAGCCGGTGTTTGAAGATAAACAGAACAATCGAAACCATGAAAACAATGATTAGGATAATCCACAAAGGGATCTGCATGGTGAAGAACGGTTTCGTCCAAGCGGCAAGTTCCTGTATTATCTCCATTTCGATTCCTCAGCGAACGGGTTTTGAAAAGATTGCTTGTCGTCGAATCCAGAGGATGAGAGCCGGTCGTCCCTCAAGCTGTCCGCTTCGGACAGGGCCAGATCCAAAGCGCTTCTTCCATCGCTCTTGTGAGTTCTCGCCTGCGTATCGTGGTACTGCAATGCGAACATTCCTTTTCATCTGGGTCGGTCTGCGTCACCTTTGTGGACTCCTACGTAGGTTCGTCGAAGAGGTCAAATTCATACGTGGACTTGTCCGGTGCGTCTTCCAGCCATGTCTTGTCGGGTCGAGATATTCCTCTCGGATTGACCCGCTGACGGCATTCCACTCTCACTTTGGTACCGGTTACTTGGATGATGTTGTATTGCCAGAAGCTCCCTGGGGTCAATTCGTCTTCGTCCGCATCCAAGGTGCCCGCTCCGATGACGTGAACCGTGTATTTCCTTTTGCCTGAATCGAAAGAAAAGGGCCAAGCATTGCCGTCGTGTGCGTGTCCGTGAAGGATCATGCTGAACCCGGCCACAGCGAGTCGTTCCATGAAGCCATCGTCCCGCATGAAGCTCTTGTTCAGTTGGGTCTCTTCGGCGCTTCTGGATTTGACAGGATGGTGCCAAACCGCAATCTTCAGCCAGTCTTTGTATTCGTCCTTGACGGCTCTTTCGACGGCTTGATTTAGAGCGTCGGGATGAAGTCCCGATCTCCGCTTATAGTGGTGGTCTAGCATCCATGAGGAATTCAGCCCCACCATGAGCACCTTTTGGTCAGGATATTCACGCCACGTTATCTGGTTGGAATAATCTGCCCGGTAATCTCCAATGGCAGCCTTCTTACAGAAAGCCTGGAAAAGGGCAAATCGCTTCTTGTATTTCGCCTCATGCTTGACTTCGACGACTTCGCCCCTATCAATGTGAAGAAATTCGTCAATCGGACCAGCGACCTCTTTTCGACGCTTCAATGTATATGCATCCTCCGAGAGCTGCCGGCTCATGTCGTGGTTGCCGGGAACCACGACAACTCTGTCCGGGCCGAGATCGAATTTCTTTGCGATACGGCTCAGGAATTTCGTGGCATGATCGTACCCTTCTTTGCGGCACTGGTTCACGATGTCACCGGATATGACCAACGCTTCAAAGATCTTAAGGTCGAGGTCCTCCTTCAGTTCCAGCAGCAATCCCACGTACAGATCCCCGGCCCTGTCCACCTCCTTGAAATGAAGATCGGAAAGGTGTACAATGGAGAACCTCCTGTCAATGGTAAGGAGGGCAGGATTGTAGAATCGGCAACGTTCTTGGATGGCGGCAATGACTTCCAATAAGTCGGGGTCTCTTTGCTGAGCAAGTTTCGCCAAACGCGGCAAAGACTTGGAGGCTAATGACAGGCCCGACGACTCGTGAAGAATTGCCGAAAAGATAGTCCCGCTCTCGATTGCTTCGATCAAGAAATCTGTGGCCTCATTTCCACCGATCTTGGCCAGTGCCTTGGCCGCGTTGTCACGAGCAAACGGGTCATCGACTTTCAATACGTCTATGAGGGCTTGTGTGGCCATACCGCTTTTGATGTCTCCCAGCGCCCAGGCCGCGCTACCACGGACGCGCCCTTCCTCGTCTTCCAGTAGGTCCACGAGATTCTGAGTAGCCTTGTCACTACCGATGAATCCCAATGCGGAGGCAGCGCTACTACGGACGGTCCCGTCTTTGTCTTCCAACGCGTTCATAAGGGGTTCTATGGCTAAATCGCTTCCGATAAGTCCCAGCGCCCAGGCCGCGTTGCTACGGACCGACGATACGTCGTCCTTCAATGCGTTAATGAGGTGTTGCGTGCCATGATCATTACCTATCTTTCCTAAAGCAGCGGCCGCCATCTGGCGGATAGTCCAATCCTCGTGTTGCAAGGCCCTTATCAAGTCGCTTAGCGCCTTCTCATTGGGGATTCTTTCCAAAACCTCGACGGCTTCGCCCCGTATGAGCCAATCCTCGTCTTCCAGTAAGTTCATAAGGTATTGTGTGGCATCATCACTGCCGAGGTCTGCCAATGCCGTGGCTGCGCTGATTCGGACCATAGAATCCTCATCTTTCAATGCCGGTGTGAGATGCTGTATTGCATCCTGGCTGCCGATGTTTCCCAGGGCCTGGACAGCGGCCCGACGCAAAACCCATATCTCGTCCTGCAGCACCATTGCAAGGGGCTGTATAGCCTCATCGCTGCCGATCTCTCCCAGCGCATAGACTGCACAGCTTCGGACCGCCGAATCGTCGTCTTGCAACGCTATTGTAAGAGGTTGTACAGCCTCATCACTGCCGATATTTCCCAGTGCAAAAGCTGCTCCACTTCGGACCGCCGAATCGTCGTCTTCCAAAGCCCTTATGAGGTACTGGACGGCTTTGTGGCTGCCGATGCTTGCCAATGCCTCAGCTACATCGATGCGGACCCCCGGATCGTCATCTTCCGACGCCATTACGAGTTCTTGTATGGCATCTTCTCTGCCAAAGTTTACAACTGCTTTGGCCGCCTTGCTAAGGACCCGCCAGTCCTTAGCCCAATGTTTAAGCCAATCTGACACTCTGTAATGCTTCCCCACAAGCAGCCTTATTCCAAGACCTGAGGATCCATGCATCTTAGTCACTAACGCTATGCCCTTTTCTTGGAATTCCCTCTTAAGACAACCTGCCAGACGCGCCCCGAGCATGAGATCAACATCAAGAGCCAATCGCACACACGCCATGGCCTGGTCTTCTTTGTCGCAGAATTCCAGCATCATCGCTACGGGCTCCGTCCATTTCAGATAGTTCAGATAGTCGCGCTTCAAACGTTGTGGTTTGGTCTCCGCCAGACCGGGCAAGAATGATAACAGATGCTCTGCTGCATAATACTCCTGAATGAGATGATGCAGGAATTCAATATTGCCACGGGTGTTTTCTGTGAGCAGATGATGTTTGACGAGGTCGTCGAGAAATCGAGGTGCCTTTTGTACCGGCCTGTCCACCCCTTGTTCTTGAAGGTACTCGCGCAGGACGTATTCAGCTTCCTCACAGTGGATCGCCAAGGCCATCTCAGTAGGTTCTTTACGTTTCTCCATCATGTGGTGTGCGAGTTTTGCTAAGAGCTTAGGCCACCAACTCCGGGATTCCTCTGAGACTGGCGCGCCCGCTTTCACTCCACGCTCGTATATCCTAGTAAAGATCCTGAACACCTCGCCCAGCCTGTCAGGCATCTTCTGCTTAGCCTCGAAGACCCGGCAGAGCATCCATAGAAGCAGCGGCGTCTTGGCTAGATTTCGCAGTCGATCCTTCAAGGATCTCAGCATCCTTCGAGCTTCGTTGGCATCACCAATATATTTGTGAACGAAAATCTCGATCTGTTTACGGTTCAGAGGCAGTATTTCCAGTCTTTTCCGGATTCCCAGATCCCCACCAAATCCAAGGTCTCGCGTGGCGAAAACCATTGGCGTAGTGGCACGGTATTTGAGCCGAAAGGATTCCAAATCTCCACGGCTGTCCTCTTCAGGCATCTCATTCATTCCGTCGAAGATGAGAAAGAAACGCCCCTGGTTGAGTAGTGAGTCAAGTTGCTCGACTGCAACCTGAACGTGATGTCGTTGGAGGGTATCACGCACCACATAAACTGGCGGACTCTCAAAGCGCGACGGATTCTTCCACCGTCTAAGAGCGACGAATATGGGAATTCTTGCTTGCCCGTCACCCTTTGCTTTCTTGGCTTCTTCAAGGAGGAGATGATGGAGTATGGTGGTTTTTCCGGAACCGGGCCTCCCGCGTAGGAGAACATGCTCTCCAGCGAAATCCCGCAACCCTTTCAGTGCGTAGTACTTCTGGTGTGTCTTGACTTCCCCGCTATTCTCAGATTGTTGGAATGCCTGGACCATCAAATCGAGATGTGTCCCTGGAACGGGGCCCTTGGCGTCCATCGGAGTGAATTTCGCTTCCCATTCGGTATATTCCGGATCTTCACAGACCGATTCCAAATATCTTTTCCAGTCAATCATCAGAGTATCCCTTTTACCGGGGTGCTCGGCCGGTTCCCGTCGTCAAACGTCACCTTACGCCTGCATGCAAGGAGACAAGGACTCATGAGGTCCGCGCAAATCTTCCCTCTGCAGAGCGTTTAAACCACCTGAGTATATTGTGGTCACAGCCGAGTAGCGGGAACGGTCTTCGGCTGAAACACTCCCCTCTGACATCGTTCAACAACATGGCCTGACTCAAGTCAACCATTCTCCTTAAAGGGCTGACTGCTCACCTGGAAACAACCGTAGCCCCCCACCCGGCCCCGTGTCAATCCTAATCCCCAAGGTAAAGCCGTTTCAGAAAAGAAGTCAGATCACTGATCAGCGTGCTATAATCGGCAATACTCTCCGATGCTTGAATGTCCCCGCGTTGTTGCTCTCCACGTCTCATATCTGTGCTGACCCCGAGAAACTTCAGCCGAAATCTGTTGTGCCATGATGTCTGTTTAAGCGGTATAGTGGATCTGTGCCAGATGGACGGCAAGTTCCATGCCTCTGTGGTAGGCTGAAATCAGCAATAAGATCGTCAAGAATTGATTCGGATGCAAACCGGATGCAACAGGACCTCGCATAGGCGTATCACCATAACATTACCGTGCTATATTGACGGTTAGCCGGGTTCGATTCCCGCCGCCTCCACCACTTAACCTGCTAATATTATTAAGATGGGACCCCCGAAAAGGGTGTGCAATTTCGGGGGTCTTTTCATGTTTGAATCGATGAAGAGGCAAAACCAGGGAGGAAGATGAGGCTAACGATGCATGGGCCTAGTGTTCAGTCCTTGTATTACCTAGGCTATTTTATCGTGTTAACCTCCCGGTTTGTCACAGTCGGGATGCTGATAACGTGCCGAGGTAGTTCGGGGACAGAGCACTAGAGTTCCGAAAAGAACCTGCCGTCCCTGGATTTGAGACCCCAACTCGAGAGTGTCGTTACAATCGCAACACGTTCCACTCACTCCGAAATGACTACTCCCAAAGGAACAATCGGCATCTCCAAGGCTGTTGACTCACAGCAACTCGAAATCAATCTCGAATGGGACGTCCAGCTTATCCGCAGTGGTCGATCCTAATAGATCTGCGACTTGTGCAAGAATGCTCTTCAAAACCACTCCATGCAGTTTTCCGCACAAGGCAATCATTCAGATACCCGTTTCGCTACCCCTACCTAACAGAGCATGCTACTTCGTTTCAGGCGTCATATCTACCATATCTAGCATCTTCCTTTTTCAAGTGGCTAAGGGAAATGATCAAGCCACATTAACCAGCCACGTCCGTCTGAGCTTTCTCCGGGTTTGGTCATCGTGCCTATTACACGTAGAGCGAGAAGATGTCCGATCCCGATTGCAGTTCAGAAAGCACTCCAGGTAAAATCTAATCGGAGTGTGCAAAGGGTGTGCAGGAGGAAACAGTAACGTCTCATCTAGTTGTTATGACAAGGTTGTTCTCAAGGGACAACTGGTTCGATTCCCGCCGCCTCCACCAGTAACACATTGATATCATAAAGACCGACCCCCGAAAAACAGGATCTCAACCTGATTCACCCGGGATGTGTGTTTTGGAGGGCTAATGAACCGGATTCCGTGTGAAGGTTCTTTAAGTCGCTCAGAATTGAATACAGGAAGCTTGACGGCATCTCTGTAAGCAACCGAATTCTGGAAAGAGGGCTTCAATGTGCGCGTTCCTAAAGGAATCTGAAAGCGTAACCCCTCAGTAACGTGCGGCTCAATCAGAAAGGCGCCTGAAATCGTGGGGCAAGTCCCACAATGGTCATTGCAGGTCGGCTATGCATGGTACCCGTTAGGAAGAGGGCGGCGCATGCTCCGCGCCGTACGAAGACTTGCCCCGCGAAACTGAAAGGTTCTTAGGAGTCACGGTGCGTTCTCGCAAGATGTCATTGCGAACGCTGCGAAGCAATCTCCTGCACGGTGAATGTGGGGATTGCTCCGTCGTTTCACTTCTCGCAATGACATGGTCGAGGAGAAGATCTGCCCCCGAAACTGAAGCCTTGCACTCCTGCCGCGCAAATCCTTGACAAGGGCTATGGTTGACAGTAATCTGGCAGACTGTGGGAGATTTGCCGCGGAGAGAGTTCTTCCAAACATGGCCCGTTTTTTCTGCGGCATCCAAAAAAAGTTCAGGAGCGGAACATATGCCCTATCGAATCGAACAGGACGAGTGTAAAGGCTGCGACACCTGTGCAAGAGTGTGTCCCACGAGAGCCTCCAGTGGAGAGAAGAAACAACCCCATGAAATAGATGTTACACGGTGCATCGAATGCGGCGTTTGCGCAAGAGCCTGTCCTTATGGGGCAATCCGCGATGAAAAAGGCGCCGCGCCCCCGAGAATCAAGAGGAAAGACTGGCCCAAGCCTTACGTCTGGAACAATGACTGCGTGGGATGTGAAGTCTGCGTAGCGGTCTGTCCCTTCCAGGCCTTGGACATGGGTGAAGTAGACGGGGAATCGGTAGCCTTTCTTGCAGACTCCAAGGCTTGCGTGGGATGTTCCCTTTGTGAACAGGCCTGCCCCGTGAACGCGGTTCAGGTGCTGTGGCCCGAAGAGGTGCTCAAGCTGTCCGCTTGATCAGCGAACGCGGCGGATAATAGGTCGTGCGGTGAGCCCGGGCACGGCTCCCTACGGGGATATGAGAATATGAGGGCAACTTCTTGAAAGAAGTTGCCCTTACACCCCCATAGGCGCTAACTTAGGATGGTTGGCTTGAATATTCCGGAGGAATATTTGATACCTAAATTGAGCGATTCTTGGTTCATCCAACAAGCAAGTACCTGAAGTATCTGTCATTGCGAGCGCAGCGAAGCAATCTCATTGGGTGGAAGAACCAAAGGCTGGAGATTGCCTCGTCACTTCGCTCCTCGCAATGACATCAGCTTGAATCGCTCAATTTGGGTTGGTAGTAGTCCGGGGATTCATCGCAGGGCACAAGCGTCATTAGCACGGATCTAGTCCCGGAGGGACGGTTGAATTCAAACAACCAAGGAAGGAATTTCAGTCGTCCCTCCGGGACTCATGGGCCTTGTATTTCCGCGAGAAACCGGCAATAAATTGCCGGCCTACTATCTCAGCGTCCCTCCGGGACGCGCTGGAATTCAGCGATAAGTTAGCGCCTATGCCCCCCACCCCCTTCAACAACTTCATTCTCGGTTGTATTCACGGTTCGCGTGGTTGACCCGCGCTACAAGGCCCTCGCGCTCCCAAGGTTCCTTTTCAACTCCTTATGCCTCAGTCACCTCATCAAATTCAGACGATCGGCGTTGACACCGGCGGAACGTTCACGGACATCGTGATCGTTGACGAATCAGGCCGCATTCGAGCCGACAAGAGACCTTCGGTTCCGGCCGATCCTGCGCGCCCGGTGCTGGAAGGGCTCCCACCTGAATCCTCCGGAGGCTCCTGTCGAGTGGTTCATGGCACCACCGTGGCGACCAACGCGCTGTTGGAACACAAGATCGCACGGGCCGCACTGATAACGACCGCCGGGTTCGAGGACATCCTGGAAATAGGACGTCAGAATCGACCGGCGCTCTATGAGATGCACCCCCGCAAACCCCCCGCGCTGATTCCGAGAGACCTTTGTTTCGGGATCAAGGAACGGATTCTCCATGACGGGAGCATAAGGACGCGTCCGGAAATAGACGAGATTCGGGACCTCCTTGAAAGCATAAAGAGCAGGGGTGTTGAGTCCATCGCGGTCTGCCTGTTGCACTCGTACGTGAACCCGATCCATGAAAGGATTATCGGAGAGAGGGCACGGGAAATGGGCTTCATGGTATCCCTTTCTTGTGAAGTGCTCCCTGAGTTTCGCGAGTACGAACGCACTGCCACGCTGGCGGTAAACGCTTGCCTCAGGCCGGTGATGCAAGGATATCTGGGCAGACTGGAACACGGCATGGGTGGTCGCGCGTTGACCGTCATGCAATCAGCGGGGGGGATCATCCCATCGCAAATCGCGGCACGGCTCCCTGTCCACACGGTTCTCTCCGGTCCGGCCGGCGGGGTGATAGCGGCTGCCGAGAAGGCTCGAGTTTGCGGGACGGACCGATTGATCACATTTGATATGGGCGGCACCTCCACCGATGTTTCCTTGTACGACCGGGGTCCGTCCTTGAGCGCGGAAAAGGTGATCGCAGGCCACCCCATCCGCGTGCCTGTCATGGACATCCACACAGTGGGCGCGGGGGGGGGCTCCATTGCGTTTCAAGACGCGGGCGGAAGCCTCAAAGTCGGCCCGGTGAGCGCGGGTGCGGATCCAGGGCCTATCTGCTACGGTCAAGGAAATGACGTTACTGTCACGGACGCGAATCTCTTTCTGGGGCGTCTTGAGCCTGATTTCTTTTTGGGCGGCAAGATGGAAATTTTCCCGGACCGAGTCCCCCCTGCCATGGAAAGGTTGGCCGAATCTCTGGGTCTTGATGCCGTTCAAACAGCGGAAGGTATAATAACCGTTGCCAACGCGGTGATGGAGCGGGCAATTCGTGTGATCTCCATTGAACGGGGGAACGATCCCGGGGAATTCACCCTGATGAGCTTTGGGGGCGCGGGTGGGCTGCACGCGGTGGAGTTGGCTCGATCTCTGAACATACCGAGTGTGACCATTCCCCCGGATGCGGGGGTCTTTTCAGCTTATGGAATGGTGGTCGCGGATGTGACCCGTGATTTCTCTCGAACCATACTGCAACCCGCGGATCAGCTCACTGATCGCCAATTGGAATCTCTCTTCAGCGAAATGATCCAGGGGGGCGTGCGTGAGCTGGAAGGAGAAGGAATTGATCCAGCCGCGGTCACAGCCCTCCGATTTCTGGACATGCGGTATGAGCGTCAGTCCCACGAGATAACGATCCCCCTGTCCCACGATCCCGCGGCCGCGTTCCACGGATCCCATGAAAAGTTATACGGTTACGGTCGGCCCGATTCACGAGTGGAGATAGTAACCATCAGAGCGCGCTTGATAGCGGTCAGCCCTCGACCTGAAGCGGTCCCCTCGCGTCCGGGGGGCAAGGACCCGTTGTCCGCCTTGATCAGCACCAGGCCCCTGGTGTTCGAGCGCGTACAGGTTGAGGCGGGGATCTATGACCGGGAGAGACTCAGGGCAGGCCACGGGCTGAAAGGTCCGGCACTGGTTGTGGAGTCCACGTCCACGACATTCCTTCCTCCGGACAGTAAGGGAAGATTGGATGAGTATCACAACCTTGTTATCAGCCCCGGTTGATTTTCCGTGACCCTTGTGGTCATCCGGGGTTAACTCGCAACCTGGCATTGCGAGTGCAGCGAAGCAATCTCTCGTGCAGTGGATATCGGGATTGCTTCGTCGTTCCATTCCTCGGAACGGCACGCTCGATGAGCGAATCTGCTCTGCGAAACCGAGGAGTTACGATTCTTTGAATTTTCTTCTTGACAGACGTTCCGACATAGCATATCTTGCTTGCTTACCCTCGGTGTGCGAGGGGACAGATTCGGGACAATCGATTTGCCTTGACAATGGACGGTCGATACCCTAGTCTGGGTTCAGTAGGGGAATTCGCGATTGGCGAACCCCGTCGGTCTTTGAAAACTGAATAGCAGAACGTTC
>Ga0190284_1000011_pt1:0-20000 | contig 191209 bp, 175 predicted proteins | sample 48691812_MG_FD_161668 | JGI IMG/M metagenome (GOLD analysis project Ga0190284, IMG submission 161668) | Hydrothermal vent microbial mat bacterial communities from Southern Trench, Guaymas Basin, Mexico - 4869-18-1-2_MG | ecosystem: Environmental > Aquatic > Marine > Hydrothermal vents... | reverse complement strand
ACAGAAGTTAAGCCCTCCTGCGCCGATGGTACTGCGTGGGCGACCGCGTGGGAGAGTAGGTCGTTGCCGGGATCACAAATATAGCCCTCGTTCCAATCAGGAACGGGGGCTTTTTCTTTGCAACACCCGGGGGGGGGGGACAAGACTTGCGTTTAGCACCTCTTCTCAGGCTCAGATACTGCTTCACCATTTTACAAGTAATACCAATGCGCAATCAAGATAGTGAGATCGGTTCTCTTGGGTGCCGCTGCCGGCTTGCCCGGCAGTGCTCTTTGTCACTTGTTTGAACGCACATTGGTATAAAATCTCGGGGGCCTACGATGGGGGAGGTTTGGAGGGGGAGATGAGTCTCCCCCTCCATCCTCACCGGGCGCAGAACCGCTTCAAGCCGGTGAACTATTACAGGCAACCGATACAAAGCAGCTTCGCTTCGTGGTAAGGTACCAAGTATTGGACCCGAGGATTCATTTAGTTTGACGCACCTTGCTGGAAGGTCTCTGAATGCACATGGTCAGATCATTTCAGACTGCGCTTTCATTTCTCACGATATTTCGTGTCCCCATACATCCTCCACCCAGCCTGGAAGACGTTGGAAGGGCAGCGTGGGCTTTCCCTTTAGTGGGAGCGATAATAGGTCTGATCCTTGTCGGTGCGGACCGAATCTTCTCAGGACACTTGCCGGCGCCGCTTTCGGCTGTCCTAGTTGTGGGATTGTGGGTTGTCGTCACCGGAGGGTTACATCTGGACGGATGGGCCGACTGCGGCGACTCCCTGCCGGTGTCCGCGTCTCCTCAGCAAAGATTGGCAATCATGAAGGATTCCCGGCTCGGGGCCTTTGGCGCGTTGGCCCTGATTTTGATCCTGGCGGTCAAGACAGCCGCGGTTGCAAGTGAGAATCTGCCCTTGACGATGCTCTTTCTGAGCCCTGTAATCGGCAGGGGAGCCATGGTGGTCGTGGCGAACTCCGCCGTGCACAGGGGTGGCGGGATGGCCGCGGGCTTCATTGCCGGACTTGACAGAGGGGATGTCAAATGGGCGGTGGCGCTCACACTGGGGCCCGCCATGATTGCCGGGTGGAGGGGGCTCGCAGCCGCAGGCATAGCCGTGGCCACGGCTTTCTGTTTCAGACGTTTTTCGGAATCGAGGCTGAACGCTGTCAATGGTGACGTAATCGGGGCTTCGTGCGTACTCTCAGAAGCCGTGGCCCTGGTCACAGCTTGTTGGATATGGTGACGGGTATGCGGCTGGGAACCACTTCCTATATATATCCAGCGAACATCGTTCCCAACGTGCGCAAGCTTGTGGGCCGAGTGGATGACATCGAACTGCTGATTTTCGAGCTGGACGATGACCTCAGTAACCTGCCCGACGAGGAAACGGTCTCGGAACTGCAGCGACTGGGCTCGGCTCACGGCATGACCTACACGGTCCACTTGCCGATCGATCTCAGACTGGCTGATGATGAAAGCTCCTGGTCGGTGCAAAAGGCCATTCGTGTGATTCGGAGCACAAGAGAGCTTTCGCCCTACGGATACATCATACACCTTGAGGACCGACACGGGCCAGGAAATCAGGATCAGGACCGTTGGATCGAGAACTCGGCACGGTCCTTGGAAGCGCTGGCAAAAGAGTCGGGAAGTCTCGAAGACCTGTGCGTGGAGAATCTGGAGAGCTATCCGCCGGAGACGCTCGACGGCATACTTCAGAGAATCCCGGTATCATGCTGTGTCGATGTGGGCCACCTCTGGAAGGACGGACTTGATCCCATCGGCTATCTTGAAAGATGGCTGCCCAGAGCGCGAGTGGTCCACATCCACGGTATAGGGCAACGTGACCACATGGCCCTGTCCCTTGCCTCGGCAAAGGATTTGGATCCCGTAGTCACGCTCCTTGAGCGCTGCTTCCGCGGGGTGCTCACCTTTGAGGTTTTCAACGAGGAGCACTTGCTGGATTCGCTTGACGCGTTTGAGCAGTCCGTAAACAGAGTCAAATCGACATTCTCATGATTCTTCACCAATGGCTGTCGAGTCCCTTGAGCACGCTCTTTCTTAGTGCTCCGTTTCATAAGTTCGGTCGCGTATTCTTGTGTCATCCTTCAATTCTTGCAGGCAAGGATACGGGGCTCCCGCAAAACGCGGTAAGGCCGTCACCCCGGCGAACCCCGGATCGTAGTCCGGGGCAGGCTCTATGTGTCTGCCCTCCCCCCCGAAAGTGAATGGTTAGCTGAGAGCCGCTTTTCCCCTTGACACGGACCGGAATCCGCTGTTACATGGTCCAGATAACTGGGCTGAACACCAGTTGATGTGCTGGGTAGTCCCAAATGGGACGTAAGGGAAAACGGTGAAAATCCGTTGCGGGCCCGCCGCTGTGACCGGGGACGAAAGCCGCTTAGCCACTGTCATTATTGACGGGAAGGCCGGTGAGTAGGAGAAGCCGGAAGCCAGAAGACCTGCCCACTCACGTATGATGTTTGCCACGCTCTTCGCGGATGGGGAGCCAGGGGCAAAAAGGGATGAAAATAACGGCATCCCGGGATAAGGTATCCCGGGATTTTTTTTGCAATCCCGTTCTGATCGTGGAGCAACTCGGCTCCTGAGAATCGCGACACGTCCGGTACCGGGCAGTTACCGCTACTCCTGTAAGTCCAATGTTGCTCTCGTTCCCGGGCTCTGCCCTGATCTTTACCCATAAGTCTCGCTGGACACCGGGCTTGTGTCCCGTCGACTCGGACGCGGCCTTGATTCAACGAGCAACAGGAAGGCGCAGGAGATAGAACGGGGAGTAAAGCAGAATGACTGCCCCGAAGGGGCAGACCACGAATAGCCGTGGGTTTCAACCCACGGAAAAGGGGAACACCATTAGCGGGTCCGGACCCTGAAGGGGTCCACCAATGACACAAGGAGGCGTATCATTCATTGAAGCGGGTCCTGATTGGTCGACCCCTTCGGGGTCGTTCGGGATAATTGGATGGGCGCTGCTTGGTCAGTAGTTCCCATTGGTGGACTAATTGGCATGATATTGCCACGGTGTCCAGCGAGAAAGATATGGGACATGCTCAGGGCTCTGCCTGGGAATGCATACCGGGAGGCTCCGCCTCCCCTACTGGAGGCCGGCATGTTCGCAAACAAAGAGGATTCTTGTACAAAAAATGGGTGCCGCGCCAAGTCCACCGAATTCCGTCACTGACCGAGCATCCAAGAGGGCGACGCATGCGTAGCCCCTACGGCCGGGACCCCGTCGCGGTACGGGCATTTTCATGTTTGGTTGTGCCGTTCCTGGACATGGGAGTTAATAGGAGAGGTTGAGTGGCAAGGGTAGTTGTCATCACAGGCGCCGCCAGGAGCGGGAAGAGCCATTACGCCCAGACCATGGCGGAAGCCTTGCCTGGACCACGCGTGTTTGTCGCCACCTGCCCGTTGGTGGACGAGGAGATGAGGGAGCGGATCAAGAAGCACCAACAGGCGCGATCCAAGTCCAACTGGGTGACCGTTGAAGAGACTTTGGACCTCACCGGCACTTTGCGGAATCAGGCCGGATTCAGACTCATCCTGGTTGATTGTCTGACGCTCTGGGTGAGCAACCTCATGCATCGGGCCCATGAGCATGGACAGGAAGTGGGCGAGGAAGAAGTGGCGGAAAGCTGTAGAGAGATTCTTGAGGTCTGTTCTACAATTCCGGGCACTGTGTTGTTTGTGACCAATGAGGTCGGGGCAGGAATTGTTCCGGAGAATCCGGTTGCACGGCTCTATCGCGATCTGGTTGGGAGGTGCAACCAGGTAATTGCCGCAGGCGCGGACCAAGTTGTTCTCATGGTTGCCGGGTTGCCACTTGAACTAAAGGAGACAGACGACTTATGACACTTCTGGGCAAGACAGTTATGCGTGTTGTTCCCCAGGATGCGACCTTCCGAGAGAAGGCAAGAGAGCGGCTCGATCAGCTCACCATGCCTCACTGGGCACTGGGAAGACTCATGGACCTGGCAATTGACCTTGCGGGAATGACCAGATCCATGCATCCGCCGGTAGACAAAAGAGTGGTGGTGACAATGGTTGGGGATCACGGCGTGACGGCGGAAGGAGTCAGCAAGTATCCGCAGGAAGTGACCCTCCAAATGGTTGGGAATTTCCTTGCCGGCGGGGCCTGTATAAATGCTCTCTCAAGGGTAGCCAATGCAACCGTGGTGGTGGTCAATATGGGAGTGGCCGGCGATGTAAGCGGTTTCACCGACCGCGACGGCCTGGTTTCCAGTCCTGTGGGCCCGGGTACCGGGAATATTGCCGAGGGGCCTGCCATGAGCAAAGAGGATGCGCTACGGTCAGTGGAAGCAGGAATTAAGGTGGCTCAAGACCTGGGGCGTTCGAACAACCTTTTTGGTGTCGGCGACATGGGAATAGGGAATACTACGCCTAGTAGTGCAATTGTGGCAGCTCTGACGACCGGATCGCCGGAGGAGGTAACCGGTCGCGGCACGGGCATAGAAGACTCCCAGTACAGGCACAAGGTAGCCGTCGTGGAGAAAATCCTCCAGAAAAACAACCCTGACCCCAATGATGCTGTGGACGTTCTATCCAAAGTCGGCGGATTCGAGATCGGCGGGATAGCGGGGCTTATCCTTGGCTGCGCGGCCATGCAGAAGCCGGTATTGATAGACGGTCTCATTTCCACTGCCGGCGCTCTGATTGCCCATGGTTTGGCGCCTGCCGCGGCCGACTACATGGTTGCGTCTCATCGCAGTGTGGAACAGGGTCACAGAATAGCTTTGGAACACCTCAACAAGGCCCCGCTATTGGATCTGGACCTCAGGCTCGGTGAAGGGACCGGTGCGGCCCTGGCGATGCCTCTCGTGGAGTCCGCGGTTCGGATCCTCACTGAAGTTGCGACCTTTGAAGAGGCGTCTGTTTCTCAGGCGGACAAATAGTGGTGATACCCGTTCAGCCTGGCCTGCGCGGCTCGGCTTCACACGGACAGGGGTTGATGGAATGCTCCGGCATGGCGGCAACCTGACAAATTCTGCACGTGTCTCGGGTCTGGCTCCCGAGCAGATCTTGGACTTTTCCGCCAACATCAATCCACTGGGACCACCTGAATGGCTCCGTTCCGTGGTGAGTTCGGCTCTTGGATCGGTCGTTCATTATCCCGATCCGGAATGCTCTGGTCTTGTGGAAGCCGTTGCAGCCAGGTATGAGGTCCGGCCGGACCAGGTGCTCGTGGGCAATGGTTCGACTGAAATCCTCCATCTTCTTCCCAGATCACTGGATGTCTCTAGGGCGGTTATTTGCGTTCCTACGTATACCGACTACGAGTTGAGCGCGACCTTGGCAGGTCTGGAGGTGACCAGGATCTTTCTGCAAGAAAACGAAGGGTTCCAGCTCCACTTGCCCCGACTTGCTTCCAGGATGCGCGGAGACGAGCTGGTCTTTCTCTGCCGGCCCAATAATCCTACGGGCCTGCTTTTCGACGCGGAAGCCTTAAGAGGTATTGCAGCCAAGTTCCCGTCAGCGATATTTGTGGTGGACGAGGCCTTCGGCGATTTCGTAGACGGGATGGACAGCATGACCAGGGAGCGTCCCGATAACGTAGTCGTGCTCCTTTCCCTGACGAAGATCTTTGCGATTCCGGGATTACGCCTCGGCTGCGCTATAGCGGATCACCGCGTGGTGGAGGGGGTTCGACGAATCCAGCCCTATTGGTCTGTCAATACGGTGGCTCAGGCGGTGGGCGAGGCCGCATTGAAGGATACGCAATACCGCGAGCGAAGCAGGGAATTCGTACGGGAAACGCGTCAGAACCTTGTAGCCGACCTGAACGCTATTCCGCACGTAAAGGCATATCAAGGAACGGCCAACTTTCTGTTGGCGCGTATCGAACACAAAGACATGGATGCGACGATCCTGGCGGAACGCATGTTACGCGACGGCATCGCAATCCGGGTTTGCGAAAACTTCGATGGTCTGGACAAGCGCTTTTTTCGTGTCGCGGTTAGGACAACCCGGGAGAATCTGCGAATGTGCGATGCGATCAGAAGTGCGCTGGGAATCGCTCGCCAAGTTCGGACCAGGCGGAGATCTCTCGCCCTCATGTTCCAGGGCACGAGTTCCAACGCCGGCAAGAGCGTTTTGACCGCCGCGCTGGGGCGTATCCTGCTTCAGGACGGCTACAGGGTGGCGCCGTTCAAATCCCAGAACATGTCGCTGAATTCTTTTGTTACTCGGACAGGTGGAGAAATGGGACGTGCCCAGGTGGTCCAGGCCCAGGCATGCCGACTCGATCCGGACGTGCGGATGAACCCGATTCTCCTCAAGCCCAATACCGATACGGGAAGCCAGGTTATTGTCTGCGGTAAGCCGGTGGGGAACATGAATGTCAGCGAGTACATTGAGTATAAGCCCACGGCTTTCGAGGAGGCCAAGGCGGCTTACGAATCTCTGGCACGGGAGTTCGAAGTGATCGTGATCGAGGGCGCCGGCAGCCCCGGGGAGGTCAACCTCAAGCATCATGACATAGTGAACATGCAGATGGCTCGGTACGCAAATGCTCCGGTTCTGCTGGTGGGGGACATCGACCGGGGAGGAGTGTTTGCGGCATTCGTCGGGACCATGGAGGTTCTCGCGGAATGGGAGCGTTCAATGGTGGCCGGGTTCGTTGTGAACCGTTTCCGTGGAAAGCAGGATCTTCTTGGCGATGCCATTGAGTATACCCGTCGCCACACAGGCCGGCCGGTTCTGGGAGTGGTGCCGTATTTGCCGGACCTGGGGTTGCCCGAAGAGGACTCAGTCAGCTTCAAGAACGGCCATTTCGATGATTCGGGCCCGTCGGAGGATTACGTGGAAATAGCCGTAATCGATCTGCCCCATATCTCGAATTTCACTGATTTCGACCCATTCCGGATTGAGCCTGACGTGCGCTTGACAGTGGTACGAACGCCTGGTGATCTGAATCGGCCCAACGCGGTGATCCTTCCGGGAAGTAAGAACGTCATCGGTGATCTTGAGTATCTCAGGCACAACGGCCTCGCAGCCAAAATAACCGACCTGATCAGGAACTACCGTACTGAATTGGTCGGGATTTGCGGCGGCTTTCAGATGCTCGGTCACGGGATAGCGGATGTCCATCACCTGGAGTCCGCCGGCAAGACCATACGGGGCCTGGGTTTGTTGAACTTGACCACGGTCCTGGCCCTTGAGAAGACTCTGACCCGAGTCAAAGCCGAGCATTTGGAATCAGGCTTGACCGTCCGGGGATATGAAATCCATCATGGTCAAAGCGAATCCTCGAACATCGAACCTCTGTTGAAACTGGAGCATACTGGACCGGAAGGCGCAAGATCCTCCGATGGCATGCTGTGGGGCACATATCTTCATGGCATATTTGACACGGATGAGTTTCGACGATGGTTCATCGACCGCTTGCGTACACGTCGCGGCCTGGCGGCAAAGGGTAGAGTCTGCGGCGAATACGACCTGGAGCCGGCGCTTGACAGATTGGCCGAATCCGTCCGTCGAAACATCAGGATGGACACAGTTTACAAGCTGATGGGGCTTTGATGAGCCTTGAGTACTAAATCCTCCTCGCCGTGATTCTGGATCTGCCCCGCGAAACTGAATGCCTACGCTCGATGTTCAATTCGTGTCATGACTGTCCGGTTAAGTGCTGGGCGGACTCACAGAGAATGCTCAGCACTTAACCGGACAGTCATGGTCGTGGATTCTGGTTTCCTGTTGCTCTTGCACACCTGCTCTGTCATATTGATTACGTGGTCGGATCAAACCTGCGCGCCTGCCGGCTCGTGATGTTAATGCAGTGGAGCAAAAAGGAGGATTCCCCGTGTCCGCGATAGTCGATTTTCTCAAGGCATTGGCCGGTATCTGCGAGACCAAGCCGCTTGATCAGGACATGTGGCAATTGGATGGAAACCGGATCACCCTATACCTGGACGATTTCGAGCAATTTCATAGCCCCGGCGGGGCAGTGCTCATCAAAGGTAAGGGCCTGAAACCACCTGTGCTCATAGTTCGCGCGGATGACGGCCGGTTCTACAGTTTTGCAAATACTTGCACTCATATGGGACGAAAATTGGACCCCACACCGGGAAAGCGGGTCTTGCGTTGTTGCAGCGTGAACCATTCCACCTTTGACTATGAAGGGAACAGACTGAGCGGGCCTGCAAAGAAACCGCTCAAGCTGTATAAAACAGAGCTGAAGGACGACGAAATTGTAGTCACCCGCACCTGATGGTCGCTCGTGATATTCATTGCAGGACGCAACCCGTGGTTATGCTGAACAGGATAAACAAGTCACTTTTTGGCAAGATTTATGCATTTGCTATTCGCGATGGATCGTGCCGGTTACTCCGGGGAATTCCTCTCTCCACCCCGGGCCGAAACGTTCGTCCAGAAGTGGACCAAGACGTTCGATGGTGTGTGGCCAGGGTGAATCTCCCTTGCCAATGAGGTCCAACAGATCAGTCAGCAATGCTTCCAGGTGGACCAGGTCCCCCTTGGGAAGGTATGAAACCGCCCCCCGTTGCATAGCTTGAAGTATGTATTCGGGGTTCATGGCCGGAGCAGTGAGCATCACTGACGGAAATCCCTGCTCAAACGCTGTGTCAAGTAGGTCGAGCCCCCTTACGCCCATGATGTCCAGTATCACCAGGTCGTAGGACCTGGATTTCAGGAGTTCCTCCGCCCTGTGAAAGGTTCCCGCGGTTTCCACTTTGCAGACTTCAAGGACTTCCTCGATGGTTTCCAGGACATCGGGCTCGTCATCCACGACAAGAATGGTCTTTCCCTCCAGCACTGGGGTTCTCCTTGATCCGTTCACTTGCGGCTTGACACCAATCTTGCTAATATACTATATAGTTGAGGGGAGATCAACCTATGGAAAGCATTCTGAACGACAGACAGGTCCTCGCGGTGGATGATGAACCGGACGTTCTCGAAATCCTCGAGGAAGAGTTGGAAGAATATGGAGTGGACATGGACAGGGCCTCCAGCTATGAGGAAGGCATCCAGAAAATGTCCTCTTTGACGTACGATCTGGTGATTCTGGACATCATGGGGGTCCGAGGATTTGAGCTGCTGGAGTTCGCGGTGGCCAGGAAGCTCCCCGTTGTGATGCTGACCGCGCACGCGCTCAGTCCGGAATCGCTTAGGAAGTCGATTGAGCTGGGAGCAAGGGCCTACCTCCCCAAGGACCAGCTCGGTCAGATAGCGCCGTTTCTTGAAGACGTATTGACACTGAGTTATCAATCAGCCTGGAAGGCGGTCCTGCAAAAGATGGGAGGCTCCTTCGGAAAGCGCTTCGGTCCGGAGTGGCGGAAGTCGGAAGAGGAGTTTTGGCAGAAGTTCGAACAGGACCTGGAACTGAGCGATTCCACGATCATCCAGTCTTGAGCGGGCCCCTTAGAGGTCCAAAGCATCCCCGGAGAACCTTGTGGGCATCAAACACATTCAAACATCTCACCTGGTCCACGATCTGAAGAACCCGGTCAACATAATTGAGAGCGGCGCGAGATCGCTCCTGGACAAACAGGATCGGTACGGCCCACTCACTTCCAAACAAGAGAAGGTTATAAGGCGGCTCCTGAGGAACGCCCTGAAGATGAAGACACTGACAAGCTGCATGCTGGAAGTGGACATGGCATCCCAAGGGACGCTTAAGGTCAACGATTGCACCCTGGTCGGCGTACTCAGGAACGCGCTCGTGGAAGTGTTCGATCTGGTTGATCCTCAGGTTGCAGAGGCGGTAGAAGAGGCCGATGATCCTGCGAGCCTGCGCAAAGCGCTCGAGCGGGGCCACGTTTTCCTTGAAGCCGAAGAATCGGTCCTGACAAAGTTGATGCGGACTGATGAAACCAAGCTGAGTTTAGTTATCACAAACCTGCTCTCCAATGCGCTGAAGTACAAGAAGAAGAATATCTACTTGAGATGTTGGGCGGAAGGCGATTCCATCAGCGTGACAGTAAAGGATGACGGCCCGGGGATACCGGAATCCTATCACAGCCAGGTTTTTGACCAATACTTCCAGTGCGTGACCGTAGAAGGATTTCCCGTAAGGGGCCACGGCCTGGGATTGGCCGGCGCTCAAGCGCTCACTGAGGCCTTGGGCGGAAAGCTGTCCCTGGGAAACTCCACGGGCGGCGCCGAGTTTATCGTCCAGGTCGAGTGTGGCAGCAAGTCCTGAGCTTGTGAACTATTTCGCTCTGGGCTGGACCATTCCGAAACCGAAGTCCTTCAGGTCCTTCTGAACCATACCAGTCGAGAAATCAATGTCTCCACGACCCACGAGGGGCGCCGAGAGCGTTGTGCTTGACCGGGCGGCCTGCGGTGAGGTACGCTTAGAAACAGGAAAAAGTACGCTTTTTCAGCAACGTGACACGGTTTTGCCTCTCTTGTGCCCTGTGGGGCATCGTACGGGTGCCTTTTCAGGTTCATGGGAGCCATCCCTCGCCCTGTTATCCTCCGGAAGACCCTAAAAAGGGCAAGACCACCGCATAATTCCGGGTGAAGTACGGTTCAATTCGTCAAACCTGAAACGATCTGGATAATGCATGAGGTTACTCGACACACTCCTTGGAACCATTACAAAGATCCACTAGCGTCCGGTTTACTTGTCAATGATACCAAGCGGTTAGGGCTGCCTATTTCCTATTGTGTGCGCAAGCATTTGGCGAATGCCGGTTATTTCACCTATTTAATCTCAGAAAGTTAACATCAACTGATGTTGCACTTTATCACGGCATGTTTGCGATTTTTCCTGATACAAGATCATGAGCAGGTTGACCCTGTCCATCAGATTGGCCCTTATCCGGACAAGTAGCTTTGACAAGGAAAACGGAGACTTGGATAGGAATTTGAGATAGGCGACCAGCAAGTACACGCACAGGGCACACCAAATCTGAATCCTCACCGCATTCTCGCTGGTCCCGAAGAAACTCTTGATCTTGAGATTCTGCTTGATCCACTTGAAGAACAACTCGATATCCCAACGGGCCTTGTAGATGTCCGCAATCTCCTTTGCGCTCAGATGGAAGATGTTGGTGAAGAATAAGTAAGCCTTGCCGGTGTCAGGGTCCACGTATCGGATCCGTCTGAGATCTGTAGGGATGCTGTCCGCTTTACTGCCCGTCATGCGTACACGCCAATCCGAGGTCACTCCGGTGCTCCGATCTACCTTGAAACGCTCAACAATCCGAAAACGCATCCGATTCTTGAACCGGGTTACCCACCAGACCCCCTGAAGGCATAACCGGTACAGCCAACAGTAGTCGACGTAGGCCCGGTCAACCACCAAAATGCTGTCCGGCTCAAAATGGAATTGACGAGCAGCCTTGATATCCGCTCCTTTTCCATCGGTGATAACCAAAGCGCTCGGAAGGTGCCCCCGGTGATCCAACAGTGTATGAATCTTCAGCGCGCCCTTGCGCGTCCTGAACTTGGCCCAGCGGAACATCGAAAGACAGAGCGTGATCGTGCTCGAATCAAGAGAATACAGAGGATTCCGGAACTTGAACTTGTGCCCAGGGGCTCTACCTTGCGCCATCATCGTCAACTCGTTGAACATCTTCTCGAAAATGGCCGAATCACGCTTCTCGTTAGCATCAGCCATCGTGGACCTTGAAAATCCATCGAGCCCCAAATGATAGAAGCTACGCAGCTTCGATCTGAGAGTCGTCTCAAGGTCTCTGAGGCTGTCCACACCGCTCAACTGAGCAAACACATGGCACACAAACAGCTTCCAGCAGGAGAAGCTGCGGATACGATGGTCGCCGTTATGCTCACGAACAAACTTCTCAAATCTCGACCGCGGAAGGTGACTCACAATCTGATTCAACGTCGTGTTATAATGAGCCATGACCTGAACCTCCTTTGATATTTTTTTGTGCTAATTCCAAATACCAAAGAAACCGGTCCAGGTCATATCTAAATCCCGATGCCGGTGGAACAGATTCGCCAGTCCCAATAAACATGTCCCCCAAAAGGACACTCAACGCTGATGGTCTCGCAATCCGACCGGATCGCAAATCCTTTGATTTTTACCGGACAGTCATGTACTGGCCTCTGGTTTCACTTCCTATTGTTTCATATTGCTTGTCTTAGAGTCCTTCGACCTATCGGTGATTGTGGCCAAACTAATCGTAGAATCGACAATGTTCTTTTTGAACTTCGTCGTTCAGAGATATCTTATATTCACCCGTTAGACAGATGTCGTCAGGCTGGCGGGTCAAGGTCGTGAAAGTGAAAACTCGCAAAGTGGAACACCATTCCAGGCACCGTCCGGGAGGAAACCTGTCTGGAAGACGGCCGGCTATGGGAACGCGTTTGATCCATACTGCGCAGAGACACCGGCAGACCGACAGCGTACCTGTTCCGCCGCCTACACAGCGGCGAGATCCGAGGGTAATGCGAATTGGCTCTGATCATGTCTACACTCTGGAACGAAAAGGGAGCAAAATCTGCGTCCGGCTCATTCCTCTGATGAGGTGAGCTCAGATTCGGCTCCTTTGACGATCCGGAATCACAACTCTTCGGTAGTCTGAAGGGTCCGAAATCCTGCTGTTATAAAGATCGATATCATGGCACAGTCTCCGAAAGAGAGCAGTCCCGGAACAGACTGGGATGAGTATTACCAGACCCCGTACACAGGGGCTGAGTTTACCAGACGGTTGATGGGCCGAGTGCTGGCCAAGTTCGTTCGTAAACACGTCTCAGATGTTCACAGAGGCCCGTTGAGAATTGCCGAGTTGGGAGGCGCCAACAGCTCTTTCTTTCGGGCGATCAAGGAAGTAGCGGGACCGGCTGAATACCATATCTTTGACAGTAACCGGGTAGGACTCGATCTCACCTTGAAACGTCTGCAAGGGCAGGAGGGGCTCTCGCTGCACTGTCAGGACATTACGGAATTGGAATGGGGTCCAGAGTTTGATCTTGTTTTCAGCGTGGGTTTGATCGAACATTTTTCGGTTTTGGGTACGCAAAAGGCTATTGAGGCTCACTTCAAATTGGCTGGACCTTCGGGAATAGTGATCATCACTTTCCCGACACCGACGCTATTGTACCGTGTAAGCCGTGCATTGTCGGAATTGCTTGGACTATGGATCTTTCACGATGAAAGACCCCTGAGGATGGATGAAGTGGAGAAAACGGCCTTGCAATATGGTTTCACAGTAGATTCGATGATCGTCTGGCCGATCCTGTTCACTCAGCGCATAATGGTCATGAGAAAAACGTGACTGGTTGCGCATATCCCTAACCAACTCTCAACAAAGAACGCGGTCCTTTTGGGATTTCCGGGGACATAATACCTTTTTCATATGGGCCGCTTTCACGGCCTTCCCGGTCTTCCCTTGCTATCAATCGTCCGGATAGGCCACATCTTGATACTCTCTTGGGCCCGCTTTCAGTATAGCCATTCCCATTAATCCCCCCGCCCTTTGAGTGCGATTCTTATCTTTGAGGCCATTTCCTTCAAGTTATTCAAATAGTCTCGTGCAACAGGGTCCAGTGAAACCACTTTTGCTCCGATAGCTCTACCTATGATCTCAGCGTTCCTTCTGTCGAATTGAGGCTGAACGAAAATGGTTTTGACCCTTTTATCCCTGGCGCGGTCGATCAATGCGGCAAGCTGTTTCGCGCTGGGTTCTTTGCCGCCCGTTTCCACTGCGATTTGCTTGAGTCCGTATCGATCCGTGAAATAGCCGTACGCGGGGTGAAAAACGAAAATCTCCTTTCCCTTGGCCCGAGCCAATGTCCTGGAGATTTCCCCGTGAACTCGGTCCAGGTCGGAGTGGAAGGCTGCCAAATTACTGCGGTAGTCATCGGCATTTGCAGGGTCCAGTTTGCAAAGCGCTTGGCTTATGGTCTGAGCCTGAACCTTCACGAGGAGCGGATCGAGCCAGATGTGGGGATCGAGTGTGCCCGCCCCGTGTTGGTGCTCACTCTTGTCATGGGAATGTTCACCGTGTCCTGCGTCTCCATGTACATGGGGCTCCGTCATCTTCCGGCGCCTGATGCCCTGTCTCGTATCCACCACTCTGAGGTCCTTAAAAGTTGACCCGATCTTCGGCATGATCGCATTTTCAAAAGGGGCACCGATTCTGAAGAACACCTTTGCCTTTGCCAGCCCCGCGATCTGCTTTGGAGTGGGCTCATACGTGGCGGGAGATCGGCCTGGGCCTACGAGCACCCTCACTTCGACATGATCGCCTCCAATGCGGTCCACAAAGTAGGCTTGAGGCAAAATGCACACAAAGACTATGATTTCCCGCGGGGTTGCGTCCGCCTCCACAATGTCGGCGCTCATGGCAGGAAGAATGAGTAACGCTGCAACTAGACAAACCAATCGAGGGTTCACTTGTTTATCTCCGTTTAGTCCTTTTCAACGGCGCCTTCTCCGGCATCCGGGTGGATCTCGAACCGCGTGATACCAATGCGCTTTCAAAGAGGGAACATACGGCTCAAGTCCGGAAGGGAGAAATCCCCCCTGCCCCCCTTTGAAAAAGGGGGGTTAGGGGGGATTTTGAGACTCGGTCCCTCACCGGTACACTGTACTTCTTTGAACGCAATTTGGTATGACCTGCTTGCTTGAGTGATTGTCCAAGTTCGTCCAACTTCCCAAGTACGAAGTATGAGAACGCCCGGAACAAATCCGAGCACTCACATATCCGATTCCGGACTCCACTGTCAAGGAGGAAAAAAGGACTGAAGTAATCATTCTGTTTCGTGGGGCAGATCCTCTCATCGTGGGAGTCATTGCGAGGAGTGAAACGACGAAGCAATCCCCATATCCACTGCGCAGGAGATTGCTTCGCTACGCTCGCAATGACATCCTGCCGGCCCCCCGAAATTGAATGGTTACGGACTGAAGGATTAGGACGGAGAGCTTGAGAAGCTGGCCTCCCTCCGGGAGATGTTGTAAAATACAAAGACATGGTTTTTATTCAGACGGAGGAGTGGCTTGTGGCAGAGAAGGAAAAACCGATTTCCTCGTCTTCTAAAGAGTTGGTAAACTCTCCCCGGAAGCTGATATTGGAGGAGGATCCGACGGAAACGATCGAGGTGCGCAGCCTGTTCACCACGGACGTGACCTCCTCGGGTAGCTTTGATATCAGGGGAGAGATCTGGGCCACCACGTTCGGCAAAGTGATTCAAGCTATGCCGGTCCCTGTATTGCTGGTTGACGATTCGTGGAACATTATCGGCCTTAACCAAGCCTGGGGACGACTTTCTCCCGAGTATGAAGAAATGCTGAATGCCCCGTTTTCCAGCCTATTTCCAAATCCGACCACGGCCGATATGGCAAAGTCGTTGTTGGAGCAGGTGCTCTCGTCCAGAAAGACGAAAATCGGCGAGGCAATCCTGGAAATCGCGAAGAGACGAACATGGGGCCGAATGACGTTTCGATCCATCAGGATAATGGATGAAAGGTTCATCCTTGTTCTGGTGGAAGACTTGACCGTAGAAAGAAAGCAACTGCAGACGAATGAGAAGCTCCGGGAAGAACTGAAAAAGCTGGTGGAACAACGTACCGCACAGCTTGTTCAAGCAAATGCGGCCCTCGAAAAAGAGGTCACGGAGCGCAAGCGCGCCGAACAAGAGCTTCTTAAGAGCCACGATCGACTTGAAATCCGGGTTGAAGCGCGGACCGTGGAACTTCGGCTGGCCAATGAGCAGCTTAAGCAGGAAATGGCCCAACGGGAGAAGGTCGAGGAAGCGCTGATCAAGACCGAGCGCTTCAGAGCCGTTGCAGACCTGGCCGGCGGAATAGCTCACAACTTCAGGAACATGCTCCAGGCTGTTTTGGCCTCGGCTTCCATGCTGCGCCAGTCATTCGAATCAGGAAGACTCATCGATCCTGAAGAAAGCCTTGAGACGATCATCAAGAGTTGTCAGTCGGGCACGGACACCGTCAACCGCCTTCACAGTCTGACGAACCCCAACTCCGATCTATCTTCTCGGGAAACTGCCGTCTTTGATTTGTCAAGGCTTGCAGAGACTGCGACCGAGATAACGAAGCCGTGGTGGAAGAACCGTCCTGAGCAACAAGGTATCGCAATTAGGATGGACCTGGTACTGACAGATGGCTGCCGCGTGAGGGGGGCTGAAGGAGAGTTGCTGGAAGTGCTGGTGAATCTCATCAAGAACGCTGCCGAGACCCTGCCTGAAGGGGGTACCATAAGCATTACGACCGCGGTCCAGGGAGAAGAGGTCGTTCTTCAAATCAGTGATACGGGGACCGGTATTCGCAAAGAGCATATCAAGAAGGTGTTCGATCCTTTCTGGACTACCAAAGGCGAGAAAGGAACCGGCCTGGGTCTCTTTGTGAGCTATGCCGTTGTCCTGAATCACAACGGGACCATGTCGGTTGACAGCGAGCTGGGCAGCGGGACTACGTTTACGGTCACGCTGCCTTCGGCGCCGCTGGGTCCGCAGGATGAAGAATGCACCACTGCGCCGCCCCTTGATTTGAAGGGTTCGATCCTTGTGGTCGATGATATGGAACCGGTGGCCTTCGTGTTCAAGGAGGGATTGGCGAAATCCGGTCATACGGTCTTCACGGCCTTGTCGGGCCCCGAGGCCCTGGAAGTGTTCGAACGGGAGAGAATTGACGTGGTGGTGTGTGACCTCACAATGCCGGGAATGGATGGATGGGAAGTGGCCCGTGCATTGGATGAAATCTGCCGGAAATCAGGCGTCCCGAGGAAACCGTTTGTTCTTACAACCGGCCGATCCGGCCAAATCCTTGAGAACGACACAAAGGATGCCACCTGTGTAGACCGAATTGTTGAGAAGCCCACGGATCTCACAAAATTGCGCGCGGTGGTCCGCGATCTTCTCCAGGAGCGCGCGGCCGCCGAGTCCTGAGGATTGGCCGCCCATTGTCTCAATGGGTTAATATGGAGACGTTGACCCTCTACGTTACGTTGCTGGTTACTTGTGCCACGCGGCGCGAGCAGATTGGCTGACGTGCCAGAGCAGAAGAGTGACGGAAACCATGTCACCTCAGATCGGGTGGACGGTGCAGGGCCAGTGAGGCACCCCAGATATCGGATAATATCAACAAGGAGGAAGAGTATGAAAAAGGTGGCGATTGTGGGCTGTGGCGCCTACATGGACAGCGGCTACGGCTGTCCAGGTGAGTGGCGGTGTTTGAAGGCCGCATCCCTTGGTGAGGGTAATTTCGATGAGCCGTCCTCCGTGACGGCGTTTGTTAAATGCGAGTGTCCGGGACGTACCGTAGCTCCTAACCTTGGCATGGCTGCAAAGCTATCCGAGATCAAGCCGGACGCCATCTACTTCAGCACGTGCCTTGCCACAGCGAAACCCGATTGTCCTTATGTGAATCCTGAAGAGCTGGCCAAGGTCGTGGAAGGCAAGACAGGCATTCAGCCGGTGATGGGCACTCATGATTACCACTAGCTTTGCGAAGTGGAGTGAGTGCAGACTCCCATCCGTTCGGGGCGGCTGATTCTTCGGGCCGCCCCCAAGGGTAGGGGAGCTACTATGGCGAGCATGAACGAGTGGGAACCGCACATGGACCCTTCTGCTCTACGCAGTATTTCGTCCGGACTTGACTTCATGCATGCAGCAGTGTGTTGGATGTTGGGGTCAGGCTTGACATGGGGGTATAGACGGCGAAGAATGGCACGGAGAGCACGCATTCACTATCCGGGCGCTGTCTATCATGTGATGCTACGTTGGAACGTTGGCCAGGATATTTTCTTTGACGAGCCGGACCGGATTCGTTTCTACGATCTGTTGGAGGAAGGAGTCAAGCGATCAATCGTCTGCGCAAACGTGCGGAAACGAATCCCCGTCTTGCGGCAGACCTTGAGAGGGTAAGAGAAGACTCGGCACAAATACACATATGTCAAGCCTGACCCCACAATGACCCCACAATGACCCCACAATTATTAGGGCGGTGGCTCCAGCAAGCCTACCGCCCTCTTTCACTACACCGTCCCCCTCAATCCCTCAAGATCTCATTTGTCCCGAAAACTACTCCACAAAGTCCAATCTATTCTGAAAAATACTGCCAATCTCAGACCATTCAATGTGCGTTTCTACAACACTGAGCCTGATGGCATTTCTCTGCCGATGATCTTTGAGCAACTCACTTCCCTGCAGTAGTGGGAAGAGATAGAGGGGTTTTACATAAATGGCCTTTTTCCTTGACTGTACAAGGATTTCTCTGGTATCGTGCCGTAGTTCTCGTTTGTTTTCATAAATATTGATTGGGCCAAAGCTATCAGACCTTTAGATGGCGTTGCCCGTGTTCGAGGGTGCCGGTGTGGGTTATTCCAGTCGTTATCGTTGGATTGTTGTATCTTCTCTAATTCTCCTCATCATCTTGTCGCTGACATGCCCAATTTGGGCACAAGGACTTCCCCAATCACCCTACAGTGCTCCGTCTGTGGTAAGAGGTGGGCTAGACCTTGCTCCATCCAATCCACTGGGATTGCCGAGTGCTATAGGGCCTCGGACTTCGGATTCCATCCTTCTCACGCCTCAACTGTTTCAGGGAATTCTACCGCAGATCCCCAATCTCCAGGTGGGGTACCTGTACAGCTTTGGCAAGGCCGTGAAATCGGGTCGCCTGACAACGGACTTCCTGGTACCGATCAGCCTCAGCAGGGACTCGACGGCCTTTGGAGAAGCACACGGGGAATTCCAGGATTTCTGGAAAACGGCTACGGGAGGGGCGATCAATAGGATTGATTTCTCCTTTGGAGGCGGTTTTAGGACCATACGCGGCGCCAATACGCTGCTGGGAGTTAATGGATTCTACGACACCACAAGATTGGGTGGGCGATGGTATTCTTCGGGCAGCCTCGGCTTCGAGATGGCGGCATTGCTTCCCGGTAATGACGCGTTGGATCTCAACTTCAACTGGTATGGGAATCTCTTCAACAGCAATGTCCTTGCGAACGCGTTCAGGCGTGGGCCGCAGAATTACGATTTTGGGGCTGGCTATTCTCTCGAACTCTGGAACGGAGGCCCTGACTTACGCTTGAGCGCCACCGGCTACAGATTCAGCGCAGGATCAGGTGTCTACGGTATTCGCGGAGGCGCGGAGGCAAAAACTCGTAACGGGATGTTCTCCGTTAAGTACGAGGCAGCTCATGACGGGATTAACCATACATACCACACGGTCGGTGGGTTCGTGAACGTGGGCCTGCAACTGGAGAACCTGCTCAGCGGCAAGAGTCCATTCGTCATGCCGGAACCTATATTCAGGAGTCCTAGGAATCTGAGGGAGTTGTTGGTCAGGAAGGTTAGGAGAGAGTGGCATCAACCGGGCGCAGTCGTGGTTACGAGCAACCGTGCAGAAGGGTGCGATGACGGTCCTCGTCATCTTGATTCAGTAGAATTGGAGGAGGACCCAGGAGGAGCAATAGTGACGTGGAGGACGTCTACTACGCGCTATCCTCTCGGACGAACCCCCTTCACGCCGGTTTGCCTTCCCTATCTCAATCGGGGGCAGCGGGTACAGGTGGAAGTGTTTTACGAGACAGGCATTCCGTCCGGTGTTTGGGTCATGTATGACACTACGGTGCGGGTCTATGGCGCATCAGCGATAGTTTCGTACAACGGTAGTTTAGGTCTCAGCAGATCAGGCCTGTTCACGGTTACATTAACAGGCACACAGGATACTTTTATCGATTCTGGACAAGAGCCCAGAAGCGTGGAATTGATCTTTTCGCCATCAGTCCCTCCCATAACGTATGCCATAACAGTCCCAACGATCAACATCCGTTTCAACGTCCCGTGACCATAGGCGCTTCGTGGAGTTCTGTCACACCACAGTACATGCGATGGGGGCACCCATTAGAAGGCCCTGCCTGAAAGAGAAGAAGTCCCCGTCGGAACAGTGTCGGCAGCTCTGACGGGCGAGTTTTTTTGCGCGTTAGAACGGTGGTATGATCCGCGCTTTTGATGTATCTTGTCCGGTGTTAGAACTTTTTTTTCGCGCTCGAACGGTAGTTCTTCAAAAAGGAGCCG
>Ga0190284_1000010_pt1 | contig 193294 bp, 113 predicted proteins | sample 48691812_MG_FD_161668 | JGI IMG/M metagenome (GOLD analysis project Ga0190284, IMG submission 161668) | Hydrothermal vent microbial mat bacterial communities from Southern Trench, Guaymas Basin, Mexico - 4869-18-1-2_MG | ecosystem: Environmental > Aquatic > Marine > Hydrothermal vents >... | reverse complement strand
GTGCGACGTGCTCAATAACCAGGATGTCTGCTACCCAGGCACCGAGCTCAGACTGGTGCTGCAGGCCACTCCGACAGCGTCAGAGTCGCGGTAATTCCAATAGCATGTCTGGGGGTCTGCATTTAGAGGAAGAAAACGAGCAGGCACGATCCTACCGGTGTGCTTACTGCCGGGTGAAATATGTATTCCTTTCCATCTGATCTGTGGGAACACCTGCAAGTGTTCCGCAGGACTAATGCTCGGAGATATAACTTGATTTTGTTTCAATGGTTAAAACAACGCGTTGTCAGTTTTGGGAACATCGACATCGTTTGAGTGATAGATAATTTTAATTTGGCCTTTTAAACCACGTCCTTTGGGCGTGGATTCTTTACTTTCTGAGAAGTCTAGCGACACGTGGAAAAAACGGGACCATGATAATCATGGGTGCGCTGGTCAGGCATTGCCGAAGGCGTCAAGAGAGCTACCGTGGGATGCCATTAATTGATGAGCTGATGCGGCACTCATCCATTCGAAAGCTCGCTGAAAATAAATAAATAAAAACTGAACCGCCTGCACTATTACCGCGAGTTTACGGATGTTGTGTATTCTTTAAGGATCTTTACAGCGATAGAATTTGAATTTTTTGTGTTCGATTGGTTCAGGTTTGGTCGCGACGAGCGAGCCGATTAGCCGGATCTGATGTGCCATATTGGGGATCCAGCGTCCTGGAGCGATTGGACCTGGGTTCGAAAGTGGAAGTATAATGAGAAGCACTTTTAGAGGGATTCCTGAGAATCGCAATAGCTCTAGCCCGGATTATTCATGATCGTCTGCTGCGATCGCACATACATCTCAACTGGTTGTGTTGTTGCGGCGATTTCGATCTTCACTGGGGCGGCGAATCCCGCCTTCGGTCGAAATCGCAGAGGTGCCTTGCTAGCCGAGCGCCTGTACGATCTCGCTACGCCTTTTATGAATAGTCCGGGCAAGACATGACTCCCTCGTAAAAACCCTTTTTGGCCCAATTTTACCATTTCGAGTCATTTTAACTTCTTTATTGACAACACATCTCTATATCTATAGCCGTTGATGTGTATCAGAGTCGGGGTTTGTACGGCAGAATCAAGACATGTCCTCGCTAGCCTAACTGCGGAGATTTCAACTTGAAACCATCTACCTTTGACGAGTTAACCTTTATCAGGGTGTGCAGAGTCTGGCTTTTCACGACAACCATCGCACTGTGCTGCCTCATCGAAATAGAAACGGCTTCAGCTCATTCACCTCACGACGACGTGGAAGTTGTCGCCATCAGTCCCCAGTTCGATACCGACAAGACGATGTTCTGTGCATTCTGGGGACGTACCAACTTCATGGTCAAGTCTTTGAACGGCGGTATATCGTGGTCGCCGTGTCAGTTCGGGCTTTCGCTTCTCGAAGTCACGGCGATGGCCATTTCTCCGCAGTTCATAAGCGATAAGACTGTATTTGCAGGAAGCGATGGAGAAGGAGTTGACAAATCAACCAACGGTGGCGACTCGTGGCTCGCCGTCAACAACGGATTATCCGATCTCCACGTCACGACTCTGGCGATATCGCCAGGCTACGACAAGGATCAGACGCTCTATGCGGGCGGTCAATCGGGATCGGTTTTCGGCTCCCAAGATGGAGGCGATAGCTGGGAGATCTGCTGCTCCGGTCTGCCCGGATCGGAGATTACCGCCCTCGAGATTTCTCCGGCGTATTCTGACGATCGGATCATTTACGCAGGGACTGCGATCGACGGAGTCTACATATCGACAAACAGCGGCAAGAGGTGGTACTCCGTCAACAACGGGTTGGATGGCAAAACGATAACGAGTCTCGCGCTCTCTCCCGATTATTTCGTGGATTCGACTATTTTTGCAGGCACCCTGACAAAGGGGCTGTTCAAGTCGACTGATGATGGCCAGATCTGGAGCGCTTTGAACAGCGGAATCGATGACCACCATGTGGCAGGAATCGACGTTTCCCCCGCGTTCAGCACAGACCGGACCGTCTTTTGCGTTTGCAACGACAAAGGAGCTTACAAGTCTACCGATGCCGGTAAGACTTGGGAGCTCCACGAGGCCGACTTCGAGTATCGCGCTCCCCAGTCTGACAAGCATTTCATCGGAGTTGAGTGTTCTCCGGACTATGCGGTCGACGGAAGGATTTTCGTGTTGATGTTCGAAGGGCTTTTCAAATCGGGAGACCGGGGGAACAAGTACTTTCAGCTCAATATATACCCACAAACACTCATGCGCTTCATATCGATATCGCCCGCGTACCAACACGACAGAACGCTCGTTGCCTCGACGTATGGCGGCGGCGCCTATAGATCCACCGACGGAGGAGCGAGCTGGGAGACGGTCAACACCGGCATCTCGTTTCGATTTCTAACTCCCATCGAGATTTCGCCATCCTTTGAAACTGACAATACGATATGGACAGGTACCCTCAAGTACGTCAACATGACGACCGATCGTGGAGACAATTGGCTGCCGATCAAGGTCGACACCGGGGGTAACTACGTCCTGTCGCGCTGTCTCGGCGTTTCAACCGATTTCGCCAACGATCGGACTCTCTACTGCGGAAACCAGCCTCTGGGACTGTATCCCCTGTATCGATCCACCGATGGCGGCGCCAGTTACCAGCCCGTACCCGTTGCGGTCGGTTTTGTCACGGTCATCAAGTTCTCGCCGGATTACGTTCGAGACGGGACGATTTTTCTTGGAACCCAGAACGGAGTCATCGTGAGTACAGACCGTGGGGTCAGTTGGTCAGCGACCGGCATGGACAAGACCATCGAGAGGTTGGTCTTTTCCCCTGAATACACGACCGATCGAACGGTGTTCATGGGTGAGCATTTCGGCGGTTTATTCAAATCGACCGACGGAGGATGGACATGGTACGAATCGGGTCATGGACTTCCGAGCGATGTGGCTGTCACACAGATTGTCATGTCCGATGGATTCGCTAGTGATCGTACGCTCTTGACGTCGTCGGTTTTTTCAGGTGTCTGGAAATCGACGGATGGCGGCGACAACTGGACCTATATCGGATTGGGAGGATGCTTCATACGCGAACTGGCCATATCCCCCACCTACACTCAGGACGGCGACCTCTTTGCGGGGTGCTGGGATGGCGTCTACAAGCTAAATCCGGGGAACGTTTGGGACCGGGTCCTGTTTTTGTCGCGATACGAGGAAAACAGCGATCTCGTGCTGCTCAAAGGCAACTGGGACAGCTATAGCAGCTCGCTTGCCAGCGAACGCGACGTCTACTTCAGCGGGACATCAGGAGATTCGGTCACCTTCTCTTTCTTCGGCACGGCAGTGAATTGGTTGAGTACGAAGGCGGACAACCTCGGTATCGCCGTCGTCTATCTCGACAACGTTTTCATCGCCACTGTCGATCAATACAGCAAAGAGATCGAGTGGCAGCAGGTCCTCCACAGCGTGGCTGGATTGAAACAAGGGGCGCACAAATTGAAAATCGCGGTAACGGGAATGAAAAACTCGGAGTCTGCGGGCCGATACGTTGTGGTCGATGCATTCGAGGTCATCGACAGTTGAACCGATCCTCGCGTTGCGTGCCAAAAAAACAGAACATGGACAATTTCGTTACAATATTTTTTTGAACCAGTAGGTTGCCATTGAAATGATGGATTTACTACATTTCGAAAAAACTGGCTTACCAATCTGCGATATCACCAAATGTTCTGAAACTGATATTATAAATTGGGTCTACAACTATGACGCAGCCATTTCACGAATCTTCGTTTGACGAAAGCTACGGTGGTTTTACCTCTGTAACCGAAGCATTGCTGAGAAGATCGGAAGAGCAGGCGCACGATCCAGCCTGCACCTTCATTAGCGACGGCGAGGACAAAAATATTTTGTTCAATTACCGTCAGCTCGACAGGCGTGTGAGAAGCGTTGCCGCTCTTCTCCAGACCCGAGCAGCCAGGGGCGAACGCGCGGTTCTGCTTTATCCCCAGGGTATGGACTACATCATCGGCATCTATGCCTGTTTGTATGCCGGGATCATCGCCGTTCCCGCCTATCCTCCAGTCATGAAACGCCATCTGGCGCGTTTAGAAGCCATTATTTCGGATTCCAAACCAACCCTTGCGCTGGCTACGAAAGATGTCTTCAACGAGGTGAATACTCGCTTTTCGGATTTTTTCGGCAACAGACGAGTTCAACAGATTGCTACAGACGAGCATGACGATTCGATGTGTGATATTTGGCACGGAGTCGACTTGGGAATTGAGGATCTGGCCTTGCTGCAATACACGTCAGGTTCAACGGGAAGCCCCAAGGGGGTCATGGTTTCCCACGGCAATCTGCTGGCCAATATGCGTATGGTCGCACTCGCTTTCGGTCATAATTCGGAATTGGTATGGGTTAGCTGGGTACCGTTGTTTCACGATATGGGGCTGAGCGGCTGCATGCTGGGACCTCTCTTTGTAGGAGGCCATTTTGTCTTGATGTCGCCCATGTCATTCATCAAGAAGCCATCTCGATGGCTGGAGGCGATAACACGCTTCAGGGGCACAACGAGCGGAGCTCCCAATTTCGCTTTCGATCTGTGCGTCGATAAAATCACAAAGGAAAAGAAAAAGCAGCTCGATCTCAACTCCTGGCAGGTAGCGTTCAGCGCAGCCGAACCTGTGCGTGCCGATACGCTCGGGCGCTTCGTAGAGTCGTTTTCAGCGTGCGGGCTACGACCGACGGCGCTCTTTCCTGGTTATGGCCTGGCCGAAGCGACGGTTTTCACTGCAGGTGATGATTTCGAAACCGAGCCGACCATTATTGCTTTCGACCGTGGGGAACTCAAGAATCATCGAGCAGTGCCAGTCCTGAAAACTGACGAAAAAGCTCAACTCCTTGTCTCGTGCGGACGGAGTTCCGCGGGTGGGCGCATACTCGTCGTCGATCCCTGGACATCGCGAACCGCTACAACGGGAAGAATCGGTGAGATCTGGATCGCAGGTCCACATGTCACCAAAGGTTATTGGATGAGGCCCGATGAGACCGCGGAGACTTTCGACGCACGATGCGCCGATGTTGAGGCTGGACCCTTCCTTCGCACAGGCGATCTCGGATTCTTTCATGAAGATCAGCTCTATGTGACCGGTCGATTGAAGGATCTGATCATCGTTCACGGCGAGAACTACTATCCACAAGACATCGAGCATACGATCGAAGAGTGTCATGATTCGTTCCGACCGAACGGTGGCGCCGCTTTTTCAATCGATAGGGACGATGCAGAGAAGCTGGTCGTCTGCCAAGAGGTCGAACGCAGCGCGCTACGCCGTCTCGATAAGCAGGAGCTCGTCGATGCCGCCGTGGAAGCGATCTGGGAGTGCTACGGACTCGATCTTCATGCACTATCCCTGTTGAAACCTGGTTCGCTATCGAGGACATCCAGCGGGAAGGTCCAGCGTCGCGACTGCCGGCAACAGTTCTTGGATGGGCGGCTCTCAGGTGTGGTGGCGAGCTGGGTTCGAGATGCGGTCGAAGAAGACCTAGAAGCCCGTCGCGAGTCGCGAGATTCGGCGACGCAGGAAGCGGGGCTTTCACGGGACCAACGATCGCAGGCAGACATCCAGCGATGGCTCGTCGAGCGTCTTGCGCAGCGCTTGAACATCTCCCCTGACGAAATCGGAAATGGCCGACCCTTTGCACACTTCGGGATGAACTCGTTGGAAGCGGTCAGGCTCTCCGGGGAACTCGCCGAGTGGCTGGGACGTCCGCTCGTGCCGACGTTGGCCTATGACTATCCAAACGTGGGATTGCTGTCGCGTCATCTGGCTGGAAGCGGAGACGTCCAACCGATCACAGATATGGTGGTGAAAACCCACAAGCCGGAGAACGAGCTCATCGCCATTACCGGTATGGCCTGCAACTTTCCCGGCGCTCCTGATACCAAGGCTTTCTGGAAGCTTCTCGCCGAGGGCCGGGACGCGATTTCGACTGTTCCTGCCGAGAGATGGGACGCCGATTCCATGTACTCCCCGCTACCCGGCACCCGAGGCAGGATGATCTCGCGGTGGGGCGGTTTTCTGACGGATGTCGATCGATTCGATGCTGCCTTTTTCGAGGTTTCCGCGGCAGAGGCGATTGTGATGGATCCGCAGCAGCGCCTTCTCCTGGAGACGACCTGGAAAGCCCTCGAAGACGCCTGCGAGGCGCCCGTTGCACTCGAGGGAACCGATGTGGGCGTCTTCGTCGGTATCTGCGTGTCCGATTATCTGCGCTACTGCTCGCAAGTCCTGCAAGCGGTGAACGCCTTCACAAATACCGGCAATGCCCTGAGCATTGCGGCAAACCGCCTGTCGTATTTCTTCGACTGGCGCGGTCCGAGCCTCGCCATCGATACCGCTTGTTCGTCGTCCCTGGTCGCAGTGCACCAGGCCTGTCGGAGCCTGCAACTCGGGGAGTGCCGTCTGGCGCTCGCTGGAGGCGTGAATCTGATGTTTTTGCCGCACATCACCGTGGGGTTTTCGCTTGCAGAGCTATTGTCACCCGATGGCCGTTGCAAGTCCTTCGATAAGGATGCCAACGGATATGTTCGGGGGGAAGGATGCGGCGTAGTCGTGCTGAAGAAACTTTCCGATGCGCTGCGCGACAGGGACCGGATACTGGCGGTTGTCTATGGATCGGCGGTCAACCACGACGGGCGCAGCAACGGGTTGATCGCACCCAACGGTTTGGCGCAGCAACAACTCGTTCGAAAAGCGTTGCACGCGGCTGGCGTGCGTCCCGAGCAAGTGTCGTACGTCGAAGCCCACGGAAGCGGCACGGCGCTCGGCGATCCCATTGAGATGAACGCGCTCAGGTCGGTGCTGCTCGATGGCCGCAAGCACGATGAGCGTTGCTGGATCGGTTCGGTCAAAACCAACATCGGTCATCTCGAGTCCGCCGCCGGGATCGCCAGCCTGGAGAAGGTTGTGCTATCGCTTCAACACGAGCAGATACCACCTCATCTACACCTGAAGGAGCTCAATCCGGCGATCCAGATTCACGATACCCCGCTGTCGATCCCTACTGACGCACAGGCCTGGCCGCAACGAGAGGAGGTTCGTTTCGCCGGGGTGAGTTCCTTCGGTTTTGGCGGTACCCTTGCTCACATCGTGCTCGGTGATGCACCCCGTGGAGACAGGCGGGAAGGCGCGGCCGAAGGCAAAACCGTCTTCTGGCTGCCGCTTTCGGCGAAAAGCGAATCCGCTCTCGAGGAGCTGGCAGGGAGGTATGAGCGTTATCTCGCCGCGCACCCGACGGTCGATCCGGGGGATGTCTGCTTCTCGGCGAGCTGCGGCAGGACCCATCATATTCACCGGCTGTCTGTCCTTGCCTCATCTGCCAAAGAGCTGCGTGCCGGGCTCGCATCGATCCATCAGCCCAGACTTGCGAACGGTTGTTGGCGACGGCGATCTCCTCGGTCTCGATCGCCGCGTATCGTGTTTCTGTTTACCGGCCTGGGGGCTCAATACGTCGGCATGGGGCGTGAGTTGTATGAGACCCAACCCGTTTTCCGGAGGGCACTGGATCGCTGTGCCGAGGTCCTGCAACCGCTGCTCGACCGCCCGCTGCTCGAGCTGTTGCACCAAAACGGGGTGGAATGCGAGAGCTTCCTGAACGAGACGCGTCACGCCCACCCGGCGCTGTTTTCGTTGGAGTATGCGCTGTCCGAGCTCTTGAGGTCCCGCGGGATCCGTCCCGCAGCCGTGATCGGACACAGCATTGGGGAGTACGTGGCTGCCTGTGTCGCAGGGGTCTTCAGCATAGAGGACGGACTGCGGCTCGTGGCGGAGCGGGCGCGCTTGATCGATGCGCTCCCGTGTACCGGCGCCATGGTGACGATTTTGGCCAACGAATCAATCGTCCGCCAGGCGCTCGAGGAGACCGGTGGGGATGTCTCGATCTCAGCGATGAACGGGCCACAAAACGTGGCCGTCTCCGGTGTCGCCGAAGCCGTTCGTGCGCTGGCTGCGAAGCTGCAGGCGCAGCGAATCTGGACGATCCCGGTGAACGACTTGCACGCCTTTCATTCACCTTTGATGCAACCGATGGTGAACGATTTCGCAATGATCGCTTCGCGGATCGAATACTCGACGCCACGGATCCCGCTCTTGTCGAACAACACGGGGACGAACGTTTCAGATGAGGTCGCCGGCTCTGATTACTGGTGCCGGCACATCACCAGTCCCGTCAATTACTACGGCGGTCTCAATAGCCTCTTCCAAGAGGGCTACCGCCTGTTTCTCGAGGTCGGCCCCGATCCGGTATTGGCGACGATGGGACTGATGTGCGAGCCGTATAGCCGCGGTGAGGGCGACGAAACCCAATGGTTCTGGTGCTTGAGAAAGGGATTCTCCGAGAGGGAACAACTGCAGGAAACCCTTGCACGTCTCTACGCGCATGGAATTGATATAGAATTCTCCGAGGCCTTTCAGGATACACCATACCGGAAGATCGCCCTGCCCTCCTATCCCTTCGAACGGAAGCGATACTGGGCCGAGATGAACGGCGCCGATGACGCTCCGTTGGACCACGAACAGACGTCGCAGACCAGTTCGCCTCTAGTGACCCTCTTGAGAGACGGCAAAACCCGAGAGGTCGGCGAGCTGTTGGAGCAGTCGGGAAGATTCTCGACCAGCGAGGCCGTTCTCTTGCCAAAAATCCTCACAGAGCTGAGCAGTCAGGCCCGGTCGATTGAGACGATCACCAAAATTCAATCCTGGTTCTATGACCTGCAATGGCAGTTAAAGAACCTGGAATCTGGGAGTGCGCTCGCGATCGGCGAGGCTGCCCACTGGGTCGTCCTGGCCGATGGCGGCGGTGTTGGTGATATGGCGGCCGCCATACTGCGACAGAAAGGGCATCGTTGTGCGATGGCCTACAGAGGAACCCGGACTCGCCGCATCGACGGCGATGCGTGGGAGCTCGCCCCGGGTGATGCTGAAGGTCTCGAGCAGATGCTGCGCGAGGTTGTTCGAGACGCGGAAACCCCTATTCGGGGAGTCGCGCACCTGTGGAGCCTCGATGCGCCGGCGAACGAAGAGCTCGATGCCCGCGGATTGACGATCGCGCGTGAACTGGTGTGCGGCACCGCCCTGTTCGTCTTGCAGACCACGGCCCGACTGGCGGGTTCTCCGATGGGCCCGCCGCCGCGTCTCTGGTTCGTAACACAGCGTGCCGTTGCCGTGGAAGGCGACAGTGAAAAGCTCGCCATGGCTCAATCTCCACTCTGGGGATTCGGAAGAACAGCCGCGCTGGAGCATCCGGAAATCTGGGGAGGAATGATCGATCTAGCCCACGATGAGACGCACCTGATCGCCGAGCACCTGGTTGCCTCGTTGACGAACGAGGATGCGGAGGATCAGATCGTTCTGCGGAACGGACTGCGGTATGTCGCTCGGCTCTCACGTTGCAGCGTGCCAGCCTGTCGTGAGATCGTGCTGCGGCAGGATGCGACGTACCTCATCACAGGCGGCCTCGGCGGGATCGGCCGGCATCTGGCGGTCTGGCTGGCGGAGCACGGTGCGCGTTGTTTGGTTCTCGCCGGCCGCAGCGGTGCCTCGCAGCCTGCTGCTCGTGAAACGGTTGCGGAACTCGAGCGATCGGGGGTCAAAGTCGAGGCCGCCCGGTTAGACGTTTCGAACCACGAGCAAGTCGTCGAACTGATCGAGAGGATCCAAGCCACGATGCCGCCGCTCCGAGGCATCGTGCACGCAGCCGGAATCCTGGCGGATGGGATTCTGAAAGAGCTGGACTCGGCCCGCTTCGCGGAAGTCATGGCTCCGAAGGTCGATGGAGCCTGGCATCTGCACAGACTGTCGCGAGATCTCGATCTGGACCTGTTCGTGCTCTTTTCGTCGGTTGCTTCACTATTGGGATCTCCCGGGCAAGCCAATTATTCAGCCGCCAACGCCTTCCTGGATTCCCTGGCGCACTACCGGCAGAGAGCCGGCTTACCCGCGTTGTCGATCAACTGGGGGCCATGGAGAGAGGCCGGATTCGCCATCAAGAAGGATTCCTCCACGGCGTGGATCGACGAGATTGGACCAGCCGAGGGGATGGAGGCCTTCCGCCTGGCCCAACAAGTCGGCCGACCGCAACTCTGTGTCTTCGCGGCGAACTGGAACCAGTGGCAGGATCCCGCTTTGCACCGTCTCGCCATGTTCAAGGAGGTCGCCAACGACTTCAAGGAGAAGAGTGAGGTTGCAGGCGATGAGATCCGGTCACCCTTCGCGGAATCGTTGCACACGGCCGGCTCCGAGCAGAAACGCGATCTCTTGTACGACCACGTTCGGCAAGTGGTATCCCGGATCGTTGGATTCGAGCCGGGTCGCGAACCTGATCCAGACCAAGGTTTCGCAGATATGGGTATGGGATCGCTCATGGCTATCGAGCTGCGCAACCGCCTGCAAGCGGATCTCGGAATAACCCTCTCGGCGACTCTGGCATTCAACTACCCGACCATCAACGCACTCGTGAGTTTTCTCCACGCTGAAATCTCCGTAATCGATTCGGATCCAGCAGCGGATCAGGGGGAGCCGTCTGATGCCTCTGGAGTTCACGGTCAGGAACAATCGAGCGAAGACCTCAGCGAGGATGACCTGATTCGGGAGATCACTGAAAAATACGAGAAAACCAGGCGCGAATTCGGTGAAGGAGATCTGACATGAGCAGTGGCTCTAATCCCACTACACCCGACAAGGAATCTGCGCAACTGTCCGCTTTACAGAAGGCCTACTCTATCATCAACCAACTGGAAAGTAGGCTGGCGGACGTCGAACGCGAACGTGAATGCGTACAGCCCATTGCGATCGTCGGCATGGCCTGCCGTTTTCCCGGAGGTTCCGTCGATCCGGGGTCCTTTTGGGAACTGCTGCACAGCGGCAGGGACGCGGTGCGTGAGGTTCCCGCACAGCGGTGGGACGTGGACGCGATCTATGACTCGAGCGCTTCGACACCTGGAAAGATGTACTCCCGCTATGGAGGCTTCATCGACGACATGGATGCATTCGATGCCGCGTTTTTCGGCATATCGCCGCATGAGGCGACGCGGATGGATCCACAGCACCGTCTGCTCCTGGAAGCCGGCTGGGAGGCGCTGGAGAACGCGGGATTCGTGCCGGAGAGACTCAAGGGAAGTCGTACAGGTGTTTTCGTCGGTATCGGACAGAACGACTACGGTCAGATTCTGTGGAGCGGGAAGGATCTGACTAGCGTCGATGCTTATGACGGGACAGGTAACAGTTTCGGGTTCGCGCCCGGCAGACTCTCCTATGTGCTGGGCTTTCATGGCCCCTGTCTGGCCGTGACAACGGCTTGCTCCTCTTCGCTCGTTGCGTCTCATCTCGCCTGCCAGAGCTTGCGCTCGAAGGAATGCGACCTCGCGCTTGTCGGCGGAGTGCAGCTCATGCTGGCTCCAGGGGCCGGCGTTTTTCTGAGTCAGGCGCGGGCCATTACCGGAAACAGATACTATCGGGTGTTCGATGCTCGATCCGATGGATACTTGCGAGGTGAAGGATGCGGTGTCGTTGTGCTCAAACGGCTTGCCGACGCGCTGGCGGACGGGGATCCCATGCACGCCGTGATCCTGAGTTCTGCGATCAACCATGACGGTCGTAGCAGCGCGCTGACCGTGCCGAACGGTCTGGCGCAGAGACAGGTCTTGCGCAATGCCCTCGATAACGCCGGTCTGAAACCGTCTGATATCGATTATGTGGAGACGCACGGATCCGGCACACCACTGGGGGATCCAATCGAGATCGAAGCACTCGCCGATGTCTACTGCCAAGGACGACCCGCTTCACGGCCCTTGCTCGTCGGTACCGTCAAGGCGAACATTGGACACCCCGAAGAAGGCGCAGGCGTGGCGGGCTTGATCAAGACGACTCTGTCTCTCGAGCATCAAGAAATCCCGGCTCTCGTCAATTTCGAAAATCCAAATCCTCACATTGCATGGGACCGGATCGCCGTACGTGTACCGACCGAGCCGGTTTCATGGAAACGCAATCAAACCCCGCGTCGGGCAGGGATCAGCTCCTTCGGCTTGAGCGGCACTAATGTTCATATCATTTTAGAGGAGGCTCCGCAGACGCCGACATCGATCGAGAGCAGTGAACCAGATTTTGAGCGAACATGTCATCTCTTGCTGCTCAGCGCACGAGACGAACCCGGTTTGTACAGGCAGGCTCAACGTTATGCTGGCTGGTTACGATCTTGCTCGCAGGTGAACTTCGCTGACATCTGCTGGTCGGCCAACACACGACGCACTTCCTTCGGCCATCGACTGGCAATCGTAGCATCATCGGTTGAAGAAGCGGCAGGTAAGTTGACGGCCTTTGACGCAGACCGCGAGCGAAAGCAAAGTGACGTAATCGTTGGAAAGACGACGCAGGATCGGCTGAAAACCGCGTTTTTCTTCGCCGGTGAAACACAAGATTGTTTAAACCGAGGCCGTCAATTGTACATGACCCAGCCCACGTTTCGACAATCACTGGACCGCTGTGACGAGATCCTGCAGCGTATGCTGGATGGGTCTTTTCTGGAAGCTTTGTATCCATCCGGCGATACACGTTCACTGAAACATTCAAGTATGCCTCCGTTCATGCAACAACTGGCGCTGGTATCCATCGAGTTCGCTCTTGCCGAACTCTGGCAGTCATTCGGAGTCAAGCCGTCCTTGGTTCTGGGGTATGGCGTTGGTGAATACGTCGCCGCTTGCGTGGCCGGTGTTATTTGTCTCGAAGACTGTCTGAAACTCGTCGCGAGGAGCGCAAATCTGGAGATGAATCCGGATGCCTTTGAAGATACGGCGCGTAGCATATCTTACAATTCACCTGAAGTCCCCTTTGTTTCGAGTCTAACCGGCGAGTTGATCCGTGACGGCGTTGTTCTCGACGCTCGTTACTGGCGCAGCCACCTGCAAGAATCAAATGGATATCAGAGAAGCCTGCATAAAGCGGTCGAATTCGGATGCTCCGTAATATTGGAGACGGGTCCGGACTCGAGCCTGACCATGTCAAAAGAGCGATGTGTAACCGATCCGGACATTACTTTGCTGTGGTCGCTGGAGAAAGAGAACGAAGACTGGTCCACCATGCTGAACGCCTTCGGGCGGATCGCGGTCAGAACCGCGGATATCGACTGGATCGCATTCGATCGCGATTACAGGCGTTTTTATGTGGATTCTTTACCGACTTATGCGTTTGCCAAGAATCGATTCTGGATCGAGCCACGAGAGACTACAGCCACAACCGCTTCAGGTGCGACGCCAAATACAGAATCCGATGATCTTCGCGACTGGTTGTATCAGATAGAGTGGCAGGAAGCGCCACGAATTTCTGCTTGTCCATCGGCTGAAATGACTGCGTCACCGACGTGGATCGTTTTCGTCGGCTGTGATCCTTTGGGACCTTCATTGTGTGAATTGATCAGAAAACGCGGAGAAAAGTGCTTCACGGTATCATGCAATTCAAACGGACATGATCAGACCACGGACTACGTTGTCGAACCTCTTGTCACCGGAAGCCACGATGAATTATTGCGCGATATGGGTGAGGAGAAGCTACAGAATTGCCGAATCGTCTATTTGTGGGCGTTGGACGCGGTAGATGAAACTCCAGAGTATCGATCGCTGAAAAAGTCGCTTCCGCTGACGAGCGGCTCATGGCTAGCGAAACTCGTCAGATTGTCTTTCACAGACAACGCTGCGGGGCGGATGTGGGTTGTGACCCGTGGGGCGCAATCGGTTACGAAGACCGGAGAAGATCTGTTCCATGTCGATCAGTCATCGTTATGGGGATTCTGGAAATCACTGGTTTCGATTTATCCTCAACAGTGTGGCAGCATCATCGACCTTGAAGAAAAGCATGATTCAACGTCTAAGGAAGCTGACGCTGCTTTGCTCATGACGGAGATGTTATCGGATGATCCTGAAAAGCAAGTTGCTGTACGCGGTGAACGACGACTGGTCCCGCGGTTGAACCGACTTGTTCAAGAAAATGATAAAAAATCTCTGCCGCAACTTCGTTCTGATGCTTCTTATCTAATTACCGGTGGATTTGGAGAGCTTGGCTTTCGAGTGGCTCTATGGATGGCAAAAAGAGGTGCTCGGCATCTCGTACTGACAGGGAAAAGCGCGAATTCAAATAATACGAATTGTAACACAAAATCACACGATCCGCGGACACGAAACAAAAGGAAATGTGTCGAGATTTTAGAGGGAATGGGGGTTAAGGTGGCGACATGCAATGTCAATTTGGACGACGAAGAAAAAATAACCGCGCTTTTCGAGAGGTTTGATCGAGATCTTCCACCCTTGAAAGGGATAGTTCACATGGTGGGTAATCTCGAAAAAACGCCATCTAACCATTCTGATGACAAGGATGTCCTATTAGTGACCGATCCAAGAGTCGCAGGATCATGGCTCCTTCACACCTTGACACAAGGATTGTCTTTAGATTTTTTTGCTTTTTTCTCTCCATTGTCGATCGTCAACGGATTGAAATATGTCAATTCTGCCTCGACTAATAGCTTTGTAGATGGTTTGTCTTACTACCGGAAAAGATTAGGTCTACCGGCCCTCAGCATTGATTGGGGGCCCTGGGCGGAAGAGAGAATGTCCGAAGAGAGAATGTCCACCGACCTACTATCGGACGAAAATCGAGTCGTTGGAAGTACGAATTCACAATTGATGAATTCTGCCCAAGCGCTGGAGGCATTTGGACGGCTTCTTACTGGCTCAAATAATGAAGTCATCGTGAACAATGTCGATTGGAAGAGCTATTTAACTTTCGTTGAGCCGACTCCTCTGGCTTCTTTCTACGAAGAAATTCGTCGGCAAGAAAGCTTTGATGCTGCAGGAAAGAACGACGCAAAGTGTGCGTTTATAAATCGTCTGTCGTTTCTCTCGAAAGAGGAAAAGAAAAATTATGTCGTCAATAAAATCTGCAAGGCTGTAGCAGAAACTCTTGGATTAGAAGATATTCTTAATATCGATGTCGATACCCATTTTCTCGATATGGGTATGGACTCGATAATATACCCGGAGTTTTGCACAAGGCTCAGCGATGAAGTGGGAATAGCTTTTTTCGAGCGTCACTTAAACGAGTATCCCAACATCAATGATATGTCCGAGTTCATACTCAGAAAGAACATGAAAACCACCGTAGGCAAATCAGCAGTGGAAGCTCTATATATCGACACTGATCGGAACAAGTTGTTTAGTTTTTATAGATCGGGTAATCATAACACGAGAACTGGCAGCGGTTTTTTATTCTGTAATCCTCTATTACATGAATATATATATTCACATATGTCTTTGTCGAGACTTTCGGAAAAACTGTCTGATTCTGGGTTCGATGTTTTACGCTTCGATTACTACGGTACTGGAGACTCGGAAGGAATTTGTCATGAGGTTAGTATCGAGAGATGTCTTCAGAATATTTCCAAGGCATGGACGACGATGGCTGGCCGATTCGAATCACACCCCAACTGTATACTAGGGGCTCGTCTTGGTGCGACGCTTGCACTGACCGCGGCTGAAAGACTAAGAAACGTAAAATCGGCCTTTCTTTGGGAACCTGTGATACACGGTCGTGAATATGACAAGGAATTGGAGGATCTCCAGAAAAACTTGAAACATGAATTTGGATTTCAAAAAAAACGCCAATATCGGGGTAAAGGAGAAAATGAGATTCACGGATTCCCATATACCGAGGACTTGCGTCGCGAAATCAGAAATCTTGATCCATTTAAAATCGGAGAGTCAACGCTCGAGAGAGTTTTGATCATCGAGAGTTGCAGGAGAAAAAGAACGGATCGTTTGATGAACATTTTGATTGAACGAGGCGTCGACGTCGAGCGTCTGATTATAGATTGTGGAGTCTTTTGGATCCCTCCGCATCAGTCGGTTTCCGATAGAAATATGGAACAGATAGTCGAAAAAATAAAAAGGACTTGTTTATGAACGAGACTGTATGGATGTATGGAGAGAATCCTTCTCTCGTTGGAGTGATGACTCAAGGGTCGTCGCATGAAACGCGGACGGATCTACCTGTACTGCTGTATTTGAGCGGGCAAGGCATACATAGAGTGGGACCAAATCGTTTATTCGTGCGTATGGCGAGGCATATCGTTTGCAATGGTTTCAGATCGTTTCGATTCGACTTTTCCGGAGTCGGAGACAGCTCCTACACCGGAGATGACGATCCCTGCTTTTTAAACAGAGTCGTCAACGACACGATTCGTACGATGGATTTCCTGTCTCAACAATGGGGGATCAGAAAATTCATACTCATAGGTCTTTGCTGGGGAGGTGGAATATCGTTCGAAGTAAGTGGTAGAGACCATCGCGTAGTAGGAGCGTTGTTGCTCAATCCTCCTATCGAATTGTTCAATGATAGCAGAACCTTCCGTGAATATATGATTGACCGACGACGGGTTCGACGTTATAGGCGGCTCGCTGTTATTAATCCTTTTGAGTTCGCGAATTCTATTTACAGGCACAAAAACAAGATAGGCGGACACTTCAGAGGAATGTTTACGAGATTGTTTTGGTATATTAAGAATAATGGTACGTTGAAATCTAGTTGCAACTCTAGTAGTGTATCAGTCAAAAAAAATCCAAGGACCAATGAACTGTTGTCTGATCTAGAGAAAATTATAAAAAACAAGAGCCTTCTTTGGATATTCACCCAGGGTGAGTTGGCACATGATTATTTGAAACGTTTCGGACAAAATATACTTGATGTCGCTGGCAAAGGAGATTTCGAATTAGAGACGATAAAGGAGGCAAACCATACCTTCGATTTTATAGATCACCAAAATATTCTCTTCAAGATCATCGAAGAATGGCTGGCACGTCGCTGGTCAAAACGAAAGAAGAATATACGTTAGTTCTGTATTTATATGCTAGACTTGTGAGAGTCTGTCGCAATTTCGAGATAAACGCTATGCCATGTAAGTTAAGGTTGACCTGGACGAAAAAGGTATTATTGATACCCTGGAGGAAATTATGAAGTTCGAGACAGTCGGTGTTGTCGGCGCAGGAATCATGGGATGTGGTGTAGCTCAAAATCTGGCGCAAACCGGGCATCGTGTCATTCTGGTCGATGTATTGCAGACGGTACTGGATAGAGCGATAGAGAAAATAGAGAAGGAATTGAGATTTCAACGAATGTTCAATTCTTCAGCGTACCCAGTTAATACAGTCGAATGTATTGAGCGTGTAGTCAAAACAACCAGTTACGAACGATTGAAAAACGCCGATTATCTCATAGAGAACGTCACTGAGAAATGGAAGATCAAAATGAATGTTTATCGACAATTGGACGCGATATGCCCTGAACAGTGCGTTTTCGCATCCAACACGTCGGTTATTCCAATAACCAAAATTGCCTCGATTACTAAGCGACCTGATCGAGTATTGGGTATACACTTTATGAATCCAGTACCTCTCAAGAATACCGTGGAGGTCATCAAGGGCTACCAGACATCAGATGAAACACTCGAAAAAACGTATGGTTTGTTGAAGGAAATGGGTAAGGATTATGTAATAGTCAACGATTCTCCTGGATTTGTCTCCAATAGGGTTTTGATGCTGACAATCAACGAGGCCATTTTCCTCGTTCAAGAGCAAGTGGCCCAGCCTCAGCAAATAGATAAGATTTTCAAAAAATGTTTCGGACATAAAATGGGACCACTAGAGACGGCAGATCTGATCGGATTGGATACGATACTCTATTCAATTGAAGCATTGTACGATTGTTTCAAAGACAGCAAATACCGTCCCTGTTCGTTGTTGCAGAAAATGGTGTATGCCGGATTGCACGGCTGCAAAAACGGAAGAGGATTTTACGAGTATGATTAGTTTCAATTGATGCGAAATGAGTTGTTGTGCACCGCCTGTAAAAACTTCGAAAAAAAACCAAAGAGTCGGGAGCCACGCTATGGAGGAACAGGTCAAAAAGAAAATTAAACAATATCTGAAGCGGTTCGCCAAAGGCAGCCAGTTGGAGGACGACAAAGATATTTTCGCGCTCGGTTACGTCAATTCGCTTTTTGCGATGCAACTCGTTCTTTTTGTCGAGAAAGAATTCAATTTCTTGATTCGGAATGAAGATTTGAATCTAGATAATTTCCGAACAATCAATTCTCTGAGCAATTTCGTTATGAGCAAGTTAGCGGCGACGATGTAGAGCTTACTAACGACCGGGGAGAATTGAAAAAAACGAGAAAAGTGGATAAATATGAAGATAGAGATGACTGAAAGTCAAGAGGATAAACGTTCCGCCTTTCGAAACTTCACCGATGAGAGAATAAAACCTTACGCGGATGAGTTCGATCGAGAAGAAAAACTTCCCGATGCGCTCATCGAAAATTTGGCTGGGCATGGATATCTAAGCTCCGTGATACCATGTGATTTCAGTGGCTTAGGATTGGACATGGTGACGTTCGGATTGCTCAATGAAGAAATCGGCCGAGGTTGTTCTTCGGTTCGCAGCCTCATTACCGTCCACGCAATGGTGTCTTATGCGATCCTACGGTGGGGAAATCTCGAACAAAAGAATAAATGGCTACCGAAGCTGGCAAAGGGAGAAAAGATAGCGGCCTTTGCCTTGACGGAGCCGAATGTTGGAAGTGATGTCCGAAAAATAGAAACCGAGATTCAACTCGAATCGAGTGCTTATGTTGTAACGGGAAGAAAAAAATGGACAACCTTCGGTCAGATCGCTGATTTGTTTCTAATCTTTGGCCGATGCGAAGGCAAAATCATAGCGATACTCTTGGAGAAAAACAGCCGGGGAATGAAAACAAAACCAATACGTGGTTTGCTCGGCATTAGAGCGTCAATGGGTTCAGATATCGAACTAGACCGGTGCGAAGTTCCAGTAGAAAATGTTCTGGGGGGTGTTGGATTCGGGCTCTCCACCGTGGCGATGTCGGCGCTGGACTTGGGGCGATATAGCGTCGCATGGGGATGTGTCGGAATCGGCCAAGCCTGTTTGGAGGCGTGTCTCGACTACGCCCGCTCGCGGAGACAGTTCGGAAAACCAATCAACCGTCATCAGTTGATCCAAGAAATGATAGCGAATATGGTAACCAACGTGAAAGCCGCTAGGCTACTCTGCTACAATGCCGGCTGCCTCAAAGAGGAAGGAGAACAAAGCTCAATCGCGGAGACCTTGATAGCCAAGTACTTCTCGTCGACAATGGTTCCAAGGGTCGCGAGTGATGCAGTTCAGATACATGGTGGAAACGGATGTGGTAGTCATCATCCAGTACAACGCTACTTTAGAGATGCCAAAGTGATGGAAATCATCGAGGGAAGCAGTCAAATGCAACAGATCATGATCAGCCAGCAAGCTTATGTCGAATTCGAAAAAAAGAGGCGCAATGTTGAAGTAGAGAAATAATAAAATACGCGCGCTTGTGATTGAGGAACAATAAATGAAGAATCTCGAAACTAAAGAGCAATCCATCAAGTGCGTTGTCTGGGATTTGGACAACACAATTTGGAGTGGGATTTTATTGGAAGACGAAGCTGTAGTGTTGAGAGACGGAATAAAAGCGGTTTTAAAAGAGTTGGATCGTCGTGGATTGTTGAATTCAATCTCTAGTCGGAACGACTATGATAGTGCAATAAAAAAATTAGCGGAATTGGGTTTGGATGAGTATTTTCTCTATCCGCAGATCAACTGGAATTCCAAAGCCGAATCAATCGAAGCTATCTCCAGATCATTGAATTTTGGACTAGATACCTTCGCTTTTGTCGATGATCAACCTTTTGAGCGTGAAGAGGTCTCATTCTTCCATCCAGAGGTGTTGTGTATCGACGCTGCGGACCTGCACAACGTGCTGGGAATGAGACGGATGATGCCTCGATTCGTCACTCCTGAATCGCATTTGCGTCGCAAAATGTATCTTAGTGATATGAAACGGAGCGCAGCAGAGTCCGATTATAAAGGCAGCAACAACGAATTTCTGGCAACGTTGAACATGGTTTTCAAGATCAAGATCGCCGAGGAAACCGACCTGCAGCGAGCGGAAGAACTTACCTTGCGAACTCACCAACTCAACTCGACGGGGCGTACTTTTACATACGATCAGTTGAACGAATTGCGCGAGTCCAGGGATCACCTTTTGCTGGTAGCGAGTCTAGAAGACAAGTACGATACTTATGGCACGATCGGTCTTTCTCTGGTTGAATTTTCTGATACCTATTGGATCGTGAAGTTGCTGCTGTTCTCATGCAGAGTGCTGTCAAGGGGAGTTACTCCGATTTTGATGAGTTACATCATGTCGAGAGCGAAGGATTCGAGAAAGTGGTTGAGGGCCGAATTCACCCATACCGAAAAGAATCGCATCATGTATGTTTCCTTCAAGTTCAGTGGTTTTGAAGAGATAGAGAAATACGGTGAGAGTATCATATTCGAAAACGATCTACGCAATATCGCACCTTATCCGAATTACGTTGATGTTAGAATTCAAGAATAGCGAACCGTTTAAGAAGTCGGATCGTAAGATGAAGAACATCGTTTTGAATTTTGAGTTGAAGATTCCTCGAAGCCTCAACAGTTCGGTAAGCGGATTGGCGCCTTGGTATAGAATAAAATAGAGCAAGTGCTATCTAAGTACGTTATCAACAGCAGCGAAATAATAGATTTTTGAGTCAGCGGTAGTCGTATCCATTGAGGCTTTTGACCACCGAGGCCAGCCAGATTTCTAGCTGAGTGTTCATGGACACGACGCGGTAGTGATGTTCCGAGGAGATGTCTCGGCTTTCGCCCGGATCCTGGGCGAGGTTGTACAGCTCCGATAAGACATCTCCGTAGCTCTCTTGAATGCGGTGCAGCTTCCATGGCCAATCGAGCCAGGCCGCATGCCCCGGAAAAGTATCGTCGGGATAGCACTTTTCGATATTGCCGGCAGCGATCTTCAGATGCGACCATTCTTAAGGTTTTTTCCCAGTGCGTTGCGACTCGAGGAGCTCGCTCATCAGGGTTTGGCTACGGACGGGTTTCCCTGCGGCCGGGTAATCCCAAAACCCCATCGGGCGGGGGCGGGTGGTCATCGACCCGTCGATCAACGGTACCAGGCTGATTCCGTCGAGGGGTGTGCGGTTGTCTGGTTCGATGTGCAAGAGATCCAACAGAGTGGGAAAAATGTCGCTGGTGTTGGCCGGCAGGCTGGTCGATTTGGGCACCTCGATGGGCGCAGGCCACTCGATGATCGCAGGCACACGCAGGCCGCCCTCGTAGATCGAGCCTTTCTTGCCGCGGCCTCCCGAGGTCTCTTTCTTGAGGCCGCCGTTGTCGCTGCAGTACCAAAATAGTGTGTTTTCGCTGATACGGAGGTCGCGCAAGGCGATGCGCAGCATAGCCACGGCTCGGTCGATACCCGTGATTTCACCCAGGAAATCGGCTGCTTTGTCCTGATCTTTGTAAGGAGCGCGGTCTTCCTCGGCCGCTTTGTGAGGCGAGTGCGGCGAACCGAACCACACCATGGCGAGAAAAGGGACCTCGCATGCGGAAGCGGTTCGCATGAATTCGAAGGCGGCGTCAGCGGTCACGATCGAGCTTTCTCCCGTCGTCTGGAGCGCGGTTCCCTCGCGGCTCAGGATCGGATCGTTGTCGTAGAAATTGGGCGCCGAGAACCAGGAATCGAAACCGCTGGCGCCGGGATTGACGGGGCTCCCGGCGCGCACCGACCCGACGAGATGCCACTTTCCGAAATGACCGGTGATGTAACCGGTTCTCTTGACCGCCTCGGCGATAGTGACCTCTTGCGGCCGTAGAGTATCACCCAATTTGAAGCATCCGAAACGATTCGGATGCCGGCCGGTGAGAACACTTCCGCGCGTAGGCGAGCAGACCGGAGCTGCGGAGTAGAAGCGGTCGAAGCGCAGTCCCGAGGCAGCCATGGCGTCGAGATTCGGGGTTCTGAGCGTCGGATGACCGTTGTAGCCTACGTCACCCCAACCCTGATCATCGGCCATGCAGAGGATGATGTTGGGTCTCTCACGGGATTCCTCGCCGGTGCGTGCGACGCGGCGTGTCATCGCGCAGCTCACACCCGCTGCAACCACCTTTATAAAGTCACGTCGATTCATCTAGATCAGGTCAACCAACCATCGACAAAAAAAATCAACAAGGAGTTTCGAACGGTCATCACAGCGCGATGGAAGCACGGATTCAAAGGGCTGTAAAGTCACTCGCAACAGAGATTTCATGTACTGAACCGACAGGAGCGGATCGGGATCAACTCCTGCTGCGTACCGGCCGGCGTTGCCGGCGCGTCGATCGACGGGTTTCGCGATCACGATTCTCGCCTTCTCTGATCACGAATCCTAAAGCGGTCAAGATTCCGAGTGCGGCGAAAAGGAGATCGATGCCGTCGATGTTTTCGATGACAAGACTGGGAAGTGAAACACTACCCATTAGGTTTTTCACCGTACCATTCTGCCACTCTTCGAAACCTGGGTTTTCGAGGTTGAATGACCGCAACCGAGGGATCACCGCGGTTCTGAAAATCTCCAAATCTTCATCCGCGATATCATCGGAGACTTCCTCGACCGTGTAGGCATGATCGAACATGAAAGTTCTTATCGCTTCATCACTCAAAATCTCGGGTAAAGCGGCGAAATCCTGCGCATCCGTTTTCGATTCCTCGTACATCGAAAGCGTGAATTCACTCTTCAGTTCTTTGTTGATCAAGAAATGCATGCTCAGACATTTCCCGCAAAAGATCGACAGAAGCGCCAGGACGGCGCACACGAGCGCCATCGTTTGTCCGCGGCCACCTGCAGCCAATGCCGCGAATCCCACCGCAGCGCCGATACCCCAGGCCATGAATCCGATTTCGTAGTCAGTGACGACTGCGATCACGGCCCAAGCTATCGCCCCGACGATCGCGGCACCACCAGCCGCTCCTACGGCCAACAGAGAGTAGTTGTTCGACGCAGCGTTTTGCTGCTCCCGGCTATGGCGGCTTCTCGAGCGTATCGCGGCGGGTGCCGGTTCACCGTCCGAGTTCGGTACTATCGGTGGATCTGGTTCATCGGCATTGATCGCCGGAATCTCGAAGGGCGCCTCGCATTCGGGGCACTTTCCGCTACGGCCGGCATTCTTCTCGCCGGTGAACACCGTATGGCCGCAATTGTCACATCTAATCTCTAATTCCATGATTTCCCTCCCTGATTTCCGGATCATGTGAATGCACATATTATTTTTGACCCGCCATTATCTGATTGCCAAAATATTAACACAGAAAAGCACCTATCGCGAAATAATTTTTAGCCAAAGTGTTTTGATTTTGTACTGGTCCGCAGAGCCTTCCATGGAGAACAACAGGACGAGAAGCCTCTGTTGATCAAAGAAAGCGTTGAGTGTGATATCGATACGATTTTACGAGTGGAGGGGGCTTCGAAGTTGTTAAGCCGCGACGAAGCCGACTGGAGGCGCGGAAATACAAGACTTCCGCACCCCCAGATGAAAACGAGCAGAGCGTTCAGCGGGAAAAATCGAGGAGTTCGACGTTGATCGGGTTCGAGGTGTATTCGTAGGGATCGAGTAGCGTCATGGCGAAGCTGAGGGTTTGACCTGCGTAAGTGGGATGGATCTTGCCATTTGTGTTGAAGAGGGCAAATCCTCTACCCTTCGTGTCCAGCAAGCCGCTGAAGTTCACGAACATCGGATTGTTCAGATGTGAGTAGATGTAGGCGGAAATCGAATCCCAGCGCAGGCGCAGGACCCCGCCGCCACCGGGGAGATAAACCCCGGGAACAGTTCCGCTCAGGGATCCTATGATCACGTAACCCCGCTCGCTGAACTGCGATCCCGCATCGATATTGAAGATCACGATTCCACCTGTTTTGACATCCAGAGCAAATCGATCGGCCTTGAGGATGTGAGTTGTGGCGTATTCGAAGCACCCCATATCCACGGTACCCATGAAAGGTTGCACGATACCATCCATATCGCGGATCCAGATACCCGCATTAGTACCTCTGTTGATGCAGGGCGATTCCTTCTGGAGATGGAGATCGCCGCTCGCTGGGTCGACGAAGAGCGGGTCGTGGAAGACGGGGTGGATGCCGATGTTGCCCTCGCCCGGCCAGCCCCCTTCGATATCGGAGAAGGTTACCTGAGGATCGCTGCCGGCATCGAGGCTGATCTCGGGATTGCCGGAAGAGGCCGTGTTGTCCCAGAGGATGCTGCCCGTGACGGATGGAGACGATGTGAGGCATCGCAGCCCCCCACCCTCGGTGGCGTCGTTACCGGTGATGGTGGAGTTGATGATTACCGCATCAGAATAATCGCAGCAGATCCCGCCGCCCCCGACAGAGGCGATGTTCCCCTCGATGAGGTTGTTCTGGATGACCGCCGGAGCCTGGTCGCAGAAGATCCCACCGCCAAAATCAGGGGAGACGTTGCCGCTGATGACGCAGTTCCTGATCGTGGGGGAAGCCGCGACGCACGAGACGCCGTGCTCGCCGTTGGTGAGCGTGAATCCTTCGATCACCGCATCGGTCGATTCGCTGCTGTTGAAGGTGACCACGCTCCCTGCGCCGCCCCCGTCGATGATCGTGTCCCTGGGCGCGAAATCGTACTCATCCAGGATCCCATTGCCGTTGGCGTCGCTGCGGACCTCGATCTGCTTGCCGGCGAAGTCCAGGTTCTCGACGTAGTCACCCGGTTTTACGAGGATCGAGTTACCCGGTGAAGATGCGTTGATCGCCGCCTGAATGCTGCCGAAGTGTCCAGGGACCAGGATTACCGAGGGGTAGTGGTAACCCATATCCAGCGACGCATCATCCATGAGGAGATCGGTTCTGGTCGTTCCCGTGATGGGGGGTGATGTGGGATCACCACCATCGACGCAGAGGTTGGTGACCCCACTCTGGCATGGATCCTGCTCGAGAAAATAATCGCCGAAAGGCGGATTGGCGATGAACAGCGGATCCACATCGATGTTTCCAATGCCGGAATAACCGCCCTGCACATCGCTGTAAGAAACGGTCGGAACGCCTACGATCTGGTCTGTGGTGTTACCATAAATGATGCTGTTCTCGACCGAGCCTTCGAAGCTGTCGATGCCGGAGGCGTTATCTGCGATGGTGGTGTTGATGATCGTACCGGCGGCACCGCCGCGGTAGACGCCGCCGCCCTTGCCCTCGCGGCCGTCGGGGCCGTTGAGCCCACCCGGTCCGGTACCGCCCAGACCTCCTGAACCAACCTGATTGCCTGTGAGCAGGCAGTTCTCCAGACTAGCCGTCTGATTGCCCAGATAGAGGCCACACCCGTTTCCGCCGTTCCCCCCGGCGCCGCCGGGATGGACGATGCCGCCGTTGCGTCCCCCGTCACCGCCGTTGCCGGTTCGATTGTTGGCGATTTTCGTGTTTTGCACGACCAGTGAACTCCCGCTGCCGAGAAAGATGCACCCCGAGCCGCCTGATCCTCCCGCACCTCCGTCGTGGCTGTTGCTGGCGCCGCCATTGCCGCCGTTGCCGGAATAGCTGGTTGTGAATGTCGAGTCTTCTACCATCACCTGGCCCGAAGAGAGATAGATGCCAAAACCATGGCCACCAACGCCCCCAGAGCCGCCGGTACCGTTGTGGGGAGCCTCACCTGCGTCGCCTCCTCTTCCGGTCCAGTTGGCGTCGAATACAACACCCGTCAGAGTGACATCGCCGCTGGCGATGTAGAGCGTGCCGTATCCTCCCGCGCCGCCGGCGCCGGCATAGGCGTAATTGCTGCTGCAGCCGGCTCCCTTCCCCCCGCTTCCTGTACGGTTGCGATAAAACATGCATCTCAGCATGGTCGAGGAGCCGCTCTGCATGTAAAGCGCGCTGCCGCGGCCGCCGCGTCCCCCGGAACCGCCGTTGGCATGCTCTTTCGCTGCGCCCACTCCTCCCCCACCGGTAGAGTTGTCCTGGAACTCGCAGTCGGTAAGCTCGAGCGTGCCACCGTCGAGGTATATCCCGGCCCCGTTGCCGCCGGGCAAACCGGCATCCCCCGGATTAGGACCGTCGATTCCTATAGGTGTCCGGTTGTCGAGGAGTTTGCATCCGATCAGGCTGAGCATACCGGTGGTCTCGACCAGCGCATAGATGCCTCCGCCCTCATCGGCGATGTTGTCCCGCACGATGCAGTCGCGGACCGACGGCCCCGCCTGGTAGCAATAGATCCCTCCACCCTGCGTGCCATTGCCGTTGGTGATCGTGAACCCCTCGAGCACGGAGTCCGCCCCTTCTCCGGATTGAAAGGTGACCACGCGCGCCATGTTGCTGCCGTCGATGATGGTAACGTCTGGGCCCTGCTCGCTCCGCACGGTGATACGATGCCCGAGGTAATCGATGTTCTCGAAGTAGGTGCCTGCACGGACGACGATGGTGTCACCATCCATCACGCTGCTGATGGCATCCTGGACGCCGGCGAAGTCATCAGGAACGTAGTACGTAGCGGACCACGCGGCCGGAAGAACGAAAAAAAACAGCAGACTCGCGGTTAGAACAGAAATGATCCGCAGCATGACGCAACTCCTCCTTGATCTGAATCGAGTGCTTTCAGGTGATTCTTAGTCCTTCTTTGCGTTTCTTTTACCAAAATCCACTTGTTGATGAAAACGAAAAAAGAGCACGCGATGATCGTGGTAGCCAAGGAGGAGTTTCCGACCAAGCGGAGGTCGCCTAAAAGCGACGAGGAATGTGAAAGAGCGGTTCTGGGAAAGGCGCTCAACGTTCACAGAGTGACATCATTGTTATTTTTTACGCGCTGTCACCAGCGTACCCGAGAATCGATCACCGAGGCGGCGGCCTTCCACATCAGCTATAACGAACGCCGTCTCCGCCATCACGATCAGGATTCCCAGGGCTGTGATAATCACTGACAGAAATACACCCACGAGTGGTACGATCGAGAAAGTGTGACCCAGCATGAGCGGCACGAAGATCCAGTTGCGTATCAGCGAATCAGTCAGCTTCGGTTTCTTGCCATCCAGCCGCACCAGACAAAGCTTCATCACTTTTTTGCCTGGCGATCCGCTGGTCAAGATACCCAGGCTGCAACCGTCGCGTAACAGCATAAAGGCCGCCGCGATCCAGGTACCACCCGACGGGATCCACGCCAGACCCGTGGCGAGAATGGCATCAATCACGAAAGCGTGGAATCGCTTGACCAGGTTGGCCTTGTTTGCCGGATCGAACACCTCCAAGATTTTCGTCTCTACTGACTCGCTGGATTCTTTTTTTGTATCACTTGGTAGCACAACATCTCTCTGGTCGACGCGTTCTACCCGTGGATGTGCTGCTGGCGGATGAACATCGTTTTTGTTTTTCACATCAACACGTGTCATGGCGGGACCCTCCTTCGATTCCGGCGCGGCTAGCAGTAAGATGAGAACATCTGTTCGTACTCTGTGAGCCTCTTTACTGTTTCCTACGCTCTGAATTCCTTGATACATCAGCATACTGGTAAGCGGAATCGCGCTTCGGTTCCGAACAAAAGCGAAATTTTATTATCGAAACAGTCTATCAACGTCCTGATAGACACACGTTCGCGTGGATTCCAAATGCTACGTTTTGTGGGCCTGACTGCCAGTTGGATATCTAATGGGTCGTCGAGTATCTGAAGAAAAGTGAGCTCTCCATGCGAACGAACGAAGAATTGTCCAACTCCGTCGTTGGGATTTGGATGTTCCTGTCAACCAAGGTAGTACTTACTCTCTCCATCTATGAAATCGCAAAAAGTTCGCGATGTGCCAAAAAAAGGCGAGTTTTTTTTAACTCAGGGGATGAGGTGAAATAAATGAATCAAGATCCTTAGTTTTTGCTGCGAACAAACGTGGACTCTATTATTTGTCAGGAACCGAGTGAGAACATGATCGATCATAAAGAGGAGGAACGACAGCGCAATCTCAACGCTAGACCACCAGACGCTGTCTCGCTGCCGACGCCCTTTGGGGCAGGGACAGTCGCTTCGCTTCAAAACCCCCCTCAAAAAAACATAAAATCGTTTTTATGAATTCGGCGGGGTGAATATAATTTTACCGCGATGAAAAACACCAAGAGCAGGGCTGTGACCCTGCTCGTTGCCGTTCTGCTTCGACACCTATGGAGAACCACGATGAGTAAAAGGATGATCGCGGCGTGTTTGATCGGTTTGGCATTCTTTGGATTTGGCGGATTGGGCGCAGGCACGCTCGATGCCCAGATAACGAGGACGCCTATTCTACTGAATCCGGGAAATCCCTCGTCTTCATCTTTCGATCCGGTCATTTCCGCCGATTCGGGTAGGATTTACACGGCCTGGACGGATCATCGTACCATCGGGTGTGGAGTATATTTCTCTCGTTCTACGGATAATGGGTTGACCTTCGCACCCGAGATCCGGCTGGACGGAGACACCGCCAACACGACGAAGGATTTGATATCCCAGTCGATTCATGGCGATGGTTCAGATGTCTACCTCTTCTGGACTGACGACCGCAACGGAAGCACCGATGTCTACTTCATCGCCTCCCGCAACGGAGGTGTCTCCTTTGAACCCGAGGTGCGCATCGACGACACCGGCGCGCCGGGCACGCAGGAGGTGCTTGCCGCTACGTTGGCGGCTGACGGGCAAAACGTCTTTATCGCCATGTCCGTGGAGATCGGCGGCGCCGATGAGGCAATCGTCGTTTCCACCTCGTCCGATGGCGGCGCTTCTTGGTCTGCGGCGATCCATGCCGGCCACGGTACTGCCGGCGACTTCGATGTGGACTACATCGGAATCGGCTGTTTCGGCACGAACGGCTTTGTGGCCTTCGACGACAACAGCGACAGCACGGACTCGCTCTACGGCCGCTCGCTGACATCGGCGGGCGGGATGGGCACCCTCGTACGCGTCGATTCCGATACGACCGGAAGCGGCGACATCGAACATTCGGTGGACGTGGTTTTTACATCTTTGACGCAGGTCAACGTCATTTGGCAGGAGGAGCGTACCGGAACCTCCAACGAGGAGATCCGTTTCAATATCTCCTCCGATGGAGGCGCTGCCTTCGCAACTGACGATGTGATCGGCACTTATACGCCAGGCACGAACGACGTGGACAATGTCTGGTTCGATGCCGAGGGTGATACGATCATCGTGGCTTGGGAAGACAACCGCACCGGCAGCGACGAGATCTATACCTGCTCCTCGTTCGATGGTGGCGCAACCTGGAGCGCCGACCTGCAGCACTCCATCGTCGGCGGAGGGTATCCTCGGGTTGCCGTGGACGGCGACATGGTCGGCGTCGCATGGACAGGGCCGACGGCTCCGGACCATGCTTTCGTCAACTGGTCACGTGACGGCGGGGCCACGTTCGGGGCGCCGCTGGTCATGTCGGCGGGGACCGGAGATGTGGACTACGTGGACATCGACCTCGATGCGACCTACGAATCGTGCCACATCGCGTACCTCGATGATACCCTCCAGGGTTATGGCATCGACCACGTCTACACCAACTCCTTCCGCGCGGCAAGCCTGACCCTCATGGGGTCGGGCGCATCGGGAGCACCCCATCGCTTCCAATTCGACGGTGCGCTGGCGGGAGAGTCTGGCAGCGCAAATGCTTTTCAGGTGGTCTGCTCCGGCAGCCTCGGGGGATTCTTGATTCCGACGGACGGGCGGAACGTGGGGCTTGCCTTTGATACGCTCTTCTCCCGGAGCTTGGGTTTAGGGGCAGTGCTCAGCGGGTCGGTGAACGCAGCCGGCTCGGGTCAGAGCAGCGTTTTCCCGATGCTCCCGGGACTTGGTACGACATTCTACGCCGTGGCCGTGGTCAAGCTGGCCGGCGGTGGGTTCGGGGCGATTACAGATCCGATCGAGTTCACCGTCCAATGATCCCCTCGTCGGTCGAGACATGATTACGAGAGATCGAAAGCGAAGAGGTGCACCTGGTGCCAGCCCCAGGACCGCTTGACGACCAGTCTCACGCCGCGGGTCGTCACCTCGAGCGGAACCTTGACGAGACGCTGATAGTTGTCGCGGATCTCGCGCAACACCGACCAGGAACCGTCGTCGCCGGAGAGGGCGAGCACGTCGAAGTCGCGGCACATCCTCTTCGGGAATGGGGCTTGGTTGCCCTTCCGCGGGTAACTGCAGGGCATGCGTTTGTCGAAGGGCAGGTAGCTGTCGAAGACGATTCTCGCACGTGAGAGCTTCCGGGGCTGGTCGAAACGGTATTCGACCCAGCCGCCGGGCTCCACCCACCAGCCGTTGTCCTGCTCACCGAGTGACCGATCGATCCCGTTGCGCAGTGCGGCCGGATCTCCCGTGGAGGCGGTGAGGTGCGCACTACGGCTCACCTCGGGGACGGACCGCACCTTCCACGGCAGGTAGCAGTCGTCGTCCATCAGGTGCTCTTGCAACGCAGCGATATTTTTGTGATACACGCCGCGTGGCGTCAAGCAGTGTCTTACCGCGAGAGCCGCTGCGGTTCCCACCGCTTGCCCCATGATGGCGCAGGTAGCCATGACGCGGGTCGAACTCATGGCCATATGCGTGGCCGAGATGTTGCGGCCGGCGAAGAAGAGGTTGTCGATGTTGCGCGAGTAGAGGCAGCGGTAGGGGATGCCGTACGGCGAGGGCGCCCGGTGAAAGATGGTGGGAGCTCCCGCGTGGCGGATCGCGGCGGGGTGATGGTCGTCCATCGACCAGCCGCCGTACGCCACGATGTCGGCGAAGCGCCCTTCGGCTTCGACGTCGTTCTGGGTGAGGATGTGGTCCCCCTCGTAGCGGATGTTCTCGCGCTTGCCGGGCAGGGCGCCGATCCATTCGAGCTCCCAGCCGTGCCCCCTCCCGTCGGGGTGGTTCTTGATGAAGTCCCACACGCCGAAGGCGATCTTGAGCAACTCGTCGCGCAGCTCTTCGGCATCGGCGATCGTGTCCTGCTCGCCGCCCACCTCGAGCCACCAGAAATTGTTGCCTCTCGGATTCAGGTTGCGGTGGGGGAGGTCGCCGTCCTCGAAATGATACGCCCAACGGGGCGGCACGAATGGGATGTGCTCGTCGACCTCACGCAGTTGGATCAGGATCGAGTTTCCCATGGTTTTTGCGTCACCCGCGGCTGGAGCATGGTTCTCGTTGAACTCGTTGCGCGCTTCACGCCCCCGGCGGAAGGCGGCGCCGCAGACCCTGAGGACCGAATCCCCGGAACAGTCGGCGAAGAGGCTGGCTCTGACGTCGTGCCAGGTCTGCGAGGTCAGTTGCCAGCCACGAACACTCGTAATACGTCGGGAGGCGGCGCCGACATCGTTACAGGAGCAGTTGAGCAAAAGGGTGAGGTTGTCCTGGAAGCGGGCCTTTTCGTAGAGAACGGTGTCCCAGATCGTGTACTTGAGGGAGGAATTGCGATAGCAGTTCTCCATCATGATCTCTTCGAGGATTCCCGCTTCGCGGTTGTCGTGGCCGTGGGCGCCGCAGATGTGCATGCGGATCTCGGAGGAGGCGTTGCCGCCCAGGACCGGACGGTCCTGCATGAGCACGGTGCGCGTGCCGTGACGCGCGGCGGCAACGGCCGCGCAGAGGCCGGCCATGCCACCGCCGACCACGCAGAAGTCGACCTCGTGCTCGACGATCGGAAAGAGAGAAGCCTGAGATTCGGCGGCGTGGACCGCGGGGCCGTCCTCTCTCGCCGGTGCCCCGGTGGTGCGCGGGATCCTCTCGGAGGGCTCATCGGGTTCAGGTGAATCGATTCCGCTGCTCATGGCCGGAGCGGGCAGGACCAGGGGGATGGCAGCCGCGGCTCCAAGGGTTTTGATGAAGTAACGCCTGTTCATGTCACGATCCCGTTCTTCAACGAAAGATTGGTGAGCACATCGACGCTTCGCGAAAAATTCGAGATTCGTCGACGCCGGCTACGGTGCACCGCTACTCTGAAGCCATTATCGATGATCGGGACCTGCATGGAAAGGGGCAGCACTATCCGCAAAAAAGCGAAAAAATCTAGCACTTCACCGAAAGGATGCGCGGAATAGTACGGACTCTATCGTCACCGGCCGGCTTTACGAATGACGACAACGGCGTGCTCGCCGTTTCTCGTTATAATGTTGGAGATTCCGAACGAGTCGGCTGCACTACGCTCGAGCCACGAGGTCTTTTTTTTGCCCGTATCATTGGACTCAATAAAGTCTTCCAACGATTGTTGTGTTGAAATACTTCATTAGCGAAATAACGGGAGAAACGTCGTGCGAATCTTGATAGTCATCTTTGTGCTCGTCTGCTTCCATGCCGTCGGTCGAGCATCCACGGTCTATGTCCCCGATGACTACACGTCGATCCAGGGCGCGATCAGTGCGGCGGTCAACGAAGACACGATCATCGTCCGGCCCGGAACGTATCCGGAAAGCATCGATTTTTACGGGAAGGAGATCCATCTTCGGAGCGAACAAGGGCCGAACGTCACGATCATCGATGGCGGTCAATCATCCTGGATCGTGGTCACCTTCCGGTTCGCAGAAGGGCCTGGAGCGATCATCGAGGGTTTCACCATCACCAACGGCGACCACCCGGTAGGTGGGGGCGTCTACTGCTACTACGCTTCACCGACGATCAGGGACAACATCATCACCGCGAACGCGGCCGTTCGGGGAGGCGGCATTCGCTGCTATCATTCCGAGGCGATCATTAGTGGCAACGTGATTTCCGACAATATTGCGGATTCGCGCGGCGGAGGCATCGATTGCGAAGGCGGGTCGCCTGATATTTCCAACAACGCTATTGTGAACAACAGCTCGCTAGGCGTCTACTGGGATGGTGGTGGAGGGATATTCTGTGAATATTCCCCGGCAAACATTGAAGACAACGTCATCTCGGGCAACACGACCGGAGGCGACGGTGGCGCGGTCTATTGCTATAGCTCTGATATGCGCATCGCGGCCAACGAATTTTCGAACAACACCGCCGAGAACGGCGGCGCGGTCTATTGCTATCGCTCCAAACCCGTGATCGAAGGCAACCTCATCAATAAAAACGGAGTCTCCCATGAGGGAGGCGCGATCTGCAGCTACACGTCATCTCCTATCATCACGCGCAACGAGATCGTGGATAATGGCACGTGGAGGCGGGGCGGCGCCATCTATTGCGAAGAGGTCTTCGGGAGCCCGATCGAGATCTCTTTGAATATCATCGACGGCAACCAGGCGTCGATCGGCGGCGGAATATACTCCGATGACGCTTCGCCGGCTATCGTCAACAATATGATCACCGGCAACCTGGCAAGTGATATCGGGGGAGGAATGTACTTCAAAAACCGCCAGCCCGTTCTGGTCCACAACACCATCGCAGGAAACGAAGCCGGCAGCGCCGGGGGTGGCATCTATGAGGTCTCCACCGACATGACAATCGCCAACTGCATCTTGTGGGACAACCTTCCCGACCAAATGACCGCTGTGAGCCCGATTGTGAGTTACTGCAACATCCAGGGGGGATGGTCCGGAAGCGGCAACATCGATGCCGATCCACTCTTCGCCGCCCCACCCCAGTCCGACTTCCACCTCACCTACGATTCGCCCTGCAGGGACAGCGGATACAATATGGCCCCGGATTTGGCGTTGGATTTCGAGGGCGATCCGCGGATCGTCGGCGGACTGGCTGATATGGGCGCCGACGAGTTTCACACCCATCTCTACCACCTCGGCCAGGTGGTGCCCGGCGGAAGCATGGTGATCGCTGTTGTTGGCAATCCGGGTACATCACCGGTCACTCTGGCTCTCGGTTCCGGTGTTCAGGATCCGCCGGCGCCGACTCCCTACGGGGATCTTTATCTGGTGGGGCCCTTTCAGCAGTTCTACATCGGTGCGTTACCATCTGGCGGAATACTGGCCGTTCCCGTAGTGGTGCCCCCCTCGTGGAGCACCGGGGAGGAGTATCCCTTTCAGGCGCTGCTGGGCAGCCTCGCTCCGCGATCGGAGCTGACGAACCTGATGGTGCTCGAAGTGCAATGAGATTGAATCGATAATTCCGGGAGACGCCCTATGGATGGGATCAGAACGATAACACTGTTTGCAGCCTTCATCTATGCAGTTTGCTTGTGCAGCGCGGCACAGGCTGCGACGATCGACGTTCCGGCGGATTATCCCACGATCCAGGGAGCCATCGATGCCGCGCTTCTCGGCGATGTGATTCACGTGGCCCCCGGAACCTATCCAGAAAATATCGACTTTTTTGGCAAAGCCATCACCGTCAAGGGTGATATTGGCGCTGCGAGCGCCACCATCGACGGCTCTCGATTGGGCAGCGTGGTGACTTTTCAAAACGGCGAGGATCTTTCGTCGGTTCTCGAGGGTTTTGTGATCACCAACGGGCTCAACAAACTTGGTGGCGGCGTTTGCTGTGATGCCGCCTCACCGACGATCATGTACAACACCATCACCGATAACACGGCTGAAGGAGAGGGCGGCGCGGGTGGCGGGATTTACTGCTTGAACGGATCGCCGGTCATCAGTGGCAACGTCATCAGCGACAACCGCGTTCTGAGCTACAACGGCGGTGGAGCCGGTGTTTTTTGCAAGGAATCGTCAGCGATCATTTCGGTAAACACGATCACACTTAACAGAACCGACCACGATGAGGGTGGCGGGATCCACTTGATCTACTGCTCGGCCACAGTCACCAGAAACGTCATCACCGACAACAGCGCTTCTGGCAATCCCGGCGACGGGGGTGGCGTTTACAATTACTACGGCCAATCCGTGATCGATGGCAATCTCATCGCCGGAAACAGGTCGACGCGTGGTGGCGGTGTCATCTGCTTTTACGGATCGACGACCATCATCCGCAATCGCATCATTGGCAACCAGTCGACATCAACCTTGGACGGCGGAGGGGGTGTTTACTGCTGGAACTCCTCACCGGTCATCGCCTACAACGAGATTTTGCAAAATTTCGCCAATGGGCGATCGAGCGGCGGCGGTGGGATCGACTGTTACAACCAGTCTGATCCGGTCATCGCGTGCAACTTGATCGCAGGTAATTTCGGTTACCTCGGCGGCGGCGGGATCTTCTGCGAAGATCGTTCGTCGCCAACGGTTATCAACAATACTATCGTTGACAACATCTCCAGCACCGGTGGCGGAATTTTCTGTGACAGTTCCTCGGCACCAGCGGTGACCAATTCGATCCTCTGGGGGAACTTTCCAGACCAGCTCTTATCGGAGTCGAGCGCAGCGACAGTGACCTACAGCGCCATCGAATACGGATGGCCCGGTGTGGGCAACATCGACATCGATCCGCTCTTTGCCGAATATGGGATCGGCGACTACCATCTGACCTATGATTCCCCCTGCCGGGATGCCGGTGACAATGCAGCCGCCATCAAGATCGACGAGGACTTCGAGACCGATCCGCGCATCGTCGATGCCGAGGTCGATATGGGCTGCGACGAGTTTTATGCCCATCTCTATCACCATGGTTCGGTGGTTCCGGGACAGGAGATCAGCATTCGTGTAGTGGGGACGCCGGGGACGGTTCAGACCACCCTGGCCATTGGCAGCGGAGTGCTCGATCCGCCGCAGTCGACAGCATTCGGTGATCTCTACCTACTGGCTCCCTACAAGCAGTTCAAGCTGGGAGCGGTTCCCTCGATGGGGATTATCGTCGTCCCCGCGACCGTCCCGGCGACCTGGATTGCGGGGGAGAGCTATCCCTTTCAAGCCCTCATCGGTCCCCCGATGACGGGCTCGCAGCTCACCAACCTGATGGTTCTGACCGTGGAATGAACGCCGCAGGATAAGCGGCCAGGAATGTTGAATCCTTGATGAAAACACCTATCGCAACACCATCGATGATCGTTATGCCGTGAGGTCAGGGTTTGTGCCACGCATCACGGGCGGAAGCCGGACCTGGCCCTAGAGACAACCTCCGCACCTGGTGACGGGGGACCACACCTCGTCCCAGAGCGGAAGAAAGAAATGGAATTGCATGGTTTCATGTGATCACGTCGCGGGCAGGAGAAGGATTCTGCTCTTCTATCCCAAGCTCGTTGATCCTTCCGACGCCGAGCCTGGAAAACCCGATGTGCCGATCTCCGTAATGACCCTGGCCGATCACCTCGAAAAACACGGCTTTTTGGTCGACCTCTTCGACAACCGGCTGCCCGGCGATATCGAAAAGACTCTCAACACACTGCAGGACCAGCTCCTTTGTGTGGGAGTCAGCATCATGGCGGGGTATCAGGTCGTGGACGGCTACGAGTTTTCGAAGTTTCTCAAGGCGCGATACCCCTGGATGCCGGTTGTTTGGGGTGGCTGGACACCAACGGCGGTTCCCGATCAATGCCTGCGCACTCCCTTTGTCGATATCGTGGTCAAGGGGCAGGGAGAACGGCTTTTTCCAGAACTGGTCATGAAACTTCGGGCCGGCGTTCCGATCGACGAGCTCACAGGAATCTCCTACAAGGACGAGGGTAGGATCGTTCATAATCCGTTGCGGCCCCTCATGGACATCAACGAATTTCTGCCAGTCGACCACAGCCGTATCGATCCGTCCAACTATTCACTCGGCGACGGCATGCTTCATTTCGGTTCGAGTTTCGGATGCCCCTATGTCTGCACATTCTGCGGCATGGCGCTGCATTTTCGAGGCCGTTGGATCGGACTGCGTCCGGAGCGGGTGATCGCTGAAATTAAAACACTGTCCCGGGACTACCGGATCAAGATGGTCGATTTCTGGGACAGTACGCTTTTCGTGGACCTGGAACGGATCAAGACGATCTTGAGAGGCTTCAAACGGGAAGGCTTGCGATTCGGTTGGAAGGCGCGCTCCCAGGTGAAACAGATCATCCGCTTCGACGACGAGCTCATCGACCTCATGAAAGAAACCGGCTGCCAGCGGGTGGTGATCGGTATCGAGAGCGGCTCGCAGCGCATCCGCACGCTCTTCAATAAAGACATCGATTACGAAAGGCTCATGGAGCGGTTGGCAAAGCTTTCCCAAGCCGGGATCCCGATACGAACGAACTTCCTGCTGGGGCCACCCACGGAGAAGCGGGAGGACTTCCTCGAGACTTTGCGGTCGATGACACGCGTTCAGAAGCTCCATCCCGAGAATTCGGTGGTCATGTATACCTATCTCCCGGTCCCTGGAACGGAGCTCGGGAAGCTGAATGCGAAAAAGATCGAACAGATTCCGAAGACGATCGACGCGTGGGATACATACTACAAAAAAACCATGACGCGGATCGCCAAGCCATGGCTGCAAAAAAGAGATGATATGAAGCGCCAACCCGCGATTTTCTACTTCCATCTGGCTATGCGTATGAATCCGATGGTACGCTCGCCGCTTTTCGTTATGATGTTTCGTACATTGAAGAAGTTAGCTGTGTTGCGATTGAGCCACGAGGTGTTTTCTTTTCCCGTCGAATGGTATCTCTACAAATTCTTCAAACGATTGTTGCGTTGACGTTTCTTTTGCGCGAATTAAGGGAGCATTGTCGTGCGAATCTTGACAGTTTTTTTTGTTCTCATCTGCATCCACGCCATCGGTCGACCATCCACGATCTATGTTCCCGACGATTACACATTGATCCAGAATGCCATAGATGCGGCGGTCATCGGAGATACGATCATCGTCCGGCCCGGAACCTATCCGGAAAGCATCGATTTCTACGGAAAGGATATCCATCTGCGGAGCGAACAGGGACCGGACGTCACGATCATCGACGGCGCTCAATCATCCTGGATCGTGGTCACCTTCCGGTTGGCCGAAGGGTCCGCGGCGATCATCGAGGGCTTCACCATCACCAACGGCAACCACCCGTTGGGCGGAGGCGTCTTTTGCTACTACGCGTCACCGACGATCAGGGACAACATCATCACTGCGAACGCATCCGTTCGGGGAGCCGGCGTCCGCTGCCAATATTCTGCGGCGATCATCACTGGCAACGTGATTTCCGACAACACCGCGGATTCACGCGGCGGAGGTATCGACTGTGAGGGGGGGACTCCGGAGATCACCAACAACGAAATTTTGAACAACACGACGCAGGGAATCTTCTACGACGGCGGTGGAGGCATATTCTGTGATAATACGCAGGCGAACATTGAAAACAACACCCTTTTGGGTAACATAGGCGGTGACGACGGCGGAGGTATCTATTGTTATAAATCCGATACACGCATCGCGGACAACGAAATCTTGTACAATACCGCCGAGAACGGTGGCGCGATTTATTGTTATCAATCCTCCCCCTTGATCGACGGCAACCTCATGATGCAAAACGGCGCCTCCGATGAGGGAGGTGCGATCTGCAGCTACACATCATCCCCCACCATCACGCGCAACAAGATCGTCGGGAATGTCACATCGAAACGTGGCGGAGCCATCTACTGCGAAGGAGTGTACGGAGGTCCGATCGAGATCGCGTCCAACTTCGTCGACCGCAATGAGGCTGCGAGGGGCGGCGGGATTTACACGGATAAAGTATCACCCGTCATTTTGAACAACGTGATCACGGGTAACCAGGCGCGTCAAAGCGGAGGCGGAATATACTTCAGGAACCACCAACCCGTCTTGGCCCACAACACCATCTGCGGCAACCAGGCCGCCGGCACCGGGGGCGGTATCTACGATTACGATACCTACTCAATGACCATCATCAACTGCATCGTGTGGGAGAACCTCCCCGACCAGATCGTCGCCGTGAGTCCCGATGTGCGATACAGCGACATCCAGGGCGGCTGGTCCGGGAGCGGCAACATCGATACCGATCCGCTCTTCGCCGCGGCGGCCCAGTTCGATTACCACCTCACCTACGATTCTCCGTGCAGAAACAGCGGATACGATCTGCCTTCGGCCTTGGCGCAGGATTTCGAAGAAGATCCGCGGATCGCCGGCGGGCAGGCCGATATGGGCGCCGATGAGTTCTACCCCCATCTCTATCATCTCGGTCAGGTGGTGCCCGGCGGAAGCATGGCGATCGCCGTGGTGGGCAACCCCGGCATATCGCCGGTCACCCTGGCTCTCGGATCCGGTGTACAGGATCCGCCAGAGCCGACACCGTATGGGGATCTCTATCTGGTGGGTCCCTTTCAACAGTTCGACATCGGTAAGGTACCGGCCGGCGGGATCCTCGGCGTTATTGTGACGGTGCCCCTCTCGTGGAGCACCGGAGAGGAGTATCCCTTTCAGGCACTGCTGGGCAGCCTCTCTCCGCGATCGGAGCTGACGAACCTGATGGTGCTCGAGGTGCAATGAGATTGATGCGAATCATGCGGGAGACGACCCATGGGCGGGATCAGAACGATATCACTGTTTGTGACCATCATCTTTGCGGTGTGCGTGTGTAGTACGGCGCAGGCCGAGACGATCGGTGTTCCGGAGGACTATCCAACGATCCAGGACGCCATCGATGCCGCGCAGGGCGGCGATGTGATACACGTGTCCCCCGAAACCTATCCTGAGAACATCGACTTTTTAGGCAAAGCCATCACCGTGAAGGGTGATGCAGGCGCCTCGAGCGCCACCATCGACGGCGGTCAGATGGGCAGCGCCGTGACCTTTCAAAACGGTGAGGGACTCTCATCGGTTCTCGAGGGTTTTGTGATCACCAACGGGTTATATGAATTCGGCGGCGGCGTCCGATGTGAAGCCGCTTCACCGACGATCATGAACAACACGATCACCGGCAACAGAGGCGAGGGAGGCATCGGTGCGGGAGGAGGGATCTACTGCTTGAACGGCTGGCCGGTTATCACGGGCAATGTGATCAGCGACAACTTCGCTCGGGGCTACAGCGGCGGTGGAGCGGGCATCTTTTGCCAGGGATCGCCAGCGGTCATATCCGCAAATACCATCACCCGCAACGTGACCGAGGACAGTGAGGGCGCAGGGATCCATCTAGATGTCTGTGCTGCGACGGTCACTAATAACATCATCACCGGCAATCTCGCCTATGGAAGCCCTGGCGACGGGGGAGGCATCTACAACTTCTACGGCGGTTCCGTGATAGATGGTAATCTCATCGCCGGAAACGAGTCGACCCGCGGCGGGGGTGTCTTCTGTTATTACGGTTCACCGATCATTACCCGCAATCGCATCACCGGCAACAAGTCGATCCTGTTCGCAGGTGGTGGCGGCGGCGTTCACTGCTGGAACAGCTCACCGGTCATCGCGTACAACCAGATCTCGCACAACTCCACCGAAGGCCGTGATAACGGTGGCGGCGGAATCGACTGCTACTACAACTCGCATCCGCTGATTGCCTGCAACCTGATCGCCGCCAACCTGGGATACTACCGCGGCGGCGGGATCTTTTGTGACTATGATTCTTCACCGACCATCACCAACAACACCATCGTCAACAACCTGGCCAGCTCGGGGGGGGGAATCTACTGTGCCGGTTTCTCGGCACCGACGGTGACCAATACGATCCTCTGGGGGAACTTTCCGGACCAGTTCTTATCGGAGTCGAGCACAACGACGGTGACCTGCTGCGACATCGAAAACGGATGGCCCGGTGTGGGCAACATCGACATCGACCCGCTCTTCGCGGAATACGGGATCGGCGACTACCATCTGACCTTTGAGTCCCCCTGCCGGGATGCTGGCGACGATGCCGCCGCCATCGAGCTCGACGAGGACTTCGAGACCGATCCGCGCATCGTCGATGCTGCGGTCGATATGGGTTGCGACGAGTTTTATGCCCACCTCTATCAGCATGGATCGGTGGTCCCGGGACAGGAGATCAGCATCCGTGTAGTGGGGACGCCGGGAACGGTTCAGACCACGCTGGCCATCGGCAGTGGAGTGCTCGATCCGCCGCAGTCGACAGCATTTGGTGATCTCTACCTGCTGGCTCCCTTTAAGCAGTTCAAGCTGGGCGCGGTTCCCTCGAAGGGGATTATCATGGTCCCGGCGATCGTTCCGGCGACATGGAGCTTGGGGGAAAGCTATCCCTTTCAAGCCCTCGTCGGCCCCCTGGTGGCCGGATCGCAGCTCACCAACCTGATGGTTCTGACCGTGGAATGAGCGCTAGCCTGCAGCGCGGGGAAGAGCTGTGGGGCGCCTTCGTTTCACGGCTCTAATCCGACGCTACTCCAACCTTACTCATTCGTCGCAGCCAACCGTAGCCGACAGGTAAATTCTGACAGGTAAGGAACATAGGGCAGTCATTGATGATGGAAATAAAACATTTGAACACCGATGGCGAGGGAGGGCGGCGCGGTACGATCAGGCGTCAATGCGCCTTCCGATTGCTCGCCCAGTCCTGCTCGAATCCTGCTCGAAGGGATGGTGGAGCAATCCAACGGCAGTAACGAGTGCCAGGTAAACCCGCCCTCCATCACTGTCGGGCTACGGATGGCACTATCGAAAGAGCGGGGTCATCGTGTGAGCTGTGGCTCGTCGCTTTTCGCAGAAGCGGCTACCGGCTTTTCTTCCCTTTTCCTAACTAACTGCTCTCGAGACTGTAAGAAAAGAACTCTCGCAAAACCGCAAAGAGCGCAAAGTTAAATAAAATAAAGAGATAGCTAAAGCGGTCGTTGGTGCTGCGATTCTCCTGTCTGGAGAAAACCTCCACACCCCAAAAATTCCTTGGCGATCTTGGCGTCTTGGCGAGAGGAAATCTTGAACCGGATGTTAGCCCCCTGGAAAACTGGCGTTCGCGCCAGGACGGCTGCTGAACAGCTCCCATGGACGAGGAAAAACTCTTGATGGAGCCTCACATCCCGATTCGGGCCTCTACCGGGCCGGGTAATGAGATCTGAGCGGGCTGGGCGGCGGAACTCGGGTTCGAGGCTATCGCATAGTATGGTAATGTAGACACGCTTCGCTGGTTGTGGGATGCAACCGGGTGAGTTCGCCGAACATCCTGCGCCGATCCGGTCACACGAGTCACAGACGAGGGGTGTTGACATGAGAGCCGTAGTGTATGAAGAATTTTCCGGGCCCCTGACCGTTCAAAACGTTCCTGATCCTGTGCCGGAAGCGCACGGTGTCGTCATCCGCGTCGAAGCGACCGGGCTCTGCCGGAGCGATTTTCACGGGTGGATGGGGCACGATCCGGATATTACCTTGCCCCACGTTCCGGGGCACGAGCTCGCCGGTATCGTGGAGGCGGTCGGAAGCGGGGTGCGGCGCTGGAAGGCCGGCGACCGGGTGACGCTTCCGTTCGTGTGCGGATGCGGTGCCTGCCCGCAGTGTGTTTCAGGCAACCATCAGATCTGCGACAGTCAGTTCCAGCCGGGATTCACACACTGGGGATCTTTTGCGGAGTACGTGGCGATTCATCACGCCGATGTCAATCTGGTGCGCCTGCCGAAGGGCCTCGACTCGGTGACCGCCGCCAGCCTGGGGTGTCGCTTTGGAACCTCGTTCAGGGCGGTTGTAGCGCAAGGCAGGGTCTCTGCCGGCCAGTGGGTCGCCGTGCACGGCTGCGGGGGTGTGGGCCTGTCGGCGGTCATGATCGCCGATGCGCTCGGTGCCGGCGTCGTGGCGATCGACATCGCCGCGGACAAGCTGGACTTCGCGAGATCGGTGGGAGCCGTGGCCGCTGTGGATGCCTCCAGTGTTGGAGATGTCGTGGCAGCCGTGAAGGAGATCACCGGCGGTGGGGCGCATCTCTCCATCGATGCCCTCGGCAGCCCCGAAACCTGTTTCAACTCCGTGGCCTGCTTGCGGAAACGGGGAAAGCATGTTCAAGTCGGGTTGATGCTGGCCGACTACCGTAATTCTCCGGTGCCCATGGATCGTGTCATCGCCGATGAGCTCGAGATACTGGGCAGTCACGGTATTCAGGCTTACAGCTACAGGCCGCTGTTCGACATGATGCAAGCCGGTAAGCTGCGACCGGAGAAACTAATCGGAAAAACGATCAGTCTCGATGAGTCGGTGGAGGAACTGCCCGGCATGGCGCGGTTCGATGGAATCGGCGTGACGGTGATCAACGAGTTATAGATCCAATGCAGACGAGGAGAAAGCATGCCCCTGGTTGAACCACTTCCCCCCGACGCCAACGAAGACGTTCGAGAGCTGGCGCGGTTTTTCAAAGAAACCCTTGGTTTTTGTCCGAACAGCGTGCTGACGATGCAGCACCGGCCGGCGATCGCCACGTCGTTCATCGCGCTCAACAAGGCCGTCATGGAGAACCGCGGCAGGGTGACCAGCGCTCTCAAGCGGCTGATCGGCTACGTCTCAAGCCACGCCACGGGATGTCGCTACTGTCAAGCCCACACGATCCGTGCCGCCGAGCGCTACGGCGCTGAAGCCGAGAAGATGGAAAACATCTGGGACTATCGCAAGCACCACGCCTTTAGCGACGCCGAACGCGCGGCACTGGACTTTGCCGTTGCAGCCTCGACGGTGCCCAACAGCGTCGAGGCAAAGCTCCAAGAGCGGCTGAGAGAGCACTGGGACGACGGCGAGATCGTCGAGATCCTCGGTGTGATCGCCCTGTTCGGCTACCTGAACCGCTGGAACGATAGCATGGCCACGACTCTCGAGGAGGGCGCCGCCGAATCGGCGAAGCAGTGGCTGACTGGTTCCGGCTGGGAGCGCGGCAAGCATATCTAAGGGCACACCCCTCTGACGGCACACCCAGCCGGCGTTACAGCCTGCTCTCGAGCTTCTCCATGCGCCGGGTCAGCGCGGTGATTCTTTCGCGAAGGTCCTGCACTTCGCAGCACAGCATCTCCAGCTCGCTCGGCGGGGAGACAGCAACTTTTGGGGAAGCGGTCTCCTCCACCAAGACGGCTTCCTCACCGGCGTCCAGATCTGCGGTTGGTGTCGGGGGAGCGACAACCTCCATCAGAAAGGTTTCCTCACTCGAGTCCGGTTCCGCAGTCGGTGTCGCAGGAGCAGATACCTCACCGAGAGTGGCTGCTTCCGGCGATTCGCGGATACGATTCAGGGTAGGTTCCGGGCGCTCCTCGTGCGGCCCGTCTTCCTGCGACAGGAGATGAGTGTAGCGCACGGCCGACTGTCCTGGCTCGCGTGGCACGGCTCTTACCAAGCGCGGTTCGCGCTCGGTGAGCCTCTGCAGCACGCCGGCCACCGACTCGAGGTTCTCGAAGGGCACCATGCGCGAGCAGCGCGTGCGCAGCTCACCGACGGTCTGCGGTCCGCGTAGCAGGAGCTCGGCCATCACGGCGCGTTCCTCCTGCTCCCAGCCGAGCGCCGTTTCCGCCTCGTGCCTGTAGCGGTTGACCCTGCCACCGCCGTGCCCGGGCACGATCTCCGTCACCAAGCCGCGCCGCCTCAACTCTTCAATCGTCCGTGCCACGATCTCTTCGTCGAGAGCCGTGACAGGGTCGCGATTCTGCTTCTGGTTGCAGCCCGCCATCAGGGCGTTACGGGTCATGGGGTAGTAGTCCGGTTGGGAGAGCTCCTTCTCGATCAGCACACCGATCACGCGCCGCTCGACGTTTTTCAGCAATATCTCCATGTTTGTTCCTCGCACAGATTTTGGTGATGCACGATGCGGTGATTTGCCATGGTTCCATCGTCTCCGAGGCTAGGGTTGTTGTCAACGTATCTCGCTGGCGGTCTTCCGCCCTCGCCCGAGCTTCCTTCGGTAATATTTCTTCAGATTGCCCTTTGGCTTCGGCTTGCCGGCAGCTAGTCAAATCTGAAACACCAACTACTCCAATTCGGCGAGAAAATTGCGCAAGTCTGTGTTCGGAACTGGAAAAATCGGGTTGCGAACCGGAGGTTTTTCTGCTTTCGAATCCTCTGTCGAGCACGCTAGCCAGCTTGCTGTCTTGTGCTGCTGTAAAGCATTATACACTATAGTATTACGATATGAATCGTCACGCACTTTCGACGGTTTTAGACCTCCACCTTGATTTTCAAACCTTGAATCGTTGCCCGACAACACCTTTTCGAATAACGTCTCACTCAAATCGGTACGGTGGAAATCGTAGTTGGAGAGATCACAAGCGGTTGATTCTCTCGAAAAAAAAGTTAATTTGTTCGATTTTACTTACTTGTATCGATTTAAATTCTTAACTAACAATGCATTGCGATGTGAATAGTGTGCGATGTGCGCCAAGCCGGGCTTGTGCGAGGAAATTGAGGTTGATCATTGGCATGCAATTTGAAGTCTGGAATCGCCACGCGTCGTTCGGAGCCTTTTTTCGAAAATGGTAGCAGAGCAATATTACGGCGATCGTTCCGACGAAGAAGATTCCCGTATCAGTGAACCGGAGGAGCTATTCTGGGACTTCGTCGGCGCTTCGAACAATGTCCGGAATCTCAAGGAAATCTTCAGAGGCGCCAGGCAGGACTTGGCCGGGAAAGACGATCTTGTCGACAAGATTGTGCCGGCAGCAAGGCTCGGCGCGAAACTCCCAATCCTTCCCGACTTCAAGGTTCTTCGCGAGATCGGCCGCGGGGGCATGGGAATCGTCTACGAGGCGGAGCAGATCTCCCTCAAGAGGAGGGTTGCCGTCAAGGTACTGCATCCATCTCTCACCTGTCATGACAAGGCGGTGGGAAGGTTCTGCATCGAGGCGGAGGCTGGAGGCCGGCAGAGCCATCCCGGGATCGTCGCAGTTTACGCCCTGGGAGAGCACCGCGGCATTCACTACATCGTTCAGGAACTGGTGGACGGCGGCGGCAACCTGGGAGATTGCATCAAGAAGACCAGGGAGAAAAGCAAACTAGCTCGTTGCTGTTTCCGCGAAGTAGCGCGAATCGTCTTGAGCGTGGCCGATGCCCTGGATCAGGCCCACGAGAACGGCGTGATCCACCGGGACGTAAAACCCGCCAACATTCTCCTCACCTCGGAAGGGCACCCAAAATTGACGGATTTTGGCCTGGCCAAGGTGGAAAACGCACTGGCTCTGTCCCGTACTGGAGAGTACATGGGCACAGCCCAATACATGTCTCCCGAACAGGCTGTGAGCCGGAAGGGTGGTATCGACAAAAGGACCGACATCTACTCCCTGGGCGTGACCCTCTACGAGATGCTCACGCTGGAGAGACCATTCGATGGCGAAACAGCGCACGGAATATTGACAAAGATCGTATCCGACGATCCGAAGGAACCGCACAAGATCAACCCCCGAATACCGCGCAACCTTTCTGTGATCTGCCTCAAGGCGATGGCGAAGTCTCGGGACAAGCGATACCAGAGCATGAATGAGTTTTCCGACGACCTCAACCGTTTTCTCTCAGATGATGTGATCCTGGCAAAATCAGAAGGTGTGAGCACTCGTGTGTGGAAGCGGATCGCGCGGAATCCGGGAATGAGTACTTCGATGGCGATTTTCTTGGTTGCACTGATGGGCTTCTCGACCGCGGTGCCGTGGATGGTTGCCATGAAGGAGAAGGAAAACTACGAGAAGATCACCCGCCTCAGCGACCTCAAGGTTCTGTCCGATCTTTATGAGGGACTCGACACCCTGTGGTCCGCTCATCCGGAGATCATCGAGGACCTGAAATCGTGGCAAAAGAGAGCCGATGTGCTTTTCAGCCACTTATCCATCCATCAGGCTCGACTCGAGGAACTGCGAAAACAAGCCTTGCCCTACGATGAAGAAACACGGCAGGCCGATCGCGAGGGGCATCCCCGATGGAATGAGTTTCTTTCTGTCGACGAAAAGAGGAGAAACTGGCTGAGAGAGATCGGTACTTTGGAAGCGAGAGGCGTTGAGTCAGGCTCCTCTCAGTTCGGCTCCGATGAAAAAGAAAGAGTGTCCAAAAGGACCTCTTTGTTGAAACTCTAAACCTTTAACAAAAGTACCCTGGGCCACAGACGAGGATCCAGAAAAACTGAAAACAAGTGTACTCAAGATCAATATCACGAGGCGATTCATTTATTCTCCTTATGTTGAGTAGGAACCTGTTTAGAGAGTATGTCGCATTGGCTGCAGGTAGCATCCAATAGCAATCTATAACATTTCGAAAGTTGAAAAAAGTACCTGGTAATAAGCGTAAATATTGGACAAGTAGCATTACTTGTTTAACTGATTCTAATTGATTCATTTCGCGAAAGAACCCAATCGCCCAAAACGGACCCCACAAAACCCACGACATAGAAGTCATTGGGATGAGAGTCTGTCTGAGTGTTTATACAGGTAAATCGGGAAATCGTTTCATAAATACGATTTAATCTGGACTTGGATAAGTGAGAAAGTTCAGAGTAGTCGAAGGGCTACTCGAGAAAAGTTACACGAACTCTTCGCGCAAGAATTCCGCGCGGCCCTCGAGAAAAACATGGCGAGTGAGGTTGAGAAGAGCACGGCTCTAGCCGGAGGGCGTTTTCGAGAAAGTCGAGACTTACCGGTTTGCTCTCCGGCACGGATGTCGTAAGTTCCTGATATGCATGATCCTGCTTGCTGTGATAGAAGAGAGTTTCTGGCTTTGTTGCAGTACTCTCGATCGATATGATCGTTTCCGAATGCAAGGCCGCGAGTAACCGGTGCGGAAAAAACGATGATCAGATGAATCGATCCAAAGGAGGCTCGTTATGGACAGGAAAGAATTTTTGAAATCGATATGTAAGTACGGAATGTGTTCATGCGCTGGAATTACGATGATGGTCCAAGGAGAGGCATCCGCACAAGAAGGCGACACTGAGGCACATTCAAATGATACCAAGAAGATCAGGGAACTGCAGGGCAATATTGAGTTCATGCACAAGCGTTTCGCCAGGTTGATAGAACTCATGACTGAAAATGTGGATGTCAAGACGAGGAACCACATATTGGAGGCTATGGGACGAAATTGCACAACGGAGCTCAAAAAATTTTTGGAAACCTACAAAAACGACCTCAAAGGCTATCTCGACGAGATACAGAAGCGATGGATGGAACGGGTGGAAGTCAGCGGGGATGGAAAAACGATCAGAATGTACGGCAAAAAAATGGGTGAGTGCGTTTGTCCTCTTGTGGAAAGCAAGCTGACGCCTGTTGAATTCTGTAACTGTTCGGCAGGGTGGCAGAAAGAAGCGTTTGAGATCGTGACAGGAAAATCGGTTGAAGTGAAAATCAATGAATCGATTCTGCGTGGCGGAGATCGATGCAGTTTTACCGTGAAAAAAGTTTGAGTGTCGACAACCCCAAAGTTCCTGATGTGAATCGGTCAGCGCGCTGTGGTAGAAAGTAGTTTCACAGGCATGGTTTTGGATCTCTTTTGCGGACACCGGCAAGGAGGAGGAACGACAGATGACGAGCTGCAGCGAGGAGAAGCACCTGGGATTGGATCGGGCGGGGGGAGAAGGGCGCCATGCCGCGCTCACGCACTGGGATTCGTTGCACAGGTTGGTGACGCTCCTGGTGATCTCGGCAGCTCTCGCGTCGTCCGGCGTGGCGGCATTCGGGGCCGAAGAGGACGGAGCAACCGCCTTCGCACCGGAGGTTCGCATCACGGATACTGCGGGCGCGGGCCACGATCGAGGCGATGCATCCGGTTCCACCACTTATGCCATCTACCGGGCCGGTAGGAGCTGGGCCGAGTTCGAGCTTCCTCTGCTGGACGGCGATCAGCCGACGGTCACGGTGAGCGATGCGGGTAGCGGCTGGCGGCGGGTGCGCCTCGTCTGGGAGCTCACGGACGGAGTTGCCCAGGACGAGCTCGCCATCTGCTTCCGGCTCGGTTTTGAGCCTGACTTCTGGTGGGCGCCGCACCTGGCACCTGGCGACGAGGACTGCATCGCGCAGCACGTTTTCCGCTCACCGGCGTTGATCGCGGCGCGGTTTCCGGACACCTTGGTCCTCGTACCCGACCTCGACATCTGCGGAGTGCAACCCGCCAACCCATGGTTCCTCGACCTCGATGCACGCGCCGGCCGGTTCTCGATCGGCATGTCCCGTACCTCGATACCGCGCCACGTCGGCTTCGCCCGCGCTTATGCCGCGAAGTTGCTCGCCTTGCAGGACGAAGCGGGTTTCTTCCCGGCATGGCTGCATCCCGACACGCTCGAGCCCTCCGGCACATTGGCCCGTTCGCCAGAGACGAGCATGAGTGTCACCTTCCTGCTGAAGCTCGCCTCCGTCACCGGCGATCCCCGCTACCGCGTCGCCGCGCTGAAAGCCATGGAAGCGGTGCTCGCCGAGATCGTGCCCGCCGGCCGCTGGGAGGATTTCGAGACCTTCTGGTCGTGCTGCGGTTACGGGCGCTACGGGCGCAAGGAGCTCTACGGCCGCAAGGACGCGCGCAGCGGCATGCACAAGCAGAACAATTTCTCCATGTTCTGGACCGCCGAATCTTTGCTTGCCTGCTACCGCGCTACGGGGGACCGGCGCTACCTCGCCTGGGGACGCCGCACCCTGGACGAGCTCTCCATGACCCAGCAGGTCTGGCAGCCGCCCTTCATCTACATTCCGGCACTCGGCGGGTTCGGCGTGATGAACTACGACGGCGAGTGGAACGATTCGCGGCAGTGCCTTTTCGCAGAGCTCTTTTTGGACTACTATCGTGAAACCGGCGAAGCCCAGCTCTTCGAGCGCGGCATCGCGGCGCTCAAGGCGGCCTTTGTCATGATGTACTGTCCCGAGAACCCGGCTGTTAAGGCGCTGTGGGAAAAGGTCCATCCCTTTTTCGGCCCCGAGGACTACGGTTTCACCATGGAGAATTACGGCCACGGCGGGCGCACCTCGCCCGGCGGCGGCGGCATGGGCACGTTCACGATCTACGACTGGGGCAACGGCGCCGCCGCCGAGGCCTGGAACCGGATCCGCGACCACTACGGCGATGTCTACATCGATCGTACGCGAGGGCGAGCTTTCGGCATCGACAGCGTGCAGGTGCAGGTGGTAAAAGGTGGCTATCTGCTCGAGGATCGAGCCGCATCGCCGCGCACGGTGCGCGTTGTTTTCGAGGACGGCACGGCGCGCGAGGTCCCCCTCGCGGGTGAGGCCTTCGTCGCCGCCGCAAAGCCGGCTGGTGCGCGCCGCCCGCACTGACGCGCATCGCACCTGAGGTTTAGACGATTATCACGGAGGAACCGGGATGGCACGACCTGTAACACTCTTCACCGGACAGTGGGCTGATCTCCCTCTCGAGGATCTCGCCAAAATGGCAGCAGAATGGGGCTATGACGGCTTGGAGCTCGCCTGCTGGGGGGATCATTTCGACCCGCAACAGGGCGCCGAGAGCCGGGCGTACTGCGATGATCGTCACGCTCTGCTCGACAAATACGGCCTGAAATGTTGGGCCATCTCGCACCACCTGGCCGGCCAGCTCGTGTGCGATCCCATCGATGATCGTCACTATCAATTCGCGCCCGAGGCCGTGAAGGGCAATCCCGTGAAGGCCCGCGCCTGGGCCGTGGAAACGATGAAGCAGACCGCGATCGCTGCATCGAACATGGGTCTCAAAGTCGTCAACGGCTTCACGGGCTCGCCGATCTGGCACCTGCTCTACTCCTTCCCGCCCTGTCTCCCGGGGCAGATCGACGAGGGCTTCGCCGACTTCGCCGCCGCCTGGAAACCGATTCTCGACCTTTTCGGCGAAAAGGGCGTCCAGTTCGCCCTCGAGGTGCACCCCACGGAAATCGCCTTCGACATCGCCTCGGCCGAGCGCGCTCTCGAGAGTCTCGACCACCACCCTGCGTTCGGGTTCAACTACGATCCCTCGCATCTCGGATACCAGGGGGTCGACTACATCCGCTTCATCAGAACCTTCGAGGGGCGCATCTTTCACGTTCACATGAAGGACGCCTGGTGGGATCGCGGCGACGGCAGCGTGGGGATTTTCGGCGGGCACACCGAATTCGGCGATGCGCGCCGCTACTGGGATTTCCGTTCGCTGGGACACGGCGACGTCGATTTCGAGGAGATCATCGTGGCGCTCAACGACATCCGCTACGCCGGTCCTCTCTCGGTGGAGTGGGAGGATGCGCGCATGGATCGCTGCCACGGCGCGCGCGAGGCCTGCGAGTTCGTCAGATCCGTTGATTTCCCGCCGAGCGAGATCGATTTCGACGCCCAGTTCGACAAGTAAAGGAGTCGATAGGTGGTCATCGGAATCATTGTCCGCAGCATCGTGGGCTTCATCCTCCTCTGTTACGTGCTGAACCGGATCAGCTACGGCTATCTGAAAGCGAGGATCATCAGAAAGCGGCGCTGGGGATTGAATATCTGCTGCGGCAAGACTGATGGCGGCGGGGTGAACGCTGACATCGTCAAACACGAGGATTTGCCGAATTTTCGGAAGATTTCGCAGATTTACGACCTGCCCTTTGAAGACCGTACGTTCCGCTGGGTGCTCTGCTCACACACGGTGGAGCACCTCGACGATCCCGAAAAGTTCGATCGCGAGCTGCGCAGGGTGGGACGGAACGTGCTCTATATCCTGCCGCCGCTTTGGGATCTGTCGGCGGCCTTCAACCTGCTCGAGCACAAATGGATCTTCCTGACCCTCAAGAAGGGTCATCTCCGTCTTCCCAGATACGTGAAGTTGCCCTTCGCGAGGACCCTGCAGCGCTTGCTCGGCCAGAAGATCGCCGCCTGAATGAGATACGATCGCGCCCGATGCTTTCCAGGGGAGCAAGATCGACGCTCCATCGTCACCGGTCATTGAGACGATTAACGCCGACCACTATGATCATCGGACTCGACGAACCAGTATTTCCACGTCAGCAAGACCCAAACTCCCACCACAAAAATTTGACTTCCTGCGCTGAAGATCGCGACGACCTTCTGAAACATATCATCATATTCCTTTTGGACGTACATGCGCTCGAGGGAATAGACGTAGGCCAGCAGTGAAGCGGTATGAAACGCAAAAAGAGTGATGAGAGCGTAGAGCAGAATCGAGAGTCTCTGCCTCAATCTAATGGGCATTGCCAGGAGTAGAGCCGGCAGAAATACGATATTCAGCAGTATGACTCTTTGATCTTCGCTGTTGACGATGACGAACCATCTCCATCCATGCTCAGGATCATAGCTATTGACGAGCCGCTGTCCATGGGGGTTGGTGGACATCTGCATATAGGGGGTCAGGTGCTTCAAGAAGTAGTTGCAGACACCGAACACGATCTCTTGATAGGCGATGATGATCTCCTGGTACAAACAGATGAAGAGCACGAACAAGGGTATGAATTGCACCGGGAACGGTAGAATTTTCTTTTGATCAACGCGCATGGCGCCGGACCATCTTGGACAACCAGAGCAACCAAAGCATCATTACCGCGAATATCATCAAAAACTGCCAGGCCAAGAGGTGTATCGTGTCGAACAGGTCGGGAAACCAGTGACCGATATAAACCAGACTAACGAGCCTGAGAGTGTTGATCACGAGAATCCCCGTCAGAATGCCGTATAATTTTGTTTTCCAGCTACAGGGAAAGGCGACGACCGCTGCGATGAAGATCATCACCGAATATGAAGCGGTACATTCAAAAATGATCTCAACGTAGGAAAGCGATGATTTGACTAATGCACCTTCGGCGCGTCCATCGGCCCCCAGCAACCGAAGGGTCCAGGCGGTGAGCCGTGCCGTGCTCTCGGTAAGGAACGGCTCGAGCACCGAAAAAGCCACCAAGACGACGATGAAGAACTCCACGTCGAACAGAAAGATAAACTTCAGAACGAACTTCAGAGCAACCATTTGTCTCGGTTGATGTCCGCTTTACTCAGCGGCGCGCTGGAACACCGTCGTGGCTGATTACCGATTAGCCGACGAGGCTGTCGTCCATGTAATTGAAAGCTGCCGGGTTGATCTCCGCGATTTCGCAGTAGTCCATCAGGTTTCGGTGGAAGGTGTTTCGAAGTTCCTCACACTGTTTCCGCTTGGCCTCCAAGAGAAAACGACCGTCTTCTACCGCCCGTGCAAAGCAGATCGAGCAGAATCGAAACATCCAGCAGTCCAGACAATCCGCCTCGTTCATTTCTCTGTATTCATCGATGATACCGTCTTTGTAGATCTCTTCCTGGTCCCTGAAATAGAGGTAGTAATCGATCGGGTCGGTGTTGGATGCGATGACTGTGGTGAATCCCACATGCGTCTTATATTTGCATCTCAAATTGCACTTCTGCGTGGCTTCCAGAATCAGTTGCTGCATACCGCCCTCGTAGTCTTCCAGGGTCGAACCAGCTAGTTCGAACCCCTGAAGACGATTCGGCCGGTGGCACGAAAACAAGCCGTGCTCTTCTTTGAGATGTCGATATCTCGAACGCGCGAAAGCGACTGTCCACTCTCGATTGATCGTAGTGCGCATCATTGAAAGTTGAAGAGAGAGTTCGAAGCCGCGAATGAAGTAGTTCAGGTGAGGCTGGAATTGTCCATGAACCGCCTCGACGAGCCGTGCCAGCCAGGACCCGTATCTCTTTAATATTCCAACCGTGTTGTTCGACGTCGAGGGTGATGAGCAGTGGTTTGTCGAGATGCGCGGCTATTTCGGATGGGTTACGTTTGACGTAATCGCTACAAGTCCCGTCGTAAGCCGCGAAGCAAGAAAGCTGAGTGTCGGACCGAAAGGGAACGAAAAACCTACCGGAATCATCCGTTTTGCGGATACATTCGAATATATCACCCTGAGAGAATCCTTGAACGATCTCATAAAAACAGCGGACATTGGCTTCAGGGACCGGATCTCCAGCGGATGAACAAACGACTCCCTCGACCCACGAATCGATCGGATCGACGTAGAGAGTGTGGCCTGCGTAGTCATCGCAACCAAGATGGGCCAGGTCGAATGATGATATCTGATAATCATGATGACTGACAGAAACCTTATCGAGACGTTGCAGGTTCGGCAGCATTTTCAAGAAAAAACTGTATTCACCGGTGACGTCGGTAATGTCGGACATCCGGTAGTTCGCTGGAAGTGCGTTGGAGATCGCACTCTCGTTTGCATTCACGTCCTGGATGACATTGTTTGCGGAGCTGCTGACATAAACGGTGACCATAGCTCCTTTGACCGGTTCACCGTTGCGCTTCTTGACGTGACCGTAAAAATTCACGACCGGAATATCGGCAACGTATTGCGGATCTCTCTTCAACTCGAGGACCAGTGAAGCAGTCGTACCAGCGCGACCTGTCAAAACGACGATCGGTTTGTTGTACTCGAAGAGATGCGGCTCGGAGAAACATCCAATGAAGATTTCTTGATCAGCCGGAAGACCTGTAATAATAGCCTCACCGTTGGAATCAGTGCTCATCTCTCCGATATTGCAGGATCGGGTTTCGTATGAAATCTTGGCGTCGCAGATTGGTAGTAAGGTGCCGGCCTCTTCGACTCTCACGGCGAGGGATGTTGGCCCTTCGAAGTAGATGACGCCAGCTTCACACTCATCTATGGAAACACTAACGCTTTTTTCGAACGCCAAAGACCGATCCAGGGGGCGTGGCTTGTTGATATAGCAGTTGATTCTGACGTCTTCTTCTGGAATGGCATCGAGAAAAAAAGACCCGTCGGTTTCAGTACGGGTTGTCTTCCAGAAATCCTGAGCCGGTGCATCGATAGGATCACAGTCGATAACAGCTCCGACTACTGGAGTGTCGTTCAGTGACCAGAAAATCCGGCCTGAAATCGTCTTGGCCCGTCTCAGGACGAAGACTGTTTCATCCTTGAGAGTGGCTCGTTTTCTCGCGGTAGCATAACTTTCGGCTTCAATATAGATGTACTGCGGGATTCTCTTGCCCATCGCAGTTGAGTTGAATTCAAATTTACCGTCAGAACCAGTAAACGTTTCGATGGATGCATTGTATGTATTGTTGGTGGAGCCCAACCCGTTTCCGAGGCTCAGTGTTGAAAAACAGGCGGTTACCTTAGCGCCGGCGATAACCCTTCGCTTTTCGTCAACAACACACCCATGGATTCGCCAGAGCGGTGTGAGCGATATGGCGCCCACATCATAGCTGTCGTCAATTGGGAGGTAGAGCGGTAGGAAGCGTTCTTCGTACGAAGGTGATCTGATCTCGAGCAGGGCCTTGGATGGAAATTGGACCCGAGAAATGCAGAAAGAACCGGTTTCATCCGGTTGAGACCGGTATCGTTGGTTTTTTTCTTTATTGTCAGGATACTTCGTCATTAGGATTATTTGTGCGTCGACGATAGGTTGTTTCGTGCTCGCATCGACCAGTTTTCCGAGTACTGTCGTTTCGCTGCATACAGCGATCCGGTCGTCGATTGCAGGTGAGGTGCTCTCGGGGTGGACTACGTCCTTGATATCAGTGTCGGCTAATCTGCTTTCGACGTAGTTGTTTGGTGCTGACCGCACGTGGATGTCGGATCGATTCAGCAGGAGACGGGGTCGATCTTTCAGGAGTAGAAAGAACGTAAGGCTGAGAACTGAAAGCAAGATGACGAAAAGCAGACCGATTGTTTGGGATTTACTCAGAAACCGAAGGCGGCAGCCAGACAGAGATCGAACGAGAGCTATACGCAAGCCGAACAGACCCGCGACAGGTTCGAACCCTGTGATTTCCGACCTTCTACGGCCCATGGCTAATGTTTTCGTAAGTTAATAACAAGTATCAAGTTACGCAAACTAAGTGGCGCCTGTTTCAAACGGATAGTCTATAAAGCAACTTCCGGTTCCTTATCGAACGTAGCAATTAAGAGCTTATGGAAAATTTTTGAGTATTATTTCAAGATGTCGATCGAGGTGATATCATTTGCGCTCAAACGATAGCTGATCAGGAGATCCCGAAATCTTTCTATATCGTATCTCGCTCGTTGATAGCTAGTTGTAAATTTTTGCGCAAAAGCTACCGCCAAGTTCTCTTCAATATATATAGCATAAGAGCTGGACGAAAAAGAAGGATTCTTTTTAAACTCTTCGAGCAAATACGCTCCTGTCTCGTTGACCACATACTCTCCAAGGTCGGTCTTGATCTTGAATCTACACCGTGCGATATTCGAACGACCGTTCGATCTTTCAGGTTGTGAAAACAGCTCGCAGGGAGAGAAGGCCGCTGTCATAATCGACATCAGGAAAAGTCTTCGCGATCGTCTCATTTCAGCCCCTCTCATGATCAATCAAAAAAGCATTAAGTTTTGACGTCCTTGAGGCGCAGTGGCACACCGTCGATGCCGGCACTACAGGTGCCCGGTGGACAAGGATCCGTCCCGGTGCTGCAAAATCCCGGCGGGTCAAAGCCTGGATCAGTTCCTGTATTGCACCAGGCGCCGGTGGGAGCTGCACCGGAGATGCAGTCGTCATACTCGGCAGGTTCCGTTCCGCAGCGGCAATCAACTGCATGTGGCGTATCTCCCTGTTTGCATGACCCTTGGGTTGGATTGGGACCGACACTACAACTCCCCGGGGGAGCGGATCCCCCGATACAACCCCGCGAGGTGCTGGTACCTTCTGCGCCGGAATCGCAAACCGGGGTGTAGCCGTCATTGCCAGGCCCGCAACACCCGGAGTATCCGCTAGTTCCGGGATTGCAATAGATTGCGGCCGTTCCTCCATTCCCGACGTTGCACGGTGGAAGGGAGCCTTCGCTGAAAAGCTGATTGAGTGGGAAGATGAGCGGTGGCTCGTAATCGAAATTCTTGTCCTGTGCGCTCATATCGGATCCTCGTGTGTTGTGGGAATTGTTTGATGCACCGGTTCGAAAGAGCTGCGTAGCCGGTTTTCGGGAAAGATCCCCCGTGATAGGGCACTTTCACAAAAAGGATTGGGTGCGGTGAGAGAAGAAGCCTTGAAAAATGCTTCGGCGCGGCAACTTCCGAGACAAATCTCCGAGAACACGCAGTTCCCGCACACACCTCTCAACGCACCAGGAATTTTCGTTCGAATCCGTCGCAAGAGGGGGTGGTTGCGCCAAAGTTCGGCGAGATCATCCCTTTCGGCGTGCCCCAGAATCAAGCGATCATCAACGAGACCAATGCCGCATATCGACAGCGCGCCGTTGCCTAACAGGCCGAGGATATGTTTGATGTCGCACGTCTTCTTTTTGCCGCTCGAAACCTCACCGATCGAGTTGAACGCTATCGGTAAATCGAGGAGGATCGGATAGGGCACGTCGGGGGATCGGCGTGAGCGCAGCCAATCGCGGAGCCGGAGATAATCTCTCGTCGTCGGCGCATCACCAGCATCGATGAGGTCGTTTCCGTAACCGATCGACGAAATCACGTTGATTTTGACGGAAGAGACCTGGACCCCCGCTACCAGCACCAGGAGCCGGTAAACTTCGTCGAGATCGATGCGCAGAGGAGTGAAGATCACTTGAGGGTGCAAGCCGGCCTGGGCGAAGGTCTTCAGGCCTCTCAGGGTTCTCATGAAGCTTCCCGCCGAACCTCTTTGCCGATCATGGCTCGCGGGCTCGGCACCATCCAGGCTGACCGCCAGGTGTTGCAGGCCGAGATGATGAATTTGACGTGCCGAGGTAGCGGTAATGAGTGTGCCGTTCGTCTCCAGGCTGGCACTCAGTCCTCGTTTCCTGACGGCTTGGAGTTTTTCCAAAAAATCGCCATCGCACAACGGCTCGCCGCCTGTGAATTTGACATGTTGCAGACCCAGTGCCAATCCCTGATCGAGACAGCATCGAAACGTATTCAAAGACATCTTGGTTTTATGTGATGAGCTCTTCGTGTTCCGAACGTGAGCGAGTCCCGGGCCGAGCCAGCAGTGGCAGCACTGCTGGTTGCATGAATCGAAATAGAAGTAGATCGCCCTCAGATCGGGAGGCTTCATCTCTCACACCTTTGTTACGGATCGTCCCAGATGGGACGGTAGTTGCGCGACGGATAAAAGCAAAATGGATCTCGCGCGTAGAGATCGTTGAACGACGCGTGGGCCATGGCTCGACAACCTCCATTACAGTAGAATCTGTAGGGACATACTGCGCACTCTACGGCTAAGGAAACCTTCTTGGAGGGGAGGGATCGGAACTCTCCCAACGCGGCGGAATCGTTCCATATCGTTTGGAGAGGATGTGCCTTAAGATCTCCCAGGGACCAGTTCGAAAAGGGTTGACAGGGGATCACATGTCCGTCGGATCGGATGGTACACGAGGTCCGTAGCGCTCCGCACGATTGGAAGCAGTGCGCATCATCACTCGCAGCATGCTGACCGTGATTCGTGCGTGCGTGCTCCCGCTCGTAGCGTAGGGTGTTGCTCAGTGCAGTCTTGTAATATCCAGCTTGTAATATCCAGAGATAAAGTCGCCATAGGTTTTCGAGAGCCGGCGGACCTCTCGAATCACTCCGACGTGGTCCTCCGGTTCGAGCTCGAAATCGTCCGCGAAACGGGAAGCTCGTCCCATGCGGCCGTATGCATTGAAATCGATCTTGTACGCTCCAAAGCGACAGGCGGATTCGACTAACTCTTCTAATTCGCGATGGTTATATCGATGTACAACACAAAATATTTTAAACGACAGTTTCAGTCGCTTCAGGAGTTGAAGACCCTCCACGACCGGTTGCCAGGTGCGGGGAGGTGAAGGGCTCGCCGCCTGTGATGCCGAAGGTGAAAACACCGCCGCTGATCAAACCTTCGAGGATCTCCAGGTGGATTGTAATATCGAGATCAAGCGCCGTGGACTGGTGGGATTGTGCAAAACAGTGACGGCACGAAAGATTGCAATTGTTTGTGATGCAGTAAGATACATCTATAGGGAAGCAAAGATTCCGGTTTTGAAGTGGCTGCGTTGAAGGCCAAGAATTCTGCTCACTTGGCCCCCTGGAGGGGCTGTGATGGGAGATCGTAGATATTTCAGTCCTAGAGTACACCCTTCACCCCTCCCGCGGAATCTGTCCATCAAATCGACGCTCTGCTCGTGAGTCGACCTCGAATAGAGCGTGAGATCGACATCGAAGAGAGAGCCGGATCGATCCTTGAGGGGTGGCCTGTGCGGGTGGATGAGCGCGCGACCCCTGTCATTTCTAGACCCCTGTCATTGCGAGTGTCATGACAAGGCGATCGCTCACCGACTCATATCACCTGATTTCCTTGATGAGTTTTCTAACCGAACCGTTTTTGACGAAGACCTCCAGATGCTGGGCCACTACCTCCCTGTTTTCGCCGTTCAACCGAAACGTATTACACAAATAATCTGTCAACTCCGCAAACGACTGTGGTTCGAGCTTGAGCCGTAAGAGTAGTTTTAGAGCACTGATATTAACACCGAACATCTGACCTGAAAGTGAGTTAAAAACAATGCCTCCATCTCTCTCAGGCCTCAAAACGATTTCATCGGGTACTTGATACAACTCCTGAACAGGATCCATGACATTGATATTTGTTCATTCTCTCGAATCGTGATTCTCGATCTCTCTCCTGATTTTGCACTGGATTGTACGGTTTTTACAGCCACCAAGGCGCGCGGTTTTTATATATCGACCGATCGCGGAGACACCTGGATGAGCTCGGGAATGGATGGTGTTCTGATCCGTTCTATCGCGGTCTCACCGGCATTCTCCAGCGACGGGACTATTTACCTGGGCACCTGGAAGGGTGTTTACAGGTCTCGAGATGCAGGTGCGACCTGGATATGGTGGATATGGAGAATCGACTCTCGAACGATTCGTGTGAAAGGGAGAACTGCACAGGAGCTCTCCGCGTGCACCTGGCCGTCGATTCCTGATGGCCTCATCGGATAACTGGCGTTTTGGTCCCGATCACCTTCCGGTCGGATCAGAGGAATGGAATCGGGCTTGAGTCAGCCGGAAAAGGGGCTATTTCTGTTTTAACCTGAGATTTTTGTCGGACTTATTCCGTCCCCAGCCCAACCCCTGGTGAGATGGCGAATCAGTGATTGGACAAAGATTTTTCGCTGTCTTTGACAGGTTATGTAGAGGGATTCTGGGGTCGGTCTCATTGCAAATCATGGAGCACGATCATGCGTATCAGTATTCCGGTACTTCTATTTGGCATGCTTTTCTCGAGCATGGGGCTCATTTCATCCTCGGCGCAGGCAGCGATTGTCGACGTGGATATCGTCGAGTTCGATTTTTCGCCGTCGTCTGTCGCGATCAACCTCGGCGACACGGTGCGTTGGACCAATCAGGGTTCAATCTCTCATTCATCCACTTCGGATTCGGCGCTCTGGGACTCCGGTCTCCTGAGTCCGGGACAGCAGTTCCAGCATACCTTCAACGCCGTGGGATCCTTTCCTTACCACTGCACTCCACACCCGTTTATGGTGGGAACCGTCGCAGTGAAACCGCTGCTCTCGGCGGATGCGAGCTCGATTTCGGCCAGCACCGGCGGCGTAGTCAACTTTACCCTCGAAACGGACCCGTCGCTCGCCGGCCGGACCTATGTCCTGCTCGGCTCCGCTTCGGGCACGACACCGGGGACTCCCCTCCCCGGCGGTGGTGTTCTGCCGTTGAACCGCGGTCCGATTTTTCAGTACATCCTGAGCAATCTCAACAGTAATTTTCTTGCCAATTTCCAGGGCGTATTCGATGCCAGCGGCATGTCCACGGCCACTCTGAACATCCCCTTCGCGCTGCCGCCCGTTCTGCCGCCAGGCTCGACCCTGCACTTCGCTTTCACCACGACCTCCCCCTTCGACCACCAATCCGAGGCGCTGCCGATCTCGATTGTACCCTAATCGGCGACTCAATCTACGATCGCTGTAAGCCCCTGCGGGACACTGCTTTTCAAGGTATTTGAACGGCAGTGTCCGTTTCTATTTCTCGCTGTTTTGTTTGTCGAGCTCGTCCTGAAGCATCGCCAGGCGCCTTCGGGATTCGAGTGTCTGTGGGTGGGTCGGCCCCAGGACGATCTCTCTCAGCTCGGCAACCTCGTGGAAGATATCCACCGCTTCACTGAGTTCTCCTCTGCAATAGATCATGAAAGCCAGGTTGTTGAGCGAGCCGATCGTATCCGGGTGTCTCTGTCCCAACACACGGCACTGCGTTGTGTGGGTTTTTCGAATGACCTCTTCAGCCGCGTCCTGCTCACCTTGGCTATAGAGTAGGTAGGCTTGATGACTCATCGACCGGAGCGTGTCCTGATGCTCCTCTCCCAGCACGCGTAGGCGGGTTTCGAGGACCTCCGAGTTCTTGGCGTCGGCTTCGACCAAGGCGTTGCGTTTCAAGAGCATGTCCACCTCGACGTGTCCCAGATTGAGCGAGCTCGGATGCTCTGGACCTAGACCCTCGATCACCACATCTTTCCACCGGTCCAGGAACTTCTCCAACTCGTCAAAGCGGCCCTGCCGGTCGATGACCTCGGCGATATTGACGACAGCCAGCAAGGTCGATGGGTGCCTATCGCCGAGCACGCGCTTCTTGATCTCGAAGGAATTCTGAAACACATCCTCAGCCTCTGCGAGCCGCGCCTGGAAGATAAGCACCGTACCCAGATTGTTGAGTGATTCCAGGGTGTCGGGGTGGACTTGCCCGAGGGTATCACGCCGACCTTCATAAGCCTTTCGGCAACACGCTTCCGCCTCGGTCAGTTTTCCCTGGGGGGTGAGGGTATTGGCCAGGTTGCTAATGGTTCGCAGTGTTTTGAGGTGCCGGTCACCGAAGACAACGCGTTGAATTTCGAGTACTTTGCGGTGCAGCGATTCGGCCTCGGCGTACTGTCGCTGGTGAAGCAAGAGCAAGGCCCTGCTCGTCAGCGCATCGAGGGTCGCCGGGTGTTCCGCGCCCAGGAGGGCGCTTCGTGCGGCGATCACCTCGTCCAGGAGGGGCTCGGCCGCGGCAGTCTTCAACTGCAAGAGATGGGACGAAGCCAGATTGTACATCGCCGTGAGAGTGTCCTCGTGTCGCGGACCGAGAATGGAGAGGAAGAGTTTGCGCGATCTAGCGAAGTGTGTCTCGGCGTCCGCGTACCGGCCGAGCCCCATATAGGTGTTGCCGATCGTTGTTCTCACAGCCGCTTCGATCTCGGGGTGATCGGGGAAGCTGGCGTCGATCCTACGCGCGGCTTCGTCTAGAATTTCGGCCACTGTGACATCTTTGTTCATCCTGCGCGGGTCAGCCGAGGCCAGCATGTCCCGCAGAAACCGGTTGATGAAGTTGACCTTGCGTGCCTCCTCGTCGGTTTTCGCTCGAGCCTCCACGGCCGCCAGGCGCTCGCGCTCGGCGGCATTCCGCTGGGCTATGATTTGGGGATAGGACCAGAAGACGTAGAACAGGGCGAGAAGAGCCACGCCGCCGGCCGCGCTCATTACGGGATGGCGCATGAGTGCCTTGCGGACTCGCCAGGCCAGTCCGGGCGGTCTGGCTTGGATCGGTTCTCCCTGGATCAGGCTCTTCAGGTCGGCGGCGAACAACTCCATGCTGCAATAGCGGCGGTCCGGATCCTTGTCGATGGCCTTTAGAATGGCCGTTTCCAGATCCCTCGGTACCGACGAATTCAAGCGCCTCGGCGCAATCGGCTCTCCCTCTAAGATCTGGTGGAAAACGTGCTCTGTGGTTTCGCCGTCGAAGGGCACTCGCCCGACCACGGCTTCGAAGAGGGTGATGCCCAACGAATAGACATCGGTGTGCGCGTCGATGAAATGCCCCTTGCCCTTGATCTGTTCCGGCGCGGCGTACTGCGGCGTTCCGCGGAACTGGCCGGTCAGGGTGAGGGTTGTCAGATCCCGTTGACGCGCCAGGCCGAAATCCATGAGCATCGCCCGGCCGTCAGGGGTGATCTGGATATTGGACGGCTTCACGTCGCGGTGGATGATGCCCTGCTCGTGCGCCGCTCGAAGCGCTTCGGCGATCGAACGGATCCATTCGAGGACCTCGGGGATCGGTCGTCGCTCTCCACGGGCCACCGCCGCACGCAGGATCTCGTTCAGGCCCTGGCCCGGCACCAGCTCCATGGCGAAATAGCGCACCCCGCGTTCCTCGCCGCTGTCGAAGACCGTCACGATCGAGGGGTGTTGCAGCCTGGTGATGGCCTCCACCTCGCGCGCAAACCGCGCCTCGGCCTCGAATTCGCCTGCCCTATCGGCGTGGATGACCTTGAGGGCCACCTCGCGGCCCAGCGACTCCTGCCACGCGAGGTAGACCGTTCCCATTCCACCTTCGCCGAGCCGCCGGATTAACCGGTACTCTCCCAGACATTTGAAGGGCAGGTTGTCCTCGGCCTCCAACCCGTATTGCTCCCCCTCATCTATCAGGACATCCGTCGCGCCGCGCTGCTCGAGCAGAAATTTCCAGGCCGGTTGCTCCAGAAATCCGGCTCTCTCGTCGTCGGCCGCAAGGATCTCCTCGATCTCTTCGAGAAGTGGGCGATCGTTGCCGCAAGCCTCTTCCAGAAATAACTTACGCTCCGCAACCGGCCGCTGCCGGGCGGCATGAAACAGCTCCTCGATTTTTTCGGCTCGACCGTCGCCCATCGTCATTCGCTCCTCTGCATCTCCCGGTAGAGCCAGGCGCGTGCGAACTCCCAGTCGCGCACGACCGTGGAAAGCGACACCCCGACAATCCGCGCGGTCTGCTCCAGGGTGAGCCCTACGAAGTAGCGCAGCTCCACGATGGAACACTTACGCTTGTGCTCGTCCTGGCCGTTCAGTTTGTTGAGAGCCCTGTCCAGTTCCTCCAGATCGAGGGGCTTGTCGCCGGTGTCGTCGATCGGTACGCGGGGAAGTTCGATCGCCTCCAGGGAGAGGGGGCGGCGGCCGGCCCCGCGTTTGGCGGCTTTACGTTCGCGGGCTTTGTCGACCAGGATCTGTCGGACCGCGCGAGCGGCTGCGTGAAAAAAATGCCGGCGATTCTGCCAACTGCACTGCTTGTCGTCCACCAGGCGGATGTATGCTTCGTGCACGAGGTCGGTGGTCTGCAGGGTACGGCCGGGAGCCTCGCTCCGCAGGGCAGCATGGGCGATGACACGCAGCTCCTGGTAGACCGACGAGAGCAGCCTCTGCCAGGAGTCAACACGTCCGGACGCCACGCCTTCGAGGAGCGCCGTGATGTTCTGAGAATGGGAGTGGGACTGAGAGTGAGAGTCAGAGTATGTCAATGTTTGTAGATCCCAACGCTGTCGATTTTGCCCGACTCGACCAGCAAGACGTTCCGCCTGGCCCTGTCCTGTCTGTTTCTTATATCCCGCATACGTGTCGTTCGTCACGTTCGCGGAGACCACAAAATTTTTAGCTCTATCGTCAACAGGGTTCACAAACGATTTTCACCGATCCCTGGAGGTGGGATTGCGGGATGTCGCAAGCGCTGGGAAGGTGCGCAGTCATTGATACGGTCCGATCGAGGGCTCATGGCCGCCTCGAGGCTGGCTCGCTGGCGCTCGGTGTGACCCGCTGAGGGGGAGGCGGCACAATAAGTTGTCGCCGTGCTCAAAGGTTCGATCCGGATCGAGAGCCCGCTGAAGAGGTTTTGTCGACAAGCATGCTCAGTGCTGGTGTTGACAGTTAGACAGCGAACCTCCCCCTCCATTTTTCAGCCAGTCTTCGTTTATGTGCATATGTGGATCAGGTCTGATCTTGATGAGAGACGTCCTCGCTCGATTTCGGCTTTTCGAAGGTGACCTCGGCTTCGATGGAGTGGATCTCCTTCCCGTTCACATCCTTGAGTACCACCTTGAGCGGCCCTGACGGTAGGGCGCTGAGCTCGAGATCCTTTTTCTCGGTGTGAGAACCGGAGCCAAGATGTTGATCCACGCTGCCAATCTCCAGCTTGACGGCGTTCAACATCTTGTCGCCCGCCTTGTACTCGATCAACTGGTTGTTCTTATCGAAGAGCTCGAGGGTGACCTCGTTGTGGCCGCCGTCTTGAATCCCACCGAAGTGGTCGTGCAGATCGAAGTTGAACGTATATTCCACCTTCAGGTGGTAAGTGTCGCCGATGATGTTGCCATCGTCGTCGATTTTGTTCTTGATCGCACCCTTGACCTTCTTGACCAGCATTTTGGATACGCTCCAAAAGTCTGATCCGTTTTCGACCTTCAACGCGTGGATCCGGCCTCCCATGCTGGAGACGAAGGCTACGCCATCTTTGAACACAGGCGAGGCCGAGAGCTTGGCTCCGATCGACTTGGTCCAGAGAAGGGAACCGTCTTTGGGATCGACCCCGAAGACCTGACCGTCACTGTCGCCGATGATCAGCCGGTCATGGGCCGCGTCGCAGCCGAAGCAGCCGACCACCCTGGTGGGTGATACAGGCTTGTCGTCGAGGGTCCATTTACCCACCAGACGGGACCATTGCTTCTCACCGTTCTCCTGGTCAACCGAGGTCAGGACGTTACTTACGCCAATGGAGAGAACGCTGTTTTTGTACAGGACAGGGGTGTTATTGATGAAACCCATCTTGTCGTCATTCTCGCCCTCGTAAGTCCAGATGATCTCGCCGGACTCGAGGTCGAGTTTCTTCAACGTCCCCGAACCGGTGGCTGCGTACAGATGGCCACCGTCGATCAGCATTGGACCGGAGAGGAAGCCTTCGAGATGGTTGAAGCTTACTTTTTCGGTAATCGACGTGATTTCCTTCGTCTCTTCCGAACATCCAACAGTTAAAAAGGCAAGAAGTCCGAAAGTGACAATTGGTAGACATTTTGTGATAGGCATATCAATTTTTTCCTCTGTTCCTAAACACTGATCTGAATTCCTGAGAGTATGATATTTTCTCTGGTCGTCCCGTCAACCCTAAAATATGTGCTCCCGGGGTCAGCAGAATCATCAACAGCGCATTGACGCTCGCTGACACAGAACGATTTCATTCAATCGTTTCCGGTCTAAGTCTGAAAGGGATCCCGGATCTTGAAAGTGACCGTGCCGATCACGAATCCGTCGGCCACCAGATCGATCTTGACCGTGACCGGATGCCAGCGCGTCGGTGTAGGGATCACTCCTGACTGGATCCCGGCACGGATCGAATTGGCAAAAGCTTTGCGGTCGAACAAAATTTTCAGTTGACTCGGTGTGTCGCAGGCACCAACCGCCGGCACTGGGCTGCCGCCCGGCACGTGGAGTGCGATGTCATGGTCTTCGATGGGCAGCAGGAGATCGGTGTTGACTCCCTGCACCTTGGCGTGGAGTGGAATCCGCGGAAATCTCAAGAGGCGGCCCTTGAAGAGCACGATCCCGCGCGGACAGAGACGCACCGACATGTTGTCCACCGTGACGGTGATCGAATACGTGCTTTCGTTCTGCGCCAAGTCGGTCACTCTGGCCGTGATGAGCATGTCGCCGTCGAGGCGGCTCGTCGTGTCGAAATCGATCGTGAAAGGTGACACCCCCGAGGAACCCACGAGCTCGCCGTCGACATAGATCTCGATCAAATCGAGGTTGGGATCGTCGGCCTCGACGGTGATCGGCACCACTCCGGAGACGATCTCACCCTCGAGCGGTGTCGTGATCAGCTTGTCCGGCGCCGTGTTGTCTACGAAGACCACGACCTCCACGAACGACTCGTTGCCGGCGTCGTCGATGGCCAGGGCGCTCACTGCCAGGGCGCCGTCGGGGTGCTGCAAGGTATTGTGCGATCCGGTGACCAGATCGTAGGACACGGGAGGAGCGTAAAGCCGCGAGGGATCGACACTCGGTGGAATATCCGCGCAGAGAACTTCGATCTCCGCGAGCCCCGAACCCGCATCCGAAGCCTCAACCTGTAGGTCCATGGTCCCGGAGACGAAATCGCCGGCGAGCGGATCGAGAATCACCACCTGCGGCGCTGTATTGTCGACGTAGACGCTGATCGACACCGTCTTGGTGTTGCCCACGTTGTCGTAGGCCGTGGCGCTAAAAGTGTGCAAGCCGTCGTTCAGGACGGTCGTGTCGAAATCGGTCGAGAAGGGCGGAGCATCGGGCGTGGCCACCACATCGCCGTCGACGGAAAGCTCGACGTGAGAGATGCCGGTTCCTGGCGGATCATCGGACGCATCGGCCGTGAACTCGACCAGGCCGCCGATATTGTCGCCCTCTTGGGGCGAGACGATCGACAGCGTGGGAGAGGTGGTATCGAGGGTCACGCCGACCGATGCCGATCCCTCGCGTAGCGTGGCGTCGGTGGCGGTAACGGCGATCTGGTTGGATCCTTCCGCAAGCGCCACGACTCCCGTGATGATGCCGCCGCCTGCGGGGACCATCCCGGACACTCCGGCGGGCTGGGACGCGACCTGGGTTTCGGTCAGGTCGTCGATCGTGGCCACCACGGAGATCGACTCTCCGCCGGGCCCGAAGAACGCTCCGTTGAGGGGTGAATCGATCGTGACGATAGGTGCGCTCAGATCGAAGACTACGTAGAGATTTGCGGTGCTCTCGTTGCCCGCCTCGTCGATCGCCGCGACCGCCACGGTGTTGGAGCCCTCGGTCAGGTCGACGTCGCCGATGACCTGCCCGCCGCCGGGAGCGAGGGTGAAGGCGTTGGTCCCAAAGGAGACCGTCGTGCCCGAGGCATCGACGACGTTGACCGTCAGTGTCACCGGTGATTCACCCACTACCGATCCCTCGAGCGGCGAGACGATAGTGATGGCCGGGAAGATCGTGTCCCTGATGACGGTGATCGAGTTCGACCCCACGTTGTTGAAAGTGTCGGTCGCCGAGACGACCAGGGTGTTGGGCCCTTCGTCAGGGAGCGGGATCGTTCCGCTGACCGTGCCGCCGCCCGCAGGTAGGGAGGTCGAGATGCCGGCAGGGTTGGATGTGACCGTTGTGGCCAGTGAGGAGGCGACCTCGGCCTCCAGCACGACGTTCATCGATCCCACCACCGCGCCGTCCGCGGGAGAGGTAATCGTCACGACAGGCGGCTCGCCGCCGCCGGTGGCCATCAGCTTGACCACGAACGCATCAGGGTGGCTTCCGCCGGCTGCACACGTCAGATCGGGGCCGACCAGCACGGGAAAGGTCGTCTCATAAGACCAGGTGAATCCCGCTATGTAGGTGTTATCCGCGCCGTCGAGGGCGATGCCGCGGCTGTAGTCGCCTTCCGCCCCGCCGATATATCCGCAAAAAATGAGCGCGGAACCGGTGGCATTGACCTTGGCGACAAACACGTCACCGTTCCCGTTGTAGGTCAGATCGGGACCGGATTCCACGGGGAAGCTCGTTTCAGGTGACGTCGTCTCGCCGGTAACGTAGGCATGTCCCGAGGCATCGACGGTGATGTCGAAGATGCGATCGTCCTCGGCGCCACCGAGGTAACCGCAGTAGAGCAGGGCCGTACCCACTGAATTGATTTTGGCGACGAAGGCGTCGTAGAGACCTCCATGATAATTCAGACCGGGGCCCACGACGGCCGGGAAGGTCGCCCCTGTGGTTTGCGTGTAACCGCCGATATAAGCATTTCCAGCGCTGTCGAGGGCGACGTCGTGGCTGTATTCGGCGTCCTCTCCACCGATGTAGCCGCAGTACTCGAGTGCCGTGCCGGTCGTGTTGACCTTGGCGATGAAAGCATCGAGTCCGCCGTTGTAGGTCAGGTCGGGGCCCACCACAGCGGGGAAGGTCGTTTGCGTGGATTTCGTGATCCCCACGACATAGGCGTTGTTGGACGCGCCCACCGTGACACCGTAGCCGTATTCCAGGTCGGTGCCGCCGATGTAGCCGCAGAATTCGAGCGCTGCGCCCGAGGCTGCGACCTTGGCCACGAAGGCGTCCCGGGAGCCTCCATTGTAGGTGAGATCGGGACCCACTGTCGCCGGAAACGTCGACTCGGTGGACTGTGTGTCGCCGGATACATAGGCGTTGCCGAGGCTGTCCACGGCCACGTCCTGGCCCCACTCTTCACTGTCTCCGCCGATGTAGCCGCAGTAATCGAGCGATGTCCCCGCGGCGTTGACCTTGGCGATGAAGGCATCGACACCGCCGTTGTACGTCAGATCGGGACCGATGAGCACGGGAAAGGTCGACTCCGAAGATGACGTATTGCCGATGACATAGGCGTTGCCACTACCATCTACGTCTATGCCGTATCCATAATCCAATCCACCGCCCCCGATGTATCCACAATAGACGAGCGACGTACCATCCGGGCTGACCTTGGCCACGAAGGCGTCCCACGAGCCGTTCGGTGTCAGATCCGGGCCGACGACAACCGGAAAGGTCGAATAAACGGTATAACCCGTAACATAGGCGCTACCGGCATCGTCCGCAGCCACGCACATACAACGATCGGCACCACCATCTCCGATATACCCGCAGTAGAGCAGCATGTCCGGATCGAGAACGAGAGGTGCATCGGCGTCGTAGTCGCCGAGCTCGAAGCGATAGTCGAAGGACTCCCCTCGCTTCTCGACCACGTACCGCATGGAGACCTCTTTGAGCACCCCGCCGAGCATCTGGTAAGCGAAGGGAGTACCGTCCTCGAAGCCACCGAAAGGGGTCGATACGATCAACGCCCCATCATCGCCGACCTCAAGATTATCCACGCCCCCGTAGCGGAGTCCGATCCGGTTGGCATCCGCGCCCGGCTCGACAATAAATTCGTATTTGAGGTGATCGGCCGAACCGCAGAAGACGAGGTCGATGCCCGGCCAGAGATCTTCGTAAACCAGCCGGCCATAGGCGGCAATGCCGGTCTTCCAGTCTGCAGGTCGACCCTCGAAATAACTGAATAACGCCTCTCTTCGATCCTCTCCCCGCGGCGCAACGGGGCCGGCATCGACAAAATCCAGTTTCAACGCCCAGCATTCGAGCTTGCCGCGGTCCTCCCGCATCAGAGAAAAGGTAATTCCCTCAGATGTGAAAAAGAGGGTTTTGTCCGCGCCTTTGACACAGAAAGCGACCTCGTGGTCGAACTGGCCCGCGTTGGCCACGAAGTAGAGCGGAAGCTGGTCAAGAGATCGCTCGATACCCACCTGAGCCGGTGATTCGGCCCCGATGCAGAGGAGGGGAAACAAAAGGAACGGGATGAGTACAATGGGAACGCGCATGATAGCCCTCCTTCTCAAAAGATTCATAATGTAATCATGCTAATGCAGTAGGAATTAAAATAGAATCGATCACATCGTCGAGATGCCGAATTCGGTTTTAGCGCTTCAACGAGGTTGTTTTCCGTGCGGTGCGCCACAGGAGTCGGATCGGTGAGCCGAGTTGATCGGTTGTGGCTTAAATTAACCTATGCAAGCAGCGCGGGTTTTCTCTGTCGTTGGATAGGAAAACAACCGCTTCTGGTCGTATTTCTACTTTGACAAGAGACTTATTGATTGTGATATCGATGGTGAACCGCCGTTTGTTTATCAGTCAATTATGGTGCAAAAATAAATTTTAACAATCAAGAAAAAAACATGACAAAAGCCATCTCTTTTTTCCGCCAGGTGAATTGGAGTCGAGCAGGTCGATGCACGGCGACTCGAAACGGATTTGGAGCTGGATGGCGTTAGCCCGCAAGCGGCCTGACAGCGGCTCGAGACAGTGACATTCCAGACAAGCATTCTTTCGACAGGCATTCTTTCGATTGTTTTTTTGCCACATCGACTGGCACGAGAGGAGACCACTCATGGACACGCGGTTTTGGATCGTAATACTGGGATTAGGATTGGCGTTTCTTTTGATGCACCTGCCCTGTACCGCGCAGGTTGTCGCCGACAACGGCGGAGCGCTCACCATCGAACCTTCGCCGCGCGGCGCCCGCTGCGGCGACGCGCCCGGCTCAATAACGACGATGTTCGCTTTCAACAACGTCTTTGCCGGCAACATGTTCGACATTCAGCCCTACATCGATCTGACGATCACCGCCGTCGACATCAATGTTTCACCACCGGGCGATACTGCTCAAATCGATGTCTGGTATTACGACGGCACCTGCGTGGGGCACGAGCTCGAGGGCGCGGCTGGGGGCTGGCGCCTTCTCGGGAGCGGTGCCGGAGTGATCGCCGGAGCTGATCTCCCGACCTTCATCGAAATCCCCAACAACGAGACCTTCGAGGCCGGCAAGACCTACGGTATCTATGTCGATCTCGTCAACTATTCGAGCGACTTGCATATTCTGTACACCAACAGCGGACCGAACCTGTATTTCAACGACGATCTCTCGCTCACCACTCACTGCGGCAACGGTTCCCCGGCCTTCACCAGCTACTTCTATCCGCGGGCCTGGAACGGCACGCTCTACTACGATACTCAGGCTCCATCGCCTCCGATGACGCTGAGCGTCTCCCCCGATCCCCTGCTCCCAGGCCAGATCGGGACATTCAAGGTGTCGAACGCCGGTCTCTTCAGCAATGTCTGGCTGGCTTACAGCCTCAAAGGCACCGGCTCCACGTTCATCCCATCGCTCAACGTAACCCTCGATCTGAGGGCACCCAAGCAAGGCGCCGGCCCAACCAAGCCGAACTTATTGGGCTACCTGACCTGGGAACTCCCGATCCCAATGAGCGTTTCCGGAAGAAACGTATGGTTCCAGGCGGTTCAGGAGGGATTTCTCCAAGGCAGGGTGTCCAACGTGGTGGCCACCTCGATCCAGTAAATGGTCTTCAAAAAAATCACAGTCTCACAAAATTAACGAACGCCGGCCGATTTTTACGGCCGGCGTTCGGTGGGTCGAGAGTCGATAGTGCCGGGGCGTAGCCTCGTCGCTTGCATTGTTTATGTAGATGTACGCGATCGAATATTCGACACGATTCGGTCTATATAAATCGAGATTTAAAACGTAATCACAACGATCAATAAATCACAGTATTTTCTAATCTTCGGACAATCGAACTCCGGCGCGTGCCAGGTAAATCTCCGCACGCACGCGTTCCCCGAGGTTATTCGAACGCAGCGATTGATCGGCAGCGGCGGCGCCACCGAGAAACAGAGCGGTATGGAGGCGCAGAACGGCATCAAACGGTTTCGATAGAGCTGTCTCCAAGGAGCGCCGTCGGGGGCTCGATGGCAGCCAGGTCGATACGGCGCCGATGACGGTGGAGATCTTGCGGTGTGCCGCGTGGCGGATCTTCGCCTCGGAATGATCCAAAAACCGGATCAGGACTGCGCAACCCGCGGGATCGCACGCATCGATCCGGCTGACGAGATCGCCGGCGAAGTCCGTTGAGAAACGCGGAGCGGACCGGCAGATCCGCTCGAGAAACGCACGATCACCGACCAGCGCTTCGAGCAGGGAATACGACCAGTGATGCAGACTTCCGGCGAGGTCGAGGTCCACGGCTCCTCGGGCGATCACTCTACGGTGCTTCCGTGGGAGCGCCTCGAGCAATGTGTATACCTGGTAGGAGTCCGTTTCTTTGTCAGCCAGGAGGTCGAGGAGGCGGGCGGGATCGGTTCTGGCGAGCACCGAACGCAGGATCGGCGCCGGAATCTCGAGGTCCCCATGCGCTGTCCCGATGGCAATCAACTCCTCCAGCGTCAGACTAGGTTCCAGTGCCCAGAGCATGTCGAGCAGCTCGTCGGATTCGAATCGTGCACCCTTCAGACCGAGAACGCCGGCCTCGACCTCACGGCAAGCCTGCTCGTCTCCGAGCCTCGCGTGGAGCAGGTTACGATAGTACGGAGCCGCCCGATCGGCAACCGCGAAGGGGACCTCGCGGATTCGGCGATCGGCCAGGACCTGTACGAGGAGGAAACGCGCGGCGGGATCCCTGCTCCGCGCCAGAGCCTCGGCGAGCTCATGATTTTGCTGGTGCCGCTGCGAGACCGCCGCCCGCAGGCGGCGCCATCTGCCGGTCCCCTCGTCGTCGTCCCACCACCTCTCGACGCCCGGCGCCAGCCGCAGCAGGTCGGACAAGGCCATGGAGCGGAGGAGATGCGCCGGGATCTCACCCACTACCAGCTCCCAGACATCGTCGTCCTCGATGATGCGCGAAAGTGCGAGGACCAGGGCCTCCTTGGCCGCCCCTCCCCGCCTCAAGAGCTGCTCGGCGGCCCACTCCTCGCCGCTGTCGGCGGCCTGGGTCAGCAGCACCGCGTTCGGCACCTTCTGCCGTCCCGCTCGCGAGATGCATAACCAGCACCATTCAGGATCGCCCTCGTTGTTCTCCGCCGGGCGCAAGGAGGCGTAGAAGAGCGGCAGGGCGAGGGCATCCAGACGTTCCAGCTCCAGGTCATCGAGCAGATCCGCCGACCACAACAGGCTTAAGAAACTGTCCGCCGCCGCGAGAAAAAGCTCCTCCCGTCCCATCTGTTGTGAGCGTCGCTCGAGAATGGCTTCTGCGATCGCCTTGATTGTTCTCTTGATCTGCGCGCGCGTGCGCCCTCTGAAAGAGAGCTCGAGCAGGGTCCCATACTCGGAGACGCAGGTCGGGCGCTGCGGTCCTCGAGGCAGCATAACGTCGACGATGCCGCGCTCGATCCGACGCCGCAACTGTTCGAAGTAGAGAGCCGGAATGCTGCCCTTCCGGAACCCGGACTTGGTCCGCGCACGGGGGAAGTTATCCTCCAGCAGCTCCCAGAGAGTCCATCCGAGAGAGGTTTGAGTTTGCAGATCCACTCGGTCAAAAGCCCAGAAGATGGCCCCTATCGCATCGGCCACGTCGGCATTCGTCAGCCTCTCGGTGCGCTCCTCGGACGAGAAATCGATGGCACCGATCCGGTCGCAGAACACCTCGGTCCGCGCCTCCTCGGGCAGATCGCGATAGCGATTCCTGAGCCGCTCGAGGAATCCGGCGAGATCCCGCCCGAACAGCGCCTCGTCGTCGTAGAGACAGGCCAGCTCGAAGAGGAATCTCTCCTCTACGTTGCGCTCCTCGTCCTCGCCGAGCATCTCCAGCGCCCAAGGGCCGAGACCGCACGCGGCAAGCCCTCTCGCCAGGTTGTCGATCGTCCGGCCGCGGAGGTCGTTGCGATCGGTGCCGGAGACGAGCTCACTGCCGGGCTCCTGATCCAACGCCAGCTCAACGAGCTCGGCGAGGCGGCTGCGGCGGACGCGTTCCTTCGCGCGCGGTACGAGACACCCGAGGTAGACGCGCGCCACCTCGGCCTCGCGCAGCCACGGTCCCAGGACGCGTGGCGCCTCTTTGTCGAGCCAGGCGTGCGCCGCCGTCACGGGCAGCGCTGCCATGGCTCGCAGGGTCGCGGTGACCACCTCAACCGAGGAGGCTGCCGCCAACCGCTCCGCCAGCACGGGGATGCGCCCCTCGATCTGACTGCGCGTCAAAACTTTCACCCGCGGCGGATCGCGGTCCGCCGCGGCACCAACGCACGCGGCCGCCGGTGCGCTCTCGAGCCAGGTTCCCGCGCTGCGACCATGGCTCCTGGGATCGTACATAGCGGCGGCCTCGACGGGCGGCCAGGCCACCCGTCCAGCCATGGCGCAGGCCAGGCGCAGGCGCCACGTGAGCCGCCCCTCGGTTGTTCGAGGCACGCAGAGAACGGCGCGGTCGTCGCGCACCACCACGTCGCTCCTCGTGCGCATCACCTCGAAACCGGCCGGAACGGGACTGTCCAAAACGAGGTAGCGCATCTCTTCGGGCGCTTTCACCGTGATCACCGCCTCGAGCGTATCACCCACGCGGATTTGTTCGGCCGGTTCGCGGTCCTTCAGGGCGCCGGTCACATCTGGCAGGAGCCGCATGAGCCTGCGCTCCACGACGATCGGCTGTGCGAGCGCCGCGGCCCTCGCTCCGTTCTCTTTGAGATCGGCGCGGGTCACCACCACGATCCGCTGCCCGCTGGGATTTGAGATCACCAGGCGACCGGTTCCGCTAGCGTCGCTGGCACCGACGGGACACGCGCATGCCGCTCTCCAGCCGCACTCTGCACCGAGAACGAGTGTCCTCGAAAAATCCTTTCCGCTCACCTCTACCTCGAAGGGAGCGCCGCTAAGAGACGCCGCACATGAGACCGAATCGCGGCGCAGCGCCACAAGTGTTGACGCGGTGCCGAAGGTGTGATCGAAGCAGTCCCCGTCGAAAGCCCGCGCCAGCAACTCCAGCAGCCTGGTGCGCAGCGGATCCTGCGGATCGACGGCCAGGACCAGCTCGAGCACCGCCGCGAGCCGCGCCGCCGGGCTCTCGAGCAGCGTGTTGCCTGCGCCGCGGACCACAGGATTTGCTTTCCACAGATTGTCGTCCGAGAACCGCCGGCGCAAACACTCGAGCAGACCGCAGGCCGCCTCCACCTTACCGGCGCAGGCGAGCGCCCGACCGCAGCGTGCCAGCAGGCCGTCGGGATAGATTTCACCGCGCGCAGCGATGGTTTGACAGGCTGCCAGCGCAGCCGGGTGGTCGGGGAAGACCAGTAGCCGGGCTACCACGATTTCCGCCGCCAGGATGTCCGGTTCGCAAGGACCATTGGCATCGGCAGGGGGGTGATCCGCCGCGCTGCCACCGGTCGTTGCCACAACCCGCTCATGCGCGCGCTTGAAGAAGGCGCAGTCCGGGTCGAGGCGCAGTCCGTACTCGGCGGCGGGTTCGACGCCGGCCTCCTTCAGGAGCGCCAGGAATCCGTAAACACAGGCGCTGATCTCTGGATCGATTGGGCCGCTGCCCCACCACGTGAAGCCGCCGCCGCGCTTCTGATAACCTCGCAGGCGGGACATAGCGGCTTCCAGGCGGCGTGTCTGTAGAGGCGTCAGAACCGGCGCGTCCGACGCCGGACCGCCCGATCGCGCGCCGAGGAGCGGATGGAGTGCAATGATCAGCGGCACAACGCGGCTTGCCACCTGCTCCGCGCAGCCATACGGGTAGTCCTCGAGGTACTCCTCGGCCTTTTCGATCCATGCCGGTATCCCGCCGAAAACCTCCACCTCGAGGCCGATCGGTCTTCTATCCCCGAACCGAGGCGCCTCGAGCACTCCATCTTTGCCGGGAACGAGGGTCGTCCAGAGCGATCGCACCACGTCACGTGAACGCACCGGCAGACCCAGGGCGATCTGATCCAGAAGCGCACCCTCCGAATCCTGCAGCGAGACCTGGAACACTCCGGAGCCCGGCGACCTTGCGAGCAGGGCCGCGTTCCAGCCCAGGACCTTCCCGGGTTGCGCGGGGAAGGGCGGCGAGACAAGCCCGGTTTCGACCAGCCCGGACTTTGCGATCCTCGGCACGCGCGAGAGCGCCGGTGCGCAGTCGTCGGATTCCGCCGGAAGGTGCGCCGGCTCCAGGCCGAGCGGTGCCTCGGCGCCAAACGTCACACGTCCACCGGGCGGTAAGGTCCCTTCGGCGGCGTGGGCCAGCGTGTGCACAGTCACCCGATCGCCGGCGCGCAGCAACCGGGGGAGCACTGGAGTCAGCGCCGGGTCGCGCACCGTTCGCACCTCATCTTCGATAAAGGTTGCACGCCTTCCGTGGTCCACGGCGACCGCCATGATGCGCCAGGTCGTGAGATCGTCGGGGAAGGCGAAGCGCACCTGTGCCAGGCCGTCGGGGCCGGTCGTGACGTTGCCGGCGAAGAACGCCGTGCTGCGGAAATCGACGCGTGGCCGCGGTGGACCGGCCCCCGGGCCGCGACTCGTTGCTCCACAAGGGCCGCCCATTCCGATCGCTGTGAAGCCGGGACAGAGCCGCACCCTCCCGTCGACGATGACGGTTTCGAGGAGCGCCCGAGCGTCGTAGGACAGGTCGCTTCCTCTGAAGAGTGTCCGGCGGCGGCACCAGTCGGGAAAGAGATCACGGGCCGGGTGCTTCAGGGCATCGCCCATCAAGAGCGCCAGGCGTTCATCGAGAACCGAGAGGGCCACCGTGGTCGGCACGGGATCACCGTGGCTGTCGTTGGTCACGAGGGTCCAGCAGGCTTCCTCGCCCGGTGCGTATCGGGGCAGTTTGCCCTTCACGGTCAGCACGAGCTCCCGGCGCGGCGCGGCCAACGTGATGAAGCGGCCCTGGCGCAGGTGGGACCAGCGTGCTTTTGCCGGGTTTTCCGTGCACGAGTCGGGCATGGCAGCCGCCACGAAGACCCGCGGCCGCCAGGCCTCGCGCGTCGGCAGGTCTACTGTGACCGTTCCATCCGCGCCGAGCACAACGACCTGCGCATCCAGCAGGCACGCCCGTCCCAGGGTGATGAGCACTGGCGCTCTCGGCGGACCCGTGACGGTGACCGGGATATCGGCGCCCGCCAGCCAGGGTCGAGTAGAAACGATGAGGCCCAGCCGTCTCTTCGGCTCCAGGGAACTCCTCGCTTTTGCCTCGTGCCAGGGCGCCGCCGGTGGGTCGTCGCGCTCCGCGCTGCGCTGCGTCACAGAATCTGGACGTTTTTCCTCCGAGCCGGCTACGAGCGCAATGCTCCCCTCACGAGTCAACGTCTGGCCGTCATCTGCTCTCAGCGACAGCGAGCAGGGGATTTCCAGGTCCCTTTGCGGCAGGTCCAGCTCCGCCAGCGCCAGAGTCACAGTAGCCGTGCCTTGGCGATCGAGATGCAAGGGGACTGTCTGTTCCAGGTCGCCCAACCGAGCCGTGAACGTACCGGCCAGACCGGCGGCGGCCGCGCCCGAGGGGTAGCGTGCTGTGATACCCACCTCTGGCGTGTCCTCGAGCGGCAGCGCCGATTGAGGCCAGGCTACATCGACGAGCAGCGGCGCACGGCGGAACTCCTGCACGTCGAAGATGCCCCGCCACAGATCGATGCGTTGGTACAGGTTCCCCTGCTCGTCCTGGTGGAGGCCCTTGCGGAGCTCGTCCTCGTGCGGCGCGGAAATCCAGAGTGCGAGCGTGACCGCTCCGGGCGGATCGGCGCGTTTGATCGGCACCTCGAAAACCGCCACACCGAAAGAATCGGCTTCGAGATCGATGAACCGTCGCGTTCTATCGGGGAGCACGACTTCCAGCAGCGTGTCCCCATCGATGAGAGGGCTACTCACCGGCGCTGAATCGGTGCCGCCGCCGCAGGGTCCGTGCAGCGGGGCATCGGCGGTGTGCCGGCGCATCACGACGCGGCCCTGGACCGTCTCGCCCGGCCGGTAGATGGAGCGGTCGAGGAAGAGGTGTGCGGTTTGCTCGGGCAAATCGGAAGTCCCGTCGCCGAAGGCTGTGGTCCTCTCCAGACGCGCCGTACCGCGGTGGGGGCCCTTACTTGCGAGGATTACGAGCTCGCCGCTTTTCATGTCCTCCGGAAAAGGCGCAACCAGCAATCCGCGCTCGTCGGTGCGACCGAGGGGCAGTCTGGTACCGTCCGCAACAGTGGCAAGCCGGACGACCTCGACACCAGCGGCGGGATCGCCCTCGATGGTGGCCAGCAGCGCGAAACCGTCGGCGCTGGTGTGGACCACCAGCTCCAGCGCGGTGACGACGAGAACCTGGAATCGGCTCAAACCCTGCGTTTCGGAACGGACCTCCATCAGGTAGATACTGGGCGGCGGGCAGGGGATGTCGAGCTCGCTCCGTCCGGGAGATAGCAACGTATCGAGCGCCGCAGAGTGCGCGGACCGAACCTTGATCAGCGACGCCAGCAGCTCTTTGACGCGGGGACCGCTACGCACGTGGATCAACGCCTCGGCGTGCGGACCGGACAGCTCGTGGAGGCGGATGCGGACCTCCTCTGCCAGGGGAGCGGGAACCGGGATCTGCGGTGTCGCGGGCATGAAGAGCACCGGTCCGATTCGAGCCTGCCCGCCTGCGGCCAAGTCGACCTGGCACTCTTCCAGCAGTGCGTCGACAAGCCCCAGCCGCAGATCAGTAGGGCGCTTGCGGCGCCACGAGTACAGCAGCGCATTGGAAGCGGCGGCGGTCTCTTCCAGGAGCTTCTGGAACTGCGCGGCCGTCTCCGCGTCCGGGAGCCGGTTGTCGCCATCGAGCGCATAGGTGTCGCGCAGGAGCGTGCTCAAGGTGCTCAGGCAGGCCACTAGCGCCGTGAGCCCCTCGTCGTGGTCGCCGAACGCCTCGGCCACGGAGAGCAGCGCCCGGGCACGCTCGGGGAAGGGTGCCATGGCGGCCTCGAGCAGGCTTACCTTGGCCGTGAAGCTCAGCGCGGCCGATGTGCCCGGTGGAGGCGCGGGCAGGGCGTAGAGCTCGCGCCGGGCCGTCTCGGTGTCGCCCTTCAAGAGTGCGTCCTGAACCGCACGGAAGGGCTCGCCCTCCGGCGCGATTCCCACCGCGGCGTCGTCGCGGCCCGGGCAGTGTTGGTTTGAAAGGAGGATGAAGCCGACGACGGACGACAGGAGGATTTGCGAGGATTTCATGCAGGCCTTCCAGCTCTGACGGAGCTCCGGACGGGGCGCACCGTTTCCGAGGTTACTCGAAGGTAGCGCAGAGTCACCGCGGCTCCACGCAGAATAGCCGTGTTTCGCATCGAAACGAAAGAGCACCCGTCTTCCATGCAACTCGCGTGCCGCCTGAAATAGTGAAATACGGTGCCGCGAATACGGTGCCGTAGCAATCCGTTCAACGGTTCAGCCGTGGTCTTCGTGGTGCAATCCAAAATCGGATCAACCACGAAGTGCACGAAGAGCACGAAGAGCACGAAGTGAGAGCATGCCAAGCTTGTCAGGTAGAAGCCGGCTTCCTGGCGCTTACGCCAGATTTACCAAGGGACTAACATCCGGTTCACGCTTCCTCTCGCCAAGATCGCCAAGGAATTTGCGGCATGTGGAGGCTTTTCTCCAGACACAAAGATCGCAGCACCAACGACCGTTTTACCTATCTCCATATTGTCTTTGTCGTTGCGCTCTTTGCGGCTTTGCGAGAGTTCTTTTCTTTCAGTGTCGAGATCACCGAATTCACGGAAGAGCCGGTTTATTCGAGTAGGAGTCGATCAAGGACTGAGCGAAATAGCATCGCCCGTAGATGTCGAAGTCCCAATCCCCCTCCCCTGCGATGCCAGAGTTTTTGTCGTCTTCCCAGGTGACGACGATCTGAAGATCATATCTCGAAAAGACCAAATCGAGTGCCGGCCGTCGCTGGTTGCGGATCCGTGACAAAGGATTGTTGTGGACACAAATAGGAGGCCCGATCTTGTTGGGTTTCCCGAGGTTTTCGTCGAATCTGTAGATCCGTACATAGACATCATCACCCTTGCACTCTCCTTCATCCCACTGATGTGTCCAGCCGACGATAAAGTACCTGTGGTCTATAAAGCGAACTGTCGATCTGTGATCCATGATACCATTCATTCCCGTGTGGGGACAAATCGTATCAAACCACTCGATATATGGTGATGTGCCCTGCTCGAGACGGCCGCGGAGGATAGAGACGTGGTTTGTTTGTCTTTGGATACCAGATCGACTCGATAAAGTCTTGTCGCTCCAAGTCACCACGATCTGCTCATCATCGTTGAGGTCCACGACCGGTCGACGCTGATTTATGCCTGCGACAGGTTCTTTGATCCGTCCGTAGCTGAGTGTGTTCTGATGGGGATCTTGTGTGTAAAAATAGCGGTGATAGATTTCAAAATCGCCGGTGTCATCATTGCGCTGTTCCCAGACGACGATCACCTGCCCTTTGTCGTTGCATTCCACGTCCGGCAGGCCGGTCCCCGAGTCGCTCAGCCCCGTCAGATCGGATGTTTTGACGTTGAGCTTGAACGGCTCGTCATAAACCTCTTCTCCCGATGGATTAAAAAGCATGGCATAGAAGTCTTGAAGATCCCCGATCCTCTCGCCCCAAACGACAATGAATCCACCGTCATCGAACATGGCCGCGTCGGGCCAGGTCATCGTATCGGATTCGTTCCGGCTGACCCTCTTGGGGAATTCGGGAGCTCTTTGATAATTCAGGTAGAGCCCGACGTAGGTGTAGTGTTCGCCGAAATCGGAGGAACCCTGGCTGTTGGGCTGCGCAGCAGCGCAATCGTGAAATGGACTTCGATCCGAACCCGACGGATTCATCGAACCTGCATCGGGATTTGGCCCGAAATCCGGCGGCGGCCAGTCCTCGAGGCCATGAGACCAGGTGACGGCAAATCGCCCGTCGCTGGCGGTTTTGTAGGTGGCGATGTCCGGCGTTTGGCTGTTGTAGTTTGTGATGTTTTCATTGACCATAAAAATGTCACCGATGGGACAGCCTTTTGCGTCGTAGCGCGCGCAATAGACCTTGGCCTGTAGGCCGGTAGACTCCTCGTGCCACGAATGCCACGTGATGGCGAACGAACCGTCTGCAAACATCGCCGCCGTAGCATGGTCTTGAGTGACGATGTCATCGTTCACGACGAACTCTCCCGAAAGGTTCCCCGAGAAGTTCTGTCCCAAAGCTGTTGGGGAGGTTACAAAGAGTGCTGTAATCACGGCTATCATTTTGAATGCTAATAAAATCTTCATGGTAATCATCCGTCCTGTCTGCAACAGTCCTTTGATGCAGTGCTTCGATAGCAAGGCCGAGTTCGTTTTCGAGATCGAGGCGCGTAACCACTCATCGACAAGCGGTTTTATTGCGGAGGTGCATCGTCGAGATCGAAAAAAGGTCCCGATCGTACGATCTGACCCTTTCATAGGGCTGCGAGGTACTCGATTCTCCAACCACTAAAGCGTCTTAATCCACCAAGAGGTTATATTTTTCTTTGTCTTTGTGCTCTTTGCGGCTTTGCGAGAGTTCTTTTCTTTCAGTGTCGAGAGCGGTTTGTGAGGTAGAAGCTACACCTCGTTTTCGAAGATCTGCATGTAAAAAGGCTCTCCAACCTCGACGACACCCCGCGATGGCAGTGGAATGGTTTGATCGAGCTCAGCAGGAGAGAACCTGATCTCCATGGGAGGTCCGAAGGGGGTCTCCTCTTTTTTGATCTCCAGAATCGCCAGCGTCCCCTTCGGTTTCAAGAGGTGTTGGACTTCCGCGACGAATCCGCCGATCTGATCTTTTGAAAAACCATGAAAAACCGTCGAAAGATAGATGAGATCGATGGAGTGACTCTCCAGCTCCGTTGTTGTCGTGATATCTCCGACGACGGGTTCGATGTTGGTGCCTTGGGTTTCCCGTTTCAGTTCGTCGATCGCTGCTATATCGGGATCGAGGGCATAAACTCTGCCAGATTCTGTCACCAGATTGGCGAACTCTTTGGCCATATAGCCGTCGCCGCACCCGGCATCGAGAACGGTCTGTCCCGGTTGAATATTCAGCGCCTCGAGGATCATCTGTTTGTCCAACAAGCTCTCCGAGGATTTCCCCTTATGGTGATGTTTCACGTTTTTTCGGTCATCGCAATCCGACATGTCCTGATCCTCCTTCAATAATAGAGTTGTGATCGAGCTCCTCGCCCTCGCGACTGATTGCATCTCTGACGATGCGGATCGCTTATGAGCCGGCGCTCTTGGGGATTCGCGGAAGAATCCTGGCTTCGAACAGCACGTCGGCTGCCACGCCGATGGCATACATGGCGAATTGACGGGGTCGAAGGTGCGGCCCAGAACGGGAATCCAGAAGAGCTGGAGCGTCTCGGTCGCAGCCTCGACTCCGAAGATATGCAACGCTCTCGTTATCACAGAGTGTGCATTATAACCATCAGATCCGCCTGCTACTGCGCGTCCACGTCAATCTCTGTAAAAAAGGTGCCCTCCCAGGCATCCTCGGTGAGCCACATGAGGTAGCGGAACGTGCCGATCGGCTCTCCCGGTCCGTTACTGTTTTCCACCATGCTGCCGTGGATCCCGCCCCCGCCGAGCGGATCGCTGTCCACCTTGGCGATGAAGGTCCACTCGATCGGGTCACCCCGTTTGAAGAGCGGGTTCGGCGGCGTCTCTCCGGCGGCACCCCAGAGGTGGAAGATCTGTGGCGAGCGGTTCGAGCGATGCCACGAGAAGGTGTTGATCCGCGTCACCTCGAGGGGGTTCTTGAGGTCCATGATGAACCGCCCCTCGCCGTTGTCGAACCACACCGTGCGCTGCGTGTCGTCGCGGTTTTGTGCCCGCTCGCCGTCGTTCAGGCGCGGCAGCAGAGCGTCCGCGGCGCCGGCCCGCGGGTGGGGTTTGGCTAGGCGATCGTGCTGGACGTAGGAAATCTCCACATCGTGGCCGGCGTGCACGTCGGCATAGTCGTCGCTTCTGGGCGCACCCATGGAGAGCGACTTGAAGCTGTCCTTGCGGTCTACCGTCACCCGGCCGATCGCAGGCAGTCCGAATCCGGGGTCCTTGGTCTCGGTCACGCGCAGCACGATGTCGCGCCGCTGGTCGAAGTCGTCGTAGAGCGGCTGTGCCGCACTCACGGCGTCGTTCACGCCGCCGGCAAGGGTCACGGCGAAGATCTTGATGCGCCGATCGTCCGGCAGGGTCAGTGTGCGAGCGCCCTTCGGCAGGGGCAGGCCGTACTTGAAGAGATAGCTAAAGCGGTATGATTCGTTGCGATCGGGCGCATGCCGGTGCGTGCAGAACCACGCAACGGTGTCCCGTTTGATGTAGCCCGTTTCGAGGCCGTCGACCCCGCCGCGGGAGCGATAGTTGATGCGGCGTCCGCTCCGGTTCCAGACGCGGTTGTCCCACTGACCGATGAACCCGGTCCAGGGCTGGATGGTGAGCTCCGTCTCGATACCCCCGATGTGGAAGAGCCCTGGCACGTCCTGATCGCCGGCCGCCGCGGCCAGCAGATAGACGCGCTCGAAGTCGCCGGCAGGCAGCGCCACCGTCTGCCCCTTGCAGGCGAGCGCGTTCTTGCCGCCCTCCTCGAAGCCGCCCAGCACGAAGTCAACGCCCTCGCTCACGATCCGTTCGGGCAGCATCTCCGCCGGGATCGAACGCCCGCCGTCGAGGTCGCCGTCGGTGCGGTTTGCGTCGGTGCTGACCACGTCCTCGTCGAAGTCCAGGGGCACGGCCGTACAGGCCGGCGCCGCGAGCCGGCAGGGCGCGCCACCGAGCGCCACGGCGAAGGAGCGTGGGCTGTAGGGGGTCATGCGCACAACCAGCTTTCCTTCGCGCACCTCGGCCTTGCCGATGGCGCGCTCCTGTCCGTCCACCTCATAAGCCTCGCGGATCGCTCCGGCAAAGCTGAGGCGCACCTCCTCCGTGTTGCGTCCCCACAGCTCCTGGAGGCGCACGATGACGTGGTCGCTCTCCTCGGCCATCTTGAGGGCCCGCACATCGACCTGCGGGGTGTCCACGCTTACCAAGGAGAAGCGATTTCCCAATGGTCCCGCGTGGCGCGGCGCCTCGAAAGCGATGAGCGGCTGGTTGACCCGCCGCCCCTGCCACTCGGAGCGACCCTCGCGCCAGTCGCCGATGTGACCATAGAGCGCGTAGAGCATCTCGTGCCGTCCCCAGTCCTGGGTGGCTTGATCCTTGTACCCCCGCCGTACACCTGGCGTAAAGAGCAGGGTGAGCCGCAGGGTGTTGCCGTCGGGCTTGTCCGAACCGAACTTGCAGTCTTCGAGCACGGTGACGCCGTACTCGCCGGAGGCGTCGGTGAGATCGAACCACTCCCGCGAGGGGACCTCGTACTTCTTGGGATCGTTGGTGCGGCGCCGGATGGTGCCGAGCCCCATGTTGTAGGTGGCCTTGGAGTTGTTGACGGCCAGCGGAAAGGCAGCCTTGAGCGAGCAGGTCGTGGACTGCCAGTCGATCTCGGTGTCGAACTCCACGCGCCGTCCCGCGTCGCCCGCGGCGAGGCGGATCTCCTGGACGAAGATCGAATCGCGAGCCTCGCGCCGCACGCGGATGGCGACGCGCACCGGCCCCTTCTCGGTGACCTCGCATTCGGCGGGCCCTGCGACGTGATCGAAGGGCGGCTGCTGGCGGTCGTCCCAATCCATGTTCCAGGCTGGGTAGCGCTTCGGTTTCTCGTACTGGAATTCGAGCCCCGCCGGGGCCGCCAATATCTCCCGGTCGCCGTTTAGCTTGTCGCGGATGCTGGCCACGTCGCCCGCGTCGTCGAGGGTTACGCGATAGCAGGCGTTCTCCAGCACCAGACCGCTCACCGCAAGGCCGGTGGCCAGCGCGCAGGGTGTGTTCGTCGAGCGCACGTCGAAGGTGGCGAAACCCACCGGCGGCACTTCGGCCAGGAAAAGCACGGTGACCTCGTTGCCGCCGCGCGTGAGAACTTGCGAGGGGGTCTCGCGGCCGTCGGAACCGAAGACGCGCACTGCTGCCGGTGCGCCCTCGGGGAAGCCGACCGTCGCCTCCACCAAATCCTCGCGCTCCAGCGCTAGTGGGTTGTAGACCACCACCGCCCTGCCCAGGACGCTGTTGGCAGTGTCCAGCCCGCGGACCACGGCGCCCACGCTGTCTTCGAGAACCGCCGCGAAATGGTTCAAGCCGAGCACCTCGTCGTTCCACGAGAACTCGTAAGCCTCGGGGATCGACGTGCCCGGCAGGATATCGTGCATCTGGCTGGCGAGCACCCGCACCCAGCCGCGCTCGAGCTTCTCCCGCGGATAGGCCGCCCCGCCGAACCAGGCTGCCGTCACGGCGGCGCGTTCGGCTGCGTCGGCCAGTTGTTCGTTCTTGCGGTTCCAGCGCTTCATGTAGGCCTGGGATGAGAGCGTTCCGGCGGAGTGCTCGGTGAGCAGCAGGTCGCCGCGATAGCGCGGCAACTGCTTGCGCTGCTCGGCGGTGATATCCTTGAAGAGCTGGTCTGATGAGGTCAGCGCCACGCGGTAGAGGCCGCAGTCGCGTCGGGCGCTCGCGGTGTAGCGCGCTACGTCCGCTGCGCGCGGCGCGCCGCCCACGTCACCCACACCGTAGTAGTGGAAATCGGCGAACACGCCGTAGTTGATGCCGTTCTCCTCGATCCGCTTGGACCAACCGGCGTGACGTTCCACCTCCCCTTTCATGGCCGAAGCGTAGGAGCCGGGATTGAGGCCGGCCATCACCGAACCACCATCGAGCCCCTCCCAGACACCCACCGAGAAGGGGACGCCCACCGCCGAACCCCAGGTGAGCTTCTGCGTGGAGAAACCGTCGAGCCCGCAGTGAGCCCAGATGGAGGGCATGCACGCCTGGAAACCGAAGCAGTCGGGCAGCATGAAATCCCGGCTCTCTTTATCGAACTCGCGCCGGAAGTAGCGGTTGCCGTACAAGACATGGCGGATCACCGATTCAGGAGAAGGTACGTTCACGTCACCTTCGTCCACCGAGGAGCCCGACACGAACCAGCGGCCCTGTGCGATGTAGTCCTTCATGCGCTCGTAGAGCTCGGGGTAGTATTCCTTCATCATCTCGTAGCGCACCGAACCGGTGAAGCTGAACACGTATTCAGGGTAATCCTCGAAGCGCTGGAAGTTGTCGACCAGGGTGTCCTTGATGTACTTGTCGATGGTAGTGACGTAGTCCCAGCGCCATTGCGTGTCCAGGTGGGCGTATCCTACCGCGTAGAGCACCCTGTCTTTCGAGAGATCCCAGCTCGATCCCGGGTCGTTGCCCTGCATCTCGTTGCGACCGGGCTCGTTTTCGGCGGCGAAGAGGCCGACCGCCAGCAGCAGGGTGAGTGCGGCAATCAAACCGTTCAGCGAGATGTTGCGCGTGATCATGTGTCGCTTGCTCCCAATATGGCGTCTCATACGTGGTACGATTTCGAAATGAATCGATGCGTTCGAGGGTAACCTCGCGGCCCCTGATCAACAGTCCAGCGTCGTGCGCAAAAAGTCCTGCAGTGCCTCGGAGGTGGTGGCCACGCGCAGGCCGGCGCGGAATTCCTCGTGCATGAGGGCCCGTGCCAGCCGTGAGAAGATCTGCATGTGGGCATTGTCCCCCTCTGAGCTTTCGCCCGAGCGGTTGCCGGCCGGTTCGTTGCCGCCCGAGTCTTCGTGGGACCCACGGATCGCCAGCAGGATCACCGTGTCCACCGGTTTTTCGTCGACGCTCTTCCAGGGAATCGGATTCGCGAGCCTCAGAACGGCGAGGGAGTCGGCGGTCACATTTTCCGACTTGCAGTGGGGGATGGCGAAGCCGTGCCCCAGCCCGGTGGAGTAGATCTCTTCACGGCGCCACACCGCTTCTTCCACTTCGCCAGGTTCGGAGGTGCGGCCGCTCACAAAAAGCGCATCGGCCAGCTCCTTGATAGCCTCTTCCTTGGTGCGGCTCTGCGAGTCGAGGAAGACCAGCGTGGGATCCAGGAGCGGGAGTTCCTGCTTGCGGCGCTGAAAGCGGTGCAGCACATCCTTCACCGCATCGCTGCTTTCCAGGTCCATGATGCGCTCCACCAGCGCGCGGCAGGCGGGTACATCGAGCTCGCGCACCGCCGCCTTGATCTGCGGGATGACACGCGGCGCAAGGCTGATTTCGTCCAGGCCGAGGCCGATCCAGAGCGGTAGGTAGGCGGGCACACCGGCCATCTCGCCGCACAGCCCCACCCATTTGCCGTGAGCATGCACCTCGTCGACGATTTTCTTGAGCAGCCTCACAAAGGAGGGGTGGATGTGGCCGGCGAGGCGCGCGACGCGGTTGTTTTGGCGGTCGGCGGCCAGGAAATACTGGGCCAGGTCGTTGCTGCCGATGCTGAAGAAGTCGGCCACCCGGCAGAGCTGATCGAGGATGAAAGCCGCCGATGGCACCTCGAGCATCATGCCCACTTCGATCGGTGGGCGCGGCCGCAGCTGCAGAGCCGATCGTTGCTTCTCGGTCCGGCGCAGCGCGTCGATGCGTTCGCGCACCCAGCGCATCTCCTCGACGGTGGCCACCATGGGTACCATGATTTTCATCGGGCGGTCCTGGAAGTCCTGATCGCGCTCGACGTGGTCGCTGCCGTCGCTGTCGGCACGGTCGTCGCCGCCGGCCTCGGTACCGGTGTCCGTACCCGTTTCCGCGGCGCGTAGGATGGCGCGCAGGTGGGTGTCGAAGAGGTCCGGTAGATCGGGGTAGAGGCGCACCGCACGACGTCCGAGGAACGGGTTGGATTCGATCGGAAGGGGGAGGTAGGGCAGGGGTTTGTCGCCACCGATGTCAAAAGTTCTGATCGTCACGGGGCGCCCGCCCGCCGCGTCCAGTACGCCGCGGTAAGCCGCAAGCTGCTCCTCCTCGGAGGGCGGGCTCTCGCGGTCCATGAAGAGCATTTCCGTCCGGAAGAGCCCGATGCCGTCGGCTCCCGAGTCGGCCGCCGCCTTCGCGTCCTCTACGAGGGCGGCGTTGGCGGCCACCTCGATGACCTGGCCATCGCGGGTGACGGCCGGTGATGCCGCGCCCTCGCGCAGCCGTGCGCGACGACGGGTGATCTTGTCCTGCTCGCGGTCGTAGTAGCTGGCAGCGGCAACGGAGAGAACCGTCACCAGGAATCCCAGGCCGCCGTCAACCACCACCTCGCGGCCGGGGCGCACCTGCTGTGCGGCATGCGCCACACCTACGAGGGTGGGGATGCCGTAAGAGCGCGCCAGGATCACCGTGTGGGAGGAGGGGCCGCCGTTGGCCAGCACCAGCCCCTGCAGATACCGGCGATCGAGGGCCAGAAACTGACTTGGTGTAAGCTGCTCGGCCACGCATACCGCAGGTCCGGACAGCACGATCTCAGGCGGGCGCACGATGTCGTCGCCGTAGATGATTCCGGCGAGCTGCGAGCAGATGTCCTGGACATCGAGAATACGTTCTTCGAGCACAGCGCTGCCCGAGGCGGCCAGGATGTTCGAGAAATGTTTCGCCGCTCCTACGATCGCGCCAGCAGCCGAGCAGTTGCCGAAGGCCACGAGGGCCTCCAGCTTGCGTCGCAGCTCTACGTCGCGGGCCACCGCGAACTGGGCCCGCACTATGCCCGCTTCCACCTCGGGCAGTGGCGCGGCCAGACGGTCGAGCAGCCGCTCCTTTAGCGCGCCGAGGCCGCTCTCGAGCTTGTTGCGCTCCGCAGCCGGATCGATGCGCCCGCCGTTGCCGAGGCTCTCGGGTAGATCGAGCCGGCCGACGATCACGGCGCGGCCCCGGCCGATACCGGGAACGAGGGCGTGCCCGGGTAGATACTCGAGCGCGATCGAGCGCAGGCAGGGGGGCAGGTGCACCTCGCCAGACGGCGGCTCGAAGATCGGCAGCGGCGCGTCGCAGTGGTGCAGCTCTTCCTCGAGGAAGCGCTGCATGGCGGCGAACGCCGCGTTTGCGTCGTCGCCTTGAACCTGCAGCAGGCAGGGATCGTCGATCCTGATATCGGCGGCCACCATGGAGAGCACGCTCTTGGCGTTGCTGCGTTTGCCGTTGCGCTCGTTGATCAGCGTGATCTTGGCTTGGAAGGGGCTGGCCGCCTCCTCGATGGAACTGGCCGGCCGGGCGTGGACGCCGCTATTCAAGGGACAGACGAACCGGTATTCGAGGACCATGTTCTCTTTCTCCGGGAAACAAGGGGTCAAAAAAAGTGATCAGGTTCTGGGCTGGTACGAGCGCCAGTTTTTCCAAGACAACCAACACGGACAGAGAACCCAAAAAAGGTAATACTTTAGCCGAGTGAAGTGGAAAGAGCACGTAGGGCGTATGAGAGCCGATGAAGCTGACAATCAGCCACGACCTGGCTGCCTGCAGCTTATCGCCTGACCCTTTGCGGTTTTGCCGCGATTCAATGGTATCGATATTCACATGGCTAAACAGTTACCAAAGAACGATTCACCACGAAACACACGAAACTTCAGAAAAAGGAAAGAGAGAGGGATTCTGCTTTTCTCACCTCTCACTCCTCTCCCTCCTCTTTGCTAGGTCGAAGCAACCTGCTCGAAGACCTTCTTCGGGTTCCTCAGGGCATCCTGTACCGACACGGTGATGATCTTGAGCCCGTCGAAGCGTTCCTTCTGCTCCACCTCGATGTCGACGGCGAAGATCACGATGTCGGCGGCGGCGATATCGGACTGGGCCAGCTCGTTCTCGATGCCCATGGCACCCTGGGTCTCCACCTTGATCTCGTGGCCCAAGGATTGACCGGTTTTTTCGAGCTGTTCGGCGGCCATGTAGGTGTGAGCGATGCCTGTCGGGCAGGCGGTGACGGCGACGATTTTCACGGTTCTCTCCTTAATCTTTCTGACTCTTTTGCCCGTCCCATGTGACTCATGCCGCGGATCACAGCGGCGGAACAGTGGTCAACGGGCGGTGAGTCGCTTAACGAGGTTGATGACGAGTGCCGTGGCTACCGTCCCGGCGACGATGGCGATCACGTACATGATGCGTCCGTCGACCACGGGCAGCACGATCGGACCGCCGTGCGGGGCGTGGTCGCCCACGCCGCCCAGCATGGCGACCACGGCGGCCACCATCGATCCGCCCATGATGCAGGGGATCACCCGCAACGGATCGGAGGCTGCGAAGGGGATGGCGCCCTCGGTGATGCCGATCATACCCATGGCGATGCCGGCGATGCCCGCCTCCTTCTCGTCGTCGTTCCAGAGCTTGCGGTCGATCAGTGTGGCCAGCCCCATGCCGAGGGGCGGGGTGCAGATGGCGGCGGCGACGCATCCCATGACGGCGTAGTTGCCCTCCTTGATCAGGGCCGCTCCGAAGAAGAAGGCCGCCTTGTTGACCGGACCGCCCATGTCGAAAGCGATCATAGCGCCGAGGATCATGGCCAGGACCACGGCGTTACCCGTTCCCATGGCCTGCAGCCAGTCGGCGAGAAAGCTCATCAGGTCCGCGATCGGCACACCGATCACCTTGAGCATGACCACGCCCACGATCGTCGAGGAGACGATCGGGATGATCAGGATCGGCATGATCGGGCGCAGGTACCTGGACATGGGGATCTTCTTGATCCGGTTGACCACGAAACCCGCCAGCAGCCCGGCGACCAGCGCACCGAGGAACCCGGCGTTGACCTCGCCCGCGAGGTAGCCGCCCACGAAGCCGGGCACCAGGCCGGGCTTGCTGGCCATGGCGTAGGCGATGTAGCCGGCTAGCACCGGCAGCAGCAGGGAGAACGCCGCCGAGCCGATGTCGAGGATCAGCTTGAGGGTCGGTGCGTTGCTGAAATCGGGCCCGGTGGCGGTCATCGGCGCGAAGGCGATGGCGAAGGCGATCATGATGCCACCGCAGGCGATGAAGGGAATGGCGAAGGACACGCCGGTGAGCAGGTACTGCCTCAGTTTTTTCAAACCTTCGATCATGTTGTGAGGTCCTCGGACGGAGCGTTCGAGCTGCGTCTAAAATAGGGCGGCTGCACGGTGCGGCAGCGATCGGCGATCTGGATCCAACATCTGGACCATAGTGCGTTATGACGGGCCGAATAGATAGAGGAGAGTTGTACCTTTTGTTGGACTATCGTAACATTCAGGCGTCTCAGTCAATCCCGATCTAGCGGAGGCACTGAATGGAGGAGCGTATCGTGATCGCCGACGAGCTGCGCGCGTTCCTGAGCGGCGGCTCGATAGACAGGGTGTACGTCGCCGAAGGTCACCTGGCGCCGCTGCCTTTGGCGTACGTGGTCAACTTCCCGCGCCTCTCGGCCCCGTTGGATGGGTGTCACCAGATGGAGATCGAGCAGAACGGCCGGACATTCGAGATTCTGCCGGGGCCGGGCGAAGTGGTGTTGGAGCCGCCCAACTGTTGGAACCGGCCGAGTTGGACCCGTCCGGTCAAGGTGCTCACCTTTCTGTTTGGCAGGAAGCAGACCGGTGTCAGCCTGGTGGACCATGACGGGGTTACGAGCGATCCACCGGGGGCGCTGAAGACCGCCTTCTCCGCGCCGATCGACGGCCCGGCGCCCAAAGTCCTGGGGGCCTTGCTGGACGTGGCCGTGTCGCGGGAGGCAAGACCGATGAGCCGCCTGCTCGTCGAATCCCTGCTGCACTGCTGCCTCGATCTGCTCGAAGCACCGCGACGCCGGGCCGGAGGAAAAACGCGCCATCTCTTCGAAAATCTTTGCCTCTACATCCAGGAGAACTTCCAGAATCCGATCACCCGTGACGGAGTGGCGCGTCATTTCCGCATCAGCCCGGGGCACTTATCGCGTGTGTTCAAAGAGCAGGGCAGCATGTCGTTTAGCTACTACCTCACCCTGGTGCGCATCGACCGGGCCAAGTTCATGCTCAAGCGGTTCAACATGACGCTCGATGAGATCGCCGCCGGTTGCGGGTTTGCGGAAACGGCTTACTTCTGCCGGGTCTTCAAGAAGAACACCAAGGTGCGTCCCACGGAGTACCGACTGCGCGGGCTGTAGCCTCCCAGCTGAGAGCCACGCGGAGCGGATTATCGGCGTTCGAATGGTGGAGCAGGGATTAAAACGCTCCACAATATTCCGGCTGGATTCACCAAGATTTGAATCTCGAACAGCGAGGTAAGAGTTTTTTCGATTGTGTGCAACTCCTTGTTATTTAACAAGAAATGGTGTAATTTCCGTTGTGAGCTGTTCAGATGCTCTCTACTCGAGTGATGAATCGGCAATTACTGGTCGAACGAGAATCAATCGCAGATGAAAGCGAACGAAGAACATCTGAGTTTTGCCGCACTGGTCGATTCCATCCGGCAGGTGTATGAGGAGTTGTCCGCCCAGGCTGGCAGGGTGGTGAATGTCAGCCTGACCCTTCGCAACTGGCTGATCGGCTGCTATATCGCCGAATATGAGCTGCACGGTTTCGACCGAGCGCGTTATGGGGACAGTCTAGCGGAGCATGTCAAGAAGAGTGCAGAAACCACAGAGCCCAAATTGGCGATACGCGATCCCTACATCTTCACATTTTCGAATTCCTATGAAAAACAACCTCTTCGTTACCAAGTACCAGTTCGAACTACCGAAGAATGAGGACATTCAGCGTATTGGCGAAGAATAGATCCGTGAAACAATCGATGAATGTGAATGACAATCAAAATTTTTTCGGTAGTCGGCATACCCGCATGCTGCCGGCGAACCTGGAGAACTCTGTCAGAAAGGATAACTTGGACCGGATCATATCGGAACGCAAAATGCTTTCGAATAATCTTTATGCAAATCCTGATTATGCTATGTACTATGATCAATAAAATACTAGAATAGGAGGAAAATGGCTATGGCAAAGATAGAAGGATTTAGAATCAAAAATTACCGTGTGTTGAAAGATGTGACACTCGGAAAACTGTGGAATATGCAACGAGCTCAGCCACTGACCCCTATGACCGCAGTTATTGGGAAAAATGGTGTCGGCAAGAGTTCATTGTTTGATGCTTTGGGCTTTCTCGCTGACTGTCTTAAATTGGGTGTTGAAGAAGCCTGCGATAACAGGGGACGAGGAGGATTTGATCGGATTCGCTCTCAGGGACGAAATGATCCAATCGAATTCCAAATATACCACAAGCAAGATAGGACTGCCAGACCGATAACCTATGAACTAGCAATTGATGCAGACAAAACAGGGCGTCCCTATGTAAAACTGGAACGTCTTCGCCAGCGGAGAAAAGGGCAGAAACATGGTAGGCCTTTTTCTTTTCTTTTATTGAACGAAGGCAAAGGGATCGTGTGGAAAGGAGAAGAATTTGGGCAGCAGTTTGATGAAGAAAAGGCTAGTTTTGACTTGTTCAAGTTGATTAATGAAATTGAAGTAAAATCACAAAATGAAGAAAGCCGTGAAACTGAGATCATTGAGCTACAAGACAAGCGTAAGCTTGGCATTGCTACTCTTGGTGCTTTGAAACAACATCCACGAATATCGACATTCCGTCAGTTCATCGAAGGTTGGTATTTGAGTTATTTTACTCCAGATGCGGCACGGAGCCTACCCCTATCTGGTCCACAAAGACATTTGAATATCCACGGAGATAATCTAGGTAATGTCGTTCAGTTTATGGAGCGCGAACATCCTAGACGTTTTAAAAGTATTCTCAATCAAATAGCTGAAAAAATTCCCGGAATCGACAAAATCGACACCGAAGAGAGTCCGGATAAACGACTGCTTCTCCGTTTTAATGACAAGGGCTTCAGCGATCCGTTTTATGCTCAGCAAATGTCTGATGGAACATTAAAAGTTTTTGCCTATCTGCTCTTACTAGAAGATCCACAACCGCCGCCATTCGTTTGTATTGAAGAGCCCGAAAATGGCCTTTATCACAAACTCCTTGAAACTCTGGCGACTGAATTCCGTAAGCATGCAACCGGAAGGAAAAACGCTTCACAGCTCTTTATTACTACCCATCAACCATATTTTATTGATGCGCTCGCGCCGGAAGAGACATGGATTCTAGAGAAGGGTTCGGATGGCTTTTCGAGTATCCATAGAGCCAGCGATGACGCAACCGTCAAAAATATGGTAAATGAAGGATTACCGCTTGGCAGTCTTTGGTACAGCGATTATTTGGATGCGAGGTGAGCCAATGCACCTTGAAGTACTAGTTGAAGATGAGTCAGGAAAAATCGTGTTGGAGTCGATCATTGAGAAAATTCTCGGTCCAAACTGACAAAATCACACCTATAGAATTATTCCTTACAAGGGTATTGGGCGTATACCAAGAAATCTAAGAGGAACGACAGATCCACAAAAAAGGATTCTTCTAGATCGATTACCCAAATTACTTAGGGGATATGGTAACACATTCAGGAACATTTCTGCAGCGGTTGTTGTTGTGGTAGACTTAGATAATAAAGACTGTGTGAGGTTCAAACAATCAATGCTCGATATTCTAAACATCTGCAATCCCAAGCCAACAACGCTGTTCAGGATCGCGATAGAGGAAGGAGAAGCTTGGTTGTTGGGAGATCGTGACGCATTAAAAACTGCCTACCATCGTGCAAAAGATCAAATTTTGAGTACTTATGTTCAGGACAGCGTTTGTGGTACGTGGGAAAAGCTTGCTGATGCAATCTATCCGGGAGGTTCGAAAAAGCTCAAACAATTAGGCTGGCCCTATACAGGAATAACTAAATGCGAATGGGCGAGTAAAATTGCTCCTTCCTTGGACGTGGAGTCTAATCAATCGAGAAGCTTTCAAGTCTTTCGCGAGGGAATGAGAAATCTAGTCGATATTCTAAAATGATTAATGTGATAAATCACTGCCTCCCGTACAGTAAGATGCCATGACTTGGGATGTTTTGGACGTTTTTGTCAGATCTAAATCTGTTTGCTTTCAATATATATCAAATTACGTTTGCGTGTTATTCTCGGTGGAAGTACAGATTTTGTGATAAGTAAAAAAAGTTGCAAAAAAATCCGGCAATGTTTATTATCTTTGCGTTTAGCCTGACTGGATCCCGACGATATCAACTCTGAATCCGACGACAAGAAGGAGAGCTTCGATGAAAAAGTTTGCGATCGTACTCGCGGTTTTTGTCCTCTGTGCCATGAGCGCCCGGGCCCAGCCTGTCGAGCGCTGGAACGATTGGTTCGGCTATAACGGCTCCGATGACATCTTCAAGTGCGTCCAGCAAACCAGCGACAACGGCCTGGTTGCCGTGGGGTACGGCTATCCTGGCGCCGCTGACCGGGTGATCCTGGTCAAGTACGACCGGCGCGGGCAGGTCGAGTGGAGCCAGTATTACACCACCAATCCCCAGCGCCAGTACGAGGCTAACTGGGTGGAGCAGACCTTGGACCGCGGCTACATCATCGTAGGGTCCCGGGAGGCGGAGACGACCGGCTCTTACATCTATCTCCTCAAGGTGGACCGGCATGGGACCTCTCAGGGGTATCTCTACATCATGCAGAACGGCCGGGATAACTGCGGCTACTGCGTCAAACAGACGCCGGACAACGGTTTTATCATTACCGGGTACGCCACACCCTACGCCTATCCCAACGACAAGCAGAAGGTCGTCCTCTACAAACTCGACGCGCAAGGCAACTACGAGTGGCATCACTACTACGGTTACAACACGGCGCGCGACTACGTGGGTTACAACCTGCAGTTCACTTCCGATGGCGGCTACGTAATCGTGGGATCGGCGCAGTCGGACCTCGGCGGACAGTATGTCTACGTAATCAAGACCGACGGCGGCGGTATCGAGGAGTGGCACGCCTTCTACGGCCCCTCCGACAGGGACAACTGCGGCTATCGGATCGAGCAGACGGCCAAAGACGGTTATATTTTTACGGGATACGAAACACCCTTTGTCTATCCTAACGACGGAACCAAAGCCTTCCTGCGCAAGATCGACTCCACCGGGACCACCGAGTGGCTTGCACACTACGGGCCGATATCAACCTTCGACTACGTGGGCTACAGCTTCGTCGAGAGCCACTCCGGTGGCTACGTGGTCCTGGGATCGGCGGAGATGTCCGTAGGCGGCGACAACTTCTTCCTCGTGGATACCGATGCCTCCGGCAACGAGCTGGGGCACTCCTTTTTAGGCGGTACCACGGGGAACGACATCGGTTATTGCATCCAGAGGACCGGCAATGGGGGCTACCTCCTGGCCGGCGCCACCGAGACCTACGGATATCCCGACTTCGACGGCTATCTCATCTACGCGCGTTGAGTGTGGTGTGCGCGTGATCCTAACGGTCAAAAAAGAAAAACGAAAATAATCTACGAAGAGCACGGAGATCACGAAGGATAACTAAAAGACGCAGCCGGTGGGGAATGACGAGCTCGCCCGACCCATCGCTCAGCGTAGGACACTGCTCAGCGAGCAGTGTCCCTCGTCCCGTGTGAGCAGCGGCAGCGTGGTGAGCAAGCAGTACGAAGGATTATATTCTCCGGAATCAGAACTCGATGACCGCAACCGGTGTGTTGCTGTCGTTCCAGGTGCCGTTGCCGAGCTGTCCGGATCCGTTGTAGCCGAAGGCCCAGGCGGTGCCATCGATGTCGACCGCCAGGCTGTGACCGAAACCAGCGGAGACCGCCGTAACATCGGCGATAACCGCAACCGCCACGGGAATAGTGCTGTCCAGGTTCGATCCGTTGCCGAGCTGGCCGTTGGTGTTGCCCCCCCAGGCCCATGCATTTCCACTCGTGTCGAGCGCCAGGCTATGCCAGCCTCCGCCGGCGAGTATCAGGGCGTCGGAAAGACTCACGATCTCGAGAGGAATGCTGCTGCCGACGTTCGTTCCGATCCCGAGCTGCCCTCTGAGATTGTCACCCCAGGCCCAGGCCGTTCCGTTACTGTCGAGCGCCAGGCTATGATTGTCACCAGCGGCGATCAGGACGACGTTGGCAATATTCAACACCTCGATCGGGATGTTGCTGCCCTGCAGCAGCCCGCTTCCGAGCTGCCCCTTTCCGTTGTATCCAAAGGCCCAGACACGATCATCGTTTTCGAGCGCCAGGCTGTGGAGGAATCCGGCGGCGACCGCCGTGACATTGGAGAGACTCGAGATCTCGATAGGAACTCTGCTGTCGAGGTTGGTGCCGTTCCCGAGCTGGCCGCTGAGGTTGCCGCCCCAGGCCCAGAGGCTTCCGTCGCTCTGGAGCGCCAGGCTGTGCCAGCCCCCCGCGGCTATCGCGTTGCCATCGGTCAGAGCCGTGACCCGCACCGGGACGTTGCTGGCGACGTTTGTGCCGTTTCCGAGCTGACCCGAGATGTTGCCTCCCCAGGCCCAGACACTCCCGTTGCTCATCAACGCCAGGCTGTGCTCCCATCCCGCGGCGATCTCCGTGACATCGGTCAGAGCCGTGACCTGGACCGGAACGTTGCTGTTGCTGTTGGTGCCGTTACCGAGTTGGCCGTAGAAGTTTCGGCCCCAAGCCCAGACGGTTCCATCACCCCTGAGCGCCAGGCTGTGGCTGCCCCCCGCCACGATCGAATCGATACCCCAGCCGGCGACGGCGCTGTCCTCGTTGGAGTGGATCGAATCGCCGGCGACCGTGTTGTAAACGTTGACCCGGTACCAGTACTTCGTGCCGGGGGTCAAACCGGTGTCACGATAGGACTCGATATTGGTTCCGGCGAGGGTCGCGGCGAGACCCCAAGTCGACGGTGAGCCGTTAAGATCTTCCGCGCGCTCCACCTCGAAACCCTCTTCGGCAGAGCTTTGATCGGTCCAGGAGAGCTCGATCTCGGTGGGGGCCTGTCCCCTGTAGGCGGACAGGTTCGAGGGCTCCCGAAGCAGCGTGAAACCACGAATTTTACCTGAATAGTTCGAGTGTCCAAAGGCGTTGAAGGCGCGCACCCGATACCAGTACCACGTGCCGTCGGACAGACCGGCATCAGTGAATAGGAGCGTGTCTCGCGAGAGACGGGCGATCTGGATCCACCGTCCCGGCGTGCCGCCGAGGTCTCTGGCGCGCTCGATCTTGAATCCCAAAAGATCGGGAGAGCTCGAGGTCCAGCCGAGGGCGATCTGAGTATAGGTGCTGCCCTTGATCTGGAAACCGGATGGAGCCAGGAGCGATGACGCCAGACTTCCCGATCCCGACGAGTGAAACGAGGGACCACAGGCTTGAAGCCAGAAGACGAGAAAAAAGAGCATCACGACGATCACACCAGATCGCGGTCTCACGGATTTCACGACTCTCTCTGAAATCGATCCTCGTCTCATGGCGGCACCATCTTCAAACGATCAGGTCTCCTCTCAGGAGTCAGGGCACGATCTCGATCGCCACGGCGTTCGATACGAAATCCCACGGCAGACGCAAGGCGTAGGCGTAGTGCATGGTGGACCCGACGAATCCCGGCTTCGGCCACGAGTTCAGTTGTGCCGTGCTGTTGCCCGCGCCGTTCAGGGTACCCAGAAAGTTCATGAATACCGGGGTGTTCAGCCGGCCGAGGATGTAGTCGGTGAAGGCATCGCGGTTCAGGGGCAGCGTCACCAGGCCACCGGGCAGCGGCAAACCCGGCTGCGTGCCGGACATGCTGCCCAGGAGCAAATAGTCGCGACCGGCCTGAGCCGTTCCGGCTTCCAGGATGAAGCTCACCGTTCCGCCGGTGCTCGCCGAGATCGTCTCGGGATTCGCGCTCAGGAGCGGTGCTGCCGGCAGCAGGTTGTTGGCGTAGATGTCGTTGGCCAGATCACTTGGGTGATTCGCGCGATCGTCCTCCCAGATCACGACGGCATGGCTCTCATCGGTGGCGGCGATCCTGTTCGTGTCGATGTCGTAGGCGGCCAGCGGTCCGAGGCTCACTTGAGCACGCGTCCAGCTTCCGGCCGTCCCGTGTGCGGAGCTGTAACCGAGCCAGGCCACGTCACTGAAGAGGGCTTCGGCCTGATCCTGGTAGGCGCAGAACACGGCGTCACCGACGGCCGCGAGCCGCGGGCTGATGGAGTTGATCGATCCCAGGTCGCTGTCCATGGCCACCACGTCCGGAAAGGTCTTGCCCCAATCGCAACTCGCAGCCACATATACATCGTAGGACGCGGCGTTGCGCGTGTCCCGGAAGGCGACATACACGTTTGAGCCAGCGGCGGCGATGTCGAGATCGACGGCCCATGCACCCAGCGGCGTGCCGCCCACCTGCTCGTCAGGGTGCCAGGTGAGACCTTTGTTCGTGGAGCGCCGGAAGAAGACCTGGTTGTTGCTGTTGCTCGGCGGTCCGCCGCGGTTGTCGAGCCAGGCGATATACACGTAGTCGTCCGAGGCGGCGATGGTGCTCCAGCCGTCACAGTCGGCCGCGCTCGGCACGAAGCTGATGAGCGTGTTCGAGGCGCTCCAATTGAGACCTCCGTCCACGGTGCTCACGAAGAAGATCCTGTCGTTGACGGCGCGCTCGTCCTTCCAGGTGACGTAGGCATCGGCGCCGGTGGTCGTGATACGCGGCTCATCCACGTCGATAGTCCCGGGAAGCGTGTCGTTCAGGCGCAGCGGTAAATCGAAGCTCTGTCCTCGATCGCGCGACGACACCACGTACAGATCCTCGGCCTGGCCGGGGTTGAACCTGTCGTCCTCGAACACGATGTAGATGAAGGGATCCGCAAGGGTGATGTTCATCAGGTCGGCATCCCCCGAATCGCCGAAAAAAGACCCGCTGATGTTGATCCTTTGGCCGAAGGTCAAACCGCCGTCGGTGGAAACAACTGCGCTGATATCCTCGGGTCCCCCGATCTCCGGCTTGTGGAACCAGCCAATGCATACCAGGTCGCCGTCAGCCGCCACGACTGGTTCGGTGTCGTTGGTCGTGGTATCCACATCGATCCAGAGCGGCGGGGACGACCAGGTCGTCCCCGCATCGCTGGAGTCAGCGTAGTAGACCTCGTCCGACGCGGCCGCCTCGCTCCACACGGCGAAGAAGCGGTCGTGACTCGCCGCGATCTCCACATCGAAGGACTGCGTCAAGCCGTTCGGCGATATGGCCAGATCGAGCTGGACCTCGCCCCGCACCTCGAGACCCCAGGCGAGAGCTGGCACGATCATAACGAGAGTGCCAAAATAGACGATCCCTCTGCTCATCGACATCAAGCTCCTGAACGATCCAATCCTTTCGAGACGTCTCGACCGGACGGACACCAACATATGATCGAGATCGAATGAGATCAAAACATGTACCTCATCTGCAACGCCGCGAGATAGGCGGAGTCCCGTTCGTCAAAAGCGTTCCCAGGGTTGAAGCAGGCCAGCACCAGCTCCAGGTTGACAGTCTTTCGCCACCTGTAACCGAGCACCATGTCCAACTCCCAGCCGATGTTGCGCGAGCGGCCGTTGGGTGCGCGCTTGATGTCCGTCTTACCCTTCTCGTTCGACACCCAGTCCTGCCGGAAGGTGTGGGCGATCAGATCGATGGACGCGTCTTTGACCGGCCGGAACCCGGCGCCGAGAGTCGTGACCTCCAGATTGCTGAGCTCCGGGTCGAAGAGCTCGCCGTAGTAACGGAAGCTGGTCACACCCCCGAAGCGGGCGTTGTTGTCTTGAAGCCCCGTCTGTCGAAAGGGGCTTTGATCGTCGTCGGGATGACGATCGCCCGTGCCGAGCGCCCAGCCCAGCGTGATCGCCGGTTTCAGGTCGTGATCGAAGGCGTAGGTCAAACCCCCGTCGATGCCGTATCCGTCGATCTGCCGTTCGCCATCGTCTCCAGTGGCGCGCGAGAGCTCCAGCCAGTGCCTGATCCCGGTTTTCGGCCGCCCGTAGGAACGCAGGCCGTAGTGGAAAGGGCTGAAATCCTCCGTTCCTCGATCCCTGCGGTCGATGATGTAGGCCGAAAGATGAATCTCCTCGTCGAGGCGGTAGCGGGCCAGGCTGATGAAGGTGATGGTGTCCTCCATCGAATTCTTCGTGTGCAGCACTTTCAGCCCCGAGCTCAGCGAGACCTCGAGCTCGATCGGGGCTCCCCGGTAGTGGAATCGAACCCCGTCGAGACGATCGTCATAGAGCCATTCGCGCTCCTCGTCGAAATCCTGGCGGCCGACCTGCAGGCGCGTCTCCGGGCCCAGAATCCAGTAGGCGTAGGCCCGCGTGATGAGCAACGAGGTGTCCGATTCGTTTTCGCGGTCGTCCTTGAGCTCGTCCTCTCTGCGCGCCGAGACCTCGAAGAGCGCGAAGGAGCCGTTGTCGGAAAACCCCCAGAGCAGATCGCCTTTGAGCTGCTCGCCGATCTCGATGTCGTCCCGGTCGCGATCCCGATTGAGATCGAACTCGTCGCGACCGCGACCTTCCACGAAGACCTGTCCTCCCAGGAAGAGATCGTCCCGCGGGCGGATCGTGAATTTGGCGCCCTTCTGTTCGTCCTGCTTGAAGAGCGCCAGCGGCGACCTGGTGTCTTCGAGGATTTCCTCGGCGCGTTTTTTTATCGGCCCCTCGAGCAGCTCCACATCGGTACCGGTTTTCAGGTCCAGCCAGATCTCTCCGATGCGCACCATGGGAGGCTCCGATCTCACCTCGCACACCTGACCCTCCACCTCGAAACGTTTGCCTTCTTCGGCCCTGCGTATGACCCGCGCCGTTTTCCCGCCGCGCAAGTCGCTGGCCAATTTCGCCTTGATCCAGGCACCGGTCGCGATGGTGAAGGGTTCCACCTGCATCTTGTCCGCGTCCTCGAAACGCGTCTCTGCGGTGATCGAAAACTCGTGATCGAGCATGCGAACCACCCCTCGCACCGCGTCGTACTGCTCCACCGCGGCGGTGATCTCGTAGCGCTCGGGTTGATCCCCGGCTTTGGCGTTCTTTTCGTCAATCTCTTTTACCACGGGACGGCCCGCGACGATCCCGCCTTCAGCTTCGATCCACACTCCCAGCTTCAGTTTTTCCCATGCAGGCTTGCGCACGGGAGCCGGCGCCTGGCAGGCGGACACACCGAGGAGGACAAACGCCATTAGAACGAGGTCTTGCCTGCTCAAGGTACCTCCGTGATCAACCGAAGCGCATCCTCTGCCAGGTTCCGGCTCAAGGCGCTCCACCTCGGGCGCATGGCGTAGATTCCGGCCAGGCGGGCCCGGGTGAATCCGGTGAACAGCCGGATTTCCGCAACGTTGCGGTCGACCTCGAGCTCATCGAGAAGCACTTCCGCCAGATTATCACCGTGGAGCGCGCGACTCTGGAGCGCGCGCAAGCGGCAGTGCTCGGCGAGGTTGACAACGTCCCAGTACGCCGGCGCCATGGCTGCGCTTTCGAAATCGATCACGCTCATCGGCCCTGCGCCGATAAAGATCTGCTTGTCGTGCAGATCGCGATGGGCCCAGACACCGGTGCCGCAATCCGGCACCTCGATCTGTGCCACCAACCGTTGAAGAGCGGCGAGCTCGGGCATCATTTTGATTCCGCGATCCAGGATTTTGAGCGTAACACCCCATTCGGCCTCGAGATCGTGGGGTGCGAGGGCTTCTTGCGGGTCGATCGACCGCAAGCCGCGGAGCCCCTCCGCGAGTGCCGCCACGTCGGGCCAGGCACCGGACAGGAGCACTTCGTTCAGGCTCCGGCCGGGTGCAGGCGGGAAGATGAATGTCGCGTAGTCATCCAGCGCTAGCACCGGCAGGACCAACTCGGCGGCCGGCGCACCGCGATCGCGCAGGGAAGCATGGAGCGCCGAGGCGCGCTTGTATGCTTTGCGGCGCAGCAGCTTGGCGAAGAACACCACCTGGGTGCCGTCGCGCCCGCGTCCCTCGAGACGCACCACGGCACGGCGTTCGGGATGATACGCGACGAGACGGAGTTTCTCGAGGTCGAACAGCGGGGCGCACAGCCCGGCGATCAGCGTGTCGCCGCGCAGCAACCGCCGCCCTCGAAAAGCATGATCCCCGGCGGGATCGAGGCGCACCACCTCGAGCTCCCCTCGCGGGACCGCCCTGCGCGCGCCGAGAGCAACCGGGTGGCCGTCGACGCGCTTCAGCAGCGCTGCGGACCCTCCCGATTTCAGAACCTCGAAGCGTTCCGGAGCGGCGCCCGGCCCAGCGTGCCGCTGAAGAATCGCTGCGCCCTCTTTTCCCTGAAAGAACCTGACCACATCCTCGAGCTGCGGTGGGGGAATCTCATCGGCAGTGCTCATCAATTTTTTCCTCCAATGGTCTCGGCCGCCATCTTCACCAGATTCTCCGTCCGCTCGGGCCAATCCACCGCCAGCTCGCGAAAAGGGAACGAGGCCATGGTGAGCAGTGCGCAAGCCAGATACCAGCGTGCCGTCGCGTCGTCAGGAAGGGTGCGTCGCCGCGTATAGCCGCGCGCCAACGCCCCGGCCAGCTCCCGGGCCCGCGCCTGTCCGGTCACGAGGAGGTGGGCTTCGAACGAGGCCAGGTCGAAGGCCGCCGGTCCCGCGTGCGACCGGTCGAAATCCACGAGTGCCGCGGCATCCCCGTCGAACAGGACCTGGCCGGCATGGAAGTCGCCATGCAGTGCGACGCTCTTCTGCGGGCCATTCCGGCTTGCCGCCAGACGCGTCACGACCGCGTCCGCTCCGTCGCCCAGCACGGGATCGAGCATGTGCAGGTCGGCCGCCGCCTGCCGGCACCTCTCGAGCTCGTCGCCGGCATCACGCCCGGGCTCATCCCAGGGGATGGCCACCTCATGAAGTATTCCCAGCAGCTCACCGGCGGCCTCGACGCGCGTTGCCGCCTCGATCCCCTCGAGTTCGAGCGGCCTGCCGGGCAACGCCGATTCCACCGCGAAACCGGGTGAGACGAGGGCCAGCGGCAGCGGGCACGGAACCCCGGCACCGGCGGCCGCTCGCTGCATGCGGCCGGCGCGTGCAGCCGAGCCGTCGGCATGCAGCCGCAGATAGCAGCTCGAGGCCTGTCGTTTCTCCTCGGCCTCGCGGTGCTGCAGGACGAGGTCCCAGCGCAACACGGCGCGCCGCTCCGGTTTGTACCGCACCAGCTCGTAAGCGCTTTTTCTGGAGATGCGCCACTCCGGCGTCACGACCCCGGCGAGGTGTTCGCTGAAGATTTCCCGCAGCCGCATGATGCGCACGAGTTTTCTCAGCCAGCGCAGCGCTCGGTCGAAGGGGAAGCCGATCAGCAGGACGCCCCGCTCCTCGACGAGCGCCGCGGGAACGATCCAGGGCGAATGAGCAGGTGACAAGCCCTCGAAACGTTGCGCCTCGGACTTGAGGCGGGGGAGCGTTGCGATCCTCACTGTCACCGGCACCTCGGGGCCGTCTGCGCAGAGCCGAACGCGCCAACCCACGAGCGACCCGTCGCGACCCTTGTGCCGGATGTAGCCCGCGCGTAACGATTCGACCGCCTCACCCCCCAGCAGATGGCGCCCAACCAGCTCGCCCACCAGCACGGCATCCAGGGCGGTGGGCAAGCCCTCCAGATAGGGACCTTGCGGCAACGGGATGGCGGCGTGGTTCATCTTGGCGAACCTCCCGTGGCGCGGGACGACTTGCCGAAGGCGCCGCCGAGGTAGCGGTTCAGCGCCGCACCGCCGCCGAGTTTCAAGAGGGCCCCGTGATCCACGAGCTTGCCGGCGTCGAGCAGCACGATCTCGTCGACCTCCTCGAGCAGCTCGAGCTTATGAGTTATACACAGCACGGTTTGACCGCGCAGGCTCGCCATGAGCTCGCCCGAAACGAGGATCTCCGTCTCGGTGTCGAGCGATGCCGCAGGTTCGTCGAGGATCACGATCGGGGCATCCCGCAAGAGGGTGCGCGCGAGGGACACGCGCTGCCGCTGGCCACCCGAGAGGGCCAGCCCACTCTCGCCCACGGCCGTGTCGAAACCATCGGGCTGTTCCTCGACGAAGGATGTGACGCCCGCCAGCCGAGCCGCCTCATAAACCTCGGCTTCACTAGCATCGGTACGGCCGAGCCGGATGTTCTCGAGGATGCTGCCGTCGAAGAGGACCGCTTCCTGGAAGGCAAAAGCGATCTGTCGCCGCAGCGATGCCAGATCCCATTTCCTGACGTCCACTCCGTCGATCATCACCTCACCCGAGGAGACATCCCGCAGGCGCGGCACGAGGGAGGTGAGGGTGCTCTTCCCGGAACCGTTGCGCCCCACGATCGCCACGTGGCGTCCCGCCGGAATGGTCAGGTTGATATCGGCGAGAACCGGCCTTCCCCGCTCGTACTCGTACCCCACGTTCTGGAAATGAATCTCTCCACGGGCGCGCTCCACGACGATCGGATCGCTGGCCGGCACCAGGTCCAGAGGCGCCTCCATCACCTCGAGGATCCTGTCGACGCAGGCCGAACCCTTGACGAGGCGCGCGAGACGCGTTACGACCCGCCGGAGCGGTTTGTAGAGCATGCGCACGTAAGACACCGTGACGATCAGCTCGCCCGGAGTGAGCGATCCCGCCAGCACGCGCCAGGTCCCGAGCAGCAGGATCACGGCGGTGCCCGATGCGAGCGCCAGCTCCGTCCAGCGGCTCATGGCGCCCTCGAGACGCGAGGCGGCCACTCCGGCCTTGAGGCTTTTTTTGTTCTGCCTGGAGAAGCGCTTGGCGGCCTCCTTTTGTAAGGAGTACGCCTGGATGACCGGGATCGACCGCAACAGCTCGCCGACGGCGATGGCCATTTTGCCCTCCTTCTTGCGCTGCTTGGTGGCAGCGGCGCGCAGGCGGTCACTGTAGAGCTTGGTCACGAAGGCGATTGTCGGAATGGTCAAGGCGGCGGCGAGCGCGAGCAGCGGATCGAGCAGCAACATGATGAACAGCACGCTGAACGCCAGCAGGAGCTGCTGGACGAGATCGAAGATGCCGTCCGCCAGGAGGGGCTTCATCATGGCGGCGTCGCCGGAGACGCGAACGAGGAGATCGCCCGTTCGCTGGCGGCCGTGATAGTTCAGAGACTGCTGCATCAGGTGATGGTGGAGATCGTTGCGCAGGCTGGCCACTACCCGCTGCCCCGCCTGGGCCAGCAGAACGGTCCGTGTATAGTTGAAAAACCCGCTCAAGCCGGCCAGCACGAGCAGCGACCCGCAGGCGATGAAGAGCACGGTCCAGCGCGCCCCTTCACCTTGCAGGCTTTCGGGCAGGGTCGACCAGGTCTGCCCGAGGATTACCTGATCGATGACCACCTTGACCGGCCACGGACGGGCCACCTCCGCGGCGATCCCGGCGACCGACACGCCGGCCGCGATCCACAGGGTCCTTCGCTGCCCGCGGATCCAGGGATTCAGCCGGCCCACCGAGCGCAGCGCGTCGCGAACGCCTTGGAAACTGAGTCGCTTCTTGTCAGCCACGGCGCACCACCGGAGACGAAAGGGGGGTCGCATCGTTCCATCCGAGAAGCCGCCAGAGCTCCTCGGCGCGATGACGCCAAGTATAACGATCTTGCGCGGTTTTTACCCCCTCGCGGCTCAGATCGCGCCGGCGCCCTGTGTCGTCGAGCAACGCTTCGGCGGCGGCGACGAAGTCGTGCGGGTCATCCGGGGCGAACAGGATTGCCCGCTTCGGCTCGCCGACCCAGGAGCGCATCATCGGCGAATCGCTGGCCAGCACGGGGCAACCGGCGGCGAGGGCTTCGATGACCTTCAGGGGACAGAAATAGTCCGGAGCCGAAGACGGATAGGGCGCCACGGCGATGTCGGCCGCCTTGAGGATGCCGGGCAGGCGCTCGTGGGCCACGGCTCCCTCCCAATGGACGTGATCGGGGAGCTCCTGTTGCGCCAACTCGATCGCGTCGCGCAACGGCCCGTCTCCCACGATCCAGAGCCCGACCGGACGGCGTTCGAGGAGCTTCCTGAACGCCTCGAGCAGAAAGTTCACGCCGTGCCAGGGTTTGAGCGATCCGCAGAAGAGCAGGACCGGCCGTCCCGCGAGGCGCGCCGGTTTGTTCTCGGGCTTAGCGCTGAAGAACCGCTCCGACACCCCGTTCGGAAAGACCTGGACCCGCTCGGGCGGCACGCCCTCGTCGCACACGATCTCCCGCAGGCGGGGAGAAACCACGAGCACACGGTACGCCCGGATCAGGGTTTCACGCGCCAGCGAGCGTGCCGTCTCGCGAAGCTCGAGCGAACGGTACTTCTGAGCCTCGATCCACAGGGGGGCGTTGACCTCCAGAACCAGGGGGATGTCGCGGCTTTGGGCGTAGGCGATGCCTGCCGGCGCGAACAGGGAGAAGCGCTCGTACACAGCGTCGAAGGGGGCACGCGCTTCGAGGCTCTCGAGCAGTGCCCCGCCCGCTGCGAGCCAGCGCACCTCGGCGTCCAATCCCGTGCCCCGCGAGCCATGGAGTACGACCTGCAGGGGAAATCCTAGCTCCGTGGCACCTTTCGACTTCAGCGCAAACGCTTCGAGCTGAGCTCCCTGCCGCACGAGGGCCCGTCCCATCTGCCGGAAGTGGACCGCAGCCCCCTTGGTTCCATCGGGCGCGATGCCGCGATCGGCGCAGATATAAGCGAGGCGCGGTCGGCGATCCGTCATGGTGCCATTCCATCGACGCTACCGGTTTCGAAAAGCCCGCGCAGGCGGGCCACATTTTTCTTGAGATCGAAGAGCTCTTCGGCGCGCGTGCGCCCGACATCAGTCAGCTCGCGTTGCACCTCCCGATCGTCGAGCAACGCTGCGATCGCGCTCTCCAGGGCTTCGAGATCATCGATCGGAACGATCCGCCCCGCCCGCCCGTCATCGAGGATCTCGGGAACGCCGGACACGGGCGTGCTCACGGCGGGAACCCCGGCAGCCAGGGCCTCGAGCAGAACGGTGGGCAAGGCATCGCGATTGCCGTCCTCGCCCACGCGGCAGGGGAGCACGATCGCAGCCGCGCGCATCATCAGCCTGTGGACCTCTTCCTGGGTCTGCGCCCCGAGCAGCTTCACGCAACGCGTTCCGAGGCTTGTCGTCAGCGCCTCGAGGCTGTCCCTCTGATCTCCGTCGCCCACGATCCGGACCCGCAGATCGAGCCCGCGCTTCTCGAGACCCGCCGCCGCGCGGATCAGCATATCGAAGCCCTTCTTCTCCACCAGCCGGCCAACACCGAGGATCATGGGCGGCTCCTCCGGCTTTCTCCGCGTGGGATCGAAGTAGTCCAGGGCGATGCCGTTGTAGAGTCTCATGACTCGGGCGCGCTCATCGACGAGCCGTTCCTCGATGAAACGTTTGTTCGCATCGCAAACCGTGATCACGAAGCGCGCCCGCGACGCGAGCCGTGCGAAGCGTGCGGCGTCGACGGTCTTGCGATAGATGTCCTTGGCGTGAGCCGTGAAGCTGGAGGGAGTGCCTCCTATCTGATGCGCGAGGTTGGCCACCTCCGTGGCCACTGTGGCGAAATGCGCATGGAAGTGGTCGATCTTGCGCTCGTGGGCCTCGAGGGCCACGATCACCGCGGAGCGCAGCCCCCTCCAGGGATCTTTGGCGGCATCGAAGAGGAGCAGATCCTCGAAAGCCTCGTACAGGCCGTCGGGACGGTTTTTGAAGAAGTTCAGGAGATTCTGGACCACCTCACGTGGTAGAGCGCCGCGATCGGGGATGTACAGCACGGGGCCCTCGAGCCGGCTCACTCCCGGGTGCACGAGCTCCTCGTCGGGGCGGCGCAACGAGAAGACGGTGACTTCGATGCCCTGTCGCTCGAGCTCGAGCAGCTCGTTCAGGATGAACGTCTCCGAGAGGCGGGGAAATTTCTTGAGGATATATCCAACTCTCACCGCTGAACCTCCCTTCCCTGGTCAGGGAATCTGTTTATCAGAGAAATCATACATCTGAACCAGTGGATCCGCCGTTCCCTCGGCGAAAGATCCGGTGACCTGGAGCTGGCTGCAGAAATCGGCGAATCGCTCCGGCCCGTCCAGCGGGATCAAAGAATCCGCCCGCGCCTCCGCGATCGGCTGGGATGGATCAGCCAGCTCGCGGGTGATAGTCGCGTAGAGGTGTTCAGGTGTGACGTCGTCGGGGTGCAGACAGGTGACCAGGCCCATCTCCTCGAACCGCCGCGCTCGAATGAGCTGTTCCTTGCGGTGCATGACCCTCGGAATCACGAGCGCCTTCTTGCCGAAGGTCAGGGTCTGGATCATGGTGTTGTAACCGCCGGTGGAGACTATCAGGTCGGCCCGCTTCATGTAAGGGCTCGTCGAGGAGACGAACTCCACGAGCCGCGCTGGCAGCCCCTCGATCTCGTTTCGAAACCGGCGCAGAAGCTTAGCACCCAGAAAAGGTCCAGTCAGGATGAGGCTTTCGAAAGCGATATCCGATCGGAATCGTTGCAGCATCTCGAGATAGGATCCGATGACCTGCTCACCGGCGCCGTCTCCTCCGCCGATGGTGACCACGACGAGGGGTTTCTCACCGGTAACGGCGTTTTCCACCTTCGTCTCGCCGCAGCCCGATGAAATCTCCCGGATGTAATGGCAGAAATGGGTTTTCGCCTTCAGATCCTCGGTGAATCGATAGGCCGTTACGGGGTCGTAAACGAGGGGCGAGCCGTAGATCAAGATGTGATCGTAGTGCTTCCGGAGCACCTCGTCGATGCCCTTGCTCTTCCAGAGCTCCATGACGGCATCCGGATCGTCCAGGACATCGCGCATCCCGAGAATCTTGATGCACTTGGGACGGTAGTCATGCAGCCACTCCAGGCTTGGGAGGATCTCACCTCTCATTCCCACAGGGGCGTGATCGACCAGGAGAACGTGCGGATCATAGCTCTGAATCGACTGCAGCATCAGGTTCGTGCGGAGACGGAGCATGCCCTTGTAGGACAGACCGAGCGAGCGAGCTTCATATTTTTCCGGCGCGACCTTTCGGACCGCCGGAAGCTTGACGTAGTCGATGCCGCGCAGCAGCGAATAGCGGTGGACGGCGGGGGACCCGGTCACGAGCAGGATGGAGAGCCCGGGGAAGCGGGCCACGAGCGATCGTGAGATGTTGAGGCAGCGCTGCAGGTGCCCCAGGCCGAAGGTGTCGTGCGAGTAGATCGCCATCTTCGTGCCCTCTCCGAATCGGCGCGACGCGGTATAAATCGTGGCTGCGGCCGGCAGCTTCCGCGGGCGCGGAATCTCCTTGAAGACCACGATGAGGCCGATCCGCGAATCGTTGGCATCGTTCAGGGGCCTGAACTCGCCTTCGATGAGCCTGGTTGCTCCGTCGCGGGTGACCAGTTCGAGTTGCGGGATCGAGCTTGCGCGGTCCTGCAGGAGGGCCTGCGCCGTGAGTTTTTCGAAGGCCGAGGCATCGGTGTCGCCGGCCACTTTGAAGACCTCGAGGAGGTGCCTTTGGCGCGCTTCGTCCCGGCTCCATCCGGTGAGCGCCGCCGCCCGCGCGTTGACGAAGGTGATCGACTTCTGCATGTCGGTGACCACCACCGCATCGCCCATGCTGCCCAAAACCGACTCCAGCGAATGCTCGCTCTCGCGAGAGTTCAGCAGCTCGCGCTGCTTGGCGAAGGCCGTGGAGAGCGCAGCCCGAATCTGGGGCAGGTTGAAGGGCTTGACCACGTAACCGAGAGCCCGGACTTCCAGCGATCGTCCGACAGTTTCCTCGTCGGCGTAGGCCGTCACGAAAACGACGGGCAGATCGTATCGCGCTCGAAGTCCCCGGGCGGTTTCGATCCCGTCCTGGCCTCCCGGGAGCTGGATATCCATCAACACGAGATCCGGCATGTTTTCGGCTGCCGACGTCAGGGCTTCGTCAGCGGTGGCCGCCACCCCGGTGACGATATAACCGAGCTCCTGCACGATGACCCGCAGGTGGAGCTGGACGATCATTTCGTCCTCAACGATCAAAACCTTCTGCGCGATTTTCTGCGCGGCAATCATATCATTAAACCTCTTGATGCGATTTCAAAGGGAACTCGATGCGAACGGTCGTCCCCGGCTCGCGACTGACGAGCTGCAGCCGCCCGCGCAGCTGCTTGACCTCGGCGTTGACCAGGCTCAATCCGAGCGACATGGTCGTACCGGGATCGATGCCGTCGTCCAAGCCTCGGCCATTATCCGACACTTCCAGTACACAGTCTCCTTCAGCGGCGTAGCGGGCAGACACCAGGATCTCACCGGTGTTGTCCTCGGAAAAGGCGTGCTTGAACGCGTTCGTCACCAGCTCGTTGACGATCAGGCCGCAGGCCAGTGCCCGATCGATGTCGAGGTTCAAATCCTCGGCCAGGACCTGGAGCCGAATCTGTCCCGCCGCCGTTCCGTACGACTGGGCGAGATAGGCGGTGAGACGCTCCAGGTATGCGTGGAAATCGATCCTGTCGAGATCACGGGTGCGGTAGAGCTGCTCGTGGATGAAGACCATGGAGCGTACGCGGTCCTGGCTCTGTCGGAACTTCTCCTTCGTCATCGGATCGGTGAGGGTTCGAGACTGCAGATCGAGGAGGCTCGTGATCACCTGGAGGTTGTTCTTGACCCGGTGATGAACCTCGCGCAACAGCATCTCCTTGTCGGAGAGCGACCGGCGCAGCTCGGCCTCCATCTGCTTGTGCTTCGTCAGATCCTGGGCCACGCAGACGAAGCCGCGCACCGAGCCCACGTCGTCGCGCAGCGCGGTCCCCGAGAACGATACGGGCAGGGTGGAGCCGTTTTTTTTGCAGAAGACCTTTTCCGCCACGGATACGATCCCGCCTTCAGAGGGTTGCACCGCGCTGACGTCTCCGTTCGGACAGATGGTCGCGAAGGGCCGACCGACGAGCTCGCCGGCCCCATAACCCAGGAGGTTCAGGGCCGCTGGGTTGACGCTTCTGATGGTCTCATCGGGCGCCAGGATCAGAAGAGCGCCGGCCATCGAATCGATGACGTTGTTGAGGTTGCTCACCGACACGGTGCTGGCCGCCAGCTCTTCGGCCATGCGGTTGAAGGTGGCGGCCAGAATCCCGATTTCGTCCCGCGAGCGAACATCGACTCTCATCTCCAGGTTTCCCTGTCCGAGCTCGCGGGCGGCGCTCTTCAGGGCGAGAATCGGCCGGGAGATCGAACGCGACAGGAACAACCCCAGAGCCAGAGCCACCACGAGGCCCACGACGTTGATAGCGATTGCCAGGCTGGCGGCGGTCGCCGAGCGGATCGACACCGCCTGGAGCGCGTCGGAGAGATCCTCTTCCGTCTCCAGGTGGTAGTCCTGGACGAGCGGCAGGATGTCGTCCTCGAGATGCGGCTGGAGCGTCTCCTTGAAGAACGTAAGGGTTTCCATGAGGTCCTGATCCGACAGTTCCAGAAAGCGTGCGACGTTCTCTTCGAAGACGCAGCGTTTCGCCTCGAGGGGGTCGAACCATAATGTGATTTTCTCGCTTTCCGCGGCGGCCAGGCTCTCGGCGGACCTGTCTTTGCCGCGGGTCGATGGATTGGCCTCCTTCACGGCCGAGCGGCTCTCGGAGAGAAAATGAACAAAATCCTCATAGGCATCGCGAACGCGGTTTTTGGCCTGCTTGACGAGGGGGGTGACCTGCGCGGCGCCGGTCACGTCGCCGCTCTGCAGCAGATCCGCTTCCCGGGAGGCTTCTTTGATCACCTGGTAGGCCGCGGCCAGGCACTCGCGCACAGCGACGGTGAGCTGGGTGGCGTTCTGCATCAGGTAGAGCTGGCTGCGAGGGTCGTTGATCGCCATACCGGGATCCACCAGAATCGTCAGGCCTTCGATGTCGAGCCTGTGCCGTGAGGCGGGATCCATGGTCGCCTTTGAGATGATACCCTTGACCTTGTCGCTTTTTTTGACGGCCTGTGTTCTGATCTTACGCGCGATCCAGTCGCCGTCATCGTCATCGACCTTGCAGCTCACCTCGACCCGCTGACCAGGCATCAGGCTCTCGAAGGATTCTGCGGTGTTCTCGGGAGCTAAAAACTTCGTATCGTCGTCCACCTCGATGCGCCTGCCGAAAAGGGTCAGTTTCTTTTTCTTGCGGTCGATTTTCTCGAGCTCACCTCTCAGCTTCGGCCGGCGTGACCGGATGAGCTTTTCGATGTCCGTGGCGATGAAATAGCCTTGTTTGTCCCAGTACCCGGTGATCTCGAGCGGCTGACCGACCACCGATTTCTCGTCGAGCCCGACCAGCGACATACGGCTGAGCTGAGCAACCTGGCGCTGAACCCCGAGATTGACGTAGAACGATACGAAGCTTGCGATGGCCGAGGAAGCGACCACGACGAGAATGACCAGGATCAGTCGCAGGCGAAGGCTCATGGCATTGGCTCGAGGCGCCGAGGCATCGTTCTCCCCTCGCGGTACCCAGGGGCGACGCCACGGCGCTCATCGTCAGAGTGGCCGCTGCCGCCAGGTATCCGCGAAGGGTATGGTTGTTCTAGAGACAAATCGTGATCTCAAGGCCATCGGAAAAGGCGAAGCCCTGGATCGCACCGGCATCGACGATGACGTACTGGAAATAAACGTTCAGGTTGACGTATGCGGGATTGTTCGGAATCGGGAGGATGTAAAAGTAGCCGCCGCCGCCCGCAAATCCCGGCGTGCCCCCGAGGTTGACCGGAGGGCGCCACTTCGGTTGGGCCAGAACCGTTCCGCCCTGGTACGGAATCGAGACCGCGCTGAGGCCGTAGACGAAATAACCCGGAGCGGCGCCGAGGGCTTTTGTCACGGTGAGCCCAAAAATGCTGTTGCCGATGAAGGGGAACCCACCCCCGTGGCCCATGACCGGTACGAATCCACCTGTCCCTTCGAGTCCGGTTCCGTAGTTCGTGGGAGGCGGACAGGTGGCCGCCGAGAGCGTGGCGTCGAGAATGGTGTCCGAGGAGATATTGACCTGGGCGAAGGCGGTCTCCGCGAAACCCGAGCCGAGAGGAGGGGTGAACTCTACCAGGTAAGTCCCGGCGGGCACTACGACCCTGTAGAATCCCGTGGAGTTGGTGTCGTCCCCGGGGGTCACTATCTCCTGCCATCCGTTGAAGACCACGTCGACGTCGACGGATTTCACGGGAAGCGTGTTGGAATCCCTGACGGTGCCCGAAAGGTAGAATCCGGACTCCACGCTGATCGTTCCCATGGAGTAAGACCCGTTCACGACGATCCCAGGTATTATCTCGGCCACGAGCTTGGTCGTCTGGGGTGGGTCGATCTCCACGTCCCATGTCCCTGCCGGTACCACGACGGAGAAGAAACCCGAAGAGTCGGTATTGTCGTTGGGAGTGTAGAGTTTTCCGCCGGTGTAAATGTCGCGCACGTCGGTGTCGGCGTTGACGACGGGGGAGCTGAAGGGATCCATGACATAGCCGGAGAGGACATTTCCGGGGGGCAGTTCGAGAATTCCCAGATCCAGGGGGGCGCTCACCGCCACGTCCAGGAACTGCCCGGGAGCGTAGGTGCTCCCGTAGAGCCCTGTCGGATCGAACTCGAAATCGTAAGTACCCGCGGCCAGGACGAAGGACCAGTCTCCCGCCGGTCCCGTGAAGTCCGCCGACAAGCGCATCTCGATCCCCGTAGCGAGGTCGGTGATGTCGATGTCGATAGCTTGGATCCCGGAACCGGTGGTGCTCTCCACGATCCCGCTCACCTCATAGCCGGTGGGAGCCTGGATCACGCCGAGGTTGACGTTGCCCGCCACGATCACGTCCAGCAGGTAGACCGGCGCAAGCCCCGAGCCCGCGGCAGGGGTGAACCAGATGTCGAAGATCCCGGTCGGGGAGCCGACATCGAAGAAACCGTTGGGATCGGTTCCGCCGTTGGTAATCACAATGGGATCACCGGTGCTCGAGTCGTAGAAATCGATATCGGCAAAGGGAACCCCCACGTTGACGGGATTCACCAGTTGGCCGGTCACGAAGACCTGGCCGATGGCGCCGGGGCTCCCGGCGGCGCCGAGGGCGACAAAAAGAACAAACGCCGCGATGATATGTTTACGCGGGCTGAGTAGGGACCGATTCTCATGGCGTTTCATGATCTATTCTCCCGACATGACTGGTTCATAGGCCAACACATGGCATAGGCTTTATGAGTAGAATAACATTATTTTCCTCAGTGGCAATCGTTTATTAGGGGAGTCCACGTATGAGCTCAGGTGAGAAATCTTCCACCGGGAACTCTGCCGAACGGCGGGTGATCTTCGTTAAGGTATGACCCCTAATAGCCCTCAGTCGTTCTGGGCTCGGGGTGATGATGGAATCGGCTGCGTGGAGCGGGTAGACTGATCGCGACCCGCAGGTACGAGCATCGAAGAACCACTCCTGGAAAGCGAAGCCCGCGTCAGCGCAGATATCCGATTGCTTTGAGGTCCTCGACGGTTTTTTCGTCGAGCTCGACACGCTCGGACATCGTCCACTCCACCCACCTGTCGGCGCGCGCCAGCCACTGCTCCAACCGTTTACCGAGACGAGCTCGATCCGCGGACCTCGTTTCCGAGAGGTCCGAGGTCTCCTGTGGATCGCGCACCAGGTCGTAGAGCTGCTCGTCCAGATCGAGCCCCTTCGAGCTCGCCAGGAGCGCTGGCCGGAGCGCATCCTCGCGAGGGCGAGGGTCTTCCTCGCTCACGGCGGTTTCACGCTCGTCCTTGAAGCGCGAATCGCGGTCGACACGCACTGTCCGGCCTCCGCCCAGAGCGATGATCCAGGTGCGCCCACTCTTCTGGGCCTTCTCGATGAAGCCTTCGATTTCCGGGGAAAAGCGCTCCGGATCGATGATCTCGAGCTTCTTGACGCGGTAGACGCCCTTTTCGTCGAACCGTCCGTCGATCTCGACGGGCAGGCCCCTCTCGACGTCGCGCAGGCCGATCGTGCTCCCGTCGGGGCTGGAGACCGCCACGTCGGGCCGAAGAAAACCCTCGATGCCGAGGACCCGGACGAGACCATTGCCGGCGTCGAGCTCCTCCAGCAGTCCCTGCACCTCCAACCCATCCTCGCTCTGGTCTTTCTTGATCTCGAGCTTATCGGCGCGCCACCGGCTGACATCGTGGACCAGCTCGTCATCGAGCCGCACCTCGACCCGCAGTCCTTCGTCGAGACGATTTCCACCCTCGTCGATCTTCTCACGGGGAGCCCTGTAGGCGCGGATGAGCTTGAGATCCCCTTCGCGCCAGGCGATGAGGTGGCGGTTGGAGAACCGGCGTTCGGCCACCACCACACGCGGGCCCCGAGGCTCCTCGGGAGCGAATAGGTCGCGCCCCGAGATATAGTTCGGAGCGTCGGCGTTCGCCAGCGCACACACCGTCGGGAAGAGATCGATCAGCGAACAGGGTAACCGGTGGCGTCCCGGGCTATGGCCGGGAACGGAAAAGATCAGGGGAATACGGAGCAACCTCTCGCTCAGTGAGTGGCCGTGACCGATCTTGCCATTCTCGAAGAACTCCTCGCCGTGATCGGCGGTGATGATCACTACAGGTGGATCCTCCAGGCGGTCGAAGGCTTCAAACACGCGGCTCAGGGCGTGATCGACCTGGCAGATGAGCCCGTCGTAGAGCTCGACCATGCGGGTGAGGTCGTTGACAGCCGGAACGGTCTCGCCGCTGTTGATGCCGTCACGCAGTGCTCGATACTTCTTGGTCGCGAAATCCATGTCCGAGGTCGTGCTACCGAACCGCGTATCGAAGGGCGGGCGTGGCCGATAGGGCCAGTGCGGATCGAGGATGTGCAGGTAAGCGAAGCTGGGGGTGCCCTGGCGATCCTCGTACCACTGGAGGAAGCTCGTGACGATCTCGTCGGCGTCTCCCGCGTCCTCCAGGTAGAGATCGAATCCCTGGTCGAAGCCCAGAAATGCTCGTAGTTGAGCGTTCTTGATGAACGCTGCGGTACGGTAGCCGCGCTCCTTCAAGGCCTCTGCGAGGGTGACGTGCTGAGCGTCCAGGACATCGGAGGTGATCCGGTTCTGGCTGTCGCGATGGCTGCCTTCGAAGACGCGATGCTCACTGGGAAGCAGCCCCGTGAAGAGCGACGGCACGGCCGACTTGGTCCAGCTCGATGCGCTCCACGTCGTCTCGAAGATCGATGATCGCTTTGCGAGCGCGTCGATATGGGGGCTCGTGTCGCGAATGTATCCGTAGCAACCGAGGTGATCGGCCCGCAACGCGTCGATGCAGATCACGAGTATATCGGGAGGCGCTTCGGTCTCGTCGGTGCCTCCGCAACCGCAGATCGACCACGACAAGATGGCCAGCGAGCAGGCGCTCAATAGATATCTGCTTCTCGATGGTCCCACTGTTTAACTTCTCTCTCTGATCGGGTATAGACGCAAGCTAACAAATGGGGCTGAAAATATCTACGTTTTCCTCGATTGTTGGCAGGAGTGGTGGCGATCTAGAAGGCGATCTTGAGATAGAGCAGAATCGTCCTGGTCGGTTGAGGTGTCTCGGGCAGGATGAAAGGAAACTCGTCGAGAAAGGATGTTTTATAGTATTTTTTGTCGAACAGGTTGTTGACGGCCAATCCCACTGTGGTGTCGAGGTCTTTTATTTGATGTGAATGGCTCAGATGCAGGTCCACGGTCCAGGCGCCACTCACCCGGTCTCCGTTGTACTTGGTGTTGGACTCGTGGGTTCTCACGGCGTCGAACCAGTTGGCGCCGAGGGCCAGCGACCAGTCGTACTTGGACAACACGACGTCTCCGTTGAACAGATGCTCCGGCATATGGGTTAGATCAACGCTTCCGTTCGCCGGGTTGGCAGCATCCTGCCTTCCATCGGTCGCGGTGTAGTTCAGGTCGAAGTCCAGACAGTCGGTCGGTTCCCATCTCACGTTCGAATAGAAACCTCGGATCCTCGACTCGGCGATGTTGTCATTGATCTGATAGTCGACGAGTTTGCCCAGAACCCGCTTCTGACCCTGGTAGCTGATGCGCCACAGGTCCGAGGCTCTGATGAAGAAACCACCGAGACCGACAAAGAGATCCTCGTAGGGAAAGATTTCCAACCCGAGATCGAGGTTCTGCACTTTTTCCGGCTTGAGGTCTTCATTGGGAAGCCCCATATAACCGCCGTCCACCACGTCTCCCCAGACCTCGTACATCTTGTGAGGCGAAGGCGCCAGATAGGAAGAGCCCCAGGCCGCCTTGAAATTGAGGTTGTCGAGCGCCCGCCACAGAGCGGCGGCGCGGGGGTTGACCTGCCCGGAGAATCGGGAGTCCTTGTCGAACCTGACTCCGGCGGTCAGCTCGATGCTCTCGATGGGACTCCATTCGGCCTGCGTGAAGATTCCGAGGTTTCCGTAATCGACGTGAAAGCTCCCCAGTGGATGGTTGATGTCCGTCTTCGGGATGGAATCGAAGTACTCGTAGGAGAGACCCGAGATCCATTTCAGGCTGTCGTTCTCGTAGGTCAGCTCTTGCTCGAGCTTGCCGGAGCGCCCTCTCCAGTAGAAGTAATGGGGCAGGAAGTTCTGGCTCCCCGTGTAGTCTGCCGAGTAGGTCGAATCCCGATCGAGCTTGGTTTCGCCGAAGCTGAGCATGGTCTTGCTGAAGAACTGATCTGAAACCTGTTTTCCGTATTCTACGACGGCGAACTGATCGGTTCTGTCCCAGTACGAGCGGCCCGAATAATCGTAGAGCGAAGGCAGAAATCCGATGGCGTTGTTCCGTTTTTTCTGCAATCTGAGGTAGCTGAAACTGAAATCTTTGTAGTCGGCTTTCAGATGGAGGTTCAGGTTTTTGTCGAAGAGGTCGGTGTCGAATCCTTTGAATTCATCGGGGTAATTCTTCGATAGATCCTCGGAATCGGTGCGATAGTAATTGCCGCCTAGAGACAGCGATAGACCGTCGTCGAATTCGTGCCCGAAATAGAATTGGTGCTCAATCATATGAAACGAACCGATCGAGGTGTCGTAGAGCACCGTGCAGTGGTCGATGGCATCGAAAGTCACGATGTTCACGATGCCGGCGATCGCGTCCGCGCCGTAGAGCGACGACGACGAGCCGTAGCTGACCTCGATCTGCTTGACCCAGCCCAGCGGAATGCTGTCGAGGAAGACGAAGGGCTCTCCAGTGGGGGCGTTGATTTTGTGGCCGTCCAGGAGGAACGCCATTTTCGTGTTGCCGTAGATACCGCGCACCATGAGCTCGCTCGGACCGTGTTCCGAAGTCGAGAGATCTATGAAGAAGATTCCCGGCACACCCTGCAGGGCGTCCTTCAGGTGTCGATATCCCTTCTTGCGGATCTCCTTATGGGTTACCACAAAAGCTGGAATCGGGCTGGAGAGCACCGACTTGCGGGTCTTGCTCACCGAGGTGACCTCCACATCCATCAGTTCTTCCAGCGACATTTCCATCAGATCTTCGGTGTCGGTTCCGGCTAGTGGGCCGGTCGAAGAGATCAAGAAACAGAAAACCACAGCAGGAAGTAATCGTGATTTGAGCATTGTTCTCGCTCTGTGGACTCTGGTTGTGAAAGTACAGCGCAGGTATGTTTCATGCCTCGAAGGGCGGCGGCAACAAATGAAACACACCCGAGACCCGGTCCGGTGCGGTACATTCCGGCATGTTCGAAGCGACAGCAAAGCCTCGATTATCGCGACGCGCGGAACCATCCGTAGAATTCCTATCGTCTTTCGTAATGTAAAAACAAATACTATTCGGGAAAAATGTGTAAGCGGTTGCCGCGCGTTCTCTATGGCCTACGGCCGGCGGCCCCGCGCTATCGTGGTTGTTACTCATACCCGGGATTGTCGCAATGCGCGCCGGGTGCTCTTTTGCGAGACTCGATCTCGAACGGGACGGTCATGGGGTGTGGGGATCGTCGAATGACGGCCTGGCGGAGCACTGGAGTCATCGGTAAAATAGAGAATTTGGCGCTCCGGAGCTCGAACCGATGACCGCAAGGATTGAGAGATCTTCGCAGATCCTGCTGCTCATGATCGCCGTCTTGGCCTGCACGGACATCTCCTGTACCTCTGCGCCCCGTGAAGTGACGTCGCAGGTGTCGCTGCCGCAGCGCTTCACGGCTAGCGGAGATCGCCCGCTGCCTCGTGAGTGGTGGGATTCTTTCGAGGACTCCGATCTCACCGGCTTCATAGAGCGCGCCCTGGAGGCCAATTTTTCGCTGCAAATCGCCTGGGACCGGCTTGCTCAGGCGGAAGCGATCGTACGTCGCGAGGGCGCCGATCTTTACCCCTCGCTCGATCTGAGCGCCGGGGCGTCGCGAACGGCCACGCGCCAGCGCACATCGAACGGCTCTCGTGAAACCGATTACGCCGGCAATATTTCTCTCGGTGCCGCCGCCGGGTATGAGCTGGATCTCTGGGGGCGGATCCGATCGAGCCGTGATGCCGCCGTGCTCGATGCGCGCGCCGGGGCGGAAGAGCTTCAAGTCGCCGCGATCGGACTCACCGCGCAGGTGGCTCTGGACTGGTACCAGCTCGTCGAGCAGTACGGCCAGCTCGAGATCTTGACCGATCAACTCGATGTCAACCTCAAGGTCCTCGAGCTGGTGACGTTGCGTTTCCGACGTGGTCAGGTGGGAGCGGCCGATGTGCTGCGCCAGCGCCAGCTCGTCGAATCGAGCCGCGGGGAGATCGAGAGCAGCGAGTCGCTCGCCAAGATCCTGGAGCACCGGCTGCTCATCCTCCAGGGGCGGCCTCCGGCGGATCCTGTCGCGGCGCCCCCGAGGAGGTCCCGGCTCGTCGAGCTTCCCCCGCTGCCCGAGACCGGACTGCCGGTGGAGCTCGTCACGCGTCGCCCCGACATCCGTCAAGCCTACTGGCGCGTGCTCGCGGCGGATCGCGACGTGGCAGCGGCTTTCGCCGCGCGCTTTCCACGCCTGACTCTCTCGGTGCGGGCCGAGACCTCGGCCGAAGAGGTGGGCGATCTGTTCGAGGGCTGGCTGGCCACTATCGCGGCCGACCTCGTGGGACCGGTCATCGACGGCGGATCGCGCAGGTCCGAGGTCGAACGCGCGTGCGCTCTGCTCTCCGAGCGGCTGCACGAGCTGGGCCAGGTCGTGCTGGATGCACTGGGTGAGGTGGAGGACGCCCTGGTTCGAGAGCGCCGGCAGGGCGCGGTCATCACCAGCCTGGCCAAGCAGCTCGAGCTCTCCAACCAGGTGGTCGAGCGCGTAAGAGACAGCTATACAAAGGGTGCCGTTGAATACCTGAACGTCCTGGACGCGCTCCTTTCCAACCAATCGTTGCAGCGTACTCTGCTCCAGGCGCGACGACTGAAGATCGAGTTCCGCATCGATCTGTGCCGGGCGCTCGCAGGTGGCATCTCGCTCTCCCGTCCCGAACTGGCCACTCTCGCTGAAGACATGGCTGACGCTTTCGGCGGGGAGACGATCAACTTTGATGAATAGGATCGACGTGGAAACAGAAGATCAAACGGTCACAACCGCGCCGAAGACTCAGGCGACGGCTGCGGGGGTGAACAAACTGGCGGACCGCGGCAGAAGCTGGCTCACATGGCAAACCGCGCGCAGAATCGTCTTCGGCGTGGTGATACCCGTGGCGATCCTCTACGGAGGCTTTCAGCTCGCCAATCACGTGGTGCAGACCGGCCCCACGGCGGTACGCCGCCACAACGGCGTGCGTAACGCCCGGCTCGTCGAGATTCAGACGGTCCACCTCTCGAAGGCGAACACCCTCATTCACGCCATGGGGACGGTGCAGCCCGCCCGGCGTGTCGAGCTGCGTCCGCGGGTGAGCGGCGAGATCATCGAGATCAGCCGTGAGCTGATCCCGGGAGGGCTGCTCGGCAATGGAGATACGGTCCTGCAGATCGACCGGGACGATTACGAGCTGGCCCTGCGCCAGCACGAGGGTGAGCTGGCCAGTGCCGAGAGCCGTTATCAGCTCGAGCTCGGCAACCAGTCGATCGCGTTGCGTGAATACGAGCTCCTGGGTGAGACGATCCTCGAGGAAGATCGCGACCTCGTTCTGCGCAGACCGCAGCTCAAGACGGTGGAAGCCGCCCTCGACATCGCCCGCGCGGCCCTGGCGAAAGCGCAGCTCGAGCTGGATCGCACCACGATCCGGGCTCCTTTCAACGCCATGATCGAGTCGCGCGCCGTCAATCTCGGCGCACAGGTCAACCCCACGACCCCCCTCGCCGTGCTTGTGGGGACCGACGAGTACTGGATCGAGCTGTCCGTCGCCGTGGATGAGCTCAAATGGATCCGCATCCCACGCTCGGCCGACGAGCAAGGCTCGCCGGTGCGGATTTTCAACGAGGCTGCCTGGGGCAGCGAGGTTTTTCGCGTTGGACGCGTGATCAGGCTCGTTGGAGCGCTCGAGGAACAAGGACGCATGGCCCGTCTCATCGTGGCGGTGCACGATCCGGTCAGCCTCGCTGACAACAAGGCCGGCGCGCCTGCGCTGCTCATCGACAGTTTCGTTCGCGCCGAGGTCGAGGGCGTGGCGATCGACGGTGTGGTCGCCGTGGAACGTCGTCTGCTGCGCGACGGCGATCAGGTATGGATCCTGGACGGCGAGAACCGGCTCGAAACCCGGCCAGTGACCGTGGCCTTCCGCGGCCGCGGACGGGTGCTCGTCTGCGGCGGGATCGCCGCAGGCGAACGGCTCATCACCACCGATCTCGCCACGCCCGTGGCCGGCATGCCGCTCCGCATCCGGGAGGGGGACGAGCCGTCAGCCGCGGGATCGCCCCCCTCGGGCGGCGCCGGTGTCGGCGTGCCGGGGAGGGCGCCATGACCCCCTCACTGCCTGGCGAAACTCGCGGCGCACACAGCGACCTCCAAGCACCTCGCGGAGGACCGATCGCCTGGATGGTGAAGAACCACGTGACACCCAACATCCTCATGCTGGTCCTTCTCGTGGGGGGCCTCTATTTGGCGATTAACATCAAGAAGGAGGTCTTCCCCGAGTTCAGCGAGGACATGGTGAGCATCACCATGGCTTATCCCGGAGCCAGCCCGGAGGAGGTCGAGCAGGGGATCATCCTGGCCATCGAAGAGGCGGTGCGCGGGCTGGAAGACCTCGAGGAGGTGACCTCCACCGCCAGCGAGGGCCGCGGCCGGGTTGTCGCCGAGCTGCTCTCCAGCGCCAACGGCCAGAAGATCTACCAGGACATTCAGCAAGAGATCGCCCGGATCATCACTTTTCCCGAGGATGCCGAGGAGCCGCAGATCGAGCTCTCAACCCATCGCCGCCGAGTGCTGGCGATGCAGATCTACGGCGCTGTGAGCGAGAAGGTCCTGCGCGAGATCACCGAGCAGGTCCGCGATCGGCTGCTCCAGAACCCCGGCATCACCCAGGTCGAGCTTCAGGGCACGAGGTCCTATGAGGTCACCGTGGAGATCCCCGAGGAAAACCTGCGCGCCTACCGCCTCACCCTGGGTGATGTCGCCGGCCAGATCCGGCGCACCGCGGTCGAGCTTCCTGGCGGCAGCATCAAGACCACCGGTGGTGAGATCCTGCTGCGCATGAAGGAGCGCCGCGATTGGGCTCGGGATTTCGAAAGCATCCCCGTGGTGGCCAACGCCGATGGATCGGTGATCCGGCTCAGCGACATCGCGCACATCAGCGACGGCTTCGAAGAGACCGACCGCTACGCCACCTACAACGGCAAGAGGAGCATGGGGCTTGCGATCTACCGGGTGGGGGAGCAGACGCCGATCGGCGTTTCCGACGCGGTGCGGGCGGCGATGAAAGAGATCGAGGCCGACCTGCCTCCCGGTGTGAGCTACGCCATCAACAGAGACATGTCCAGCATCTACCGGCAACGCCTCGAGCTCCTGCTGAAGAACGGCATCATCGGCCTTACGATCGTTCTGATCCTGCTCAGCCTGTTCCTCGATTTCAGGCTCGCTTTCTGGGTGACCATAGGTATTCCCACCGCTTTTCTGGGCGCTTTCCTGTTCCTGCCGTTCATGGCGGTCACGATCAACATGATCTCCATGTTCGCCTTCATCGTGGCGCTCGGTATCGTCGTCGACGACGCCATCGTGGCCGGCGAGAACATTTATGAGTACCGCAGCCGCGGGATGGGTTTCGCCAGGGCGGCGGTCCTGGGCGCGAGGGACGTGGCCGTGCCGGTGACCTTCAGCATCCTCACCAACATCGTGGCCTTCCTGCCGCTCTATTTTGTGCCTGGTGTGATCGGCAAGATCTGGAAGGTGATTCCCCTGGTGGTCATCACGGTATTCGCCATCTCCTGGGTCGAGTCGCTGTTGATCCTGCCGGCGCATCTGGGCCGCGCCGGCGCCCTCGCGCGGGGATTGGGGAGGAACGCGCCGCTGCGTTTCCTGCACAACCGGCAGCAGGCTTTGAGCCGCGGATTTTCGGCGCTCATCAAGAATGTCTACGGCCCATTCCTCGAGCTCTGTCTCCGCTGCCGGGGGCTCACTGTGGCGCTGGGATTGGCGTTCCTGGCGCTGATCATCGGCTATGTCATGAGCGGGCGCATCGGGCTCATTCTCATGCCGCGCGTGGAGTCGGACCGGGCCGTCGTCACAGCGGTGCTGCCCTATGGCAGTCCGCTTTTCAAGACCGAGTCGGTGCGCGATCGGCTGGTCGCGGCGGCGCAGCGGGTGGGGGCCGCGCACGGCGGCGAGCGGCTCGTCAAGGGTGTGTTCGCTGTCATCCAGCAGAGCCAAGTGGAGGTCACGGCCTACTTGACCGATCCCGACGTGCGGCCGATCCACACCGGAGAGTTCACCCGTCTCTGGCGCCAGGGGGTCGGGCCGCTCCTCGGGTTGGAGTCGCTGCGTTTCGAGTCGGACCGCGGCGGTCCTGGATCGGGCGCCGCGCTCACCATCGAGCTGAGCCATCGCAACGTGGGTGTTCTGGACCGGGCCGGCACCGATCTGGCAGCGATGCTGGCCGAGTTCGGCAACGTAAAGGATATCGACGATGGCTTCACGCCGGGCAAGGAGCAGCTCGATTTCCGGCTGGAGCCCGAAGGGCACAGCCTGGGGCTCACCGTTCGGGACGTGGCCCGTCAGGTGCGCTACGCTTTTTACGGCGCCGAGGCGTTGCGGCAGCAGCGCGGCCGGAACGAGGTCAAGGTGATGGTACGTTGGCCCGAGCGTCAACGCATCAACGAGTACGATCTGGAGCAGCTCCTGATCCGCACCCCCGCGGGGACAGATGTTCCGCTGCGTCAGGTGGCGCGGGTGGATCGCGATCGAGCCTACACCACGATTACCCGCCGAGACGGCCGTCGTACGGTGTCGGTCACCGCCGATGTGGAGCCGATCAGCGAGACCACTCAGGTCAAGGCGACTCTCAGCGCCGAGATCCTTCCCGCCCTGGCCGCGGACTATCCGGGGCTTTCCTATAAGTACGAGGGCCGTCAGGCCGACTTCAGCGAGAGCCTCGACAGTCTCGTGTCCAACTTCATCGTCTCGCTGATTGTGATCTACGTACTCCTGGCGATCCCTTTCCGCAGCTACATCCGTCCTCTGGTGGTCATGATGGCGATCCCCTTCGGCCTCGTAGGGGCCGTGATCGGTCACATGATCATGGGCTACAGCATGAGCATCATCAGCTTGATGGGCATCGTGGCGCTCGCCGGGGTGGTGGTCAACGATGCCCTGGTGATGATCGACTACGCCACGCGGCGACGCGCCGAAGGCCTGGGCGCTTTCGAGGCGATCCACGTCGCCGGCGTGCGCCGATTCCGGCCGATCCTGCTCACGACGGTGACCACCTTCGGCGGGCTTGCGCCGATGATCTTCGAGACGTCGCGCCAGGCACGGTTCATGATCCCCATGGCCATCTCCCTCGGATACGGTATCGTCTTCGCCACGGCGATCACGCTGATCATCGTTCCCTGTCTGTACCTGATGGTGGACGATGTGATCGGGCTCGCTAGGCGCATCGCATCTCTCTGGCGGTGCACCGAACGTGATCCGCAAGAAAAATCGGTAACGATATCACCTGAAGGTTTCGCGATTACCGACTCGTCGTGACAGGATCCTGGTTTTTCAGCGGCCAGCCTGGCGCTCCCCCCACGTAGGGCGCTAACTCTTCAGGAGTGCCCGGATTTTTTCGGCCAGCGTCTGTCTGGTGAAGGGCTTCTGAATGAACTGGATGCCCTCTTTCAGCACTCCGTGCTCGGCGATCACGTTGTGGGTGTAGCCCGACATGAAGAGCACCTTCAATTGCGGCTGAATTTTCCTGATCCGCTCGTAGAGCTCCTTTCCGTTGATTTCCGGCATGACGACATCGGTGAGCAGGAGGTCGATCGTATCCTCGCATTGCTCGACCTCGAGTATACAGTCCTCGGGTGTTCGAGCCGTGATCACGCGGTATCCGAGGCTTTTTAGAATGGAACAGATGAGTTTACGAACCTGGCGGTCGTCTTCGGCCACCAGCACGGTTCCCATGCCGCTTTCCGGTTTCCCACGAGCGGTTTTCAGACGGGAGATGTTCACCGATTCCTGCTCGACGAAGGGGAGATAGATCTCGAAGGTGGTTCCTTCCCCCGGAACGCTGTCGACCCGGATGTCACCGCCGTGTTGCTTGACGATACCGTAAACCGTGGCGAGTCCGAGCCCCGTGCCCTTGTCCTTTTCCTTGGTGGTGAAAAATGGCTCGAAGATCCTTGCTCGCGTGATCGCGTCGAATCCACAACCCGTATCGCTTATCGACAGGCACACATGCGGGCCCGAAGAGAGAGTGCGGCTCTCCACCGGATCATCGCCGTCGATGACGACATCAGTAGTCTCGATGGTGAGCTTGCCCCCTCTGGGCATGGCGTCCTGGGCGTTGACCGCCAGGTTCATGATCACCTGCTCCAGGCGTCCCAGATCCGCCTCGATCGTTTCGTTGGAAGCCGTGAGGATGGTCTCGATGTTGATGTCTTCGCGTAGTGTCCGCCGTAGAAGACTGCTGAAGCCGGAGACGACCTCGTTCAGGCTGATCGGTTTTACCTCCAGCGCCTGTTTGCGCCCGAACGCCAGGAGCTGGAACACGAGATCACGGGCGCGTAGCCCCGCTTGATGGACCTCTTCGATCGATTCTCTTCTGGCGTCTCCGTGAGGGATATCGTCCATGAGCAGCTCGGCGTAGCCCAGAATCGGGCTGAGCATGTTGTTCAGATCGTGAGCCACGCCTCCGGCCAGACGGCCCATGGCTTCCAGCTTTTGGGTATGATGGGTCTGCTGCTCGAGGAACAGAGTATGGGTTACGTCGTGCTTGACAGCGACGAAATGGCTCACTATGCCGGTCTCGTCACGCACCGGGGAGATCGTGCAATCCTCGGTGTAATGCGAGCCGTCATTACGGCGATTGACCATGCGACCCGACCAGACCGATCCGCTTGTGATCGTCTCCCAGAGCTCTCGATAAAACTCGTCGCCCTGTTGACCGCTCTTCAAGACGCGTGGATTCTCGCCGATCACTTTCTCGCGTGCATAGCCCGTGATCTGCTCGAAGGCGGGATTGACGTATTCGATCGTACCCTCCCGATCAGTCACGATGATGCTCTCGGCGGCTTGTTCGATGGCGGCCGCCAGGCGCTTGTGCTCCCCTTCGACGCGGCGGCGCTGGGTGATGTCCTCCACCTGGATAAGGAGGAGGTCGGTATCACTGCTGTTGAACCCGATACCCGCCAGGTGCGCGCTCACCCAGATCTCCTCGCCTGTTTTCGTGGTAGTGCGCTTCTCGAGGCGGCCGGACCTCCGCTTGCCGGTGATGATTTCTCGAAAGAGAGCCTCTTCGGTCGCAACATGCTCGGGGTGCATGTATTCGGTAATATCCTTGTTCTCCAGCTCTTCGGAGCTGAATCCGAGGATCTCCCGCAGAGCCGCGTTGGTCATGACGAGACGACCGTCTCGGGACACGATGGCGATGCCGGATGGTCCGTGCTCGAACATCGCACGGAAGAGCTCTTCATTGCGCGCAAGTTTCTGCTCGGTGATGCGCCGCTGGTTCTGCAACTCGATCTGGTGAAGGGCGAAGGCGATGTCCGCTGCCAGCTCGACGAACAGGTCCTGTTCCGCACCGTCGCCGGCATAGCACGAGGGAACCGCGACCGACAGGATTCCGTGGATACGATCGTCGTATTCCAGCCGCGTCGTGAAACCGACGTACTCGCTCTGTGCAGGGGAGTCTGGACATTCGCCACACTCCAGCACGGGGTCATCGGAAACTATCAAACAGGATTGATTCAATGCCTCTCGGACACTGTACGGCCGGTCTTTTTGCCGCAGCTTCTCCAGCATAGGATCGAACGATTCGAAAAAACCGGAGCTCGCCGTTCGGTCGAGGTCGCCGTTCTCTCCGATTAGTGCGATCCAGGCGTTCTTGTAGCCGAGGGTCTCGGTAAGATTACGGCATGCGCCCCAGATTAAGCGATCAAGGTCTCGTTCTTTGGTGATCAGTCGGTTCACGTTGCGGATCGCGCGCAGCACCGCGTTGAGGTGCCTCTCGCGAGACTCCGTCTCGCGCAGGGTCGTTTCAGTACGCCTGATCCTGAGCCAAGCCTCGACGCGAGCCACCAGCTCGCGGTTGCCGAGGGGGCGCGTGATATAACCGTCAGCGCCTGCGGCCAAGCCGTTGGCTTGATCGTCGGTGTTGGTCTGGATACCTGAGAGCAACACCACGAAGATGTTTGTGAGCTCAGGATCGTTTTTGATCCGACGACAGACTTCGAGGCCGTCAAGACCGGGCATTACGATATCGAGCAGCACCAAATCGGGTTGTTCGGCGCGGATGAGCTCGAGTGCCTCTTTGCCCGAGTGTGCCCCTAGAACGCGGTATCCCGATTTTTCGAGAATCTTCGATGTCGTGTAGAGCGCTTCGCTCTGATCGTCAACGACCAGGATCACCGGATTCTCCGTGCCCACAGGCGGGAGATTCGAGGTTGACAGAAAGGGGGTTGCAGGACTCGAGGTATCGTGGACCACCGGCTCTGGTGTCGTCGCCCAGGATTCCGTTCTCTTCGCGCCACTCTCGCGACCTGAGCTCCTCGATGGAGTATCGTTTTTGGGTGAGGTCAGGCAAGGGAGAACATCCAGTGATCGCATCGACAAACTCCCATGAGCTGCAGCTCTCGCTAAGGTGGCCAGATCCGCTCCGTTTCAGGCAGGTCGAGACGACTGGCCAATTGTTGCTGGAAATACTCAACGACCTCTGAATCGTGCCCGCTGTTGACTACTATTTTATAGCACAATCCAGACTCTCATTGTAGCTTAAAAAACGACCATTTCAGCGTTGGCGATATCCTAAGCGTGGCGGCACTCATCGATCGAGGATTGGTGTTGATTGGTAGAGAACATATTGATTGATGAGTAGGAGTGTATCGAGATCGCGAAAGGAGTGAGAGGCTCGGCTCGACGATACAATCAAAGATCCCCGGATGATTTCGAGCGACGATCAAGATTGATCGATCTGATGCCGGAGCCAGATCCTGGTCATCATCCACTCCCTCACGACTTTCGATTTAGAGAGATTCAAGAGTTCGGCTATCTTTTCGAAGGGTAGATCCACGAAGAAGTGAAGATGAAGGACTATTCGACCCCATCGTTGAGCGACATGAGATTCCAGCTTCTCCAGCGCGCCGTCTAACGCTTCGATGTTCTCATATTCACACTCGTCATCGTCGGGCGAGGGTATCTCCTCCCACAAGTCCTCCAGGGAGAGTGGAGTTTGTCCTTGCCCTCTCTTGGTTGCCATTCTCTTGCGTTTTTGATCCACGATAACGCACTGCATGGCTTTACCGGCGATGCGCATAAAATGATCGGGATCATGATATTGTAGGTCGCCTCTTGCGATCATCTTCAGATATGTTTCATGCACGAGATCCCAAGACTGCATCTCCTGTGAATGGTAGTCATTCGCGATGAGTGCAGCAGCCAAGCTTATGAGCTCCTGATACATCAGCACGAACATTCCGATCTTGTCGTTTTCTGCGGAAGTGTTCTGATGTGATTTTGTCGAATGTAGGTTGCTGTTCATGTCAAGTTGTTCCTGATTTTGGTTGCCTTGGTTTGATCGTGGTTCTGGTAGATCCTTAAAGTCCATAGAAACGGCGTTAAATCAGAATGATAAACTGTGTGTTTTGGAATCCGATAAATTAACACTTCATGCTGATCCGTCGTTTTGTGAAACACAAAATCATAGCGAACCATCACCACATCTGCGATCAGATTGACTATGCCTTCCAATTGACAAGGGGCCTTCCAATTGACAAGGGGCCTTCCAATTGACAAGGGATAGTACAGATGGTCGCGAGTATGACCGTAAAATGGTGAAGAACGAAGACGTCAATCAATAATGAATAGACAGAACAATTCTATCGAGATCCTGCATAATGCGCGCTTTTTATTCGTTTGAAAGTTCCTTTTGGCCTGTCACGATAATAAAAGTGCGTATGATCGGCGAAGTGCTAGATTTTGTTGGGTTTTCATTTTTTTGAGAGGAGCCTCGAGATTAATTCGTTTTTTTTTTAGCACTCGAATGAAATTTTGCGCTTGAAGAGATGAGCCTAGGTAGTCGGAACTGAAAATCGAAGGCAACCGGAGTTCGGGGAAATGATATCAGAACAGCAACCCATGAAGTCTCAACCAGTTTTCAAGTCTAAATAGCCTCCTGTGGTCTGTTCCCTGCTTTTATCTTTCCTCGGGCACAGGCTACGAGCAAGCTTGGGGCGGCCTCTCTTGCCGAATAGCCATGATTCACGGGAGGTCGTTCCGAGTTTTTTTTTATCTTCTATGCTTTCTGCGCTTCCTTCTAGCCTGCTCGAATCGAGAGAGGAGAAGGTCTTTCAAGAGCGGATCGGATCTGATAAAATAAAAAAACTCTTGAGATGCACGTTTTCTGGAAGGTTCCTATCAGGAGCGTCTTTCCCTGAAGAGTGCCTCCAAGAGAGTGCCTGTTAGCAGTGTGATTCGTAACTGGAAGAGATGCATGCGAAGGAGGATCGAGCAATGAAAGCATTTGTTTTTGCGGCAGGGTGTCTTGCCCTGTTCTTGTTGGCATTCGGCCAGGAGCGAGCGTGGGCCCAAAACGTAGTGCCCAACGGGGATTTCGAGATGATGGGGCGCGCGGACTGGGAGCTGACCGGAAACAACACCAACGCGGTCTGCACCATGTACGACACCAGTGGCAACGGCCAGAGGTCGTGGTGCTGGAAGCGAAGACCTGGAGCGACCTCGGGCAACGGCGGCTTGAAACAGGATGTCTGCCTCTTCGGCGGGACTATTTACAGTTTCAGTGCCAATCTGCTCTACGAAGAGACCGGGTGAGGCTCGCAGAGTGACGGCGGAGCTTTCGACGTCGAGGTCAACGGGGTGTTGATCGCAAATGATAAATGCGGCAGTCTGAACGGCAAAAAACGCAGGACTCTGAAGGCAAGCTATACTCCTCTTTCCACAGGCATCTACACGATCGAATTCTATAACTATCGCAATTCGGCTCCCAATAGCAGCGTGAACAACTACATCGACGATATCACGCTGGAGCCTCAGTACAAGGACCTCTTCGCCGATGATATCAACATCAGCGTCAAAACCGGGGGGGTGGTCGAGCTGACGCTCAATGCCGGCCCCGTTCACAGCGGAGAGCACTATCTCTTGCTGGCGAGCTTCGGCGACTATCCCTGTTTCACCATGGACGGATTCGAGTGTCCTCTCGTGCGGGACCGGTTCTACTTCTACTCTCTGACAAACGCCAACACGGCGATGTTCCAGAACACCATTGGAACTCTCGACGGGCTCGGCATTGCGAACGCCAGATTCAGTACCCAAGGCGTGGTGGACCCGCTCTACAAGGGGCAACAGGTCTATTTCGCCTACGCCCTCCTCAAAAGTCCCATGCAGAGACCCCTGAGGTATGTCTCGATACCAGTGATGGTAAATTTTATTCCTTGATGGTGGTGTGCTGAGCACCTTCGCGGTTATCCACAGCGGGACACTGCCTCACGGCAGTGTCCCTGGCTCTTACACAAAGGTAGCGTCATGCCATTCGATCGTGAGGAGAGGATCGAGGAGCTCTTTCACGACTGTCTGGAGCGCAAAGCGTCAGAGCGGGCTGCCTTTCTCGAAAGGGCTTGCGGCCACGATACCGAGCTGCGGCGCGACGTGGAAGAGCTCCTCGCCTCTCACGGGAGAGCGTTCGATTTTCCCGAAAAACCGGCCTGGTCGGCCTTTGTCAAGCCTGCTCCCCCCCACGCGGCACCATCCGAGCGCCCTGAACCCGAACCGGGCATTCCGTTCGAGAAACTCGGCGAGTACCGCTTGATCCGCCGTCTCGGAGAGGGTGGGATGGGTGTCGTCTACCTGGCGATTCAGGAGTCGCTCCAGCGGCGGGTCGCGCTCAAGGTGATCCGCTCTGATCGACTCGCTTCCCGCGAGGTCGAGGAACGCTTCAGGCGCGAGGCGGATGCCATCTCGAAGCTGCGTCATGCCAACATCGTCACCGTTTTTGGGAGCGGTGAGGAGAAAGGGGCCTTGTTTTTCGCCATGGAGCTGGTGGAGGGCATCGGCCTCGACGAGATGCTGCACCGCTCGCTGGCGAGCGCCGAGAAGCCAACTATCCTGCAGGTCGTGGACTGGATGCGGGATATCGCGCGCGCTCTGCACTGCGCTCACGAAGCCGGGATCATCCATCGTGACGTGAAACCCTCTAACATACGCTTGACTCCCGAGGGCCGGGCCATGCTGCTGGATTTCGGCGTGGCGCAGCACGCCGATCTCTCGTCCCTGACCCTCACCGGGCAGTTCCGCGGCACTCCACACTACGCTTCACCTGAACAGATCAAAGCGAGGCGGCGCGAGATCGACAGCAGGACCGATGTCTATTCACTCGGCGCCACCTTTTACCAGGCCGTGACAGGACGGGTGCCCTTCGAGGGCGAGACCACGGAGCAGGTCTTTCGCAAGATCCTGGATGACGACCCGCTGCCTCCACACCGCCTCAATCCATCGATCGCGCAGGACCTGGAGACCGTGATCATTACCGCCATGGACAAGAACCCTGACCGCCGGTATCAGAGCTGCGCCGAGCTCGCCGATGATCTGGACCGGTTTCGCTGTGGCGAGATGATCAGGGCCAAGCCGGCCGGGCTCGTCACCAAGGCCTGGAAGCGGGTGCGGCGCCACCCTGTGTGGAGCACGGCGGCGGGCGTCTCGCTGTGTTCGGCCGTCGGCCTGGTTCTCTACGTGATGCTCTGGTCCTATCCGCGGATCATCGAGGAACGGGACAAGGCCGAGTTGCAGCGCCGAATTGCGCAGAGGGCTCAGATGGTGGCTGAGCAGGAGGCGGCGAAGGCAACAGCGATCAACGAGTTTCTGGAGGAGATGTTGGCATCCGTCGATCCCGAGTTGGGTGACAAAGACGCCACCGTCGTCGACGTTCTGGACGGAGCGGTGAAAAAGATCGACGATTCTTTTTCCGGTCAACCCGAGATCAAGGCAACGATCCACAACACGATCGGCAACACCTACCGGAGCCTCGGCAGGTACGGCGAGGCCGAGCAGCAGCATCGCGAGGCCGTGGAGATCTTGACCACCCTTCACGGCCGGCACGAGCGCGCCACCTTGGACTCGATCAATATGCTCGCCCATACGATCCTGCGCCAAGGGAGGTATCGCGAAGCCGAGTCGCTCTATTGCAAAATCCTGGAGACCAACCGCCAGGTGGCGGGGAAGGAGGACCCGGCTACGATCACTTACATGAGCAATCTGGCTCTGACGCTCGGCGAACAAGGGAGCTATGCGGAGGCCGAATCCTTGCAGCGTGAGGCGCTCGATCTTTCCATCCGCGTGCTCGGAGACGAGCACGTACAGAGCGTCAAGCTGATGAACAACCTGGCGATCTCTCTGGCCCAGCAGAACGCAACCACCGAAGCGGAGACCATCCTGAGACGCATCCTGGAGATTCAGGAACGCATTCGGGACGAGACCGATCATTCGACGCTCCAGGCGCTCTCGAATCTGGCCCTCCTGCTGATCAATCGCGGCGAGCACGAAGAAGCCGAATCGATCCTCCTCAGAACGATCGAAATCTACCGTGGCGACTTCGGTGATGACCACCCGGAGACGCTCAAAAACCAAAGTTCACTGGTGCGCGTCTACCAGCGGCAGAAACGCTTCGATGAGGCCGAAGAGCTGGCTCGCGAGGTCTTCGAGCGTCAGGATCGCACCCTCGGAAAAAGAAATCCCGATACCCTGCTGACCCTGTTCTGCCTCTCCAAGACGCTGCTCGCGCTGGGTAGACCGTCCGAGGCCGAAGCTCTGCAGCGCGAGGTTCTGCTGATCGGGCGCGATGTCCTGGGCGCTGATCATCCCAACATCATCGAGACGATTCAGGGATTGTCACTGACCCTGCTGAAGCAAGGAAAGCATGAGGAGGCGGCGAGCCTGATCCTCGAGGGCCTCGAGTCGGCTGAGAGGATCCAGTCACGTCCCAGTTGGTGTATCGGTCAGTTCCGTGCCAATCTCGGTCAGTGTCTCGTCAAGCTGGAGCGCTACGATGAAGCCGAAGAGCAGATCCTCGCGAGCTACCATGAATTCGCGGCTCTGTTGGGAAAAGAGCATCCGGTGGCTCAGAAGATGCTCAAGGGATTGATCGACCTCCTGGAGGCGCTCGACAAACCGAGCGAGGCAGCCCGGTACTGCGAGATGCTGTCACGGCCCGAAACCGCAGGCGAAGAGGAGTAGATCGCCTGGTCGATCGGCACCGGGATTACGCCATAGACCGCGAAGGTCAGCGATGGCACAGGTCGGAATCCTCACGCTGCGATCGCGTTGATCACCGGTTCCTCCCCTTATGTGATCCTCAAATCCGACAGCTTTGTGAAGCGCCATAATATTTGATTTCCCCCGTAAAAGAGGGATATCTGTTCGTTTGAAGAATCCTATGGATGTATTTTGTTGCTGTGATTCGAGTTGAGCTCTCCGACTCGTCGATTACCGCGTCATCGGTCGAGAGATCTATCCACAGAAACTCGAGCATATCCTGGATAGGAAGGCACTTACCCAAAGAAGCAGATACTGGACTGCAATAATTCTGTAAAGAATTGTTCAATAGATTGTTATGAATAACAATGAACGTTTTTGGGGTTTTCGGTAACGGGTACACATGAAGTTGCTTTTTTCAGATTTTGGTTGATCTTTCGTTACCTCAGTCGATAATCGAACTCCTTGGAAGGATTTCTGACTCGAAGTCGCAGCCTGGAATGTGATGTGTTTGAAACAAACTTCTTCCTGATTGCTCAGGAAGAAGTTTGTTCGGGTGTATCCTCATTCTCACTTTTTTCATACTGCCGCTTCTCCCTCAGAAATCGATGTAGTTTTCGGGATGTTTAAGGAGTATTTTCATGAAAGCGACTGTCATCGTCTTTACCTCTCTGTTGCTGGCGTGCTGCCTCGTCGGCTCGCTCTCCGCGAACGGCCAGTGTGTATTCTCCAATGGCCAGCCCACCGCGATCGCGAGCGCCAATCCCTACAACCCGGCTCCGTTGCTGCCGGCGATTCTGATCGACTCGTTCGTTGCTCCCTCGGAGTACGACTGGTCTCTGAACGCCGACTTCGCATGGGGCAATGTGTTCGACACGAACGACATTACCGCCGCGCACAAGGTCACCGAGGTACAGTTCTACGCCAATCCGACCCTGGGCGTCACCTATGAGTTCTACATGACCACCGACGCCGGTGGCTATCCTGACGATGCCAACCTGACCCTGCTCGCATCCAGGAGCGACCTGGATGGCGGCGGCACCTTCGACTGGGTCACTGTCGACGTTGCAGCGGCCGGATACGAAGTCCAGCCCGGCCAGGTCTACTGGTTCGTGCGCACCTGCCCCATCGGTGGATGGCCCGGCTTCACCTGGTCCAGCGCGACCGAGCTCGCTCCTCCGCACAATCCGCCCGTCCAGATCACGCAGTCCTTCCCCGCCGGTGGCTGGGGCGGCTGGGTCGCCGACTGGTGGATGCTCTTCCGGATTTATGGCGATCCTTCCGTGTCGGACCCGACTCTCGCCGTCTCCGACCTCGTTGCCGGCCAGGTTGGTACCTTTACCTTCACCAACGGTACCCCCAACACCAACTCGTACCTGGCCTATAGCCTCGTCGGCACCGGCAGCACCTATGTGCCGTTGCTGAACGTGACCCTCGGCCTTGCGGGCCCGAAACAGGGTGGCTCCACAATGGTGAGCGATCCTTCCGGCACCACCGTCTGGAATCTGCCGGTCCCCAATGGCGCCGCCGGCCGCAACGCCTGGCTGCAAGCCGCTCAGTATGGAGTCATCACCAACGTGGTCCAGGAGTATATCGACTAGTCATCGATACGCTTAGTATTCTCGACGCGGAATTGCTCCGGAATCGGGTTGTGACTTGATACAACCCGATCCCACCTAAAGTCATCCGTACAATCCAAGAGAGAGGCGGGGCTCGATTCGAGCCTCGCCTCTCTCTGCTCTGACAGGCGCGCGAGTCGCGCTTTGCTTTTTAGCCTGGGGATCAATCATGAACGCCTGTACGATCCCGCAGCGCCGTTCATGACGAATCAGGACGAACCGTTTGATCGGGTGTTTCCACCCGCGTGAAGTTAGGCTACAGAGGTACAAGATGATCGGCTTGATCGACAGCTTAACGACACGAGGAACCTCACGCCTTGCTCGGCGCTTGATCTTACCGGGGTGGAGGCTCGGTATCCAGATCCCTCACCGGCCGGAATCCCACCGCCACCCCGCGTAGACCGGGAGGCGTGGGGCGCCGGAAGGCACACGTGGCTCTGCGGGCGCTGACGTTCCACCCTCCGCCGCGTGTAATCTGCGTGATCGATTGATCCCGCATCCATGCGGCGCTCACGGTTTTTACGTCGGGAAAACTGTTGAGACACCACTCCCAGACATTGCCCAGAACGGAATGCAGGCCGAAGGGATTCGGATTGAAGGCGTCGACCGGTGCATGACCGTTGTAGCCGTCGATCAGCCACTCCTCGTAGATCCAGTCGACGGCCCCGCCATTCATCTGGCACGAGCGATCCGCCAGGTTGGCGGCATTCGCCAGACTCTCGACGTCGTCGCCGGTCCACCAGATGGTGGTGGTCCCGCCGCGAGCGGCGTACTCCCACTCGATCTCGGTAGGTAGCCTGAGAGCCAATCGCTTGAGCAGTCCGACACACTCTTCGAAGCTCACGTTCTCCACCGGGTGCGTCACGAATTCGAAAGGATCGCTGCCCGCTGTCTGCTGAGCAACGTAGATACTGGGATTCAATCCGGTGATTCGCTGCCACTGGGCCTGGGTCCATTCGTACTTGGAGACGAAGAGTGGCGCCACGGGAATCTGGGTGTGGTGATCGTCCTTGTCCCCGCCGGATCGTGTTGCGTCCTGTGCCTCCCCGGCAGCGCTCTCTATCGTCGCTAACGCTGCTCTCGCCGACAGGCAACCGCCTGGAATGAGAACAAACACGAGACCGCTCTCCGCGTGCAGTACGAGCCTTCCGTCGGCTCCGCGCTCAGGGGACGTGCCAGTCTGCAGATGGGCGAATTCCCACAACCCGGAGCAAGGATCCCGTCCCAGCGGAACGAGGCCGACTTGGGGTGTGATTGTAAGCCCCCCGTAGAGGGGACAGATCGTTTCGTCGGCGATCGACTCCACCGCATCCTGCCAGGCCTCGGCATAGTCGAGGATCGACCGCTCGTAGACCGATCGGGCGAAGTAAAGCCGATCGCGCACGCTCTTCACCGTACCCGTCTGGGGATCGGAAAAGGCGGTCAATCCCACCACCAGCTCGTCCAAGGTATCGTGCTGCCACTGCGCCTCAGTGTCGGGAAATAGCCAGGCTTGTGGTTCCTCCAGCGCTGAGCCCCCGTCGATCCGCTCCGCCCCGGCGCGCAAATCCTGCAGGGTTTGCTGGTGGATCCCGATGCGGTCCTGCAGTTCTTTGGCGTCCCGCAGCCATGCCTCGAAGGCGTCGACCTTCGCCGCAGATACCGGCCAGAGCTTCCCTGCGCGCTCCTCGAGCTGCGCGAGCCGCTTGGCGTCGGCAAGCCGCAGCACGCGGTTGCGCTCCAGCAGAATCTTGGGATAGGACCACAGCGTGTAGAGCACCAGCGCCAGCGCGCACAGGAAGGCGAGGCCCAGTGCAGCGCTGATCCCGGGGTTGCGCTGCACCCTTTTCAGCAGCCGCGTCGCCATGCGCGGCGAGCGCGAGAGGATCACGTCGCCGTTCAAGAACCGCTCCAGCTCGGCTGCCAGCTCAGCCATCGACGCGAAGCGATTCTCCGGCTGTTTTTCCATCGACTTGAGGCAGATCACCGCCAGGTCGCGCGGGACTTTCGGGTTCAGCCAGCGCGGATCGCGTGGATCTTGAAGCAAAATCTTCTTGAGGACCTCTTGCGTCGAGTCACCCTCGAACGGTCGGCGTAGGGTGAGGAACTCATAGAAGGTGACTCCCAGGGAGAAGATGTCGGTCCGGTGGTCGATGCCGATTCTGTGGCTCGCCGCCTGCTCTGGTGACATGTAATAGGGCGTGCCGGCGAAATCACCGGCCCGCGAGAGCGCCAGGGCATCCTGCACCTTGGCCAGCCCGAAATCGGTGATCTTGGGCCGGCCTTCCGCGGTGAGCAGGATGTTGGAGGGCTTCACGTCGCGATGCACGACCCCTGAGCGATGGGCGTGTTCCAGCGCCTCCGCGACCTTGAGGATCAGACGCGCCACCTGCCGGAAATAACCTGGTTTCTGGTGCTCCTGCTGGCGCAGGTCGTTGAGCTTGTCCGCCATGGTGTACGCTCCGGGAACCAGCTCCTGGGCGATGTAGTGAACACCGTCATGCTCACCCATGGCGAAAACGGCCACAATCCCGGGGTGGCTTTGACGCCCGCCAGCTTCCGCTTCCCGGCGGAATTTGGAGATCGCCGCCTCGGAAAGGCTCAGATGAGGCGGAAGGATCTTGAGCGCCACACGTCGGTGGAGCGAGGTCTGTTCGGCCTCGTAGACCTCCCCCATCCCCCCGGCCCCGATCGAGCGGATCAGCCGGAAGTCGCCCAAAGTCGTGGATTCCTCGAGGGGATCTTCCGCAGGTGTGGGCTGCTCCAAAGGCAGGCCCTGCTCGTCGTCGCAACCCTGCGAGGCGCGGCCTTGTCGCAGATCAAGCAGCCCTCCGGCGACGAAGAGGAACTTTTCGATCTTGCTGTGCAGCTCGACCGAACACTCGGGGTGGTTGCGGCAGTACTCGTCGGGATCGAGGTGATTGCCGTCGTTCCAGGCGTCGCGAAAATAGGCGAAGGCCGACTCGTTCTTTGCGCTCTTCTGTGAGTGGCTTTCGTTGTCGGCCATGAGACTGTGGCTTTCTTGATCACCGAGAAGGCGGCACTCCGGGATCCGCCCGCAGGTTTGGCAAGCCCAGGTCAGAGAGCGTCTTCGAGCCTGCCGTAACGCAACACCCAGACTTTCTCGGTCAATACCTCGAAGGCTCGATTGTAACGCAAGCGCGCCGCATCGTAGCTGATGTCGAGCGCTTTCCCGATCTCTCCGAAGGTCAATCCTTCGAAATCGCGGAGCAGGATGATCCGGCGCTGCTCCTGCTCGAGCAGATCCAGGCCCAACCGCACCCAGGCCTCGCGTTCGTGCTGGAGGGCCACCTGGCTGGGCGAAGCCCTGGCCTCGCCCTGAGGGGGATCCAGGTTCAGAACCGTGTCGGAAGGCAACGGGCGCTCGCTGGCGATGGCACGGCGCTGGGCTCTGAACCAGTCGTTCCTGTCGCGCAGCACATTTTCCACGATCCGCGCCATGAGGGCCCGGAACTGCTTGCCGTCCGAAATCTGCAGCTTGGGGCTGTCGCGCAGGAACTGGAACATCGCTTCCTGGACGTAGTCGCTCGATTGTTCCTTCTGCCGCAGAAAAGGGCCTAGCCGGCGGCGGACCTGGGTGTGGATCCAGGGCAGGTATTCCTCGAGCAGCTTGTTCAGGCTGTCCTCATCACCCGAGTAGTACGGTTCGAGAAGAGATGTACACTTCATATTCCGTTGACCCGCATTAACTTCGGATTATACCACAGGTATCGGTTTTCAGGCAATCCGTTTCATGCGCCGGCACGCTGCCAGGTTGGATCACCCACCCGGTCAAGAGGGTGTTTTCACGATCATCCGCACTGATCAGAGATCGCGATCAGTAGGGCCACTCAAATCTGGAGCTCCGTTTCCGCGGCCGAGATCTTCGTGCCCGATGACTGTGCCGCAATTCAAAACGCGATCGTCGCTGCTGTCAATGGTGACCAGGTGATCGGGATTCAGGAAAGAAAAGACGAACTCCCTCGACCCAGCGCTTGGCGTGGGACACTACCTTGCTGCACGTAATAGCAGCGTCGACTAACTGAGCGGCTTTGCGAGAGTTCTTTTTTTGATCTCGAAGGTTATAATCGTAGGAGTCGGAGATTGCTGCGGTCCGGACGAATGACTTCAGGGGGATTACTCATACCCCATGACCGTCCGTTGACGGTGTTTGCCATATGGGATTTCCGGTGCCGCAGGCGGTTGTTGTGCCTTGGCGCGATGAGAGAGAAGATGGAATCAGAGAACGACAAACTCGATACCCAGACGAACGAGCTGGTTCAGAAAGCCCAGGACGGCGACCCGGAGGCGGTGAGCGCCCTCTACCGGCTCTACGCCAGCCGTCTCAACCGGGTGGTCAGGCGCCGACTCGGCTACCATCTCCGCACCCGCATGGAGACCGAAGACCTGGTGCAATCGGTGTGGAAGGATGTTCTCTCTGACATGCACGGCTTCGAATACCGCGGCCCCGAGTCCTTCTTCCGGTGGCTCGTGGTCCACCTCAATCGCAAGATCCAGGACAAAGGGCGCTATTTCGCGGCGCGCAAGCGCGACCATCACCGCGAACGCTCGCTTCAGCAGGGAGATTCCCAGTCCTCGGCCCTTCCTCTGCCGGCTGCCGAGGGTCTCTCTCCAAGCCAGGTCGTGGCCGCCGATGAAGAGGCGCAGCGTCTCGAGCGACTGCTGCAGTTTCTCTCCGAGACGCAGCGCCGGGCCCTGATTCTGCGCCTGAAAGAGGATCTCAGCTTCGACGAGATCGGGGAGATCATGGGCAAGACGAGCGAGGCGGCGCGCAAGCTCTACTGTCGGGGCCTGAAGAAACTCGGCACCCTCATGCACAAGAAACGGCCCGGCGGCAACTCCCCCGGCGAGCCCCGGACCTGAGAAACTCCCCGAAACGCCCCTTCGGGAGTTGCCGACCCGGTCACCTTTGATTAGTATATCGGAGGACCTTCTCTGACGGTCATTTGCTGTCAGTCTCTTTCAGTCAGTATCTTTCCGGGGCACCCTTCGGCAACGGTCACATCGAGTCGAGACAGCGGCGAGCACGCCGTGGCTCTCGTGTGAGAGGATCCGATATCATGACAAAGAAAAATCTGACCCTGGTGCTGGTGGTTGTCGCGGCTCTCGTCGCCGGTGGAGTGATCCTGATCGCGCCCTTCGGCAATCATGAAGAGGAGGAGCTGGTCGAGCGCCAGGCAGGGCTGCCCGTGGACGATGACAGCACCGCTCCCGACGAGATCTCGACATCGGACGTGGCGCTCCACGCGCGCGAGAAGATTGAAGTCGACGAACAGGAACCGTCCGACGTGATGCCCGAGTCGTATCGCCGCGCTCTGGGCGTCATCAAGGGACGCGTTGTCGAGGAGGACGGCGAGCCGGTGCCTGGCATGAAGGTGGAGATCTTCGGGATCAGCGCGCTCGATTTTTTCATGGACGCCAGCGCCTTCATGTCCGACGAGCCGCCGGTGCTCGAGCTCCGCACCGACGGCACCCAGACCGGTGAGGACGGACGTTTCGAGCTGTCCGGGATCTATCCGCGGGCGATGCACGCCCTGGCCGTCAATATGGGCGGGTCACGTCCCACCACGCGGATCCTGGACGCCATGCCGAACTCCGGGGAGACGGTAGACCTCGGTGACATCGTGCTGGCGCCCCAGGCGGTGATCATGGGCAGGATTGTGGACACTGAGGGGGAGCCGGTCCAGGGTGCACGGGTGCGGGCCACCGATCTGCCGCCGGTGGTGTTCATCTCGGGTATGCAGGACTACCGCGATGGGTGCTCCTTTCTGGCCCGTTGGAGCTCTGAGGAGCGCATTTTCGACACGCCGAGCGCCCTGCTGCAATTCATGCGGCTCGTGCCCTTCCCCACGGCGATGAGCGATTCGGAGGGAGCCTTCAGGCTCGAGGGCGTTCCCCGCAGTCTGGTCACCGTCGTGGCGGATCGTCCCGGCTACGTGACCTCCAGGAAGAGCGTCCAGATGGCGAAAGGCGGCGAGAAGGACGCGGGGGCCATCGAGCTCGGCGACGGGGTGGTGCTCGCGGGCAAGGTGCTGGACCAGTTCGGCGATCCCGTGGCCGGAGCCGAGGTGCGCGCAGGGCCGATGTACGGTCTTGCGGAGATGATCGTGCTCCAGCCGCCGGTGTTCACCAACGAGCGCGGGGGGTTCCGCATGCAAGGGGTCCCGGAGCTCTCCACCTTCGCGGCGGTGCGGCGCTACGCCGAGGACGCCTGGACCGTTGTGGGGCCCTTTCACCCTGAGCTCGAGCCGCCCACGGTGACGCTACCGGCCTCCTACGACCTGCGTCTGAACGTGGTTTTGGACAACGGATCCCCGGCCAAGAAGGCCCGGATCAAGCTCAGGCTGAGCCACGGGTTCCTCGATCTGCTCCCCATCCACCCGCCCACTGAGCCGAAGGAGCGCCTGGAAGAGGTGGCCGACGGGGTGCTGCTGGTCAAAGGCCTGGTGGCGGGGACCTACGACATCCTGGTGACCGCGCCGGGAGCGGGCGTGGCCAAGGAGCGCATTACGATCGACGCCGAGCCCGTTCAAAAGGACATCGTGCTGGAGCGGGCCTACGCCGCACGGATCAGGGTTCTCACGGAAGAGGGCATGGCACCGGTCGAGTGGGCCGAAGTCCACGCCAGGCTCGGCACCGGCGAGTGGTGGCAGGAGACGGTCAAGCTCGCCCGCTCCCGCACCAACTCTGCAGGGCTGGCCACCTTCCGCAACCTGAGCCCGGGGACCTACAAGGTAACGGTGTCGCACCCGCAGTACGCAGTGACCACCGGAACCCTGGAGGTGGTGGCGGTGGCCGAGACCGACACAGATGGCGATACACCGATCAACGAGGAAGTGGTGCTTCTCAAGCCGGGCGGCATCCTCGAGGGTGTCGTGCATCACGGAGGGAGCGTGGACCAGGCGCCCTACATGATCGCGCTCAACCTCAACAATAGCTCGGCCGGGCCGGAAGCCCAGATGCCGCGCTTCTCGGCCACCGATCACGAGGGTCAGTTCCGGGTGACCAACCTGAACCCGGGCTCGTGGGAGGTGAACGTGATGAAGCGCGTTCTCGATCAGGATCCCCTCGGCCTGGGAGAGGTCATGCGGCGCGGGCCGTTGATGAACACCGACGCCGAGATCGCATCCGGTGAGACGACCTACGTGGAGCTCAACCTGGGCGCCCGCGAGCTCGGTCCCACAGGGCGCGTGTCGGGACGGATTCTGGTTGACGGGGCTCTCGCACAGGGCGCCATGGTGAGCATCTGGGCCAAGCGGCGCTACGAGGCCACCGTGAACGCCCGCGGTCTCTACGATCTGGGGGAGGTCCCTGTGGGTGAGCACAACATCAGCATCGTGAGCCTGCCGGGAGCGACGGGGCGCTACGACTTCCGGATCCGCCGCGAGATCGACGTGCAGGAGAACCTGCCCTTGACCTCTGATTTCGAGATCATGACCGGTACCATTCAGGGCCAAGCGGTGAGCCAGTCGCTGGGCCAGCCGATGCGCGGCGTGAAAATCAGGGCGCGGCTCGAGGACCAGAACGAAGCCGATTTCAGGGTGCGCATGAACACGGTGACCGATCTCGACGGAAGCTTCCTCTTCGAGGGGGTACCGGTGGGTACCTACAAGATCGAGGCGGAAAGCAATCAGTTCGGTTGTCCCCCCGTCAGCGGGGTGGAGGTCTATGCGCGCGGCAAGGCGGGACCGATCGTGCTCACCATGATCACACCGGTGGTGGTCAAGGGGCGGGTGGATCTACCCGAGAGCGAGCTGAGTGCGCGGTGGGTGGGGATGATGATCGAGCCCGCCGACGACAAATCGTCCGGTCGCGAGTGGGTTTCGATACGCTCCGGCTCGGGAAGCTTCGAAACCAAACGGCTCATACCGGGTTCATATAAGGCCCAGTTGTGGGGTTCCTTCGAGACCAAGTACGAAAAAATGAGTTTCCTGGTGCCGCGGGGCGGAATATCCAACCTCGTTCTGAGTCCCAAACCCGTGGAACCTCAAGCGGAGTAGCGGGTCTATCGGCGCTGCTCGAGGGAAATTTCAAGGAGGCGGCCTCGTTTGCCCCCTGTCGTGCCGGGGCCTCCCGTTGGAAGGACTTGAAAGGGAAGGATGACTATGATTCATCGCCTCGAGCGCAGAGTGGCACTGTTTCTGACGTTGCTGGTTTTACTCGGACTCATCCAGGCCGGTGCTGCGCGGGCCTCTTCTATCGCGGCGGCGTTTGCCGCGCCCGGTCCCATCGTCCGCCCCGCGGCGGCTCAGATGGAGTGGGAAAGCTCTCTCGCCGATGGCCTGCAGCGGGCCGCGACGGAGAACAGGGCGGTTTTCATCGCCGTCAACATGGATGGCGAACCAGTGTGCGAGCAACTGGCCGAGAAGTACTACCGCGACAAACGGCTCCTCGAGCTCAGCCGGCACATGGTCTGTCTGTTCGCCTCCAAGTACTTCCACAGAGGCGGAACTCAGGTGTGTTCGCGTGCCGGAAAGATTCCCTGCGCCGACCATCAGCAGGTGGAGAAGGACCTGCGCCGGGAGGTGATGAAGCTCGGTGCCGGCAGCGAGATGATCGCGCCCAACCACATCTTCCTCGATCCGCAGGGGCAGGTTCTCTTCTCGGTACCGTACATGCTCACCAAGGGCGAGCTGGAGTGGTGTATGGTGGAAGCGATCCGTAAGGTGACACCCTCGTTTGCATGGAATCTGAGCTCCAGCGCCCGAGGGCCGCGGCGCCTGGTGTATGGCGAGGTGTTGTCACCGGGTCAGCCTGGCGGCGGGGCGTCTGCGGCCCATCCACTCTCCGAGGAGGAACTGGACGAGGTTATCAAGGCGTTCAACCGGAGCGGACGCGGTGATCGCCAAAGTACGATCCGGCAGTATTTTCCTTCCCTGATCCTGACGAACGACAAGCGCGCCATGAGCGAGGTCAGCAATCTGTTGACCTCCAGGTGGGTCCTCAATCGCGGGCGCACTCCGGAGATGCTGCGTGAAATCGGGCGGTCTTCTCCGCCTGCGTTCTGGAGCGTGGTAGCGCCCTTCGTGTCGCATGCCGACCTCTCGGTGCGCAACGATGCTATCGTGGCGCTCGAGCTGCTCGGCGAGCCCAAAGCGCTCAAGGTGCTCACGAAGCAGCGATCGGCGGAGAAGGAGGATTCGGCCAAAGCGAACCTGATCCGCGCCATCGCTGCCGTGGGCGCCGGAGTGCGCAGCGCCGAGTCCCTGGTGTTGAAGACCGCTGCGCGGGACAAAAAAGAGTTTCAGCGGATCAACGCGCTCGTCGGGCTGGTGCACGTGGAGAACCGCGAAAAGGTCAACGAAGTGCTGCTCAAGGCGCTCAACGACAAAGGCGCCGGCATCCGGGCCGCGGCGGCCTATACGACGGCGGTGCGCCGCGAGAAAGACCTCTACACTGCGCTCGAGGCGGCCCGTGACGTGGAATCTGACAGGACGTGTAAAACCTATCTCGACGCGGCCTTGGGAACGCTGAACGGGGGCGGGCTGCGGCTGGTGGAGGGTGTGCTCAGAGAGTATGCTCTCGAAGAGATCCCGCGCGAGCGGGATTGACGACAGGATGGCGGCTTGAACCTGAAAGGCCGGAGTATGAACAGGATGGCGCTCATCCTGTGCGTGGTCATCGGGCTGGTCTTCACCAACGCGCTGGCCGGCGGATTCGTCTGGGTCGATCACAAGGAGATCGTTCAGGAGGCCTTCGTTCTCGATTCGTGGGCCGATCTGCGCGCCGCGTGGACCGGATCGGTGACCGATCTGGAGCGGAACCAGCAAGGCGGCGACGGGCCCACGAGCGGGTACTACCGACCCGTTCAATTGCTCTACGTCACCGCCATGGTGCGGCTCTTCGGCCACGATGCCACGCTGCACCACATCCCCAACATCGTGCTCCACATGCTGAGCTCGCTCCTACTCATGGTGGTAATTTGGAAGCTCACGGGAGATACAGCGCTGGCCGGTCTTGCGGCGCTGCTCTTCGGGGTGCACCCGATTCATACCGAAAATGTCACCTGGATTTCGGGCAGCAAAGACACCTTGTCGGGGGTGTTCTTCTTTGCAGCACTGGCGCTCTATGTGGCATGGTCGGGGCTCGGGAGACGTGTACCGAAAAGCGAGAGCGCTGGCGGCGGAACGATGCAAGCCGGCACTGTCGTAGGCGGTGGAAGCCACATTGGCAGCCGAAGATTGCTGCTCTTCGGTGGATCGCTGCTCTGCTATCTCCTCGGTCTGCTGACCAAGGAGGCTGTGATCGTACTGCCCGGTGTGCTCGTGCTGGTGGAGCTGTGCTTTGCCAAACGTCGTGCAGGCGAGTGGCTGCGGCGCATCGTTGGGCTGGCCGGGCTGGGGCTGAGCAGCCTGGCCTATCTGGTGTTGCGGAGTCAGGTATTGGGGGGGCTTGGTGACAAGTCGGTGTGGCGCGGCGACAAGCCGGTGTGGCAGTGGCACGGCGACGGGCCGGCGGAGACTGCACTCACCATGGGAGCCGTGCTCGCCGAGTATGTGGGTAAGCTGCTCCTGCCGCTGGGATTGACCACGGCGGATACGACACGAATCGTCGGAAGCGTCAGCGATCCGGCGTTTCTGGCCGGGCTTTCGGCGTTATTTTTGTTGCTGGTACTGCTCGGGTGCGGTCTTGCCAGGCGGAGCCGCGCGGTGGTGGCCCTGGGAGTGGGGTGGTTCCTGATCGCGCTGCTGCCCGTGTCCAACCTGCTGCCTCTGCATCATATCAAGGCCGAGCGCTTCCTCTACCTGCCGTCGGCTGGTTTCCTGCTGATGCTGGCAGGCGGGGGGATCTGGTGGATCCGTGGGTGCTTGGATGTGGGGGATGTGGGGAAGGGCAATACTCACGCAAGGACCAGCGCGCGTACCACGAGGCTGCGACGCTGGAGCGGGATTTTCGCGGCCGGGCTGTATCTCGTTCTGCTGGCGGGGATCACCTGGGATCGCAATCGCGACTGGGTCGATGACGCCACCCTCTTCGGAGGGGACGTGGCGCGTACACCCAACTACCGCGAGGGATTGACGTGGCTCGGGATCACCGGTCTCGAGCGCGGGGAGAACAAGACTGCCTATCGGTGTCTCGTGGCGGCAGCCCGCGAGGATCGGCGCTATACGAGCTTCGTCAACTATCTCGGTCTCTACGACAACATGGGGCGTGCTCTTTTGGGGCTGGGGCGACCTGCGGAAGCGGCGAGGTGCTTCGAGCGGGCGCTGACCCAGGCGAGTTGGGAGCCGTTGCTGCACATGAATCTCGGCATGGCACTCGGGTCCAGCGGTCGGATCGACGAGGCGCTGGAGAGCTACTCCCGCGCGGAAGCCCTGGCGCCTCGAAACCACCTGGTGCCCTTCAACCGAGCGGTGACACTCGACAAGGCTGGGCGGGTAGAGCCCGCGATGGCCGATCTGCGCCGTGCTCTACGCATTGCGCCCGAGCATCTGGGCTCGCTCAATCTCCTGGGCGTGCTGCTCCAGCGGCAGAGAGACTTCAAGGGCGCAAAAGCCTGCTTCCGGCGCTCACTCGCGATCGATCCCTCTCAGGGTGCGATCGTGGAGCTGTTGAGGAGCCTTTTGAATTCTCGAGGTGAATAGCCGCCGGTAGGTCGCGATGGCAGGGGATGAGGGACAGGCGAACGGCCTGGCGCGGACGCCAGGACGGCTGCTGGACACTGAACGACTGAATTCTCGCTTCACAGCTTGCGATGATTGTGATGATCACGACAACTCGAGCCCACGGGAGGCGATCATGACCAAGGTTGAGCAGCCAGATCGAGCACCGCATGTGCCGCCGGATAAGTCACGAGAGAAAGGTGGTTTTCCCTGGGGTGCGGTGCTGGGAATCTTCCTGGCCACACGGCTCGGTTTTTTCTTGGTAGGTGTGATCACCCTGCATTCGATCGCTCCGCCCTCCGATCTGGGACGCAACTTCATCTGTCCCGACGTGCATAGCAATATTTATCTCGATATGTTCAGCCGCTGGGATGCCGAGTGGTACCTGCTGATCGCCGAGCGCGGGTACGATTGCGCCGAGGTCTATGAGCAGAATCCGCTCTACGAGGCGGGAGACACCTACGGCTTCTTTCCGCTCTATCCCCTCACGATCCGAGGCGCCACGCTGCTCACCGGGGATCCTGTACTAGCCGGCGTGATCCTGTCGCATCTTTTCTTTCTGGGAGCACTATTGCTGCTGGCTGCGCTGGTGATGCACGATTTCTCCAGGCGCACCGCGATCCTCACCGTGGCGTTCATCGCGCTTTTCCCAGGGGCGGTTTTTTTCGGCGCCGTATACAGCGAATCACTCTTCTTGTTGCTCGCGGTGGCGGTATTATTCTGCGCCCGCAAGCGGATCTGGTGGCCGCTGCTGCCGCTCGGCGCCGCTCTGACGCTGACGCGCCCCGTGGGGATCCTGTTCCTCCTGCCCGTGGCCTGGGAGTACCTGCGCAGCAAGGCGTGGCGGCCTGGAGTGCAGGTTGCCTGGCTCGCCGGTTTTCCCCTCGGGCTCATCGGTTTTATGGCCTTCTGCGCGGCCACATTCGGCGATCTCCTGGCCTTCGCCGTTCGCCAGACCGCCTGGAGGGGGACGTTCACCGGGCCCTGGAAGGCTTTTGTGCGCTTCTTCGAGGATCCCGCCATCGTAGGATCGCACAACGCATCGATCGACTTCGTGGTCGCCGTGCTGGCCGTGAGCGGAGTGGTTTTCTTCGCGCGCAGGCTGCCGTTTTCCTACACCCTCGTGAGCGCTTCGTTGGTGGTCCTGCCGCTCTGCGCCAGCCTCTGGTCCTTTACGCGTTTCGCGGCGGTTGTCTTTCCATTGTTCGTCGGTCTTGCAGACCTTTCGGAACGCAAACCCAAGGCGGCTGCCGTGTATTTCTGCCTGGCGCCGCTGATAGCGGGGTGCGCGATGGTGCTCTTCGCGTCCTGGCGCTGGATCGGCTGACGGTACCGGAAGGATTCAGGGAAGAAAAGACGAACTCCCCCGGCCCATCACTCGGCGTCGCCCCCTGCACTCGAGGTGGGGTTATGAGACAGAAGGTTCCGTACTCGACGGAGAACAGGTATACTGGAGCTTTTGTATTTGCACTCCCGTTTTACGGTTGCAACGAGAGACGACTAGTGCCCCTCGGAACGAGCCTGCGGGTCTCTGTGCGCCGGACTCGCGGGTGCTTCGAAGGAGCGGTGTATGCAGGTCAAGGTCGAATCCCGGCATTTCGGGGACATCGTCGTGCTGGCGCCTCAGGTCTTCGAGGACGAACGCGGCTTTTTCATGGAGGTCTTCAGGGCGGATCAGTTCAAAGAGCTGGGTTTGCCCCAGGTTTTCACCCAGGAAAATCACTCGCGATCCAGAAGAGGTGTCGTGAGGGGATTGCACTTTCAGTGGGATCCCCCGATGGGAAAGCTGATGCGGGTCGTCGTGGGAGAAGCCTTTCTGGTTGCCGTGGACATCCGCAAAAACTCTCCCACCCTCGGAAAATGGTTCGGGATCGAGGTCTCGGCGAGCAACAAGAAACAGGTCTGGGCGCCTGCCGGATTCGCAAGAGGATTCTGCGTGCTCTCCGATTTTGCCGAGGTCGAATACAAATGTACGGCCATCTACAACGTGAAATGCGAGTCCGGTATCCGCTGGAACGATCCGCAGATCGGCATCGACTGGCCGCTGCAAGATTCGATTCTGTCCGAAAAGGACGGCAAGGCTCAAACACTTTCAGAGTGGCTCGATCGCCCCGAATCGGACTGTTTTAAATACACTGAGGTGTGAGCTGTTTCGGCGTGCTGCCGTTGCTTACGCGGGTCGGGACACTGCCGCATGCCGCAAGGCTGCTCACCACGCTGCCAAGGCCTGCACGAGCGGAGCGACAATGTTCCGCACTAAGGGATGGGCTTGGGGGGAGAACGGTTTAGAATCTCTTTCCGCGTTTCTTATTGTGTCGCCTGTAGTGCAGCTTTTTTTCGACTCGCACCTCGCAAGAGGGTGAAGGTCAGGTGCTGGAGGAAGGAATAGGTCGTTACATCGCGCACTGCTCGTCTGTTTTTCCACAGAAATCGTATGTTGTTCCGATGTTTTTGGATCTTGTAGCCGAGAGTCGTGTTGTCGCCGCAGCCGTCTTTCTTGAGCTCGGGAGACTTCAAGTGGTACACGCAGGTCTTGTCGGTGAAACCGATATGGCAGCCGGCGCCTAGGCTTCGCAGGTAGAAATCGGTCTCCTCCCTGAACGCATTTCCCCGGTAGCCGGTATCGTATCTTCTATCTCCCACGGAACTCCTCTTCATCAAGGCGCAGGCATGCACGAACGGTACTTCGATGGTGCCTCCCACGGTTCGATTGAAGCGGCCCACCATCTTTTCTCTGTCGATGACATCTTCCTCGATCGGCCCTGGTTCCACGAAGAGGTCTTTTTCATCTTCGATCTGGATCAGGCGCGACGCGATGATGTCGAGATCTTGCGCTCGGATTTCCTCGACCAAAATAGCCAGAAAATCCTCGGGTAGATAGAGATCGTCCTCGCCGAAAAAGACAAGCTCGCAGGTCGCTATCTCCAGTCCTCGGTTTCTGGAGAACGGCAGTCCACCGTTCTTTTCGTTTCTCAATACCTTGATGCGTTCGTCGACCGGTCCGTCCAGGCTGTTTGCGACCCTCGAGCTCGATCCATCGTCGACGATGATGATCTCGCCGAGGTGCGGCTGGCACAGGTATGTCGGCAGAACGTTGTTCAAGGAAACGTTTCGATTATATGTGGGGATGATGACCGAGACCTTCACTTTGATCGCCTCGCACCTTTCTGTAGACGTTCATCGTTTTATTCGCCGCCGATTCCCAAGAGAATCTATTTACGTTCGACAATCCTGCGGCCACTAACTTACTTCTCAGCTCGTTGTCACTCAGAACACTCTGCATTCGATCCGCGATTCCGTTGTGATCTCGAGGATCGACCGTCAAGGCCGCACCGCCGGCGATCTCTACCAGAGACGTCGAATCGGAGCAGATGACCGGGATGCCGCGAGCCATCGCCTCGATCACCGGGAAACCGAATCCTTCCACGATCGAAACCATGACCACGGCTTGTGAGTGATCGTAGCACGCGCTGAGATCCTCGGAAGAGATATAATCCGTGAAAACGATGTTTTCGATTCCGGTATTTTTTATCGCCGCATATAGGTCGTTTTCGACGATCCGCCCAACAATTACGAGACCGGCCTCGTTCGCGTCGTGTCGGCTCCTGAATAGACTGAACGCCTTGACCACGCCTTCGAGGTTCTTGTGCCTGCGAACCTCTCCTACGACGAGAAAATAAGGCTTCTGAATAGCGTGTTTGCGGGAGAGCTCGTCCCAACTCGTTGCCGCCACACTTCTTGATGGGATTCCGTGATGAACCACGGAAATCTTGTCTTCAAAAGATTCTCCAACAAGCGACAGGAGCTCCTGCTTTGTGTTCCCTGACACCGCGATGATCTGATCAGCCGTACGAGCGGCCCTGCGAATCATATGATTGAAATACGCGCTTTTGAGCCATCCGGCGCCGCGAAAGACGTTCTTCCTGGTTTGTCTGAGGTCATGGATGGTGCAGACTCCGGATTTCATGGCTGTCGGCCACTTTTCGGTCAGACAGTGGTAGATATCGAAACGCCTGTCGATGTCCTTTTTCAGTCTGAAATAGGCGATCTCCCTCTTGAGGCCGATATGGGGCACTCTGTGCGGATAGATATCTGTGTTGTCTGGAAGCGTGTCTTTCTGGTCGAAATTCGGGTTGACGATTACCGTGTAGTCATTTTCCGGAAAGAGTTTCGGAAGTGTATCGATCATCGAGATGATATACCGCGACATCCCGCTTTCATTGCTGTGCCAGCCGGTCGCGTCGAGGAGTATCTTCATTTTTCCTGCTCTGTCTCTAGTGACCCCATCGTCGCAGATCACCAATCCGAGTCGCTTTCGTAGTTCAAGGCGATCAAGAGGTCACCGGCGACGGATTTCATCTCTTCCTTGTGTCTCTCCGTAAAGGCCCTCTTCCATCCGCCGACCTGACCTTTTCTGAACGTGTGGGATCGTTCCGGCGCGATGCTCGATTCCATCCCGTCGATGATCCGCTCGATATCGGTGTCAACTGATTTGCGTTGGATGTAGTACTCAGCGATTCGATGAAGGCTGTCGCTGCGCTTGAGGGGAGAGATGAGATCCTCGAACTTGACAGCAAGAACGCCGTCATCTTCCATCCAACCCTGATAGCGCTGGAACCTTGCTCTTATGCTGGGATAGTCGCAAGGAAATCCCGCTTCCGCTACACCTGATATCGCGGTGGAGATGCGTTCCTCTTCGGTTTTCAAACGATGTGAGTAGAAACGATGCATTCTGTGCCAGCGGTTCATGTCTGTCAGGTAATGTGCTTCAGACACAGCTACATCGCGAGGATCGCGATAAACAAAAAAGTGTGTGAAATTGAGCTCATCGAGTGCGTCGCGGTAGGCCGTGTCGAAAAAGAGATGTGCCGGCAGAACCTCACCGGGTACGGCTTTCCGAATCAGGCTGAGATGTTTCGCAAGAGATCGTTCTTTGAAAGAGACCGACGGCATCGAGGCCAAAAAAGAACCGAAGTATACCGTCTCCGGCAGAGAACGAAGTATCTGCAACAAGAGATGGGTGCCGCTCTTTGGAAAAGAGTTGACCAAAACAGGAGGGCTCTCGAAATATCGCGACGGATCGCAGCGCCGCCTTTTGAGTGCTCGCGGAATCTGCTGCGCGAAAGCAAAACCTTTGCGTAAAACCGTGAATTTATTCAGCAAGCTTGCCATAGAACCACCTTCTTTCTCGAAGATGCTCGATTCTTAGGTTTCATAAGAGCGGCCTCAAAAAAAATCAGGAACCATTCGATCATCATTCATTTTTTTACTAGAACCAACCGAAGTAGTATTTCGCTTCGAATGCGGAAATTCCGATGAATAGAGTTGCCCAAAGAGAAACCAGGATCATGGATCTGTTCTTGATTTGACTGTAAAATCCAACCACGGCAACCAGGATGACAAAGGGCATGAACTGAGTGCGATGTCTCACAATGCCGAGCCATGGCAAAAACGAATAGAAGAGCATGAGCGCGAGACTAAAATAAAGAACCAGATGAATTTCCTTGAAGCGTGATACTCCGAGGTTCCATGCGCCTATGAGAAAGAATGGAAAGATCAAGTACCACAGGATATTGGTGATTTTCATGAAGTCGGTCAGGTATTCGAAGTTCAATCTGTACGGGCTTGGAGTGAACATGAAATGGAAGAAGCCGATAATGACAGCGATTGGGTCTCCGGCCTGGAAATTCCCCATGAAGAAATTTTCATCTTGTGTTCGAGAGAAAGAGCTTTCGTGTACGCCTGTAAGCGTATCTGTGCTGACGGCATAGTTGAAAAAATCGTTGAGGTAGTCGATCTGAAACAAAACTAATGAAAAAACAAAAATGATAGCAATGCCGAAAATCTTTTTTTTGTTGTTGGCCTGGGATGTCATCGTCAAATGGAACGACATGAGTCCAATCAGAAACAATCCGATGTAGATACGGAGCGTCAACAACACCAATAGAGCCAACAAAACGTAAATGGAGGTCATTACGTTTCTTTTTTCTTGATTGTATCGGTAATAGAGATAAATCGCCAAAATGGAGAAGAACGTGACCAGAGTATCTTTCAGGTTAAAACTCGCCCAGTATATGAAGTTTGGCCAGATCGCCATTACGATCACGGATACAAGGGCGATCTTTTCGGAAAAGAGTCGACGAGCCAAGAGAAAGGCAGGCAGAATCAGCAAAGCGCCGAAAAAACAGTTGGTGATTTTGCACAGAAACACATCGGGATAGAGTAGAAAGTGAAAGGAGTTGACCAGTTGATAACCGATATTCACCGATCCCGCGTAGTGCACGAGATCAGCTAATTGAAAAACAAAAGGGAATTGAAGGTCTCTGATGATCCTGATGCCGTTCGCGATATAGAAGGTTTCATCCGGGTAATACGTGCCGTATTTCATAGTGATGAAAATGGCTGTTGTCAGACGCATTGCAAAGGCGAGAATGAAGAGGGAGAACAACTGTCTACGGCGTGAGCGATCCTCGATAATCGGCCTCCAGATGAAGAGAAGGTGAGCGATATGGAGGTAGACGACGATGAGACCAAGACTGTAACCGATGATCATTTCGGATCCCGCTGTACAATAGAATACGGTGATGGCTTCAGCTCGACTCGAAAATCACAACGAGAGCGGAGTCGACTTTTCGAGAGCCACTGGGTAAAAGAGGAGTCGTCAAAAAGTAGAGTCTGTTTTTTCAGTTTTTTCACGGATGAATTCTGAAAGTTCATGAAATATTTTTTGAACCTCTCGATTACAAAGAACTACCAGCAAATTCCGATATACTTGCCTCCAAATTCTTTGACGCGGGGGTCGTTGATCCGCACCAGGTCGATGAGAGTATGAGTACCGGAGAGGTTGTCGAAGAGCTCATCGAATCCCTCTTCGGAGAGCAATTTGGTCACGACCACAACCTCCCGATCCGCCAGTGCTTCTTTTATCGAAGGCTTCATGAGAGAGCTGATATGCGGTATCGATGACTCGAGGAACGCTTTGTTGCTGCCGATGAGGCGGCTGAGGGAAACCTCGTAGTCATAGATATGGAGATCCAGCCCTTTACCGATGAGCCTCTCGGCTAGCTCGGTTGCCGGACTCTCGCGAAGGTCATCGGTTTGCGGCTTGAAGCTCAATCCTATCAGTGCGACCTTGCGCTTGCCTTCCTGCAAAATCAGCTCCAGTGGCTTGATGAGATGCAGCTCGTTGCTCGGCAAGATGTTCTCGAGCAGTGGAAGCCGCAGGGCGTTGATTCGGGCGGAATCGAGTACAGCACGCAGGTCCTTTCCAAGGCAGGAGCCGCCGAAGGCGTAACCTGGACGAAGGTAGGTCGGAGAGATGTTGAGCTTATTATCAGAGAAAAAGACATCCATGACTCTGTGGGAATCGACTCCGAAGAGCTGGCAGATGTTTCCGATCTCGTTTCCGAAGGCGACCTTGAGTGCGTGGAAAACATTGCAGGTGTACTTGATCATCTCGGACTCACCCAGTCGAAGGCGGAAGAGCGGTGCATCCACCCCCTGATAGAGTTCTTCCAACAGTGCGCCACTCTTTTTGTCGATTTCGCCGATGACCGTAAAAGGCGGGTTGTCGAAATCGTACAGCGCTGATCCCTCGCGCAGGAACTCGGGATTTACGCAGAACCCAAAATCGTTTCCGGCGCGCAGACCGGAATGCGCTTCAATGATCGGAAGAAGACGATCCGTTGCGCTACCGGGCAGAAGGGTGCTCCTGATGGCGATAACGGTATAGTGTTGTTGTGTCTTCAGCGCTCTTCCGATCTCGGTGCAGACGTTCTCCAGATAGCGGAAGTCGAGGCCTCCGGTGCGAGTGGATGGTGTCCCAACACAGACGAACACGATGTCACTCGATGAAATAGCGCAACAGGAGTCTGTTGTCGCCGATAGGTCTCCACGGCCTCTCAAGTCGGAGATGAGCTCCTTCAAACCAGGTTCGACGATGGGAGCTCGCCCCGCATTCAGCTCGTGGACTTTCTTCTCGTTGTTATCGACGCCGATCACAGTATGACCGTTGCGCGCGAAGCATGCCGCGGAGACACAACCCACATACCCAAGCCCTAGAACGCAAATCTTCATAGTTCTCCTCGATCGTTCAAAACATCAAGAAAGATGTCGTGAAGTCCTGACGCCAGGTTCTTCCTGTCGAATTTTTCGATGTTCTCCAGAGGAATGGTCTTCGGTGAACCGTCCCGCCAAGCGTTGTAGTATCCATCCAGAGCGCGAACAATCCCCGCGACGTCTCGACGGTCCACCGCGTTTCCCAATTCATATTCCTCCAAAAGTTCGCGTGCCGCACCGCCATCATCCAGCATGAGGACAGGTGGCCAACCTGCGGCCCAGTACTCATAGAGCTTACCCGGTACCATGGTAGCATATCCACCCTCGTAGAGGATCGAGAGCAGGAGATCGGCCTGGCGTAGCTGTTCGATGTAAGCGCTTTTGGGAAGCGGTGCGACCTGGCGAACGATTTTATCGACGCCGAAGCTCGCAAGATCCTCATTGCTGAAATCCTTGTGGAGAGAGTCTCCGATCAGCAGAATCTCGACTTTCGACTCATCGATCCTGTTCTGCCGGATCAACTCTCCCAGCGCCCGAAATAGTGGTTCGGGATTGCGCGAATCTCTGTAGTAACCCCCGGCGCTGATGATCGTGAATTTATCGTTGGGTTGGCGCGAAACCGCGCTCTCGTGCGGTTCGAAATCCGCGAGATCGCATCCGTTGGGAATATACTCGAATTTGTCGCTGAAATCTTCGTAGAGCGAAGTATAGTGCCGGTAGCTGGGCTTCGTTACGACGAGCACTCTGTCGGCCTCAAAAAAAATCCGTCTTTCGAGAGACTCGTGGATCCTCTGAATGATCTTGGGTTTTTCGAGGAGGAAAGGGCTGCCTGTCCAATCATCCTTGATGTCCAGAACGAGAGGAACGTGAAGCTTGCGCTTGAGGTTGGTTGCCAATCTCAAGATGGAAAAGGGGGGCGCCGCAGCGTAAATGACATCGAACTTTTCATGATGATTCGACTCCATCAAGGCCTTGTAAGCCTCTCTGATCCACAAGATGACAGGATCTGGAACGAGCAGATCCCTCCAGGGGACCCAGCGTGCCACACCGCGCAAAGAGTTTTTCAGCGCCGACGATCCGGTTGCGGTTTTTTTCTGTGCCGTGGGCTGACCATCCCCGTGGCCCTCGTTGTTCGTGAGCCTCTTTTTCGAAGGTATGCGCAGACGAGCAGGCACTCTCAGAATCTTGGTGTCAGGGGGAATCTCGTCTTCCAGATATTTCGATGTCGTTCCCGGGTCGAAAATGACCTGGCGGTCTGGATGGGCTGCGACAACCGTAAACCTCCATCCAAGCTCGGTGAGGTACTTCATGAACTTGATCGTGCGGATCGATGCCCCGGCCGTTCCGACCGGCGGAAAAAAATAAAGGAGTACGAGTGCGTGTCTGTTCATGTCGACTTTCGAGGTTCCCACGAGAGTTCCCAAGAGATGTTGTTGGTGATTTCGCCGGTCCAACGAACACGTTCCACCCGGGCAGAGTAGTCCGGGTGATAGAAGCACGTCTCGAAACGGCCTTTCGCCTTCGTTCGGAAAACAACCTCTCTTTGGCAGCGAGGGTGATTCAGAACGATTTTTGAATTGTCATGCTTCCGGGGTTTCCAACCGACGCCGAAGGGGATGAATATCCGCGATCGTCCGCGAGTGGAGCCGAGGATGACGTCGTTCACTTCCAGACGCTGATCGGAAAGCGCGTACCTGCGTTTCCATCGGCGCTGTCCGCAGGGCGAGGACATCATCAGGGTTCCTCCGTTTTTTTCGCTGTCGGTCCAATCGCAGCGCCATAGTTCTCTGTTTCCGAACGCCCCATAGGGTGTCATCTGTTCACGATCGTCGACACTGACGACGTTATGGGCTTCACACCGCCGGCAGGCGAGCCACCAGTTTTCATCGAAGCCATGGTAGCGTTCGGTTCCCGAATCCTGAAGAAGCGGCTCCGTATCGAGCCAGAGATGAAGGCTGCCGAGATCCGAGTGAGCATGCCCGCAGTAGTCCTCGCCGCCCAGCCCCAACTCCCCGCCGCGAACGACGAGAAACGCAGCCTCGTTACGGTGCACCTTGATTCCGGAAGAGCGGCTCTTCCAGCGGTTGGCTCGATCGTCGTTCGTGAACTCCCGGCTCTCTCCCGCCAGCAGAACACCTTCCGCACAGACCTCCCACTTGCTCGACGGCGCCCTGCCCAGTGCCAGCGCCGACGCATAGAGGCAGGCGTCGAAATCTCCGAATCTCCTCGACGGCTCCCACCTGATCACGCGCCCCCCGTCGGAATCCGAGATCATCGGCCAGAGCCCACCCGGCGCACGCAACGCGGCCAGCGCGTCGAGGTTGATGTTCAGCCAGTCATCCACTCCGGACTCGCAACCGGCCTGGACGGCGGCGAAATGCCAAATGAGGACGCTTTCTGTAACGAAACGTTGATAAGCGGGAGACATCTCGCGATTGACGCCGTCATCGAACGTCTGTTTGAGGACCTGATCGCGAAGGATCTCTCGACCTCTCTGACGATACTCCGGGGCTTGCGGAAGATCGGGATAGAGCGCGCCGAAGACCGCCAGCGCCGCGGCTTCGATGATGAGGTGGTTATTGGGTACCTCCCAGTGCGTCGTCACGGTCCGGGACAGTTCGGATGCATGAGCGATGAGTCCGACGCGAAAGTCTCTGCTCCGCAGCTCAGGTGCAAACCACGAAAGCAGAGCATCCGCCTGCATCCAAGAGTAGAGCCGCAAGGCCACTTCCATCGCCGAGAACCAATGAATGCCGCGTCGCAAGGGATTCGACCGCATGAAGTGCTCGAATACATTCCGCGCGCTCCTCGCCCAGTCGTTCCTGTCGTGGAGATATGCTGCCAGCAGCCACGTGACGCACCACTGGAGCCTGGCGATCTCCCAGATCAGACGGTAGTCCCCTCGATCGCTGCGTTGCGGCAGCTTGAATCGACGGGAGTAGGTCATGGGAAACGAGAATCCGCTGTTCGGATCCTGCGACCAGTCGAAGGACGGTGAGTAGCTCAGACGAATTGCTTCCCCGATCGATACGCGTCCCGCGTCACAATCCTCGCCGGTCTTTTTCAACGATTCCATCCATTCGGGAAACCGCTTCGCGACCTTGCGGGGATCGGTCCGAAAGAAAGCAGCGGCTAAAGCGGAATCCCTTCCGTTGATCGAGCTGCAGTAGCGGCGTGCATCACGGACCGGTTGTGAAAGGCCGGGCCTATAACAGAGATCGACCATGCCCAACCGTATTCGGTCGAGCACACCGGCTGCCTTACGCCGGCCGCGACGGCAGAAGGAGATGACCTTATCGGAAATATGCGGAGCGGAAGACATCAAGCCAGCACCACTAATCGAAGAGAGAAACATGTCAACAAGCGGAACAACCTTTTGACGGCTTTCAAGCGCTTCGAAATATGCAAAGGCCTACCGTTCCAAATCCCCGGTGCGGCCAGATGACCAGAGAGCCTATCGAGCGATCCAGAGGTCATACCAGAGAGCGAGAGAGAACAGCAGAAAAAGGGGACTCGCGACCTCCCATCCGCTGCCAGGCTCGGCGGCCCGGTCGAAGAGACGGTCGATCTCGGTGATATCGAAGATCCCAGATCGAAAGAGCTTCGAGTTGTGGATGACAGAACTGACCTCGGCACGCCGTTTCCGGAGCACCCAGTCCGGCAGGGGGACGCTGAATCCCTGCTTGGGGCGATCGATGATCTGATCCGGAATGAGACCACGGACGATCTTCTTGAGCAGGAACTTCCCGATCGAGGGGTGGAATTTCACCTCGTGAGGAAGACCCATTACGAATTCGACGATTTTGTGATCGAGAAAAGGAACCCGGGCTTCGAGCGAGCACGCCATGGTGATCCGGTCGACACGGAGCAGGAGTTTCTCCGGCAGCCGGAAGCGGAACTCGGCATGGACCATCTTTTCGAGATGGGTCGCGCCGGGATTGGCTTCCTCGACTTCCTGATAGTAGCCCTCGATGACATCGGGAGAGTAGATATCTCCGCAGCTCTTCAAATAATCCGAGGACAGCAGGGATCGTTTGAGAATCTCGCCGCATACGACGTCGCTTCCCAAGAATATCGGCTCACCGCTGGCCAATCGAGAGAGATTGTAGCTCAGTTTGCCGCTGCCGTTGATCTTGTGCACGTTTCCGATCGCCTTCGAGAGCAAACGGAAGATGAAAGCGGGACAGAGAGAACGCAACCGTTGTGCTTTCTCTTCGCTTTTTACGCCCGAGAAATACCAGTCATAGCCGGCGAACAGTTCGTCACTACCCTCTCCAACATGCGTCACGATGACACCGTGATCTCTCATCAGCTTGGAGAGGAAGTACTGGGGAATGGAGACCGGTTGGAAGACCGGCTCCTCGAGGATCTCGTAAGACCTGGGGAGGAAGTTCCAAAAATCCTGCTCCGTGATGCGCACCTCGTGGTGTTGCGTCTCAAAGCGCTTCACGGCGAGGTCCACGAAATCGAACTCGTTGAATTCGGATTCGTTCTGGAAGCCGACGGAGAAGGTGTTGATCGGCCGGTCGACAAAATTGGTCATCAGAGCCAGATTCGTGGTCGAGTCGATGCCGCCGCTCAGAAACATACCCAGCGGCACGTCACTCATCATGCGCGCCTCGACCGATTCGTGCAGCAGCGCCGAGACGGTTCTGCCGGCTTCCTCGAGGGAATAGTGTTTTTCGTGCCTCTCGACGATGGGGGTCCAGTAAGTCCCTTCGCGGAGACCGCCCTCGAGGTCGATCTCGATGAAGTGCCCGTTGGCAAGCTTGTTGATGTTGGCAAACAGTGTCATCGGAGCGGGAGTCGCTCCGAATGTCAGGAAGTGGTACAGAGCGGGGGCGTTCAGCTCGGTCCGAACGAATGACAGCTCGAGCAGAGACGAAATCTCCGAGGCAAAGGCGAAGATTCCGTTGTTGTGATAGTAGTAGAGCGGCTTGATCCCGATCCGATCCCGGGCGATGAAGAGACGGCGCTTGCGTTCATCCCATATGGCGAAACCGAACATCCCATTGAGATGCCGAACACAATCGACTCCATATTGTTCGTACAAATGGATGATCGTCTCGGTATCGGTCTTGCTGCGATAGACATGCCCGAGGCCTGCGAGCCGGCTTCTGAGCTCCGCATGGTTGTAGATCTCACCGTTGAACACGATCCAGACCGTCCCATCTTCGTTGGTCATCGGTTGATGTCCCGCGCCGGAAAGATCGATGATCGACAACCTGCGAAAACCGAGGGCCAGCCTGCCGGATGAGTCGATATAGGTACCGGCGTCATCCGGCCCACGATGAGCCATCGTCGAGGACATCCGTTCGATCTCATCGCTGGAGATAGCGTCTCGATGAGCTTTGTCGGTGATAAGAAGGCCTGCAATGCCGCACATGATTCATTCTCGATGTTCTAATCGGTTGAGTCGAAGGTGATCGATTTTTGTCAGCTCTCAGCGAAGTCCATCAGTGCTCCTTATTTCTCTGACCAGAAGACACGACCGAGCAGGTCTTCGTAAGCTTTCATCGAGATTTTCTTCTCGAAGTGTTCTTTGAAGTAGAGCCTGCCGGCGGCACCCTTGCGAGCGTTCTGCTCCCGGTTGTCGGCCGAGATGCGGATGGCCCGTACGATTCCGTCGACATCGCTGTGGTCCAGGACGACCCCTGCGTCGCTCTCGCGGATGATCGCCGCCACCTCTGTGTCGGGGTGCACCAGCCCCAAAACCTCGGTACCCGAAGCGAGCGCGGAGTAGATCTTACACGAGACGATCAGGCCTTCGAGGCCGCGCTCCTGGGTGATCACGTACAAGTCGCCGCTGGTGAGAGAGTATCGGAGGTTGTCCAACGGTTGGTACGGTAGAAAGAGGCAGTTCTGAAGCCCCTTGCTCCGGACCATCTCCTGGAGCTTGTCCTTGCGGGCGCCCTCCCCGATGAAGACAAACAGGATCTCGCGCTGATCGCGTAGTTTTTCGGCGGCTTCGATGATGCATTCCAGCTCGTGGTGCAGCCCGATGCTGCCGGAGTAGAGCACCACGAATCGGTCCCCGAAAGCATGCTCCCCGACGAAAGGATTCTCCTCTCTCGGTAGTGGTTTGATCCTCTCGCCGTCCTCCCAGTTGTGGATGATCTCCATCGGTGGAAGGTCGCTCTTCTGCTTCCCTTTCGGCTTGCTGAAGTAGGTTTCCTTCATGAAGCGCTGCATGCACCGTCCGATCGGAACGAGAGCGTCGGCGCTGCGATAGGTGCGCGCATTCAGACGGACCCAGAGCTTGTAGAAGAAACTGTCTTCCGACATCCAACCCAGCCGGGCCGACATTTGGGGATGCAGATCGTAGAGCAGTACCACGTAGGGCCAGCGCCGCAGAACCTTCAAGAAATACCCGATGATCGGCAGAAACGGCGGGTTGGTGCCGATGAAGAGGAATCCGTGCCTTCGCCGGAAGAAGAGGGCGCAAAAAGCGAGGGCGGTGAACGCCATCGCCTCGACGATGCGCCCCTTCTTCTTGTCCTTGCTGAACCCGAACGCAGGAAGTCTGTGGATCGTGACCCCCCTATAAACCTCCCGTTTGGGCAGTTTTTGATTCTCGCGCAGGTATTCGGCCCGGTTGGTGTAGACCTCGACTTCGCAGCCTTGCTGCGCGAAGTGTACCGCGAGATCGGTGAAATACTGGCCCGTGGAGGCGACCTCCGGGTAGAAGAACAGCTCGACGAAGGTGATTCTTTTCTGTCGCGTCACTTCAACGTTCCGTGAACTTATTCTTGGTTTTGACCTGGCTCTTGATCCACTCATAGGTCGGGACGAGTCCTTCCTCGAGGGCGATCACCGGTTTCCAGCTCAGGACTTTTTTGAGCAGGCTGTTATCGGAGTTCCGGCCTCTCACACCCTGGGGACCCTCGACATGCTTGATGCTGATGTTCTGCTTGCCGGAGATCTTGATGATGATCTCGGCCAGCTCGTTGATGCTGACCATTCGATCCCGGCCGAGATTGATCGGATTGTAGAAATCGGATTGCATCAGCCGGAAAATGCCGTCCATGCAGTCATCGATGTGGCAGAAAGAGCGCGTCTGGAGACCGTCGCCCCAGATTTCGATCTCCCCGCCGTCCTGAACCTCGGCGATCTTGCGACAGAGGGCTGCTGGGGCTTTTTCGCGGCCACCCTCCCAGGTTCCGTTGGGTCCATAGATGTTGTGGAAGCGCACGATCCGCGTGTTGATGCCGTATTCTTCGCGGTAGTGCAGACAAAGCTGCTCGGTGATGAGCTTTTCCCAGCCGTAGGCATCCTGCGGTTTCGCCGGGAAGACGTCTTCCTCCTTGAGCGGCTTCACGTCAGTCTCTTCCTGGAGATACTCCGGATAGACGCAAGCCGATGAGGTGTAGAGATAGTTCTTGACCCCGTTGCGCCGAGCGGCATCGAGTGTATGGAAGTTGATCAGCGTATTGTTGCGCAGAATCTGGGCATGGAACTTCGAGATGAATCCCATGCCGCCCATGTCAGCAGCGAAAGCGTAGACTTCATCCATACCCTCAGTTGCCTCGAGGGCGTTTTCCCAGACCCGGAGATCGAGAAGACGAAAATCGTCGGCGTCGATCGGTGTGAACTCCGGTTCCTTGATGTCCACACCCCTCACCCAGTATCCCTTCTCACGAAGATAGGTCACGAAATGATGTCCGATGAAACCGCCAGCACCGGTTACCAAAACCTTGGTCCCGCTCATTTTCACCTCCATATGGTGTAAGGAAACCGCCATTCACGTGCAGAACAGCTTGTCGTCTACCGGGCTGCAAGCGGCATGTCGCATGGCAGCTCGTGCATCCCGGATGTACTGTATCTCTTCTCTATCTGGAGACGCACCGTCGTCCTTTTCTCATGAATTCTTAGATAACGGAGCTTTTGTCTTGAACAACAGGTTGCCGCAGTCCGTCTTGAGCGGAGAACGCGAAGACGGTGCTGATGATTGAATACCGATGGTCATGTAATAGGCTTTACCGGGATTTTGCGTCAGCTTGCGGCGGTCCACGACAACCGAGCCACAAGCGGGGCTGCCATAGGAGCGAAGCTCCATGCCGTCTAAAAACCGGTGATGATCCTGAAACATGAGCTTCTCATCGTCACTCCGGAAAAAGACGGTCGGTTGGTATTCTTCGGAAACGTGTTCGAGAAACTGCCAGAAGTAAGTGATCGGCCAGGATTTTTCCGCTTCGTCATCGCCGGCGGTGCTCACGGTGTAGCCCAGGAGCACGACCTTGCCCCCAAAGCAGATGTTCGTGGCGACCTGCGGCCGGAGTTTTTCTATGAGCGTCGTGACGCTGATTTCTGCGCTCAATCCTAGATGCGACCTGGTCCATTCGGGCAGGTGAATCGTGCGTGTACCATCCAGCTCGAACAGGCGACGCAGAGCGTCCAGGTGGGTGGGGGTGCTCTCGATGACTTTTGCGTAAGCCTCCACCGCTTCCGGGTTCTTTCCGGCGCGTTCGAGCCCCTTGCCGTAGTAGTACCAGACGAGATGCTGCTGCGGCCAAGGCAAGCCACTCTCCGTGCCAGCCGGAGCTTCCAGCCGGATCGCGAGCTCGCGCAACTGGGAGAGCCCCTTCTCCAAGCGTCCTGCCAGGACGTTGACAGCGCCCTCGATGAAAGCCGCTTTTTCACTATCCCATGAGGCGTGCGGTTTGAACTGCGCGAGCTTGTCGGTCACACTGTCCGCGATGTCGCTCGTGATCTCCTCGTTGTGCAGGACCAGGCTGAAGAGCTTGTCGATCGAGGAATCTCCGGAATCCAGACGGTTCAATGTTTCCATGGTGTGAGCCAGCTCCGTTGCGAGCAAAAGAGCTTCCGGATTGGCCCAATCGGTCTGGAGGAGTATTCGAATCGTCGAGTAGGCCTCGCCCAGTCTTAGCTTATCGGCGAGCTTTCGGACCTCTTTGATGTTCTTGTCGCTCAGGGATCGTGTGAGGATCAGGCATTGTTGGGATTCTTTTTTCCGCTCGTCGAAGCGTCTCAAGATGCTCAATATCGTGGCCCGCTCTCGTAAGAGCCTGATCTGCAGATCATGCAGGTCGTAGGGCACAAAAGCCGTCGAGCCGGCGACGAATGAGAGTGCTTCCGCGTCGGTCAGCTCGCTCGAACCAACGGATGCACCTTGCCCCTCCCCCTTCAGGGCGAGCTCGCAGATTTCGGTCTCCATGGTCAGGCTCCTCAGCACCGCTTCCCATTTTTTGCGTTGCTTGAGGAAACGGGTCAGGAGCTCGTAGCCCTTGATCGTTTTCGGGGTGACCGCGAAGAAACGTTCGTCTCCCTTGATGCCCTTCTCGAGGAGCGGGAAGATTTCGTTGGCGTACTCCGGATCGGAAGCGATCGACCTGCGGAAGCACTCCTTGATCGTGTCCCACGCGGGAGAGTCCTCTAGCTCGAAAGTGTTGTTCAGCGTGTTGACCAGGAAGATTCTACCCACGCGATAGAGGGCACCTGGCTTTTCGGGAGCAAGCCAGAGGGCTCGTCGAGCCTCGGCTTCTCCTGGAAAATCACCCTCATGATCCCCGGTGCTGAGCGCCGGTTCCGCCTGGATTTCGGCGCACGAGAGATGGAATCTCTTCATCGCCGGCGCCGCCGCGATCGCTCTTTGGTAGTAGCCCTTCGCGGCCTCCAGGTAGGGGCGTCGATCGTCCGCCATGTCCTTGATGGAGGCCAGGAATAGGCTTTCTCTCAGCGCCGCGAGGCTTGCGGAGTCGCCTTCCGTATACCCAACGGGTATACCGCCGAGAGATTTATCGATCCCATCCCAGACCATTTTATCGGCCCGGCGTACCTCTTCCCTGCCCATATAATAGAGGATGTTGGGATTGTCGCCATCCAGGTTGCATGCTCGAACGAGCTCACCCGTCGCGGATTCGAGAGACGCGCGGGGGAGGGGCAGGAAGAAGTAGTAGTCCGGCTGGCCGCCCCCCTCCACCGAGGCGAGGTGGCGGTTGAGACTGATGTTCGCGGCTGTCGTGCGAGCCGGTTGTATAGCCAGAAAAACCAGCAGAGCCACGCAGATCAGAGCGGTGGCGGATCGGACCGCTTTCGGGCCGAGGGGGATCTCCAGCGTCTTGGTTCTGTTACGTGACCGTTTGTTTTTGCCTGCCATATGCGCGGCGACATACCAAATCCCGACCACGATCCCGAAGGTGAGCGCGTTGGAGCTGATCTTGTAGAGATTGTAGTCGAAGAAGCTGTGCATCAGCATGGCCGCGCACGCGGTCAGTGCGCCGGTGGCGATCCATCGGGAGAAGACATCGCGTCGACTCAGCGTGGCCCGCGTGAGCCGGATGAAGAGCAAGATGACTCCACCGACGAACAAGAGGCCTCCGATGATGCCGGTTTCGCAGAAGACCTGCAGCCAGTCGTTGTGCAGATAGTCGGCGTACCGATCACCGAACCGCGACGACTGGTACCTCTCGAAGGCTTCCTCGAAGGTCCCGAAACCCGTTCCCAGAAGGGGAAAATCCTTGATCATGGCGACGGCCGAGCCCCAGAGATCGATGCGGGCTGTCCACGATACGGACTCGCCGGAGGCGGCATCCTCCATCTTCTCGAAGACCATCTCGGAGCCCATCCCGAGCGCAACGCACAGGATTACGAGCACGAGCAGGATGAGCCCGAGGGTGTATTTCCTGACGCCGGCGGTCACGGCGATGATCAGGAAAAAAGCCGTCCACGAGGCGATGGCTCCGCTGATTCCCGCTCGCGAGAGCGAGAAAAAGAGTGCGATCGCCATGCCGGCGACGAGTGTCCCCAAAATAATCTGCCTGTGGAGGCCCGGGGAGGAGACGGCGTTTACGGCGCGGGCGCGGAAGTTGCCTCCCCGGTTCGGGTTGGGCACGGAAACCATGAAGAGGCCCAGAGCCAGAGGCACGACCATCTCCAGAAATCCAGCGAAGTGGTTCTTGTTGACGAAGGTCCCCGTAACCGCCGCCATATGGTACAGGCGCTGGTTCCAGAAGATGTTCTTGCCCCCCGAGAACTGTTCGCCAAGGCCGTAGAGGGCCTCGAAGGTTCCCACCGCCACGAGCGCCAGGATGAGGATCGTCACCTGCAGCCGCGATCTGAAGGTGTGCACGATCACGAGGAACGCGAGGGCGAACGTCGCAGCGTAGCGGATTTTTTCGGCTGTGTGATAGGGCGTCAGCGAGATCGTCCGGGCTTCGCCGGAGGCAGGATATCCCGGGAGGGAGTTCTCATAGAGCTCCGTTGTGCCTGGAGAGATCGCATTCAAAGTGGAGGGCTCGAAAGGGATCAACTGGAAGAACATCACCAGGAAGAACAGGGCGATCAGTAACAGAATCGGATCACGCACCACCACGAGCCGGCCCCTTATGAAGGCTTGAACCAGCCAGAGCGCTGTCGTGAGAAGGGAGAGGATAAAGAGCAGATTCCGCGCCCACGGTGCCACGGAACCCATGGCGAGCGGTGACAGTACGACCATCGATGTGAGGACGAGCAGGATCGCGATGTCGAAAAAGTTCAGTGGGGCTTCGCTATGTTTGGTTTTTTTTTCAGGAGAGGATCTCAATTTCTTCGAACTCCTCGTCGTATTCACCTCCAGAAGCGGTCATGGCGCAGAATGCCGCCGCCAGGAGAGCGAGGCCGGGATTGGACAGGAAGTTGCCCCACGAGCCGATCAGGGCGAGGCCCAGGAGTCCGGCCAGCGCTCCTCCCAACAGGATGGGCTGGAGGTCGCGGTAGGTGAAATGTGATTTCATACCCTCGATCAAGAGAAGGCCGAAAAAAACGGCGATCAGAAGAAAATCGGTCGAGCCGAAGAGACGGAAAACCGTACCCCAATCGGAGGCGTCGAAAAGACGGTGCCAGACATTTTGGGTCCTCTCTTCGGCCGGTGATCCCTCGGGGCCGGCGGGATCGCCGACCATGTAGCCCGACGCGGTTTCATGACCTGCAATAATCTCGTAACGCTCTCCGATCCCCGTTGTCAGGTTGGTCAGATTGGCGTTCAGAGTATCGGAGGACAGCCCTTCACTGTTCGGCACCGGTCTCGACAGATTGACCGCGCCTAGCAGGATCAGCACGATCAGCAATCCGATCACGATCTTGGCCGATAGGTGTCCCCGCACAGCGAGCAAGAGGGCGAGCAGCACCCCGATCAGCACGAAAGTGGCAAAAGCGAAGATGCCACGGCAGAGGAACAGAGCCAGCATGGAGAGCAGAAAAGAGAGGAATCCGAGCAAGGCGAGATTGGCGCCGGGTGAAGCCAGGCGGTTGGCCTGCCCCCCGGGAGCGGTGGGATTGTGCTCCGGGGTCAAGCGCGCCATGGCCCAGACGGCGAAGGACAGAGCTGCACAAGCGGTGCAGACCAGAAACGCCGTCAATTTGACCTCCGAGTCGAGCGTGCCCAGGATCGTGCCGCCTTCTTCGAGGCTTTTGCTCAGGGATTCCTTGTTTTCGAACATGGTTGGACCGAGGAGGCAGAACAAGACCTGGATCCCTCCGATCGCGCAAAGGAACGCCAGAAAACGCGATACCTGACGCTCCGTGAACGCTCCGGGTATTGCCACAAAGACAGGAAGACAGACCGCGAGGATCATCCGGTTATCGCCGAGAATCTCCCGGTGAGCCACTAGAAAGTACACTACCAGGGCGATTCCAGCCAGGGAGGAGAAGGAGAGGGCGATCGGAATCCAGCGCAAGTAGATACAGTGAAGGAGCCACGCCAGGGTGAGTAGTGCCATGCATACGGCACAGACGACAAGCGTCGTCTCAGACCCCAGGGGCTGCGCGAGAAATACTCCCGTGAAGATGGCTGCCCAAAGGGAGAATTCCATGAGGTATTTACACCAGACGGGAGCCGCTCTCTCCTTGCCTTTCACTTCCACAATCTCCGAAACCAATGATTCGCCTTGTCGCCGGTTTGATCGGCTTTGGTTGCCAAAGGACTGACGGGTGCTTCCAGTGGCATTCCGGCGAGTATCTCTCTGGGATTGTTCAAAAACATCTGTTCGGCTCTTTCCCGACCCAAGAGATCTTCCACGACCTCCCGTGCCTCTGCAAGAACCGGGGGGCGAAAACGAGTGTGGCAATCACTGGCCACAACCTGGCAGAGGCCCGCTTTCAGGATCTTCTCGGCGCAACTCTGGGCCTGCTTGCCGAACTCACCGGTGACGCTGAAGGCGGTTAGCTGGACGACGTGACCGGCGCTGACGATCTTGTGGAGCCTCTCCGGGTTCAACTGGAAGTCGTAGTTCCTCTCCGGGTGGGCGAGGATCACGGTGATCCCCATGAGGCGCAGCGAGAAGAGGAACTCGTCCAGGCCGGCGGGAACGATGTTCTCAGGCAGCTCCAACAGCACATATTTGCCGCCGTCGGCGATCGTCAAGGCTTCCCGTCGTTTCAGGAGATCCGGCAGGTCTCGTGAGATATGCGCCTCGGCCCCTGGCAGGACTTGGAGCGGGATGTTCTGCTCGGCCAGGGCCTCGCGTACCCTTTCCACGCCCTCGAGAACATCCGTTTTGCTAACTGTAAAGAGGCCGTTGTACATGTGTGGAGTGGCGACAATGGTCTCGATCCCGTTCTCCACGGCGATGCGGCACAAGTCGATTGTTTCCGCCATGTCGGATGGCCCGTCGTCCAGGGCCGGAATGATGTGTGCGTGAAGATCGATCACGTCGCGATCACCTCGTTCGAGTCAGAGCTTTTTGTTTCAAATTTTGCCGGCCCCGGCTTGCGTGTCGGCCTCAGCTTGCGCGTCGGCATCGGCCTGCCTGTCGGAATCGGCCTGGCTATCGGTTCCGGCCAGGCTGGTGGATTCCCTGTGAATCTCCGGATCAGCAGGACGTTTTGACTTCCTGCGCCGCCGCTTCCGCACTGTCTTCGTCTTGTCGTCGTTGTAGTACGAATAGTAGGGATGATAGTAGTAATAATAGTAATTGCTACCGTATCCATAGTATCCGGTTCTCGGTACGTCGGCATTGTTGAGGATCGTGCCGAGCAGATTCACTTGAGCGCCCACGAGAATGTCCTGAGCCCGCTGGGTCACGTCCCGCTCGGTTTTGAAGGACCTCACGACCAAGACCACACCACTGGTGTACTGGGCGAGTGTCACCGCATCGGTGGCATTGACCAGGGGTGGCGTGTCGATGATGACGTAGTCGAACATGTCGGTGAGCCGATCGAGAAGATCCTTCATCACTTCGGATCCGAGCAGCTCAGCCGGATTCGGCGGATGGGGGCCGCTGCGGAGGAAACTCATATTTTCCACGCCGATGTCAGCGATCGCGTCGGTCAATGAGAAATCCCCCTTCGCCGCGAGAATGTTGCTGAGGCCCGGTTCGAGAGGCAGGCTGAACACCTTGTACAGCCTGGGCTTTCGCAGGTCGGCGTCGATGAGAAGGACTTTTTTTCCGGACTGCGCCAGGGCGACGGCGACGTTGAGGCTGACCAGTGTCTTTCCCTCGGAGGGTGTCGGGCTCGAGATGATGATGCTCTTGAGCTTCTGCCCGACCTCGCTGAACATGAGAGCCGTCCTGATCGATCGGAAGGCTTCGGCCATGAGCGAGTGGGGCTTGTCGAGTGCAACGAGATCGGGTGGATGCTGTCCATTGCCCGAAGACGTTGCGACGCTGGCGGGTGGAACGTAACCGAGCACGGGTGAATCGAGGATCCTCTCGATATCGCTCTTCGTCTTGATTGTCGTGTCCAGGTACTCTACGAAGAAGCAGAGGCCCATGCCGGCCAGCACACCCAGAAAGGCGGCCAAGGCGATGCTGCGCGATTTTTTCGGTCTCACCGGGCCGACGGGGACCTTCGGAAGGTCGATGATCTGGATGTTTCTCTCCTTGTCGCCTCCCACGATTTCCAGGCTGGCGATATCGCCCTTCAGCTCGCTGATCTGGTTCTGGATGTCTTCGTAGTTCTTCTTGAGCTTGCGGTACTCGAGAAGTTTTTCGTTCAGCTTGGAAACCTTGGCTTCTTCTTTTGCGAGGTCGCTCCTCAGCTCACGAACGGTGTTCTCGGCGCGATCGTATTCACTTTTCATCGCCGTGAGCAGGCACTGCTTCTCGAAATCGATTTTCTCCTCGATGAAGCGCAGCTTTTTCGATGCTGATTTGACCTCGGGGTGCAGGTACCCGAACCGTTCATCGAGCTCGGTGAGGTGGAGCTGCGCGTTGATCAACTCCAGCTTCAGGTCGTGGATCGTCTGGTTATTGAAGAGCTCGGGCATCTCTTCCAGACGTCCTTCGTTCAGAGCGGTGTGGATGTCTTCGTATCTGGACTTGAACTCGTTGCGCTTCAAAACGGCGTCTTTGAGGGATTCGATCAGATTATCATAGTGCTGGCGGACGATCTTGGGTGCGTCCTCCAGGGAAACCAGGCCGCTCTCTGCGATGAAGTTCCTCAGATCGTTGAATTTTACGGTGACCTGAGGTTCGAGCTCTTTCACCTTCTTGATCCGCGCGCTGAGAGTGTCCTGGTCGATTCCCTGGCTTCGCAGGCGGTACTCCTCTAGATAGGTTTCCACGAGGTATCCGAGGATCGCCGCGGCCTGAATCGGATCGGGCCATTCGAAGGTCACATCGGCGAGCCATGTGTCGGGAAAGGGCTTGACCGCGAAAGTGGTGCGGAAGATCGATTCCGGATCCGGGCTTTCCCTGAACTGCGGCAGCTCGCGAAGGTTGAAATGATTGAAGGTCTTTCTTACGACCGAGTTGGAAAGGATGAGCTCGTATTGTGTCTCGAGAAAAGTCTGCCGGATGAACTCACCTCCGATGTTGGTGAGAGTCGGATCGTAGACCGCCTTCAAGTCCTTGGCATCCATGCTGGCCGGCTGGATCTCGAGGCGGCAGGTCGCGCGAAAGATAGGCGTCTGGATGTAGACGAAAACCGTCGTGCAGACGGTGAACAGAAAGAAAGTGCTGATGAGAATCCACTTCCTCGCCAAAATCACATTCAGGTAATCTTTGAGGTGAGGATTTTTCTCTTTCTGTGAGATAGAAGACTTCTGTAAAGAATCGTTGATCTGCATCTCAGACCTTCTCTTTCCGGCGCTACGGTCTAGCGGAGGTTGGAGTCACAAAGATATTTTGATGAGGTATTCTAATATTCTGGCCGAACGTAATGAACAATCGATTTCGGGTCTCGATGGGTTCTAGAGGCTATTCGACATGGATCGAGGTCTTTGATTCGTCGCAGACCTCCTCTTGGAGGCGGCGCAATACCGGTCGGCACGCCGGCATCGTGGCGCCTGGTGGGAGAGCGGATCTCGGATTTTCCCCCTCCGCTCGATCCACATGGACGTCCGGAAAGATATTTCCCTTCCCAGCTTACGCGCGCTTTAGCGCCGGTCCCGTCCTCGAGGACTGCGGCCGATGAGGGGACGGAAAAACGAGCACGGCGCTCTTCATCTCTGCTGAAATTCATCGCTGTTCTCCCCGCCGCTTGCCGTTGTACTGTATGATCGAGTGGGATCCCACGACGCCAGAAGCGTATAGATTATCCTGTTCCGGATATCGGTTCAACCTATTGTAAGAGTTCTAGCGAGCCCTATTGTAAGAGTTCTAGCGAGCACGGTCTCCGCCGGGACGATGTGGGTTGTTCGAGCTCCATCCGCAGGGCCGTTGGTGGGCCGGCGAGTTCGTCAACAACTCCGATGTCCTGGACGATACCGACCCCCTCACCGAAACACATTGGATCAAACGAGCCTCATCGAACGATAGCTTGGGTTAATGTTACCGTTATCGTTAAAAAAAAGCGGAATTTAAGAAAAAACCACCATTTTTTTTATAAACCGCCGATTTATTCAATACGCTGTTATCCCTCGTTGCGTTCAGAGGCCTTTTCTCTATGGTATTTAATCAGATAGGTTCTTGAAGTCCATAGAAAATTCCCATTCGAAGTCACTATGGAAATAAGTTTATGTTTTTTAGGGCTGTCGTGGTTCGCCGAGAGAATCCGACCGGTTCGCCTGAAAAAAAGACCCTTTTGTGGATCTTTATTGTCTCACTATCGGTAAATCGGTATGAAGAGAAGCCGTTGATAGCCATCAATACTTAATTCCTCGTCTATGTTCGTCTTGAGTGTTGGCAAGCGGAGGAGAATACGATGTCAACAACGTCTTTCAAGGGAAGAGGATTTCACCAAGATCATGTCGAGGAGACGGAGAGGGAGGTCGGGTCTCCGGGTGTCGCAGCCCGTGAAGGAACCGATCTGGCCGGTCCCTTTCCCGGCGAGGAGGAAACCGACGGGGCTGCGCTGACCTTTCTCACGTTTATCTGGCTTTATAGAGGTCTGTTTCTCGCGGCACTCGATTTTCTGTCCATCATTAGCTGCTTCATGTTTTCATTCTACCTCCGCTTCGAGGCCGGCTTCATTCCAGTGAAGGGCACGAGCGAAGTTGATGTCGTGAAATACCTCTCCGCCGGCCTTACGCTGGCCGTTTTCTGGATTTTCCTGCTCTGGCGATCCGAGACGTACGAAGGTGGCTTGAGAGGGGTAGATGCTCCGATCAGCCAGGTCCGTAACGTCGTGTCCTGCGGATTCCTCGCGCTCTGTGCTCTCATGGTGCTGTCATTCCTGGATCGATCGATGCTGCTCTCCAGGATAGTCTATGTCGTCGCCGGGATGGCCGCCATGCCGGTCATGATTCTCACACGCCATCTCTTTCGAGCCATCGAGGCCGATCTGTCCAGAAAGTACGTCGATGTTTTCCAGATCGTGGTCGTTGGCTTCAGTGACCAGGCGCTCAAGTTCGCCAAGCACTTCACCGACGGCGACAGACTGATGAGAATCATGGGATTCGTGAGCACCGGAAAGCCTGATGATCCAGAGGAATTCCACGGATACCCTGTCCTCGGATCCCTGGGGGATGTACCCGATCTCTACCGAAAGAGGCCCTTCGATACCCTCGTGTTGTGCTCTACGGTTTTCAGCGCAACCTCGGGGACCGTGAAGGAAGGTGAAGTCTTCAACGTCGTCAACTTCTGCGAAGAGCAGGGCATCGCGCTCTACGATATCAGCCACGGTTTCGACGTGGCTGTGGAACGACACGAGGTGGGCAGCTTTCAGGGCATCCCCATTTTCCGGATCAGGGACGCAGTCGCTTTCCCGATCTACGCCCTCACCAAACGAGCGATCGATATCGTCGTGTCCTCGTTGGGAATCATCTCCGGTCTGCCCTTCTGGCTCGCCATTGCCGGTCTCGTCAAGTTCACCAGCAAGGGACCGGTTTTCTACTGCGAGTATCGCGCCGGGCTTCACGGTAAACCCTACAAGATGTTCAAATTCCGTTCTATGGTGGCCGACGCCGATTCGAAACTCCAGGAACTCGTGGGTAATTTCAAAGATCTGAAAGAGCCGGTCTTCAACATTCGAAAAGATCCCCGCGTAACCCGCATAGGGGACATTCTGCGTCGTACGAGCCTCGACGAGATTCCTCAGCTCTGGAACGTCTTCAAGGGGGAGATGAGTCTGATTGGCCCGCGGCCTGAACGCGTGACGATCGTCGAGATGTACACACCCCTTCAGAGACGCCGCCTGAAAGCCAAACCGGGCATCACCGGCCTGCAACAGGTGATCAGCAGAGGCGATCCATCGCTGACGGCGCGGATCAAATGGGACCTCATTTACCTGAAGCAGCAGAGCCTTTTCCTGGATGCCATCATCCTGATCAAGACGATACTGGTTGTCTTCAAGGGCGAAGGGATGAAGTGAGTCGACTGAGATCGCTTTCTCCGACCTGCCGTTCGTGGTGAGTCTCCGAAGAATTGAATAAACCGCGGAGAACGCAGAGGTATCACTTTTTCTTCAATTGCGCTTGCAAGATGCGCTCCATGATCTCGATAAAGAATCTCGATCTCGCGATCGGCGCGTCCTATCGGTGGCCTGTCAAATCTGCCGGCGTTAGTCGATACGTCGTGGATTCAGTTCGTATCCAAAGTGGAAGATCCGCTTGAAGAACGCGAGGGCCTCGAGGCCAACCCATTTCCAGGTCGTCTGACGGACATCGATGATGTCATCCGCCTGGAGATAGAAGTTTGGTGTTTTGCCTTTGGCGATGGCCAGGAGATCGAGGGGGATCAACTCCTCTTTTCCGTCGGTGATGCGCTTCAACGCGCAGCGAGTGGGAGAGGCTTCGTTCTCCATGAGCCCTTCAGCCAAAGCGATTCCTTCGAGGACGGTGATCGGCCGGATCAAGGGGAACCCTCCAGGCTTTCTCACGAAACCGATCACATAGAACATTTTGGCTTTCGGGAGGTAAATCACATCGCCGTGGCCCAGAACGGCGTTGAGCACCAGGTTGCCTTCCTCCAGGAGTGAGATGAGATCGACGGCGATGGTACTCCGTTTGTCCATCAATCTTTCGGGATCGGCGAGTAGCATGGCCCCGCTGACCGGGAGGCCGCCCTTCTTTTCTAACCCTTTGATCACGAACATCTCATAACCGGCCTCAGGGGTGGGGCCTCCAGCCATGCTGAGCACGTCGAGCAGGGTGGTCACGTTCTGGCGGATCGTATATTCGCCCGGCTTTTCGATCGCACCCAAGGCGGCGACACTCTTGCTACGGAACTCCTTGACGACGACGTTGAGACGTGGATCCTTGATGAATTGTCCGTCCACGAGAAGCTTGTTGAGCTTATGCTCTACTTCCGCCACGGTGAGATCGCCGACGATAAACGTGCCGACGATAGGCAGCGAGATCTCGCCGCTCTCCTCCACTCGCACCTCGACGGTTTTGAATTCATCCCGCCGCTCGAGCTCGTAGATGCTGATCTCGAGCACGTCCCCGCTGCCGATACGGTAGTCATTCTCGCGTTCGGCAAGAAACTCCCTCGATTTCAGGGATTGAAGCACGTCTTCATCGCTCGACAAAGATGATCGTTGAAGAGTCAGAACGGCTTCATTGACTTTTTGAGCGTCCGTAGATGAGCAGCCGAAGAGGAGTGCGGATGCCAATAACGCGATCGAGAGAGGTCGAAAAAGCCAGCCATGTACTGCTGAATTGATCATTGTTCGCTTGCCCGATTTTGCCAATTGATCCGACTGGTGGCCGTATAATTACACCTGATAGAATCCGCAACGACAGCCTCTTTTTCAACCGGTCTCGATATCAGCACCGAGGAAAATCCAGATTCCACTTTTTTATTTTTGGGGAAGAGGGCTGCGAGCGGAATATAGAAAAGTCCTGGCGGTTTCAGAGGCCAGGACTTTCAACACATCAAACTCAATTTGGTATTTTCAGGGGCTGACCGATCTGTGATCATCATTCTCGTTGTGATGGACAACCGTCGGTACAGCCACAGCGACTCCCACTCCACCAATAATCAGGAGCGTCCATTCCAATCCGGTCAATGCTCCCGGGGCGATCGCTCCGGTTGCCGCGTCTCTCACGGTGCTGGGAAGCCGCGCTTCGATGGTGCCGGTTCCCGCAGCCGGAGTAACTGCCAGATTGAAGGCGGGTTGGCCCGAAACATTGAGCGTATAGTTTCCCTCGGGGAGGTTGGAGAACTGGTACTCGCCGTCGGCGTTGGTGACCGCTTTTTGAACGACTTCTCCACTCTCGTTGGTGACAGTCAGCTCTACATTGGAGAATGGTTTGCCCTGGGGATCCTTGAGAGATCCTTTGAGGTCCCCAGGTTTGACCTGTTTGGTCTTGAGATCCTGGGGGACGCCGAATACATAGCCGCATGGCGCCAAAACGATAGCCATGCAGAGCAATGAAACGACCACAATCTTCATATAACTACCTCCACCTGATATTGCTTCTCTTTGAACTCTAGTTTGGCATAAACCTGACGAACTCAAAGGAACAGAAGCCGAGATCCGCCATCTCGTCCCAACCCATTCCAACCTTAACAACGCCGAACCTTAGCAGAAGTTTCGGCAAGATGTCCAGAAGAAACAAGAAAAATGTCAGCCCATATCCAGCCGTTTTTCACGTTGCTGAAAAGTTCGCCAAATCCTGAAAGGGCCGCAGTATAAACCCACTTTTGACAGAGAACGACAAGAAATATCGAAAATCTTTTTCAACTCTATCCACCTGCTCCGAGGGACTTTTTTTTGTGGCAGAGCAAAGACCGAGGCGAAGAACATAGTCTTTCAAGCGCGGCGAAGCCACCCGTCCACCGGAGGGAAAACCGTCAGGTTGAGGAGGCCTGCAACATTGTAAATAACGCCTTTCTATCCGTCCCATCGGATTGGAGCTGTAATCGGCACAAAAAGGAGCAAGGATTCGTAAAATTTTTGAAATTAATTATTTTTACTAATGCATAAAGATATATCGATGAAATGTGGTGGCCACCGGATCGGGGCCAGCGCCGAGGTCTTACCTGTTTGCATCGAATACCCTGCTCGTCCTCCGGATCGAGTCTCGTATGCGACCGAGCTCGCTCACCAGGCTGTGGATGGCTTCGGCTCGGTATCAGATGTTTGCCGTTCCCGGTAGCACCTTTGCGATCCTCTCCAGCGCGAAAAAAAGCTCGAGTCATGTGGCGATCGCGCCAGCGCCGGCCGGATCGTAAGGGCGGGTCCCGCCAGCGGATCTTGGTGATGATCGCCCAGTCGGTTCGGCGGCGCAGCTCGTCTTCGATCCGTGACTCTAGAGCGCATTTTGATTCGCGATTGGGCGACGGCGATTTTAAGTGACTGTAAAATAGTGTGATATGAAGAATTGAGAAAGCGATCAGGCCGTTGTCCGTTCCTTCCGGCGCGCTCGGCGGGCCTCTGGTGGTGACCTCTCTCTCCTCTTTTGGGGCAAGGTCGGGGCTGGAAAGAATTCACCTGTCTGCTATATTATCGGGTCTCGTTTTCGCCACTGTTTCTGTAAGCTACAGTGGATGGGGCCGCCATCCACGCGCGTCGAGAAACCGCGCGAGGCGTCGATCACCGCGTTTCCCGTATTCCCAACGAGAGACGTCCTCGCCGAGACAAGCAGTCTCGGATCGCCGCTCGAATCCGCTGACGGGCACCCGGAAATGACCCTCTAGACACAGAAGGAGATGTCTTATGAATCTATCGGAACGACTCGAGAATGTGGCGGTCGTCGGCGCTGCCGGCAAGATGGGCAGCGGCATCTCCCTGCTCCTGGCCAACGAGATGACGCGGATGATGCTCTCCCCCGAGGGCCGGGGCAAGACCATCCGCCTCAGTCTGATCGACCGGGATCACACCGTTCTCGACGGGCTGCTGCAATATCTTCAGTCGCAACTCCTGAAACTGGCGGAGAAACAGTCCAACCTGCTCCGGGAGCTCTACGCCGAGCGGAAGGACTTCGTCGAAAACCGCGACATGATCCAGGCCTTCATGGCCGATGCCATGCGGATCGTGCGTCCCTCGGACGACCTCAAGGCCGCCGCCGGCGCCACCGTCATCTTCGAAGCGGTGAACGAGAACGAGGATCTCAAGGTCGATTTGCTCTCCAAGGTGCGAGATATCGCACATCCCGATGCGTGGTATATGACCAACACCTCGTCGATCCCCATCGGCAGCCTCTCGAAGAGACTGGAGCTGCAAGGACGCACGGTGGGGTATCATTTCTACAATCCGCCGGCGGTGCAGAAGCTTCTCGAGTTCATCACCTGCGACGACACCCAGCCCGAGCTCAAAGAGGGCGGCCTGGAGCTCGCCAAGCGATTGGGCAAAAAGGTCTTCCCTTCCGCCGATGTGGCCGGCTTCATCGGTAACGGTCACTTCATGCGGGACGGCCTCCACGCCATCGCCACCGCCGACACCTTGCGGGCCGAGGGCGACAGCTACGCCGCCGCGCTCTACAAGGTCAATCGCATCAGTCAGGACTGGCTCTTGCGTCCCATGGGCATCTTTCAGCTCATCGACTATGTGGGCGTGGACGTGTTCAAGTTCATCCTCGACGTGATGAACCGTTATCTCCCTGGCCAGGGCTTGCAGAGCGCGTTCATCGATACCCTCTTCGAACGCAAGGTCCTTGGCGGCCAGAACCCGAACGGCTCTCAGAAGGACGGGATCCTGCGTTACGCCAAGGGGCGACCGGCGGCGATCTACGACCTGGATGCCGGCGACTACGTCGCCCTCGACCCCAACGGCTGGACGGCCTCCGCCGACGAGCAGCTCGGGGCTCTGCCCGAGGGCTTTAGGCCCTGGAAGGCCCTGCTCATGGCCAAGGACCGCAAGGAGGCGCTTGCCGCCCACTTCCAGGATCTGTCCCAGATGGATAGCCTTGGCTCCCGGCTCGGCATCGATTACCTCAAAGCTTCCAAGGAGATCGGCGAGAAGCTGGTGAGTGATGGTGTCGCGACCAGCGTCGAAGACGTGAACGGCGTGCTGACCAACGGTTTCTACCACCTCTATGGACCGGTCAACGAATATGCCGGGTGATCCGGGTGATCTCGGAAAGGAGTTATTGATATGAGAAAAATGCGTAAACCTGTTTACGCCTGTGCGCCTTACCATACACTCTATCTCGGTCCCGGACGCAAGGAGTTCCACCCCAAGAAACCGCGCCCTGGAATCGAAGACTATATATTTGATGCCGGCAAGGGATGCCTGGACCAGGTGTCGAACCCCGCCGCTCTGGACGAGGCCGTGATCGGCAACTTCATGGCCGCGCGGTTCAACAAGCAGGGCCATCTCAACGCGTTTTTGCCGGCGATTCATGAATCGCTCCTCTATAAGCCGTGCACCCGCGTCGAAGGCGCCTGTGGCTCGGGAGGGCTGGCGGTGCTGACCGCCGTCAAGAGCATCCTCGCCGACCAGGCCGATGCCGTGCTGGTAATCGGTGTGGAGGTTCAGAACACGGTCAAATCGATCTACGGGGCCGACATCCTCGCAGGCGCAGGACACTACAGCCGCGAGCGCAAGAACGGCCATGCCTATTTCTTCCCCAACCTCTTCTCCGACCGCGCCGGCGCCTGCTATGAGCGCTACGGTCGCGATGATTTTCGCCGGGGTATGGCCGAGTGGTACGCCCTGGCGGTGGAGAACGCGCGCAGGAATCCCAACGCCCAGGAACATCACAACGTGGACCCCGATCTACGTGCCACCGGGCTCATGGAGCCACGGCCGCAGGCTTTCCTGGAGCACATCTCGGTCTTCGACTGCTCCAAGGTGACCGACGGGGCCTCAGCCCTGATCGTGGCCTCCGAGGAAGGCCTGAACAAGTTGGGTGTGGCTCGCGATGTGACGGCGCGCATGGCCGCCATCTCCCACGCCGAGGGTGACATCACCAAGGATCCCGCCGACCTCTGCCGGCTCGACGCCACCGCCGCCGTGGCGGCGCGGGGATTCGAGCTCGCCGGGATGACCCCCGCCGAGCTGGGTTTGCTCGAGGTGCATGACTGCTTCACCATCTCCGGGCTGCTCTCCCTCGAGGCGATCGGTCTGGCGGATGCGGGGAAGAGCCCGCACTACCTGCTCGACGGCAAATCCCGCGCCGGCGGGGAGTGCCCCATCAACATGACCGGCGGGCTGGTCGGATTCGGCCATCCCACGGGCGCCACCGGCGTGCGTCAGGCCGCGGATCTCACGCTGCAGCTCACAGGGCGCGCAGGCGAGTGCCAGGTCGCATTCAGCGACCGGAAACCCTATGCCATGTTCATCAACATGGGGGGCAATGACAAGACCCTCGTCTCGGCGGTCATGTGCAAGGAATGATCGGGCGTGCGGCGCCCGGCGCCGCACGCCCGGTTTGTTGAGATCGTTCGGATTCGTTTGAATCCAGCGAGGCTTTGACGCTTGAGGAAAGGTTCGATGCCTTCAACTCGGACTCTTCAAGAACGCCTGCAGGCTTTCGTTGCGCCGTTCATGAAGATTCACGGTTGATCCCAGGTGCCGGCGAGACCCGGCGAGATTTCGTCAACGCCGCCGGGAGCGGCCACCACCGTTCCCGGCGCAGGTGAACCGTGCGGAAGGAGCGCATCGACACGAGGAGAACTCTGATGCTGATCGTCATGACCCCCCAGGCCGGGGACGATGACATCGCCAGAGTCGAGACCGCGATCCGCGCTCTCGACCTGAGCTTCCACCGGATTCCCGGTGAATACCGCACCGCCCTGGCGGTGATCGGCAACGTGGCCGCAGTACCCAAGGAACATTTCGAAAGCCTCGCGGGTGTCGCCGAGGTGATTACCGTTTCGCGTCCCTACAGGAGGGTTTCACGCGACACCAAGAGCGCAGACACCGTGATCGATGCGCGCGGCCGGATCATCGGCGGCAGCCGCTTTGTGCTCATCGGCGGCCCCTGTGCCGTGGAGAACGAGCAGCAGATCATGAAGACCGCTCAGGGTGTGAAGGAGGCCGGAGCCCATTTTCTACGCGGCGGCGCGGTCAAGCCGCGCACCTCGCCCTACACCTTCGAAGGTCTCGGTGAGAAGGGATATCGTCTGCTCCACGAAGCGGCGACGGCCTGCGACCTGGCCACGGTGAGCGAGGTCGTGGATACAGAAACCCTCGCGGTCGCCGCCGATTACGTCGACGTGGTGCAGGTGGGATCGCGCAACATGCAAAACTTTTCCCTGCTCAAAGCGGTGGGCCACCAGAGCAAACCGGTGCTCCTCAAACGGGCCGCCTCGGCCACCCTGGAGGAGTTCCTGCTCAGTGCTGAGCACATCCTGTCCTCCGGCAACGACCAGGTGATCCTCTGCGAGCGCGGCATCCGCACCTTCTCCGACTTCCAGCGCAACACCTTCGACATCTCGGTGATCCCCGAGATCAAGACCCGCTCCCATCTTCCGATCATCGCCGACCCCAGCCATGCCTCGGGCAAGCGATCGCTGATCAAGCCGCTCTCACGCGCGGCGTTGGCCGCCGGAGCCGACGGAGTCATGGTGGAGATGCACGCCAAGCCGCAAGAAGCTCTCTCCGACGGCTGCCAGTCGCTCTATCCGGAGGAGCTCGTCGATCTCTTCGAGGAGCTGCGCCGGCTGGCTCCCTTCTTCGACAAGAAGGTGGACGTCTGAGCTGCTGACAACCAGCGTAAGTTGTTGTCTCCGTTCACGTGAACCGCACATTCCCATCTCAGCCGTCATGGCCATCCATAGCCCGACCGTCACGGAGGGCGAGATTCGCGTACGTATGACAGTAGCCTCGCGATCGCCATCACCGGTCGCATCTACGGATCGTACGATCGCAAGAGCAGGGTAGTCTTGTTTTTAGTTCCCGGAGAAACTGGCGTCCGCATCAAGAAGGATGCTGAACCCCGCTACCGAACAACCATCGAAGGGTAGAGCCAAAAAAAGACCGGAGCACATGTCTCCGGCCTGGATTTGCTGGTAGCGGAGGAGGGACTCGAACCCCCGACGCACGGATTATGAACCCGTTGCTCTACCGACTGAGCTACTCCGCCAGGTGATTTCAAAGAGGCACATATTAGCCCTCCCCTTGGGAGTTGTCAAGGGCTCCAGCCGGTTCAGCGACAAAATGATCGAGCCTGAGAACAGGCCTCTTTCGGGAGGTGCTCGACGCAGCACCGCAGCGGTGCGCACCGAGGTGCATTCGGGTGCGTTGCGGTGTTGCTTTCTCGCCTCACCTATTATAATTTCGCCCGTTCAGAGGTGGTTTCGTGCTTCCAAGGCTTCGATCCGACCCGTTGTTAGATGGTCCGGCTCGTTCCGGTCGGCGCTTTGCGCGGGGCCGGGCCGGTCGCGGCGCGAGAGGGGCGCAGAGCCCTTGAATTTTCTATGATAGTAGCTGTACAGATTCTGATTGTCGCCGTCCTGGCCTTCATCAACGGGTTCTTCGTGGCCAGCGAGTTTGCCCTGGTCAAGGTGCGACTGAGCCAGATCGAGCCACTCGCCCGCCATCTCAACCTGCTGCTGCTCAAGTTCCAGACCCAATGCATTCACCTGGCCATGCTTCTCGACGAGTACGGCGGGGTAAGCGGCCTGGTGACCCTCGAGGACGTGCTCGAGGTGCTGGTGGGACCGATCCAGGACGAGTTCGACCACGAAACTCCGCTCGTTCAGGTCAGAGCGGACGGGCGTATGCTTTTCAACGGTAAGTGTCCTGTCGGCGTCCTGGAGGAGAGGCTCGCCGTGCCCCTGCCCGAGGTGCGCGCCAACACGGTGGGCGGGCTGCTCGCCGAGGTGATGAGCAGGATCCCCAAGAAGGGCGAGCGTGTGACTATCGGCCGCCATCGATTTACCGTGACCGAGGCCCTGGCGACGCGTGCGCGACCGATCGAGGTGGTCGAGATCGCAGGCGCTGATGACCCGGGGGGGAGCAAAGGGGATGTTTCCGCCGAGAACGCAGAGGTGCCGCGCAGCGCAATCGGCAGGCCTTTTGACGCCAGATCGCATCTCGCCGCCCTCCCTCTGATCGGGCTTGCGATACCTATGCGCTCGGGGCGATGAAAAGTTGGCTCTCCTGGCTTACTTTTCGATTCGTTATTTCGTCGCAGAATAGTTGTAAATTCCTCCGCGCCCGGCACAATAAGGGGTTTACGATTCAGTGGTTCTCAAGGTCTCTGACCTGGATTTGGAACGGAGTTCGTCAATGTCGATCAGCCATCTCGATCCAAAGCTCGTGTTCAAACATTTCGAAGCGATCTGCAGCATCCCCCATCCCTCCGGTCATGAGGAGCAACTGGCTCGGCATATTCTCGACCACGCCGCATCCAGAGGTTTCGAGGCCGAACAGGATGCCGCCAAAAACGTCGTAGTCCGCGTTCCGGCCACACCTGGCTACGAGAAGGCGCCGATCGTTGTGATCCAGGGGCACATCGACATGGTCGGTGAGGCCAACGCCGAGGCCAATCATGACTTCATCACCGATCCGATCGAACCCTACCAGGAGGGGGATCTCGTCAAGGCGCGCGGCACCTCCCTGGGCGCCGACAACGGCCTCGGTGTGGCGGCCGGGCTGGCGATCGCCGACGACGAGGACGCCGTTCACGGACCGCTCGAGCTCCTCTGCACCGTCGACGAGGAGGTCGGGCTCACAGGCGCCATGAAACTCGATCCCTCGTTTCTGCGCGGTCGGATCATGCTCAACCTCGACGGCGAAGAGAGCAACCACGCCTACATCGGGTGTGCCGGCGGCGGCGACACCCAGATCTGGCTCGACGTGGATACGCAGCCCGTCGCGGACGAGGTGCAGGCGGTCCAGGTGAAAGTGTCCGGCCTGCGGGGTGGGCACTCGGGGTGCGACATCCACGAGCAGCGTGGCAACGCCCTGCGTGTTCTCGGCCGCTGCCTGCAAATTGCCCGCAAGGAGGCGTCGCTGCTGATCGCCGAGGTGAAGGGCGGCAACAAGCGCAACGCGATTGCGCGCGAGGCGCAGGCCGTGATCGTCGGACGTGGCCTGGATCTGGAGCGCATCCGTGCCGCTATCTTCAACGAGGCCGATATCATCCGCTCCGAGCTGTCCAAGATCGATCCCGATCTCACCCTCGGTGTGGAGCCCGTATCGCTGCCGGCGCGGGTGATGGACAAAGCGTCGACCGCCAGGGCGATTTATCTGTTGCTGGGGCTGCCCCACGGTGTGGAGCGTATGAGCGACGAGATCGCCGGGTTGGTGGAAACCTCGACCAACCTGGCCAGCATCCTCCAGGACGGGAACCGTGTGCGCATCGAGATGTCCACGCGCAGCTCGATCAACGAGTCGCTGCAGGCGCTGCGCGACCGCATCGCCGCCGTGGCTCTGCTCTCCGGCGCTTCGGTGGATCAAGGCGAGCCCTACCCCGGCTGGAAACCCGATCTCGGCTCCCGGCTGGCCAAGGTCTTCGAGGTCGTCCACGAGGAGGCGCTGGGTGTCAAACCGGAGCTCATGGCGATCCACGCCGGCCTCGAGACCGGTGTGATCGGGGAGAAATTTCCGGGCATGGACATGATCTCTTTCGGTCCCGATATCCGCTTTCCCCACAGCCCTGACGAGCAGTTGATCGTCTCCTCCGTAGCCCCCTTCTACACGCTGCTGAAGGCGCTGCTGAAAAGACTGGCCGAGGGGTAAGGGATCATAGTATCTCGCCAGGCGTGCGTGAACGATCACGGGAGCAAAGGGCGCGAAGGCGACGACATGAAGACCACCATCATCGTGCTCGGAATGCACCGCAGTGGGACTTCTGTGCTGAGCGAGCTGCTGCACCGTTGGGGCGCCCACGCCGGCGACCCTGGGAAGCTGCTGGCCGGCGACGAGTGGAATCCCCAGGGCTACTGGGAGTTCGTGCCGCTCATCGAATTCAACGACGCTCTGCTTGCTTCAGTGGATGCGAGCTGGATCGCGCCGCCCGCCGATGCGACGGTGCTGCGAGGGCGGGCTGCGCTCCCCGAGTGGCGCGATCGGGCCCTTCAACTACTGGCGACGATGAGGGAGTGCGGCGGCGTGTGGTTCTGGAAGGACCCGCGGCTGGCGAGCACCCTGCCCTTCTGGCGCGAGATCTGGGGGGAGGTGGCCTACATCATTCCGATCCGCTCACCCCTCGACATCGCCCGCTCGATCCAGAGACGCGATCACTTTCCGATTTCCGCCTCGCTCCTGCTGTGGCAGTTCTCGATCCACTCGATTCTGGGATTTACCGAGGGACACCCGGCGCGGCTCTTCGTGGAGTACGAAACGCTCTTACAACAACCTGCGGAGCAGTGCAGGCGGGTGATCGATTTTCTCGAACAGCACTGCGGCAGGCCGCCCGCGGGAAGCCGCACCGAGGCGGGGGCCGGCGCCGTGGCGGGCACCGTCAATCCAAGGCTGCGCAGCCAGAAGAGCGGAGTGACCTTCGCCGAATACGCCGATGCCACGGCAGAACAGAAGGAGCTCTACGCGTTCGTCAGAAAGAAGGCCGACAACCCAGAAGAGCCTTTCGAGCCCGATCGCTATCCGCTCTGGCCGGGGTGGCGGGATTATCTCGCCACGCTGAATGAGGTGGTGCGCCTGCAGCCCTACTTGAAGCTTCCTGACAGGATCAGAGAGCTCCGCAAGTCGCGCTCCTTCCGCATCGGTCGCGCGATTACGAAACCCTTTCGCTTGCTATTTCCAGGTACTTCTGCCAAGTGAGCGGTTTCGGGACACAGCCGCAAGGCTGTATCCCAAGCTGAGCGATGGACCAAGAGAGAAGCTTCTTGATTTTTCCTCCTATTCCCTTCTACCTAAACAAGCTTGGCATGCTCTCACTTCGTGCATTTCGTGGTTGATCCGATTTTGGATTGCACCACGAAGAACACGAAGGAACACGAAGAAAGAACTCTCGCAGAGCCGCAGAGATCGCAGAGACAATAAAGAGGTAGCCAAAGCGAACCTTGGTGCTGCGATTCTTCTCTCTGGAGAAACGCCTCCACACTCCAAAAAATTCTTGGCGTACTTGGCGTCTTGGCGGGAGGAAATCTTGAATTGGATGTTAGTTCGTGGGAAAGCTGGGGTACCCACAGGCCGCTGGCTGAACTCCAAATACCGCTGTTGACATGATGCGAGGCGAGCGGGCTCGGTTCCCGATCATGAACCGAAAAACGACGCCATGATGCGCGCAAGCCGCTCCTCGAGGGCGGCGGTGCCGAAGTGCGTCTCGATGTGACTCTTGCCCGCCGCGCTCAGCCGCGTCCAGAGCAGATCGTCCTGGAACAGGCGCACCACGTCCTGCGCGAAGGCCGACTCGTCGTCCTGGATCAAAGCGGTCTCCCCGTGGACCAGCTCGATGCCCTCGGCTCCGATGGTGGTGGTGACCACCGGTACGCCGTGGAGTTGGGCCTCGCCGATCTTGCCCTTCATGCCGGCGCCGTAGCGCAGGGGGCAGACGAAGACGCGGCTCCGAGCGAAATAAGGGGTGGTGTCGGGTACGTACCCCGTGACCACGATCGTCTCCGAGGAGAGCGCCGCCACCTCGGCGGGCGGATCGCTCCCCACGATCTGCAGCTCTACCGGGCCCAGCTCTGCGGTGATCAGTGGCAGGATCTCGGCCACGAAGTAGAGCATGGCGTCCCGGTTGGGTGGATGCTTGAAGCCGCCGATGAACATGAGGCTGCGGCGCCCCTCCGGTGTGGCCGTGACGGCGAGCGGCTGGTGGACGTTGGGCAGGACGGCCACTTCGAGTGTGGGGTCCTCGCGCAGGAGGTGCTGGCTATCGGCCTCGGTGATGGCCAGCGTCAGGCTGCATGCGCGGGCGATGGCGATCTCGCGCCGGCGCACCTCGCGCGCGTGGGCCAGCGCTTGCTTGTCCCGCGACAACTCGGCGGCGCGCATCTCGCGTACGAAGTGCACGTCCACGGTATCGTAGATCAGCGGCAGGCGGGGGGCGGCGCGCCGGATGTGCTTCAGGAAGCGCTCGGCCACGTTCATGCGCGAGGCGATCACCAGGTCGTGCCGGCCTCCGGCCAGCTCGCGGCGCACCGCTTTCTTGGGGACCAGGCGTACGCCGATGCCGCCGAGCTCGCGCGCGTAGTGGTCGTAGCGCGCCTTCTTCTGCAGCATGAACGAGACCCGGTACCCCAGCCGGGTCAGCGCTTTTAGGATCGAGAATATGCGCAGTGATCCCGAGTCGCGGTCGTAGGTGGGGACCTGCCAGTCGAGCACGAGGATGCGCGGACCGCGGCGGCGATCAGCGGCGACCTCGCGGTGGCGCGAACCGGGAGGCGACTGGGTCGCAAGGGTCTGCGACCACTTGGCCGTGAACTTGGCGCGGTTGATCTTCTGGAAGCGCTTGAATCCCACGTTCTCGTCGATGCCGGCCGTGGCGCCTTCACAGTGCTCGATCTCGCAGCAGGGCTGGTAGAGCACGCGGTAGCCCAGCGAGCGCAGGCCGAAGCACAGGTCGGTGTCCTCGTAGTACGCCGGGGCGTAGCGGGTGTCGAAGCCACCCAGCTCCTCGAAGAGGTCGCGCCGCACGAGCAGGCAGGCGGCCGAGCAGTAGTCGACCTCGCGCAGGAAGGTGAAGTGCGGATCGTCGGGATCCTTCCACTTGCCGTAGTTGCAGGCGCTGCCGTCGTTCCACACGATCCCGCCGGCCTCCTGGATGGTGCCGTCGGGGAAGACGAGCTTGCAGCCCACGGCGCCCACGTTTTCGTGCTCCTCGGCGGTGGCCACGAGGCGATCGAGCCAGGCGTCGGGGACCACGGTGTCGTTGTTGAGGAAGAGCAGGTAGCGGCCGGTGGCGGCGGCGGCGCCCTGGTTGCAGGCCGTCACGAAGCCTTCGTTGGTTTCGTTGCGGATGACGGTGACCTTGGAGCGGAAGTGATCGAGCACCACTGGGGCGTGGTCGAAGGAGGCGTTGTCAACGGCGATCACCTCGAAGGGGGTGGTCACCTTGGCGAGGAGCAGCGATTTGAGGCAGCTATAGGTAAGGGTGCCGTTGTTGAAGACGGGGATGATCACCGAGCAGAGCGGCGGCTCCCGGTCTTCAGGCGGGGGCGCCGATGCCAGCGCGCGATCGAGCAGGATGTTCGAAAGCTCGCGGCTGTCGAGGTCGGCCTCCCAGACGTTCAGCACCTCGCGCACGGCGGGGCCCTGCTGCCGGATCACCTGGCGTAGGCGGCGGCGCAGGTGGTCCTTGTTCAGGAAACGTTCCAGCACCGAGAGGATCCGTTCGGAGAGCCATTTCGATTTGGTCAGGTGGGCGATGAAGAAGCGTGATCGGTCCTTGCGGCTTCTCTTCTTGGATGACATGTCACACCCGTTATCCAAATAAGTGACGAGGGAGTGGACCGTCTGCGGAACTCAGGTACCGTGCTTTCCGACCCGATCAGCCCAGAGTTGTTATCGTGTTGCTGATGAACGCCATGTTGGTATCAATAAGCCAAAGTTCAGCACCCTTTTCAATCGTCGAGCATTGCGCGCATCGCTTGGAGGTTGACATCGCGGACGCTCGGGCGAGGGGGCGAAGGGCGGCGGGGTGCCGTCGTGTGAACCGGCGGCAGGCAGCAAAATGTGATATGATAGGTCGCGAGTTTGACCACTGGCGGCCGGCTCTGACCAGGCCGGGAGCTCCATGTTGAGGGGCAAGCGGGCCACCGCGAAGCGGATCGCCGGGTGGTTGCCAGTGAAGCAGGAGCGAAGGGTCATGACCGGGAAGCTGATGTGTTCGATCGTCCTGCCGCTCTTCAACAACGCGGCGTTGACGGCGCAGTGTCTCGAGTCGATCTGGGCCTACACCGACGAGAGCCTGATCGAGTTGATTGCGGTGGACAACGGGTCCAGCGATGGCACTGCTGCGCTGCTCGATCGGTATGGAGACCGCTTGCAAACGGTGCGCAACGCGCACAACCTGGGTTTCGCTCGGGCCTGCAACCAGGGCGCCGGGATCGCACGTCACGAGGTCCTGCTCTTTTTGAACAACGACACGCTCGTCCAGCCCGGTTGGTTGACTTCGCTGCTCGCGGTGTTGGCCGCACGGCCAAAAGTGGCCGTTGCCGGGAGTCGTCTGTTCTACGAGGGCGGGAGGCTGCATCAACACGCCGGCATGGTGTTCCGCTACGACGACGTGCCGGTGTTGCTCTACCGAGGCTTTCCGGAGTCCGCCGGTGTGGGAGCGCGGTCGCGTTTCATGCAGGCCGTAACCGGGGCGTGCCTGGCCGTGAGGCGTGAGGTGTTTGCCGCGCTTGGCGGCTTCGATGAGATCTTCGTCAACGGGTGCGAGGATGTGGATCTCTGTCTGCGTGTCCGCCGCGCGGGAGGGGATGTGTGGTACGAGGCGGGCAGCCGCGTGATCCACCTGGAAAGCATGACTGCGGGGCGCGCCAAAGCCAACCGCGACAACATGCGACACTTTCGCGAGCGCTGGGGGGGGCGCGTGGAGCGCGATATGCACCGCTTTCTGAGGGACGACGGCTTCGAGGTGATCAATCCCAAGGCGCGCAGCCTCGTGCTGCTGAAGGAAAATCAAGTCTTCAAGCTGCGCTCCGGCCGGCTGAACGAAACCCGCTCGTTCGTGCCCGGCACCCTGAAGAGCCGGCTGCGGCTCAATCTGCTGCGGTGGCTTCATCTACCGAACCGTCTCAGATACTCCCGTCGCATGGTCTAGGTGGGCTCTGTACCGCCACGCCGTCGAAAGGCGGCGGGAGAGCGATCGCGGCGAGGAGCATCTCTTGTGTAGTGTTCTGTTGAAAAGGAGAATTCATGAACTCCCGGGAGAGGATCGCGGCGGCCTGTAATCACGAGGAGACCGAGGTGCTGCCCGTCGATTTCGGAGGGTGCCTACAGGCGGGTTTGCACGTGAGCGTGGTCTACCGGCTGCGTCAGGCGCTCGGACTGGATGAGCCTGGGGTGCCGGTGAAGGTCGTGGAGGTCTACCAGATGCTGGGGGAGATCGCGCCCGATTTGCAGGCGGCCCTGGGTGTGGACGTGGTGCCGCTGCTCGGAACGGGCACGATGTTCGGCTTCGCGGCCCGGGACTTCAAGGAGTGGCGCATGCCCGACGGGACACCGGTGCTGGTGCCGGGGGGATTCAACACCGAAGCCGAGGCGAACGGCGATGTTCTGCAGTACCCCCAAGGGGATCGGACGGTGAGGCCGAGCGGGCGCATGCCCAGAGGGGGGCACTTTTTCGACGCCATCATCCGCCAGGGTCCGATCGACGACGACCGGCTCGATGTGCAGGACAACCTGGAGGAGTTCGTACCGGTGGAGCCGGCCGAGCTGGAGCATTATCGGCTCGCGGCGCAGCGGCTCTTCGATAGCAGCGACAAGGCGCTGCTCTGCTCTTTCGGCGGCCTGACCTTCGGGGACATCGCCCTGGTGCCGGGGACCTTTCTCGAGGATCCCAAAGGGATCCGCGATGTGGAAGAGTGGTACGTCAGCACTCTCTCCCGCCAGGACTACATCCACGCGATCTTCGAGTACCAGGCGGAGATCGCCCTCGAAAACCTGGAGAAGCTCTACCTTGCGGTCGGCGACAGGGTGAGCGTGATCCAGACGAACGGCACCGATTTCGGCACCCAGAGCGGGCCTTTCCTCTCGGCTCAGCACTACTGCGATCTGTTTCAGCCCTATCAGCGCAGGCTCAACGACTGGATCCACCGACACACGCCTTGGAAGAGCCTCATGCACTGCTGCGGCGGGATCGAGCCGTTGATTCCGCACATCATCTCGGCCGGCTTCGACATCCTGAATCCGGTGCAGTGCTCGGCCGCCGGTATGGGGCCAAAGGAGCTGAAGCGGCGCTTCGGCAAGGACCTGACCTTTTGGGGCGGGGGGGTGGACACCCAGAAGACCCTGCCCTTCGGCACGCCGCAGGAGGTGCGCGATCAGGTGAAGGAGCGCATCGAGATCTTCGCCGACGGAGGCGGATTCGTGTTCACCTCGGTGCACAACGTGCTGGCCGAGTGTCCCACGGCGAACGTGCTCGCCCTATTCGAGACGCTGAGAGCGTATCGGTAAGAGGGTGTCGAACATGCCACGGAAGAGGTCGTGGTGGGGGAGGGGGACCGGGCTCTCGATTTTGCGTCAAGAAGACAACATCGCCTGCGTGGGACCCGTGATCGCCGTGCTTACTTCATGCTTCTTTGATGAGAACCGCTCCTGCAGAATGCATACGCCTTTTCCACGATTCGTCCCGACTTGCCGTGCTCGTTCCTCGCACTCTCTTTCCCCTCCCGCTCGCCGCTCAAAATCGCCGGACCCTTTCCCGAAAACCCTCGATCTGGTAAACTAGAAAAGTTTCGTCAGTTTGACGAAAATTTTCGTGAAAATGACGATACTTTTCGTAAACTATGGCGTATAGGGTGTTGGCTACGAAAGGAGAGCCCATGCCAAGGCGAGAACACAAGCGACCGACCGATGCCGAGCTGAACATCTTACGCGTGCTGTGGCAGCGCGGACCGAGCACGGTGCGTGAGGTTTTTCACGCGCTCAACCGGGAGCGGGAAGCCGGCTACACGACGGTGCTCAAGCTGATGCAGATCATGACCGATAAAGGGCTTCTGCGGCGTGATCGTTCCGTCCGTCCTCAGATGTACGAGGTCGCTCAGTCTCAGAATCAAACCCAGCGGCAACTGCTCGGCGATCTTCTCGACCGTGTTTTCAGCGGGGAACCGGGCAAGCTCGTTCTCCAGGCTCTTTCTACGAAAAAAGCCACTTCCGAGGAACGCCAGAAAATCCGTGAGCTGCTCGACCGGCTCGAGGAGGAGGAGCAATGAATCCGCTCGATCTGTTCGATTCCTGGACGATGAGCCAGGTTGTGGGCTGGACCCTATTGCACTTCCTGTGGCAAGGTTCGCTCATCGCGATCCTCGTGGCCGCGGGGTTATTTCTCTTGCGCGGCAGCAGCGCGCTCCACCGCTACGTCGTGTGCTGCGCGGGCATGATCCTCATGCTGATCGCGCCGATTGTTACTTTCTGGGCTCTGGTTCATGGCCGCGAAGGTATCCCGCCGGAAGCCCTGTCTCAGATCGTACCCGTCGACTTGAAGAACCTGCCGATTTGGCACGACCTGGCTCCGGCATTACCCTGGATCACCCTCTTCTGGCTCCTGGGGACCTGCTATTTTCAGGGGCGGCTCGTGCTCCAGTGGATCGCAACTCAGGTCTTGAGACATCGCGGCACGCACCCAGCTCCGCTGAACTGGCGTCGAACGGTTCGTGAGCTCTGCGATCAACTGGGCATCCGGCAGCCCGTTCGCCTGCTCGAGTCGTATCTGGTCCACGTGCCGATGGCGATGGGATGGGTGAGTCCCGTCATTCTGGTGCCCGTGAGTGTGTTCACCGAGCTGACCCCTGAACAGCTCAAGGCGGTGATCGCCCATGAACTGGCCCATATCCGACGCTACGACTACCTGATCAACTTGATTCAGGCCGTTTTCGAAGCTTTGTTTTTCTACCACCCGGCTGTGTGGTGGCTTTCATATCGGTTGCGCACCGAACGTGAGTATTGTTGTGACGATGTCGCGGTAAGCGCTTGCCGCGACGCCTTGAGTTATGCTCGAGCGCTCTCATCGCTAGACGCGTTACGCGATGGAGAGTGTCGAGCGGCCATGGTATCGACTGGAGGAGCGCTGATGAATCGTATTACACGCTTGGTTGATGTACGCATGAAGCAAACCCGCAGATTGAGCGGATGGCTCGTTCCGATCGTGATCGCTCTCTCGCTGGCTGGTGCGGTCTCGGCGATGACGGTGTCCCCGGCGACCCCGGACGTGGATGCCGCCGGGCCTGGCGTGACCGAGGATCGGCTGCAAGGCGATCCGCCGCAAGACAAACCCGGCAAAGAGACCAAAGAGGGCTATCGTGTCGACGGTCCGGTCTGCCTCGAGGATCTCGAAGTCTTCATCGAGAAGTGGAAAGCCATGGGTAAATCTCATAAAGAGATTCAGGCTGCCATCGATGATTACTGCAAGAAAGCCAAGGCGAAAGAGGCGGATCTGGCCAGAAAGAAAGAGCTCGAGAAACGCGACGCCAAGCTCGTCAAGAAGCTCCAAGCCGAGGGAAAATCCTCCGACGAGATCAAGAAGGTGCTCGCAAGCCTGCACAAGCAGGAAAAAAACTCCGCGTGGACCAAGAAGAAACGCGCTATGCGCGACGCCGAGCTGATCAAGAAGCTCAAAGCCAAGGGGTCGTCGAAAGAGGAGATCAAGAAGGTTCTTGCCGAGTATCACGCCAAAGACAAGCAATCCGACGAAGAGAACCTCAAACGTGCCGCGCGCGACGCCGAGCTCGTCAAGAAGCTCCAAGCCAAGGGGCTGTCGAAGCAGGAGATCAAGAAGGTACTCGCCGAACAGTACGCGAAGGAGAAAAAGCCCGTTAAATTGAAAAAGAAACGCGCTGCAGGCGACGCCGAGCTGATCAAGAAGCTCAAAGCCAAAGGACTATCGCCCAAGGAGATTGAAAAGGCTCTGAAGGAGAAACAGCTGAAGGACAAACAGCTCGCCGAAACGAAAAAGAAGCAGGAGAGCGACAAGAAGAAGGAGAAGTTCTAGAAGGTTATCTATCTGACGGAGCGTTGGGAAGCCGCTATGGCCCGTCCAACGCTCTTCTGAATCGGATGACTGAGCGCAGTGCTTGCAACGGCTCCGAAGAGGGCTTTTGAGATAAGCGGCCTGCCACGGCAGCCAGCCGCACCGCCGCGAAGCTCGTCAAAGAGAAAAAGCGGGGGAAGTGGTCCCTGAAGACCGCTTCCCCCGCAATGATATTCAGGTCGCTCCCGGCTGCTACTGGATGCGAGTATCTACGACATTCGTCGCTCGACCGAATT